>Ga0208633_100005_pt1 | contig 666804 bp, 607 predicted proteins | sample LakWasMet63_LOW9_2_FD_183895 | JGI IMG/M metagenome (GOLD analysis project Ga0208633, IMG submission 183895) | Freshwater sediment methanotrophic microbial communities from Lake Washington under simulated oxygen tension - Sediment Metagenome... | ecosystem: Environmental > Aquatic > Freshwater...
CGAGACGGTCGCCGGCAGCGACGGCATCGATCAGGTCAACGTAGCCTTCACGGCAGCGGGAACATACATCCTGTCGGCCAATGTAGAGAATGCATTCATTCTCACGGGAATACATGGCGTTGGCCTCACCGGAAATTCCAGCAACAACCTGCTCATCGGTGGAAACGGCCACACTGCTCTCAGTGGCGGCATAGGTAATGACACACTTAACGGATTGGGTGGCAACGACACGCTCACTGGAGGTGCCGGCGCGGATTTATTCATCTTTGATACCTCACCCGGGGTGGGCAACGTGGATACGATCAACGATTTTCAATCAGGGGTTGACACGATCGGGTTGTCTTCCGCATTGTTTACCGGACTGGGTGCGGTGGGTGATCATGTGGGGCTTAGCGCCAATCTCACATATAACAGCATAACCGGAGCCTTGGCTTATGACGCCGATGGCGCAGGAGGAGGGGCTGCGGTGCAGATCGTTATATTAGGTGCGAGTACACACCCAGCCGTATTAGGCAACGATTTCCTGCTGATCTGATGTCATGTAGTAAGCAAAGACCCCTGGGCAGCCCTTGCCAAATCAGGGGAAGTGTGCCGCCGCCAACATCTTAAGGGCCGCTTCGGGCATGCTGGCGCGTGCGGCAATCACCCATAATGCATAGGCAGGGGACGGTTGGCGACGTCCTATGCTGCTGCCAAAACCGGCAGTCCGAAACATGTTCATCAAGCTAGTCAAAGTGAAACCCGTGCGATGCGCCATATACAGGTTGCCCCGCGCAAGCGCGGGGCGGTGACCATAAAGCATATCCAGCGGCGCAATTGGCCCCGCCGGCGATTGGTAGGCTGGCTGCATTAATCTATCCTGAATTATCAGCTCTGCTATTGCCTGAAGATCAGGACAGCTAATAACCACAAATCCCTCTGGTTTTAACACCCGGAAGAATTCTGTTAATGCACCAAATACCTCATGAGGATATAAATGTTCAATATTGTGTGACGAATAAATCGCATCCATCGATTGATCCGGGACAGCCTTCATGTCCGTCATACTACTTACAATGTCCGGCATTACTACTGGATCGACATCCAGTCTACACTCCATCCACTCACTTGTATTAAAAGCAGGCGTTGTACGTGATTTGTTGTTATGGCCACAGCCAACATGCAAAAAGATAGACATAATATATTATGACTTAACTTCAGCCATCTGTGAAAGCAAAGCCAATTGGGCCGGCAAACAAATACTGGACAAATCATGACGTGCCATAACATACGCGCGCGCGGCCTCGCGAAGCCTCCGGCATTCTTCCCTATTTTCGATAGCCTTCACTATGGCAGCGGCAAGTGCATGAAAATCAAAAAAATCCACCAAAACTCCATTTTCATTGTGCTTGATCTGCTCTCGTACCGGAGCAGTATCCGAGGCAACAATCATACAGCCAACGCTCATCGCCTCCATCATTGACCAGCTCAGCACGAAAGGATAGGTCAAATAAACATGCGCCGTGGATATCTGCATTAGCTCTGTTAATAGTGCATGGGGGAGTTTGCCTACAAAGTGCACACGCCGATGGTCGATTCGATGAGCCACCTCTGCATGGAAAATTTCGCGCCAAGTAGCTCCCGGCGGCGGCGGAGCACCATAACTTGTTCCATTTCCTCCGACGATAACAACATGCGCTTTAGGACGCCGAGCAAGTAGCTCAGGCAAAGCACGCATGAATATGTGATAGCCGCGATAAGGCTCCAACTCACGCGAAACAAAAGTAACCACCTCATCGTCTGCAGTCAGTGCAACGCCCGCCTTTTTCAGCGTTATCCGAGCGGTTTTTGATGGTGCAAACCGACTGGTATCTATTCCGTCATGTACTACCTCGATATGACTGCGCAGTAGTTTAGGGTGCCGATCGCGTTGGAACTCTGTCGGAGAGAGGCCACGATCAGCATTAACTAAAGCATGCATGAGGTGCAAATTCTTAATATGCAAACGTTGTGAACTGCCTACAGCAGGAGAACTAAACTCTGGATCAAAATCCAAGTCACCATCGCTTGCCTGATAAAAATATTCAGCATACACAAGCAGTTTTGCATCAGGAAAAATATCCTTGACATAATAAGCCTCCCCCCAACCAGAGTGAGCATAAATCACATCCGGAGTAAAGCCACCCTGTTTCAAGCCCATTAGAACACGTGCAACTGATTCACCACGCAGCATCTTTGTTCGGAACTCAGCCAAAGCAATTCGCTCTGGTGTCACCCCACTTTCTCCCGCCACTCCGCGTGGACAATGCAGAAAAACCTTTACACCAGGCACTTGTATCGATGGCTTATTTATGCTTAAAGCCACGACCTCGTGACCATCGGCAACCAACCTCGGAGCCAAATGTTTAAATTGACCGGGGAAATTTTGATGGATAAAGACAACTCGCATACTACAATTGTGCGCAATTTTCCAAAGTCTGCGCGAAGACATATCAAACACTCGCGACTAATTTGATGCTGCGGTTAATAGTACACTCTCTATATAAGAAGCTCAAGATCTTCAGTTGCCACCAGAAATACAAAAGACCAGTGGGCTTAGGTTGCGCGCCGACAGAAAGGCGTAGCGTCTTTGGCAATCATTCGCACAAGCAAGAGATCGATGTTCACTCACGAATACAAACCACAGGAGGCGACATGCAAGCCTGCGTTTACAGGACCAGAAGATTCAAATTACTTGTTCCAGGTATGGTCACATTCATTCTTCACGCGAGGATTCCAGCGATTCGAGCGCCCACTACCCCCGATGAGGCCAGTCCTCGAAGCATTTTGAATGCGTGAGCATGCACTACGGCACCCCCACCAGCCATGCATTGGGCGGTACACAATCGGCAAGTGCATGCGCTGGCAGCGATAGAAGCGACACTCCTTCCACTCGCATAGGTCTTCGGAGCATTGCAGCTGCACAAAATGCCAACATTGACCCCTGCTCACAAGCGCGCCTCTACGTCGATACTGTCACGCCTAGGCTTTTCACTAGAAGCACCGTGTCGAGACATCTTTTCGGTTTGATGAATGAGACATGGATAGATGCCCAAGGCTGGACCTTATTAGCACGCTGTCGATCAGCGATTAACGCAACTGAGGCGCTAGGGGTGATGCTGTAGAAGCCGGTCAGCGTTGAAATGCACGTTGAATTGGCCACACATTTTCTGGCCCACTACTTCACCATCCGTCGCCCCGGCCGACCTAGCGATCTCACACTGCCCTTCGCACAAACCGAAGCATTGCCCTCAATAACGCGGATCGGCGTCGCAGGCACTTCGACGACCAACGCCGGTGCCCATGCAGGCCATGACCTCAACATTGGCGATCTCCGGCGACATGTCGGGCCTCCAAATCACCGGTCGCCGGTGTGCGGCGCGATGCCCAACGCCAGCGCCTATACTGCGATCGTCAAAAAGAAGGCTGTTCCAATGGCGTCACCACCTAGTACAACAGCATTCCCACAGTGAACGCTGCTAGAAGCGCTCACCGTGGCATGCCCCAGCGCGGACGAGAGCGTGGGTGTAGTACTGTTTCTCTCTAGGCAATTTGCAATGACCGCTCCCGCCGACGCCGCGCAGGCCCTTGCGCGTCAGATACCTGCCTTACGGCGGGCGTTTGCGTTTTCCGTGCTAACAGGACTGTTGATACTAGTGCCCACGGTGTATATGTTTGAGGTGTATGGCCGCGTGGTAGACAGCCGCAACCTCATGACGCTTGCCATGTTGACTCTGATGGCGCTAATGGCCTTGGCCGTAATGGAGATACTAGAGTGGGCTCGCGCCGAAACTTTGCGCGAAGCGGGTTGTGCGTTTGATGCTCAATTAACCCCGCGCGTATTCGAGGCCACGCACGCTGCACACCTCAAAATTGGCCAGGCCCTGGGCGGACAACCCCTCGCCGATCTGCGCACGCTGCGCGATACCTTTCACGGCAGTGCGCTGACGGCGGCCCTTGAGTCGCCAGTCGCACTGATAGCGCTCCTGATCTTGTTCCTGATCCAGCCCATGCTGGGCTGGGTGGCGCTTGCCCTTGCACTCGTGCAGGCGCTGCTCTCCTGGCTCAACGAACGCGGTACCGCAGAACTTCTGGCGCGCGCCAACCAAGCCGAGATCCAAGCACGCGCCAATGTGGACGGCACCTTGCGCCACGCCGATGTAGTGGCTGCGCTGGGCATGGCTCCCAACATGAAGGCGCGCTGGTTGCGCCTGCACCGGGAAACATTGGCGCTACAGGCTCTCGCGTCAGACAACGCGGGTCTGTACCAAGCGCTGGGACGCGGCCTACAAACCACGCTCTCGTCCGCACTGCTGGGCCTAGGCGCTTGGCTATTGCTGCGGGACGAGTTGCCTGGCGGCGGCGGCATGCTCATCGTCAGCTCCGTTCTGGGTGCACGCGTGCTTTCGCCACTGGTGCTCCTGGTGTCGCAATGGCGCAATGTGGTGCAGGCCCGGCTTGCGTGGCAGCGCCTGTGTGAACTGTTGGAGCGTATGCCTAGCGGAAGACCCGCAATGTCTCTGCCAGCGCCCCGCGGCTATCTGTCGGTGGAAGGGCTGACAGCAGCAGCATCAGCCGGCGGTCCGCCCATGCTGCGCCATCTCGCGTTCGGTCTACAGCCGGGCGAAGTACTCGCGGTGATTGGCCCTTCCGCCTCGGGCAAGACCACGCTGGCACGAATGCTCGTGGGTCTGTGGCCCCCATTGGCAGGCAAAGTGCGACTCGACGGCGCCGACGTTAGCGCCTGGAACAAGGCCGAACTAGGCCCGCACCTGGGCTACGTGCCCCAAAGCGTGGAGTTGCTGGCGGGCACGCTGTCCGAAAACATCGCTCGTTTTGGCAAGCCCGATACCGCAGCACTGCACGAAGCGGCGTGCGCCGTGGGACTGCATGACTGGATCGTCGCACTGCCCCAAGGTTACGATACGCCGGTCGGAGACGAGGGCGTGATGCTATCCGGTGGACAGCGCCAGCGCGTAGCCCTGGCGCGAGCGCTCTACGGTTTGCCGGCCTTTGTGGTGCTGGACGAGCCAAATTCCAGTCTGGACGAAGCAGGCAATCACGCTCTGGTCCAGGCAATTGCACACACCAAGGCTCGTGGCGCCACGGTGGTCGTTATGACTCATCTGCCCGGCGTGCTGGCTGTGGCCGACAAGGCGCTAGTGCTGTATGGCGGCGCACAGCGCGCGTTTGGTCCGCGCGACGAGGTGCTAGCAGCACTCCAGAAGGTCAATCAGAACAACACCTCCATGGCCCGCGTGACATGAGTTTTTTCAACAATCCGCTGCGCGGCGACATCGCCGAGGCTTTGTGGAGCCAGCGTCGGTCTTGGGCCGTGGTGGTCTTCTTCAGCATGGTGGTCAGTGTGTTGCTACTCACACCCACGCTCTACATGCTTCAAGTCTACGACCGTGTCATGATCAGCCAAAGCGAGTTCACGCTGCTTGCCGTGTCACTGGTCACGCTGTTTCTGTTCGTCGCAATGGGCTTTGCCGATGCGATGCGCGCACGCCTGCTAGTGCGTTTGGGAGCTAGGCTGGACGTCAGCCTAAGCGAGCGTATATGCGCCGCCGCCTTCGTGCGCAGCGCGCGCGAACTCGAGGCACAAAGGGTACAGCCCTTTGCAGACTGGACGGAGCTGCGCCAGTTCCTCACCGGGCCGGGCATCCTCGCCTTCTGCGATCTGCCCTGGGCGCTAGTGTACGTGGCTGCGTTGTTCCTGCTGCACCCGCTGCTGGGCGTTGTAGCCATCGGCTTCGCGCTCATCCAGGCCGCGCTGGCATGGATGGGCCAGTGCCGCACCATCGCGCCCGCCGAGGCACTGTCGCAAGCACAGGCCGAATCGAACGGCTACCTGCAAGGCAAGCTGCGTAATGCCGAGGCTGTGGAGGCACTGGGCATGGTACCTCCACTGCGCCAGCGATGGCTAGGCTTGCACGCCCATGCTGCCCAGCGCCATGCAGAGCTACAGGGGCTTACGCACCGCGTTACGGCGTGGAGCAAGTATGTGCGCTACGCGCAGCAGACCGCATCGCTGGCTGCAGGTGCGATGCTTGTCATCCATGGCGACCTCACGCCCGGCGCAATGATTGCGGCCAATGTGCTGATGGCTCGCGCGCTCGCACCCATCGACCATTTGGTGGGCGTTTGGCGCGGCCTGCTGGGCGCGCGCGCAGCTTACACCCGACTATCAAGGCTGTTGGCGGACCATTCTGCCGACGCTTCTGCACCTCATGCGCAGCAAGCTGTCGGCCTCACCGGCCCCGTCACGGCGCGCGGGTTACGCGTAGCGGCACCGGGGGGTGCGCAAGACATCCTGCACGAGTTGGACTTCACAGCGCAACCTGGCATGTTGACCGTGGTGCTGGGGGCATCTGGCTCGGGCAAGTCCACGCTGGCGCGCGCACTGGCGGGCGCCTGGCCTGTAACAGGAGGCCTGCTTGTTACCGGCGGTTTGCGTATTGGTTATCTGCCGCAGGAAACTGCGCTATTCAACGGCACAGTGGCCGAAAACATCGCGCGTTTTCACACCGAGTACGGCGTAGTCGATGCCCCGCAGGTGGTGGCTGCCGCGCAGGCGGCTGGCTTGCACGACATGGTGCTGCGCCTGCCCAATGGCTATGACACGCCCGTAAGCGAGGACGCTCGTTCATTGTCGGGAGGCCAGCGTCAGCGTATCGCTTTAGCGCGCGCACTGTACGGCGATCCCGGTCTCATTGTTCTTGACGAGCCCAACTCCCATCTAGACGACGCAGGCGAAGCCGCACTGCTCCAATCGCTGCGCCAGCTCAAAGCGCGCGGGGCCACTGTTTTTCTCATCACGCACCGGCCAAGCGTGCTCGCGCTGGCAGATCAACTGCTGGTGTTGCACGAGGGCCGCCTGCGCTTGCACGGCTCACCCGAAGTAGTGCAGGCGCAATTGCGGCCTGTCTCTGCTGCACCGCAAGCGCTGCCTGTGTGAGCCTTTTTCAGATAGAAGCCATGTCTACCCTGTTGACGACAACCCCTCCGTTGGAGCCTCCCACCGATACTGGTCGCGTCGCGCGCATTGGCCTGAGGACGCTGGGTGTCGGGCTCGGTAGTTTTCTGCTCTGGGCCGCGTTCGCGCCGCTTGATGAGGGGGTGCCCAGCCAGGGAATGGTGGCGCTAGATACCAAACGCAAGGTGGTACAGCACCTCTCGGGCGGCATTGTGCGCCAGGTGCTGGTGCACGAGGGCGAAGCCGTACGGGAAGGCCAGCCCCTCATAGCACTGGACGATGCCACTACCCGTGCCAACTACCAAAGTTCGCGCCTACGTTACCTCACCTTGCGCGCAATGCTGGGTCGACTGGAGGCCGAAATTGCCGGCTCCGACATGCCGCGTTTTGCGCCGGATCTGTTGGCAGCCGCCCAGTCGGAACCGCAAATTCGCCAATTAGTGAACAACCAGACGCAGTTGCTTCAATCGCGCCGCGCATCGCTACATGCGGATGTGCAGGGCATGGAGGAAAACATCCAAGGTCAGAACGGGCTGATGCAGTCCTATGCCGGCATGCTGGAAAGCCGCCGCACCCAACACGCGCTGTTAATGGACGAACTGGACCACACACGCGAACTGGTGAAGGAAGGCTATGCCCCACGCAACCGCCAACTTGAACTGGAGCGCCAGAGTGCCGACACTAATGTCGCCATCGCCGAACTACTCGGCAACACTGCCCGCGGCCAGCGCACCGTGGCCGAGCTGCGCCAGAAGATCCTCTCTCGTAAGCAGGAATATCGCAAGGAAGCCGAAACTAGCCTAGCCGAGACTGTGCGCGACGTAGAACCCGAAGGAATGCGCTACTCCGCGCTGCAGGGCGAGCTGGCGCGCACTGAAATCCGTGCTCCCGTAGCTGGTCAGGTGGTGGGCTTGGCCGTGCAGACTGTGGGCGCCGTGGTGCAACCGGGGCAGCAGATCATGTCCATCGTCCCGCCGGGCGAACCCCTGGTGCTGGAATCCCGGGTGGCGCCCCACCTCGTGGATCGCGTACATGCAGGTCTGGCAGCAGATGTGCGGTTCACCTCGTTCGCACATTCGCCGCAACTGGTGGTGCAGGGGCAGGTGGCCTCCGTGTCTGGTGACCTGCTGACTGACACACAAACCAATGTCAGTTACTACCTCGCACGCGTTAAGCTAACGTCCCAGGGCATGAAGGCACTCGGCAGCCGCCAGCTGCAACCTGGCATGCCGGCCGAAGTCATTATTAAGACCGGCGAACGCAGCTTGCTCACCTATCTGGCGGCTCCGTTGCTCAAGCGCATGGCCAGTTCGTTGAAGGAAGAATGAGATGACGGGACCCTCGACCTCGGTCGCCATTGCATGTGCGATCCTGCTCGGAACGGCGGCGGCCCATGGCATGGACTTGCAAGAGGCCTTCCAATCCGCATTGCTGCAAGATGCGACTACCCGGGCAGCGCGTGCTGCATTGCAGGTGGGCGAAGAACGCATCAATCAGGCTACAGCCCAGCTCTACCCCAACGTGAGCATCAGTGCAGGCTACTTGCGCAACAATCTGGACCGTAACCAGCCCGACTTCCCGGGCCAGGAGTCCACCGTCAATGATCGCTATCCCAGCAAGAACACCACGCTTACGGTGCGCCAGCCTCTGTACCGCAAGGCGATTGCTGTGCTCATCCAGCAAGCCCGGGCGCAGCGCGACGATGCGCAAGCTGGGCTGCAAAAAGAAACGCAGAATCTGGCCGTGCGGGTCACCGATGCTTACACCCAAATACTGTTGGCGCGCGATCAATTGGGTTTCATCGAAGCGCAGAAGATTGCGACGACCACCCAGCTCGACGCCGCGCGTAAACAATTCACTGGTGGCAACGGCACTCGCACCGACATCGACGAAGCGCAGGCGCGACTCGATATGGCTCTGGCCCAGGAACTAGAAGCGCGCCAGCAGCAGGGGTTTGCTGAGCGCCAGCTGGCCCTGCTCATCAACTCACCCGTTGATCTGGTAGCGCTGCATCCATTGGAAGTGGTCCGCCTGACTACTTGGAGCCCGCTTGGCGGCAGCATGGAGGATTGGCTGGCCCAAGCCGAGGCGCACAGCCCCGAATTGCGCCAGCTCCAGGCCCGCCTCGAATCCGCGCGGCTGGACGTGAAGAAAGCCCAAGCAGGGCATTTGCCAACGCTGGACGTCGTGGCCCAGTGGAGCCGGAGCGCCAGCGAGAACGTTACCTCACCGGCAACGCGCTATCTCAACCGCACCATTGGTGTGCAGCTTAACGTGCCGCTGTACGCCGGTGGATCCGTGAATGCCTCCAAGCGCGAGGCGTTGGCGCGCCAGATCCAGGCCGAGGAACTACTCGAAGCCACGCGCCGCGATCTGGCACTGCGAATCACCACCGAATACCGCAACGTTACCGAAGGCCGTCTGCGCGTGCGCGCCCTGGAGCAGGCCGAGCGCTCGGCTGCCCAGTTGGCTCACTCCAGCCGGAAATCCATGCAAGGTGGGGCACGCACGCTGGTGGACGTGCTCAACGCCGACCAGAAAAAAGCCCAGGCTCAGCGCGACCTGGCTCGTGCGCGCTACGAGATGCTTGTCGCTTACGTTCGCCTGCACGCGCTGGCGGGCAGTGATGAAGGGGTGGGGATCGCTGCAGTGAACGGGTTACTTCGGTAAGTTGTCGCCAGACAAGTACGCATAACGTGCGCCAAAAAACAAAGGCCACCCTTGGGCGGCCTTTGTTGCTGCTGACAAAGCCCAACGAGTATCAGGGGAGGATGGTCACGTCGCCGTCGAGCAGGAACGCCGGGTGCGTGGTGGTGCCCAGGACGGCGATGTTTACGCTGGCAACGCCGGTGCCAAAACCGTCCGCGTCGAACATCAATGCGCCCGTACCGGGGTTGTAGCGGAAATAGGTGCTGGCCGTGATCAGTAAATCGCTTCCGCCCAGCACGCCACCGTAGGGAGTGCCAGACAGATTGATCGTGATGTGATCTTCGCCCTGCACGAAGTCCGTGATCTTGTCCACGTTGGCGCTGCTGAACGTAGTGTCGAACACAAATTCGTCGCCGCCTGCGCCGCCGGTGAGCACATCCGCGCCAAGGCTTCCGGAGATCGTGTCATCGCCAGCGCCTCCAACAAGAATGTTGGCGCCAATACCACCCATCAGTGAGTTGTTCAGTTCGTTGCCTGTAAGGTTCACTGCGCCAGTGGATTGAATAATACCGATCTCCACGTGATTGCCGACACCCAGCGCATACGTGCCCGTGGTCATGGTGACGAACACCCGGTCAAGGGCACCGCCATCGTCGGCGTTCTCCACCACTATGTCGGCAGCCGAGTCCACATAGTAGGTATCGTTGCCACCCAGGCCGAACATCAAATCATTGCCTGTCCCACCGATCAGTGTGTCATTTCCCGCCGCACTGCCGTGCAGGGTATCGTTGCCAGCACCACCGTCCAGAGATCCCTGGATCGTGAGATACAGGTTGTCTGCCAACTGGGTGCTCGCGTTGCCCAGCAGCTCCACCGGGGATGTGTCCACGTCACTAAAATGCACAAATTCCACGTTGCGCAGGGTAACGGAGGTATTGGGGGCACCGGTGTACGTGAGCTTGATATCCGTGGCGCTGATGCGTGCCGCAGTCCAGTTGGCAGACGTGCCATACGCACTCAGATCGACCATATCCAAGGAGCCCCCACCACCGTCCAGCGTGTCGTTGCCCAAGCTGCCCAGCAACGTATCATTGCCGTCACCACCGTTCAGCAGGTTGTTCCCGTCGTTACCTTGTACGGTGTTGTTCAGATTGTTGCCCGTGATGCTGACGTTGACGGCGCCGGTGTCGGCAAAGGCGTTCTCGACATTGCCGGAAAGCGCATAGGTGCCCGCTGCTGTGAATTTGACAAACACGGTGTCAGTACCCTCGGTAGCGTTTTCGACGATGGAATCGCCCGCAGCGCTCACCCAGTAAGTGTCATCACCAGCGCCACCAACGAGCGTATCGTTGCCCAAACCTCCATCCAGCGTATCGTTTTGGTCACCGCCCTTGAGGACGTTGGTGCCACTGCCGCCGATCAGATGGTTGCTCGCTCCATTGTGACCGGTGATATTCACGGCGCCCGTGGATGTCACCTGGGCCCATTCCACCTCCGTGGGCAGCACATAAGTCCCCGATGCGACAGAAAGATAAACCTTGTCATCCCCTCCGGCCGGATTTTCCACCGGACTGTCGAGCAGCGAGTCAACGTAGTAGGTGTCGTCGCCAAGCCCCCCCACCATCAAGTCATTACCCTTCCCTCCGTCGATGGTGTCGTTGCCAGCCGAGCCGATGACGATATCGTTGCCTGCCAGTGCATTGATGGTCCCGCCGGTCATGGTGAGGTAGTCATCACCGTTGGTGGGAATGCTCAGGTCAGCAACATTCTTGTCGCCATCGCTGAACTGGAGAATTTCCAGTCCACGGATGATAAGAGTCTGGCCGTTACCCTTGAGCTGGATGTCACCTGTGGTACTGGTGGCTGCGGCGGTGATAACGTAGTCGCCGAAATTGCCGCTGATGATGGCCCGGTCGATACCGGCGCCGCCGTCCAGCGTATCGTTGCCTGCGCCACCGTCCAGCGTGTCGTTGCCGCCACCACCCGCCAACGCGTTGTTGCCCGCGCTGCCCGTCAGCAGGTTCGCCTGGAAGTTGCCTGTGATGTTGACGCCCTGGGCAGAAGACGTGATGGCGGCAGTTTCGATGTTGTCCGACAGCACGTAGGTGCCCGCTGTCGTGAAGGCCACCTGCACGTGGTCAGCACCTTCGCCGGCGGCTTCCACAATGACGTCGCCTGCCGCATTCACGATGTAAGTGTCATCGCCTACGCCGCCAGTGAGCTTGTCGTTCCCCAAGCCGCCATCCAGCGTATCGTTACCGATACCACCAGAAATGGTGTTGGCGCCACTGCTGCCCGTCAGGTAGTTAGCGAGATCATTGCCGGTAATTCCGGCTGCGCTGGAGGCCATGATCTGCCCGTTTTCGATGTCCGTACCCAGGGTGTAGATCCCCGAAGCGAACTTGACTTGCACTAAGTCGATCCCGCCACCACCTACTTCGCTGACGGTGTCACCGATGTTGTCCACAACATAAGTGTCGTTGCCGACTCCGCCAGCCATGTAATCGACACCGGCGCCGCCATCAAGCGTGTCGTTGCCGGCCTCGCCTCGAAGTTGGTTACCGGCCGAATTGCCCGTCAGCACGTTGTCAAGCCCGTTGCCTTTGATATTGACAAGGGTCGCGCCCATTGCTGTGGCGTTTTCAACGTCAGTCGCCACGACACTCATGTCGTACTCGCCGGCTGCCAACGTAACTTGCACCAGATCAATGCCATTGCCACCGCTCACCGCATCGCCCACGTTGTCCACGACGATGGTGTCGTTGCCGTCGCCACCGCTCATCGCGTCGGCGCCGGTACCCCCATTCAGAAGGTCGTTGCCATTGCCGCCATCAAGAATGTCATCGCCAGCCTGGCCGTAGAGCGTATCGTTGCCATCGAAGCCGTGGATATCGTCGTTGAGCGCCGTGCCGCTGAGAGAGTTATTGGCCGCTGTGCCGTTGATTGTTGCCATGATGAAACCCTTGCTGAAAATGGGTGCCGCGATGAGGATTGGGCGAAGCCTGCGCGAGCCCTCCCCATAGTGATATCAGCGGAGTGTATCGGAATGCTGCTGTTTCACTAGAACAGTTCCGCTGGAATGTGGCGCCAAAGCAAAACCTATGCGATTGATGGCACCGCGAGCATGCGGCGGAATGGCCAAACAAGGACATTTCCCGAAGCCACCGCCAACGCTGCCATAGGGGTTCTGGTCGTGAGGAGCCGGTGAGATACCCGGCAGACGGGCCACATGCCAGCGCATATAGGTCAGCGGCTGCTCGGAAAGCTGAACACCGCGCCTTCGCGCACGCCGGCCGAGGGCCAGCGCTGGGTGATGGTCTTGCGCTTGGTGTAGAAGCGCACGGCGTCCGGGCCGTAGGCGTGCAGGTCGCCGAACAGGCTGCGCTTCCAGCCGCCGAAGGAGTGGTAGGCCACAGGCACAGGCAGGGGCACGTTCACGCCCACCATGCCCACCTGGATGTGGTCGGTGAAGTAGCGAGCGGCCTCGCCGTCGCGGGTGAAGATGCAGGTGCCGTTGCCGTATTCGTGGTCGTCGATGAGCTTCATGGCCTCCTGCAGCGTCTTGACGCGTACCACGCCCAGCACGGGGCCGAAGATTTCTTCCTGGTAGATCTTCATGCCGGGCTTCACGTGGTCGAACAGGCAGGCGCCGAGGAAGTAGCCGTTTTCGTGGCCCGCGGCCACCTTCACGCCCCGGCCGTCGACCACCAGCGTGGCACCCTCGGCCACGCCGCTGTCCACATAGGCCTTCACCTTCTCGAAGTGCTGCTGCGTCACCAGCGGCCCCATGTCGTTGCTGTTGTCCGTGCCGGGGCCGACCTTCATCTTGGCGATCTCGGTCTTGAGGCCCGCGATGACGGCGTCGCCCACCGCGTCGCCCACGGCCACCAGCAGCGGGATGGCCATGCAGCGCTCGCCGCACGAGCCGTAGGCCGCGCCCATCAGGGCGCTCACGGCGTTGCCCACGTCCGCGTCGGGCATCAGCACCGCGTGGTTCTTGGCGCCGCCCAGGGCCTGCACGCGCTTGCCGTGCTTGCAGCCTTCGGCGTAGATGTATTCGGCAATGGGCGTGGAGCCGACGAAGCTCACGGCCTTCACGCGCGGGTCCTGCAGCAGCGTGTCCACGGCCGTCTTGTCGCCATTGACCACGTTGAGCACGCCGGGCGGCAGGCCGGCCTCCAGCGCCAGCTGGGCGATGAACAGCGTGCTGCTGGGGTCGCGCTCGGAGGGCTTGAGCACGAAAGTGTTGCCGCAGGCCACGGCCATGGGCCACATCCACAGCGGCACCATGGCCGGGAAGTTGAAGGGCGTGATGCCCGCTGTGACGCCCAGCGCCTGGAATTCGCTCCAGCTGTCGATGCTGGGGCCGACGTTGCGGCTGTGCTCGCCCTTGAGCAGTTCGGGCGCGTAGCTGGCGTATTCCACGTTCTCGATGCCGCGCTGCAGCTCGCCGTGCGCGTCGGCCAGCACCTTGCCGTGCTCGGCGGTGATCAGGGCGGCGATCTTGTCGGCGTTTTCTTCGAGCAGGACTTTCAGCTTGCTCATCACGCGCGCACGCTTGAGCGGTGGCGTGTTGCGCCAGGCGGGGAAGGCTGCCTCGGCCGAGGCGATGGCGGCTTCCACCGTGGCCTTGCTGGCCAGTGCCACGCTGGTGGTCGATTGGCCCGTGGCCGGGTTGAACACGGGTTGCGTGCGCTCGGTATCGGCGACGATCTGGCCATCGATCAGGTGGCCGACGGTGCGGGTGACGTTCTTGTCGTGCTGCATGGAAATTTAGGAAAAAAGTGCCGCTAGCGCTTAATCATCAAGCGCCGGCAGCTATCAAAAAAGGAGTTCAGACAGTCTCGTGCAGGGCGTCGCCCAGCGCGCTGACCAGGCGGTCGATCTCCGCCGGGGTGCTGATGAAGGGCGGCGCGAGCTGGATGGTGTCGCCGCCGTAGCGCACATAGAAGCCCTTCTTCCAGCAGTGCATGGCGATCTCGTAGGGGCGCCGGGCCGGCTCGCCGGGCAGGGCGGCGATGGTGATGCCGGCGGCCAGGCCGTAGTTGCGGATGTCGGCCACGTGCTTGGCGACCTTGAGGCCGTGCACGGCGTTCTCGAAGTGCGGCGCCAGCGCCTTGACGCGGCCGGGCATGTCTTCCTTCTGCAGGATGTCGAGCACCGCGTTGCCGGCCGCGCACGCCACGGGATGGGCCGAGTAGGTGTAGCCGTGCGGGAACTCCAGCATGTACTCGGGGCCGCCCTGGGCCATGAAGGTGTCGTAGATCTCCTTGCTGGCGACCACACCGCCCAGCGGCTGCGCGCCGTTGGTGACCTGCTTGGCGAAGTTGAGGAGGTCGGGCGTCACGCCAAAGGCTTCGGCGCCCGTCCAGGTGCCGCAACGGCCGAAGCCGGTGATGACTTCATCAAAAATCAGCAGGATGTTGTTCTGCGTGCAGATTTCGCGCAGGCGCGCAAGGTAGCCGACGGGCGGAATCACCACGCCGGCCGAGCCCGAGAACGGCTCCACGATCACGGCGGCGATGTTGCTGGCGTCGTGCAGCGCAATCACGTCCAGCAGCTTGTCGGCAAGCTGGCGGCCCCCGTCCTCGGCCATGCCCTTCTGGAAGGTGCCGGCCGGCGGCTGGGTGTGGGGAAGGTGGTCGGCCTCCACGCCCTGGCCGAACAGCTTGCGATTGCCCGCGATGCCGCCCACCGAGATACCGCCGTAGTTCACGCCGTGGTAGCCCTTCTCGCGCCCGATCAGGCGCGTCTTGGTGCCCTGGCCCTTGGCACGCCAATAGGCGCGGGCCATCTTCAGCGAGGTATCGGCGGCCTCGGAGCCCGAGCCGGTGAAGAACACGTAGTCCAGCCCGGCCGGGGTCAGGTCCTTGATGCGGTTGGCCAGCTCGAACGATGCCGGGTGGCCGAACTGGAAGGCGGGCGCGTAGTCCAGCCGCGCCGCCGCCTTGCCCACGGCCTCGGCGACCTCGCGGCGGCCGTGCCCCAGGCCCGAGCACCACAGGCCCGAAAGGCCGTCGAAGATCTTGCGGCCTTCGCTGTCGGTGTAGTAGGCGCCGCTGGCCTCGACGACCATGCGCGGCTGGGCCTTGAAGTTGCGGTTGCCGGTGAAGGGCATCCAGTGCGCGTCAAGCCAGGCAGCGTCCATACGCAGGGCGTTGGCGGCGGGTTGGTCGATCTGGGCAAAGCTCATGGGTCTCTCCTGGGTTCGGGTGCAGGGGCCGGCCGGCCCGCGATCCGCCATTGTTCCGGCCGGTGTTAATCTCTCAAATAATCAAATATCAATGTTTACTTGACGATCCATGCAAGTAAAAGCCCCCCCCGCCCGCGAGCGCGCCGTGCTCGGCCAGCTCAGCGACATGGACCTGCGCCTGCTGCAGGTGTTCAAGAGCGTGGCCGAGTGCGGCGGTCTGTCGGCCGCCGAGTTGGAGCTGAACATCGGCACCAGCACCGTGAGCCGCCACATGAAAGACCTGGAAACGCGCCTGGGCCTGACCCTGTGCCGGCGCGGCCGCGCCGGCTTCGCCCTCACGCCCGAGGGCCAGCGCGTGTACGACGAAACCCTGCGCCTGCTCAGTGCCGTGGACGCCTTTCGCAGCAGCATCGACGACATCCACCGGCGCATGGGCGGGCGGCTGGAGGTGGCCGTGTTCGACAAGACGGCCAGCAACCCGGCCGCGCGCATCGGCGAGGCCATCGCGCTGTTCACCCAGCAGGCGCCCGACGTGAGCCTGCAGATGCACGTGGCCGCCATTCCGGCCATCGAGCGCGGACTCATCGACGGCAGCATCCACCTCGGCATCATCCCGGCACACCGCACCTCGCAGAGCCTGGTCTACGCCAACCTGTTCGGCGAGACCATGCGGCTGTACTGCGGCGCACGGCACCCGCTGTTCGGCCAGGACCATTCCGGCCTGGGCTGGGACAGCCTGCGCGCCTGGCAGTTCGCCGGCCTGGGCTACCACTCGCCCAACATGGAGCTGAGCCACGGCGCGCGCCTGCCGCGCAAGGCCACGGGCTTCGATCAGGAATCCATCGCCACGCTGATCCTCTCCGGGCGCTACCTGGGCTTCCTGCCCGACCACTACGCCGAGGCCTTCGAGCGCCAGGGCCAGATGCAGGCCGTGCAGCCGTCGCTGTTCTTCTACCGCTGCCAGTTTGTCAGCGTGCTGCGCCGCTCGCCCCAGCCGCCGCGCGCGGCGAAGGCCTTTGCGCAATGCCTGCTGCAGGCGCATGGAGAAGGCGCCGCCGCCTTGCGCTGAGCGCCGCGCAGGCAGAAAATGCAAGCCTTCACACAAGGCAGCACCATGGCAAGCATCTCCTCCATCGCCCAGTCCGGCCTGCAGGCCGCGCAGATGCGCCTCGATGCCTCGGCCAACAACATCGCCAACATGAACACGCCCGGCTACCGGCGCTTTCGCGCCGAGCAGGCCGACGTGGCCGGCCCCGCGGGCGTGAATGCCACCCTGCAGCGCGAGCCGCAGGAAGGCGTGACGCTGGAGCAGGAGGTGGTGGACCAGATGACCGCCACCTACGCCTTCAAGGCCAATCTGCAGACGCTGCAGACCGAAGACCGCATGCTGGGCGCGCTGCTCAACGTGCGGGCCTGAGCCCCCCTTCCCCTGGAACCGCCGCCGCGCTGGCCGCGGCCGCCTGGCGCCGCCCGGCGCGCTCCCAGGCCTTTTCGTGGAAAAAGAAGGCCACGGCCTGCACCGTGGGCTCGAGCAGGCTCAGCGTGAGCGAAGCCCAGAGGTTGCCGGTCACGGCGTAGGCCACCAGCGCGGCCACGCAGATGTGGATCACGTAGTAGCTGCCCGTCTTCAGCAGCATGGTCTTGTTCTGGCGGGCGGCGAGGCGGATGCGGGACATGGCGGGCTCCTTGGCTCAGGGGCCGCCCGGTGCGGCGGCCTTGCGCAAATGATAATCGCTCGCAATTACAACCGCCATTGAACCTCCCTACCGCCGGCATAGCCAGCGCGTGCCCACGGCGCGCCAGCTTTCACGGCCCGGCCCCTGAAATACGCCCGCGCGCGGCGCAAGGCTTGTTCTATGATGGCCGTCCGATCAACCCCCTCTGCATAGCAACCGGGAGCACGCATGGCACTCATGGACTTCATCAAGAAACAGTTCATCGACATCCTCCAGTGGACCGAGGACGGCGACGGGACGCTGGCCTGGCGCTTCCCGATGGAGGGGATGGAAATCCAGAACGGCGGCACGCTGGTGGTGCGCGAGTCGCAGATGGCGGTGTTCGTCAACGAAGGCCAGGTGGCCGACGTGTTCGGCCCCGGCACCTACAAGCTGACCACGCAGACGCTGCCGGTGCTGACGTATCTGAAGAACTGGGACAAGCTGTTCCAGTCGCCCTTCAAGAGCGACGTGTACTTCTTCAGCACGCGCCAGCAGATCGACCAGAAGTGGGGCACGCCGCAGCCCATCACCATCCGCGACAAGGACTTCGGCGCGGTGCGCCTGCGCGCGTTCGGCAACTACGCCTTCCGCATCGCCGACCCCAAGCTGTTCCACACCGAAATCTCGGGCACGCGCGACGTCTACCCCGTGGGCGACCTCGAAGGCCAGCTGCGCGGCCTGGTGCTGCAGAACATCAGCAACGCCATTGCGGGCAGCGGCCTGCCCTTCCTCGACCTGGCGGCCAACCAGGTGATGTTTGCCGACGCGCTGGCCAAGGAACTGCAGCCGGCCTTCGCCAAGATCGGCCTGCAGCTCGAAGGCATGACGGTGCAGAACGTCTCGCTGCCCGAGGAGCTGCAGAAGATCCTCGACCAGAAGATCGGCATGGGCATGGTCGGCAACGACATGGGCAAGTTCATGCAGTACCAGACGGCGCAGGCTATTCCCAAGTTCGCCGAAGGCGCGGGCCAGGGCGGCGGCATTGCCGGCGACGCCATGGGCCTGGGCGCCGGCGTGGCGCTGGGCCAGGTGCTGGCGCAGAACCTGCAACAGGGCCTGCAGGGCGGCGCGGCGCAGGCGGCACCGGCCGTAGCTGCCGCTGCGGCGGCCGTGGGCGTGAAGCCCGAGGACGTGATGGCCACGCTGGAGAAGCTGGGCGAACTCAAGTCCAAGGGCATCCTCACGCAGGAAGAGTTCGACGCCAAGAAGGCCGAGCTGCTGAAGAAGCTGGTCTGACCCGGTTGCTATCATAAAAATAGCTGCTTGCGCTGGAGGGATCAGCGCCAGAGGCCAAAAAGGCTTCAACACCGCGTAGCGCGGCGCAGGCAGCAGCAGCACCCCGATGGCCACCAGCCCCACCCAGCGCAGCTACCGGGCGCCCTGCCCGGGCTGCGGCGCGCCTGTTGAATTCCGCAGCGCGCAATCCACCCACGCCGTCTGCGGCTACTGCCAGAGCACCGTGGTGCGCAGCGGCGACGTGCTGCAGCGCCTGGGCAAGATGGCCGAGCTGTTCGACGACCACAGCCCGCTGCAGCTCATGGCCAGCGGGCGCATCACGCTCGACGGCAAGGAGCAGCCCTTCACGCTCATCGGCCGCCTGCAGTACAAGACCGAGGCAGGTGTCTGGACCGAATGGTCTGCCTTCCTCGAAGACGGCACCCTGGCCAGCCTGGGCGAGGACAACGGCGCCTACGTCTTCACCCGCCCCATGGACCCGGGGCGCGAGCTGCCCGAGGCCAGCCGCTTTCGCGTGGGCAGCACCACCGCCATCAACGGCAAACCCTACAGCGTGGCTTTCAGCGGCCAGGCCACGCTGCTCTCGGCCCAGGGCGAACTGCCCAAGCTGCCGCCGCTGGGCCACCCGTTCGGCCTGGTGGAGCTGCGCAGCAGCGACGGCGAAGTGCTGTCCATCGACTACGGGCATCAGCCGCCGCACGTCGAGCGCGGCCGCGCGGTGCAGCTGGAAGACCTCAAGCTCCAGGGCCTGAAGGACGAGTCCGCCAAGGACGAGAAAGGCCGCCAGTTCAACTGCCCGCACTGCGGCGCACCGGTGCAGGTGCAGCTGTCCACCACCAAGAGCGTCACCTGCGGCTCGTGCGCCAGCATCATCAGCCTGGACAGCGGCGTGGGCGGCGAGCTGCGCTCGGCCGAGCAGGACGAGCCCGTGCAGCCCCTGATCGCGCTGGGCAGCAAGGGCCAGCTGCAGGGTGTGCACTGGCAGGTGGTGGGCTTCCAGCACCGCATGGGCGTGGAGCCCGGCGACGACGAGCACTTCGGCTGGAGCGAGTACCTGCTCTACAACCAGAAGCGCGGCTTCGCCTTCCTGGTCGATTCCGAGGAAGGCTGGAGCCTGGTGCGCCCCACCACGGGCGCGCCGCAGATGGCCGCCAGCGGCCGCAGCGCCAGCTACCTGGGCACCACCTACCAGCTCAAGTACAACTACGAGGCCGAGACCACCTATGTGCTGGGCGAGTTCTACTGGCCCGTCACGCGCGGCCAGAAGACCAGCAACCGCGACTTCGCGAGCGCCAAGGGCCTGCTCTCGCTGGAGCAGACGCCCAGCGAGGTCACCTGGTCCAGCGGCGACAAGCTCGCCAGCGACACCGTCGCCAAGGCTTTCGGACTGGACGACAAGAAGGACCTGCTCAAACGCGATGACCCCGGCCCCTTCGTGGCCGCCAAGGGCATGGGCTGCGGCACCATCGTCCTCATCGCGATCGTCATCATCATCCTGCTCATCATCCTGAGCAATTGCTCGGGCTCCTCGGGCGGCTACGCGCGCAGTTCGGGCGGCTCCTGGGGTGGCTACTCCAGCGGCGGCAGTCACAAATAACGTTTTCACTCTCGGAGATCACATCATGATGGGATTCGAATGGCTGCGGCCCGCCGCATTTTTTGGCTCCATCCTCTACGCCCTGGTGGGCGTGCTGGTGTTCTGGATCAGCTTCATCATCATCGACAAGATCACCCCCTACGACCTGTGGCGCGAGATCGTCGAAAAGCAAAACAAGGCCCTGGCCATGGTGGTGGCGGCCATGTGCCTGGGCATCAGCATCATCGTGGCAGCCGCCATTCATTGATGCAACACCCCCCTGAGCGGCTGCGCCGCTTCCCCCCGCTCTCGCATCGCCACGCGATGCGGGCAGGGGGACGACGCCAGCGCGGCGGGGCGGCCCTTGCGCGGCGTCTGCTGGCATGGGTCACGCCCATTGCATGTACCGTCACATGAAGGAAACCGCCGCTCCAGCCGCCCGCCCCATCGACGTCGCCCTGCTCGCCAGCGTGTTCGTGGTGGCGGCCTGCGGCCTGCTCTACGAGCTGGCGGCCGGCGCCCTGGCCTCGTATGTGCTGGGCGACTCGGTGCTGCAGTTCTCCACCATCATCGGCACCTACCTGTTCGCCATGGGCGTGGGCTCGTGGCTGTCGCGCTATTTCGAGCGCCAGCTGCCGGCGCACTTCCTGCGCATCGAGCTGCTCGTCGCCCTGGTCGGCGGCGCGCTGCCGGCCACGCTGTTCCTCGCCAACGCCTTCGTTCCGGATGCTTTCCGCCTGCTGCTCTACGGCATGGTGCTGCTGGTGGGCACGCTCGTCGGCCTGGAGATCCCGCTGGTCATGCGCATCCTCAAGCGCAACGTGGCGCTCAAGGACCTGGTCTCGCAGGTGCTCACCTTCGACTACCTGGGCGCGCTGGCGGTGTCGCTGGCCTTCCCGCTGCTGCTGGTGCCGCACCTGGGCCTGATCCGCACCGGCCTGCTGTTCGGCCTGATGAACGCGGCCGTGGCCGTGTGGGCGCTGTGGCTGTTCCGCCATGAACTGCGCCGCCTGCGCGAGCACGCCATCGCCTGCGCCCTGGTGCTGGGGCTGCTCGGCGCCGGGCTCGTGGGCGCGGACCAGATCACCAGCGTGGCCGAGGACAAGTTCTACCACGACCGCATCGTGGTCTCGGCCGCCTCGCCCTACCAGCGCATCGTGGTCACGCAGGGCAAGCTGGGCCACCGGCTGTTCCTCAACGGCAACCTGCAGTTCGCCGAGCGCGACGAGTACCGCTACCACGAGGCGCTAGTGCACCCCGCCATGGCGGCCTTCGCGGCCGGCGGCGGGCCGCGCCGGGTGGCGGTGCTGGGCGGCGGTGACGGCATGGCCGTGCGCGAAGTCCTCAAGTACCCCTCGGTCGAGTCCGTCACGCTGGTGGAGCTGGACCCAGCCATGACCGGGCTGTTCAGCGGCAACCCCACGCTGACCCGCCTCAACGGCGGCGCGCTCGCCTCGCCCAAGCTGCGGATCGTCAACCAGGACGCCTTCCAGTGGCTGCAGCAGGGCGAGGACACGTTCGACGTGGTCATCGTGGACTTCCCCGACCCGACCAACTTCGCCATCGGCAAGCTCTACACCAACAGCTTCTATGCGCTGCTGGACAAACGCCTGGCCGCCAGCGGCTACGCCGTGGTGCAGACCACCTCGCCGCTGGTGGCGCGCCAGAGCTTCTGGACGGTGGTGACGACGATCGAATCCGTGGGGCTGCGCACCACGCCCTACCACGCCCATGTGCCCAGCTTTGGCGAATGGGGCTTCGTCATCGCCAGCCGCCGCCCCTGGCGCATGCCCGAGACGCTGCCCCCGGGCCTGCAGTTCCTCGGCCCGGCCACGCTGCCGCAGCTGCTGGACTTTCCGCTCGACATGGCGCGCGTGCCCGCCGAAGTGAACCGCCTGTCCAACCAGGCGCTGGTACACACTTACGAACGCGAGTGGGGCAAGGTTGTGGCCCACTGAGGCCCTCCCACCCGCTCTAACCCCGAGGGCCGCACCATGCAGCGCCGCCAGTTTCTCGCTACTGCCGCCGCCACCGCCCTGGCCGGGTGCCACGACGCGCCGCGCGACCTGCAGGGCGGCTTTACCGGCATCGACATGGCGCGCGGCCACCGCGTGCGCGACCTGCTGGCCCGGAACACGCTGCCCGACCCGGCCGTGGTGCGCCGCACCCAGGTGCTGATCGCGGGCGGCGGCGTGGCCGGCCTGGCGGCGGCGCGCGCGCTGCGCCTGGCCGGCGTGGACGACTTCGCGCTGCTGGAGCTGGAAGACGAGGCCGGCGGCAACAGCCGCGGCGGCCAGGTGGCCGGCATCGCCTGCCCGCTGGGCGCGCACTACCTGCCCGTGCCCGGCGACGACGCACGCGAGGTGCAGGACCTGCTGGAAGAACTGGGCCTGCGCCAGCGCGTGGCCGGGCGCTGGCAGTACGACGAGCGCCACCTGTGCCACAGCCCGCAGGAGCGCCTGTTCTTCGAAGGCGAGTGGCAGGAAGGCCTGCTGCCCGTGCACGGCGTCGGCGCCGAGACGCAGGCACAGTACCGGCACTTCGCCGCCCAGGTGGCGGCGCAGGGCAAGGCCGCGCGCTTCACCATGCCCCTGCTCAAGGGTTTGGATGCAAAACGGCCTCTGGCGCCCGCCCATCAAGCGCTGGACGCTATGCTTTTTGATGACTGGCTGACGCTGCAGGGCCTGGACGACGCGCACCTGCGCTGGTACCTGAACTACTGCTGCCGCGACGACTACGGCGCCGGCACGGCGCGCGTGTCGGCCTGGGCCGGCATCCACTACTTCGCCAGCCGCCACGGCTTCCACGCGCCGGGCGAGGCAGCACCCGAGGAGCGCGAGGCCGTGCTCACCTGGCCCGAGGGCAACGGCTGGCTCACGCGCCGCCTGGCCGAGCCGCTGCGCACGGGCGGCCAGCTGCGCACCGGCTGCAGTGTGCTGCGCATCGCCGAGGGACGCCAGGGCGTGGAGGTGGACGCCTACAACCACGCCACCGACAGCGTGGAGCGCTGGCAGGCACGCCGCTGCGTGGTGGCGCTGCCGGTGTTCCTGGCGGCGCGGGTGGTGCGCCAGCCGCCAGCCTTCCTGGCCGAGGCAGCCCGGCGCCTGCAGTGGGCGCCCTGGCTGGTGGCCAACATCCACATCGACGCCCCCCTGCAGGACCGCCCCGGCGCCGCGCCCGCCTGGGACAACGTGCTCTACCAGGACGCCAACCCCGGCGGCCTGGGCTACGTGAACGCCGGCCACCAGCGCCTGGAACCCGGCAAGCTGCTGGCCGGGCCCACGGTGCTGAGCTACTACCAGGCCCTGGGCGACCAGCCCCAGGGCCGCGAGCAACTGGCCACGCAGCCCTGGACGCATTGGGCGAATGCCGCGCTGGCCACGCTGGGCGTGCCGCACGCCGACCTGGCGCGCCGCGCCACGCGCGTGGACATCACGCGCTACGGCCACGCCATGGCCATACCGGTGCCGGAACAGCTCGCCTTTTTGAGCAAAATCGGCCTGCAGCGCCCGTCCACCGGGCGCCGGGCGCTATTGAATGGAGAGCGCCCTGCCTGGCTGCCCACGCCCACCACGGCGCGGCTGGCGTTTGCGCACAGCGACTGGTCGGGCTACTCGGTGTTCGAGGAAGCCTTCACGCGCGGGCACGCGGCGGGGTGGGTGGCGGCGGGCTAAAGGCCCTGGCAGCGGCATGCCGCCACGCCCGGGGGTCTGGCGGGGCGGGGACAATATCCCGCTTCACCGCTCTCCCGCCAGCCATGTCCACCCCCCCGGCTCTGCACCATTTCGAACGCCAGCATGAACGGCTCGACGCCGTGCTGCACGCCCACCTGCTCGCCGTGGCGGGGGCGGACTTCGCAGGCGCGCTGCGGCACCTGCAGCACTGGCACCAGGGCCTGCAGGAACACATCGCCATCGAGAACACCCGCCTGCTGCCCCACGTGCCCGCGGGCGCGCGCTGGGCGGCGCGCGTGTACCTGCTGGAGCACGAGCGCATCGCCCTGCTGGCCGAGGAATACCGCGAACGCGTGCAGGCGGTCGTGCAGCAGCAGCCGCAGGACGAGGCCGGCCGCCGCCGTGCGGTGCTGATGCTGCTCGACGCCGCCCATGCGCTGCGCCATGTGCTGGAACACCACCACGAGCGCGAGCACAGCGCGCTGGCCCACGAGCTGCCCCCGGAGGTGCAGGAGGCCGCGTGGCAGGGCGTGGTGGGGGTACGCGCCCCAGAGGAATATCCATGAAATCGGCCAACTGCGCCCGTCCATAATGCGCTGCCAGCTATCAAATCAAGAGCGCATCATTTGACACCCCGCCCCCTCACCCTGCCCGACCTGCCCGGCCTGCTGGAGGTGCAGCGCGCCTGCTACGGCGCGGGCTTCGTCGAGAGCGCCGAGGTGTTCGCGCGCCGCCTCGCCAGTCCGGCGCAGTGCTCGCTGGTGCTGGAGGACGGCGCCCGCGTTGGCGCCTACCTCGCGGCCTACGACTCCTGTCTGGGCAAGGTCACGCCGCTGCACGGCGACTTCGAGGCCGTGCCGCAGCCCGACACGCTGTACCTGCACGACATGGCCGTGCTGCCCGAGTGGGCCGGGCGCGGCCTGGCGCGCGCGCTGCTGGAGCCGCTGTGGGCCCAGGCGGGCACACGCGGCCTGCGCCAATCGGCGCTGGTGTCGGTGCAGGGCTCGCAGGGCTTCTGGCAGCGCCACGGCTACACCGTGCAAGCGCTGCAGGACGCGGCCCAGCGCCAGCGCCTGGCCGCCTATGGCGAGGGCGCCGTGTACATGGTGCGCGCGCTCCCGCCCAGCTGAGGCCGGTCAGGGCAGGGCCACGCCCGCCTTCGTCACCACCTTCTGGTGCGCATAGTCGCCCGGCGCCGGGCGGCGCAGGCCGCCGCGCGCACGCACGTAGTCCACGAAGGTCTGGGTGTAGAGCAGGTAGGTGTTCACGAAACGGCCGGCGGCGTGGGCCGCGCCCAGCGTGGCATAGCCGTCCTTGCCGCTGGCGATGAAGTCGTGCGTCACCAGCACATAGGTGCGCGCCGGGTCCAGCGGGCCCCAGGCGCCCGTGGCCTTGTCGCGCACCTGCACGTTCGCCAGGCGCTGGCCGCGCGGCTGGCGCATGTCCAGCTCCCAGCGCAGGCCGGCGGTGTAGGGGTGCGAGCCGTCGGACAGGTGCCGGTCGAGGTAGTTGGCCACGCCATCCTCCAGCGCGGCCAGCACTTCGGCGCCGGTCAGGTCCAGCTCCACCAGGGTGTTGGCAAAGGGCAGCAGCGTGAACGCGGTGTTCATGGTGAGCGTTCCGGCCGCCAGGGGCACGCGCATGCCGCCGGCATTCTGCAGCGCGATGTCGGCGCGGCGGCTGCCGTGCAGGAAGGCCTCGGCCACCACCTGGGCGATGTCGCTGCCACGTGCCAGGGTGTGGGCGGCCGCGCAGCCGGCCACGCCGGCGCTGCGGTTGGTGCTCTCGCCGGGCACGCGCACCAGGCACAGCGGCTCGGCGGCGGTGCCGATGGTCTTGGCCTTCTCGGCCGTGAGCGCGCTGGTGTATTCCGCCAGGATGCGCTCGGCGCCGGGGTCGGGCGCCTGCACCTGCACGGCGGGCTGGGCGGCAAGGCGCTGCGCCAGCGCGGCGCTCTCGGCCGGCGCCAGCGGCTGCCACTGACCCGCCGCGTCCTGGCGCGCGAACGGTTCGCCGATCAGCAGGCGCGCCTGGCCGGCGCAATCGAGCACGCGGCCTTCGGCGTCGAAGCGCACGCGCATCTGGCCGATGGCCTTGGCGTATTCCCAGGCCTGGCCGATGCACACCGGCTCGCCCGCGCGGTTGCGCACCACCGTGGGGTAGGGGCCGGAGCTGGGCAGGCCCTGGGCGCTGAAATCGCCCAGCAGGGAGTGCGAGTCGCCGCCGATGATGACGTCCACATCCGTCAGGCGCGCGGCCAGGGCCTTGTCGTTCTCGTAGCCCTGGTGCGTCATGAGCACGATGTGGCGCACGCCGCGCGCGCGCAGCGCGTCGATGGCCTGCTGCGCCGACGCGGCCTCTTCGTGGAAGCGCGTGCTGGGCAGCGGGCGCGAGGAGTTCACCGTCTTGCCGACGATGGTGGCGCCGACGATGCCCACGTCCACGCCGCCAATGCGCCGCACGGTGGACGGGCGCAGGGAGGCCGGGCCGCCCTTGGGTGCCAGCGGCGTGCCGGCCTGCGGTTCGATGTTGGACGACAGCACGGCGGTGCCGCAGCCGCCCGCGGCCAGCGCGTCGAGGAAGCCGCGCAGCACGCCGTCGCCGTCGTCGAACTCGTGGTTGCCGGGGATGAAGGCGTCGAAGCAGATGGTGTTCATCAGGCGCGCGTCGGCGCGGCCCTGGAAGAAGGTGTAGTACAGCGTGCCGGTGAGCGCGTCGCCCGCGTGCAGCTTGAGCAGGTTAGGCGTGCCCGCCAGCGCGGCAAACGCCGCCGTCTGCCGCGCAAAGCCGCCCAGCTCGACCTGGGTGGGCACGCCGTCCAGCCGCAGCTCGGTGCCGGCGAAGGGTTCGAGCTGGGAGTGGTGGTCGTTGATGTGGGCGATGTTCAGCTCGAACGGCGCGGGCGCCTGGTAGCGGCCGCTGCACGCCGCCAGCGCCAGGGCGCACAGCAGGGTCGGCAGGGTGGACAGGAAGCGTTGGGTCATGGTCGGGTTCTCCACCGGAACGGGCGGGCGGCGCCGGGGCGGGGGCATTGTCACGCGCCCGTCACCGAGGGCGGGCAAGCTGCACGCATTGTGCTTTCTCTCGGACTGTATTGGACATGAACCGCCCCGCCGCACCCTCCCCGATCGCCCTCATCGCCACCATCCTGCGCGTTACCGCCAGCGCCTGGGCGCTGCCCACGCCACCGGCCGCACACCCCGCGCCCGCCTGCTGACCGGCCGGCCGTGCCGGGTTGCCACGGGCTATGGCGATAATGCCCGCCATGCCAAACCGCTGGAAACCCAACGTCACCGTGGCCGCCGTCATCGAGCGCGATGGCCGTTTTCTACTGGTGGAGGAAGAGACCACCGACGGCCTCAAGCTCAACAACCCGGCCGGCCACCTGGACCCGGGCGAGTCGCCGCTGCAGGCCTGCGCCCGCGAGGTGCTGGAGGAAACGGCGCACGACTTCGAGCCCACGGCGCTGCTCGGCGTGTACCTCAACCGTTTCACCAAGACGCGCACCGGCGACGACCTCACCTACATGCGCTTCGCCTTCGCCGGCCAGCTCGGCACGCACCACGGCTGGCGTTCGCTGGACGAAGGCATCGTGCGCACGCTGTGGATGACGGCTGACGAGATCCGCGCCTGCCCCGAGCGCCACCGCAGCCCGCTGCTGCTGCACTGCCTGGAGGACTACCTGGCGGGGCGGCGCTTCCCCCTGCACCTGGTGCACACCGATGTGAGCGTCACCCACCCGGTTCCGGCGGACTGACTAGCGCGCGGCCGCTCCCGCCACCTGCGGAATGAGCCGGTGGTAGAAGCGGATGGCATCCTGGTAGTTGGCAACGCTCAGGCGCTCGTTGGTGCCGTGGAAGCGCTTGAGGTCCTCGGCGTTGGCGCGGATGGGCGAGAACTTGAAGATGTGGTCGCTGATGGCGCCGTAGTGGATGGAATCCGTGCCCGCCACCATCAGTCCCGGGGCCACCAGCGCGTCGGGGAACACCTCGCGGATGGTCTGGTTCAAGACCCGGTACTGCGCCGAATCCGTGGGCGCCACCTTAGACGCATCCACCGCGCCGGGCAGCGCCACCAGCTCGAACTTGCCCCCTGGCGCCGCATCGGCCACATGGCTGTGCATGTGCTGCAGCACGCCTTCTTTCGTGTCGCCGGGCAGGATGCGGAAGTTCACCGTCGCCTCGGCGCTGCCGGGCAGCACGTTTTCCTTGTTGCCGGCGTTGACGATGGTCAGCGCCGTGGTGGTGCGCAGCATGGCGTTGGTGCTGGCCGCGCCTTCGAGCTGCTTCTGCACCACCGGCCCGAACAGCCACAGGTTGGACAGCGCCACGCGCGCAAAGCCGCCCATCTCGGGCGCCAGGGTGTCGAACATCTCGGCCGCCACACCCCGGATGCCGGCGGGCAGCTGCCGGTCTTCCAGCCGCGCCAGGGCCGCGCTCGCCATGGCGATGGCGCTGGTGCCCTTGGGCGGCGGCATGGACGAATGGCCCGGCGTGGCCGACACCTTGAGCACCACCGACATATAGCCCTTCTCGGCCACGCCGATAAGCGCCGTGGGCTTGCTGATGCCCGGCATCAGCCCTTCGAGCACCAGCAGGCCCTCGTCGAGCACGAAGTCCAGTCGCACGCCGCGCTCCTGCAGCAGCGCGGCGATGCGCGCGGCACCCCGCAGACCGGCCACCTCTTCGTCGGCGCCATAGGCCAGGTAGAGGGTGCGCGGCGGCTGGTAGCCGCTGGCCAGCAGCATCTCCACGGCTTCGAGCTGCGACAGCAGGTTGCCCTTGTCGTCCCACGAGCCGCGGCCCCAGATGAAGCCGTCCTTCACCGCGCCGGCGAACGGCGGCACTTGCCAGTCGCCCTCGGTGCCGGGCGCCACGGGCACCACGTCCTGGTGCGCCATGAGCAGGATGGGCGGGGCCTTCGGGTCGGCGCCTTTCCAGGTGTAGAGCAGGCTCAGGCCGCCCACCACCTCGCGCTGCAGGTGGGCATGCACGCGCGGAAAGCGCTGCTGCAGCAGGGCGTGCAGGGCCTGGAACTGGCTGGCGTTGAGCTCGGCGTCGTCGCGCGAGGAGATGGTCTGCAGGCGCACCGCCTCGGCCAGGCGCGCGGCCACGGCGGGCCCGTCCACGGCCACCGGCGCGAGCGACTCCACCTGCAGTTGGCGCGAGCCTTTGCGCAGGGTGTTGAGGGCCAGCACGGCTGCCAGCAGCAGCACCAGGGCCAGCAGGCCGGCCAGAATTTTTTTCAGCATGCGGAGAAACCTTGGGGGAAGGGGTGGGAGCAGGTTGCAGCAAGTCGCACTCCGTGACAACCCGGATAATCACGCCCATGAAGATTACCCCCACGTTCCGCCGCTGCGCGGGTCACCGCCCCCCGAGGGGGCCGCTTTGTCATCTGGGGGCGGCCCGGCGATGACAAAGCACAGGGTCGTGGTGGGTCTCTCCGGCGGCGTGGATTCGGCGGTCACCGCCCACCTTCTCAAGCAGCAGGGCCACGAGGTGGTCGGCATCTTCATGAAGAACTGGGAAGATGACGACGACAGCGAATTCTGCTCGTCCAACGTCGACTTCGTGGACGCCGCCGCCGTGGCCGACGTGATCGGCATCGAGATCGAGCACGTCAACTTCGCCGCCGAGTACAAGGACCGCGTGTTCGCCGAGTTCCTGCGCGAGTACCAGGCCGGCCGCACGCCCAACCCCGACGTACTGTGCAACGCCGAGATCAAGTTCAAGGCCTTCCTCGACCACGCCATGCGCCTGGGTGCCGAAAAGATCGCCACCGGCCACTATGCCCGCGTGCGCCAGAACGCCGCCAGCGGCCTGTTCGAGCTGCTCAAGGGCCTGGACCCGTCCAAGGACCAGAGCTACTTCCTGCACCGGCTGAACCAGGCGCAGCTGTCCAAGACGCTGTTCCCCGTGGGCGAGCTGCACAAGACCGAGGTGCGCCGCATCGCCGCCGAGATTGGCCTGCCCAACGCAAAGAAGAAGGATTCCACCGGCATCTGCTTCATCGGCGAGCGGCCGTTCCGCGAGTTCCTCAACCGCTACATCAGCCACGCGCCCGGCCCCATCCAGGACGAGCGCGGGCGCACACTGGGCAAGCATGTGGGCCTCTCGTTCTACACCTTGGGCCAGCGCCAGGGCCTGGGCATCGGCGGCGTGAAGGAAAAGGGCGCCCAGCGCGGCGGCGGCGCGCACGAGCCCTGGTTCGTGGCGCGCAAGGACCTGGCCAGGAACACACTGCGCGTGGTGCAGGGACACGACCACCCCTGGCTGCTGTCGCACCGGCTGGATGCACAGGATGCCAGCTGGACCGCCGGCCACCCGCCCGCGCCCGGTGCCTACGCTGCCAAGACGCGCTACCGCCAGCAGGACGCCGCCTGCACCGTGGAGCAGGCCGGCGCGACCGGCTTTCGCCTGCATTTCCCCGAGGCGCAGTGGGCCGTCACGCCAGGCCAGAGCGCCGTGCTGTACGACGGCGACGTGTGCCTGGGTGGGGGGGTGATCTCGGTGGTCGACCCCGCGCAGGAAACCAGCACAAAATAGGCCTCCAGCGTCCTATTGGCAAGCGCCAACAGCTATAGTATTTATAGCTAAAGCACAGTCTCACGGCTTAGGCACGCGCTGCGCTGGCAGGTGCGGCACCCGCAGCGAACTCGGTGCATCGGCGTGCGCGCCTTCGGCCACCCCAATGCCCAGGCGGTCCACAAGTTCACCGCCCAGCCAGGCCGTGAAGACCGAGATGCCGGCCCCCAGCAGCGACAGCAGCAGCGCTTCGCGCGGCGGCCAGGCGGCGTCGTCGCGGCGCAGCCACCAACCCAGCGCGAACAGGGCCAGCATCAGCACATTGCCGCCGCCATGCAGCGCCCCAATGCGGCGCGCGCGCGTGCCGCGCGGAATGCCGCGCCAGTCGATCAGGCCGAACGGCGCCGCCACCAGTCCGGCCAGCAGGCCGCCCGCCAGGACGTAGTAAGCCACGAGCGCCAGCGTAGGCTGACCCAGGGCGATGGCCAGCAGGTCGAAGAGCACCGAGGCACCCAGCAGCCCCAGTGGAAACGCCACCAGCATCTGGTGGATGGGATGGCCCAGCAGCGTCGCCTTGGTTTCCATGGAAATTCCTTGAAGTGGTCGCGCACCCGGGCAATCAGCGCTCCTGAACGGAGCGGGGCGCGCCCAGCCCCTCGGCCGCCACCGATGGGCACGTCGCTTGCCCCCGGAGGCTGTCGGCGATCCGCCGATCCCTGCAACCATCGGAGACCCACCATGACCGAGCAAAACCGCAACGAACAAGGCCAAAGCAAGCAACAAAGCCAAAACCAGCAAAACCAGCAAAACCAACAGAACCAGCAAAACCAACAGAACCAACAGAACCAACAGAACCAACAGAACCAACAGAACCAACAGAACCAACAGAATCAGCAGAATCAGCAAAGCAAGCAGAACCCTCAGAACCAGAGCGGCCAGGATGGCCGCCAGCGCGGTGAAGATGCCGAGCGCAACGACGCCACCCGCGAAGAAGACCCCAGCCGCGATCAAGGCAACCGCCAACAACGCTGAGTAAGCCCGCCGCGCCCGGCCCGCGTGCCGGGTTGCGGCCAGGCTCCCGCCGCTCTTAAATGCCGCGTGCCATGCAGAACGCTTCGAGTCCGAAGACCTGCTGCGCGAGCGGCACATCACCGACTCCACGCCATTCCCGGCCTCGTGATACGGCGCCACGGCCCGGCCGGTACCGGTTGCCGCAGGATTGACCGAAGAATTTGCGGCGTGCGCAGCCCGGGTACAGCGGGCCGGGCACGCGGTTTGCCCGCCGAGGGGGTGCGGTGTCCGCCGCCCCTTGAAAGACGATTGCCATGCCCTCGCTCCCCCGCTACAGCGTCCACCCGGACCACCCGCAGCCGCGGCCGCTCCAGCAGGCCGCGGCGCTGCTGCGTGCGGGTGCAGTCGGCCTGCTGCCGACATCGGCGGGCTACCTCGCCGCCTGCGACCTGGACGACAAGGCCGCCACCGAGCAGCTGCGCCTGCTGGGGGAAGCCGCCGGTCCGCCGCGCCACGCGGCGCCCCTGCTGCTGTGCCGGGACGTGGCCCAGGCCGCCAGCTACCTGCAAATCGACAATGGGGCCTACCGCGGCATCCGCGACACCGCGCTGGGCGACGCCACGTTCGCGCTGCAGCCTACGCGGCGCGTGCCCCGGCGCGTGGCGCCCAGCGGCCGCGTGGCGCTGCTGCGCTTCGCCGGCCATGCCGCCAGCCAGGGGCTGCTGGACCTGCTGGACGCGGCCTTGCTGACGCTGCTGCCGGCGCCGGGCATGGCCACGCTGGAGCAGATGCCCGCGCACTGGCAGGGCCGCATCGACTTCGCCCTTGACGCCGGCGACCTCGTGCTGCGCCACCCGGCCCTCGCGGCGCTCGCCGCCGCCAGGGGCCGCAGCCCTGCGGCCGCGCTGGTGGATTGAACGGCCTGCGACGGCCCGCCGGGAGCCCGCATGCGCTTTCCTCCCCACTTTTCCATTCTGGTGCTCGGCTATGGCGTGGACCGGGTACAGACCTGCGAGGCATGCCGCCCCGCGGTTGTGGCGCGCTTCGCTGCCGACCCCTTGCTGGCGACGCTGCTGCTGTGCCTGCCGCTGCTGGTGCTGGTGCTGGCCGCGTTCGTGCGCCACCGGCGCGCGCCGTGAAGCCCGCCGGCGCGGCGCCGCGTTGCGCGCCCAGCGCCACAGCCTTGACCGGGCACTCCCCCGGTCCCGACACCCAGCAAAAAGCCCGCGCCTCTTTCGAAACGCGGGCCTTAAACCCAGCCAATGGCGCGGGAGGCGTCAGAACGGGATGTCGTCGTCCATGTCGTCAAAGCCCGAAGCCGCACGCGGCGCCTGGGCCGCCGGGGCCGGTGCCGGGCGCTGCGCAGGAGCCGCGGGGCGCTGGGGCGGCGCGGCGCGGCGCGGGGCCTGGTCGTAGCCACCGGTGTCGCCACCGCCGTAGCCGCCGTCGTCATAGCCACCGCCCTGGCCGCCGCCACCGGGGCGGCCACCGAGCATCTGCATGGTGTCGGCACGGATTTCGGTGGTGTACTTTTCCACGCCGGACTGGTCGGTCCACTTGCGCGTGCGCAGCGAGCCTTCCACATAAACCTGCGAGCCCTTGCGCAGGTACTGCTCGACGATTTCGGCCAGGCGGCCGTTGAACACCACGCGGTGCCACTCGGTCGCCTCGCGCATTTCGCCGCTTTGCTTGTCTTTCCACTTGTCGGTGGTGGCGATGGTGACGTTGGCCAGCCTGTCGCCACTGGGGAAGGCGCGCACCTCGGGGTCGCGGCCCAGGTTGCCGACGATGATGACTTTGTTCACGGATGCCATGCTGCTCTACCTCGAATTGGGGAATGGCGCTCCATGCGCCAAACGCCCGATTGTGCCGCAAGCCGTCCCGGTTCAGTGCCCCGCCCGGCCCACGGGCCGCAGCGGCCAGGTCAGCACCAGCCAAAGGGCCGTGAGCAGCGCCGTGGCGGCGAACAGGCCCGGTGCGCCAGCCCATTTGACCAGCACGCCACCCAGCGCACCGCCAGCGAAAAGCCCCAGCGATTGCAGCGTGTTGTAGGCGCCCAGCGCCGCGCCGCGCACGCCCGGGGGCGCCATGCGCGAGACCAGGCTGGGCTGGCTGGCCTCCAGCGCGTTGAAGCCACAGAAAAAGACAAACAGCAGCGGACCGAGCACCCACAGCGTGGGCGCTGCGCCGCTGGCGGCCAGCAGGCCCAGGCCCGCCTGCACCAGCAGCACCAGCGCGATGGCGCCCAGCAGCGCGGCGCGCAGGCGGCCGGCGCGCTCCAGCGCGAACAGCCCGCCCATGGCCACGAACGACAGCACCACGGCCGGCAGGTACACCTGCCAGTGCTGTGCATGCGCCAGGCCCGCCTGCACCAGCATGGCGGGCACGGCCACCCACATCGAGAGCTGCACCGTGTGCAGCACGAAAACGCCCAGGTTCAGGCGCAGCAAGTCGGGGCTCTTGAACACCTCGGCCAGCGTGCCGCTGCGCTCCTCGCTGCGGTGCGCGGCCTCCGGCGGCACCCACCACAGAACCACGGCGATGCCCGCGAGCGCCAGCGCGCACGTCAGGCCGAACAACCCGGCCAGACCGACGCGCGCCGCGAGCAGGGGCGCCGCCACCAGCGCCACGGCGAACATCAGCCCAATGCTGCCACCCACCAGCGCCATGGATTTGGTGCGCACACCGTCGCGCGTCTGGTCGGCCAGCAACGCCGTGACGGCGGCCGACACCGCGCCCGCGCCCTGCAGCGCCCGGCCCGCGAGCAGACCCGTCACGCTGTCGGCCAGCGCCGCCAGCAGGCTGCCAGCCGCGAACACCAGCAGCCCCAGCACGATGACGCGCTTGCGCCCGAAACGGTCCGACGCCATGCCCAGCGGCAGCTGCAGCACCGCCTGCGTCAGGCCATAGATCCCCATGGCCAGCCCCACCAGCGCCGGGTCGTCGCCGCCAGGGTACTTGCGTGCCTCCAGCGCGAACACCGGCAGCACCATGAACAGGCCCAGCATGCGCAGCGCGAAGATCAGCGCCAGGCTGATGCTGGAGCGGCGCTCCTGCGGGGTCATGGTGGTGGCGGGATCGCTCTGTCGGCCGGTTGCGGCCGGGCGGGCGGAAGAAGGCAGGGACGGGGACACGGTGGACTCTGGCACGCGGTGCGGGGCCGATGGGAGGTGTACGGCTGCAGTGAAAACCCTGATTGTGCGCGATCCGGCCCGGCAACGGCAGGGCGTACACGCAAGAGCCCTTTTGACTATCATGGAGAGTTTCCTTTTCGCGCGCCGCGCGCCCGCCGTGAACCCCTTGCCTCCCTCCCGCCCCGACACCGCCGACGCCCCGCCGCCCGAGGGCCGCCCGCTGGCCGAAGTGCTGCGGCAACAGGCGCGCATCAGCATCCGCGGCGCGCGCACGCACAACCTCAAGAACATCGACCTGGACATCCCGCGCAACCAGCTCGTGGTGATCACCGGGCTGTCGGGCTCGGGCAAGTCCAGCCTGGCGTTCGACACGCTGTATGCCGAAGGCCAGCGGCGCTACGTGGAAAGCCTGTCGGCCTACGCGCGCCAGTTCCTGGGCCGGCTGGACAAGCCCGACGTGGACCTGATCGAGGGCCTGTCGCCGGCCATTTCCATCGAACAGAAGGCCACCAGCCACAACCCGCGCTCCACCGTGGGCACGGTGACCGAGATCCACGACTACCTGCGCCTGCTCTACGCCCGCGCCGGCACGCCCTACTGCCCGGACCACGGCCTGGCGCTCAGCTCGCAGACGGTGAGCCAGATGGTGGACGCCGTGCTGGCCCTGCCCGAGGACACCAAGCTCATGGTGCTGGGACCGCTGGCGCGCGGCAAGAAGGGCGAGTTCACCGAGCTGTTCGCGCAGATGCAGGCGCTGGGCTATGTGCGCTTTCGCGTCGACGGCCAGATCTACGAGCACGGCAGCCTGCCGGCGCTCAAGAAGACCGAGAAGCACGACATCGACGTGGTGGTGGACCGCGTGAAGGTGCGCGCCGACCTACAGCAGCGCCTGGCCGAAAGCTTCGAGGCCGCGCTGCGCGTGGGCGGCGCCGAGGCCGGCGGCCGCGTGCTGGCCGTGGAGATGGACACGGGCGCCGAGCACCTGTTCAGCGCCAAGTTCGCCTGTCCGGTGTGCAGCTATTCGCTGAGCGAGCTGGAGCCACGCCTGTTCTCGTTCAATTCCCCGCTGGGCGCCTGCCCGGCTTGCGACGGCCTGGGCCTGCGCGAGGTGTTCGACCCGGCGCGCGTGGTGGCCTTTCCGACCCTGAGCCTGGCGAGCGGCGCCATCAAGGGCTGGGACCGGCGCAACGCCTACTACTTCGCCATGCTGGAGAGCCTGGCGCGGCACTACGGTTTTGACATCGACACGCCGTTCGAGAGCCTGCCCGAGCGCGTGCGCCAGGCCGTGCTGCACGGTTCGGGCGAGGAGGCCATCGCCTTCAGCTACATCCTCGAAAGCGGCGCCCAGAAGGGCAAGGCCATCGTCAAGCAGCACCCGTTCGAGGGCATCCTGCCCAACATGGCGCGGCGCTACCGCGAGACCGATTCCACCGTGGTGCGCGAGGACCTGGCGCGCCTGCGCAGCACCCAGGCCTGCCCCGAGTGCGCGGGCGCGCGCCTGCGCCGCGAGGCGCGCCACGTGAAGGTGGGCGAGGGCGCACAGGCGCGCGGCCTGTACGAGGTGAGCCATGCCACGCTGAGCGAGGCGCACACCTGGTTCGCCCAGCTGCGGCTCACGGGCGCCAAGGCCGACATCGCCGACAAGGTGGTGCGCGAGATCGCCACGCGCCTGCAGTTCCTCAACGATGTGGGCCTGAACTACCTGAGCCTGGACCGCAGCGCCGAGACGCTGTCGGGCGGCGAAGCGCAGCGCATCCGCCTGGCCAGCCAGATCGGCTCGGGCCTCACCGGCGTGATGTACGTGCTCGACGAGCCCAGCATCGGCCTGCACCAGCGCGACAACGACCGGCTCATCGCCACGCTGCAGCACCTGCGCGACATCGGCAACAGCGTCATCGTGGTCGAGCACGACGAAGACATGATGCGCGCGGCCGACCAGATCATCGACATGGGCCCGGGCGCTGGCGTGCACGGCGGCCGCGTGATGGCGCAGGGCAGCTACGACACCGTGCGCGCCCACCCCGACTCGCTCACGGGCCAGTACCTGGCCGGCACGCGCAGCATCCCCGTGCCGGCACGCCGCACGCCCTGGCTGCCCGCGGTGGCGGCGCCGGTGGTGGCGCCCGAGGCCAAGCCCAAGTCGCGCTTTCCGGTCAGCGAGGCCAGCCGCAAGCGCGCCGAGCGCATGGCCGTGCACGAGGCGCGGCAGGGCCCGCTGCAGGCGCTGCGCGTGCTGGGCGCCAGCGGCCACAACCTGCGGAACGTGAGCGTGGACTTCCCCGTGGGCCTGCTCACCTGCGTGACCGGCGTGTCGGGCTCGGGCAAGAGCACGCTGGTGAACGACACGCTGTACGCCGCCGTGGCGCGCCAGATTTACCGCGCGCATGACGAGCCGGCGCCGCACGAGGCCATCGAGGGCATCGAATACTTCGACAAGGTCATCAACGTGGACCAGTCGCCCATCGGCCGCACGCCGCGCAGCAACCCGGCCACCTACACCGGCCTGTTCACGCCGATCCGCGAGCTGATGGCCGAGGTGAACACTGCCAAGGAGCGCGGCTACGGCCCCGGACGTTTCTCCTTCAACGTGGCCGGCGGCCGCTGCGAGGCCTGCCAGGGCGACGGCGTGGTGAAGGTGGAGATGCACTTCCTGCCCGACGTCTACGTGCCCTGCGACATCTGCCACGGCCAGCGCTACAACCGCGAGACGCTGGAAGTGCAGTGGAAGGGCAGGAACATCGCCGAGGTGCTGGACCTCACCGTGGAGGACGCGCACGCCTTCTTCAAGGACGTGCCGACCATCGCGCGCAAGCTGCAGACGCTGCTGGACGTGGGGCTGAGCTACATCCGCCTGGGCCAGAGCGCCACCACGCTGTCGGGCGGCGAGGCGCAGCGCGTGAAGCTGGCGCAGGAGCTGAGCAAGCGCGACACCGGCCGCACGCTCTACATCCTGGACGAGCCCACCACCGGCCTGCACTTCGCCGACATCGCCCTGCTGCTCAAGGTGCTGCACCAGCTGCGCGACGCGGGCAACACCATCGTCGTCATCGAGCACAACCTGGACGTCATCAAGACGGCCGACTGGCTCATCGACATGGGGCCCGAGGGCGGCGCGGGCGGCGGCACCGTGGTGGGCACGGGCACGCCCGAGGACCTGGCGGCCAACCCGGCCAGCCATACGGGGCGCTACCTGCAGCGGTATTTGTAGTGTTTTGGGCCTTCAGCGCCCATGGGGCGGGCGCCAGAAGCTATTAAAAAGCTAGCGCTTGCGCCGCGTGCGCCGCGCCGTGGGCGGGGTGCTCTTGGCCCAGTGGCGGTGGTTGTAGCGCAGCTTCCAGACGACGATGCCGGCCGATACCAGCATGAGGCCGCTGAAGGCGGACAGCAGGTGGTCCAGGGTCGCGAGGCTGGCCACGCCGCTGCCCACGTACAGGTAGGGCAGCGTCTCGTAGAGCCAGTGCGGCGTGTGGTAGTTCAGCATCCCGCAGCCTCCTTCACGCCGCGCCGGCGCAAAAAAAAATGCACTGGTGCCGTGGTCGACAGCGCCGGGCCGGCACCAAGCCCGGGCAACAGGCACTATCCGGCACGCTGCCGCGGGTGTCAACACCCCGCCGCGCCCAGGACACGGCCGCCACCCCGCCCGTGCGGCGGGCAGTTGCGGAATAATGGTCCGCAGCACCATCCACCGCCCCGAACGCCATGCATTCCATCACCCTGCGCTTCCTGGCCTCCCACAGCGAAGGCGAGCACCTCGCCGGCAAGATCAGCGGCGGCACGGTGCTGCGCTGGGTGGACGAGGCCGCCTTTGCCTGCGCCACGCGCTGGGCCAAGGGCCTGTGCATGACGGCGCTGGTGAGCGGCGCGCGCTTCGCCCGCCCCATCCTGGTGGGCGACCTGGTGGAGGTGCAGGCCCGCCTGGCCTACACCGGCACCAGCAGCATGGGCATCGCGGTGGAGGTCTACAGCGGCCGCATCCCCGACGGCGAACTGCGCCAGGTGCTGCACTGCGCCACCGTGTACGTGGCCGTGGACGAGCACGACCGCCCGCGCCCCGTCGACACCTGGAACCCCGAAACCCCCGGCGACATGGCCCTGGCCGAGCGCGTGCGCGCCCACGTCAACGCGGTCCGCACGGCTTGAGATAGAGAACACCCCCCTGTGTCGCTTCGCTCCCTCCCCCCTCTCTCGCCTCGCTGCGCGAGCCGGGAGGAGGGACGCCACCAGCGCGGCGGGGCGGCCCTTGCGCGGTGGCCGCTGGCTTCGGCCGCGCCAGTACTGTGCCTCGCGCACGACGTGAAGCCCCCTGTGAATCCATGACGACTACCACCCGCCCCATGGGCGCCGCCGACCTGCTCACCGCGCTGGCCGTGGTGGTGCTCTGGGGGCTCAATTTCATCGCCATGAAGTACGGGCTGCGCAGCTTCAGCCCGTTCCAGCTCGGCGCGCTGCGCTACCTCGGCGCCTGCGTGCCCATGGTGCTGCTGGTGCGGCCACCGCGCATCCACTGGAAGTGGGTGGTGGCCTACGGGCTGTTCGTCGGCCTGGGGCAGTTCGGCTTTCTGTTCCTGGCGCTGCAGGTGGGCATGGCGGCCGGGCTGGCCAGCGTGCTCATGCAGACGCAGGTGTTCTTCACCGCCACGCTGGGCCTGGCGCTGCTGCACGAGCGCCCGGGCCGCGCGCTGAAGATGGGCATGGCGCTGGCCGCGCTCGGCCTGCTGTGCTTCGCCATGGATTTCATCGGCCCCTCGGCACGCGGCGCGGGCGTGACCACGCTGGCGGGCTTCGGCCTCACGCTGTGCGCCGCCGCCATGTGGGCCGGCTCGAACATCGTCGTGCGCCGGGCGCAGGCGCACACGCCGGAGTACGACCCGCTGGCCTTCGTGGTCTGGAGCAGCCTGGTGCCGGTGCTGCCGTTCATGGCGCTGTCGGCCTGGCTGGACCCGGGCGCCAGCCGCTGGCTGCACTGGTCCGCCGTGGCCGAGGTGCCGCTGATCGCCTGGCTGTCCATCGCCTACCTGGGCTGGGCCGCCACCGTCATGGGCTACGCGCTGTGGACGGGCCTGCTCAAGCGCCACCCGGCCAACCGCGTGGCGCCGTTCAGCCTGGGCGTGCCCGTGGTCGGCCTGGCGGCCGGCATGCTGGTGCTGGGCGAAGTGGTGACGCCGTGGCAGTGGGCCGGCATTGCCTGCGTGGTGACCGCGCTGGGCAGCGTGGTGCTGGGGCCCCGTTTCGGCATCAAATAGGCCTGTAACGTCCGTCCACATTTCGCCAAACGCTATCAAAACCATATCGAGCATTGCTATGTCCAACACCGCTTCGCTTCCCTCCGTGCAAGAGCGCCTGCGCGCCGCCCAGCCCTGCCTGTGGACCAACCCGGGGCGCCAGGCCGGGGTGCCGCCGCAGCTGTCGGTCGGCACCGCCACGGTGGGCGTGGACGACATGCACGCCGCCGTGGCGCGCTTTGGCCGCTTCGCCGGGCTGCTGGCCGAACTGTTCCCGGAGCTGCAGGCCAGCGGCGGCGTGATCGAGTCGCCGCTGGTGCCCGCGCCCGCACTGGGCCGCGCGCTGGGGCTGGCGCCCGACCACGGCGCCCTGTGGGTGAAGTGCGACCACAGCCTGCCCGTGGCCGGCTCCATCAAGGCGCGGGGCGGCATCCATGAGGTGCTGGAGTTTGCCGAGCAGCTCGCGCTGCAGCACGGCCTGGTGGCGCCCGGCGGCGACTACCGCGCACTGGCCCAGCCTGCGGCGCGCGCGCTGCTGGGCCGCTACCAGGTGGCCGTGGGCTCCACGGGCAACCTGGGCCTGTCGATCGGCGTGGCGGCGTCCGCGCTGGGTTTTCGCGCCGCCGTGCACATGTCGGCGGACGCCAAGGAATGGAAGAAGGAACGCCTGCGCCGGCGCGGCGTGGAGGTGGTGGAGCACGCCGGCGACTACGAAAAGGCCGTGGCCGCCGGCCGCGCCCAGGCGGCGAGCGACCCGTTCTGCCACTTCGTCGACGACGAGCGCTCGCTCTCGCTCTTGCAGGGCTACAGCGCCGCCGCCCCCACGCTGCAGCGCCAGCTGGCGGCGGCCGGCATTGCCGTGGACGCCGAACACCCGCTGTTCGTCTACCTGCCCTGCGGCGTGGGCGGCGCGCCGGCCGGCATCACCTTCGGCCTGCGCCAGCTGCTGGGGCCGCAGGTGCACTGCTTCTTTGCCGAGCCGGTGCAGTCGCCCTGCTTCCTGGCGCAGATGCTGGCCGGCCCGCACGACCACCCCAGCGTGTACGACTGGGGCCTGACCAACCAGACCGAGGCCGACGGCCTGGCCGTGCCGCGCGCCTCGCTGCTGGCCGCCAGCCTGATGCACCCGCTGCTCTCGGGCGTTTACACCGTGCAGGACGCCACCCTGTTCCAGCACCTGGCCCTGGCGCACGACACCGAGCAGCTGCGCATCGAGCCCTCGGCCGCGGCGGGCTTCTCGGGCCCCGCCATGCTCACGGGCACGCCAGAGGGCCGCGCCTGGCTGCGCGCGCAGGGGCTGGAGGCGCACCTGCCGCGCGCCACGCACCTGGCCTGGACCACTGGCGGGCTGTTCGTGCCCGAGGCCGAATACGACCGGTTCTTGCAACGCGGGCGCAGCGCCACAAGCGCCTAGCCCGCCCCCTCAGGAGTCTCACCATGGAAACCTTGGATTTCGCCGTCATCGGCGCGGGCATCGCCGGCGCCAGCGTGGCCTGGGAGCTGGCCCAGAACGCCCGCGTGCTACTGCTCGAACGCGAGGCACAGCCCGGCTACCACACCACCGGGCGCTCGGCCGCGCTCTACATGGAGACCTACGGCACGCCGCGCATCCGCGCGCTCACGCGCGCCAGCCGGGCCTTTCTCGACCAGCCGCCGTCGGGCTTCACCGACAGCCCCATCCTCTCGCCGCGCGGCGTGCTCTACATCGCCCAGCCCGACCAGATGGACCTGCTGGAGGCCACCTGGCAGGAACTGCACACGCATTCACCCAGCCTGCGCCGCCTGACCCCCGCCGAGCTGCTGGAGCGCGCGCCCTGCCTGCGCCTGGAGGCGCTGGGCGGCGGGCTGAGTGAGTCGGGCGCCGCCGACATCGACGTGAACGGCCTGCACCAGGGCTACCTGCACGGCCTGCGCCAGCGCGGCGGCACGGTGCGCATGGATGCCGAGGTCACGGCGCTGACGCGCGCGGATGGTGTGTGGACCGTGCAGCTGCAGGACGGCAGCAGCGTGCAGGCACGCACCGTGGTGAACGCCGCCGGCGCCTGGGCCGACGTGGTGGGCCAGCTGGCCGGCGCCGCGCCGATTGGCCTCACGCCGTGCCGGCGCACGGCCTTCACCTTCCCCGCGCCCGAGGGGCTGGACCTGCCCGCGCTGCCGGCCATCATCGCCGTGGACGAGAGCTTCTACATCAAGCCCGACGCGCGCCAGCTGCTGGGCTCGCCGGCCAACGCCGACCCCATGCACCCGCACGACGTGGTGCCCGAGGAGATCGACGTGGCCACGGGCATCTGGCACATCGAGCAGATGACCACGTTGCAGATCCGCCGCCCCTCGCACACCTGGGCCGGGCTGCGCTCCTTCGTGCCCGACGGCGACATGGTGATCGGCTGGGACGGCCCGGTCGAAGGCCTGTTCTGGGTGGCCGCGCAGGGCGGCTACGGCATCCAGAGCGCGCCGGGCTACGCGCGGCTGGCGCGCAACCTGCTGCTCGGCGAGCCGCTGGATACGTCGCTGGTAGCCGAAGGCGTGGACGCAGAGGGGTTGTCGCCCCGGCGCTTGCGCTAGTAAATCAGGAGCTGTTTGCGCTGGTTGGCATTGGCTTTCAGCATGAAATCACACTGAAAGTCAGTATCCACAGGCGCTGCCAGCTCTTGTTTTTGATGGCTTGTCAGTGATTCATTGCGCGAACGCAGCACCCGCGACGCATGAAACCGGCGCGCCCCAGGCCAGGGCTCCCGCGCAAGGGCCGCCCCGCCGCGCTGGGAGCGTCCCCCTGCCCGCAGCGCGCAGCGCTGCGAGAGCGGGGGGAAGGCGCCGAAGGCGACTCAGGGGGGTGTTCTACTTCAGGGCAGCGGGATCGCGGCCTGCAGCAGGTTGCGCGTGCGCTGCGCCTCGTGGCGCGCGGCGGCGGCGAAGTCTTCGCCGCTGCTGGCGTAGAGGATGGCGCGCGAGGAGTTGACGATGATCGGCCCGTCCTGCCGCCAGCCGGCGCGCACCGTGGCAGCGGCGTCGCCGCCCTGGGCGCCCACGCCCGGGATCAGCAGCGGCACCTGCGGCGCGATGGCGCGCACGCGCTCGATCTCGGCCGGGTAGGTGGCGCCCACCACCAGGCCGAGCTGGCCGTTCTTGTTCCATGGGCCCTGGGCCAGGCGCGCGATGTGTTCGTACAGCAGGGGTTCGCCCTCGACGCTGGCCAGGCGCTGGCTCTGCAGGTCGTCGCCACCGGGGTTGGAGGTGCGGCACAGCAAGAAGGCGCCCTTGCCGGGGTACTGCAGGTAGGGCTCGACCGAATCAAAACCCATGAAGGGCGAAAGCGTGACCGCGTCGGCGCCGTAGCGCTCGAAGGCCTCGCGCGCGTACTGCTCGGCCGTGGAGCCGATGTCGCCGCGCTTGGCGTCCAGGATCACGGGCACGCGCGGCGCGTTGGCGCGCATGTGCTGCATCAGGCGCTCAAGCTGGTCTTCGGCGCGGTGGGCGGCGAAGTAGGCGATCTGAGGCTTGAAGGCGCAGACCAGGTCGGCCGTGGCGTCGACGATGGCGGCGCAGAAGTCGTAGATCTTGTGCGGGTCGCCCTGCATGCCCGCGGGAAACCGCGTGGGCTCGGGGTCCAGGCCCACGCACAGCATGGAGTTGTTCTGCGTGGCCGCGTCGCGCAGCATGTCGAGGAAGGTCATGGGGGGATTTTATGCAGTCGGGCCGCCGCCGCCGAGCAGGCGGGCCCGCAGGGCTCGGGCGCTTGTCCTACAGGTCGCACGGCTGCGCTCCTACAGGACGGCCTCGGGGGGCACGGGATGATGGCCCCTGGCCCCCCGCCCGCGATGACAAGGAGTCCGCCATGGAGCTATGGATTGCGCCGGTCAAGTACTTCGCCTATGCCATCGCCGCGCTGATGCTGGGCGCCATGGTGTACGCAGCCACCATGGCCATCACCTACTGGTCCGGCATCGGAGTCTGAGGAGCCGCCATGAACAAAAGGGACACACGGCGCTTCGCCATCTGGGCCAGCCTGCTGTCGGCGGCCGCGTTCATCGGGCTCACGCTGCACAGCCACACCCGGTTTGACGCGCTGACCAACGCCGAGAACATCACGCCCGCCGTCACGCGCGGCAAGGACGTCTGGCACGCCAACAACTGCATCAACTGCCATACCGTGTTCGGCGAAGGGGCGTACTACGCGCCGGACCTCACCAAGATCACGCAGCTGCGCGGCGAGAACTACCTCAAGGCCTACCTCAAGGACCCGTCCAAGTTCTACGACGAGACGCGCCACCGCCGCCTGATGCCCAAGCAGGACCTCAGCGACCAGGACATCACCGACCTGATCGCCTTCCTCGACTGGGTGGGCAAGGTGGACAACCAGGGCTGGCCGCCCCGGCCCATCCTGGTGACGGGCGCCACCATGCCCGGCACCGACCTCAGCGCCGCGCAGCAGGGCGCGGCCACCGGCGCGGCGCCACCGGGCGCGCGGCCCGTGGCCGGCGACGAAGACCCGATGGCCCTGGGCGAGAAGGTGTTCCGCAGCGCCACGCCCGCCTGCGCGGCCTGCCACTCCATAGCCCCCGGCGTGAACATGGCCGGCCCCTCGCTGGCCGGCGTGAAGGCGCGCACCGAGGCGCTGCTGCAGTCCGGCCAGTACAAGGGCAAGGCCAGCGACGTGGCGGGCTACCTGCACGAATCCATCGCCGAGCCCAGCGCGCACCTGGTGCCGGGCGCCATGTACTCGGCCGACGGCACTTCGTTCATGCCCACCACCTATGGCAAGGACCTGACGCCCGCGCAGATCGACCAGCTCGTGGCCTACCTGTCCTCGCTGCGCTAGCCCCGCCCGCCGCAGCCCGCGCCCGCAACGTCTTCCACGGAGCCCGCCATGAGATACCAATCCCAATCCGTCGCCTACTGGTATTTCGCCGTGGCCGTGGCGCTGTTCGGCCTGCAGATCGTGTTCGGCCTGCTGTCGGCCACCAAGTACCTGGGGCCCGATCCGCTGCTCTACATCCTGCCGTTCGACGTGACCAAGATGATCCACACCAATGTGCTCATCGTCTGGGTGCTGTGCGGCTTCATGGGCGCCACCTACTGGATGGTGCCGGACGAGTCGCGCACCGAGCTCTACAGCGTGAAGCTGGCGTATGCGCAGCTGGTGCTGTGGGTGGTGATGGGCGTGGCCACGGTGGTGGGCTACCTGTTCCGCTACGGCACCGGCAACAAGCTGCTGGAGCAGCCCCTGCCGTCCAAGATCGCCATCGTGGTGGCGATGCTGATGTTCCTCTACAACATCGGCATGACGATCCGCAAGTCGGGCCGCTTCACCACCACCGAGGGCGTGCTGCTGGGCGGCCTGGGGCTGGCGGCTCTGCTCTACGTGCCCGCGCTGCTGCACTACCACAACTACACGGTGTCGATCTTCTACCGCTGGTGGACCATCCACCTCTGGGTGGAGGGCGTGTGGGAGATGATCCAGGGCGGCTTCCTGGCCTACCTGCTGATCCGCCTGTCGGGCGCGGACCGGGAAGTGATGGAGAAGTGGCTCTACGTCATCGTCGGGCTGGTGTTCATCGCCGGCATCCTGGGCACGGCGCACCACTACTACTGGGTGGGCGTGCCGGCCTACTGGCTGCCCATCGGCGGCTTCTTCAGCGCGCTGGAGCCCTTGGCGCTGATCGGCATGGCCATGTACGCCTACTTCGCCATGCGCCGCACCGGCTTCGCACACCCCAACAAGCTGGCACTGCACTGGACCGTGGGCAGCGCCGTGTTCACGCTGTTCGGCGCCGGGCTGCTGGGCCTGGCCCACACCTTCCCGAGCGTGAACAAGTGGACGCACGGCACGCTCATCACCGCCATGCACGGCCACGCTGCGTTCTACGGGGCCTACGCCATGATCGTGCTGGCCATGATCAGCTATGCGCTGCCGAGCTTCACGCGCCGGCCGGAGCAGGGCACCGGCATGGGCTACCTGGCGTTCTGGCTGCAGCTGGGCGGCATGTTCGGCATGACGCTGTCGTTCGCCACGGCCGGCATCGGGCAGGTGTACCTGGAGCGCATCATGGGGATGGGCTACCTGGACGCGCAGCTCAAGATCCAGGTGCACTTCGTCATGCTCATCATCACGGGCTCGCTGTTCGCGCTGGGCGTGATCCTGTTCATCGTCGACTTCTTCCGCTACGCGCCGCGCTTCGACCTGCGCCCCGCGCCCACGGACCTGGACCCCGACGCCGCGCGCATGCCGAGGCCCGCCCGTGCTGCTGCCCTCTGAGCCCCCGGCCGCCGCGCGGGGCCCCGAGCCCTGGTACCTGCCGCAGGGCGACGAGGTCGACGTGTTCGCCCAGTGCCACGCGCGTGGCCTGGCCGTCATGCTCAAGGGGCCCACCGGCTGCGGCAAGACCCGCTTCGTCGAGCACATGGCCTGGCGGCTCGGGCGCCCGCTGGTCACCGTGTCCTGCCACGACGACCTCAGCGCCAGCGACCTGGTGGGGCGCTTTCTCATCCGCCACGACGGCACGGTGTGGCAGGACGGGCCGCTCACGCGTGCGGTGCGCGAGGGCGCCATCTGCTACCTCGACGAGGTGGTGGAAGCGCGGCAGGACACCATCGTCGTGCTGCACCCGCTCACCGACCACCGCCGCGCCCTGCCCATCGACAAGACCGGCGAGCGGCTGGCCGCGGCGCCCGGCTTCGGGCTGGTGGTGTCGTACAACCCCGGCTACCAGCGCATGCTCAAGGACCTCAAGCCCAGCACGCGCCAGCGCTTCGTGGCGCTGGACTTCGGCTTCCCCGCGCCCGAGGCCGAGGCCGACATCGTCGCCCGCGAAGGCGCCGTGCCCCTGCCCGACGCCCGCGCCCTGGTGCAGCTGGCCACGCGCCTGCGCACGCTGGGCGACCGGGGACTGGCCGAGGTGCCCAGCACGCGCCTGCTGATCGCCGCCGCGCAGCTGGCCGCCAGCGGCATCGCCCTGCGCCGCGCCTGTTACCACGCGGTGGTGGCGCCGCTGTCCGACGAGCCCTCGCTCGTGGCGGCCATGCACGATCTGGTGGACGCCAGCTTCGTCTAGCGGCTACAGCCATGGCCGAAGCCGAAGACGTCATCACCGATGCCGCGCGCCATGCCACCGTGTATGCGCAGGCGCTGTGGCGGCGCCACCGCCCGCAGCGCCCCGGGCCGCCCGCGCTGGCGCTGGCCGACGTGGCCGAGCGGCTGGACCTGCTGGTCCGCGCCGCGCTGGACCAGGGCTTGCGGCTGCGCACGGCGCAGCCGCCCGCGCCGCCCACTTTTCTTGAACGCCTGCGGCACCACGAGCCGCCACCGCAGCGCGAACCCCTCCCGGCGCACGACGGCACGCAGGTCTGGCTGCCGGCGCAGCTCGACGCTCCCACCGGTGCGCACGCCGCGCTGGAGCGCTACCGCACGCTGGCGCTGCTGCAGGCGCTGCGCGCACAGCGCCTGGGCCGAAACACACCGGTCCACACGGCACCGCCCCTGGTGCGCGCGCTGTTTGAACTGCTCGAAGCGCACGCGGCCGACCGCGAACTGCTGCTGCGCCTGCCCGGGCTGGCGCCGGCGCTGACCCGCCTGCGCGCCCAGGCGCTGGCATCACGCCCCGCCGTGGCGGCCCATGGGCCCGGCCCCGCGCTCCTGGACCGCCTGGCGCGCGCCCTGCTGGAGGGGCTGCCCGGCCAGCCCGTGCCCCTTGCACTGGCACTGCCGCTCGACGGGCCGGTGGACCTGCAGGGCTGGCTGCTGGAGCTGCCCGCCAGCCCACGCCGGGTGCTGGCGCGCGCGCAGGCGCTGGCGGCCCGCTTCCTGCTGCCGGATGGGCACGCGCCGCGCCGCTGGCTCTGGCGCGACGCCTGGCTCGGCGAGCTGCGCGCTCCGGCGGACGGCGCCCCGCCAGAACGCGCCGAGGCGCCCGCCGACAGCCCCGGCACACCCCCGCGCAGCGCACGCTTGCCGCGCCGCCCCGACGCCCGAGCGCCTGCCGACGGCGAAGACGGCGGCCCGCCGGGCGCCTGGATGGTGCAGACCGCCCAGCCGCACGAACAGGCCGAAGACCCGCTGGGCTTGCAGCGCCCCACCGACCGCGACGCCGCGACGGCCGCAGAGGACTTTGCCGACGCGCTCTCCGAGCTGGCCCAGGCCCGGCTGGTGGCGGCACCGGGCACGCCCAAGGAAGTGCTGCTTTCCGACGATCCGCCCGACGCCCGGGCGCGCCAGGCCGGCCCGCCGGCCCCGGCGCACGCTGGCGCTGCGCTGCTGCAGTACCCCGAATGGGACTGGCGCGCCCAGGCCTACCGCCGCCCTGGGGCCACGGTGCATCTGGCCGAGGCCGCCCCGGGGCCGCCGCAGTGGCTGGACGACACCCTGGCGGCGCGCCGCGGCATGCTGCACGAGGTGCGCCGGCGCTTCGAGCTGCTGCGCGCGCGCCGCGTGCGGGTACTGCGCCAGCTCGACGGCGACGACATCGACCTCGCCGCCTGGGTGCAGGCCCGGGCCGACTTCCGCGCCGGCCTGCCGCTGGACGCGCGCCTGTACCTCAGCGAGCGCCGCACGCGGCAGGACCTGGCGGTGCTGCTGCTGGTCGACGTGAGCGGCTCCACCGACGGCTGGATCGCGCCCGGCCGGCGCGTGGTGGACGTGGAACGCGAGGCGCTGCTGCTCGTCAGCATCGCGCTGGACGGCATGGGCGCGCCGTTCGCCATCCAGGCGTTTTCGGGCGAGGGCCCCGGGGGCGTGGTGGTGCGCAGCGTCAAGGATTTCGACCAGGGCTACGGCGCCGCCGTGGGGCTGCGCATCGCCGGCCTGGAGCCCGAGCACTACACCCGCGCCGGCGCGGCGCTGCGCCACGCCACGGCCACGTTGCTGCGCCAGCCGGCCGAGCACCGGCTGTTGTTGCTGCTGTCCGACGGCAAGCCCAACGACATCGACGACTACGAGGGCCGCTACGGCGTGGAAGACCTGCGCCAGGCCGTCACCGAGGCGCGCCTGCAGGGCATCGCCTCGTTCTGCCTCACGGTGGACCGCCAGGCGGCCGGCTACCTGCCCGCCGTGTTCGGGGCCCACCGCTACGCGCTGCTGCCCCGGCCCGAGCTACTGCCCGAGGTGCTGCTGGACTGGCTGCGGCGGCTGGTGGTGCACTGAAACGGGCCTCAGGGCAATCAGGGAGAGCGCCAACAGCTACGAAATCAGTAGCGCTTTACACCGTCCGCTCGAACTTGAACACCGCGGTGCCGGCGCGCGCGTTGGGCAGCCAGCGCACGGCCTCGCCCTCCTGCAGGCCGAAGGAGTCCAGAACGCGCAGCTGGTTCTTGTGCGCCAGCGCCGCAAAGTCCTTGTAGGTGCCCACGCGGATGTTGGGTGTGTCGTACCACTGGTAGGGCAGGCGGCGCGTGACGGGCATGCGTCCGCGCAGGATGGACAGGCGGTTGGGCCAGTGCGCGAAGTTGGGGAAGGCGACGATGCCGGTGCGGCCCACGCGCGCGGTCTCGCGCAACATGACCTCGGCGTTGCGCAGGTGCTGCAGGGTGTCGATCTGCAGCACCACGTCGAACGAGGCGTCGCCGAACATGGCCAGGCCTTCGTCGAGGTTGAGCTGGATGACGTCCACGCCCCGGCGCACGCAGGCCAGCACGTTGGCGTCCGCGATCTCGATGCCGTAGCCGCTGCAGCCGCGTTCACGCTGCAGGTAGTCGAGCATGCTGCCGTCGCCGCAGCCCAGGTCGAGCACGCGCGAGCCTTCGGGCACGAGGCGGGCCAGGGCTTGCATGGTGGTTTTCTCGGTCATGCCTGCTCCTTGGCGATGCTATCGAAATAAGAGCTCATGACGCCCATGTAGCGGGCGTCATCGAGCAAAAAGGCATCGTGCCCATGGGGGGCGTCGATCTCGGCGTAGCTCACGCTGCGGCGGTTGTCGAGCAGCGCCTTGACGATTTCGCGCGAGCGCTGGGGCGAAAAGCGCCAGTCGGTGGTGAAGCTCACGAGCAGGAACTTGGCCGTGGCGCGCGCCAGGGCCTGGGTGAGGTCGCCCTGGAAGGCGCGCGCCGGGTCGAAGTAGTCGAGCGCGCGCGTGATGAGCAGGTAGGTGTTGGCGTCGAAGTAGTCGCTGAACTTGTCGCCCTGGTAGCGCAGGTAGCTCTCGATCTGGAACTCGACGTCCTGGGTGCTGTACTTGAGCTCCAGGCCCTCGCGCAGCTGGCGCCCGAACTTCTCGTTCATCACGTCGTCGCTCAGGTACGTGATGTGGCCGATCATGCGCGCGATGCGAAGGCCGCGCTTGGGGATCACGCCGTGCCGGTAGAAATGGCCGCCGTGGAAGTCCGGGTCGGTGACGATGGCGCGGCGCGCCACCTCGTTGAAGGCGATGTTCTCGGCCGTGAGGTTGGGCGCGCTGGCCACCACCACGGCATGGCGCATGCGCTCGGGGTACTGCAGCGTCCACGACAGCGCCTGCATGCCGCCCAGACTGCCACCCAGCACGGCGGCCAGTTGCGTGATGCCCAGGCGGTCCAGCAGGCGGGCCTGGGCGTGGACCCAGTCTTCCACCGTGACCACGGGGAAATCGGCGCCGTAGACCTCGCCGGTGTCGGGGTGCGCGTGCATGGGGCCGGTGGAGCCGAAGCACGAGCCCAGGTTGTTCACGCCGATGACGAAGAAGCGGTTGGTATCCACCGGCTTGCCCGGGCCGATCATGTTGTCCCACCAGCCTTCGCTCTTGTCCTGGCCCTCGTACACGCCGGCGACATGGTGCGAGGCGTTGAGCGCATGGCACACCAGCACAGCGTTGGAGCGCTCGGCGTTGAGCTGGCCGTAGGTCTCGAAGGCGAGGTGGTAGTCCCGGATGGAGGCGCCACTCTGGAGCGGCAGCGCGTCCGGGAAGTGCATCGACTGGGGCGTGGCAATGAACGACATAAAAAAACCCGGTAACGCTAAAAACGGTACCGGGTGGGCTGTCGGACGTCTTTAGCTGAATTTATAAAGCGCCCGCAAGCAGTGCAAATCGGCGCGTAACGGCAACTATAGCATCAGACCCAGAGCGCCAGAATGCCCAGCACCAGGAAGATCACGGCCGAAACCAGGTGCACGGTGCGCAGCGGAATGCGCCGCGTGATGCGCTCGCCCAGCCACACCACCGGGGCGTTGGCGAGCATCATGCCCAGCGTGGTCCCGGCCACCACCCACAGCCAGCCGCTGTACTGCGCGGCGAGCATGACGGTGGCGATCTGGGTCTTGTCGCCCATCTCGGCCAGGAAGAAAGCCACCACCGTGGTGCCGAACACGCCCCAGCGCGGGGCTTCGCCGGTTTCGTCTTCCTCCAGCTTGTCGGGGATCAGCATCCACACCGCCATGGCAATGAACGAGACACCCAGCACCCAGCGCAGCGCCTGTGGGCCGATGAGGGTGGTGATCCAGGCGCCGGCGGCGCCCGCCAGCGCGTGGTTGAACAGCGTGGCCACGAGGATGCCCCAGACGATCGGCCAGGGCTTGCGAAAGCGTGCCGCCAGCACGAGAGCGAGCAGCTGGGTCTTGTCGCCCATTTCGGCAAGGGCGACGATGGAGGTGGAGACGAGGAAGGCTTCCATGGGGTAATGTGGTTTTTCGGCCGGACGCAGGTACGGATGCATTGACCACACACCAGCCCCGGCTCGTTGGACGGTGTGCGGTCAATGGTCTCGCCTGTCCGCGGACTGCGCATGCCATGGGACGTGGGGCCCCAAGTGTGTTGACATGCGCTCCCTGGCGTGGCTGCCAGGGCCGGCTACTCCCCAAAGACCTGCGCATTGTAGCTAGGCGGCTCCCCCGCACAGGCGCCACAGTGGGGCAACAAATCAAGGCGCGCAAAAATAAAAATGGCCACGGCTCAAAATTGATTGATAATGGGCCCGCCTTTTCGCTTTGCGGAAAGGCAGTGAGTCAGCGGTGAATGGTCAGTTTCGCGTCTTTGAAGTCGTCACAGGTTTGTTGATTGCGTCGGACTCCATCGCGTTTTATGTTTTTTCAGGAGTCCTCCATGGGCAACAAACTTTACGTGGGCAACCTGCCCTACTCGTTCCGCGACAACGATCTGGAACAAACCTTCGGCCAGTTCGGCTCGGTTTCCAGCGCCAAGGTCATGATGGAACGTGACACCGGCCGTTCCAAGGGCTTCGGCTTCGTGGAAATGGGCAGCGATGCCGAAGCGCAAGCCGCCATCCAAGGCGTGCATGGCCAAAATTTCGGCGGCCGTGACCTCGTGGTCAACGAAGCCCGTCCCATGGAGCCCCGCGCTCCCCGTAGCGGCGGCTTCGGCGGCGGCAATGGCGGCGGCGGTTACGGCGGTGGCCGTAGCGGCGGCGGTGGCGGCGGCTACGGTGGTGGCGGCTACGGCGGTGGCCGCAGCAGCTACTAAGCAGCCCCGTATCAGGAAGCTCCGGCTTCCTGGCACAAGAAAAGGAACCTACGGGTTCCTTTTTTATTTTCCGATCCGCGATACCGATCTGCCACAGGTCGTAAAAACCCTTGCTTTTTCCCCATTGACAGGGCCCATAATGTACGAGCGGGACTTGCCCGCTTTTGGTTTGCGGTGATCCTTCAGTTGCACGCATAGAGCGTCGTCGAGATGAGCTGGTTGCGTTTTCGGGACTCCATCGCTTTTTCAATGTGTTTTTGAGGAGTGCCTCGATGGGCAACAAACTGTATGTGGGCAATTTGCCCTACGGCGTGCGTGACAACGACCTGGAGCAGGCTTTCAGCCAGTTTGGCAGCGTATCCAGCGCCAAGGTCATGATGGAGCGCGATACCGGCCGTTCCAAGGGCTTCGGCTTTGTGGAAATGGGCAGCGATGCCGAAGCACAGGCCGCCATCAACGGCATGAACGGCCAGTCGCTAGGCGGCCGTGCCATCGTGGTGAACGAGGCGCGCCCCATGGAACCCCGTCCCCCCCGCACCGGCGGCTTTGGCGGCGGCGGTGGTGGCTACGGCGGTGGCCGCAGCGGTGGCGGCGGCTACGGTGGTGGCCGTGAAGGCGGCGGTGGCGGCTACGGCGGCGGCGGTGGCCGTGAAGGCGGTGGCGGCGGTTACGGCGGCGGCCGCAGCGAAGGCGGTTTCCGCAGCCCCTACGGCTCGGGCCCGCGCAGCGGTGGCGGCGGCCGTGGCAACGGTGGCGGCGGCTACGGCGGTGGCGGCAGCAACTACTGAGCCCGGCACATGCCCCAGCAAAAAGCTCCTTCGGGAGCTTTTTTCATGCCCGCGCCACGGGCGCAGGGCGGTCAGCCGGCTCCGGACTGCCGATGCTTGCGTGGTCGCCCCGCCAGAAGGCGGTCGAACACCGGGTTGGGCAGCAGCCGCAACAGCTTGGCCACCACACCCATCTGCCAGGGGATGACGCGGTAGCTCGCACCGGCCTGCACGGCGGCAAAGGCGCGCCCGGCGAAGTCCTCCGGGCGCATGAGGAAGGGCATGGCATAGCGGTTCTGGCGCGTCAGCGGCGTGTCGATGTAGCCGGGACTGATGGTGGAAACGCCCACGCCCGTACCCCGCAGCTCGCCGCGCAGGCTCTCGCAGTAGCTGATGAGCGCAGCCTTGCTGGCGCAGTAGGCGCCGTGGCCGGGCAGGCCCCGGATGCCGGCCACGCTGCCGATGCCCACCAGCCGCCCGCTGCCGCGCGCCACCATCGCGCTGATGAAGGGCTGGAACGTGGCTGCGACGCCCACCGTGTTGGTGGCCAGCACGCGGGCCATGGTGTCGATGTCTTCGCGCAGCGCCGTGTCCACGCCCACGCTGATGCCGGCGTTGGCAATGACCACATCCGGCACGCCCTGGCGCCCCAGGCAGTCCTGGCCGGCCGCGACGATGCTGTCGGTAACGGACACATCGGCACTATAAATTTGGTAGCTGTCGGCGCTTATTCCGCATGCCTGAGCCCAGGTTTTTATCTCCTCCGTGCGACGCGCCACGAGCGCCAGCCGCCAGCCCGCGCGGTGGTAGCGCGCGGCCAGCGCCTGGCCGATGCCGCTGGAGGCGCCGGTGATGAAGACGAGGGGCGGGGCCATGGGCGGATATTCCAACAGGGCTCAGCGCCCCGGCACGAGCACGCCGCGCACGCGGCCGCGCAGCTGCATCACCTGGTCGAGGTTGTCGTATTCCATGCTGTCGGCGGTGAAGCGGTCCTTGCCGCGCGTCAGCACCACGGGCTGGTCCGAGCGCACTCGCTCCTGCTTGGGCCAGGCGTGCAGGAATTCGCCACGAAACTCCAGCGCCGGCTGGGCCTTGCCGTTGACGCCCGGCATGGCTTCGCGCACCACCACGGCGTTGCCGCGCAGCTGCACCTCCGAGCCGTCGGCGTTGCTCAGCGCACGGTCGGCCGTGGCGCGCACGAGGCGTCCGTTGAGGCCGAGCGAGCGCAGGCGCACCGTGTCGATCTCCAGCGTGTCGGTGTCCGGGTAGTGGCGCGCCACGGCACCGAGCACCTCGCTCTGCAGGCGGCCGCTGGCGTCGAAGCTCTTGACCGAGAACTCCTTCATGAAATAGTCGGGCTCGTGCCGTGGCGCGCCCGCTTCCTGGGTAGCCGGTGCCTGGGGCGCATTGCGCACCAGCCACCACGTGCCCAGCGCCAGCAGGCCCATCAGCAGCACCGGCAGGTAGAGCGAGAGTCGGTCCCAGGCATGGCGCAGCGTCATGGTCATGCGCAGTAGTCCGCCAGCAGCGCGGCATAGCGGCCGCTGGCCATGAGCAGCAGGTCGCAGAACTCGCGCGCGGCACCGTCGCCGCCGCGTGCCTGCGTGACGTGGTGGGCGCTGGCCAGCACCTCGGCCTGGGCGTTGGCGGGAGCGCAGGCGAAGGCGCAGCGGCGCATCACCGGCAGGTCGGGCCAGTCGTCGCCCATGGCGGCGGCCTGCGCCCAGGTGAGGCCCAGCGTCGCCAGGATCTGCTCGGCCGCCGGGCGCTTGTCCTCGGTTCCGAAGATGGCGTGCTCCACGCCCAACGCTCGCAGGCGCACGCGCAGCGGCGCCGAGTCGCGGCCCGTGACCACGGCGGGCACGATGCCGGCCTTCTGCAGCAGCTTGAGGCCGTGGCCGTCGAGGGTGTTGAAGCGCTTGAGCGTCTCGCCCGATTCGCTGAAGAACAGGCCGCCGTCGGTGAGCACGCCGTCGACGTCGAAGAACGCCACACGCACGTCCTGGGCCGCCAGCAGCAGCTCGGGTGGGTAGCGCAGCACGGGCAGGGTGGGGGCCGGCATGTCAGATCACCTTGGCGCGCATGAGGTCGCCGATGTGCACGATGCCGACGAGCGCGCCCTGCGCATCGACCACCAGCACCCCGGTGATGCCGTGGGTTTCCATCATCTCGGCGGCGTCCACGGCCAGCGCGTCGGCGGCGATGGTGCGCGGGCCGGGGTGCATGACCTGTTCGGCGGTGGCGCTGCGCAGGTCTGCGCCGGCCTCAATGCGCCGGCGCAGGTCGCCGTCGGTGAAGATGCCCAGCACGCGGCCCTGGCCGTCCACGACGGCCGAGGCGCCCAGGCCTTTGGCGCTCATCTCGCGCATCAGGTCGCTGAAGGCGGTGTGCGGCAGCACGCGCGGCACCTGCTCGCCCGTGCGCATGACATCGGCCACATGGGTGAGCAGCTTGCGCCCGAGCGCGCCGCCCGGGTGCGAGCGCGCGAAGTCCTCGGCGCGAAAGCCGCGCGCGTCGAGCAGGGCCACGGCCAGCGCGTCGCCCAGCGCCAGCTGCGCCGTGGTGCTGGTGGTGGGGGCCAGGTTCAACGGACAGGCTTCGCGCTCGACGCTGCAGTCCAGCGCCAGGTCGGCGTGCTGCGCCAGCGACGACTGGGGGTTGCCGGTAATGGCGATCATCGGCACGCCCAGGCGGTGCAGCACGGGCAGGATAACGGTCAGCTCGGCGCTTTCGCCACTGTTGGAGATGGCCAGAACCAGATCCTGCGCCGTGACCATGCCCAGGTCGCCATGGCTGGCTTCGGCCGGGTGCACGAACAGCGCAGGGGTGCCGGTGGACGCCAGCGTGGCGGCGATCTTGCGGCCCACATGGCCGCTCTTGCCCATGCCCATGACCACGACGCGGCCGGGAATCTGCAGCATTTTCTGCACGGCCTGCGCAAATCGGCCGTCCACGCGCTGGCCCAGCGCACGCAGCGCGGCGGCTTCGATGTCAAAGGTTTCCCGGGCCAGGCGCAGGGCCTGCTCGGCGTCAAAAGGGCGCGTGGCGCCAGTGGCTGCATGCATGGGGCGATTCTATCGGCCGGGGCCCAGCGGCGTCGGATAGCATCGGTGCATGTCGTCCCTCGCCTTGACCCTCTTGTACCTGCTGGCTGCGGTGCTGGGCGTCGTGGCGTGCCGCAGCCTCAAGCTGCCGCCGATGCTGGGCTATCTCGCGGCCGGCGTGCTGATCGGCCCGCACGCCCTGGCCCTGGCGCAGAACTCCGAAAGCGTGCGCCACCTGGGCGAGTTCGGCGTGGTGTTCCTGATGTTCGCCATCGGGCTGGAATTCAGCCTGCCCAAGCTGCGCGCCATGCGCCGCCAGGTGTTCGGCCTGGGCCTGCTGCAGGTGGTGGTGACCATGGGCGTGGCCTTTGGCGGCACGCTGGTGCTGGCCCGGCTGCTGGGCGGCGTGTGGAATGTGGGCTGGCAGACGGCGCTGGCGCTGGCCGGCACGCTGGCCATGAGCAGCACGGCCATCGTGGTCAAGCTCATGGCCGAGCGCGCCGAGATCGAGAGTGACCACGGGCGCCAGATCATGGGCATCCTGCTGTTCCAGGACCTGGCCGTGGTGCCGCTGCTGGTGCTGATCCCGGCACTGGGATCGTCGCCGGACGATCTGTTCATGGCCCTGGGGCTGGCGCTGCTGAAGGCTGCGGCGCTGGTGGGCCTGCTGCTCACGGGCGGTCAGCGGCTGATGCGCTGGTGGCTCACCTTGGTGGCGCGGCGCAAGAGCGATGAGCTGTTCATGCTGAACCTGCTGCTCATCACGCTGGGCCTGGCCTGGCTGACCGAACTGGCGGGGCTGAGCCTGGCGCTGGGCGCCTTCATTGCCGGGGTGCTGGTGTCGGAAACCGAATACCGGCACCAGGTGGGCACCGACATCCGGCCGTTCCACGACGTGCTGCTGGGGCTGTTCTTCATCACCATCGGCATGATGCTGGACTGGCACATCCTGCTGGAGCAATGGCTGCTGGTGCTGGCCCTGCTGCTGGTGCCCATGCTGCTCAAGCTGGGCATCATCCTGGCGCTCTCGCGCGGCATGGGCGCCACCACCGGCACGGGCCTGCGCGCCGGGCTGTACCTGGCGCAGGCGGGCGAGTTCGGCTTCGTGCTGCTGTCCCTCACGCAGCAGAGCGGCCTGGTACGCCCGGCGCTGATGAACCCCATCCTCGCGGCCATGGTGCTGTCGATGCTGGCCACGCCCTTCCTGATCCAGTACAGCAACCGCATCGTGATGAAGCTGGTGGCCAGCGACTGGCTGCAGCAGTCGCTGCAGATGACAACCATCGCGCGCAAGACCATCGGCACGAGCGGCCACGTGATCATCTGCGGCTTCGGCCGCTGCGGCCAGAACCTGGCGCGCATGCTGGAGCACGAAGGCATTGCCTACATGGCACTGGACCTCGACCCCGACCGCGTGCGCCAGGCCGCTGCCGCCGGCCACTCGGTGGTGTATGGCGACGCCTCACGGCTGCAGGCCCTGGTGGCCGCGGGGCTGGTGCGTGCCAGCGCCGTGGCGGTGACTTACCTGGACATCCAGTCCTCGCTCAAGGTGCTGGCCAACGCGCGCGCCCACGCCCCCCAGGTGCCGGTGGTGATCCGCACCCAGGACGACCTGCACCTGGACAAGCTGCGCTCGGCCGGCGCCACCGAGGTGGTGCCCGAGGCCATCGAGGGCTCGCTCATGCTGGCCAGCCATGCGCTGGCCCTGGTGGGGGTGCCCATGCGCCGCGTGCTGCGGCTGGTGCAGGACCAGCGCGATGCCCGCTACAACCTGCTGCGCGGCTACTTCCACGGCGCGGACGATGACACGGCGAACGAGCGCGACCAGTCGCGCATGGCCACCGTGACCCTGCCGCCAGGCGCCCAGACCCTGGGCAAACCGCTGGGCGACCTGGCTTTGCACGCCATGGGGGTGAGCGTGGTGAACCTGCGCCACGGCAACGGCCGCATGTCGCCGCCCAACGACGGCACGGTGCTGGCTGTGGGCGACACGCTGGTGCTGGCGGGCCAGCCCGCCGCGCTGGCCCTGGCCGAAGACCTGCTGCTGCGCGGCTGAACTGCCGCGCAGGCCGGCTCCGTCATCCCGGAACGGGCAGTTCCTGCGCCGGCATGGGGCGTCCGAAGAGGTAGCCCTGGAAGCGCTTGCAGCCGTTGCGCAGCAGGAATTTGCGCTGCCCCTGGCTTTCCACGCCCTCGGCCACCACCGCCAGCCCCAGGCTGTCCGCGAGCGCGATGACGGTGCAGGCGATGGCGGCATCGTTGGGGTCGGTGAGCACGTCGCGCACGAAACCCTGGTCGATCTTGAGCTGGTCCAGCGGCAGGCGCTTGAGGTAGCTCAGGCTCGAGTAGCCGGTGCCGAAGTCGTCGAGCGAAAAGCCTACGCCTTGCGCGCGCAACGCCTGCATCTTGGCGATGCCGTCCTCCACATCGTGCAGCAGCAGACTCTCGGTCAGCTCCAGCGTGAGGCGGCTGGGGTCGGCGCCGGTGCGCTGCAGCATGTCCAGCACCTGGTGCACGTATTCGGGGTGGCGGAACTCGCGCGTACTCACATTCACCGCCAGGGTCCACTGCGCCGTCGCGGGGTGGCCCGCCCAGCGCACGAGCTGCGCGCAGGCGGATTCGAGCACCTGGCGTCCGATTTGCAGGATCAGCCCGGTGTGCTCGGCCAGCGCGATGAATTCGCCTGGATACACCATACCGCGCTGCGGGTGGCTCCAGCGCACCAGCGCCTCGGCACCGAGCACCTGTCCGCCGGCATCGACCACGGGCTGGTAGTGCAGCAGGAATTCGCCCCGCAGCAGGCCCTGGCGGATGTCGGCCTCCAGCGCGGAGCGCGCTGCGGCCGAGGCCTGCATGCCCGGGTCGAAGAAGCAGATGGTGTTGCGCCCCTGCGCCTTGGCCTGGTACATGGCCATGTCGGCGCGCTGCAGCAGCTCCTGCGCGCCGAGCTGGGCGCCGCCGAACAGGGCGATGCCGATACTGGGCGTGCTGTGCACCTCGCTGTCCGGCAATTCGTAAGGCTGGTTGAGGGCCACCAGGATCTTCTGCGCCACCGCCTCGGCCTCCACGGCAGCCTCACCTTCGTTGGCGTGCAGGCCCTGCAGGGTGACGACGAATTCGTCCCCCCCCAGGCGCGCCACCGTGTCCGTGGTGCGCACGCAGGTGGTCAGGCGCCGGCCGGTCTGGACGAGCACGTGGTCGCCCCATTCGTGGCCCAGGGTGTCGTTGATGTTCTTGAAATCGTCCAGGTCGAGGAAGAGCAGGGCGCCGTGCGAGGCCGTGCGCTCGCATGCGGCAGCCGCGCGCTCCAGGCGTTCGACCAGCAGGCGGCGATTGGGCAGGGCCGTGAGCTCGTCGTAGAACGCCAGGCGCTGGATCTCTGCCTCGGCGCGCTTGCGTTCGGTGATGTTGCGGGCCACACCCCGGTAGCCGGTGAAGCGGCCCTCGGCGTCGAAGATCGGCTCGCCGCTGATGGAGACCCACACCGGCGTGCCATCGGGCGCGGCGCGCTGCATCTCGAAATCGTGGAACACCTCGTGCGCCGCCAGCTGGGCGCGGTGAACGCGCCACTGGGCCTCGCTGACGTGGCCGTCGGGCAGCTCCCAGCGCGCCAGGCCGCTGTGCCCCTCGTTCGGCAAGCCCAGGGTGTTGCTGGCATTGCCTTCGAGCCGCACGAAACGGAAGTCGGCGTCCTGTTCCCAGTACCAGTCGGAGGACAGCTGCGTCAGGCTGCGCCAGCGCGCCTCGTTCTGGCGCAGGGCCTCTTGGGCGGCCAGGTAGTCGGTCACGTCGGTATAGGTGCGTACGAACCCACCGCCCTCCAGCACGCCGGTGCGCACCTCCAGGCAACGGCCGGCGGCGGTGCGCCGCAGGTACACCTCGGGGATGCCGCCGGGCCCGGCGTGCGCCTGGCCCTCTGCCTCGGCTGGCAGGTAGGCTCGGGCCACCGCATCCACGGCGGTGAACTCCTCCCGGAAGTCACCGCGCTCGGTCTGGAAGCGCACCAGGTCGTCCTGCAACGGCTGGTGCTCCAGCAGGCCGGGCGGCAGGTCGAGCAGGTCAAGGAAGCGGCGGTTGTGGATGCGCACGCGCCCCTCTCGGTCCACGAAGGAGATGCCCTGCGGCACGCTGGCCAGGGTGAGTTCGAGCAGGTGGGTCTTTTCTTCAAGCTGGGCGCTCATCTGCGCCAGCCGCAGCTCCGTGTCACGGCGAGCGATTTCGGCACGCCGGGCCATCTCGAGTTGGCCAACGCTGTTGAGTAGCGGCTGCAGGAAATGAACGTCGGCGCTGGAATAGCCGCCGGGCCGGTTGGCCACCCCGACCATGGCGACCAGTTGCCCGGCCGCATGGATGGGCAGCCCCATGAAGGCCGTGAGCGGTGGGTGTCCTGGCGGCACGCCGCCCGCGCGCGGGTCGCTGGCGGGATCGTTGCTGATCAGCGGCTCACCGCTGAGCAGGGCGGCGCCAATGAGGGTGCGCGGATTGTCGAAGACCAGTCCCTGGTCGGCCACTTGCGCAAAGCGCTCGCGCGAGACCGCGTCCCAGCTGATGTCGGTGATGGCATGAACGCGCAGGCAGGGCGTGCCGCCCCCCAGGGTTTCGACCTGGCCGACGAAACCGAAATCGCTGCGGGTGAGCACCAGCATCTCCTGCAGCAGCGCCTCGAAGGCGGCGCGCGGCGGTGCGCTGGCAATGAACAGCGCCTGGGCGCGCGAGATGGCTTGCAGCAGCCGGTGCTGGCGCGCCAGCATGGCCTCGGCGTTCTCGCGGGCGCGCGCGCCAGTGCTGCGCTCCAGCACGGATTCCAGCTGGGCCGGCAGGTTCAGCAGGTAGTGGTGGTTCGGGTCCTGGACCACGAAATCGATGAAGCCATGGCGCATGGCCAGCGCCGCGTGGAATTCTTCGCCCTCGGGCACGACGATCAGCGTGGGCTGTCCCTGCAGGTGCCCAAACACGTCGTAGGCCGACCCATCGCTGAGCCGTCGGGCTACCAGCACGATATCGATGTTCTCGCTGGTGAGCAGGACGCGGGCTTGCGCAACGGTCGTGGCCCGCAGCAGCCGCCAGTCCAGCCATGGGTCCACCAGCGCCCCGGTCACCGCCCGGGCGTGGTCATCGCTTCCCTCGATCAGCAGAACAGAAACGGGCATGGCCAGCCTTCATGCTCAATGCGCAGCCCCGCTGCAGAACCCATCCTCGGGCAAAGGATATTGCCACGATTTTGCGGCCGCAGGCGGGTTTCGCGCGGCGCCGCAGCGGCCCATCGGCGGTTTTTTTCTTGCCCGGGCCCGGCGCTCCCGGGACAATCGCCCGCACCGCGCACAGCGCACGCCTCCATCGACCAGGATTTCCATGCAGCCCCTCAGCGTCAACGAATACCTCCGCCAGCACATCCGTACCGTTCCAGACTGGCCCGCTCCCGGTGTGCAGTTTCGCGACATCACGCCTCTGCTGCAGGACCCCAAGGTGTTCCGCGTGCTGATCGACGCGTTTGTGCACCGCTACATGGACAAGGCGCTGCGTCCCGACGTCGTGGCGGGACTCGACGCACGCGGCTTCATCCTGGGTGCCGTCGTGGCCTATGAGCTGAACGTCGGCTTCGTGCCGATCCGCAAGAAAGGCAAGCTGCCCTTCACCACGGTGGAGGAGACCTATGAGCTGGAATACGGCAGCGCCACCGTGGAGCTGCACACCGATGCCGTGAAGGCCGGCGACCGGGTGCTGCTGATTGACGACCTGATCGCCACCGGCGGCACCATGATGGCCGGCAAGAAGCTGCTGGAAAAGCTGGGCGCCACGGTCACCGAAGGCGCCGCCATCGTGGACCTGCCCGAACTGGGCGGCTCCGACCGACTGCGCGAAAGCGGCCTGCCACTGTTCACGCTGGTGGATTTCGCAGGCCACTGACGCGCCCGCGCCAGCGCGGGGTGGAACTCAGAGGTCGCCGTACTGCGTGCCGCTCAGGTCCTGGGCGCGCGAATCCTCGGGCATCTCGGTTTCGGCAAAATCGTTCTGCAGCAGCACGGAGCGCATCGGGCCCGAACGCACGGCGACGCCCGGCGATGCGGCCGGCGCCGGCCGGGCGGTGGCCGTAGCCGCCAGCGCCTGCTTGAATGCAGCCACTTCGTCGGCCTCGATGGGATCGAAGCCCGGAGCTGGCGCGCGGCGCACCGGCGCAAGGGCCGGAGCGGCGGCGGGAGGCGCTGGGCGCGGCGCTGCGGCTACGGCCGGTGCCGGGGACGGTGCCGGGATGGGCGCGCGAGGAGCAGCCGGCGCGGCCACCGGAGCGCGTGGGGCCACGGGGGCTGGAGCGACCGGGCGGGGCGCAGCCACCGGCGGGCGGGCCTCCACGCCCTTCTGCGGGATGCCCACGGCGACATGGTCGTTCAGGCGCCAGTACACCGCATTCACGGCGATGTTGTAGCGCGTCTTGGCGGTCTGGGCGACCAAAGCCTCGATTTCACTCAGGCGCGCGGTGTCGCCGCCGTACTCTCGGGCCAGGTCGATCATCACCAGGAATTGGTGTCCCTGCTGGTCCAGCGACAGCACCTTGAATTTGTAACCGGCCGACAGCACGGCGGCGCGCACCATGGCGTCGCGCACCACCGAGTACAGCAGCTCGCGCCGCTCCATGCGCTCGTTGCGGCGGTTGGCCGCGTGCTCCGCGGGCACGGCAGCGGGCATGGCCGGACGGCCATCGCGGCCCGGGATCAGCGGCACCGTGGCTTCTGCGTTCAGGAGCCCGGACGGCTCCAGCGAACCGGGTTTGGCGGGCGCATGTTTGCGCGTGAACCAGCTGAACAATGACATGGTTTTCTTTCTACGGTGGGCGCTCGGTTGGCTCCGTAAAGTGTAACTGTCCGCTCGTCAGCCGGCGGCGCTACCTGCATGCAACACGCCGCCCGGGCGGCGCAGTGTCAGGTGGACGCAACGCGGCGGCGGCGGTTGCCCAGGCGCTTGGAGAGCACCGCGCCGGCGGCCATGGCGATGTTGAGCGCCAGGGCGGGCTGGCGGTTGCTCAACTCGGTAAAACGCAGCGCCGTGATCGCCCACAGCTTGCTCGGCGCAGCCGCCTGGACCGTGGCGCTGCGCGGACGCATGGAAAAGAACGCGCCTTCGCCCACCACGGAGCCCGGGCTGACGATGGCCATGCGCAACCGGCCTTTTTCGTCTTCGTAATGCACGCTGAGGCTGCCGCTTTCCACAAGGTACAGAGTGCGGTCCGCAGCCCCTTGCTTGAACAGAAGCTGGCCGGCGGCCAATGTGCAGGGCTGAAGATAGGCCGACAGCGCCTCCCACTGCTCGGGTTTGAGCGGGTTGGCCATGCTGTCTTCGGCGCTGGCCTGGGCAATGGCATTGATCAGGCCTTGCAGGTCGAGCCGGGGTGTGCTGGGTGTCACAACATTCATAGGAGGACGAAACTATCCTCAATGCCTCCGCCGCACAAGCGGCGTTTACCCATGCTTACACCTGCATCAATGCTGTTGCAGGCTATTTGCCGATGCAGAAGCTGGAGAAGATCACGCCCAGCAGGTCGTCGGAGGAGAACTCTCCGGTGATCTCGCTCAAGGCGTTCTGGCCCAGGCGCAGCTCCTCGGCGAGCAGGTCGAGCGCAGGGCCGGCCGCGTCGAGCTGGGCGGCCGCCATGTCCAGGTGCCCTTCAACGGCCTGCAGGGCCTGTACATGGCGTTGGCGGGCGGTGTACACGCCCTCGGGTGCAGACTGCCACCCGGCCACTTCGAGCAGCCGCTGGCGCAGCCGCTCCAGGCCTTCGCCGGTACGCGCCGACAGGCGCACGCCGCGCTCGGCACCCGCCGCTGCGCTGCCGTCCGCGCAGTCGCTCTTGTTCCACAGGTGAATCACCGGCACCGACGGCGGCAGTCGCTCGGCCATGGCGCGGGCGATGTCTGCGTCGGCCGCGAGGTACTCCGCGCCAGCGCAGCGCGTGAGGTCGTGCAGGAAGAGCACGGCGTCGGCGGCGGCGATCTCGTCCCAGGCGCGGGCGATGCCGATGCGCTCGACCTCGTCCTGGCTCTCGCGCAGGCCAGCGGTATCGATCACATGCAGCGGCACGCCTTCGATCTGGATGGTCTGCTGCACCTTGTCGCGCGTGGTGCCGGCAATGGGCGTGACGATGGCCAGCTCGGCGCCGGCCAACGCATTGAGCAGCGAGCTCTTGCCGGCATTGGGCTGGCCGGCGATCACCACCTTGATGCCTTCGCGCAGCAGCGCGCCCTGGCGTGCCCGCTGCATCACCTGGGCCAGCGTTTGCTGCAATTTTGATAGCTGGCCGCGCGCATCTGATTTGCGCAGGAAGTCAATTTCTTCCTCAGGAAAGTCCAGCGTGGCCTCGACCAGCATGCGCAGGTGGATGAGTGCGTCGCGCAAGCGGTGGATCTCGTCGGAGAACGCGCCGGAGAGCGAGCGGCTGGCGCTGCGCGCCGCGGCGGCGGTGGAGGCGTCGATCAGGTCGGCGATGGCCTCGGCCTGGGCCAGGTCGATCTTGTCGTTGAGAAAGGCCCGCTCGGTGAACTCGCCCGGCTGGGCCACACGCAGACCGGGCAGGGCGGCCGCGCCCGTCACCGGATCGGCCTGGGCGCCGGCCTCGAGGCAGCGCGCCAACAGCAGCTGCAGCACCACCGGGCCGCCATGGGCCTGCAGCTCCAGCACATCTTCGCCGGTATAGGAGTGCGGCGCCGGGAAGTACAGCGCCAGGCCCTGGTCGATGGCCTGGCCAGCGGCGTCGCGGAAGGGCAGGTAGGTGGCCTCGCGCGGGCGCAGGGCACGGCCACAAAGTGCCTCGACCAGCGCGCCCAGTCCCCGGCCCGATACGCGCACGATGCCCACGGCCCCCCGTCCGGAGGCGGTGGCGATGGCGGCGATGGGGTCCTGGTGGCGGGGCAGCATGGTGGAGGGACTTTACAGGGTTCGGAAAGCGCGAAGGCCGCTCGCGCGGCCTTCGTGAGGGCAGTGTCCGCTCAGGCGGTCACTTGAACTTCGGCAGGTTGAACTGCGGCGGTACGCCCATGCGGGTGTTGATGATCCACTGCTGGGCGATGGACAGGATGTTGTTCGTCAGCCAGTACAGCACCAGGCCGGCCGGGAAGAAGAAGAACATCACGCTGAACATCAGCGGCATGATCCACATCATCTTGGCCTGCATCGGGTCCGGCGGAGCGGGGTTCAGGGCCGTCTGCAGCAGCGAACTGAGGGTCATCAGCAGCGGCAGGATGAAGAACGGATCGGGCGCCGAGAGGTCATGCACCCAGCCGATCCAGGGTGCGTTGCGCATCTCCACGCTGGACAGCAGCACCCAGTAGAGCGCGATGAACACCGGGATCTGGATCATGATGGGGAAGCAGCCGCCCATGGGGTTGACCTTTTCCTCGCGGTAGATGCGCATCATCTCCTGCTGCATCTGCTGCGGCTTGTCCTTGAGGCGCTCGCGCATCTCCATGATCTTGGGGTTGATGGCCTTCATTTTGGCCATGCTGGCGTAGGCCTTGGCGTTGAGCCAGTAGAAGGCGATTTTGAGCAGCAGCACCAGCGCCACGATGGCCCAGCCCCAGTTGCCCAGCATCTTGTGCAGCTGGTCGAGCAGCCAGTACAGCGGCTTGGACAGAATGGTGAGCCAGCCGTAGTCCTTGACCAGCTCCAGGCCCGGGGCCATCTTTTCGAGATTGGTCTCGACCTGCGGCCCGGCGAACAGGCGCGCGTCCAGCGCCTTGCTGGCACCGGGGGCGATGGGCTCGAGCGCGGTGATCATGCCGGCCGCGTACAGGTTGGCGTCCACCTTGCGCATGAAGATCTCGCGCTTGGCGCCTTCGGGCAGCAGCCAGGCCGAGGCGAAGTAGTGCTGCACCATGGCCACGTAGCCGTTGTCGCTCTCCTTCACGAAATCGGCCTTGTTGTCGGCGATGTCCTTGAACTCGACCTTCTGGTACTTCTTGTCCTGCGTGAACACGGCCGGGCCGGTGAAGGTGGAATAGAACGACGACTCGCCCGCGGGCTTGTTGCCGTCGCGCACCAGCTGGAAGTAGAGCTTGGGCGACACGGGCGCCGTGCCGGTATTGACGACTTCGTGGCGCACCGCGATGTCATAGGCGCCGCGCTTGGCGGTCCAGGTCTTGACCAGCTTGACGCCGCCGAGATCCGGCGACTCGAAGCGCACGTTCAGCTCGTTCTCGCCGTCCTTGAGTGCGCGCTGGCCGGGCACCACCGACATCACGGTCTTGTGCGTGGGGAAATCACCGCCGATCAGGCCGGTCTGGGCGAGATAGACGCGCTGAGCGCTTTCGTCGAATAGCAGGAAGTTGCGGCTCTTGTCGGTGATATCGGAATGCTGCAGCAATTCGGCCTGCGCCAGCGAACCGCCTTCGCTGTCGAAAACCAGACGCAGCACGTCGGTGGACACCTCCACGCGCTCGCGCTGGGCCGGCGCCGCTGCCGGCTGGCCGGGTACGCTGGCGACACCCGCCGAGCTGCCTGCCGCCGCCGGGACCGCAGCCCCCGGCACCGCGGCCGAAGCGGCGGCGCTGCCCGCGGCCGCGGGGGCCGGAGCCGTCGCGGGCGTGGGGAAGAAGGTGGCCTTGTTGCCGTTGTGCACCTGCCACTTGTCCCAGATCAGGACCAGGGAAAAGCCAAATATCACCCACAGGATGGTGCGGCGGATGTCGTTCATGGAGACTTCTTTGGTGAGGATGAGGAAGGTGCGGGGGGCAGCAGCCGCGAGAACAGCCGCGTGGCACGCGGCGCCTCCTGCGGCACCGGGTCATGGCCACCGTCGCACCAAGGGTGGCAGCGCGCCAGCCGGCCCAGCGTAAGCCAGGTGCCGGCGGCGGCGCCGTGCTGCTGCAAGGCCTGCAGCGAATAGACCGAGCAGGTCGGCTCGAAGCGGCAGGCCGAGCCCAGCCACGGGCTGAGCAGCAGGCGGTAGCCCTTGACCAGCGCAATCAGCAGGCGCTGCATCATGCCGGCGCCCGCGAAGAAGAGGACGGGCGCGCGGCCGCGCGCTCGAAAAGCTGCTGCAGCTCGGCACGCACAGCCTGCTTGAGCGGGTCGGAACAGGCGCTGACGAACTGCTTGCGGTCGAATGCGGCGCGCAGGCGCACCACGTGCGAGGCCTGCGGCAGCCCCGGCTCGAAGACCGAGGCCACGCCATAGATCTGCCGCTTGATGGCGTTGCGCGTCACGGCGCGGCGTGCCCAGCGCTTGGGCACCAGGGCGCCCAGCCAGACGCCCGGCACGGCAAACAGGGCCTGCGGCGAGGTGCCGGGCCCTGTCGTGACAGGCGCAGCTCCGCCGGCATCCAGTGCCAGGCGGTGCAACGCAAAATGGGCCGTGCGGGCCACGGTTTCTCCGGCCATGGTGGCCTGGAACTGCGGACGCGTTTTCAGCCGCTGCATGAAGGCGCCCCCGTCGGGACCTGCAGGCGCAAACCGGGGAGCGAGTCCAAGCCCTGCGGGCTCAGACTGCCAGGCGCTTGCGGCCCTTGGCGCGGCGGGCGTTGATGACAGCGCGGCCACCGCGGGTCTTCATGCGCACCAGGAAACCGTGGGTACGGGCGCGGCGCGTCTTGGAGGGTTGGTACGTGCGTTTCATGGGAATTCCTCGAGGGTTCAGTAGGGAAGCGCACCTCTCAAACAAGGCGCGGCAGCGTCAAATTACCCTGAACACATTCAGGGAAACCCGCAATTGTCGCAGAGTTGCAAGACCGAAGCAATGCCACCCATCGGAAGAATGCGGACAATCTGCCCGAAAGGCCTTCGCCGGAGCGCCTTCCAGGTTGTGGATAACTCCTTGACAAGCTACAATTGCGGGCCTTGAACCGTTCCTCCTATCCACAATAAGAATGGCACCATGACAGAGGAATCCGCGAACGGCATCCCCCCATCTCACGGCAGCGAAGCCGGCCAGGCACTCTGGCAGGCCTGCACCGAACAGCTCGCCCAAGACCTCCCCGCCCAGCAGTTCAACACCTGGATCAAGCCGCTCACGGCCCAGGTCGCTGGCGACTTCTCCAAGGTCACGCTGTACGTCCCGAACCGCTTCACGCTCGACTGGATCCGTGCCCAGTACGCCGGCCGCATTGCCGCGCTGCTGGAGTCGCTCTATGGCCAGACCATTACGCTGGAGTTAGCGCTCGCTCAGCGTACCGCCAGCGCCCGCACTTACGTTCAGCCTTCGGGACAGGCAGCGCCGAGCGCGCCCGATCCCACCCCCGCGGCGCCCTCGGGTGATGACGGCGCACGGGGCGGGCTGCGCAACCGGCTGAACCCGGCGCTCACCTTCGACACCCTGGTGGAAGGCACAGCCAACCGCATGGCGCGCGCCGCCGCCATGCACGTGGCCAGCATGCCGGGGCACCTGTACAACCCGCTGTTCATCTACGGCGGCGTCGGCCTGGGCAAGACCCACCTGGTGCACGCCGTGGGCAACAAGCTGCTGCAGGACCGGCCCGACGCCAAAGTTCTCTACATCCACGCCGAACAATTTGTTTCGGATGTGGTTAAGGCCTACCAGCGCAAGACGTTCGACGAGTTCAAGGAGCGCTACCACTCGCTCGACCTGCTGCTGATCGACGATGTGCAGTTCTTCGCCAACAAAGACCGCACGCAGGAAGAGTTCTTCAACGCCTTCGAGGCGCTGCTGGCCAAGAAGAGCCACATCGTGATGACCTCGGACACCTACCCCAAGGGCCTGACGGACATTCACGAGCGTCTGGTGTCGCGCTTCGATTCGGGTCTGACGGTAGCCATCGAACCGCCCGAACTCGAAATGCGCGTGGCCATCCTGATCAACAAGGCGCGCGTCGAGGGCTCCGAGATGCCCGAGGAAGTGGCCTTCTTCGTCGCCAAGAACGTGCGCTCCAACGTGCGCGAGCTCGAAGGCGCGCTGCGCAAGATCCTCGCGTACTCGCGTTTCAACCAGAAGGAAATCTCCATCCAGCTGGCCCGCGAGGCGCTGCGCGACCTGCTGTCGATCCAGAACCGGCAGATCTCTGTGGAAAACATCCAGAAGACGGTGGCCGACTACTACAAGATCAAGGTCGCCGACATGTACAGCAAGAAGCGCCCGGCCAGCATCGCCCGGCCGCGCCAGATTGCCATGTACCTGGCCAAGGAGCTGACGCAGAAGAGCCTGCCCGAGATCGGCGAGCTGTTCGGCGGGCGCGACCACACCACGGTGCTGCACGCGGTGCGCAAGATCGCCGGGGAGCGCCAGCAGCTCACCGAGCTGAACCAGCAACTGCATGTGCTGGAGCAGACCCTCAAGGGTTGACACCGTGCGGCAAACGGAAACGCCCCGGCAAAGGGGCAAAATGGCAGGTTGTGCAGCAGGGAGGAGGCAAGACCCATGCCGCTGTCCGCGCACCGTAATCAAAACCACAAGAGGTTGACATGATCGTCCTGAAGGCAACACAAGACAAGGTTCTCGCGGTTCTGCAATCGGTCGCCGGCATCGTCGAGCGCCGCCACACGCTGCCCATCCTGGCCAACGTGCTGATCCGCAAGACCGGCAATGCGCTGCAGCTCACCACCAGCGACCTCGAGGTACAGATCCGCACCACGGCCGAACTGGGCGGCGACACGGGCGACTTCACCACCACCGTGAACGCGCGCAAGATCATCGACGTGCTGCGCACCATGCCGTCCGACCAGACCGTGAGCCTGGAGACCAGCCAGGACAAGCTCGTGCTCAAGGGCGGCAAGAGCCGCTTCACGCTGCAGACCCTGGCCGCCGAGGACTTCCCGCTGGTGCAGGAGGCCGCCAGCTTCGGCCCCGCCTTCAGCGTGCCGCAGAAGACGCTCAAGCATCTGCTGGGCCAGGTGGCCTTCGCCATGGCCGTGCAGGACATCCGCTACTACCTCAACGGCATCCTGTTCGTCGCCGAGGGCAACCAGCTCAGCCTGGTGGCCACCGACGGCCACCGCCTGGCGTTTGCCAGCGCCACGCTCGACGTGGAAGTGCCCAAGCAGGAAGTGATCCTGCCGCGCAAGACCGTGATCGAGCTGCAGCGCCTGCTCAGCGACGCCGACGGCGCGCTGGAAATGCGCTTCGCCAGCAACCAGGCCAAGTTCAGCTTCGGCGCGCTGGAATTCGTCACCAAGCTGGTCGAGGGCAAGTTCCCCGACTACAACCGCGTCATCCCCAAGAACCACCACAACAGCGTGACCCTGGGCCGCGCCCCGCTGCTGGCCAGCCTGCAGCGCACGGCCATCATGACCAGCGACAAGTTCAAGGGTGTGCGCCTGAACGTCGAACCCGGCCTGCTCCGCGTGGCCAGCAACAACGCCGAGCAGGAAGAGGCGGTGGACGAGCTCGACATCGACTACGGCGGCGACGCCATCGAGATCGGCTTCAACGTCACCTACCTCATCGACGCGCTCGCCAGCATGGGCCAGGACATGGTGAAGATCTCGCTGTCCGACGGCAACAGCTCCGCCCTGCTGACGCTGCCCGAGAGCGACAGCTTCAAGTACGTCGTGATGCCCATGCGCATCTGACGCATTTGCTATTAAATTTATAGCTTGTGGCGCTTGATCCCATTGCGCCAGAGCCCATTTTCTCTTGAAGACACCGGAAACGCCCGCGTTTCCCCCGACAGCCAAGGCCGACCATGACCGCTGAGAACCAACCGCCCGTGCCCGAAGACAACGGCAACGGCGCCCCCGCCGCGCCCAAGATCGACGCCCACCAGGCCGGCGCGAGCGAAGGCTACGGCGAAGGCGCCATCACGATCCTGGAAGGCCTGGAGGCCGTGCGCAAGCGCCCCGGCATGTACATCGGCGACACGTCCGACGGCACCGGCCTGCACCACCTGGTGTTCGAGGTGGTGGACAACTCCATCGACGAAGCCCTGGCCGGCCACTGCGACGACATCGTGGTCACCATCCACAGCGACAACTCCATCAGCGTGACGGACAACGGCCGCGGCATCCCCACCGGCGTGAAGATGGACGACAAGCACGAGCCCAAGCGCTCGGCCGCTGAAATCGCCCTGACCGAGCTGCACGCCGGCGGCAAGTTCAACCAGAACAGCTACAAGGTCTCGGGCGGCCTGCACGGCGTGGGCGTGAGCTGCGTGAACGCGCTGTCGAAAAAGCTGCGCCTCACCGTGCGCCGCGAGGGCAAGGTGCACATGCTGGAGTTCAGCCAGGGCTTTGTGCAGAACCGCATCATCGAGACGGTGGACGGGGTCGAGGTCTCGCCCATGAAGGTGACCGGCGAAACCGACAAGCGCGGCACCGAGGTGCACTTCCTGCCCGACACCGAGATCTTCAAGGAAAACAACGAGTTCCACTACGAGATCCTGGCCAAGCGCCTGCGCGAACTGTCTTTCCTGAACAACGGCGTGCGCATCCGCCTGCTCGACGAGCGCACCGGCAAGGAAGACGACTTCTCCGGCGCCGGCGGCGTGCGCGGCTTCGTGGAATTTATCAACAAGGGCAAGACCGTCCTGCACCCCACCTCGTTCTACGCGGCGGGCGAGCGCCCGGCCGAAACCTATGGCGGCATCTCCGGCACGCACATCGGCGTGGAAGTGTCCATGCAGTGGAACAGCGGCTACACCGAGCAGGTGCTGTGCTTCACCAACAACATCCCGCAGCGCGACGGCGGCACCCACCTCACCGGCCTGCGCGCCGCGATGACGCGCGTCATCAACAAGTACATCGAAGAGAACGAACTGGCCAAGAAGGCCAAGGTCGAGGTGACCGGCGACGACATGCGCGAAGGCCTGTGCTGCGTGCTGAGCGTGAAAGTCCCCGAGCCCAAGTTCAGCAGCCAGACCAAGGACAAGCTGGTGTCCAGCGAAGTGCGCGCGCCGGTGGAAGACATCGTGGGCAAGCTGCTCACCGACTACCTGCAGGAGCGCCCGGGCGACGCCAAGATCATCTGCGGCAAGATCGTCGAGGCCGCACGCGCCCGCGAGGCCGCACGCAAGGCCCGCGAGATGACGCGCCGCAAGGGCGTGCTCGACGGCATGGGCCTGCCCGGCAAGCTGGCCGACTGCCAGGAAAAAGACCCGGCGCTGTGCGAGATCTACATCGTCGAGGGCGACTCCGCCGGCGGCTCCGCCAAGCAGGGCCGTGACCGCAAGTTCCAGGCCATCCTGCCGCTGCGCGGCAAGATCCTGAACGTGGAAAAGGCACGCTACGAGAAGCTGCTCACCAGCAACGAAATCCTCACGCTGATCACCGCCCTGGGCACCGGCATCGGCAAGGCCGGCGGCAGCACCGGCAGTGACGACTTCGATGTCGCCAAGCTGCGCTACCACCGCATCATCATCATGACCGACGCCGACGTGGACGGCGCCCACATCCGCACGCTGCTGCTGACCTTCTTCTACCGCCAGATGCCCGAGCTGGTGGAGCGCGGCCACATCTACATCGCCCAGCCGCCGCTCTACAAGGTCAAGGCCGGCAAGGAAGAGCTGTACCTCAAGGACGCGCCGGCGCTCGACACCTTCCTGCTGCGCATCGCCCTCAAGGACGCCAGCGTGACCACCGGCGGCGCCAATGTGCAAACCCTGGCCGGTGACACCCTGGCCGAACTGGCGCGCAAGCACCAGGTGGCCGAACACGTGATTTCGCGCCTGTCGGGCTTCATGGACTTCGAGGCCCTGCGCGCCGTGGCCGACGGCGTGGCGCTGAACCTGGAAACCATGCCGGACGCCGAAGCCAGCGCCACGCTGCTGCAAACCAAGCTGCGCGAGCTCTCCGCCACCGGCATCCCCGCCGAAGTGGCCGCCGAGTTCGACGCCCGCACCGACAAGCCCCTGCTGCGCATCAGCCGCCGCCACCACGGCAACGTCAAGAGCAGCGTCATCACGCAGGACTTCGTCAACGGCGCCGACTACGCCGCCCTGGCCGAAGCCGCCAACACCTTCCGCGGCCTGCTGGGCGAAGGCGCCCGCGTGCAGCGCGGCGAAGGCGAGCGCCAGAAGGAAGAAAAGGTCGCCGACTTCCGCCAGGCCATGCAATGGCTCATCAGCGAAGCCGAACGCACCACCAGCCGCCAGCGCTACAAGGGCCTGGGCGAAATGAACCCCGAACAGCTCTGGGAAACCACCATGGACCCCGAAGTGCGCCGCCTGCTGCGCGTGCAGATCGACGACGCCATCGAGGCCGACCGCGTGTTCACCATGCTGATGGGCGACGAGGTGGAGCCGCGCCGCGACTTCATCGAGACGAATGCGCTGCGGGCCGGCAACATCGACGTTTGATGCTGTAGGTTCTCATTGATCTTGCAAAGATTCCCAGTACTTGCAAATCGCAACCGTCCAGCCATGTGCAAGGTGATGGCAGTCCCAGTTATCGGGTTGTCACCGTTGGCATATTTTTGCTGTGGCACAGTGAGCTGTAGCAGCTTGGTCTGATTAAGGGGCCGCTTCGGATTCCCTTAATTTGTCAATTGGTTTTTTGATCTCGCCCAATTGCCAGCGAGCAGCCCCCACCGCCCCGTGCTTCTCCTCGAAGTAAAGCGAACCGCCACTGGCATGCTTTAGAAGCGCTCGGGAACAAAGGGGGCTTCATTTTTTCCGATTCCTGACCTGCGGACGCTCTGCGCCTTCCAAACTTGCATAGAGCATTGGCTGCTCCGGAACAAAGGCAGTATTCACACTATGTGATACCCTCACACACAAAAACATCAACTACCTGATGTTTTTAGTCCACTACCATTCCATGGTTTGTAGCTGCTTCGATGATCCGAATACACCTCTCCCGGCTGTTAGGTGAGAACAAAGAAAAAATCGTTGATCTGCAGCGTGCTACTGGTCTATCACGCAATACGGTCGCAGGGCTGTATAGAGAAACAATAAGCCGCGTGGACCTCGAAACCCTCAACACTATATGCAGACATTACGGATGCAATGTCGGCGATTTGCTGGAGTACGTCTCTGACGAGGAAGCAATCAAGGGAGGGAAGTGAAAACACTCTCTTCCAATTCAGACAAATCTGCGCCGTGGTGTGGACAGGGAGAATGATTTGGAAGCGCATCCTCTCAGCGAACGGGACATCTGTACCAAATTCATCACGCCCGCCATCCAGGCCGCTGGATGGCAACAGGCACAGTTCCGGGAGGAGGTCAGCCTCACGGACGGTCGCGTCATGGTTCGCGGTAAGCTGGCCGCCCGCGTCCGCAACCCCGAGGCAAAGGGCGGGCCGAAGCGCGCCGACTACGTTCTCTACGCGAGACCGAACGTTCCGCTGGCGGTGGTCGAGGCCAAGCAAGCCCGCTTCCCGGTGGGGCAGGGAATGCAGCAGGCGCTGGCTTACGCCGAGATGCTGGACGCTCCCTTTGCGATCAGCAGCAACGGCTCAGCGTTCCTGGTGCACGACCGAACGGGCCTGACCGCACCGACCGAGCGAGAGGTCGCCCTTGACTCCTTTCCAACCCACGCAGAGCTATGGGCCCTGTTCCAGCAGTGGAAGGGGCTGACTGAACCGACCGCCGTCGCCCTGGTGGAACAGCCGTTCCATACGGACGGCAGTGGCCGCGAGCCGCGCTACTACCAGCGCGTCGCCATCAACGGCTTCGCCAATCGGGAAGAAAACGAACTTGCCTGGAAGGTCGACTTCAAGGCCAAGCGCGAGCAGGCCGAGGCCGCTGCCCAGCCACACTGGACCCGCGCCGAGGCGCTGAACAACCAGGCCAGCGCGGTGGAAGGCGAGATGCGCGCCCTGCGCGAATCCATCAAAGGCGTGACCGATCCGCAGCAGCGCAAAGCGGCCGAGGATGAAATCGAAGCGCTGCGCCCGCAAGCCGAGGGCCTGCGCGTGCAAGCCCGTGACGCCCAGGCCGCTGGCGACCGCATCTACTGGCCCATCTACAACCTGGACCTGAAGAACCCGAACGGCCCAGACGAAGAAACCCACGACCCCGACTTGTTGCTGGAGAAATACAAGACCCTGCTCGGCCAGATTCAGGAAACCGAGAACAGCCTCAAGACCGAACTGGCTAGCGCGCTGGCGCACCACTTCAACGCCGAGGGCGACTCGGAGGAGCCACAGGCATGAGCAGCGCACCGATGGAAGCCAAGCTGCATGAGGCCATCGCCCTGTCGAGCGGACGGCTGGACAACCGCAGTGGAGACGAAACCTGATGGATGCGCTGCAGTTTCTGGCCGAGTTCGGCCATATCGCGAATGCGCCTGGGGGCTTAGGGCGCTTACGGGAGCTGATTCGGACACTAGCAATTCAAGGCAAGTTGACTGCACGGAATCCGAAAGATGGTCATGCCAGCGATTTGTTGAAGGAGGTCCTTGCAGAAAAGGAGCGACTTACGTCACTGGGGCAAATGAAGCGAGAAAGGCCTTGGTCTCGGGTCTCTGAACAGGAAACTCGCTTTTCGATCCCGAGCACATGGACATGGGTTCCCATTGCCGGTCCCGCCGCTGGATGAACAGCGGCGGATTCTGAAGAAGCTGGCCGACTTAACCGCTCAGTGCAACACCTGGCGTGATCAGCTCGACAAGAAAGCCAAGTTGTCGTCGCTGCTTGCAAGCGTTGTTGTCTCAAACCTCACAGGTGTCGACTTTGAAAAGCCAGAGGAAGCTATTGTGAAAGCCCCCCCAACCGAACTCATTGCGCCGCTGCGTTCGGGCACCTTGCCAAGCGTCAAGGACCAAGCGCCGCTGGCCACCATGCTGGCACGACAGAACGGCGAGATGTCTGCAGGAGCGCTGTTTCAGGCGTGGGGAACAGCTAAAGGGATCGATGCCTTTTATGCTCAGCTCAAGACCGAGGTGGCGCACGGCTGGATCACCGAGCCTCCGGTGGCCGAGGTGCGCGCGAAGCCCGTTGAAATAGCGGGAGCCTGAGCATGCAGTTGCTGCACCTAGCGATCCCAAACTTCCGCAACCTGCGTGGTCTGGTCATCGACTTCGCCACCCAACTCGAACCCCTGCCAAGCACCGCGGGCACATCAGCCATCAAGGCCATCCGCAGCCACGCGCTGATCGGCCAGAACGGCACAGGCAAGTCCAACCTGATCGAGGCGCTGATCACCATCTTCCGTGACGTGGACCTCGACCGGGACGCCGCGTTCGATTACACGCTGGAATACGAGATCCGCGGGCACGTGGTGCGCATCCAGGCTGATCTGGCCAAACAGCGCCGACCATTCGTGTGGGTCGATGGCGACCGGGTCAGCCAGGACTACCTGAACAAGAACGACCCGCCCGACAAGACGCCACGCGACAAGCGCCGCGGCCCGCGCCTGCTGCCCTCGCACGTGTTCGCCTACTACTCGGGGCGCAACGAGCGCATCGAGGCGCTGTTCCAGGACCATCAGAAGCGCTTCAACCGGCTACAGGACATCACCACCGACGAGGTCTTGCCGGAACAGGTGCTCACCAATTTCAAGGGCACCGAAGCCGACATCCGCGCCATTGAGGAAGCCAAGCAGCGCCGCGAGACGCGGATGAAGCAGGCCGGCGACGACCGCCTGCGCCGCCTGTTCTATTGCCGGGGCGGGCACAGCCAGTTGGTGTTGCTGGCCTGCCTGCTGTCGGACGACCCCGTGTTCCGGAAGGTGCTGAAGAACCTGCACATCGAGTCGCTGGAGTCCGCTTTGTTCGTGTTGAAAGAGCCGCACCGGCTGCGCGAGAGACGCCGGAATGGCAAGTTCGACGAGGTCGAGCTGAACGAGGGAGACCCGCGCTTCTGGTTCGCACGCGGCAGTGTGGTAAGCGAGTTCCTGGACAGCTTGTGGCAAGTGGCCTGGGCTCCCATCGAACAGGAAGTGACCCAGCAAATCGACTTTCGCGGTCGCACTGAGAAACAGCGCCAGCTCTACCTGTATGTGCCCAACCAGGCCAAGCTGGAGGAATTGGGCCGCCTGGTTGGCGGCACCGACAGCTTCTTCCGCTACGCCGAGGGCGCCTACATCGGCGACCTAATCGAGGAAGTGCGCATCACCGTCAAGAAGCGCGTGGATGGCAAGGACGGACACGACGGCAAGGTCAGCTTCACCCAGCTGTCAGAAGGCGAGCTGCAGATGCTCTCCTCAACATATGCGGGTGCCGCAGAAGATTGCGTCTGCAGAATCTCTCGACGTTTCTTGGACGGTAAGCACTGTTGCGGCCGAAGTGCTGGCGACATGGCCTGCTGGACTCCAGCATATGCTGGACCGTCAGAACAAGCTGGCCGCAGGTAAAGCGAACTCGGGACGTTTACCTGGCGTATTTGGGGGGTTTTACCGAGCGCTGTATCGGGTTTTCAAAGAACCCGAGTTTGACTGGCTGCGCTCAGCCTTCGAAAACTACATTGCTGATCATTGGTCGGGCGCGATGGGCCGGAGAAATCTTCGAATGCCTGACTCTCTCTGGTCAAGGTTGACCTGGGTACCGCTCTCGATAGCATCGTCAAGGACTGGCTTATCCGTGCGCCGACTCACCGACCTGATGGACGAAAACCAGATTCAAGCGGCGCGACGAACTACGGCGTCAGGACGTGAATTCGTGATGGTGCGCCAGACAGACATCAAAGCCATGATCAGTCTTACAACAGATGACATGTGCTTGGCTGATGTGTCTTCATGTCTGGGAGTGAAGCGACAACGGTTGAGCAGGTTGTTGCCCTCCCTATGCCCTGGTGCGAGGAAGACAACACTCCACGGTACCCCCTGGCTTATTCCCAAAGGGTGGGTTTCCAAGTGGATTGAGGCGCTCGACGGATTGGCCGACCACGACACGATTCCTTCTGGGGCAATTTCCTTGGACCAACTGCTGCGCTATGGCCCATTGGATGAGCATCAAGTCTGCACTTTGTTGAAGGATGTCGAACTCGGACTGTTCCAACCCATCGGCCGCCACACCTCCTCGATTGGTTTGGCTGGCCTTTTGTTTAATCGTGCCCAACTGCCCGAAAAGCATGGAGGCCATTGGAGCGCCCTCCTGTCCGTCCCCGACGTAGCCGACCGAATCGGCGTAAAGCAGGAGGTGGCATATGCCCTGGCGACCCTCGGCCTCTTGGAAGTTGAGACATATACCTCGGGCCGCAGGCAAGCTCAGGGGGTAAGCCTGAAGAACCTGGAGAAGTTTCTCTCCACTTACGTATTGGCGGCCGATCTGGCTAGGTCTTTGGGCCGTTCGCCTCGCGCGGTCATAGCAGCGCTCTCGGAAGAGGGCATTGATCCGGTCGCAGGACCCTCTCAGGGTAACTGCAGACAGACTATCTACTTGCGCGAAGGCTTGGAAACCATTGCATGGCTTGCAGCCAAGGGTGGCCGGGGCTAACGCCTTTGCAGTGAACTCATTTTAGGCCCAACCGCAGCACTCTCTGCTCATTATTGGTAGCCAGCGCTTTGGCTAATCACACTGATTTGGACGCAGCCGGAGATTTTTGATAGCCTCAATTGCTTCATCTTCTTTTTTTTCCTCCAAATAAGTCATCCCAGATACCGGGCCGATGATCATATATTGCCTTACAAAGTAATTCTTCCCCGGCAATATCTCAATATTTATAGAGTTCTTACCAATAGCAGTCGATGTCGATATTTTGTATTCCTTGCCACCAGGAATTTCCTTGTACACAAAAGATTTCCCCGAAGTCACCCCGATACAAACATCATCAGCCCAGACTCCTCGCAAAAACGCCCCGCCAATAACTCCATCTCTGTACACATAAAGTCCAGAGTTATTGCCTGATGGAGTCTTGAACTCTTTAGCATTAGCATCTGCTTCTACAGAAGAAAACGTTACCGTAGTACATGCAGATATAGCTAATGTTGAAAACAATGCAAAAAACAATTTCCAGATACTCATCTTTTCCCTCACGCGTGACGCTGTTAAATTACTGATTTAAAAAAGATCCACAGCACATTTAATTCGCATAATATTTCAGTATGCTGTATATTTAATATTTCAATTTGTTACGAATTCTATCGTATTTCATTTGAAGCTCGAGCCATGCTGACGACCGTGTTAACAGCGTGTTCCCGGTCCGTGAGCTCGCTGACGGGTTGCCAAACGACAGAATGGCGTACTTCGGAAACGCTTAGCGCAACTGGGACTGAGCGCGCCAAAGATCGCCATGCCCAGCGGATTGCTCAGCGGCGGAGAGCGTCTCAAGGTCGCCCTAGCCTGCGTTCTCTATGCAGACACCCGCCGCACTTGCTGTTGCTGGACGAGCCAAGCAATCACCTGAATTTGCCCTCCGTGCAGGCGTTGTAGGGGCTGCTGACGAGCAACCAGGGAGCGCTGATCGATCGCATGACCATGCCTTCCTGGAGCAACTGCGGCTAACGATCTGCTGGTGCCTGGCGCCTAAGGCTGCGCACTCATGCCTTTTGACCACCTGGCTGCATGACTGCTCTTTGTGATGGCGGAAAATCAGGGAGTCATCCGTTGGGAGAGGCACTCAATCTTCTCCGAAAACAGGCTGATCCATGAAGCCAGTCCCACAGTTCACAGACCAAGGCCTGTGCTCAAGCACGGTCGATACCCGGTGAGTGGAACTGCAGGAGCTTTTGGTGCAATGCTTCCCTGACAAGGGGACAAGACAGCCCCATGGATCCATCACAGGCAATCAGATGCGCCTGTGCCGAATCGGGCCAGTCCTCGATATCGTCATCCAGGGCAATCCAATGCCTTGGCTTTCTTCTCTGGGCATCGGCCAACACCTGCACGCCTCGGGGGCTGCTGCGAAACGATGCAAGGGTCCAAGGATCCGCGCCATGCACACGTTTGTGAAAAGTGCCCCCGATAAACCTTGTTTGCAACGACTCAGGAAGCAATTTGAGAGTCTTGCTGTAGCCCGGCCGAATGCACCAGGTGCTGCTGAGCACCAGGGCCACCGCAGGAAATGGCGACAGCACCTCTTCCAAGTAGGGAAGCCACTCGAAGAGCGCATGGTCCGCCGCCTGGTAGGGGCTCATGTAGATGCCCTTGCGGGGATGCCAGAGTACCGCCTCGTGATGGACGACGCCATCCAGATCGAGGTAGAGCACGACATCAGCGCTGCGTGACGGTGATGCCGGGATGTAGGGAGTAGCGCTATCGAGCGTCTGGCGGACCATGCAGCGATTTTGAAGCGGCCTGGCTGACCTTGCCAGTCGTTCCGGGGCCGATGCCAAGAAATTCCAACGGCGCGCATCCCCAGTACCTGGGAAGAGGCTGGCTCGGAGCCGTACTTGCACCATACCCGTGGCCGCTGGTGTTCACTTTTTTGCGATGTTCACGGAACGTGAACACGACGAAAAAATAAACAGCTGATCGCTCCCGGTATCTGGCCCAATCGCCAGCCAATGGGTTGCGCATGACAAGTAGCAATGCGGCTTCCGTTAGTGCACCTGAAGACCTTGGCCTTGCCCACGGTCCTCAATGGCTGTAGCCTTCCCCCCATGGAACGCGCGAAGCCTACTTTTTGCGGATTGGACGCTGATCAGGTAACTCAGCTCGCCAGGGAAGCTGTGGCCAACGCGGTCGTATCGACTGCACGCGCCGGCATCCCCCTCACCGGGTTGGTCGATGGCCGCGTGCAAACGATCCAAGCCTCGGACCCATGCATTACATAGTTCCTGCAGGAGCAAAGCGCTGGCCTTGGTGTTCCGTCCATCCAGATCGAACGCGATCCAGACACGGGATTGCTGGTGGGCAATGTGCCAGGAATCCCAGGTGCGTACACCCAAGGTGAAACCGTCGAAGAACTCTGCGCACACCTGACCGAGGTATTGGAGATGCTGCAGGAAAACACCACAGTCGCCCTCAAATAGCCCCTTCCCGCACATGCTCTGGATTCAAGCGCATTGGGCATGTTGGTTCACGTCATTGGGCAAGGTGCTGCTTATGAGGTCGAGTTCTTGACGCAGGATGGGCATACCGTCTGCGTCGAGACGCTCCAGCCGGAGGATCCGGCCTCTGCGCCGCTTTCTGCCATGCGTGAAGATGCACGACAGGACTTGCTTCGGAGCGAAGAAAGTCGCAAGAAGCCTCGGCTGCGCGATCAAAGCCGAGAGCCAACGACCGCGTCTTCCTCGTTGGCAATGATGGCTTGCGAAGGATGCCAGTCTCCATCTGTATCGGAGTGAGCAACCATAGTGCTGCCTGCTTGAAACTGCTCCACGGAAGAAAAGCCGTCTTGACCAAAATGTTGCATGTGGATACAAGGACACATCATGAAAGCACTTTCCGATCCCATCTTCATTGGCACCATGGTTTTCAATGGCGTGATGATCCTCGGCTACTTCTCTTCAAAGTGGCAAAGGAAGCACATGTCGGAGCGCGAGAAGGATGAGAAGTAAGCGTGAGCCTTTTCGTGCACGCTGCTCAATGAACAATCTTTGTACGACGTGATGACCGCAACTGCGCGGGGGTAAGCTCGTAGACAACGCGCGCGTGCTGCGGTACATGCAGACCCACTTCCCAGAGGTCTTGGAAGAATTCGCCAAAATCGTGGAGATGACGACCGTGGAGGCTTGAGTATTTGAGCTCCGCCGGGAGCGCGTCAGCACTGCTGCGCGCCTGATACATCGCTTCAAAGTTGCGCTTCGATATGCGCAAACAGTTGGTCCGCGCGCTTGTAACCGGGACGCGGTCCTTGGAAAGAATGGGGAAGTACCGCAAGGCCCTTCATGTCGCGCTCATGGAAAATTTTCCAACCCATACGCTCACCGGACTCACTGCCGCCCTCCACCTGATAGGCCCGTAGAGCGCGGTGCCCTTTCCGGTCAGTGCCATACGTGTGTGGCTCGACTGTGCGCATGTACCCGTCGTAGTTGAAGGTCAACAGATGCTGAGTCCGGATCGCTTCGGCAATCGGCATGTCTTGTCCTCCGCGTGTGCAGGTTCAGAGCAAAGTCGTTGAACTGTCTTCAGGCGGCCTTCTTGCCTCTCAACGGGAGCTGCAGCTCCTCGACGTCAAGGGTGAAATTCAGGGGAACCTGAATCGGGTCTTTGTCCTGGTTTTTGCCGTTGTAGACATCCACATCGGTTTTGAGCTGGAAACAGTCGCCGACGATTTGCTGCCGTCGTTGTCCGAACGACTTGACGAAATGTGACCGAGGCGCTTTCTCGTCGTCCATGTCCGCCCACAATGACATCGTGCGGTCGCCTTTCTTGAATCGCACCGCATGCTTGGCCCGATAACGCTGCCCGGTTTCATCGGTGCGGTACTCTTCACGGAAGTATTGTGAGACGTCTGAAGCAATCGCATCGACCACGGTGCGCACGCTTGGCTTGTGCAGGCCGTTTCTGTACGCCCACTCTGCGACGGCATGAGGATCGAGCAAACCGTCGCCCCCGACCTCGGACTGATAGCGCTCAATGTATGCCTTGACCTGATTTCCGTACGCGGACATGTGAATCTCCAATGGCGGTGGTTACTCGGTGAACGATCCCCAGCCGTCAACGTCGGCTGAGGGCAGTATGAATGCGCGTACCTTCACTTGGTGCTTGCGCAGGAAGTCGTGGCGGTCGAGGCGACGCTGTAACTGGCCGACCACCAGCCCCGGATGGACCTGGATGCGTTGGGCAAACCGAAGCACTCTTTCTTCAGAGAAGTAGGGCTGCACTCGCGCGACGAAGTCATCCAGCTCGGCCTTTGGGACACAGAAGTCGGCCCCTGCGGCGTTGGCCAAGCGCTCACACTCGGTCAGGTCGGCTTTCGAGTCCCCAACGTCGGTGTCGATGACCGCGCGGTTCTCTGCCTTGCCATCCTCGCGCAGAACATGCTCAAGCTCGTGACGAAGTACAAACCAGAAGTTGTCGATACGATCAAACCGCAGCGTCATGCCAACTACTGGCTTATTGCTGTCCAGCCAGAAGCAAGCACCGTCCATCTTCGACCCCGCCAACGACTCGACAAAGACCAGCCGCACGCCAGCTTCTGCAAGGATGCGCGGGACGTTGCGAATCTCTTCCGGAGCGAGGATCAGTGCTCGTAGCTTCTCGATAGCTGACAGCAACTTTGCCTTCGAATATGTCGGCACAACTTGCTGACTTGCGATAGCGCGCACCCGAAACAGCCATGCGAGCTGCAGCGGCGTGGTGTCTGCCATGGCATGCGTCTTCTTCGCGGCGTGGCTCAGCTGAGGAGTCGCCGTGACATCCGCGATGTCGAAGAACTCGCAAAAACGCTGCTCCAGGACCTCGATGCTCTCGCTGGCCCGCACCCATCCACGGCGCAGCATCTCGCGTACGGGAAACTGGGTGTACAGGCGGGCTTTGCGCGCTACGTTGTCGTTGGGCACCGTCACCTTGGAAAGCTGGTACTGGCTCTCCAGGTTCATCCAGTATTCCGGCGACGTGCCAAAGGCCTCCCCGAGACCTTTGGCCGTTTCCGGCGTGATGGCTCGCTTGCCTGCTATGAGCTCGCTCACAAGCCGTGGCGGGCGATCCAAGATGTCTGCCAGCTCCTGCTGGCTCCAGTCCCGCGCCTCCAGTTCCTCTCGCAGGAACTCGCCTGGCGGGAACACTTCGGCGGGTACTCGTGCGTTCATAGGCTCTCCATAACTTCTAGTGGTAGTCAACGATTTCGACGATGCCGATGACCTTGCAAGGGTGATCTCCACGGATTTCCAAGACCAAGCGCCACTGCAAGTTCAGCCGCACTGAGTGCTGTCCCTGACGATCCCCTTTTAGCTTCTCGAAGTGCAACGACTTCAAGGCCATGAAATCACGCTCATCTCGAAACGCTCGAATCTGCTGCATCCGTTTTCGGTACGCCCGAACAATCTCCTGCGAGAAGCCAGCAGTGAACTGCGGGTCGGTCTCGAGGCGGTCTAGGTTGTCATCGTCGAACTCCACTTCCATAAGGACGAGTCTAGACAAAACAGCATTGTTAGTCAAATCCATCTTTACACCATGTGTAAAGATGTAGATTAAGCACGGTCGCTTTTGTGAATCATCTGTTCGTTTAATTTGGGGGTCCATGCGCAATGAACATGGCGTACAAATGAACGACCGAGGTACTCGCATTAAGGCAATGGAGGCCGCCACACCCCTCCTTTGAGCCAGGAGGATCTTGCAAAAGAGGCTCGTTCATCACAGGGCGATACGGTTACCATCCTTGAAAGCTAGGCGCAGTAGCAGGAGTTGATCGACCAGATCGTCCACGCGAAAGCGGCATCGCGCAGTCGCGAAGACGAGCCGAGGTCTACCCAGCCAGTACATGAAAGGTTTCAGCACGAGCTCCTTCAGTAACTGAGCTCGGTCCGTAGCCGTGTAGGATCTTTGCGGGTTTATGAGAATGATTCCTAGAGCCGTTCCTACTGAATCAGCAAATGTCGTTGGCTTGCAAGGCTCTTGGTTTGCAGGTTGAGTGAGAACCTACAGATGCTGCCGTCTTCGTCGTAACCCAGCCCCTCGTCGAGTCATGGACGAGGGGCTTTTTTCTGTGGGCAATGGATTGCCCGCCCGCCCCGCAACGCAGCGCCCGAGCGTGCTACAGGTCATGGGCCTGCGGCGGCGCACAGCGCAGCCCGCAAGCCGTTGAGGCGCTGGCGACGGGGTGTACGCCTCACTCCTGCTTCGTCTGCTTCCAAATCCGGTCCGCCCGCTCCCAGGCCGCTCGGGCTGCGGGCTCCGCCTCCTGCCAACCCAGGCGGCTGGTCTGACGGTCCGTGTCCCACCGCTGCTGCAGATCGGTGCGGGCAAGGTTCCAGTCGCTGCGGCCATCGAGCACGCTCTGGTAGCCCGAGCGATAGGCGGGGCCGTAGTCGTCATACGTGTAGGCGTCGGAGTAGTAGGGCTCCTTGGTGTAGGCGCCGCGCCAGTAGGCCTCTTCGGCGGTCGGGTTGACGGCTTCTGCGGCGCCCTTGCCAGCCAGGCCGCCCACCACGGCCCCTACCACCGCGCCCACGGCGGCCCCGACAGGGCCTCCCATGGCGCCTGCGGCAGCGCCGGTGACGGCGCCGCCAGCGGCACCGATCCCGGTACCGATGGGGTGGGCGCCGGGTTCCTTGGTGATGGGGTCAAGATTCAGGTCACGGTTTGGATCGTGCGGATGGCTCATGGTGTGCTCCTTGAGAGGGTCGACAGTTCGAAAGCCTCATGTTCCGCCCCAGCACGCAGCGACAGCGTAGGCCAAGCGCTACATGCGGTGACGGCCTGGACGGGCATTGCCCTGTGCATCCCGGCCCCCAACCCCATGGTCGGGCCGGAATTGCCGCGTGTACCGTCAAGACAGCGGGCCGGCACGGCACAATCCCATCCCCATGCGCTCTCCCATCGCCATCGTCGACGTCGACCGCCTTGACACCTGGACCCGCTACCGAGCCGGCCTGTGCGACACCTGCGCGGCCAACTGCTGCACCATGCCGCTGGAGGTGCAGCTCTCCGACCTGGTGCGGCTGGGGCTGGTGGACCCGTTCGAGGCCGAACACGAGGAACTGCGATTCATCGCCAAGCGGCTGCAAAAGGCGCGGCTGATCGATCGCTTCAACCACAAGAACGCGCTGTTCACGCTGGCGCGGCGGGCGAGCGGCGACTGCCACTTTCTCGACCCGAAAACGCGGCGGTGCACGGTGTACGAGCAGCGCCCCGACACTTGCCGCCTGCACCCGCAGAAGAAGAGCCCCAAGCCCGGCTACTGCGCCTACGGCGCCCGGGCGCACACCGGGGGCCGGGGCTGAGGCGCTACAGCGTCTCGCGCTGCGCGAAGCCGGTGCTGGCTTCGCCCTCCCAACCCGCTTCCGAAACCGCCACGCCCTGCACACGCGCAAGCTCCGGGCCCTGCTGCGCCCAGTCGATCAGGGCCTGCACGGCCGGCGGCGCGCCGTGCGCCAGGGCCTCCACGCTGCCATCCGCGCGGTTGCGCACCCAGCCGGCCAGGCCCAGGCGTTGCGCCTCGCGCGCCATGTTCCAGCGATAGCCCACGCCCTGCACGCGGCCGGTGATGCGCAGGTGGCGGGTGGTGTTGCCGTCAGGGCTTGAAGGGGGCGTGGTCATGCGGCCGATGATAGGCGGCCCGCGCCAATGGCTACAGTCGGGGCATGACCGACCCGACCTCCCCGGACCCATCCCTCCAGGCCTTGGCCCGCGCGCTGCAGCAGTTCGCCGACGCGCGCGACTGGGGCCCGTTCCATTCGCCCAAGAACCTGGCCTCGGCCCTGGTGGTCGAGGCGGGCGAGCTGCTGGAGCATTTCCAGTGGCTCTCCGAGGACCAGAGCCGCCAGCTCGCGCCCGAGAAAAAGCAGGCCGTGGCGCACGAGATGGCCGACGTGCTGCTCTACCTGGTGCAACTCTCCAGCGTGCTGGGCATCGACCTGATGGACGCGGCGCGCGCCAAGATGGCCCTGAACGCGCAGAAATACCCGGTGGAGCAGGCGCGCGGCCACAGCCGCAAGTACGACGCGCTCTGAGAAGGGTGACCGAACCCGCCACGCCCGGGCACGCGGGATGCATTCACCCGTCTGAGCCCCGGCACGGGCTCATGTACACTGGCCGCTTCATGCCGTACCTCCCGTTCCACACCGCATCCGTTGCCGCCCCCATGGGCTGCATGATGCTGCCCGCCTGCGCGCGGGCGATGGGGGCACGAATGATTACCACCATTACCACCGCGGCCACCTGAGCACGCGCAGGTGGCCGTCCCGGCGGCCACCTGGTGTCTTCTCTCTTCTCCCCGAACGAAACGAAACCCAGCCCTGGCAGCCGGGTTTGCTTTGTTTCGTTCGGAGAAGTCCATGTACCGTGATCCTGATCCTCGTTTCGACTCCCTAGGCGGCCGCCCTGCGGCCTTGCGCCCGCTGCGCGTGGGCATGATCGGCATTGGCACCGTGGGCGCGGGCACCTTCCGCGTGCTGGCGCGCAACCAGGCCGAGATCGCGGCGCGTGCCGGGCGCGGCATCGAGGTGGTGGCCGTGGCGGCGCGCAACCTGGCACGCGCCGCCGCCATCGTGGGCGAGGGCGTGGCGCTGACGGACGACCCGTTGCAGGTCGCCACGCACCCCGGGGTGGACGTGCTGGTCGAGGTGGCCGGCGGCACCGGCCCGGCGCGCGACTGGGTGCTGGCCGCCATCGCGCACGGCAAGCACGTGGTCACGGCCAACAAGGCGCTGCTGGCCGAGCATGGCGAGGCGATCTTCGGCGCCGCGCGCGCGCAGGGCGTGGCCGTGGCCTACGAGGGCGCGGTGGCGGTGAGCATCCCCATCATCAAGGCGCTGCGCGAGGGCCTCACGGCCAACCGCATCGGCTGGGTGGCAGGCATCGTCAACGGCACCACCAACTTCATCCTGGGCAAGATGGAGCGCGAGGGCGCCAGCCTGGCCGAGGCCATGGCCCAGGCCGGCGCGCTGGGCTACCTGGAGGCCGACCCCTCGCTCGACGTGGACGGCTGGGACGCGGCGCACAAGCTCGCGCTGCTGGCGGCCAATGCCTTCGGCATGCGCGTGGATTTCGCCGACGTACAGGTCGAAGGCATCGGCGCCATGCAGCGGCTGGACGTAGCCTGTGCGGCACAGCTCGGCTACCGCATCAAGCTGCTGGCCGTGGCGCGCCGCCGCGACGACGGCGTGGAGCTGCGCGTGCAACCCGCGCTGCTGCCCGCCACGCACCTGCTGGCCCACGTGAACGGCTCGCTCAACGGCGTCGCGGTGCATGGCGACGCCTCGGGCATGACGCTGTACTGCGGCGCCGGCGCCGGCTCGGAGCAGACCGCCTCGGCCGTGATCGCCGACCTCGTGGACGTGGCCCGGCTGGACGGCACGCACGCCGCCCAGCGCGTGCCGCACCTGGGCTTCCACGCGCACGCGCTGCAGGCCCTGCCGGTGCTGCCGCGCGCCGCCGTGCGCTCGCGCCACTACCTGCGCGTGCCGGTGCACGGTGCCCCCGGCCTGGAGGCCGTGGCCGCGCTGCTGCAGCGCCAGGGCGTGCCGGTACAGCGCATCGAATGGATGGCGGGCCCTGCCGACGCGGCGCGGCAGGTGCTGGTGCTGACGGAGGAAACGCCCCAGGGCACGATGGACCTGGCCATGCATGCACTGCAGGCCCTGCCGGAGGTGGCCGGCCCCGGCGTGCGGTGGTGCGTGGAGCCGCTGACGGACTGACCCGCGGCCAGCCTGCATGCCGGCCTTTGCCAGCAGCGGCTGGGGGCTGGCACGCTTCGCCGCCGCCACGGGCACCCGGCATGCAGTGATGTAGAAATCGGCCTCTGGAGCTTATCTAGTAAGCGCTGTTAGCTATTAATTCAATAGCATATAGACCCGTAGCCGGCCGGCCCCGCGCGTCCGTGCCACACTCCCGCCCCTATGTCTTCCACAGAATGGGCCCAGGCGGGCCTGCAGGCGTTCGATGCGGTGGTGCAGGCCACCGAGGGTTTCCGTGGCCGCGCGGGCCAGCGCGGCATGGCCGAGCAGGTGGCGCGCACCTTCAGCCAGGCGCAGCTGGGCAAGGTGGACGAGGAGGAGGGCGAGCCCACGCGCGCCATCGCCGTCATCCAGGCCGGCACGGGCGTGGGCAAGTCGCTGGCCTACTGCGCGCCGGCCATCGCCATCGCGCTGGCGCGCGGCACGCGCGTGCTGGTGTCCACCGCCACCGTGGCGCTGCAGGAGCAGCTGGTCAATAAGGACCTGCCCGCGCTCGCGGCGCAGATGGAGCAGCCCTTCAAGTTCGCGCTGGCCAAGGGGCGCGGGCGCTATGTGTGCAAGCTCAAGCTGGAGCGCCTGGCCGGCACGGGTGAGGCGCACGCCGAGGACGATGACGACCTGTTCCCCGAGGAGGCCGCGCATGCGCGCGGCAAGCCCAGCCGGCAGGAAACCGAGGCGCGCATGCAGTTCTACGCCAGCATGGCGCAGGCGCTGGCCCAGGGCGCCTGGGACGGCGACCGCGACAGCCTGGACACCCCGCCCGAGCCCGAGGCCTGGAGCCCCGTGGCGGCCGAGGGCAGCTCGTGCACCGGGCGGCACTGCCCGGCCTTCAGCCAGTGCGTGTACTACGACCAGCGCAAGGCGCTGGTGGGCGCGCAGGTCATCGTGGCCAACCACGATCTGCTGCTGTCGTCCCTGGGCGCGCGCGTGCTGCCCGAGCTGGACAACTGCCTGCTGGTGCTCGACGAGGCCCACCACCTGCCCGCCACGGCGTTGCAGCAGTTCGCCTGCAGCGCCGACCTGAGCCGCCTGGGCTGGATCGACCGCCTCTCCAGCCGCGCGCTGCGCATCGGCACGCTGGTGGAGGTGAGCGAGGTGGCCGACATCCCGCGCCACGCCAGCCAGCTGCGCCAGCACATGCAAGACCTTGCACGCCTGGTGATGGACCTGTACGGCGAGGCGCTCAAGGCGCAGAACAGCGCCTGGGGCCCGGCGCGCATGCGCGTGCCGCGCGGCGTGCTGCCCGAGGCGCTGCTCGAGCCCCTCTCCCAGCTCGCGCACCACGCGGCGGGCTTTCTGGACAGCCTGCGCGCCATCTCCAAAGCGCTGCGCAGCGAGATGCGCGACAAGCCCGACGAGGCGCGCCGCCTATCGCAGCTCTATGCCCAGATCGGCACGCTCGCGCCCCGGCTCGAAGAGGTGCACGCCACGGCGCAGCTGCTGCTGCAGGAGCCGCCCGAGGGCGAAACGCAGGGTTTCGTGCCCAACGCCAAGTGGTTCACGCTGGAGACCGACGGCGACTTCATCCTCGTCAAGGCGCACGCCAGCCCCATCCTGCCCGGCAGCACGCTGCGCGGCCACCTGTGGAGCGGCGTGCGCGGCGCGGTGCTGACCTCGGCCACGCTGACGAGCTGCGGGCAGTTCGACTTCTTCCTGCGCGAATCGGGCCTGCACGGCGACGACGCAGCCACCACGCTCGAAGTGCCCAGCCCGTTCAACTACGCCGCGCAGGGCACCCTGATCGCCGCCGAAACGCAGGCCGACCCGAAGAACGCCGCGCAGTTCACCACCGAGATGGTCGACGCCCTGCTGCACGACCTGGCGCGCGTGGAATACGGCGCCCTGGTGCTGTTCACCTCGCGCGAGCAGATGCGCCAGGCCGTGGACGCGCTGGCCACCGCCATGCGCAGCGTGGTGCTGGTGCAGAACCAGATCCCGCGCACGCAGCTGCTGGCGCGCCACCGCGAGCGTGTGGCGGCGGGCGAGCCCTCCATCATCTTCGGCATGCAATCGTTCGGCGAGGGGCTGGACCTGCCCGGGCGGCTGTGCGAATCGGTGTTCATCACCAAGCTGCCGTTTGCCCCGCCCGACGACCCCGTGGGCGAGTCGCGCGCCGAATGGCTGCGCGCCGTGGGGCGCGACCCGTTCAGCGAGCTGGTGGTGCCCGCCACCGCCATCCGCCTGGCGCAATGGGCCGGCCGCGCCATCCGCACCGAGGAAGACCAGGCGCACGTGTACTGCTACGACAAGCGCCTCACGCGCACCAGCTACGGCCAGCGCCTGCTCAAGGGCCTGCCGCCGTTCACGCTGGAGCGGCGCGCCGCGCGGGGACAATAGCGGCCCCACACAACAACAACACAGCGCAGGAAATCCCCATGCCCCACACCCTTCCCGCCTGCCCGCAATGCGGCCAGGAAAACACCTACCCCGACGGCGACAACTACATCTGCCCCGACTGCGCGCACGAATGGCCCCAGGCAGCCGCCGCGCAGGCCGATGACGAGGCCGCCGGCGACGGCGTGGTGCGCGACGCCAACGGCAACCCGCTGCAGGACGGCGACGCCGTGATCCTGGTGAAGGACCTCAAGGTCAAGGGCTCGTCGTCCACGCTGAAGAAGGGCACCAAGATCAAGGGCATCCGCCTGGTGGACGGCGCCGACGGCCACAACGTGGACTGCAAGACCGACCTGGGCAGCATGCTGCTCAAGTCCGAGTTCCTCAAGAAGGCCTGATCGCTCTCTTTTTGATAGCTGTTGGCGCTTGATGGACAAGCGCCGCAGTGCCTCTTGGCCTGCAATGCACGGCGGCACCCTGCCACGCGCATGACGCCCCGCAAAGCCGCTGCAAGGCGGTGCGGGCACAATCGCCGCCCGGCGGAGCGCCGCCCGGCGGGGTGCCGCGTGGCGCCCTCGCACCCCTTGCAACCCCGCGATCCGAGGTGTCGGCATGAACCTTTTTGTGTCCTTCAAGTACCTGCTCGCGCTCGACGAGCAGCGCCACTTCGGCCGCGCCGCGCTGGCCTGCCACGTCACGCAGCCGGCGCTGTCGAACGCGCTGCGCGCGCTGGAGGAGAGCCTGGGCGTGGCCATCGTCACGCGCGGGCGCAGCTTTGCCGGCTTCACCACCGAGGGCGAGCGCGTGCTGGTCAGCGCGCGGCGCATGTTGCGCGAGCACGAGCTGCTGCAGCAGGAGCTGCAGAGCAGCGCCGGCTCGCCCAGCGGGCAGTTGCATATCGGCGCCGTGCCCATGTGCATGCCCATTGCCGCGCGCTTCGTCGGCATGCTGCACGACCGGCACCCGGGCATCGTCTCCACGCTGCGCTCCATGAGCTCGTCCGAGCTGGAGACCGGGCTGGAGAACATGGTGCTGGACATCGCCATGGGCTACCCCGAACGCCTGGAAGGCACGCGCGCGCCGCTGCGCGTGGTGCCGCAGTACACCGAGCACTACTTTCTGCTGCGCCGCGCCAGCACGCCCACCAGCGGCGGGCTGCAGACCGGCCCGGCCACCACCTGGGCCAGCGCGGCGCAGCTGCCGCTGTGCCTGCTGACGGGCGAGATGCACAACCGCGCCATCGTCGACAGCGCCTTCCGCCAGGCGCAGGCGCTGCCGCGCCCGGCCATCGAGACCAATTCCATCCTCACCCTGGCGCTGAGCGTGGTGGCGGGGCGCGTCAGCAGCATCATGCCGGGCGCGCTGGTGGACGCCGTGCAGGGCTATGGCGAGCTGGAGGCGCTGCCGCTGGTGGAGCCCTTCATCGAGGTGCCCATCGCCCTGATGGTGCACGAGAGCAACCGCCTGTCGCGCACGCTGGAGGCGGCGCTGGAGTTCGCCCAGAGCGGTGAATGGCTGGCCGAAGCGGCGCGCCACGGCCAGCTCTCCGGGTCTGCTGGTTAACCCTGATTTTCGGTTTGTATCGGCCCATCACGACAAAGAATTAGACCCGCCGCACCAGTTTGCCGACACTCCCGGGGCGCCACAGAGCGCAGCACAACACCAAGGAGACACGATGTCAGCAGTTCTGGAGCCCATGGGGCCATCCACCGGCGTGGCCGGCTGGCTGGACAAGGAGAGAACCATTGCCGGTGCCGGCTTCAACCGCTGGCTGGTGCCGCCGGCGGCCCTGGCCATCCACCTGTGCATCGGCATGGCCTACGGCTTCTCGGTGTTCTGGCTGCCGCTGTCCAAGGCCATCGGCGTCACCGCCGCGCAGGCCTGCCCCAAGGACATGAGCCTGGTGGCGGAACTGTTCACCACCGCCTGCGACTGGCGCATCTCCAGCCTGGGCTGGATGTACACCCTGTTCTTCGTGCTGCTGGGCTGCTCGGCGGCGCTGTGGGGCGGCTGGCTGGAGCGCGCCGGCCCGCGCAAGGCCGGCGTGGTGTCGGCGCTGTGCTGGTGCGGCGGCCTGGTGCTGTCGGCGCTGGGCATCTACACCCACCAGTTGTGGCTGATGTGGGTGGGCTCGGGCGTCATCGGCGGCATCGGGCTCGGGCTGGGCTACATCTCGCCCGTCTCCACGCTGATCAAGTGGTTCCCGGACCGGCGCGGCATGGCCACGGGCATGGCCATCATGGGCTTCGGCGGCGGCGCGATGATCGGCTCGCCGCTGGCGGCGGCGCTGATGAAGATGTTCGCCACGCCCACCAGCGTGGGCGTGGTCGAGACCTTCCTGGTCATGGCCGCGATCTACTTCGTCTTCATGATGGGCGGCGCCATGGGCTACCGCGTGCCGCCCAGCGGCTGGAAGCCCGCCGGCTGGACGCCGCCGCCCGCGCTCAAGCACAACACCATGATCACGCAGCACCACGTGCACGTGAAGAAGGTCTGGGGCATTCCGCAGTTCTGGCTGATCTGGATGGTGCTGTGCATGAACGTGAGCGCCGGCATCGGCGTGATCGGCATGGCCAGCCCCATGCTGCAGGAGATGTTCGGCGGCCGCCTGATCGGGCTGGACAAGGCCTTCGGCGAGCTCGACAAGGCCCAGCTGGCCTCCATCGCGGCCATCGCGGCGGGCTTCACGGCGCTGCTGTCGCTGTTCAACATCGGCGGTCGCTTCGTCTGGGCGAGCTTCTCCGACCGCCTGGGGCGCAAGGCCACCTACGCGGTGTTCTTCATCCTCGGCGGCATCCTCTACGCCAGCATCCCGGCCAGCGCCGGGGCCGGCAGCCAGCTGATGTTCGTGGCGGCGGTGTGCATCATCCTCTCGATGTACGGCGGCGGCTTCGCCACCGTGCCGGCCTACCTGGCCGACCTGTTCGGCACGCAGATGGTGGGCGCCATCCACGGCCGCCTGCTCACGGCCTGGGCCACGGCCGGCATCATCGGCCCGGTGGTGGTGAACTACATGCGCGAATACCAGATCGGCCTGGGCCTGCCGCGCGAACAGGTGTACAACCAGACCATGTACATCCTGGTCGGCTTCCTGGCCATCGGCCTGGTGTGCAACCTGCTGGTGCGCCCGCTCAACCCCAAGTGGTTCATGACGCCCGAGGAACTGGCCCACGAGAAGCACCTGGCGCACGACCGCGCCGTGGCCAACGAGGTGGGCATGGGCCCGGGCAGCGGCGGCCGCACGCCCACCGCCGTGGTGGGCCTGGCCTGGGTGGCCGTGGGCATTCCGCTGGCCTGGGGCATCTGGCGCACGCTGGAGAGCGCGGCCAAGTTCTTCCACTGAGCGGCGCCGAGTGCAATTATTTTGATAGCTGCCAGCGCTTGCGGTGAATGGACTTCAAGGCGGTTCATATCTGAAACCTAGGTAAAACAAGCGCTGGCAGCTATGTTTTTTAGAGCGCCGGCAGTGCCCCCGACCAGAAGAAACGACGACCCACAGGATTCCCCGATGACGACGAGTGCCCCTCCCTTCCCCGTTCCCGTCAAGCCCGACGTGGACGCCACCGTGCAGGCCGTGCTGGCGCACTTGGCCGGCGAGCCCGGCGCGCTGCTGCCCATCCTGCATGCGCTGCAGGACGCGCTGGGCTACGTGCCCAGCCACGCCGTGCCGCGCATCGCCGATGCGCTGAACCTCTCGCGCGCCGAGGTGCACGGCGTCATCAGCTACTACCACCACTTCCGCAGCACGCCCGCGCCCACGCACACCGTGCAGGTGTGCCGCGCCGAGGCCTGCCAGGCCATGGGCGGCGAAGCGCTGCTGGCGCACGCCCGCGCCCACCTGGGCTGCGGCCTGCACGCCACCTCGGGCGACGGCGAGTTCACGGTCGAGGCGGCGTACTGCCTGGGCCTGTGTGCCTGCTCGCCGGCGCTGGCGATCAACGGCGAGGTGCACGCGCGCATGACGGCGCAGAAATTCGACGCCCTCGTGGCACAGGCACGGAGCGCCGCATGAACACCATCACCCTCTACGTTCCGCGCGACTCCGCCGCCCTGGCCGTGGGCGCCGACGCGGTGGCCGCACGCATCGCGCAGGAGGCCACGGCGCGCGGCGTGGCCGTGCGCATCGTGCGCAACGGCTCGCGCGGCCTGCTCTGGCTGGAGCCGCTGGTGGAAGTGGCCACCCCCGCCGGGCGCGTGGCCTACGGGCCTGTGGCGCCCGAGGACGTGGCCAGCCTGTTCGACGCCGGCTTCACCACCGGCGGCGCGCACGCGCTGGCGCAGGGCCCGACCGGCGCCATTCCCTACCTGGCGCGCCAGCAGCGCCTGACCTTCGCGCGCATGGGCATGACCGACCCGCTTTCGCTGGCCGACTACCAGGCCTACGGCGGCTTCGACGGCCTGCGCAACGCCATCGCCATGCCGCCGGCGGGCATCGTGCAGACCATGGTCGATTCGGGCCTGCGCGGGCGCGGCGGCGCCGCGTTCCCGGCCGGCATCAAGTGGAAGACGGTGGCCGGCGCGGCCGCCGCGCAGAAGTACATCGTCTGCAACGCCGACGAGGGCGACTCGGGCACCTTCTCCGACCGCATGACCATGGAGGGCGACCCCTTCATGCTGATCGAAGGCATGGCCATCGCCGCGCTGGCCGTGGGCGCCACGCAGGGCTACATCTACGTGCGCTCGGAGTACCCGCACGCCATCGCCACGCTGGAGGTCGCCATCGCGCTGGCCGAGGCCGGCGGCTTCCTGGGCGACAACGTGCTCGGCTCGGGCCGGGCCTTCCATCTGCAGGTGCGCAAGGGCGCGGGCGCCTATGTGTGCGGCGAGGAAACGGCGTTGTTAGAGAGCATCGAGGGCAAGCGCGGCATCGTGCGCGCCAAGCCGCCGCTGCCCGCGCTGGCGGGCCTGTTCGGCCAGCCCACCGTCATCAACAACGTCATCACGCTGGCCAGCGTGCCCATCATCCTGGCACGCGGCGCGCAGTTCTACCGCGACTACGGCGTGGGCCGCTCGCACGGCACGCTGCCCTTCCAGCTGGCAGGCAACATCAAGCACGGCGGACTGGTGGAGACGGCCTTCGGCCTGACGCTGCGCGAGCTGCTGTACGACTTCGGCGGCGGATCGGCCACGGGCCGGCCCATCAAGGCGGTGCAGGTCGGCGGGCCGCTGGGCGCCTACCTGCCCGAACACCTCTGGGACGTGCCGCTGGACTACGAGGCCTACGCCGCCATCGGCGCGGGCATCGGCCACGGCGGCATCGTGGTACACGACGACACGGCCGACCTGTCGCAACTGGCGCGCTACGCCATGGAGTTCTGCGCGCTCGAATCGTGCGGCAAGTGCACGCCCTGCCGCATCGGCTCGACGCGCGGCGTGGAGGTGATCGACAAGATCCGCGCCAACCAGAACCGGCCCCAGCAGGTGCGCCTGCTGCGCGACCTGTGCGACACCATGACACACGGCTCGCTGTGCGCCATGGGCAGCATGACGCCCATTCCCGTGGCCTCGGCCATGAAGCATTTCCCGCAGGACTTCGGTCTCGCCGCGCCAGACCGCCACGCGGCCTGACCCCCCAGCCAGGCAGAGGACACCCATGCTGAGCCAATACACCGACATCGACTACGGCACCCCCGCGCGCACCGCGACCGAGATGGTCACGCTGGAAATCGACGGCGCCCAGGTCACCGTGCCCCAGGGCACCTCCCTCATGCGCGCCGCCATGGATGCGGGCGTGCAGATCCCCAAGCTGTGCGCGACCGACAGCCTGGAGCCCTTCGGCGCCTGCCGCCTGTGCCTGGTGGAGATCGAGGGCCGCAAGGGCTACCCGGCCTCGTGCACCACGCCCGCCGAAGCCGGCATGAAGGTGCGCACCCAGACGGACAAGCTGCAGGACCTGCGCAAGGGCGTGATGGAACTGACCATCTCCGACCACCCGCTGGACTGCCTGACCTGCGCCTCCAACGGCGACTGCGAGCTGCAGACCCAGGCCGGCGTGGTGGGCCTGCGCAATGTGCGCTACGGCTTCGAGGGCGCCAACCATTTCGACTGCCCCAAGGACGAGTCCAACCCCTATTTCACCTACGACCCGGCCAAGTGCATCGTCTGCAACCGCTGCGTGCGCGCGTGCGAGGAAACGCAGGGCACCTTCGCGCTGACCATCACCGGGCGCGGCTTCGGCTCGCGCGTGACGGCGGGGCAGGGCGGCAGCTTCATGGAGTCGGACTGCGTGAGCTGCGGCGCCTGCGTGCAGGCCTGCCCCACGGCCACGCTGGAGGAAAAGACCATCATCGATCGCGGCCAGCCCGAGCACAGCGTGGTCACCACCTGCGCCTACTGCGGCGTGGGCTGCGGCTTCAAGGCCGAGATGAAGGGCAACGAAGTGGTGCGCATGGTGCCGTGGAAGGACGGCAAGGCCAACGAGGGCCATTCCTGCGTGAAGGGGCGCTTTGCCTGGGGCTACGCCACGCACAAGGACCGCATCACCAAGCCCATGGTGCGCGCGAAGATCACCGACCCCTGGCGCGAAGTGAGCTGGGAGGAAGCCCTGGCGCATGCCGCCGGCGCGTTCCGCGCCATCCAGGCCCAGCACGGCAAGGACGCCATCGGCGGCATCGTCTCCTCGCGCTGCACGAACGAGGAAGCCTACCTCGTGCAGAAGCTCGTGCGCGCCGCCTTCGGCAACAACAACGTGGACACCTGCGCGCGCGTCTGCCACTCGCCCACGGGCTACGGCCTGGGCGTGACGCTGGGCACCTCGGCCGGCACGCAGACCTTCCAGTCGGTGGAAAAGGCCGACGTGGTGATGGTCATCGGCGCCAACCCGACGGACGGCCACCCGGTGTTCGGCTCGCGCCTGAAGAAGCGCCTGCGCGCGGGCGCCAAGCTCATCGTGGCCGACCCGCGCCGCATCGACCTGGTGAAGTCGCCGCACATCCAGGCCGCGCACCACCTGCAGCTCAAGCCCGGCACCAACGTGGCCCTCATCACGGCGCTGGCGCACGTCATCGTCACCGAGGGCCTGGTCAACGAGGCCTTCGTGGCCGAGCGCTGCGATGCCAAGTCGTTCGACGACTGGCGCGCCTTCGTCGCGCGGCCCGAGCATTCGCCGCGCGCCACCGAGGCCATCACCGGCGTGCCCGCAGCCGAGGTGGAGGGCGCCGCGCGCCTGTACGCCCAGGCCGGCAACGCCGCCATCTACTACGGCCTGGGCGTGACCGAGCACAGCCAGGGCTCGACCATGGTGATCGGCATCGCCAACCTCGCCATGGCCACGGGCAACCTGGGCCGCGAGGGCGTGGGCGTGAATCCGCTGCGCGGCCAGAACAACGTGCAGGGCTCGTGCGACATGGGCTCGTTCCCGCACGAGCTGCCGGGCTACCGCCACGTGGCCGACAGCACCGTGCGCGGCCAGTTCGAGGCCGCCTGGGGCGCCACCATCGACCCCGAACCCGGCCTGCGCCTGCCCAACATGCTCGACGCCGCGATCGCGGGCGAATTCCGGGGCCTGTACTGCCAGGGCGAGGACATCGTGCAGTCCGACCCGAACACGCAGCACGTGGCCGCCGCGCTGGAGGCGATGGACTGCATCGTGGTGCAGGACATCTTCCTGAACGAAACCGCCAAGTACGCCCACGTGTTCCTGCCGGGCTCCTCGTTCCTGGAGAAGGACGGCACCTTCACCAACGCCGAGCGCCGCATCTCGCGCGTGCGCAAGGTCATGCCGGCCATGGGCGGCCACGCCGACTGGGAGGTGACGGTGCGGCTGGCCAGCGCGCTGGGCTACGAGATGCCGTACCAGCACCCGGGGCAGATCATGGACGAGATCGCCGCGCTCACGCCCAGCTTCAGCGGCGTGAACTACGCCAAGCTCGACGCGCTAGGCAGCGTGCAGTGGCCCTGCAACGACAGCACGCCGCCCGAGGGCACCTCCACCATGCACGTGGACCGGTTCGTGCGCGGCAAGGGGCGCTTCATGGTCACGCAGTACGTGGCCACGGACGAGAAGGTGACGCGGCGCTTCCCGCTGCTGCTGACCACCGGGCGCATCCTGTCGCAGTACAACGTGGGCGCGCAGACGCGCCGCACCGCCAACGTGCAGTGGCACGGCGAGGACCGGCTGGAGATCCACCCGCACGACGCCGAGGAGCGCGGCATCCGCCACGGCGACTGGGTCGGCATCCAGAGCCGCGCGGGCGACACCGTGCTGCGCGCCGACGTGTCCGAGCGCATGCAGCCGGGCGTGGTCTACACCACCTTCCACTTCCCCGAGTCGGGCGCCAACGTCATCACCACCGACAACTCCGACTGGGCCACCAACTGCCCCGAGTACAAGGTGACGGCCGTGCAGGTGATGCCGGTGATGCAGCCCTCGGCCTGGCAGCAGGAACACCAGCGCTTCGACCGCGTGCAGCAGGAGCTGCTGGACGCGCGCGCCCCCGCACCGCAAGCCGCACAATGAACCCCATGCCGCAGAACCACGCCCCCGCCCCGCCGCCTGCGCGCCAGGCCATTGCCTTCTGCGAGGGCGCACGTACCCTGCCTGTGCGCGGCGTGCGCGCCGGCACCGACTTCGCGCTGGACGACTGGGTGGCCGACGAGGTGCCGGTGGCGCTGGAATACAACGGCATCTCGCACGCCGTGATGCTGGCCACGCCGCTCGATCTGGAGGATTTCGCCCTGGGCTTCTCGCTCAGCGAGGGCATCCTGGAGGACGCGGGCGAGCTGTACGGCGTGGAGGAAGAGGCCTCCGAACTCGGCATCACGCTGCACCTCACGGTGTCGGCCGGCGCCTTTGCCCGTCTGAAGGAGCGGCGCCGCTCGCTCACCGGCCGCACCGGCTGCGGCCTGTGCGGCACCGAAAGCCTGGCCCACGTGGCGCGCACGCTGCCGGTGCTGCCCGCCACGGCGCCGCTGGAGCGCGCCGCCATCGCGCGCGCCATGTCGCAGTTCTGCGCGCTGCAGACCCTGCAGCAGGCCACCGGCGCCGTGCACGCGGCCGCCTGGTGCAGCGCCGACGGCGAGGTGCGCTGGCTGCGCGAGGACGTGGGCCGCCACAACGCGCTGGACAAGCTCATCGGCGCGCTCGCGCACCACGGCGTGGACGCCGCCAGCGGCTTCATCGCCGTGACCAGCCGCGCCAGTTTTGAAATGGTGCAGAAGACCGTGGCCGCCGGCGTGCCGCTGCTGGCCGCCGTCTCGGCGCCCACCTCGTTCGCCGTGGCCACCGCCGAGCGTGCCGGCCTCACGCTGGTGGGCTTTGCGCGCCAGCAGGACCTGGTGGTGTACTGCCGCCCCGAGCGGCTGGGCTGGAGCCCGCTGCACCTGGAACCCCATGAAGGCCCCTCGAATGCACATTGAATCCCTGGTCAAGATGGCCAACCAGATCGGCAGCTTCTTCGACGCGCTGCCCGACCGCGCCGAGGCGCTGGACGGCGTGGCCCTGCACATCCACAAGTTCTGGGCGCCAGCCATGCGCCGCCAGTTCCTGGCCCATGTGGACGGCGGCGGCGCGGGGCTGCACCCGCTGGTGCTGCAGTCGGTGCAGGCGCACCGCGCGGAACTGGACTGAATGCTTCAATTTTGATAGCTTGTGGCGCTCTACCATTGGGCGCTGCAGGCCTTTTTTGGCCCGGGTAGACTGTCGGCCCATGACCTCCCGCATCGCCGTCATCGACTTCGAGACCACCGGCAGCTCGCCCGGCCAGGGCGCGCGCGCCACCGAGGTGGCCATCGTGCTCCTGGAGGGCGGCCGGGTGGTGGACGAGTTCCAGAGCCTGATGAACGCCGGCGTGCGCGTTCCGCCCTTCATCACCCAGCTCACCGGCATCACCAACGCCATGGTGGAGCAGGCCCCGCCCGCCGCCGAGGTGATGGCACGGGCGCACCGCTTCGTCGGCACCACCCCCCTGGTGGCGCACAACGCGCCGTTCGACCGGGGCTTCTGGCAGGCCGAGCTGGCACGCGCCGGCTGCGATGCCGCGCACCCCTTCGCCTGCACCGTGCGACTGTCGCGCCGCCTGTTCCCCGAGGCGCCCAACCACCAGCTCGGCACGCTGGCGCGTTTTCACCAGATTCCCAGCGCCGGCCGCGCGCACCGGGCCCTGGCCGACGCGCAGGTGACGGCGGCGCTGCTGCTGCGCATGCAGCAGAGCCTGGCCGAGCGCTGGGGCGTGGCCGACGCGGGGCACGGCTTCCTCCTGGCGCTGCAGGCCTGTGCCAAGGCAAAGCTGCCCGAATTCCTGCGCCGGCACGGCGCGCCGGCCCCGGTCTTGAAGGCCGCCAGCGCGCAAACAGCCGCTATCTGCCCATAATCGGTGGCTTTTTCACTCTGCACAGGAGTTTTCATGTCGATGCTGATTCTCGGTCTGGTCCTTTTTCTGGGCGCGCATTCGGTGCGCATCGTGGCCGAGGGCTGGCGCACGCAGATGCTGGGCCGCCTGGGCGAGGGCGCCTGGAAGGGGCTGTACTCGGTGGTGTCGCTGGCCGGCTTCGCCCTCATCGTCTACGGCTACGGCCTGGCGCGCCAGCAGCCCGTGGTGCTGTGGAACCCGCCCTTCGCCACGCGGCACGCGGCCTCGCTGCTGACGCTGCTGGCCTTCCTCCTGCTGGCGGCCGCCTACGTGCCGCGCAACGCCATCAAGGCCAAATTGCACCACCCCATGGTGCTGGGCGTGAAGACCTGGGCGCTGGCGCACCTGATCTCCAACGGCAACCTGGCCGACGTGCTGCTCTTCGGCGGCTTCCTGCTGTGGGCCATCCTGGACTTCCGCGCCGCGCGCCAGCGCGACCGTGCCCTGGGCACGCAGTACCCCGCCGGCACGGCGGCGGGCACGGCCGGGGCGGTGGTGGTGGGCCTGGTGGCCTGGGCCGCATTCGCCTTCTGGGCGCACGCGCTGCTCATCGGCGTCTCGCCCATGGGCCGTTGATACCATGCGGTTCCACACGATCTCCCGGAGGCTCCCATGAAAGGCAATTTCGCGGCCGTCGCGCTGGTGGCGTTCGGCATCTTCTTCCTGCTGACCAACCTGGGCGTGATCGACATCAGCCTGCGCGAGCTGCTGCGCACCTGGTGGCCGCTGATCCTCATCGCGGTGGGCGTGGCCATGTTCCTCACGCCCGAGCGCACCAAGAAATGACATTGCCTTCGAGCTATTTTTTTGATAGCTTGTAGCGCTCATGTCCATTGCGTTAAAGGCACTTTTTCCGCTTGACGCCAGGGTTCTGGCCCTGGCCGGCGCGCTGCTGCTGGCGGGCTGCGCCGGGCCGCGCCCGCCCGCCGGGCCTGGCGCCGCGCGCGCCCCGGCCACGCAGCTCAGCGACGCGCAGGCGCACGACATCGCCATCCACGCGCTGGGCCTGGTGGGCACGCCCTACCGCTACGGCGGCAACACGCCCGACACCGGCTTCGACTGCAGCGGCCTCATCGGCTATGTGTACCGCCACCGCGTCGGCACGGCGCCGCCGCGCACCGTGGCCCAGCTCAGCAACTGGGGCCAGCCCGTGGCGGCCAGCGAGCTGCGCACCGGCGACCTGGTGGTGTTCGGCGCGGGCCGCGCGCCCACGCACGCCGGCATCTACGTGGGCGAAGGGCGCTTCGTGCATGCGCCGTCCAGCGGCGGCGACGTGCGGCTGGACCACCTGCAGTCGCGCCACTGGGCGCGCCAGAACGTGGCCTTCCTGCGCCCCTGAAGTACAACACCCCCCTGAGTCGCTTCTCGCCTTCCCTCCTCTCTCGCTGCGCGACGCGGGTGGGGAGACGCCGCCAGTGCGGCGGGGCGGCGCGGCCGGCCCAGGCCCTTGCACGGCGGCCGCTGACCTGGGCCGCGCCGGTTTCATGCGTCAGGCGACAATCGGGGGCATGACGACCCATGCCCACCGCCCCACCGCTCCGCTGTCCACGCTGGACACCACCCGCATCGACGACACCCGCATCAAGGCCGTGCGCCCCCTGATCACCCCCGCGCTGCTGCAGGAATGGCAGCCCGTCCCGGCGGCCACGCAGCTGCTGGTGGAGGGCAGCCGCGCCGCCATCTCGCGCGTACTGCAGGGCCACGACGACCGGCTGATCGTGGTGGTGGGGCCGTGCTCCATCCACGACCATGGCCAGGCCATGGAATACGCGCGCCAGCTCAAGGTGCAGGCCGACGCGCTGCAGGACGACCTGCTCGTGGTGATGCGCGTGTACTTCGAGAAGCCGCGCACCACCGTCGGCTGGAAGGGCTACATCAACGACCCGCACCTGGACGACAGCTTTGCCATCAACGAGGGCCTGGAGATGGCGCGCGCGCTGCTGCTGGACGTGCTGGCCCTGGGCCTGCCCGTGGGCACCGAATTCCTCGACCTGCTCTCGCCGCAGTTCATCGCCGACCTGGTGAGCTGGGGCGCCATCGGCGCGCGCACCACCGAGAGCCAGAGCCACCGCCAGCTCGCCAGCGGCCTGTCCTGCCCGGTGGGCTTCAAGAACGGCACGGACGGCGGCGTGAAGGTGGCCTCCGACGCCATCCAGGCGGCCCAGGCCTCGCACGCCTTCATGGGCATGACCAAGATGGGCCAGGCCGCCATCTTCGAGACGCGCGGCAACCAGGACTGCCACGTCATCCTGCGCGGCGGCAAACAGCCCAACTACAGCGCCGCCGACGTGGACGCGGCCTGCGCGCTGCTGCAGGGTGCGGGCCTGCGCCCGCAGGTGATGGTGGACGTCTCGCACGCCAACAGCAGCAAGCAGCACCAGCGCCAGATCGTGGTGGCACAGGACGTGGCCGCGCAGATTGCCGGCGGCGACGCGCGCATCACCGGCCTCATGATCGAGAGCCACCTCAACGAGGGCCGCCAGGACATCGTGCCGGGCGTGCCGCTGCGCCACGGCGTGTCGGTCACCGACGCCTGCATCAGCATGGCCCAGACCGTGCCGGTGCTGGAAAGCCTGGCCGCCGCCGTGCGCGCCCGGCGCAGCGCCGCCTGAGCGCACCGCGCCCCTAGCCGGGCGCCCTGGGCAGGGCGCCCGCCATGGGTGTAGGATGGAAAACCGTTTGCACCGATGGGACTCCCTCCGGGAGACCGCCTTGATCCATGCGTTCTCAACGGCTCCCCCTTCCCCATAGCCCCGGCCGGCAGCGTGCCACCGCAGGGGGCTAGCCATGGCCTCGGCGCCCGCCTTCACGGAATCGGCGCGGCTCCAGGCGCTGCATTCCTGCGCCATTCTCGACACCCCGCCTGAAGCGGCGTTCGACCAGCTCGCGGTCCTGGCGGCCAGCGTGCTGGACGCTCCTATGGCCCTGATCGGCTTCGTGGACGAGCGCCGCCAGTGGCTCAAGGCCGCCGTCGGCCTGCCGCTGCGGGAATGGGACCGCACCATGGCGTTCTGCCCGCGCTGGCTCGACGGACGGCGCGAGCCCGTGGTGGTGCCCGACACCCTGCAGGACCCCGTCTGCGCCGCCCACCCGCTGGTGCTGGGGCCGCCCGGCATCCGCTTCTACGCCTGCGCGCCGCTGGTCACCGCCGAGGGCCTGCCGCTGGGCACCATCGCCGTGCTCGACACCCGGCCGCACACCCCTCGGCCCGACCAGCTGCAGGCGCTGGCCATCCTGGCGCAGCAGGCCCTGGCGCTGCTCGCCCTGCGCCAGCAGCAGGGCGAGCTGGAGCAGCTGCAGCACGAGCGCGAGCGCATGCAGTCGCGCCTGCTGACGCAGACCGAGACGCTGCGCGTGGCCGGGCGCATTGCCCGCGTGGGCGGCTGGATCGTGGACCTTCCGGGCCTGGAGCTGGCCTGGTCCGACGACATCGCCGTGCCCTTTGGCCTGACGCGCCAGGCGCCCACGCTGCGCAAGGCGCTGCGGCTGTACGCGCCGGGCTACCGCGAACCGCTGCGCCGCGCCTTCGCCGCGTGCCTGCGCGAAGGCCATCCCTTCGACATCGAGGCGCTCGCGCAGGTGCCCGGGCGCGCACCCATCTGGCTGCGCACCGTGGGCCAGGCGGTGCACGACGCCGAGGGCCGCACGGTGCGCATCCAGGGTGCCTTCCAGGACATCACCGAGCGCCATGAGGCCGACATGGCGCGGCGCGTCAGCGACGAGCGCTTTCACCTGGTGGCCCGCGCCACCACCGACACGGTGTGGGACTGGGACGTGCAGACCAACGCGCTGTGGTGGAGCGACAGTTTCCGCGCCATGCTGGGCATGCCCGGCGACGCCCCCATCCCCGATGCCGAGGCCTACGCGGACCGCCTGCACCCCGACGACCGCCAGCGCGTGCTGCGCTCGCTGTTCGCCACGGCGCGCGGCGCGGACGCCACCTGGCAGGCCGAATACCGGTTGCGGCACGACGCCGGCCATTACATCTGGATCCTCGACCGCGGCTTCGTGATCCGCGACGCCCAGGACCGGGCACTGCGCATGGTGGGCGGCATGAGCAACATCAGCGCACGCAAGCAGGCCGACCTGGAAGCCCAGCAGGAGGCGCTGATCCATGCCGAGCTGGTGCGCGTGCAGCAGCGCATGAGCGTGCTGTCCATGCCGCTGGAGGAGGTGCTGGCGCTGGTGGCGCAGACGGCGCTGCATTCGAGCGGCGCCACGGGCGCCATGGTGGAGATGCTGGACGGCGACCGGCTCGTCTCACAGGCCTCGGCCGGGCAGATGGTGCGCCCGGCGGGCGCGGCGCTGCCGCTGCAGGACAGCCTGCTGTGGGCCGAACTGCGCCAGGACCGCACCGTGCTGTGCAACGACATCCAGGGCGCCGGCTGGCAGCTGGGCCGCAACTACGCGCGCGTGGGCGTACGCGCCGCGCTGGCCGTGCCGCTGCACGTGGGCGGCGCCGTGGTGGGCGCGATCAAGCTGACCTCGGAGCGCACCGGCGTGTTCGGCCAGCGCAACGTGGCGCACCTGCAGATCCTGGCCGAGTCGCTGGGCGCCATGGTGCAGCTGCGCCAGGTGGCCGACCGGCTGCAGGCCTCGCAGCAGCAGTACAAGCTGCTGTTCGACGCGCATCCGCAACCCATGTGGGTGTATGCGCTGGACGAGAGCCTGCGCTTCCTGGCCGTGAACCAGGCCATGCAGGCGCTCTATGGCTACGGTGCCGACGAGCTGCTGCGCATGAGCGTGCACGACCTGTGGCTGCCGCACCAGCGCGCGCGCCTGCACGACGAAGTGACGGCGATCGCGCACGAGGCGCGGCGCGACGGCGTGATGGCGCGCCACCGGCGCAAGGACGGCACGGTGATGGACCTGGAGATGTCCTCGCGCGGCATCCTGTTCAATGGCGTGCTGGCGCGCCAGGTCATGGCCACCGACGTGACGGAGCGGCTGCGCACGCAGCGCGAACTCGCGCGCATGGCACGCGCCCAGCAGATGCTCAGCAGCTGCAACGAGGCCCTGGTGCGCGCCACCTCGGAGGCGGCGCTGCTGCAGTCCATCTGCCGCATCGTCGTGGACACCGGGGGCTACGGCCTGGGCTGGGTGGGCTTCACGCGCGACGACGCGCAGAAAAGCATAGAGATCGTGGCCCATGCGGGCGGGCCCGGCGCCTACCTGGACAGCCTGTGCGTATCGTGGTCCGAGGTCGACCGCGACGGCCAGGGCCCGGCCGGCGTGGCCGTGCGCACAGGCAAGCCCGTGATCGTGCGCGACGTGCACAACGACCCGGTGTTCACCGGCCTGCCCGAATCGCTGCCGGCCTACGGCTTGCAGGGCGTGATCTGCCTGCCGCTGCGCACCGCGCGCCAGACCTTCGGCCTGCTGCACCTGTGCGCCACCGAGGTGCTGCACATCGGCCCCGAGGAAAGCGCGCTGCTGCAGGAACTGGCCGCCGACCTGGCCTTCGGCATCATGGGCCTGCGCGCGCGCCAGGAGCAGCAGCAGTTGCAGGCCTCGGTGCTCAAGATGGCAGCGGCCGTGTCGGCCTCGACGGGCACCGAGTTCTTCGAGCAGCTCGCGCGCAACATGTCGGAGGCGCTGGGCGCGCAGATGGGCGTGGTGGCCCGCCTGCTGCCGCCGCGCCCGGGCGGCGGCGCGCGCGTGGCCACGCTGGCGCTGGTGCGGCACGGCGAGCTGCTGCCCAACATCGAATACGACCTGGAGAAGACACCCAGCCGGCAGCTGCTGACGCAGCGCCAGTTCGTCATCACGCACGGCCTGGCGCTGCGCTACCCCGAGGCGCCCATCGTGGCCCGGCTGCAGGCCCAGGGCTATGCCGGGCAGCAGCTGTGCAGCAGCACGGGCGAGCCGACGGGCATGATCTTCGTGATGTTCCGCCAGCCGCTGGCGAACGCCGATTTCGTCTCGACAACGCTGCAGATCTTCGCCACACGCGCCTCGGCGGAAATCGAGCGCCAGGTGACCGATGCGCGCCTGCGCCACCAGGCCTCCTTGCTGGACAAGGCGCAGGACGCCATCGTCGTGCGCGACCTGGAGCATCGCATCACGTACTGGAACCAGAGCGCCGAACTGGCCTACGGCTGGCCGCGCGAGGAAGCGCTGGGCCAGACGGTTGAATCGCTGCTCTACCCCGACGCCAGCGCCTTCCTGCGCGCCACCTCGTCGGTGCTGGCCCAGGGCGAGTGGGCCGGAGAGATCGTGCAGCACGACCGCGGCGGCGAAGCCATCGACATGGAAGGCCGCTGGACCCTGGTGCGCAACGACGAGGGCCAACCCGAGTCCATCCTCGAGATCAACACCGACATCCGCCAGCGCAAGGCCACCGACCGCGAGATCCAGCGCCTGGCTTTCTACGACACCCTGACCGGCCTGCCCAACCGCATGCTGCTGCTGGACCGCATGCAGCAGGCCCTGGGCGCCGCGCAGCGCCAGCAGCAGGGCGGGGCGCTGCTGTTCATCGACCTGGACAACTTCAAGACGCTGAACGACACGCTGGGACACGACAAGGGCGACCTGCTGCTGCAGCAGGTGGGTCAGCGCCTCAATGCCTGCGTGCGCGGCGTGGACACCGTGGCGCGCCTTGGCGGCGACGAGTTCGTGGTCATGCTCGAGGGGCTGTCGGCCGACCCGGACGCACTGGCCCTGGAAACGCGCGCCGTGGGCGAGAAGGTGCTCGCTGCGCTCTCGGCGCCCTACGACCTGGGCGGCTACCACTACCGCAGCACGCCCAGCATCGGCATCGCCCCGTTTTTGGGCGACCAGACCAGCGTGGGCGACCTGCTCAAACAGGCCGACCTGGCGATGTACCAGGCCAAGACGGCCGGGCGCAACACGCTGCGCTTTTTCGACCCGCACATGCAGGCCGTGGTGACGGCCCGCGCGGCGCTGGAATCCGACCTGCGCACCGCGCTGGTGCAGAACCAGTTCCTGCTGTACTTCCAGCCGCAGGTGGATGCGGCGCGCCAGTATGTCGGCGTGGAGGCGCTGCTGCGCTGGACGCACCCCGAAAAGGGCCCCATCCCGCCGGCACAGTTCATTCCGCTGGCCGAGGAGACCGGCCTCATCCTGACGCTCGGGCGCTGGGTGCTGCACACGGCCTGCAAGACGCTGGCACGCTGGCAGGGCGACCCCGTGCTGGGCCACCTTTCCATGGCGGTGAACGTGAGCTCGCGCCAGTTCCGCAACAACAGCTTCGTTGACGACGTAGCGCACGCGCTGGCCGTCAACGAGGCCCCGGCACAACTGCTCAAGCTGGAGCTGACCGAAAGCCTGCTGGTGGAGGACATGGACGTGGCCATCTCCACCATGGCGGCCCTGCGCCAGCTGGGCGTGGGCTTTGCGCTCGACGACTTCGGTACCGGCTATTCCAGCCTGAGCTACCTCAAGCGCATGCCGCTGCACCAGATCAAGATCGACCAGAGCTTCGTGCGCGACCTGCTGACCGACCCGAACGACGCCGCCATCGTGGACACCATCATCGCCCTCAGTGCCAGCCTGGGGCTGGAGGTGATTGCCGAGGGCGTGGAAACCGACGAACAGCACGCCCTGCTGCTCGCGGCGGGCTGCACCTGCTTCCAGGGCTACCTGTTCGGCCGACCCCTCCCCCTGGAGGCTGTAGAGCCCTTGCTGCGCCTTCCGGTGTCCTGAGGTCCCCGCTCATGCGGGCCGCGCACCGTTGGCAGCCCGTGGCCAGGGGCACGGATCGGCTCTCTCTATCTTCTTAATGCTTCTATGAATACATAGTGGTAGTAGTAAGGGCAGCCTGTTTCTGTGGACAAGCCGGTTTTTTCCAGCCGGGCCGCGCACTTGCACTCGGGATGAGTCTGTGGGCGCGGCGCTCTTCCCGCTGCACCCGGAACGGGGACAAATCCCCAGAATGCCGCTGCCCTGTGGATAAGTATTCGGTTGTGCCAGTTCTGTCCCCAGGGTTGTTCTTTTCCCCGCCCTTTTCAGTCACAAAGACCACCGGACCCGGCCTGCGGTCCGGCGCTGGCTGGCGGCCGGCCATGACACGGTGGCGGTGAACGTGCAGCACCCCGGCATCGCCATCGCCATGCGGCTGGTGCGCGCCATATCGCGCGCGCTGGCACAAACCGGCCGCACCCTGCCCGTCGATGCCATGGCGGGCAGCATGGTCGCCAGGAAAGCAACCCTGGCCCCTCGGCGTGCCATCGCCATGGCCGCCGGGCTTGGAACCGACCTCGGCAGGACTCCGAAAGGGCCCTTGGGTTGTTCTCTTAGGTTTCTATATTTCAATAGTAGTAGTAGTAAGCATGGCCTGTTTCTGTGGACAAGCGGCTTTTGTCCAATGCTGGCAAAGGGTTGCAGCGCGCCAAAGGGTGTGGGCCGAGGGCTGGCGCTGGCGTTCGCGGATATGAACAACTCGGGCGGCTACCCATTTTTTGTGGATAACCGGCGTTTTATGCGCGCGATGTCACCAGGCTTATCCACAGAGTGCGCCGGCGTGTCGGTGCCATGGCTGTGCGCGCTGAGGATGGCAGGGCCGGGCTGGGCGCCCGTCGGCTCAGAAATGCAGTGCGTAGCGCAGCTGCACGAAGTTCTGCCCGGGGTTGGGCTTCTTGAAGCCGCCGTTGGAGGTGTGCTGGATGCGCAGCTGCCACTCGTGCTGGCGCTGCGTGCCGTGGTTGAAGCCCACGGCTATGTGCGAGGCAAAGTTAAAGCGCGTGCTGAAGGCCTTGTGCAGCGTCTCGTAGCGCGGGCTGGCGTAGTTGACGCCGATGCCGCCTTCGGTGAACCAGGCGCTGTGCCCGCTGTCGTGGCGCAGCCGGAAGGTGGGGGTGACGCCCACCACCGTGCTGTGCACCCGCCCTGTGGCGCCGTCGGCCTGCCACTGGCTCAGGTAGAAATCCCAGTGGCCTTGCACCACGCCGCCCCACCATTCCTTCTGCCAGCCGTTGCGCCAGGGCAGCGTGCCGCCGAGGGTCAGCGCCTGGGTGTCGTCCCGGGCGACGCCGCCCTGCAGGTACACGCTGGGGCTGTCCGTACGGAGGTTGGCCTGGGCGTGGGCGGGAGCGTGGGCCGCGACGGCCAGGACGTAGGCCGTGGCCAGGGGGGCGCAGCGGCGCAGGGGGTGGGCAGGGGACATGGCAGGTACCTCGCATCGGCGCAGGGGCGCCGCCGTTTTGAGTGTACCGACCATCGTGCCGGCATGGGGCCGGGTGTGGCGCCGGCGCCATGCCGGCGCGCGCTGGTCCTTACTGCATGCCGCGCATGCCGTGCATGCCGTGCATGCCGTGGTGGTGTCCGCCGCCCTTGCCGTCGCGCGGGCCGCCATGGCGGTGCTGGCGCAGGGTCTGCTGGTCGAAGGTTTTCTGCTGCGCGGGCGTGAGCGTGGCGTAGAAGGCCTTGGTGGCTTCGCCGTGGCGGTCGGCCTCGGCGGCGCGCTCGGCACGCAGGGTGCGCATGCGGTCGATGCGTTCGGGCGTGCTGAGCTGTTCCAGGGCCTGGCGGTCCATGGGGGTCGGGCGCTTGGGCGGCTGCATGGCCTTGGTGAAGTCGGTCCAGGCACCTTCCTGCGCCGGCGTCAGCTGTAGGCTGGCCTTGAGCTCGGCCAGGTGGCGCGCGTGGCGTTGTTCCATGCGCTGCTGCATGGACTCGCGCATGCGGCCGGCGTCGCGGGGGGCGCGCTGCTGGGTGGCGCCGGGGGCGTTTTCGCCGGCGGCGGGCAGGGGGGCGTTCTGCGCCAGGGCGGGCAGGGCCAGGGCGGCGAGCAGGGCGGTGGCGGCGAAGCGGCGGGTCAGGGGGGAGGCCATGGAGAAGTCCTTTCAGGGATGGATCGCCGGCACGACCGTGCGAGCGTCTGGATGGCAGTGTGCGCCGGCCGTGTATCGCCGCCATGCACATTGGTTGAGTCTGTGTAAAGTTTGGCCCGGCCGCAGCCTGGTGCGGGGTCTTTGCGTGTGGAATGAAAATGGCATTTCGGCCCGCTGGTATGGCGCCGGTAGCTATTCATTTAATAGCTGAATAGGGTGTGAACCCGGCGGCTTCGGGCCAGCGCCGACAATGTCGGCCTGGGTCGGTTTTCAATTCGTCAGAAGCAAAAGGGTGTCCGTGTTCAAGAACATGATCGTGTACCGCATCGCGCCGCAGTGGCAGATCGGTCTGGAGCAGGTGGAAGAGGCCTTGGCCAAGGCGCCATTCATGGAGTGCGGCGCCACGCAGGAGCGCTCCTGGGGCTTTGTGCCGCCGCGCGGCGAGCAGCACGGCCCGCTGGCCGAATCGGTGGGCGGGCAGTGGGTGCTGCGCTTCATGGTCGAGTCCAAGGTGCTGCCCGGCTCGGTGCTGGCGCGCCGGGTGAAGGAGAAGGCCGAGCGCATCGAGCAGGAAACCGGCCGCAAGCCCGGCAAGAAGGAAACGCGCGAGCTCAAGGACGAAGCCAAGCTCGACCTGCTGCCCATGGCCTTCACCAAGCTGGGCTCGATGTGGGTGTGGATCGACCCGCAGGCGCGTACCCTCGTTTTCGACACCTCCAGCCAGGGCCGCGCCGACGAGGTGGTGAGCAGCCTGGTGGAGCTGCTGCCGCCGGGCTTTGCCGTGGCGCTGCTGAACACGCAGACCTCGCCGCAGGCGGCGATGTCGCACTGGCTCACGACGCAGGAGCCGCCCGTGGGCTTTACCGTGGACCGCGAGTGCGAACTCAAGAGCGCCGACGAGGAAAAGGCCGTGGTGCGCTACGCCCGCCACCCGCTCGACATCGAGGAGGTGCAGGCGCACATCGCCGCCGGCAAGCTGCCGACGAAGCTGGCGCTGACCTGGGATGACCGTGTGTCCCTGATGCTCACTGAGGGCCTGCAGCTCAAGAAGGTGTCCTTTCTCGACACCGTGTTCGAGGACAAGGCCGCGGACGACGGCGGCTTCGACACCGACGTGGCCATCGCCACGGGCGAACTCAGCAAGCTCATCCCCGACCTCATCGAGGCGCTGGGCGGCGAGGCCGAAAGCGGCATCGCCAGCGCCGCGGCGGCCGTAGCCGCCAAGGCCTCCGGCGGCGTGGTCACCGGCCCGGCAACGGCGCCCGTGGACACCGACCCCGAAACCGCCCCCTTCTAAACTTTTTCAGCGACAGGAATCTCTCCGTGACCGAAGCCACGACCCCCACCCCCGAACGCCCCGCCCTGCCCGACCGCCTCTCGGCGGACGCGCGCAGCCCCCACCATGTCCGCGCCGTGTTCGACCACGACATCGGCATCCGCATCAACGGCAAGGAACGCTTCGATGTGGAGGAATATTGCGTGAGCGAAGGCTGGGTGAAGGTGCCCTCGCCCAAGACGGTGGACCGCAAGGGCAAGCCGCTGATGATCACGCTCAAGGGCGCGGTCGAGGTGTTCTACAAGTAACGCCTTAGCTGTGCGTCCCCCTGGAGGGGGAAGGCGCCGCAGGCGACTCAGGGGGTGCGGCCTAGGATCGAGCGCGCCACCAGTTCCTTCATGATCTCCGACGTGCCTCCGTAGATGCGCAGCACGCGCGCGTCGGTCCAGAAGCGCGAGATCGGGTACTCGGCCATGTAGCCGTAGCCGCCGAAGAGCTGCAGGCAGGCGTCGGCCACGCGGCCGAAGACCTCGGTGGTGTGCAGCTTCAAGGCGCTCACGGCCTCGGGCGTGAGTTCGCCGCGCTCGTAGGCGGCCACGCTCATCGTGAGGAAGGCCTCGGCGGCGGCGATGTCGGCCGCGCACTGCGCCAGCGTGAAGCGCGTGTTCTGGAATTGGGCGATGGCCTGGCCGAAGGCCTGGCGCTCCTGCACGTACTTCACCGTGGCGTCCAGCGCGCCCTTGGCGCCGTGCACCGCCTGCACGCCGATGATGAGGCGCTCGCGCGGCAGCTCGCGCATCATCTGCACGAAGCCCTGGCCCTCCACGCCGCCGAGCAGCGCGTCCGCCGGCACGCGCAGGTCGTTGAAGAACAGCTCGGAGGTATCGCCCGCGTGCTGGCCGATCTTCTCCAGGTTCTGGCCGCGCGTGAAGCCGGGGGCTTTCGTGTCCACCAGGAACAGGCTCACGCCCTTGGCGCCCAGCGCCGGGTCGGTCTTGGCGGCGAGCACCAGCAGGTCGCAGTGCTGGCCGTTGCTGATGAAGATCTTGCTGCCGTTGATGACGTAGCCATCACCATCCCGTTTGGCCGTGGTGCGGAGGGCCTTGAGGTCGCTGCCCGCGCCGGGCTCGGTCATGCCGATGGCCGCCACGGCCTCGCCGCTGGCCATGCGCGGCAGCCAGTATGCGCGCTGCGCCTCGGTGCCGCAGTGCAGCAGGTAGGGCGGCACGATGTCGTTGTGCACCTGCAGCCCACCGACGAAACCGCCGTAGCCCCGGCGCGAGAGCACCTCCACCACGGCGAACGAGAAGTGCATGCTGGCGCCCGGGCCGCCGTATTCCTCGGGCACGTCGGCGCACAGGTAGCCGTTCTCGCCCATCTTGCGGAACAGTGCGCGGCTGACGAGGCCGGCCTTTTCCCAGTCGCGGTAGTGCGGCTCGATCTCGGTGTCGCAAAAGCGCTCCAGCGATGCGGTGAAGAGCTGCAGTTCGGCCTTCTGCTCGGCCGTGAGGAGGGTGTTGGGAAGCATGGTTGCTATGAAATAGAGAGCTGCCAGCGCTTGGTGGACAAGCGCTGGAGGCCAAAAATACTCAAACCCGTTCGTAGATGGCGGCGATGCCCTGGCCGCCGCCAATGCACATGGTCACCAGCGCATAGCGCCCGCCCGTGCGGTGCAGTTCGGCGATCGCTTTGGTGGTGATGATGGCGCCCGTGGCGCCCACGGGGTGGCCGAGCGAAATGCCCGAGCCGTGGGGGTTGACCTTCGCCGGGTCCAGGCCCAGCTCCTGCACCACGGCGCAGGCCTGGGCGGCGAAGGCTTCGTTGGCCTCGATCACATCCATGTCTTGTACCTTCAGGCCGGTGCGCTGCAGCACCTTCTGCGTGGCGGGCACGGGGCCGATGCCCATGTAGGCCGGGTCCACGCCGGCGTGCGCGTAGCCCACCAGGCGGGCCAGGGGCTTCACGTTCAGGGCCTGCAGGCGGTCGCCCGCCACCAGCACCACGGCGCTGGCGCCGTCGTTGATGCCCGAGGCGTTGCCGGCGGTGACCGTGCCGCCGTCCTTCTTGAACGCGGGCTTCATGCCGGCCAGCACGTCGCGCGTGGTGGCGGCGCGCACATGCTCGTCTTCCTGGAACAGCACCACGCCCTTGCGGGTCTGGATTTCGACGGGAACGATCTGCTCTTTGAAGATGCCGGAGGCGATGGCGGCGGCGGCGCGGCGCTGGCTCTCGCAGGCGAGCTGGTCCTGCATCTCGCGCGAGATTTGGTAGCGCTCGGCCACGTTCTCGGCGGTGATGCCCATGTGCATTTTCTGCCAGGGGTCGTGCAGGATGCCGAGCATGTAGTCGATGCTCTTGGCGTCGCCCATGCGGGCGCCGTAGCGCGCGGCCTGGTCGAAGTAGGGGCCCCGGCTCATGGATTCGGAGCCGCCGCCCACGGCCACGTCACAGTCGCCGTAGCCGATGGCCTGGGCCGCGCTGATGATGGCCTGCAGGCCCGAGCCGCACAGGCGGTTGACGTTGAAGGCGGGCGTCTCGATGGGGCAGCCGGCGTCGATGGCGGCCACGCGGGAGAGGTACGCGTCCTTGGTGTCGGTGGGGATCACGTTGCCCATGACCACATGGCCCACGGCGTCGGGCGCGAGGCCGGCGCGCTGGATAGCGGCCTTGACGGCGGTGGTGGCGAGCTGGGTGTTGGGCACGTCCTTCAGGCTGCCGCCAAAGGTGCCGATAGCGGTGCGGGCGGTGCTGACGACGAAGACGTCACGGTGGGTCATGGAAGAGCTCCGGGGATAAAGAAAACAAGCAAGAGGTTAGCGGCCCTGGAAGGCGGCGGGCCGCTTGGCGTGGAAGGCCTCCAGGCCCTCGGGCAGGTCGGCGCTGCGCGCGCAGGCCACGAAGGCGTCGGCCTCGGCGGCCAGTTGCGTGGGCAGGTCGTGGTCGAAGCTGGCGCGCATCAGGCGGCGCATGTGGCCGTAGGCCTGCGTGGGGCCGTAGGCCAGGCGCTGCGCCAGTTCCTGCACGGCGGTGGGCAGCTCGGCGGCGGGCAGCACGCGGTTGACCAGGCCCAGGCGCTCGGCCTCGGCCGCGCCGTAGGTGTCGCCGAGCAGGGCGATTTCGAGTGCGCGGCGCAGGCCCACCAGGCGCGGCAGGGCCCAGGAGGCGCCCACGTCGCAGCTGGTGCCGAGGTTGATGTAGGCCAGGTTGAAGCGCGTGCCCTCGGCGGCCAGCACGAAGTCGGCCTGCAGCATGAGCGAGAGGCCGGCGCCCGCGGCCACGCCGTGCACCTGGGCGATGACGGGGGCGTTGAGCTGCGCGAGTAGCGCCACGGCCTCGTGCAGCGGCTCCAGCAGGGCCTGCGCGCCCTGCACCGGGTCGGCGCGCAGCGTGGCCAGGTCGCCGCCGGCCATGAAGCCCCGGCCCGCGCCGCACAGCACCACGCAGCGCACGCTGGCGTCCTGGGCCAGGGCGCGCACGGCGTCGCGCAGGGCCAGCGCCAGGGGTACGTCGATGGCGTTGAGCGCGCCGGGGCGGTTGAAGCGCAGCGTGGCGATGGCGCCCTCGCGCTCCAGCAGCAGGGGTGGCGTTTCGGCGGTCATTTTTGCTCCTGAAATAAGAGCTGCCAGCGCTTGCTGATAAAGCGCTAGAGCCTTAAAAACCTTCAAATTCAGCGGTACAGCGCCTCGATCTCGCCGGCGTAGGTTTTGTAGATGCTGGAGCGCCGCACCTTCATGGTGGCGGTGACCTCGCCGTCGTCGTGGTCCAGCTCCTTGGTGAGCAGGTGGAATTTGCGGATCTGCGCCACCTGGGCCAGGCGCGCGTTGCCCTGGCCGATCTCGGTGTCGATGAGCTGGCGCACCTCGGGGGTTTCCACCAGCGAGCGGAAATGCGTGAACGGGATGCGCTGGGCCTCGGCCCATTTGCCCACGGTCTCGTAGTCGATCATGACCAGCGCGCCGACGAACTTGCGCCCCTCGGCGACGATGACGCACTCCTTGATGTAGGGGCTGGCCTTCATGGTGTTCTCGATCTCGGACGGCGTGAGGTTCTTGCCGCCGGCCGTGATCATGATGTCCTTGAGTCGGTCCACGATCTTGAGCTGGCCGTCCACCAGGCGCACCACGTCGCCCGTGTGCAGCCAGCCGTCCACGATGCTCTGCGCCGTGGCCTCGGGGTTCTTGTAGTAGCCAGCGAACACCATCTCGCCCTTGATCTGGAACTCGCCGCCCAGGTCGTCGTCGCCCTTGGCGATGCGCCATTCCACTCCGCTCGTGGGCACGCCCACGGTGCCCACCGCCACGTCGTCCAGGCGGTGGCCGGTGACCATGCCGGTGGACTCGGTGAGGCCGTAGACCTCGATGAGCGGCACGCCGAGCACGCGGAAGAAGCGCACCACATCGGGCGGGATGGGCGCGGCGCCCGTGAGCGCCACCCGGGCCTCGCGCAGGCCGATGAAGTTCTGCAGCGCGCGGAACACCAGCCAGTAGCTGGCCGTGTAGGTGAACATGTCGCCGATGCTCCAGCGCGCGCGCGGCTTTTCGGCCAGCGGCTGGCAGGCGGCGTAGGCCTTGCGGAACAGCGCGCGGCGCAGGCCGCCGGTTTCCTGCAGCTTGATGCTGATGGCGGCGTGCAGCTTTTCCCAGATGCGCGGCACGCCCAGGAACATGGTGGGCGCGACCTCGCGCAGGTCTTCCTGCACGGTGCGGATGGATTCGCCGAAGTTGACCTGCGAGCCGACATAGACCGGCACGAAGGTGGTGAGCATCTGCTCGGCCACGTGGCACAGCGGCAGGTACGACAGGTGGGTGGTGTCCGCCGAGAGTTCCAGCCGGTTGGCGATGCCGGGCACCACGCCCCGGATGTTGCGGTACGAGACCATGGCGCCCTTGGGCTTGCCGGTGGAGCCCGAGGTGTAGATCATGAGCCCGATGTCGTCGAGCTGCTGGCGCGCCAGCGCGGCCTCCACGTCCTGCAGCGTGCCGCTGCGCGCGCCCAGTTGCTCCACCTCGCCGAAAGGGACGATGAGGCCGCGCACCTCGGGCGCGAAGCTGCGCAGGCCCTTGGTTTCCATGACCACGATCTTCTTCAGGCGCGGCAGCGCGTCCAGCGCTTCGAGCACCTTGTCGGTCTGCTCCTGGTCCTCGCAGACCATGATCTCGATGTCGGCATGGCCCACCACGTAGGCCACTTCCGAGGAGGGGCTGGTGGGGTACACGCCCACGGTGACGGCGCCCACCAGGCCCGCACCCATCTGCGTGAGCACCCATTCGATGCGGTTCTCCGAAATCACGCCCACATGGCCGCCCTCGCTCAGGCCCAGCGCGCGCAGGCCCAGGCCGAAGTGGCAGGCGCGGTCGAAGTACTGCGCCCAGGTGAAGGGCTTCCAGATGCCGAAGTCCTTTTGGCGGATGGCGACGCGCTGCGCGTCCGTGCGCGCGCGCTCGCGCAGCATCTGGGGCAGGGTGAGTTCGGGGAGGTTCATCATGTCAGTGATCCATTGCGCATCGTGTCCACGCGCAGCCCTAAAACCGGCACGGCCCAGGCCAGCGGCCGCCGCGCAAGGGCCGCCCCGCCGCGCTGGTGGCGTCCCCCTTCCCGCATCGCGCAGCGAGGCGAGAGAAGGGGGAAGGCACGAAGTGCCTCAGGGGGATGGTGGCTCATGAGAGCCACCTCTTCCTGCGCTTGTAGTGCTTGATGTCCTTGAAGCTCTTGGCCTCGCCGCCGCCGCCCGTGCCGAGGTAGAACTCGCGCACGTCGGGGTCGCTGGCCAGGCGCTCGGCCGTGCCGTCGATGACGATCTTGCCGTTCTCCATGATGTAGCCGCGGTGCGCCACGGCCAGCGCCACGGTGGCGTTCTGCTCCACCAGCAGCATGGAGGTGCCGCGCTCGGCGTTGATGCGCGCGATGATGGTGAAGATGTCCTCCACCAGCTTGGGCGAGAGGCCCAGCGAGGGCTCGTCGAGCAGGATGAGCTGGGGCTGGGCGATGAGCGCGCGGCCGATGGCCAGCATCTGCTGTTCGCCGCCCGACAGGTAGCCGGCCAGGCCCTTGCGGCGCTCGTGCAGGCGCGGGAAGTAGCCATAGACAAGGTCGAAGTCGGGTTGCGCCGCGCCCGCACGGCCCGTGAGCGCGTAGGTGGCGGCGACGAGGTTTTCCTCGACCGTGAGGTCCTCGAACACGCGGCGCCCCTCCATCACGTGCGACAGCCCGCTGCGCACCAGCTGCTGCGGCGCCAGCGCGGCGGTGCTCTGGCCGTTGAAGAGGATGCTGCCGCTTTCCAGCGCGCCGTCCTCCAGCGCGAGCAGGCCCGACACGGCCTTGAGCGTGGTGCTCTTGCCCGCGCCGTTGCTGCCCAGCAGCGCCACGATCTGGCCGCGCGGCACGGCCAGCGACAGGCCGCGCAGGGCCTGCACGACCTTGTTGTAGATGACCTCGATGTTGTTGACTTCGAGGACGTGGTCCGTGGCGTGCGGGGTCATGGCGGTCAGTGGGTCAGAGCGCGATCCAGTCGGAGGCGGGCACCATCTTCTGCGCCTTCATGTCGGCCTTGTAGACGCGGCCCACCGGGATGGAGTTGCCCTTGATGGTGATCGGCACGCCGATGAGGCCGCCGGTGTCGAAGTCCTTGATGGAGTTGAGCGCGGCCTTGAGGTTCTTGCCGTTGAGCTCCTTGCCGGCCTCCAGCGTGCGCTTGGCCGATTCGACGAACAGCATGGCGGCCAGGAAGCCCTGGATGTAGGCCGTGCTCTGGTACTCGGGGCGCATGGCGCGGATCTTCTCCAGCATGGGCGCCTTGGCCGAGGTGTCGTAGTAGTAGCGGTAGGGCATCACGCCCATGAAGCCGTCGCCGGCCTCGCCCATCTTCATGACGGTGGAGCTGTCCATGGTCCAGAAGGTGCCCATCCACTTGCTGGTCATGCCCTGCTGCTTGCCCTGGGTGATGAACTCGGGAATGGGCGCGAGGATGTAGCCGTGGAAGATGGTGTAGTCGGGCGCGGCGCGGCGCAGCTTGATGACCTCGGTGGACACGTCCACGCTGCCGGGCGGCGTCATGAGCTTGACGACCACGTTTAGGCCCAGCTTCTTGGCCTCGGCCTCGCTGCGCTCGATGGGGTCGCGGCCGAACTCGGAGTCGGAATAGACGAAGGCGACCTTGGCGCCGGGCTTTTCCTTGGCGATGTGCTTGAGCAGGATGCCGAACATCTCGGTGTAATCGGGGCCCACGAGGAACTGGTTGGGGTACTTGGCGGGGTCGTTGAGCTCGGTGGCGAAGGAGGCGCCGGCCATCAGGATGGCGCCCGAGCGGTCCAGCTCGGGGTTGATGGTCTTGGCGAAGCCCGTGGAGTCGCCGTAGTAGACGTTGACCTTGTTCTGGCTGGTGATCTTCTTGTAAGCCGCCACCGACACGTCGACCTTGTAGCCCGTGTCCTCGGGCACGTACTTCACCTTGCGGCCCTTGATGCCGCCGGCGTCGTTGACGATCTTCACGTAGTCCTGGATGCCCGCGTTGATGCCCACGCCCGCGAACGCGAACACGCCCGTCATGGGGATGGAGCCGCCGATGACGATGTCCTCGGCGCCCTGCGCCAGCACGCTCAGCGGGTGGGCGAGCGCGGCGGCGGTGCCCAGCATCAGGCTGCGGCGGCGGGTGGAAATGCGTTGGTGGTCCATGCGTGTCTCCTTGGGTGGTTTGCGGGGCGGAAAAACGGGGGCGTGGCTCAGTTGCGGAAGGGCCACAGGTGGAAAAAGCGGCGGATGCGCCGCCACACTTCGGCGAGGCCGTGCGGCTCGAACACCAGGAAGCCGATGATGAGCAGGCCGAAGATGATGGTGCGCACAGGCGAGAGGAATACCGTGTACTGCGTGCTGTTGGGCAGCAGGTCGAACACCAGCTTGAGCAGCTCGGGCACCATGGTCATGAACACCGCGCCCAGGATGCCGCCGAGGATGCTGCCCATGCCGCCGACGATGATGGCCGCGAGGAAGAAGATGGACATGAGGAGCGGAAAGCTCTCGGGCGTGACCACGCGGAAGAAGTAGGCCCACAGGCCGCCGGCCACGCCGGCATAGAACGAGGACAGGCCGAAGGACAGCAGCTTGTAGCGCAGCAGCGGAATGCCCAGCACCTCGGCAGAGATGTCGCGGTCGCGGATGGCAATGAAGGCGCGGCCGATGCGCGTGCGGAACAGGTTGGCCGCGCCCAGCAGCATCAGCAGCGTGACGGGCACGATGAGCCAGTAGAGGCGGAACGAGGTGTCCAGCAGCACGCCGAACAGGCGGGCCGGCGGCACGCTCAGGCCGCCGGTGCCGCCCGTGAACTTGAGGTTGGCGAACAGGAAGTGCGCGATGAACGAGGCCGCGATGGTGGCGATGGCCAGGTACAGGCCCTTGACGCGCAGCGAGGGCACGCCCACGACGATGCCGCCCAGCATGGCGACGAAGCCACCCGCCAGGATGTTGAGCAGGAAGGGCGTGCCCACCTGGGACTGCAGGATGGCTACCGTGTAGGCGCCCAGTCCCATGAACGCCGCCTGGCCCATGCTCACCAGGCCGGTGTAGCCGGTGAGGATGTTGAGCCCCGCGCTGCTGGCCACGTTGATGCTGACCAGGCAGGCGAGGTAGAGCCAGTAGTCGCTGGCGACAAAGGGGAACAGCACCAGCAGCGCGGCAGCCACGGCGAGCCAGACTTTCTGCGTGTGTGAATCGAACAGCGCCGCATCGGCGGTGTAGCTTTCCTTGAGGGTTCCGATGCGCATCAGAGTCTCTCGATCTCGTGGGTGCCGAACAGGCCGTAGGGGCGCAGCATGAGGATGCCGACCAGCACGATGAAGGTGGCCAGCAGCTTGAATTCGCCACCGAGGTAGGCACCGGCCAGGGCTTCGACCAGGCCGATGAAGAGGCCGCCGACCAGCGCGCCGAGCACGCTGTCGAGCCCGCCGACGATGACCACCACCAGCACCGAGAGGCCGAACACGCCCATGCTCGACGAGATGCCGCCAATCGAACCGACGATGATCCCGGAGATGGCCGCCAGCATGGCCGACGCCACCCAGGCCAGCGAGAACACGCGCGGCACGTTGATGCCCACCGAATAGGCGGCGGCCTGGTCGCTGGCCGTGGCGCGCAGCGCCACGCCGCCGCGCCAGAAGCGGAACACCAGCAGCACGGCGGCGATGAACACCACGGCGATCACCGCGCCCCAGAACACCTTGGGCGCGAGGAAGGCCTCGCCCACCATGATGGGCTGCGTGGGCATGAAGTCGGGCAGGCGGCGCTGGTCGGCGCTCCAGATCATCTCGACCAGGCCCACCAGCACCGAGGCCAGGCCCACGGTCACCATGAAGACGGAAATGGGCGGCTCACCGAGCAGCGGGCGGATCATGGTGCGCTCGATCACCGCGCCCAGCAGCCCGGTGCCGAGCACGGCGGCCGGAATGGCCAGCCACAGCGGCAGCGCCATCATGGAGGCGAAGGTGAAGAACAGGTACGCGCCGACCATGAGCAGCTCGCCGATGGCGATGTTGACCACGCGCGTGGCCTTGTAGACCATGACGAAGGCCAGCGCCGCCAGGGCGTAGAGGCCGCCGCTGGCGATGCCGGTGAGGCTGATCTCGAAGAGGTAGGCCCAATCCATCATGCGGCTCCCTGTGCGCTGGTGGCCCCGGCCTGCAGCTTGCGGCGCAGGTCGCCCACGTCGCCCGAGCCGAGGTAGGCGCGGTTGACCTCGGGGTCGGCCTGCACCACGGCGGGCGTGCCCTGGGCGATGACCTGGCCGAAGTTGAGCACCACCACGTGGTCCGACAGGTCCATCACCATGCCCATGTCGTGCTCCACCATCAGCACCGTCACGCCCCATTCGGCGCGCACGTCGAGGATGAAGCGCGCCATGTCTTCCGTCTCCTCGCGGTTCATGCCGGCGACGGGCTCGTCGAGCATGAGGATTTCGGGCTGCATGGCCAGCGCGCGCGCCATCTCCACGCGCTTCTGCAGGCCGTAGGACAGGGCCGAGACGCTGGCGTGGCGGATGTGGTCGATTTCGAGGAAGTCGATGATGCGTTCCTCGATGTCGCGGCGCAGTTCGGCCTCTTCGCGGCGCGCGCGGCCCAGGTAGAAGAGGGCGTCGAACACATTGGTTTTCAGGTGCGCGTGGCGGCCGAGCTTGATGTTGTCGAGCACCGTCATGCCGCGGAACAGCGCGATGTTCTGGAAGCTGCGGCCCAGGCCCATGCGGGCGCGCTGCGGTGCCGGGGTGCGCGTGATGTCCTGGCCTTTGAAGCGGATGCTGCCGCCCGTGGGCCGGTAGAAGCCGGAGATGGTGTTGAACAGCGAGGTCTTGCCCGCGCCGTTGGGCCCGATCACGGCGGTGATGGAGCCGGGCTGCACGCCGAACCCCACGCCCGACAGCGCCTTGACGCCACCGAACGCGAGCGTCACGCCATCGACCTGCAGCAGGGGGGCGGCCGGGGGGCCGCTGGAGGGTTGTGTCGCCATCGCTCTCTACGGGTTTGTGCGAACCGAAAGATGTCTACTTTTACGTAAACTGCTTACTCACGAGTAGATTCTGGATGCCGCTCCCTGTCCTTGCATTGGTATTTTCCCGGTGTAATAGCGCCCCATGACCCCGATGACCGCCCCGAGAACCCGCAAACCCAAGGCCGCCCCCGCGGCCCCTGTCTCGCCCTGGGCGAGCGCGCCCGCCCGCGAGCAGCAGCGCGAGGCCAAGCGCCAGGCCGTGCTGCAGGCGGCGGCGCAGCTGTTCAACGAGCGGGGTTTTCATGCCACCTCGCTGGACGACATTGCCGCGCGGCTCAACGTGAGCAAGCCCACGCTGTACTACTACGTGAAGAACAAGGACGAGATCCTGCTGCAGTGCGTCAGCAAGGGGCTGGAGATGACGCTCGAAGGCATCGAGGCCTCGCGCCAGGCCGGCGGCAACGCGGTGGACCAGCTGCGCGCCTGCATGCAGGTGTATGCCGACATCGTCATGCAGCCCTTCGGCATGTGCCTGATCCGCGTCGGCGACGAGGAGGTGCCCGAGCCCAGCCGCACCGAGCTGCGCCGCATGAAGTCCGAGATCGACCACGCCTTCCGGCGCCTGGTGGCCCAGGGGGTGGATGAGGGCTCGCTCGCGCCCTGCGACCCGAAGCTGAGCGCCTTCATGATCGCCGGCGCCCTGAGCTGGATCGGCCGCTGGTACCAGCCGGGCGGCGAATACACGCCCGAGCAGATCGCCCAGCAGTGCATCGCCACGCTGTGCGACGGGGTGTTGCGGCGGGGGGAAGCACCGCCCAAGGTACGCCGGGCACCGCGCAAGACTGCTACGAAAACAGGAGCTTGAGGCGCTTGCTGCGCTTTGTGTTCGGGCTTTTTTCTTTCTATTCCGAGCCACTGGCAAGCGCTGTCAGCTCATTTTTTTATAGCAACGGGTACGGCCGCCAGGTCGTCCAGGATCGGGCAGTCCGGCCTTTGGTCCCCATGGCAGCACTGCACCAGCGACTGCAGCGTGCGCTGCATGGCCTGCATGGCGGCGATGCGCTCCGCCAGGTCGTCGATGTGGGCCTGGGCGATGCGTTTGACCTGGCTGCTGGCGCGGCCCTGGTCCTGCCACAGGCCGAGCAGTTCGCGGATTTCTTCCATCGAGAAGCCCAACGTGCGCGCGCGGCCGATGAAGCGCAGCGCGTGCACGTCGGCCTCGCTGTACTGGCGGTAGCCGGCGTCGGTGCGGCCCACCTGGGGCAGCAGGCCCAGCGACTCGTAGTGGCGCACCATGCGCGCCGACAGCCCGGCGCGGCGCGCGGCCTCGCCGATGGGCACGGGGGCGCCGGGGGCGGCCATCATGGCGCGACCTGGTAGCCTTCCTCGGCGATGGCGGCGGCCAGGGCCTCGCGCGGCTGGCTGCTGTCCACGTCGACGCGGTTCTGCGCGCGGTCGATGCGCACCTGGGCCTGGGGGTCGAGCTGCTGCACGGCGTTGGTGACGGCGCGCTCGCAGTGGCCGCAGGTCATGCCCTGGACTTGGAACTGGTGTTGCATGCGGTTCTCCGGGGGAAGTGGGTGATGGGGGAATGGTGAACCTTAACACCGTGGCAAGGTCAAGCCCGCGCCGCCCCATGGCCTTGCTGCGGTTATGGTGGGTGCTGGCCCGCGCTTGACCTTGCCACGATGGCAAGGATTACGGTAGACCCCATGAACACCTCCACCCCCACCCTTTCCGAGCCGCATGCGCTGGACCTGTCCATCGGCGGCATGACCTGCGCCAGCTGCGTGGGCCGCGTCGAGCGCGCGCTGCGCAAGGTGCCCGGCGTGCAGGACGCGACGGTGAACCTGGCCACCGAGTCGGCGCGCGTCGCCTTCGCGCCGCCCGAGGGCGGCGACGCGGCCATGGACGCGCTCTTGCGCCGCGCCGTGCGCAACGCCGGCTACGAGCCGCTCACGCCCGCCGCCAGCGCGGCACGCGAGCAGGACGCATCGCCCTGGGCCGGCTTCACGCCGGTCGCCATCGGCCTGCTGCTGTCGGCGCCGCTGGTGCTGCCCATGCTGGGCGACCTGTTCGGCGCGCACTGGATGCTGCCGGCCTGGCTGCAGTTCGCGCTGGCGACGCCGGTGCAGTTCATTCTGGGCGCGCGCTTCTACAAGGCGGGCTGGCATGCGGCCAAGGCGCTGAGCGGCAACATGGACCTGCTGGTGGCCATTGGCACCAGCGCGGGCTGGGGGCTGTCGGTGTGGCTGTGGCTCACGGCGCACGCCGGGCACACGCCGCACCTGTATTTCGAGGCCTCGGCCGTGGTGGTCACGCTGGTGCTGCTGGGCAAGTGGCTCGAAGCCCGCGCCAAGCGCCAGACCACGGCGGCCATCCGCGCGCTGCACGGCCTGCGGCCGGACGTGGCGCACCTTTGGGTGAAGGGCGGCGAGGTGGACGTGCCCATCGCCGAGGTGATGGTGGGCGACCGCCTGGTGGTGCGCCCGGGCGAGCGCCTGCCGGTCGACGGCGTGCTGCTGGAGGGGCAGACGCAGGTGGACGAATCCATGCTCACTGGCGAGCCGCTGCCCGTGGCCAAGGAGCCCGGCGCGCAGGTGACGGGTGGCTCGATCAATGGCGAGGGCCGCGTCGTGCTGGAGGTGCGCGCCGTGGGTGCTGAAACGGTGCTCTCGCGCATCATCCGCCTGGTGGAGGACGCGCAGGCCGCCAAGGCACCGATCCAGCGCCTGGTGGACCAGGTCTCCAGCGTGTTCGTGCCTGTGGTGCTGGTGATTGCGCTCGCCACGCTGCTGGGCTGGCTGTGGGCCGGCGTGGGGATGGAGACGGCGCTGATCCGCGCCGTGGCGGTGCTGGTGATCGCCTGCCCCTGCGCGCTGGGGCTGGCCACGCCGGCCGCCATCATGGCGGGCACGGGGGTGGCGGCGAAGCACGGCATTCTCATCAAGGACGCGCAGGCGCTGGAGCTGGCGCACCAGGTCGATACCGTGGCCTTTGACAAGACCGGCACGCTGACCGTGGGTCAGCCCCGGCTGGCGGCGCTGGTGGTGGCGCCGGGGCTGGACGAGGAAGCCCTGCTGCGCGACGCCGCCAGCCTGCAGAGCGGCAGCGAGCACCCGCTGGCGCGCGCCGTGGTGCAGGCCGCGCGCGACCGTGCCCTGGAGGTGCCGCCGCCCGAGGCCGTGCGCGCCGTGCCGGGCCGGGGCAGCGATGGCGAGGTGCAGGGCCGCAGCTACCTGCTGGGCAGCCTGCGCTGGATGGAGGAACTGGGCGTGGCGCTGGGGCCGCTGGCCGAGCGCGCACGCGCGCTGCAGGACGGGGGCGCCACGGTGTCGGCCCTGGTGCAGCGCACGGGCCAGGGGCTGGCGCTGCAGGCGCTGATGGCCTTTGGCGACCAACCCAAGCCCGGCGCCCGCGAGGCGTTGGCGGCACTGAAGGCGCGCGGCATCCGCACCGTGATGATTTCGGGCGACAACCGGGGCGCCGCCCTGGCCATGGCGCAGCGCCTGGGGCTGGACCCCGCCGATGTGCGCGCCGAGGTGCTGCCGGGCGACAAGGCGGCGCAGGTGGTGGCGCTGCAGCAGGGCGAGAGCGGACGGAGCGATGAGCGCCGCCGGGCCGCCCCAAGGCGCGAAGGCCCCCTCGGGGGGCAGCGACCCAGCGCAGCGGCGGAGCGTGGGGGCCACATTGTGGCGATGGTGGGGGATGGGGTGAACGACGCCCCCGCGCTGGCCGCCGCCGACGTGGGCATGGCCATGGGCAACGGCACGGACGTGGCCATGCACGCGGCCGGCATCACGCTGATGCGCGGCGACCCGCAGCTGGTGGCGGCGGCGCTCGACATCTCGCACCGCACGGTGGCGAAGATCCGGCAGAACCTGTTCTGGGCCTTTGCCTACAACGTGGCCGGCATCCCGCTGGCGGCGCTGGGTTACCTGAACCCGGTGGTGGCGGGAGCGGCCATGGCGCTGAGTTCGGTCAGCGTGATGACCAATGCCCTGCTGCTCAAGCGCTGGCGCATGTGACAAATACGTAGCCCAGGGTCATGCAGGTCTGGCAAACTGCAACGTCTGGTTGCACATGCCGGCCCGCTGGCCGGCGTAGCAGCGCTACTGATTTCGGCAGTTCAAGAGAGGAAGACACGCCATGTCGCTTTTTTCGCTCATGCGGATGTTCACCATCCGTTTTCGCATGCTGGGGGCCATTGCCGTGGTGTTGTGCCTGCTGGGGATGCTGGGGGGTGCCGGGATGTGGGGCATGCTGCGCATCCAGGACATGAGCGGCGACTTCATGGCCAATGAGTTCACCGAGGTCAGCCACCTCGGCGAGCTGCGCGGCGCGCTCGGCGCGGTGCGCCAGCACGAGAAGGACATGGTCATCCAGTACGAAAAGCCCGAGGCGGTGAAGGAGGCCCACACCAAGTGGCTGGCCAGCCTGGAGGAGTCCAAGAAGGTGGCAGCGCGCTTCCTCGTGGGCCCCGAGGACAAGGACAACGCCGTGGCGCGCAGCCTGGCGCAGCGTCTGGACAACTACCGCGAGCAGTTCGGCCACGTGGCACGCCAGCTCGAGGCGGGCGGCTACGACTCGGCCACCACGGCCAACCGCATGAGCGGCAAGGCCGTGGCCGAGTTCGAGGCCGCCGACAAGCTGGTGCAGGAGCTGGACGCCATTCTGCGCAGCGAGGTCGAGACCTCGGTCAAGGAGCAGGCGCAGGCTGCCGTCCAGACCAAGTGGCTGTTCGCGCTGGCCGTGCTGGTGACGGTGGCCGTGGTGGCGCCGCTCACCTGGCTCAACATGGTGGCCATCTGCAAGCCCCTGGCCGAGGCGCAGCGCATGGCGCTGGCGATCGCGGGCGGCGACCTGTCGCAGACCATCCATACCAGCGGCAAGGATGAGGCGGCCGACCTGCAGCGCGCGCTGGCCGAAATGCAGCGCGGCCTGAGCGCCCTGGTGGCGCAGGTGCGCGACGCCAGCGGCAACATTGCCACGGCCAGCCAAGAGATCGCCAGCGGCAACCACGACCTGTCGTCCCGGACCGAGCAGACGGCCACCAATGTGCAGTCCACCGTGGGCTCGTTGGAGCAGCTCACGGGCACGGTGCAGCAGACGGCCACGTCCTCGCAGACGGCCAACCAGCTGTCGGTGTCGGCGTCTGGCACGGCCACGCGCGGCGGCGCGGTGGTGCAGCAGGCGGTGGCCAGCATGCATGAGATTTCGGCGTCCAGCCGCAAGATCAGCGACATCATCGGCTTGATCGATTCCATCGCCTTCCAGACCAACATCCTGGCGCTGAATGCCGCCGTGGAGGCAGCGCGCGCCGGTGAGCAGGGCCGGGGCTTTGCCGTGGTGGCCTCCGAGGTGCGCAGCCTGGCGCAGCGCTCGGCGGCGGCGGCCAGCGAGATCAAGGGCCTGATCAGCAGCAGCGTGGCGGCCGTCGATGGCGGCGTGCGCCATGTGGAGGACGCCGGCACCGCGATGAAGGAAATCGTCGACAGCGTGCAGCGCGTGGGCGACATCATTGGCGAGATCACGGCGGCCTCGTCCGAGCAGTCGGCCGGCATCGGCCAGGTGAACCAGTCGGTGGGCGAGATCGACCGCATGACGCAGCAGAACGCCGCGCTGGTGGAGCAGTCCGCCGCCGCCGCCGAGTCGCTGCGCGAGCAGGCCGCGCGCCTGTCGCAGGTGGTGCAGCAGTTCCGTCTGGCCGATGGCATGCAGGCCCAGCCCCAGGGCCACGCACCGGCCCTGGCACGGCAACCGGCGGCCCCGGCCGGCCAGCGCCTGCTGGCCTGAGCCCCGGGCGCGTCAGTCGCCCAGCGCCGGGTAGTCGGTGTAGCCCCGCGCGCCACCGCCATAGAAGGTGGCGCGGTCGGGCGCGTTGAGCGGCGCGCCGCGCCGCAGGCGCTGCACCAGGTCGGGGTTGGCCAGGAAGGCCCGGCCGAACGACACGATGTCGGCGCTCCCCGAGGCGAGAGCGGCTTCGGCCAGCGCGGCGTCATAGCCGTTGTTCACCATCCACGCCCCCCGGCCGCCGGCGCGCTGGTACACGGCCTTTAGCGCGGCGTAGTCGAAGGGGCGGTCGGGCAGCTCGCGCAGCCCGCCGGTGGCGCCCTCGATCACATGCACGTAGGCCAGGTTCAGCGGCGCCAGGTGGTGCACCAGGTAGTCGAAGAGCTGCTGCGGGTCGCTGTCGGCGATGTCGTTGGCCGGCGTGACCGGCGCGATGCGGATGCCGGTGCGGCCGCCGCCAATCTCGTCCACCACGGCGCGCGCCACTTCCAGCAGCAGGCGCGCACGGTTGCGCACGCCGCCACCGTAGTCGTCCTGGCGGTGGTTGGCGCCGTTCTTGAGGAACTGGTCGAGCAGGTAGCCGTTGGCGGCGTGGATCTCGACGCCGTCGAAGCCGCAGGCCAGGGCGTTGCGTGCGGCGTGGCGGTAGTCCTGCACGATGCCGGGCAGTTCGCTGGCGTCCAGTGCGCGCGGTTCGGAGGTTTCGGCATAGGCGGGGGCGCCGTCCTTGATGAGCACCGTCTTGGCGTGGGCGCGCACGGCCGAGGGCGCCACGGGCGGCGCATGGCTGGGCTGCAGCTCGGTGTGCGAGATGCGGCCCACATGCCAGAGCTGGGTGACGATGCAGCCGCCGACCGCGTGCACGGCGGCGGTGACGGGCTTCCAGGCGTCGAGCTGCTCGGTGCTGTAGAGGCCGGGCACATCGGCATAACCCTGGGCCTGCGGGCTGATGGCCGTGCCCTCGCTGATCAGCAGGCCGGCGCCCGCGCGTTGCTGGTAGTACTCCACCATGAGCGCGTTGGGCAGCGCGCCCGGGGCGCGGTTGCGCGTGAGCGGGGCCATGGCGATGCGGTTGGCCAGGCGCAGGTCACCGGCCTGGAGGGGATCGAACAGGGACGGCATGGCGGTTCTCACGGAGTGCGCAGCGAACGCGGTGCGTCCAGGGTACTGCCGGGATGCCTGCGCTGGCAATGCATGGCGCGCCCGCATGCGCCGCTGCGGGTGGCGGAGTTTGAAGAGAAAACCGGCTCCGGCGCCCATGTATCAAGCGCTAAATGCTATTAAATAGATAGCGATTTCTTTGCACGCAAAAGCCTGTGGGCGGCAGATTTGCGGGGCCTTGGGCACAATGGCCCTGCATGCAGGAACGTCTTTCTCCCGTGGCGGTGGTGACGCGCGCCCAGGCCCTGGGCCTGGCGCTGGCGCTGTCCATGGGGGCGGCGGTATCGCTGGGCATCACGCGCTTTGCCTATGCGCTGCTGCTGCCGCCGATGCGCGAGGACCTGGGCTGGTCGTACACGCTGGCCGGCGGCATGAACACCGTCAACGCGCTGGGCTACCTGCTGGGCGCGCTGGCCACGCCGGCGCTGTTGCGGCGCCGGGCGCCCGGTGTGCTGCTGCTGGGCGGCGCGGTGCTGGCGACGCTGTTCATGGGGCTGTGCGGCTTCTTCCTGGACGCGCCCTCGCTGCTGCTGCAGCGCTTGCTGGCCGGGGTGGCCAGCGCGCTCATCTTCATCGCCGGGGGGCTCATGGCGGCGCGCCTGGGGGCGCTGGACGCGCCGCGCAGCGGCCTGCTGCTGGGGCTGTACTACGGCGGCACGGGCTGGGGCATCAGCCTGTCGGCGCTGCTGGTGCCGGCCGTGCTGGCCGCCGCGCCAGGGCCGCACGGCTGGACCTGGGCCTGGTGGGCGCTGGCGCTGGCCTGCGCCCTGGCCACGGCGGTGATGGTGTGGCCCGCGCGCGTGCTGCGCCGCCTGGATGCTGCGGCAGCCGTGGCTGCGGCAGCCGTTGCGGCGCCTTCTGCCGTCGCAGCGGGCGCGCCGCAGGCCGATGCGCGCACCGGCCGCGTGTTCCGGGCCCGCGATTTCGCCGCCGCGCTGGCGGGCTATGCCATGTTCGGCGTGGGCTACATCGGCTACATGACCTTCGTGGTGGCGCTGCTGCGCGCGCAGGGCGTGGGCGGCGGCGCGGTGACGCTGTTCTACGCGCTGCTGGGGCTGGCGGTGGTGCTGTCTTCGCGCATCTGGGCCGGGCTGCTGGACCGCAGCCGGGGCGGGCAGGCGCTGGCGCGGCTCAACGGCCTGCTGGGCGTGGCCACGCTGCTGCCGGCGCTGAGCACGGCCTGGCCGGTGGCGCTGGCCTCGGGCCTGCTGTTCGGCGGGGTGTTTTTGTCGGTGGTGGCCTCGACCACGGCGCTGGTGCGCCACAACCTGCCGCCTGCGCAGTGGGCGGCGGGCATCAGTGCCTTCACCGTCGTGTTTGCGGCCGGGCAGATCGTCGGCCCCACGGTGGTGGGACTGATTGCCGACGGCCCGGGCGGCCTAGCGCGCGGCCTGGTGTTCTCGGCCGGCGCCCTGTGGCTGGGCGCGCTGCTGGCAGCGCGCCAGCAGCCGCTTACTTGAGCAGGCCTTCGGTGCGCAGCGCGGCCTGCACGGCGGGGCGCTGCTCCATGCGCTGCTGGAAGGCCGCGAGGTGTGCCAGGCCCGAATGGTCCACGCCGACGAACTGGCCCCAGCGCGCCACGACGAAGAGGTAGGCGTCGGCGACGCTGAAGCTGCCCAGCAGGTAGTCCTTGCCGGCGAGCTGCTGGTCCACCCAGGTGAAGCGGCTCATCAGGCGCTCGCGCAGCTGGGGCTTGTAGTCCTCGGGCGTGGTGGGCACGAACAGCGGGCTGTGGCCCTTGTGCAGCTCGGTGCCGATGAAGGTCAGCCATTCCTGCAGGCGGTAGCGCGGCATGGTGCCGTTGGCGGGGGCGAGCTGCTTGGCCGGCACCTGGTCGGCGACGTACTGCACGATGGCCGGGCCTTCGCGCAGGCGCTCGCCGTTGTCCAGTTCCAGCAGGGGCACGTAGCCCAGCGGGTTGATGCCGTAGTAGTCCGTGCCGTCCTGCAGCTGGTGCGTCTTGGTGCTGGCGAGCACGGCCTCGAAGGGCAGGCCCGATTCGTGCAGCACGATGTGCGGGGAGAGCGAGCAGGCGCCGGGGGAGTAGTAGAGCTTCATGGAACCGTCCTGGGTGGGTGGAAGGAAAGGCCACATCCTAGGCGCGTTGCGAAAGCCCTGCCAGGGGAAGGCTTCAGCGCTGCGGCTGGGTCAGGCGCTCAAGCCGGTCGAGGTAGTGCAGTGCGTCTTCGCGCGTGCCGCCACACATCTCCGCCGAGGGCTGGAGCTGGGCGCAGACGGCGGGCCGACCGGGATGGCCGAAGATGCGGCAGCGCTCATCGTCGCCCAGCTGCACGCAGCGCACCCCGGCGGGCTTGCTCTGCGGCATGCCCGGGATGGGGGAGCTGATGGAGGGCGCGGTGCAGCAGGCTCCGCAGCCGGGACGGCATTTCATGTGCTATTGATTTGGTAGCTGACAGCGCTTGGTGGGCGGGCGTTGATGGCCGATTTGTATCGAAATCAGGCGCCGTGCAGCCGCGCCGAGGCCCACAGCACCTGCTCGACCACGCCGTGCACGCGCGCGCGGTGCGCCTCCTGCACCAGGGCGCCGTGTTCGTCGAAGGCGCTGCCGGCCTGGCCCAGTGCGAAGGCACGTGGCGCCAGCCAGCATTCCAGGTTGATGAGCAGCGGCGCCAGGTGGCTCTGCGAGCGCAGGCCGCCCAGGGCGCCGGGCGAGGCGCTGAGCATGCCCACGACCTTGCCGCGGAAGGGCTTCACGCCGTCCTGCCAGGCCGGGTTGGACTTGATGGGGCTGGAGGCCCAGTCAATGGTGTTCTTCAGCAGCGCGGTGTAGCTGCCGTTGTACTCGGGCGAGCAGATGATCCACGCCGGGTGATCGAACAGCACCTGCTTGAGGCGCACCACGTCGGCCGGCGTGCCCTGCGCTTCCAGGTCGGCGTTGTAGAGCGGAATGTCGAGGTCGGCCAGTTCCAGCAGAGTGACCTCGGCACCCGCCTCGCGGGCCATGCCGGCGGCCACCTGGGCGAGGCGGCGGTTGTAGGAATGCTGGCGGGTGCTGCCCGCGAAGACGAGGAGTTTGGACATGCGGGGATTGGAGCACAGAGCGGCGGCAAGATTCCTGCGTGGTGAGCGCATAGACTCGCCCCATGTCACTTCGGAGAACGACCATGCAGGGATTGACGCACTGGATGCGCACGCGGCGGCGCCTAGTTCTGGGAGCAGCGTTGGGTGCCTGGCTTCCCTGGGGCTTGGCGGGTTGCGGCGGTTCGGGAGGCGAGGTACCGCCGCTGCAACTGGTGCCTGTGGGCAGCTGGATGGGCGCGTTGAGCGATCTGCGGGAGGATGTGGGGTTTCTGGATATTCCGCCGCCTGCGATCACGGTGTTCCAGGACCAGACCTTGCGGCAGATCGTGCGCCTATCCCTCGGAGGCGAGCGCATCCGTATCCGATTCGGTAACTTGTACGGGGAAACTCCAGTGCGCTTGGCGCGGGTCCATGCTGCGCTGGGAGTCGGTGGCGGGGTGGTGGATGTCGGCACGGACCAGGCGGTGAGCTTCCAGGGCGTGTCTTCGGTAGTCATAGCGCCAGGGACCGAGGTCTGGAGCGACCCGGTGGCTCTGCGCGTGCCCGATGGCGCGGACCTGGCGGTGAGTGTGTATGTACAGGAGGCTGCTGACTGCACCACCGCGCACCGGTACGCGAACGCCGTGCACCAGTTGGTGGAGGGGGACCAGACCCGCGCCGCCACTCTGCCAGGCGCCCTGCAACTGCTGTCCAGCCACTGGATGAGTGCCGTGGATGTGTACCGCGGCGCGAGGACTCCTGTCGTGGTGGCGTTCGGGGACTCGCTCACGGACGGCAATGGCTCCTCGGCGGGAATGAACCAGCGCTACCCGGATCTGCTGGCGCAACGCCTGCGCAGCAGAACGGGCGTGGCGCCGGTGGCGGTTGTGAACGCCGGGCTGGGCGGCAACCGCTGGCTGTACGACCGCTTCGGCCTGCGGGGCGTGGCGCGTTTTCGACGGGATGCCTTGGGTGTTTCGGGCGTCACACATGCCATCGTGCAACTGGGTATTAACGACATCGGTTTCCAGCTCCGTTGGACGCCTCAGGAAACCGCTACGGCCGATGGTGTGATTGCTAGCCTGGCTGCTGCGGTGACGGAAGCCAAGGCGGCCGGCGTGAAGGTGCATGTGGCAACGCTTACGCCGTTCAAAGGGCATGCGTATTATTCCGAAGTGGGTGAAGCTATGCGCCAAACGGTCAACGCTTGGGTGCGTACGGGGGCGGGTGGCGCCACCGGAATCATCGACTTTGACGCCGCGCTGCGCGACCCCATGGACCCGGCAGCCTTGCAGACGGCTTACCGTGCAGACGACTATCTGCATGTCAACGATCTGGGCTATCAGGCCATGGCCGATTGTGTACCGTTGGAGCGGCTCGCCTGAGGCATGCTGAGGCCCTCTGCGAGGAGTAAGGCTTCCCGGGCAAGCGCTGGGGCTTGATGGGACAATACAGGGTTTCCATGTAGGGCGGTTCGATACGCTGTTCCACGTGAAACAGCACCGTCTGGTTCGAGCAGGCGGGCAGTCCAGGAGCTTTTTGATGTTGTACCCCCAGGAATTTGATGTCATCGTCGTCGGTGGCGGCCATGCCGGCACCGAGGCCGCGCTGGCCGCGGCGCGCATGGGCAGCCGCACGTTGCTGCTCACGCACAACATCGAGACGCTGGGGCAGATGAGCTGCAACCCCAGCATCGGCGGCATCGGCAAGGGCCACCTGGTGAAGGAGGTGGACGCGCTGGGCGGCGCCATGGCGCTGGCCACGGACGAGGGCGGCATCCAGTTCCGCACGCTCAATAGCTCCAAGGGGCCGGCGGTGCGCGCCACGCGCGCGCAGGCCGACCGTATCCTGTACAAGGCCGCCATCCGCCGCATGCTGGAGAACCAGCCCAACCTGTGGCTGTTCCAGCAGGCCGTGGACGACCTGATGGTGGAGGGCGACCGCGTGGTGGGCGCGGTGACGCAGGTGGGCATCCAGTTCCGCTCGCGCACCGTGGTGCTGACGGCCGGCACCTTTCTTGACGGCAAGATCCATGTGGGGCTGAACAACTACGCGGCGGGCCGCGCGGGCGACCCGCCGGCGGTGTCGCTGTCGGCGCGACTCAAGGAACTGAGGCTGCCGCAGGGCCGCCTGAAGACCGGAACGCCGCCGCGTATCGATGGGCGCAGCATCGACTTTGCAAAGTGCGAGGAGCAGCCCGGCGACGGCATGCCCGGCGGTGTGAACGAGGGCACGGTGCCCGTGTTCAGCTTCATGGGCCACGCGGCCATGCACCCGCGCCAGGTGCCGTGCTGGATCACGCACACCAACGAGCGCACGCACGAGATCATCCGCTCAGGCTTTGACCGCAGCCCCATGTTCACCGGCAAGATCGAGGGCGTGGGCCCGCGCTACTGCCCGAGCGTGGAAGACAAGATCAACCGCTTCGCCGACAAGGACAGCCACCAGATCTTCCTGGAGCCCGAGGGGCTGACCACGCACGAGTTCTACCCCAACGGCATCTCCACCAGCCTGCCGTTCGATATCCAGTACGACCTGGTGCGCAGCATGCCGGGGCTGGAGAACGCGCACATCCTGCGCCCGGGCTACGCCATCGAGTACGACTACTTCGACCCGCGTTCGCTGAAAAGCAGCTTCGAGACGCGCCAGATCCAGGGCCTGTTCTTCGCGGGTCAGATCAACGGCACCACGGGCTACGAGGAGGCGGCGGCGCAGGGCCTGTTCGCCGGCCTGAACGCCGCGCTGCAGTGCCGAGGCGACGCGCCCTGGCTGCCGGGCCGCGACGAGGCCTACCTGGGCGTGCTGGTGGACGACCTCATCACCAAGGGCGTGACCGAGCCCTACCGCATGTTCACCAGCCGGGCCGAGTTCCGCCTGCAGCTGCGCGAGGACAACGCCGATATGCGCCTGACCGAAGCCGGCCGGCGCATGGGCCTGGTGAACGATGCGCGCTGGGATGCCTTCAGCCGCAAGCGCGACGCCGTGGCGCGCGAGACCGAGCGCCTCAAGGCGACCTGGGTGAACCCGCGCATCCTGGACGCGGCCGAGGCCGAACGGGTGCTCGGCAAGGCCATCGAGCATGAATACAACCTGTTCGACCTGCTGCGCCGCCCCGACGTGGGCTACGACAGGCTCATGTCGCTGGACGGCGGCAAGTACGCCACGGCCGATGTTTCACGTGAAACGCTGGGCGACTTGAGCGCGCCGGTGGTGGAGCAGGTGGAGATCGCCGCCAAGTATTCCGGCTACATCGACCGGCAGAAGGACGAGGTGGAACGCGCCGCGCACTTCGAGAAGCTGCGCCTGCCCGACGAACTGGACTACCTGCAGGTCACGGCGCTGTCGATCGAGGTGCGGCAGAAGCTGCAGAAGCACCGGCCCGAAACGCTGGGCCAGGCCTCGCGCATCTCGGGCGTGACCCCGGCCGCCATCTCGCTGCTGATGGTGCACTTGAAGAAGGGCGGCTTCAAGGGCTTCGCCCGTACGGACGACGGGGTGGCCGCATGAGCGATGCGCTGATGGCACGCCTGCGCGCGGGCGCCGAAACCCTGGCGCTGGGGCTGGATGAGGCGCAGCTGGCGCGTCTGATGGACTTCCTGGCCCTGCTGCAAAAGTGGAACAAGGTCTACAACCTCACGGCCGTGCGCGACCCAGAGGAGATGCTCACGCACCACCTGCTTGACAGCCTGGCCGCCGTGTCGCCGCTGCGCCGCCATGTGGCGCAGGCCGGGCTGGGCGCGCCAGCGCGCCTGCTCGACGTGGGCTCGGGCGGCGGCCTGCCGGGCGTGGTGTTCGCCATCTGCTGTCCTGAAGTCGACGTGAGCTGCGTGGACACCGTGGGCAAGAAGGCGGCCTTCATCCAGCAGGCCGCGGTGGCGCTCAAGCTGCCCAACCTGCACGGCGTGCATGCGCGCGTGGAAACCTTGACCACGCCGTTCGACGTGGTGAGCTGCCGCGCCTTTGCCTCGCTGCCGGACTTCACGAACTGGTCGCGTAGCGCGCTGGCGCCGCACGCTGTCTGGTTGGCCATGAAGGGCAAGCACCCCGAGGATGAGCTGACCGCGCTGCCCGCCGATGTGGAAGTGTTCCACGTGGAACAACTCCGGGTGCCGGGTCTGGACGCCGAGCGCTGCATTGTCTGGATGCGGCCCCACGCCGGCGCTGGAAACACCGGGCAGGGCAGGGCGCTCGCGTAAACTCGGCCCCTGGCGGCACCCGCGTGGGGGCGGCACCACTCCCTGGAGAAGCTCATGTTCGGCATTGCGGATTACGGCGCCTTCGTGGCGGCCATCGTGTTGTTCCTCGCCATTCCCGGGCCGGGCAATCTGGCACTCATCACCTCCACCAGCAAGGGCGGCGTGCGCGGTGGCCTGGCGGCCACGCTTGGCGTGATCGCTGGCGACCAGGTGCTGATGTGGCTGGCCGTGGCGGGCGTGGCTGCGTTGCTGTCGGCCTACCCGGCGGCCTTCCACGCCGTGCAGTGGCTGGGCGCCGCCTACCTGGCCTGGCTCGGCTTCAAGATGCTGACCGCCAAGCCGGGCGCCGCGCCGGTGCTGCACATCGAGCCGCGCCATTATTTCAAGCAGGCCGGGCTCATCACCCTGCTCAACCCCAAGGCCATCGTGTTCTACATGGCGTTCTTTCCGCTGTTCGTCGACCCGGTGCAGCACCAGGGCATGCTGACCTTCGGCGTGATGGCCGCGACCATTGCGGCGCTCACCTTTGCCTACGGCTTTATCGTCGTCATGCTCACGCACCGTCTGGCCGAGCGCATGCGCGCTAACCCCCTCATCGTGCGCGTGCTCGAAAAGGTGGCCGGCGTGTTCCTCATCGGCTTCGGCGTCAAGCTGGCCATTTCCAAGTAAAGCGGCACCCCATGGCGAAAATCTTTTGCGTGGCCAACCAGAAGGGCGGCGTCGGCAAGACCACCACCACCGTCAACCTCGCGGCCGGGCTGGCCAAGATCGGCCAGCGCGTGCTGATGGTGGACCTGGACCCCCAGGGCAATGCCACCATGGGTTCGGGCGTGGACAAGCGCGGCCTGGAGCTGTCGGTGTACGACGTGCTGCTGGAATCCGCCTCCATCAAGGAGGCCGCCGTGCTGTCGGACAAATGCGGCTACTGGGTGCTGGGCGCCAACCGCGAACTGGCCGGCGCCGAGGTCGAGCTGGTGGTGTTGGAACACCGCGAAAAACGCCTCAAGGCCGCGCTCGAACAGGCCGACGGCGACTTCGACTTCGTGCTCATCGACTGCCCGCCGTCGCTCTCCATGCTCACGCTCAACGGTCTGTGCTCGGCGCACGGCGTCATCGTGCCCATGCAGTGCGAATACTTTGCGCTCGAAGGGCTCACCGATCTCGTCAACACCATCAAGCAGGTGCATGCCAACCTGAATGCCGACCTGCAGATCATCGGCCTGCTGCGCGTGATGTTCGACCCGCGCATCACGCTGCAGCAGCAGGTGAGCGACCAGCTCAAGGACCATTTCGGCGACAAGGTGTTCCACACCGTGATCCCGCGCAACGTGCGCCTGGCCGAGGCGCCGAGCTACGGTCTGCCCGGTGTGGTGTTCGACCCCTCGGCCAAGGGGAGCCAGGCTTTTGTGGAATTCGCCCAGGAGATGGTGGACCGCGTGCAGCGCATGCCCGCCGCCGCAAAGCCTGAAGCCAAAATGGCCGCTGGCGCTTGAACAGCGAGCGCGAGAAGCTATCAATTCAATAGCAATGAAACCATCCAACATCCTGCTGCTGCCCGGCTGGCAGAACTCGGGGCCGGAGCACTGGCAGAGCCGCTGGGAGCGGGCCGAGGGCTACCAGCGCGTGGAGCAGCACGACTGGATGCGCCCGCTGCGCGGCGACTGGACGGCGCGGCTCGAAGAGGTGGTGGTCGATGCCGACGGCCCCGTCGTGCTCGTCGCGCACAGCCTGGGCTGCATCCTCACCGCGTGGTGGGCCGCGCACTCGCAGAACACCGCCAAGGTGCGCGGCGCCCTGCTGGTGGCGCCCGGCGATGTGGAACAGCCCGACGTGGCCGGCTACCTGCCCGGCTGGGCGCCCGTCGCGCGCCAGCGCCTGCCGTTCCCCGCCGTGCTGGTGGGCAGCCGCGACGACCCCTACTGCCGCTTCGAGCGCGCCCAGGCCCTGGCCGGCGACTGGGGCGCACGCTTCGTGGACCTGGGCGCGCGCGGCCACATCAACGCCGAATCCGGCCTGGGCGACTGGCCCGAAGGCCGAGCCCTGCTGCAAACCCTTGTGAAAGATTGAAGAACATGGTCACCAAGAAACCCAAGGGCCTCGGCCGCGGACTCGAAGCCCTGCTTGGCCCCAAGGTGGCCGAAGCGGTGGAGCAGGCCCAGGCGGCCGAGACGGGCCTGCCCAGCACCTTGCGCCTGGACGAAATGGTGCCCGGCATGTACCAGCCGCGCACGCGCATGGACGAAGGCGCGCTGTACGAACTGGCCGAGTCCATCAAGGCCCAGGGCATCATGCAGCCCATCCTGGTGCGCCGCCTGGCCGAGGGCGAGCACGCCGGCCGCTACGAAATCATCGCCGGTGAGCGGCGCTTCCGCGCCGCGCGCCTGGCCGGCCTGGAGAGCGTGCCGGTGCTGGTGCGCGACGTGCCCAACGAGGCGGCCGCCGCCATGGCGCTGATCGAGAACATCCAGCGCGAGGACCTCAATCCGCTGGAAGAGGCGCAGGGCCTGCAGCGGCTGATCCGCGAGTTCGGTCTCACGCACGAGCTGGCCGCGCAGGCCGTGGGCCGCTCGCGCAGCGCGGCCAGCAACCTGCTGCGCCTGCTCAACCTGGCCGAGCCGGTGCAGACCATGCTGATGGCCGGCGACATCGACATGGGCCATGCGCGCGCGCTGCTCGCGCTCGACCGCGCGGCGCAGATCACGGCGGGCAACCAGATCGCCGCCAAGAAGCTCTCGGTGCGCGAGGCCGAGGCCCTGGTCAAGCGCATCGGCGCGGAGTTCAGCCTCGTGCCGCAAAAGCCCAAGAAGGAAAAATCGCGCGACATCAAGCGCGTGGAAGAAGAGCTGTCCGACCTGCTCATGGCCGAGGTGGAAGTGCGCGTGAAGAAGCGCGTCAAGCGCGGCGGCCGTGTGGAGGACATGGGCGAGCTGGCCATCCAGTTCGGCTCGCTCGATGCGCTCAACGGCCTGATCGAGCGCCTGCGCGGGCACTGAGGCGGGCCGTGGCGCACCCGCCACGTTGCAGAGGGGCGGCGTGTGACATTGCGCACGCCCGGCGCGGCCGCATGCGGCATTCCCAAGGAAAAACGGCAGCGCCGCCCTACACTGCGCTGCTGAGCCTGCCGGGATAGACCCCACAGCGCCGCGAGACGGCGCAGGGATCTCCAGGGGCGGGTCTTTTCAAGGAGCAGCCCATGACCATTTCCCGCGCCCCCATCCGCCCCACCGTGCTGGCCGCCGGCCTGTGTCTGCTCGGCCTTGCCGCCAGCGCCCAGACCACCAAGGCGCCCAAGACGCAACTGTGGATCGACCTGTCCACCGGCAGCATGGCCGGCATGCCCGAGATGGACATGCCCATGGGCGGCGGCCTGCTGGGCATGATGGGCGGCGGCCGCGCGCAAGGCGCGGGCGGCAGCAACACCCACTACGGCATGGCGCGCACCATGGGCATCATGCCGCCGCGCGTCATCGACGTGGCCCTGCACAACAGCCTGCGCCCCGGCGTGGAGGCGCGCCAGGCTATCCCGTCCGGCATGCGCATGGGTGAAAGCCTGCCGCTGCTGCCGCCTAAGGCCCAGCCCACCGCGCAGGACCCCGGCGAGGTGCCGCAGGAATACCAGCAGCACAAGCCCAAGGGCCGCATCCTGGTCTACTGGGGCTGCGGCAGCGAGGTGCGCGCCGGCCAGCCGCGCGTGATCGATCTGGCACGCGCCAAACCCACGGATTTCGCTGTGGCCTTTGCCGGCCGCGCCGTGCCCGACCGCGGCGCGCGGGTGGGGCCCTCGCATGCGCTGTACCCGAACGAGCGCAACCAGGTGCAGCTTGCGCGTGACAGCTCGCTCGTGGGCGAACACCAGGTGCTGGGCGAGGGCGTGCCGGCGTCGATGAAATTCACGCTCGGCGGCGCGCAGGACCTCATGCCCGCCATCGACCTGCGGACCACCGGCAAGCCGCAGGACAGCATGGGCACGCAGTGGCAGAGCGTGCGCAACGCGCGCGCCTACTACCTGCACGCGATGTCGCAGAACGGCGACGACATGGTGATGTGGTCCAGCGCCGAAACGCCCGACACTGGCATGGGCCTGTTCGACTACCTGCCCAACGCCACCATCGACCGCTGGCTGAAAGAACGCGTGCTGCTGCCGGCCGAGGCCACGCAGTGCGCCATTCCCCGGGGCATCTTCGCCGCCGGCGCGGGCCGCGAGTCCACGCCCATGCTGCGCATGGTGGCCTACGGCGGCGAGAGCCACATCGTGCACCCGCCGCGCCCGGCCGACCCCAAGGCGCCCTGGGAGCCCGAGTGGTCCGTGCGCGTGCGCGTCAAGGCGCACACCATGGCCATGCTGGGCGAGGAGCAGGGTGGCGGCGCCATGCGGGGCGGCATGCAGGGCGCGGGCCGCAGCGACATGCCCGAGCCCGCCGAGCGCGAGGAGGGCGGTGCCCAGCCGGGCAATCCTGTGAATCCCATCAACGTGCTGCGAGGCATCTTCGGCCGCTGATATGAAGCAACAACCCCCTGTGGCGCTGCGCGCCTTCCCCCTTCTCTCGCATTGCTGCGCCATGCGGGAAGGGGGACACCGCCAGCGCGGCGGGGCGGCGCGGCCGGCCCAGGCCCTTGCGCGGCGGTCGATGCCCACCCAAGTGCCGTGGGCTGTGCGCAGCGCCGTGCTTCACTGATAGAACGATGAACTGGACTTCTCGCGTCCCCTGGCCCTTGCCCGCGCTGCTCGCGTGGGGCAGCGCCTGGCTGCTGTTTGCCGGCCTGCAGCGCGTTGCTTCGCCCGTGTGGGCGCTGCTGCTGGCCTGCGCCGTGGCCGCGGCGGCCAGCGTGCTGGGCAGCAGCTGGTGGCGTCGTGCGCTGATCGCGGCGGGCTTTCCGCTGGCGCTGGCGCTCACGGGAGTGGCAGCGGTTCCCGCGTGGGCGTGGCTGGTGCCGCTGGCGCTGCTGCTGTGCGTGTATCCGCTCAATGCCTGGCGTGATGCTCCGCTGTTCCCCACGCCGCACCATGCACTGCAGGGGCTGGCGGCGCAGGTGCCCCTGGAGCCCGGCGCGCGCGTGCTCGATGCCGGTTGCGGCCTGGGCGATGGCCTGCTGGCGCTGCGCCGGGCCTATCCGGATGTGCGCATCGAGGGGGTGGAATGGAGCTGGCCGCTGCGCCTGCTGTGCGCGCTGCGCTGCCCGTGGGCGCGTGTGCGCCGGGGCGACATGTGGCGCGCCGACTGGAGCGCATACCAGCTCGTCTACCTGTTCCAGCGGCCCGAGAGCATGGCCCGGGCGGCGGCCAAGGCGCAGGCCGAAATGGCCTCTGGCGCGTGGCTGGTGAGCCTGGAGTTTGCCGTGCCCGGCGCGTTGCCGCATGCGCAGCTGCGCATGCCCGGCGAGCGCGTGGTGTGGATATATCGCATGCCGGGCACGCGGCCGTCGCCGGGCGTGGAATGAGCGCCTTGCAGGATGCCAGCATGCCCTTGAACAGGCTCTTACACAAAATGCCGCGCCCCCGCTTTGGAGGCGCGGAAATAAAGGGTTGCATTTGCTACATTGCTGGTTGGCTTTTGATACAAAGAACCAAGAAACCGACAGCCAGAGGAGACACCGCGTGCGCCACCGCAGCGTGCCTGAGGGGGCATGTGCGCCACAGCGGTGTGTCCTGTCCAGACCTCCAAGGGACTGCCGCCCACGCGGGCAGCGGGAGGGGGGTGACTGGGCGTTTCCTGGTTCGTCCATCCAACGAACTGCAAGGACTCCCATGAAGATTTGGCCACTGCCCACCGCAAGGCTCTGGGGCGCGCTGGTACTGGGCATCGCCCTGACCGGCTGCGCCAACATGCAAAGCCACGACAAGCTGGCTTCCGAGATGCAGACGGCCGGCCAGGCCAATGGCATTCCGGCGGCGCTGGCCCGGCTGGAGGCCTCGGCCACCACGGCCGACGAGAAGAAGGCACTGCTCTACAACCTTGAACGCGGCGAACTGCTGCGCATGGACCGCCGCTACGAGGACAGCACCGGTGCTTTCCAGCTCGCAGACGCCAAGGTCAAGGAATGGGAAGAGGCCGCCAAGACCAACCCGGACAAGCTCCTGGGCACTGTGGGCGCCGCGCTCATCAGCGAACGCCTGAAGGTGTATGAGGGCCAGGACTACGAGAAGGTCTGGCTGACCACGCGCCTGGCGCTCAACCGCCTGGCCGTGGGCGACTTCGAGAACGCCCGCGTGGACATCAAGCGCACGCATGAGCGCGAGGCCATCATCGCCGAGTTCCGTGCCAAGGAAACCCTGGCGGCCGAGGAAGAAGCCAAGTCCAAGGGCGCCACCTCGGGCAGCAAGGAGATCAACGGCTACCCGGTCGAGACGCTCAACGACCCCGAGGTGCTGGCGCTCAAGAACGGCTATTCCAACGCCCTGTCGCACTACCTCGCCGGCTTCCTGTACGAGGTGCTCAACGAGCCTGGCCTGGCCGCGCCCGGCTACCGCAAGGCCATCGAGCTCAAGCCCGAGACCGGCGTGCTTGAAGAGGGCCTGCGCGGCCTGGACAGCCGCACCAGCTTCACCTGGCAGCGCCGTCAGCGCATGACGGACGTGCTGTTCCTGGTCGAGGCCGGCGATGCTCCGGCGCGCAAGCCCAAGGCCTTCACGCTGCCCGTGCCCACGGGCCGCGGCCTGGTGACGGCGAGCATCTCCTACCCCGTGATCGAGCCCTCGAACGACCCGCTGCTGAGCCAGATCTCCGCCGCCGGCTTCAACTTCAAGCTCGAGAAGGTGGTCGACGTGAATGTCATGGCACGCCGTGCGCTCAAGGATGAAATGCCCGGCATGGTGCTGCGCGGCGTCACGCGCGCCATCGCCAAGGGCGTGCTGCAGAACGAACTGCAAAAGCGCGGCGGCCTGATCGGCGGCCTCATCGGCGCGGCGGCCTCCGTGGCCACCGAGCAGGCCGACGACCGCATGTGGCGCATGCTCCCCGGCCGTGTGTACGTGGCGCGCGGCTACCTGCCGCCGGGCGAGCACACCCTCAGCATCAACGGCCGCCCGCTGAGCCAAACTGTGCAAATCGAGGGCCAGTACGCCCTGGTGCCGCTGCGCATTTACCACAACGGTTTCCTGACCGGCAAGGTGGCCAGCATCGGACAGCTCGCCGCCGTGGCCGCCGTGCCCGAAAAGCCGGCCGTGGCCGAGATTGCGGCCCCCGCCAAGAAGCCTGCGCCAGCCCGCCCGGTTCGCACCCCGCGCCCCGCTGCCAAGGCGGCCGACGCGCCCAAGACCGCGGCCCAATGAGGCCCTGATTTCGACCTCCAACCTGAAGGAAACGCATGACTCCCCGCATGACCCTGGCCGCCCTGTGCACGGCCCTCCTGGCGCTCTCCGGCGGCGCCCAGGCCCAGCAGCACGACCCCGCCACGCCCATCGCCGTGGCCTCCAAGGTGGCCCTGCGGGGCGAGGCCAACAACATCGCCGTGCGCGAGATGCGCCTGGTGCGCAAGAACGACATCCTGACCGTGCAGGCCGACCTCGCCAACATGGGCCGCAGCGACCGCACGGTGTTCTACCGCTTCCGCTGGCTGGACAACGTCGGCAACCAGGTGGGCGACGGCGAATCGTGGAAGCAGATGACAGTGCTCGGCCTGGGCCAGCAGACCGTCAAGAGCGTGGCGCCCACCGGCGCCGCCGTGGACCTGCGCCTGGAAATGAATGTGGAAACGCGCTGAAACGGCGCACAGAGAGGAGAACCCCAATATGAAGAACAACACCCTGCGCAGAGCGCTCATCCTGTCCGCCGCCGGTGCCACCCTGGCCCTGGCCGGCTGCCAGAACCTTTCCTCCCCCGTGATCCGGTTCGACCGCCAGGTCAACTACGGTGATGCCAAGGGTGTCGAGCTGGTGACCAACGAGTTCGGCTCTAGCGACCTGCAGATGATCGCCGAGAAGATGACCGGCAGCCTGCTGGAAACCGGCATCTTCCAGGGCCGCCCCACGGTGACCATCTCCACCGTGAAGAACAAGACCAGCGAGTACATCGACACCACCAACGTCATGAACTCCATCCAGACCGCGCTGGTCAAGTCGGGCAAGGTGCGCTTCGTGCGCTCCATCAAGGAAATGCAGGCCGGCGTGGACGAACTGCAGCGCCAGAACCAGAGCGGCCTGTACAAGCAGGGCAGCACCGCCAAGGTGGGCCAGATGACGGCCGCCAAGTACAGCATGGAGGGCGAGCTGACCAGCATCGTCAAGCAGAGCAACTCGACCAAGGACGTGTACTACAAGTTCACGCTCAAGCTGTTCGACGTGCAGGAAGGCACCATCGAATGGCAGGACGAGAAGGAAATCCGCAAGACCAGCAGCCGCTGAGAAGGACGCACCATGCAACGCAGAACCACCTTGAATGCGGCCTTGTCCGTGCTGACCGCCACGGCGCTGACCTGGGGCCTGAGCGCGCAGGCCCAGCAGCCTGGCGCGGCGCCCAAGATCGCCGTCACCGACCTGGCCTACGCCCAGCAGGTGTCGGAATACTTCATGGCCGGCCAGTACCAGCGCAGCAGCCAGATGAGCGCGCAGGGCAGCCACAGCGGCGGCTACAGCCACGGGCCGTACAGCGGCTCGGGCTCGCACTCGGGCCAGCAGTCCATGCAGGCCTCCGAGCAGGCCAGCGGCACCTTCGTCGCCGGCCGCTACAGCTACATCGAGCAGCGCGAGCTGGGCGGCTACACCAACGACATCAAGGGCGCCATTCTGCAGGGCACCTACTTCCGCCTGGTGCAGGGCAAGGGCTTCGACGCCGGCAAGCCCCAGCCTAGCAAGGCCGAGCAGGTGCTCAACCAGGTGCAGGGCGGCAAGATGGCCCAACCGGTGCGCCAGCCCGAGGTCAAGGACATCATCAACCGCATCAAGAAGGGCGAGTTCAACGGCGCCGACTACGTGCTGTTCGGCGTGGTCTCCAGCATTGAATTCACCGATGCGCTCTCGCCGCTGCAGGGTACGAGCAGCGCCACGCGCCAGTACGGCCTGCAGCTGCTGGCCGACTTCTCGCTGATCCATACCAAGACCTATGAGATCAAGGCCGCGTTCTCGGCCCAGGGCGCGGGCAACGACACCAAGATTCTGTCGGTCCGTGGCGACATCGCCCCGCCCAACCGCTCCAAGGTCATGCGCGAAACCTCGCTGAGCCTGGCGCAGGACGTGTACCAGCAGCTCGCCATGCAGCTGGGCTACACGGACGCCAACCTCTCGCGCGGCGTGCGGCCGGGTGGCCAGCCCATGATGATGCAGGGCGGACAGCCCATGCCGATGCCCCAGCCACAGCAGCCCGAGCAGGTCATCATCCTCAAGTGAGCGCCGCCGGGGTCCGCGCCATGCGCTTCCTCCCGCGTCCCCGCAAGGCCAGCCCCGTGCTGGCCTTTTTGCTGGGCGCCGTGTTGCTGACGGGTTGCGCGCGGCACGGGCCGGCATCGCAGCCAATGCTGGCGGGAGCCCGTTTCACGGAGCGCGATCTGCCGGGGGCGGGCGGGGCGCGCCTGCAGGCCCTGGTGGGCGCGGAGCGCGCGGCGCCGCTGCGCTACCGGGTGATCGTGCTGCCCGGCTCGGGCTGCGCCGGCCTGGGGCGGTTCGCCGAGCGCTACTTTGCCGGCCTGCTGCATGCCCGCGTGTGGGTGCTGCACAAGCCGGGCGTGCGGCCGGATAGCCGTACACCGCCCGGCGACTGTCCGGCGGATTTCGTCCAGGCCGATGCCTTGTCGGCCTGGCAGGCGAACGCGCTCGCTGCCGTGCGTGCCCTGGTGCGCGAAGACGGCGCGGCCCTGCCCACGGTGCTTGTCGGCATCTCCGAGGGGGCCGAGCTGCTGCCCGCGTTGGCGCGCCACGTGCCACAACTGGCCGGCCTGGTGCTGCTGTCGTCCAGCGGGCTGGACCCGCGCGAGGCCGGGGCGCTGCAGGCCCGGCGCCTGGGCGTGTGGCCGGCCTGGGAGGCGCTGGACCGCGCGCAGGCCGGCAGTGCGCCCGGCGGTACGGTGGTGCAGGGCCGCAGTCTGCGCTACTGGCGCGACCTCTGGCATTGGCCGCTGGCCCAGCCGCTGCTCGACGGCCCCTGGCCCGTGCTGCAGGTTTGGGGCGAGGCCGATGCGCTGGTGCCGCCCGAGGCCTACCGGCGCTTTGGCGAGCGGGCCAGCGCGCGCGCTGCGCCGTTCTGCGCACGTAGCCTGCCGGGGGCGGACCACGGCCTGCAGTCGGATGGCCGGGATGGTGTGCAGCCGCTCTGGGCCTGGCTGGAGCAATGGGCGCGCGCGCCTGGGCGGGGCCTGTGCGCTCCCCTGCAGCGCTGAAACCCGCTCAGGGCACGGTGTAGATCAGCTGGTACTTGGCGTGGGCCAGCATGTCGTCGAGGCTGGTGCCGTAGCCCGCCAGCACGCGGGTGCCGCGCAGTCCCGACACGTCGGCCTGCTCCAGCAGGTGCAGCACATGGCTGCCCAGGATGGCGTCGGCCACGGGCGGCAGGTAGCCGTCGCCGGCGCGCACCCAGCCGCCCGGCGTCAGCGCCACCATGCCGGCGCCGGGCATGTCGGCCACGATGTAGAGCACGCCGGCCTTGCCGGCATCGGCGGCGGCCACCTGGAGGGAAGCGAACAGCCGCAGCGCCTGCGGGGGGCCGTCCACGGCGGCGGAGAACTCGGCGGGCGCGCCCGGCGCGGGCGGCACGCGCGCACTGTCGGGGTCGAAGCCGGCGCGCGCCACTACGGGCGCCAGGTCCACGGCCTCGAAGGCGGTGTGCGGCACGGTCTGCACTTGTGACACCGTGGCGTCGCTCCACTGGCGGCTCGGCTCGCCCGTGATGTACATGTCCGAGCCGCCGTCGGCGATGTACATGCCGTAGCGCTTGAGCGCCGTGAGGATGGCGCGTGCCTGCACGGTGTAGCTGTCGGGGATGGGGTAGTCGGCCCGCAGCCGGAACAGCTGGCCCATGGGCGGCTTGGCGGTCGAGGCGTCGCCGTTGCGCGTGAGGTGGCGCGCCGGCCAGGTGTAGCTGGTGCGGATCTTGTGGCTCTGGATGGTGAAGCGCAGGGCATGGCGGATCTCGCCGCGCGCGGCCTCGTCGGCGCGCAGCAGCAGCGGGAAGATCGGGAAGCCGGCGGCGTCCGACGAGGTCCAGCCGGCCGGGCGCAGCGCGTTGGAGCGCAGGTCGAAGGCGGCGCTGGCGTAGAGGTTCCTGCCGCCGTCGGGGCGCAGGTAGTTCAGGTAGCTTTCCCAGAGCACGCAGGTATCGGTGTCGATGGCCAGGATGTGGTGGTCGTTGTAGATGGCAGGGTTGCTGCTGATGCCGCCCTCCACCTTCGGCTGGGGCGGAATGGGCAGGCGCGCCGGCCCGCCCAGGCCCGTGCAGGGCCGCGCCACGCTGCCGTCGGTGCGCGCGCAGTCGCTCTCATCGGGCGCGCCGTCGGCACCGAAGTGCACGGCCGGCCAGGTGAAGCTGCTGCCCCGCACCACGTTGTACGGAATGCCCCAGTATTCGCTGCTGTTCATGTCCTCGCTCTGCCCCAGGTCCAGGTGCAGGCGCCGCGTGCCGCTGCTGATGGTGGCCAGGAAGTCCGGTGAACTGGGGTGCACCGGCAACTGGTCGATGCGGGTGTTGAACACATGGTCGGGCGGCAGCACCGTGCAGTGGTCCACCAGGGGTGGCGCGGCCAGTGCCGCCGGCAGCAGGGTGGCGAGAAGGCAGAGCGTGGCAGCGCGGTGGAGGAGCATGGCAGGCTTCAGGGCACGGTAGAGCGCCCATCTTGGCATGGCCCCTGGGCTCTGTTCATCACCAGATGTAACGCCGCAGGCTCAGCGCGGGCGGTGCATGCGGAACAGCTGCTCCGGCCCCACGGTGAAGAAATCGGCTGCACCGCCGGCGCGCAGGATGTGGCCGGCGTGGGCCGTGTCGTACACGCCGTCCTGGAGCAAATGCCGGGCGATGTGCATGCGCACCACTTCGCCGAGTACCAGCCAGGTCGCAACGGGTACGCCGTCCGTGCCCTGGAGCTGCAGGATCTGCGTGCGCCGGCACTCGAAGTGGACCGGGCTTTCCCGCACGCGCGGTGGGCGCACGCTCAAGGAGGGCAGGGGCGTGAGGCCCGCAAGGTCGAACTCGCTGGTGTCGGGCGGCACGGTGGCGCTGCTCTGGTTCATGGCTTCGGCCAGGTCACGCGTGGCGAGATTCCAGACGAACTCACCCGTTTCCTCGATGTTGCGCAGCGTGTCCTTGTGCCCGATGCTGGCGAAGCCCACGATGGGCGGCACGTAGTTGAAGGCGTTGAAGAAGCTGTAGGGCGCCAGGTTCAGGCCGCCGGTGCCGTTGCGGGTGGAGATCCAGCCGATGGGGCGCGGGCCCACGATGGCGTTGAACGGATCGTGTCGCAGGCCATGCCCCTGGCGCGGCTCGTAGCTGTGGAAATCGGTATCGGGTGCCATGGCAAGCCTCCTGTGGACAGCCCGACGATACCCGCAGGCCGGGCGCCGTGGTGCCCGGCCCTGGAACAGGCGCCTACTTCTTCGGGCCGGACGGTGGGGCCTCGTTCATCTTGCGCCGGACCACGACGGCGAAGCTCAGGATGCCGATCAGCATGATGGCGATGCCGGTGATGCTCATGAGGCCGTAGTCGGTCGAGAAAAGGTCCGTCAGCACTTTCATGGGGTTCCTCCTGTTAAATACACAAAATAATTGTGGTTATTCTGCGCGGGAGGCCCGGACCCACATTGATGCATGTCAACGCCGCGTTCAAGACGGCGCCTGTTGCCCCAGGAAGCGCCCGGGCGGCTGGCCCATGGCGCGGCGCACCATGGCGCTGAAGGCGCTGGGGCTGTAGCCCAGCTCGGCGGCGATCTGACCCATGGGCCGGCGCCCGGCGGCCAGCGACACGGCCTTGGCCAGCACCACCTGCTGGCGCCATTGCGTGAAGGTGCTGCCCAGCTCCTGGCGGAACAGCCGGGCCACGGTGCGCGGGCTGGCGCCGGTGTCCTGGGCCCAGGCGGCCAGCGTTTCGTGGCGCGTGGGGTCGGCCAGCACGGCCTCGCAGAGGTGGCGCAGGCGCTTGTCGTGCGGCAGGTCCACGCCCAGCTTCACGGCGTTGGCGCGCGCCAGCTCGTCGCGGAGCAGCGCGCTGAGGTGGCGCTCGCGCAGCAGCTCGGCGTTCGACAGCGGCGGGCCGTCGTCGGGCGCCGTGGGCATCTCGCGCACCAGGGCGCGCAGCAGGTCGGACACCTCCAGCACCCGGCACTGCCGCCAGGCCGCCTGCGCGGCCCGGTCGGCCCCGCCACCCAGCGCGCCGGGGCCGCAGCGCCCGCGCGGCTGGTGGAAGTAGAGCGTGCGCAGGTCGGCCGCTTCGACCATGGTCACGGCGTGCTCCACGCCCGGCGGGATCCACAGCGCGCGCGAGGGTGGCACGATGTAGGTGCCGCGGTCCACCGTAAGCCGGATCACGCCGGTGGTCGAGATGGCCACCTGCGCCCAGGGGTGGCTGTGCGGCATCACCTGCGTGTCGGCCGCCAGCTGGCGTGCCTTGGCGCGCACCGGCCGGGCGCTGTTGGGCACGAACAGGTGCGGGGTGAGTGAGCCCACGTAGGACAGCGGCCGCCCTGGGCGCGGCGGCATGTCGCCGGTGAGGGCATCGGGAGGGTTTGGCATGGTCGCGATAGAAGTTGGCAGACTATCGTAAACGCGCCGAGCGCTGCCTGCCTAAGATGCCTTCCATGACCTCGACCACTGCGGGTACGACCGCCCCCATTCCCCTGCGCAAGGACGCGCGCACCATCGGCCTTATCGGCCTGGCGCACGGCACCTCGCATTTCTTCCACATGCTGCTGCCGCCGCTGTTCCCGTGGCTCATCAGCGAATTCGGGCTCAGCTACTCCGAACTCGGTCTGCTGGTGTCGGTGTTCTTCATCATCTCCGGCGTAGGCCAGGCGCTCGCCGGCTTCCTGGTGGACCGCGTGGGCGCGCGCCCGGTGCTGTTCCTGGCGCTGTGCAGCTTTGTGCTGGCGGGCCTGGCCGCCGGCTTCGCCGACGGCTATGCCGGCCTCATGCTTGCATCGGCGCTGGCCGGGCTGGGCAATGCGCCCTTCCACCCGGTGGACTTCACCATCCTGAACAAGCGCGTCTCGCCCCAGCGCCTGGGGCACGGCTTCTCGGTGCACGGCATCAGCGGCAACCTGGGCTGGGCGGCGGCGCCGGTGTTCCTGGCGGGCATCGCCACGGCCACGGGCTCCTGGCGTACGGCGGCGCTGGCGGCGGCGGTGCTCGCGGTCGGCGTGCTGGCGCTGCTGCTGTGGCAGCGCGACGCCATCGACGACCGCCAGGGCGCCTGGGCACACCAGGCCAAGGGCGGCGCGGGTGCACCCGCCGAGCACCCCATGGCCTTCCTGCGCCTGCCCTCGGTGTGGCTGTGCTTCTCGTTTTTCTTCTGGAGTACCTGCGCGCTGAGCGCCATCCAGAGCTTTGCCAGCCCGGCGCTGCAGAAGATGTACGGGCTGCCGCTCAGCGCCACGGCCATGGTCGTCACGGGCTACATGCTGTGCGGCGCGGCGGGCATGGTGGTGGGGGGCTTCCTGGTGGGCCGCGTGGAGCGGCTGGAGAAGGTGATCGGCGTCTGCCTGCTGGGTTCGGCGGCGCTGCTGGCGCTGGTGGGCAGCGGCGTGCTGCCGGCCATGGCCGCACTTGCGGTGGCGGCGTTTGCGGGCCTGGGCACGGGCCTGGCCGGCCCCTCGCGCGACATGCTCATCAAGCGCGCCGCGCCGCCCGGCGCTACCGGGCGCGTGTACGGCACGGTGTATTCGGGCCTGGACCTGGGCTTTGCGCTGGCCTCGCCGGTGTTCGGCGCGCTGCTCGACCGGGGCTTCACCGGCGGCATCTTCCACGGCTCGGCGCTGGCACTGGCACTGGGGGTGGCGTCGGCCGGGCTGGTGGGGGTGGGCGTGGCGGCGCACGCCGCGCGGCCCGCCGGGGCGCGGGCCTGAATTGGCAGCCGTTTGAGAGTGAAAACAGGCTGCAGCGCCCGTCCATTAAGCGCAGCAAGCTATTAAATAAGTAGCAAAAAAATAGCCCCGCACGCGGGGCCATTTTTTTTGGGGGCGGCCGGGCCGCTTACGCCACGGACTTCAGCGCGGTGTTGAAGGTGGCGCTGGGGCGCATGATGGCGTCGAGCTTGGCGGTGTCGGGCAGGTAGTAGCCGCCGATGTCGGCGGGCTGGCCCTGCACGGCATTGAGCTCGTCCACGATCTTCTGCTCGTTGTCGGCCAGCTGCTGGGCCAGCGGAGCAAACTTGGCCGCCAGTTCGGCGTCCTCGGTCTGCGCGGCCAGTTCCTGCGCCCAGAACAGGGCCAGGTAGAACTGGCTGCCGCGGTTGTCGAGCTGGCCGGTCTTGGGGCTGGGGTTTTTGTTGTTGTCCAGCAGCTTGCCGGTGGCGGCGTCCAGGGTCTTGGACAGCAGCTTGGCGCGCGGGTTGCCGTTCTTCAGGCCCAGGTCTTCCAGCGACACCGCCAGGGCGAGGTATTCACCCAGCGAGTCCCAGCGCAGGTGGTTCTCTTCCACCAACTGCTGCACATGCTTGGGCGCCGAGCCGCCGGCGCCGGTTTCGTACATGCCGCCGCCCGCCATCAGCGGCACGATGGACAGCATCTTGGCCGAGGTGCCCAGTTCCATGATGGGGAACAGGTCGGTCAGGTAGTCGCGCAGGATGTTGCCCGTGGCGCTGATGGTGTCCAGGCCGCGGATGACGCGCTCCAGGGTGTAGCGCATGGCACGCACCTGGCTCATGATCTGGATGTCCAGGCCGGCGGTGTTGTGCTCGTGCAGGTACATCTTGACCTTGGTGATCAGTTGCGCCTCGTGCGGGCGGTACTGGTCCAGCCAGAACACCACGGGCATGCCGGAGTTGCGCGCGCGCGTGACGGCCAGCTTCACCCAGTCTCGGATGGCGGCGTCCTTGACCTGGCACATGCGCCAGATGTCGCCCTGCTCCACGTTCTGGCTCAGCAGCACTTCGCCGGTGGCCAGGTCGGTGATGTTGGCCACGCCGTCTTCCTGGATCTCAAACGTCTTGTCGTGCGAGCCGTATTCCTCGGCCTGCTGGGCCATCAGGCCGACGTTGGGCACCGTGCCCATGGTCTTGGGGTCGAACGCGCCGTGCCACTTGCAGAAGTTGATCATCTCCTGGTAGATGCGGGCGAAGGTCGACTCGGGCATCACGGCCTTCACGTCCTTCAGGCGGCCGTTGGCGTCCCACATCTTGCCGCTGTTGCGGATCATGGCGGGCATGGAGGCGTCCACGATGATGTCGTTGGGCGAATGGAAGTTGGTGATGCCCTTGGCCGAGTCCACCATGGCCAGCTCGGGGCGGTGCTCGTGGCAGGCGTGCAGGTCGCGCTTGATCTCGTCCTGCTGGCTCTGCGGCAGCGTGGCGATCTTGTTGTACAGATCGACCATGCCGTTGTTGACGTTGATGCCCAGCTCGTCGAACAGCTTGCCGTGTTTCTCGAAGGCTTCCTTGTAGAAGATGCGCACGCAGTGGCCGAACACGATGGGGTGCGACACCTTCATCATCGTGGCCTTGACGTGCAGCGAGAACATCACGCCGGTCTTGCGCGCGTCTTCGATTTCCTGTTCATAGAAGGCCAGCAGGGCCTTCTTGCTCATGAACATGCTGTCGATCACCTCGCGGTCCAGCAGCGAGACCTTGGGCTTGAGGACGATGGTCTTGCCGCTCTTGGTGAGCAGTTCCATCTTCACGTCGCGGGCCTTGTCCAGTGTGATGGACTTTTCGCCATGGTAGAAGTCGCCGTGGTGCATGTGCGAAACGTGCGAACGCGAAGCCTGGCTCCACTCGCCCATGCTGTGCGGGTTCTTGCGCGCGTATTCCTTCACGGCCTTGGGCGCGCGGCGGTCGGAGTTGCCCTCGCGCAGCACGGGGTTCACGGCCGAGCCGATGCACTTGCCATAGCGCGTACGGATTTCCTTTTCCTTGTCGTCCTTGGGCTGGTCCGGGTAGTCGGGCAGCGCGTAGCCCTTGGCCTGCAGTTCGGCGATGGCGGCCTTGAGCTGGGCCACCGAGGCGCTGATGTTGGGCAGCTTGATGATGTTGGCGTCGGGCTGCAGCGTCTTCTTGCCCAGTTCGGCCAGGGTGTTGGGCACCTTCTGCTCGTCGGTCAGGTATTCGGGAAACTCGCCCAGCACCCGGGCCGCCACCGAGATATCGCTCTCGGCCACGTTGATGCCGGCGGGCGCGGCGAAAGCGCGCACGATGGGCAGGAAGGAAGCCGTTGCCAAACGGGGCGCTTCGTCGGTCAGGGTGTAGATGATGGTCGGTTGCTGGGTCGTCATGGCTTGTCTCACGAAACAGAGTAGGTAAAGGTCCCGGCCGGATCGCAGCGGGGCCAACGCGGATGCTCTCCGATTCTCCTTGCTCGGGGCTGTCGGCACCCCCTGTTTTTGCAATCGAATCCCGCATTGCAAAATTTATGGGTCATCCGGGCTAATTTTTTTGGCCCCGACCCCTGCCGGCAGCCGCCCCGGGCGGCCGGATCAGCCCCAGCCCGGCCCGGGCGCCACCTCGCGCACCCGGTCTCCCGCCACCGCAAAACGCCGTGCCGAGGGCGGCAGCGCCTGGGCAGACATGCCCGTGAACGCGCCGAACGCGGGCAGTACCACCAGCCCTGGCTGCCACGCAAAACAGGGCAGGCGAACGGCATCCCGCGCGGGGCCATGCAGCGTGACCACCGGGTGCCAATGCCCGGCCAGCACTGTGGCGCCGTCGGCCGTCTGCGGGTGGTGGCATGCCAGCACCGCGGCCCCGGGCACCGGCCGCCAGGGCTCGTCGGCGAGTGCCAGGCCCAGCGCCGGCGGCGGGTCGCCGGCATGGCGGTCGTGGTTGCCGCGCACCAGGGCCATCGCCACGCGCGCATGGCGTCGCCGCCAGGGCTGCAGCTGCCGCCACAAATCGTCGGCTGCGCCGCCGCGCCCGTGCAGGAAATCGCCGAGAAAGACCAGGTGTTCTGCGCCCGTAGCGGCCAACAGCGCATCGAGCCGGGCCAGGTTGTCGGCCGTGGTGCCGCGCGGCACCGGCTGGCCGGCCCGGCGGAAGGTGGCGGCCTTGCCGAAGTGCACATCGGCCACGAAGACCGTGCGCGCGACTGGCCACCACACGGCGCGCTGGGGCAGCAGCCACAGCACGGTGCCGCAGGGCAGCGTGACGGCGTGGGCGCCAGCGGGCGTGGCGGTGGGCGGTGCTGCGGTCGTGGGCGGCATGCGGGTGCTCAGAAGCCGTGGCGCCGGCGGGGGGCGCGGGGCGGGCGTGCGGCGCGGCGGGCGGAGGCCGTGGCGCCCTCGGGCACGTCCCAGGCCAGGTCGGCCGGGTCCACGGGACGGTCGGCTTGGTGCGTGCCGGTGGTCTCGTCGGCAGCCCTTTCCAGCGCCTGCACCAGGCGTGCCAGGCGGTCGGCGAGGGTTTCGGTGCTCAGGCGTTCGCGAAAGCGCTCCACCATCAGCGGCAGGGCAAAGGGCGTGGGGCGCTCGATGGCGTGGAGGGACAGAGCCTGCGCCTGCATGCCGCGCAGGGTGCGGGCCAGCCGGTCCATGTCCAGCTCATTCGCCAGCAGTTCGGCGCGCGCCTGGGCCAGCAGCAGGTTGCCGGGGTCGTACTGGGCGAACACGTCGTAGTACAGCGACGACGAGGCCTGCAACTGCCGGCTGCTGCGCTGCTCGCCCGGGTGGCTCTGGAAGACCAGGCCGGCGATGCGCGCGATCTCGCGGAAGCGCCGGCGTGCCATCTCGGTGGCGTTCAGGCTGGCCAGCACTTCGTCCTCCAGCCCGCTGCCGAGGGTGGTGTGCGTGCCCTCACCGATCAGGCGTGGCAGCAGGCCGGGCCAATCGATGGGCTTGGCCGACAGCAACTCCAGCCCGTAGTCGTTGACCGCAATCGAGAAGGTGTTGGCCACCTCCCGCGACGCACGCCACGCCAGCAGCCCGGCCAGCCCCAGGTGCACCAAGCGGCCCGCCAGGGGGTACAGGTACAGGTGCCAGCCCTCGCGCGTGTGCAGCGTCTCGGCCACCAGGCGCCCCGGCGTGGGCAGGGCGGACCAGGCGTGCTGCAGCACCAGCAAGGGCCGCGCGCAGCGCATCTCGGGCGTGGCGAAGATGCCGCGCTCGGCCTGCTCCAGCACCTCCAGCATGGCATCGGCCAGCGTGTTCGACAGCGGCATGCGCCCGCCGTTCCAGCGCGGCAGCGCCGCGCTGCCCTTGGGGGCGATGCGCACGTAGGCGGTCATCTGCTGGGTGCGCACCAGCTCCAGCAGGCGGCCCGCGAACATGAACACGTCGCCCTTGCGCAGCCGGGCGATAAAGCTTTCTTCGACCGAGCCTAGGCGCCCGCCACTCACGAACTGCACCTGCATGCTGGCGTCGCTCACGATGGTGCCGATGTTGCTGCGGTGCCGGCGCGCCAGCCGCGCATCGGGCACGCGCCACACGCCGTCCTCGTCGGGCACCGCGCGCTGGAAGTCAGGGTAAATGGCCAGCGACGCGCCGCCCTGGCGCACGAACTGCAGGGCCCACTGCCAGTCGTTGTCGGCCAGCTGGCCATAGGCCGGGGCGCGGCGCACCTCGGCCAGCAGGTCGGCCGGCACGAAGCCGCCACCGAGCGCAATCGTCACCAGGTGCTGCACCAGCACATCGAGCGGCGCGCGCGGCGTGTGCCGGTCTTCGATGCGGCCCTGCGCCAGCGCGTGGCGCGCGGCGGCGGCCTCCACCAGCTCCAGGCTGTGCGTGGGCACCAGCGTGATGCTGGACGTGCGCCCCGGCGCATGGCCCGAACGCCCGGCGCGCTGCACCAGCCGCCCCACGCCCTTGGCCGAGCCGATCTGCAGCACCTGCTCCACGGGCAGAAAGTCCACGCCCAGGTCCAGGCTGGAGGTGCAGACCACGGCCTTGAGCAGCCCGGCTTTCAAGCCGTTCTCCACCCACGCGCGCACGTCCTGGCTCAACGACCCGTGGTGCAGCGCAATGGTGCCCGCCCAGTCGGGCCGCGCCTCCAGCAGGGCCTGGTACCAGCGCTCGGCCTGCGAGCGCGTGTTCGTAAAAACGAGCGTCGACGTACAGGCCTCGATGGACGCCGCCACCTGCGGCAGCAGCGCCAGGCCCATGTGGCCGGCCCAGGCAAAGCGGTCCACCTTGGGCGGCAACATCACATCCACCTGCAGCGCCTTGTCGATGCGGCCCTGCACCAGCACGGCCGGCGGCGGCGTGGGCGCGCCCGGGGGCGGCTGGGGCAGCAGCGTGTGCAGCGCTTCCTGCAGGTTGCCCAGCGTGGCCGACATGCCCCACACCTGCAGCGCGGGGTTCCAGCCCGACAGGCGCGCCAGCGCCAGCTGCGCCTGCACGCCGCGCTTGTTGCCCACCAGCTCGTGCCATTCGTCCACCACCACCAGGCGCACCTTCTCCAGGCGCTCGCGCGCATCGGCGCGGGCCAGCAGCAGCGAGACGCTTTCGGGCGTGGTCACCAGCAGCGTGGGCAGGCGGCGGTCCTGAGCGGCGCGCTCGCCGCTGGGGGTGTCTCCAGTGCGCAGGCCGCTGGTCCAGGACGGCGCCAGGTCGGGCAGGGGAGCCTGCAGCGCGCGCAGCGTGTCGGCCGCCAGGGCGCGCATGGGCGTGATCCACAGCACCGTGAGCGGCGGGGCCGCCGCGCGGCGGGCGCTCGCGGTGGCGTGGGCATCTACCGGGGGCGCTACCGCACCGTGGGCGCCGGCCAGGTGCTGGAGCGCCCCCAGCCACACGGCGTAGGTCTTGCCCGCGCCGGTGGTGGCATGCAGCAGGCCGGAGCGGCCCTCGACCAACGCCTGCCACACCGCGCGCTGAAAGGCGAAGGGCTGCCAGCCGCGCATGGCCATCCAGGCCGATGCCGGGCCCGGTGGGGGTGATGGTGGCTTGCGCGGACGGCGGGCCGTGCTCATGCGGCGGCGTCCTGGTTTGGCAGCAGGGCCATCAGGGTCTGTAGCGTGTCGGCCTCGGCCACCGGCTTGTCCCGGCGCCAGCGCAGCATGCGCGGAAAGCGCACCGCAATACCGCTCTTGTGGCGCGGGCTGCGGGCAATGCCCTCGAAGCCCAGCTCGAAGACCTGCGTGGCCTCTACGCTGCGCACCGGGCCGAAGCTCTCGCGCGTGGTCTTGCGGACGATGGCGTCCACCTGCGCGATCTCGGCATCCGTCAGGCCCGAGTAGGCCTTGGCGAAGGGCACCAGTTGACGGTCGGGGTCTTCGGGCGGGCCGCTCCACACGGCGAAGGTGTAGTCGGTATAGAGGCTGGCACGCCGGCCGTGGCCGCGCTGGGCGTAGAGGAGGACGGCGTCCACGCTCATGGGGTCGATCTTCCATTTCCACCACACGCCCACGTCCTTGGTGCGGCCCACGCCGTAGTGCGCCAGGCGGTGTTTGAGCATGAAACCCTCGGTACCCATGCTGCGTGCGGCTTCCCGCTGGCGGGCCAGGTCCTCCCAGTCGGCGCCGTGCAGCAGGGCGCTCAGGCGCAGGGTATGCGACGGCGCGGGGGCGATGGCGGCAGGGTCCGGTTGCAGCACGGTTTCGAGCAGCGCGCGGCGGGCTTGCTGCGGCTGGGAGCGCAGGTCCTGCCCGCCCTGTTCGAGCAGGTCGTAGGCCACCAGCACCACGGGCAGCTCGCGCAGCAGCTTCGCGCTCAGGGTCTTGCGGCCCAGGCGCTTTTGCAGGTCGGCGAACGGGCGCGGCCGGGGCTCTTCGGGCAGCCACACCAGAATCTCGCCGTCCACCACGGTGCCGTCGGCGAGCTGCGCCATGGCGGCTTCGCCCAGCTCGGGAAAGCGGTCGGTCACCAGCTCCTCGCCGCGCGACCAGACCCACACCGCTCCTGCGCGGCGCACGATCTGTGCGCGGATGCCGTCCCATTTCCACTCCACCAGCCAGTCGGCCGGCGGGCCGAGCAGGCCGGGCATCTCGGCCAGGGCGGGGCTCAGCGGGTGCGCCAGGAAGAAGGGGTAGGGATGGCCCGCCGCCGCGTCATCGGTGCCCGGTGTGTGGGCCGCTCCCGCGCCCCCGGGGATGGGCGCCACCAGGGCGGTGTAGTCGGCCGCCCGGGGCTGGTGACCGATCTGCGTGTAGCCCATGAGCCGGTGTGCGATGTGCTTGGGGTCGAGCCCGCTCACGGCGGCCAGCGCCTGCGTGACCTGCAGGCGCGAAACGCCCACGCGGAAGTTGCCGGTGATGAGCTTGAAGTACACAAAGCGCTGCTCCGGCGCCAGCCTGTCCCACTGCGCGCGCAGGCGTGCGTCGGCCTCGCCGGGCGGCAGGGCGCGCAGCGGCAGCAGCTGCGCCATCCACTCGGCCAGCGGCAGGTCCACCGCCTGCGCCGGCGGCGGCAGCAGCAGGGCCAGCGTTTCGGCCAGGTCGCCGACGGCCTGGTAGCTTTCCTCGAACAGCCATTCCGGCAGGCCGGCGGCTTGCTGCGCCAGGGCCTTGAGGCGCTTGGTCGGTACCATCTGGCGCGGTTTGCCGCCGGCCAGGAAGTAGGTGGCCCAGGCTGCGTCGGCCGGCGCCGCCACGCGCAGGTAGGCCACCAGCGCCGCCAGCTTGGCCGACTGCGCGGTGGTGGCGTCCAGTGCCTGGAACAGGGCGGCAAAGGCCTTCATGGCACAGCGTTCCCAGGGGGCGGTAGAACCGGGGCGGCACCGCTATCGTCGTCGTTGTCGTCGCCGCCGTACTCGGTGGCGAACACCTGGGCGTTGAGCCCCTGCTCGCGCAGCCAGCGCACCATCACCTCGGTGCTGCCGTGCGTGACGATGACGCGCTCGGCTCCCGTGGCGGCGATGGCCTGGAGCAGGCCGGGCCAGTCGGCGTGGTCGCTCACCACGAAGCCGCGGTCCACGCCGCGCCGCCGGCGCGCGCCGCGCACCAGCATCCAGCCGCTGGCGAAGGCGTCGGAATGCTCGCCAAAGCGCTTCAGCCAGGGCGTGCCCGCGGCCGAGGGCGGCGCCAGCACCAGGCTGCGCCGCAGGTCGGCCTTGCTCAGCTCGGGGTCGGTCACGCGCTGCGTGGGCGGCAGCGCCACGCCTGCTGCGCGGTACACGGCATTGAGCGGGTCCACCGCGCCGTGCGTGATGAGGGGGCCAATGCCCGCGTCCACCCCGTGCAGCAGGCGCTGGGCCTTGCCGAAGGCGTAGGCATAGAGCACGCTGGCCTTGCCCGCCGCCGCATTGGCAGCCCACCAGGCGTTGATGTCGGCGAACAGCGCGCTCTGCGCGGGCCAGCGGTAGATGGGCAGGCCGAAGGTTGATTCGGTGATGAAGGTGTGGCAGCGCACGGGCTCGAAGGGCGGGCAGGTGCCGTCGTTCTCCAGCTTGTAGTCGCCCGAGGCCACCCACACCTGGCCGCCGTGTTCGATGCGCACCTGGGCCGAGCCCAGCACATGGCCGGCGGGGTGCAGCGACAGGCGCACGCTGTGGTGGTCGATGGCCTCGCCATAGGCCAGTGTCTGCAGGTCGATGCCCGCACCGAGCCGGTTGCGCAGGGTGCCCGCGCTGTCCTGGTGCGCCAGGTAGTGCGCCGAGCCCATGCGCGCGTGGTCGGAGTGCGCATGCGTGATCACCGCCCGGCTAACGGGCCGCCAGGGGTCGATGTAGAAGTCGCCGGGTGGGCAGTACAGGCCTTCGGGGCGGTGGACGATGAGGTCGCTGGGCATGGGCGCAATGGCAGGGTGGCCAGCCCCCATCATCCCGCTCGTCGGCGTGCTGTCTGCAGGCCAATGCCGCGTCTTCGCGGGCCGGCGGCGGCGCCGTACCATGGCGTTTTGCGGATGGAAAGGGGTGCTCTGCCATGCCCATCGTGATGTACCAAAGGCTGCGTGCCGCTGGCGCCGGCGGGCTGCTGGCCGGGGTGGCGGCTGCTGCCCTGGCGCAGGACCCGGCGCCCGCGCGCACCAACGCCTTCAACGATCCCTTCGTGCAGGTGACCGGCGCGCTGCCGGGCTGTCCGGTGCCCGAGGGCCCGCTGTACACCGAGGTGGAGGTGCGCGAACTGGCCCATGTGCGCTCGCAGCACGGCGGCAGCTGCCACCGCGTGGGCCGCTGCCGGTTGCCCAACTCCTACCTGTACGACGCCGAGATCATCCCGCGCGTGCAGCGCTACATCCGCGAGGACGGCCGTTTCGACGGCACCAGCGTGTGGGTGCTGGGCGAGCGGCGCATCGTCACGCTGATGGGCTGCGTGCCAACGCAGGAGCAGTCGCGCGCGCTGGAGCAGGCCGTGGGGCTGGTGGACGACGTGATGGGCGTGGTGAACCTGCTGTCGGTTGGCACGGCGCCCGGGGCGGCGCGCTACCCGGTGGCCGCGCCAGGGGGGCGCTGATCCGACGGGAAATTTGAAGCCAAAATGGCCTCAGTCCCTTGCGCAATAAGAGCGGGCAGCTATGAAAATTGCAGTGATGGACGGCGCCGCAGCAGGATGCCACAGAACCGCCTTGGGCAGGGCCGGCGTGCGGCACAGGTCGATACCCCTGGGCTGGACCCGGAGCAGCGGGGCTGGCATATTGGCGGGGCCGGGACATGCAACGCACTGCCGCGGCCCCTGCTTGCGGCTTTGCAAGCGCACACCACGAGGAGCATTCCATGTCCAAGGTACTGGTTCTGTATTACTCGAGCTACGGCCACATCGAAACCATGGCGCAGGCGGTGGCCGAAGGCGCCCGCCGCACCGGCGCCACGGTGGACCTCAAGCGCGTGCCGGAAACGGTGCCGCAGGACGTCGCCAAGTCTGCCCACTTCAAGCTCGACCAGGCCGCGCCCGTGGCCACGGTGGCCGAGCTGGAGCACTATGACGCCATCATCGTCGGCGCGCCCACGCGCTTTGGCCGTGTGCCGTCGCAGATGGCCAGCTTCCTGGACCAGGCCGGCGGCCTGTGGGCACGCGGCGCGCTCAACGGCAAGGTCGGCGGTGCATTCACCTCCACCGCCACGCAGCATGGCGGCCAGGAGGTGACGCTGTTTTCCATCATCACCAACCTGATGCACTTCGGCATGGTCATCGTCGGGCTGCCCTACAGCTTCCAGGGGCAGATGACGCTGGGTGAAATCGTCGGCGGCAGCCCCTACGGCGCCACCACCATCGCTGGCGGCAAGGGCGAGCGCCAGCCCAGCGCCACCGAGCTCGATGGCGCGCGCTTCCAGGGGCGGCTCATCGCGGAAACCGCCAACAAGCTGTTCGGCGGCTGAGCGCCGGGCTGCGCGTCAGCCCGGCCCCGTGCCCAGGAAGCGGCGGATGCGCTCCAGCTGCGCCTGCGCGCGTGGTGCGCAGAAGGCCGGCGAGCGCGGGTTCATGAAGCCGTGCCGCGTGCCCGCGACCACCGCGCTGTGTGCCGTGGCGCTGGCAATGCGCCGCGCCACGGCGGCCGGTGTGAACGCGGGCTCGGACTCCGCGAACACGGCCGACACCGCGCAGCGCGGTACCCCGCCCAGGTGCTCGCGGATGCGCGAGCCGTAGAACAGAAAGGCGCGGCTGCCCGGGTGGCAGTGCGTGCTGGCCGCGTGCAGCCACAGCGCGGTGGCGCCCACGCTGAAGCCCACCAGGCAGACCGGGTCGGCGCCTGCGGCGGCCGCGATCTTGGCCTGGTAGCGCACCAGGCCGTCCTGCGCGTGGAAGGCTGCGGCGGCCTCCTGCTCGGTGGCGAACGGCGCGCCTTCGCCGTCCCAGGGCGACACGAAGGACGTCAGTGTGCCCAGGCCGCTGAACAAGGCGCGCAGCGGACCGTGCACCCCGTGCACATCGGCCGCCACCAGGACGGGCATGCGCGCGGGGCCCGGGTGGGGACCGCTCACGGCGCGGCGGCCAGCACGGCCTGCAGGCGGTCCAGGTTCTGCTCGTTGGCGGGCACGACGATGTGCGCCAGGCCCTCGGCCACGCGCGGGTCGTCGAAGGCCTGGTGCCAGTCCAGCCGTGTCTGGCCCCGGCCGGCATCGGCCCAGGTGAGGGTCAGCGTGAAGTGCGGCGCCGAGACGTGCCGCACGACGACGCGCTGCGGCGCCGTTTCGAGGAAGACGCTCTCGTTCGGGTAGGGCTGGCCGTCGGGCCCCTGCATGGTGAACTGCCAGCGGCCTTGCGGCCAGAATTCGAAGACCTCGAAGCTGTTGCGGAAGCCTGCCGGCCCCCACCAGGCGGCAAGGCGCTCGGCGTCGGACATGGCGGCGAATAGCTGCTCGCTGGTGCAGGGCAGGAGGCGGTTGGTGGCAAGGACGCCGTCGGCAGGGGTGGTCATGGCAGGCTCCTGGGGTGGCGCTACCGGGGCAAGGGGAACACCGGCAGCTGCAGGTCGTAGACGATGGCGGCCAGGCGCGTGGCCACCACGGTGGCCAGACCCACGGCAAACGCCGCGCCCGTGGGCACCCGGACGGCGCGCAGCAGCAGGTACAGCGCAACGCCGGCGATGGCCGCCGAGGCGTAGATGTCCTGCCGCAGGATGAGCGGCACCTTGGCCGACAGGATGTCCCGCACCACGCCGCCCCCGGCACCGGTCAGCGTGCCCATCAGGATGGTCACCAGCGGCCGGCAGCCGGCCTGCTCCGCGACCTGCGCGCCGGAGAGGGCGAACAGGCCCAGCCCCAGTGCGTCGGCGATGAGCAGGGCATGCATGGGCACGGGCAGCAGGTGCACCCATGCCAGCGTGGCGGCGACGGCCGCCAGGATGGTGTAGATCGGAACGGAGTCCTTGACCCAGAAGATGGGGTAGCGGCCCAGCAGTACGTCGCGCAGCGTGCCGCCGCCCACGGCCGTGATGGAGGCGAGCACGACGATGCCCAGCAGGTCGAGCCGGGCGGCGATGCCCGCCAGCGCGCCGCTGGCCGCAAAGACGGCCACGCCAAAGAGATCGAGGGCGTACAGGAGCACGGCAAGGGTCAGAGAAAAGCCATCGAAGGCATGGCAGATTACAAACAAAAAACGCCTGCAACGCAATGGATGCAGGCGCTGGCAGCTATATAAACAATAGCATATGGCGGGAGGGCGAGCGCCACCGGCGCCCGCGCCCCGCTCACAGCACGAAGATCTTGCCGGGGTTGAGGATGTTCTTCGGGTCCAGCGCCTGCTTGATGGCGCGCATCATGGCCACGGCGCCGCTGCCGGTTTCTTCCAGCAGGAAACCCATCTTGTGGATGCCCACGCCGTGCTCGCCCGTGCAGGTGCCGCCCAGTTGCAGCGCGCGCGCCACCAGCTGGTGGTTGAGCTGCTCGGCCTTGGCGCGCTCCTCGCTGCTCGCCGGGTCGATCAGGTAGCCCATGTGGAAGTTGCCGTCGCCCACGTGGCCGACCATGAAGTAGGGGATGCCGCTGGCCTCGGCCTCCTGCACGCTTTCCAGCACGGCCGTGGCCAGCTGCGAGATCGGCACGCAGGCGTCGGTGGTGATGGCGGTGCAGCCCGGGCGCGACTGCAGCCCGGCGAAATAGGCCATGTGGCGCGCGCTCCACAGGCGGGTGCGCTCCTCGGGGGTGCTGGCCCATTCGAAGGCGTTGCCGCCATGCTCGGCTGCGAGTTCCTGCACGGTTTCGGCCTGCTCCTTCACGCCGGCCGGCGAGCCGTGGAATTCCATCAGCAGCATGGCCTCTTCGCGCAGGCTGAGCTTGGAGTGCGCGTTCACCGCGCGTACGGTGTTGGCGTCGATCAGCTCCACGCGTGCGATCGGCACGCCCAGCTGGATGATCTGGATGGTGCAGCGCACCGCGTCGCCGACCGAGGGGAAGGAACACACGGCCGCCGAGATGGCCTCGGGCAGCGGATAGAGCCGGATGGTGAGCTCAGTCATGATGCCCAGCGTGCCTTCGCTGCCCACCATCAGGCGCGTGAGGTCGTAGCCCGCGCTGCTCTTCTTGGCGCGCGTGCCGGTGCGGATGGCATCGCCGCTGGCCGTCACCACCTCCAGTGCCAGCACGTTCTCGCGCATGGTGCCGTAGCGCACGGCATTGGTGCCGCTGGCACGCGTGGCGGCCATGCCGCCGATGCTGGCGTCGGCGCCGGGGTCGATGGGGAAGAACAGGCCGGTGTCCTTGACCGCGTCGTTGAGCTGCTTGCGCGTGATGCCGGGCTGCACCGTCACCGTCAGGGTCTTCGGCGTTCACGCTGAGCACGCGGTTCATGCGGTTCACGTCGATGCTGATGCCGCCCTGCACGGCCAGCAGATGGCCTTCGAGCGAGGAGCCGGCGGCATAGGGGATCACGGGCACGTCGTACTGCGCGGCCAGGCGCATGGCGTCCTGCACGTCCTGCGTGCTTTCGGCAAACACCACGGCCGAGGGCGGGGGCGCCTGCAGCGAGCCTTCGTCCCGGCCATGCTGCTCGCGCACCGCGAGGGCGGCGGAATACTGGGCGCCGAAGCGCTGCGCCAGCGCATCGAGAAGGCCCTGCGGCACGGGCCGCAGGGCGAGGGTGGGAAGAAGGTGCGAGGGATCGGCGGGGGCGTTCATGGGCGGTCTCCTGTGGGCGCACAAAAGAATACCACCGGCCCCCGCCAAGGCACCCTGGGGCGTCATGCCCCTGTCAGGGTGCGGGGAAGGGCGTCAGGACTTGGCGCCTTCGCTGAATTCCTCGCGCGAGAGCTGGCCGTCGCGGTTCTTGTCGAACTGCTCGAAGCGGTTGCCGATGGCGGGAAGCGACTGGGCTTCCTTGGCGCTGAGCAGGCCATCATGGTTGGTGTCTGCGCGGTCAAAGGCCGCCGTGGCGGCGCCGGGCGCGGGGGTGGAATGGGAGGGGGCCGCACCAGGGCCGGCAGAGAATGTGGGCATCGGAGCCTTGGGTGCGGGGCTGGGGGTCTGGGCATAGGCACTGACGCCTCCCATGGCCAGGGCGGCGATCAGCATCACGCTGCGGGTGTCGAAATGGAAGTTGCGTTGGCTTGCGTGCTTCATCGGACGAGTCCTTTACCAGAGTTGAAGAGACATTCATTGCACCGCAGCATGGCGCCTGCGGCCAGCCTTTTTGCCTGCTGTTGCCCCCACCAACATTTGCGAGCGCCGTGTAACGCCAGTGGGGGCATTGGCCGCGCGCGCACAATGCGGCCCTCATTGCAAGGAGCTTCCCATGGGCAAACGACTCACACAGATCGCCACGCGCACGGGCGACGACGGCAGCACGGGGCTGGGCGACAACACGCGTGTGCCCAAGCACCACCAGCGCGTGCAGGCCATGGGCGATGTGGACGAGCTCAATTCGCACATCGGCCTGCTGCTGTGCGAGCCGCTGCCGCAAACGGTGCGCGAACTGCTCATCGACGTGCAGCACCAGCTGTTCAACCTGGGCGGCGAGCTGTCGATTCCCGGATTCGAGTTGCTCCAGGAGGCCGCCGTGCTGCAGCTCGACCAGGCGCTGGAAACCCACAACGCCGAGTTGCCGCGCCTGCAGGAATTCATCCTGCCGGCCGGCACGCGCGCCGCCGCGCAGGCCCATGTGTGCCGCACCGTGGCGCGCCGTGCCGAGCGCTCGGTGGTCGCCCTGGGCGCCCAGGAGGCCGTGCGCGAGGCGCCGCGCCACTACCTCAACCGCCTGTCCGACCTGATGTTCGTCCTCTCGCGCGTGCTCAACCGCATGGACGGCGGCGACGACGTGTACTGGCGCAGCGAGCGGCTGGCGCGGTCGCAGCACGAGCCTGAACCGGATTGAGCCCCAGCGCAGCAGTGCTTCGCCGGCGCCGGTCCTGAAAACTGCCAAAATCCCTGTTTGCAACTATATGTATCAGTACAGCGAAGAGGGGTATATGAAGATGGGGGACTGGAAGATAGGGACGCGGCTGGGGCTGACGTTCGGACTGCTGATCGTGATGATGCTGACCATGGTCGCCACCGGCTTGGTGCAGTTCGGGGCGGTGGCGCGGGGCAATACCCGCATCATCGAGGAAGACTGGGTCAAGGCCGACGCGGCCAACGCCATCAATGCCAGCACGCGGGCCAACGCGCGCCGCACCATGGAGCTGGTGCTGGTGACTGACGCCGCGCAGCTCCAGGCGGTCCGCGCGGACATCGGCGCCAACCGGAAGGCCATCGACGATGCCCTGGCCCTCCTCGACGAAAAGGTGCGCCTGCCCGAGGGCAAGGCCCTGCTTACACGGCTCAAGGAGTTACGCACCCGCTACGTGCAGTCCTTCTCCGGAGTCGCGCAGCGGGTCGAAGCCGGTGACAAAGAGGGCGCCATCGAGTTGCTGCGCAGCGAGACCCTGCCGGCCCTCGACGCGATGCAGGAGCCCATCAACGGCCTGGCGGCGCTGCAGAAGAAGCTGGCGCAGGCAGGCGGGCGGGAGGTGCTGGACGACATCCAGAATGCCCAGGTGGTGATGCTGGCCATCGGTTTGGCGGGGGTGCTTGCCGCCGCAGTGCTGGCCACCCTGATCACCCGTTCGATCACGCGGCCGTTGCGCCGCGCCGTCGACGTGGCGCAGAGCGTGGCCTCCGGCGACCTGAGCACCCGCATCGAGGTCACCAGCCGCGACGAGACCGGGGCGCTGCTGCAGGCGCTGCACGACATGAACAACAGCCTGGTGAACACCGTGCTGGACGTGCGCCGGGGCTCGGAAGCCATCGCCAGCGCCACCAGCCAGATCGCCGCAGGCAACATCGACCTGTCCTCGCGCACCGAGGAGCAGGCCAGCGCGCTGGAGCAGACGGCGGCCTCCATGCAGGAGCTGGCCGGCACCGTGAAGCAGAACTTCCAGCACGGCCAGCGCGCCAACCAGATCGCCGAGGCGGCCTCGCAGGTGGCGGTGCGCGGTGGCGCCATGGTGCTGCAGGTGGTGCACACCATGGAGGCCATCAACACCTCGTCGCGCAGGATCTCCGACATCATCGGCGTGATCGACTCCATCGCGTTCCAGACCAACATCCTGGCGCTGAACGCCGCCGTCGAGGCGGCGCGCGCCGGCGAGCAGGGGCGCGGGTTCGCCGTGGTGGCCTCCGAGGTGCGCAGCCTCGCCAGCCGCTCGGCCGAGGCGGCCAAGGAGATCAAGGGCCTGATCGAGGCCTCGGTGAGCAACGTCGCCGAGGGCTGCCAGCACGTCGAACGTGCGGGCAGCACCATGGACGAAATTGTCGTCAACGTGCGCCGGGTCACCGATATCATGGGCGAGATCACCCTGGCCAGCCAGGACCAGTCTTCGGGCATCGACCAGATCAACCAGGCCATGGGCCAGATGGACCAGGTCACGCAGTCGAATGCGGCGCTGGTAGAGGAGGCCGCGGCCGCCGCCCAGTCGCTGGAGCACCAGGCGCAGGGCCTTGTGCGTGCCATCAGTGTGTTCAAGCTGGGGCAGCGCAGCGAACTGGCCCTGGGCTACCAGGGCGCGGCGGCCTGAGGTGCAGCGCAAACACGAACCCGGACGGAGGAGCGGCGATGGCGTATTTTGAATGGGCAGACGACCTGGCCATAGACCACGGCCCGATCGACCAGGACCACCAGAAGCTGGTGCAGCAGGTGAACGAACTGCACACGGCCACCAGCGCCGGACGCGGCCACGAGGTCGTGGGCCGCCTGCTCGGCGAACTGGTGCGCGACACGCTCGAGCACATCCAGCGCGAGGAAGACTACATGCACGCGCTGGGCTACCCCCAGTTGGAGCAGCACCGCGAGGGCCACGAAGCCTTCGTCGACGACCTGCGCGGCCTCCAGGCCCGGTACCAAGACGGCAGCATCACCGTGGCGTCGCAGCTCTCCGTGCTGCTGCGCGACTGGCTGTCGCTGCACATCCGGCGCTACGACCGGGATATCGCGGTGTTCCTGCGCAAGCGGCAGGTGCAGATGGCGCGCACCGGGCGCCCGGCCTGAACGGACGCGCTCAGCGCGGTGCGAGGATCGCCATGGTGATGCGCGAGACGCAGGTGGTCTCGCCGGCCTCGTTTTCCATGTCGATCTGCCACACCTGCGTGGTGCGGCCGATGTGCACGGCGCGCGCCGTGCCGGTCACCCAGCCGCTGGAGGTGGCGCGGATGTGGTTGGCGTTGATGTCCAGGCCCACGCCGCGGTGGCCTTCGGGGCAGGCGTAGAAGGCGCCGATCGAGCCCAGCGTTTCCGCCAGCACCACGCTCACCCCGCCATGCAGGATGCCGAAGGGCTGGCGCGTGCGCTCGTCCACGGGCACGCGCCCGCGCAGGTAGTCGTCGCCGACCTCGGTGATTTCGATGCCCAGGTGGCTGGCGGCGGTGTGCTCGTTGGTCTGGTTGAGCAGTTCCAGGGAGACGGGTTTTTTCCAGATCGGCATGGTGCGGGCAGGGTGCGGGCACGGCGAAGGCCGTGCGCTCGCGTCCATTATCCGGCGGTGCATGCGGGGCTGCCCGTCGCTGGCGCGACGCGGCCTCAGCCGCGCATGGTGCCGGTCTTCACGTAGCGGCTGTGCCAGCCCAGGGCCTCGTCGAGCAGGTGCGGCGTGTGCTGGCCCAGGGAGCCCTTCTTGGCGCGTGCCACGTACTCGCGCAGCGCGTCGCGGTAGTCGGGATGGGCGCAGCGCTCGATGATGATCTCGGCGCGCTGCGAGGGCGAATGCCCGCGCAGGTCGGCCAGGCCCTGCTCGGTGACGATGATCTGCACGTCGTGCTCGGTGTGGTCCACGTGCGAGGCCATGGGCACGATGCAGGAAATGGCGCCGTTCTTGGCCAGCGAGGGCGTCATGAAGATCGACAGGTAGGCGTTGCGCGCGAAGTCGCCCGAGCCGCCGATGCCGTTCATGATGCTGGTGCCCATGAGGTGGGTGGAGTTGACGTTGCCGTAGATGTCGGCCTCGATCATGGCGTTCATCGAGATCAGCCCCAGGCGGCGGATCACCTCGGGGTGGTTGCTGATCTCCTGCGGGCGCAGCACGATGCGCTGGCGGTAGAAGTCGATGTTCGCGTTGAAGTCGGCGGCCGCCTCCGGACCCAGCGACAGCGCCGTGGCCGAGGCGCTGCGCAGCTTGCCCGAGCGCAGCATGTCGAGCATGCCGTCCTGCAGCACTTCGGTGTAGGCCGTGAGGTTCTCGAACGGCCCCTCGTTCAGGCCCGCCAGCACGGCGTTGGCGATGTTGCCCACGCCCGACTGCAGCGGCAGCAGCTCCTTGGGCATGCGCCCGGCCTTCACCTCGCGCTGCAGGAATTCGATGATGTGGCCGGCGATGCGTTGCGAGTTCTCGTCGGGCGGCGTGAAGGTCGGGTTGCGGTCGGGCTTGTGGGTTTCCACCACGGCGATCACCTTGCTCGGGTCGCAGCGCAGGTAAGGCTCGCCGATGCGGTCGTCCGGGCGCAGCAGCGGAATCGGGCGGCGGTTGGGCGGCAGGTCGGTGCCGTAGTAGATGTCGTGCATGCCCTCCAGGCCGGCGTTCTGGCTGTGGTTGACTTCCAGAATCACCTTGTCGGCCAGGTCCAGCCAGGTCTTGTTGTTGCCCACCGAGGCCGAGGGAATGAGGCGCCCGTCGGGCAGAATGCCGGCCACTTCGACCACGGCCACGTCGAGGTGGCCCATGAAGCCGAACCACACGAACTGCGCCACGTGCGAGAGGTGGATGTCCATGTACTGCATCTGGCCGGCGTTGATGCGCTGGCGGCAGGTCGGGTCGGACTGGTAGGGCATGCGCATCTCGATGCCGTCGACCTTGGCCAGCGCGCCGTCCAACTCCGGGCCGGTGGAGGCGCCGGTCCACAGGCCGATCTTGAAGCCCTTGCCCTGGGCGTTGAGGCTCTCGATGCGCCGGGCCAGCGCCTGCGGCACGGACTTGGGCGAGCCCGAGCCGGTGAACCCGCTCATGCCCACGTTGGCCCCCGCCGGGATCAGCGCCGCGGCCTCGTCGGCCGACATGATGCGCTGTTGCAGGATGGGGTGGTGGATGCGGGGGTTCTCGGACATGGGCAAACTCCTGGGGCCGCGCTGCGGGCGGCGGACATGCCCCGGAGTGTAGCCGGGGAGCCCTAAAACCCAGGGTTTACCCTGATATTGGATTGATGTTGATCAATCTTCGCGGTTCAGCAGCGCGTACAGCAGGATGGCGCCAAAGGTGGCGGTGCCGATACCGCCCAGCGCGAACTGGCCGAACTTCAGCGTGAAGTCGCCCGTGCCCAGGATGAGGGTGATGGCGGCCACGATGAGGTTCTTGTTCTGCGAGAAGTCGACCTTGTTGTCCACCCAGATCTTGGCACCGGCGACGGCGATCAGGCCGAACACCACGATGGACACACCGCCCATCACCGGCAGCGGGATGGTCTGGATCACGGCGCCGAACTTGGGCGAGAAGCCCAGCAGCACGGCGATCAGCGCGGCCACCAGGAACACGGCGGTGGAGTAGATCTTGGTGGCGGCCATCACGCCGATGTTCTCGGCATACGTGGTCACGCCGGTGCCGCCAGCGGCGCCGCTGACCATGGTGGCGATGCCGTCGCCGATGAAGGCGCGGCCCATGTACTTGTCCAGGTTCTGGCCGGTCATGGCCGTCACGGCCTTGATGTGGCCCAGGTTCTCGGCCACCAGGATGATGGCCACCGGGGCGATGAGCAGCATGGCCGGGCCGCTGAACACCGGCGCGGCGAAGCCGGGCAGGCCGAACCAGGGCGCATTGACCAGGGCGGTCAGGTCCATGGGCTTGCCCATGCCCAGGCCGTTGGTCAGCACGGCGTAGACCAGGCTGGCGACGATCAGGCCCACCAGGATCAACAGGCGCTGCACCATGCCGCGCGTGAGCACGGCCACCAGGCCCACGCTGATGAAGGTCACCACCTGCATCCAGCTGTCGAAATTGCTCGCCGCCATGTTCTTGATGGGGATGCCGGCCAGGTTCAGGCCGATCACCGCCACCACCGAGCCCGTCACCACGGGCGGCATGAAGCGCTCGATCCAGCCTGTGCCCACGATCTGCACGACGGCGCCGATCAGCGTGTAGACCAGGCCGCAGGCGATGATGCCGCCCAGCGCCACGCCGATGTTGGCATTCGGCCCCTTGCCCGCATAGGCCGAGGCGGCGATCACCACGCCGATGAAGGCGAAGCTCGACCCCAGGTAGCTGGGCACCTTGCCGCCGGTGATGAAGAAGAAGATCAGCGTGCCGATGCCGCTCATCAGAATGGCCAGGTTCGGGTCGAAGCCCATGAGGATGGGCGCGAGCACCGTCGCGCCGAACATCGCGATCACGTGCTGCACGCCCATCATGGCCGTCTGCGGCCACGGCAGCCGCTCATGCGGGCCGATCACCCCACCCCGCGCCAGCACGTCGGCGCTCTTTTCCTGCCAGTCAAACATACCCATGGTGCTTCCCTCAATGTATTGGTGGCGGCGATGCTACGCGAAATGCGGCGGATTTGAAGCCGTGCACACCCGGGGAGCGCCCGTGGGCGGTGTTGTCGGCTAGAGTGGCGGCTCCTTCCTGCGCCATGCCGTTCCCGGGCGATGCCACTGCACCTCAACAAGAAAACGCTGCACCGCCTGCTGGCCGGCTTTGCCGTCCTGGCGCTGGCCAGCACCGCGTGGCGCTACCGCGACCATGATCTGGTGCGCTCCGTGCTGCGCCCGCAGGCTGCGGGCGGCGCAGCCATCCGCTTCGACAACGGCAGCGTGCGCGATGGCGCGCGGCCGGCGGCCAGTAGCGCCGACCCGGCCCTGGCGGCCGAGAACGAGCCCGGAAGGCTCAAGAAGTGCATCCGCGGCAAGGAGGTGCTCTACACCGACCAGGCCTGCGGTCCGGGCGCGCGCCTGGCCGCCATCGAGGGCGGCAACGTCACCGTGCTGCCTTCGCAGCAAAGCGCGGCCAAGACGCCCGATCGCCCCGAGGCGCCCGCAGGCCGCCGTTCGCTGCGCGATGTGCTCGACGTCTCGGGCACCAGCGAATGGCGCGACCGCGTGATGGAGCGGGCCGCCCGGCCCTGAGGCTTTCCCTGCCATGACCGCCGCCGCCTGCCCCTCCTGCCGCCAGCCCATGGAAGTCCACCGCTTCATGGCCCATTCGGGCCAGATGCTGGAACTGGACATCTGCAACGCCTGCCAGGGCCTGTGGCTGGACCAGAACGAGAACCTGCAACTCCAGCCCGCCGCTGTGGTGGACCTGTTCCGGCTGCTGCACGAGCACCGCAGCGACCAGCGCCACCCGCTGCAGCGCCAGCTGGACTGCCCGCGCTGCCGCCGCACGCTGGCGCAGGGCTTTGACGTGGTGCGTAGCGGCCGCTACATCACCTACCGCTGCGCGGCGCGCCACGGACGTTTCAGCACCTTCGCCTCGTTCATGGTCGAAAAGGGCTTTGTGCGCCACATGACGCCGGTGGAGGTGCAGGACCTGGCCAAGCGCGTGGGCGCGGTGTACTGCACGAGTTGCGGCGCGCCGGTCGATATCCGCAAGGACCACGCCTGCCCCTACTGCCGCGCCGCCTTCTCGCTGCTTGACCCCGATGCCGTGCGCAAGGCGCTGGATGGCTACACCCGCGGGACAGCGGCCCCCGCGTCGGCCCCCGTGGACATCGGCGACGCGCTGGTCGCGCTGGAACGCGACCGCAGCCGCGCCGAACGCGAGCGCCAGCAGGCCGCCTTCAGCCAGGGCCGGGGCGACGCCGAGCTCACGGGCGACCTGCTGGCCGCAGGCGTGGAACTGGTCTGGAAGATGCTCACGCGCTAGGGCCTGTCACGCAGGGCGCATGGCGGCGCGGGGTTCGGCGCGTGCTGGCCTTACCATGGCTGCACCGAATGCCCGTGCGACGGACCCGTACCACCGCGCCCCGCCCCTCGCGGGAGGGGCGCCCCTGTTACCCGGAAAGCCCTATGCAAGCGCCCTACATTCCCCAAATCCGCCTCTACCAGGACTGGCTGCGCGACCGGCGCGGCCTGCAGTTCGAGGACTTCGATGCGCTCTGGCGCTGGTCCACCACCGACCTCGACGCCTTCTGGCAGAGCATCTGGGACTATTTCGACCTGCAGTCGCCCACGCCGCACAGCGCCGTGCTGGCGCAGAACAGCATGCCCGGCGCGCAGTGGTTCCCGGGCGCCCAGGTCAACTACGCGCGCCAGGCGCTGCGCCACGTGGACGCGGCGCACGCGGCCGGCCTGCCGGCCATCGTCAGCAGCAACGAAAAGCGCCAGCACCGCGAGATGTCTTGGCCCGAGCTGCGCCGCCAGGTGGCGTCGCTGGCACTGCACCTGCAGGAGCAGGGCGTGCAGCCGGGCGACCGCGTGGCGGCCTACCTGCCCAACGTGCCCGAGACCATGGTGGCCTTCCTGGCCACGGTGAGCATTGGCGGCGTGTGGAGCCTGTGCGCACCCGACATGGGCACCAACGCCGTGCTCGACCGCTTCCGCCAGATCGAGCCCAAGGTGCTGATCGCCGTGGACGGCGTGAGCTATGGCGGACGCGACCACGACCGCCTGGGCGTGCTGGCCGAGCTGCGCTCCCAGCTCCCCAGCGTGCAGCACACGCTGCTTCTGGGGAATCTGGATGCTACGATTTCAGTAGCTGGTTGCGCAAGCTGGGTGCTTGCTACAGGCCATGATGACCCCGAAACAGAGGCCTTTGAGCCGCTCTGGCTGCCGTTCGACCACCCGCTGTGGATCGTCTATTCCAGCGGCACCACGGGACTGCCCAAGCCCATCGTGCACGGCCACGGCGGCATGCTGCTGGTGCAGCTGCAGCTGGGCGCGCTGCACAACGACATTGGCTGCAGCTACGCGCCCAACAGCTTTGGCGAGCGCTACCACTGGTACAGCTCCACCGGCTGGGTGATGTGGAACGCCCAGGTCGGCGGCCTGCTGGCCGGCACCACCTGCGTGGTCTTCGACGGCAACCCCGGCGGCAGCAAGGAGCACCCGGACTGGGCCTCGCTCTGGCGCTTCGCGTCCGAGACCGGCGTGACCTTCTTCGGCGCTGGCGCGGCCTTCTATGCCAACTGCATGAAGGCCGGCGTGACCCCGGCGCAGTGCGGCGACCTGTCGTACCTCCGCGTGCTGGGCTCCACCGGCTCGCCGCTCAGCGCCGAGGTGCAGCAGTGGGGCACGCGCTTCATGGCCGAGGCCGGCGTGGACGGCGGCCGGGCCGACGGCATCTGGTGGTGCAACATCTCGGGCGGCACCGACTTCGCGGGCGCCTTCATCGGCGGCAACCGCGAGCTGCCGCAAACGCCCGGGCGCATGCAGTGCCGCATGCTGGGCGCTGCCGTCGAGGCCTGGGACGAGCAGGGCCGGCCCGTGGTCAATGCCGTGGGCGAGTTGGTCTGCACCCAGCCCATCCCGTCGATGCCGCTGTACCTGTGGGGCGACAGCGGCGCGCGCTACCTGGCCAGCTATTTCGACATGTACCCCGCCGGCCACGGCCGCAAGCCCGGCGGCGGCGACGGCCCGCCCGCCATGGGCGCCGTGTGGCGCCATGGCGACTGGATCCAGATCGGCACCGATGGCGCCTGCGTGATCTTCGGCCGCTCCGACGCCACCATCAACCGCCACGGCCTGCGCATGGGCACAAGCGAGCTCTACAGCGCCGTCGAGTCCCTGCCCGAGGTGCTCGACAGCCTGGTGGTCGACCTCGAATACCTGGGCCGCGAAAGCTACATGCCGCTGTTCGTGGTGCTGCGCCCCGGCCATGCGCTGGACGACGCGCTGCGCGCGCGCATCCAGGGCGCCATCCGCACGGCGCTGTCGCCGCGCTTCGTGCCCGACGACATCTTCGCCGTGGCCGAAGTGCCACGCACCCTGAGCGGCAAGAAGCAGGAGCTGCCCATCAAGAAACTGCTGCTGGGCCAGCCGCTGGAGAAGGTGGTCAACCAGGACGCCATGGCCAACCCCGGCTGCCTGGCCTGGTACGTCGATTTCGCGGCAAGCCGCGCTGTGGCGCAGGCCTGAAGCACCGCGCCTTGTCCTACCCCGGCTGAGGTGGCGGCTGGCCATAATGGGGGCCACCCAACGCCCGGGCCGCGCGGCCCGGCTTTGCCGCAGGAGTGCCGCCCATGTCTGCCACCGCCCCGCCCAAGCGCTTTTCGATGATCCGCGAATTCCAGCTGGCCGACTGGGTCACGCTGGGCAACGCGGTGTGCGGCACCGGGGCGTTGTTCTCCATGCTGTCGTACCTGCAGAAGGGCCCCGTGGAGCATGTCTACTACGCCTGCGCGCTGGTGCTGGCGGCGCTGGTGTTCGACGTGCTCGACGGGCGCGTGGCGCGCTGGCAGCACAAGAGCTCGGCCCTCGGCCGTGAGCTCGATTCGCTGGCCGACACCATCTCGTTCGGCGTGGCGCCTGCCGTCATCGCCTATGGCTGCGGCATGCAGGGGCTGTACGACCGCATCGTGCTGACCTACTTCGTGGCCTGCGGGGTGTCGCGCCTGGCGCGCTTCAACGTCACGGCCGAGGCGCTGTCGGAAGGCGGCGACAAGGTGAAGTACTTCGAGGGCACGCCCATCCCCACCTCCATCCTCCTCGTGGCCCTGCTGGCCTGGGCCGCCTCGCAGGGCGCCGTGGGCGAGCATCTGTGGGGCGGCAGCATGCGGCTGGCCGGCTTTACCCTGCACCCGTTGGTGCTGCTGTTCGCGCTGTCCGGCTCGCTCATGATCAGCCGCATCCGCATTCCGAAATTCTGAGCACCCCCTGGGGCGCTGCGCGCCTTTCCCCTTCTCTCGCCTCGCCGCGCGATGCGGGTCGGGGCCGCCACCGGCGGTGCGGCGCGGTCGGCCCAGGCCCATGCGCGGTGGCCGCTGAGCCGGGGGTGTCAGTTGCGCGCGGGGTGCCGCTGGTAGTATGACCCTGTGCTGTTGCGGGGTATTTTCCGCACGCGATCGCCCCATCACCAACCAGAGGAGAAGACGCAATGAGTGGTCAGACCAAGTTCCTGCTGCAAGAGAGCCAGATGCCCAAGGCCTGGTACAACCTGCAGGCCGACCTGCCCAAGCCCCTGCCGGCCGTGCTGCACCCGGGCACGCACCAGCCCGTGGGCCCGGACGACCTGGCACCGCTCTTCCCCATGGAACTGATCCTGCAGGAGGTGAGCACCGAGCGCGAGATCGACATCCCCGAGCCCGTGCGCGAGATCTACAAGCTCTGGCGCCCCGCGCCGCTGTTCCGCGCGCACCGGCTGGAAAAGGCCCTGGGCACGCCCGCCAAGATCTTCTACAAGTACGAGGGCGGCAGCCCCGCCGGCAGCCACAAGCCCAACACCGCCATCCCGCAGGCCTTCTACAACCAGCAGGCCGGCATCAAGCGCCTGACCACCGAAACCGGCGCGGGCCAGTGGGGCACCTCGCTGTCGTTCGCGGGCTCGCTGTTCGATCTGGAGGTGCTGGTGTTCCAGGTGCGCGTGTCATACGACCAGAAACCCTACCGCCGCGCCGTGATGGAAACCTACGGCGCGCGCTGCCTGGCCTCGCCGTCGCAGGAGACGCAGTACGGCCGCAGCGTGCTCGCCGAGCGCCCCGACCACCCGGGCAGCCTGGGCATCGCCATCTCCGAGGCCGTGGAACTGGCCGTGCAGCGCGACGACACCAAGTACGCGCTGGGTTCGGTGCTCAACCACGTGCTGCTGCACCAGACCGTCATCGGCATCGAAGCCATGGAGCAGATGCAGATGGCCGACGCCTGGCCCGACGTGGTGGTGGGCTGCACCGGCGGCGGCTCCAACTTCGCCGGCATCGCCTTCCCCTTCATCGGCCACGGCCTGCGCGGCGGCCCCAAGCCGCGCATCGTGGCCGTGGAGCCGGCCGCCTGCCCCTCGCTCACGCGCGGCAAGTACGCCTACGACTACGGCGACACCGGCCACATGACGCCGCTGACCAAGATGCACACCCTGGGCAGCACCTTCACGCCGCCGGGCTTCCACGCCGGCGGCCTGCGCTACCACGGCATGGCGCCGCTGGTCTCGCACGCCAAGGAACTGGGCCTGATGGAAGCCGTGGCCTACACGCAGAACCAGTGCTTCGAGGCCGGCGTGCTGTTCGCGCGCAACGAAGGCATCGTGCCCGCCCCCGAGGCCAACCACGCCGTCAAGGGCGCCATCGAGGAAGCCCTGCGCTGCAAGCGCGAGGGCAGGAGCGAGACCATCCTGTTCAACCTCTGCGGCCACGGCCACTTCGACATGGTGGCCTACCAGAAGTACTTCGCGGGTGAACTCAAGGAAGAGGCGTACGACGAGAAGGAGCTGGCGATGGCGCTCTCCGGTCTGCCGAGCGTCGCCGAACCCGCGTGAGCGAATCGTCAAGGGGGCCTGGCCCCCAGGCGCTCCAAGCCGCTGCGCCGTAAGGGGTAGCGGCTTTTTGCTATCTGTTTTATAGCTGCAGGCGCTTGTCTACAGAGCGTTGAAGACTGTTTTTGCTTGAAATTTAGGCCGCTGCGGGCTTGCGGTTCACCAGCACGATGCCCGCCGCCACCAGCGCCAGCGCGGCCAGCAGCCCGGGCGTCACGGGTTCGCCCAGCCACCACGCGCCGGCCAGCAGCGCGAACACCGGCGTGAGGAACACGAACACCGAGATCTTCGTGGCCGGGTAGTGCGCCAGCATCCACATCCAGGCCAGGTAGCTGGCGAACGCGCCCACCAGCGCCTGCACCAGCAGCGAGGCTGTGGCAAACGCGCTGAAGTCCAGGCTCCAGCGCTCGCCCAGCGCCAGCGACAGCAGCGGCAGCGCTGCCGTGCTCACCGCGACTTGGTAGAACAGTTGTTTGGCCGGCGCCACCTGGCCCAGCGGCGTGGTGCGGATGACCACGGTAGTCAGCGCCCACAGCAGGCCGGCCAGCAGGCCCAGCGCGTCGCCCAGCCAGGCGCGCGGCAGGGCGGCGTTGGCGGGGCCGAACAGCCCATCGCTGAAGGCCAGGCCCACGCCCAGGAAGGCACCCGCCAGGCCCAGCCACTGCCAGCCGCGCAGCCCCTCGCTGGGCACGAAGCGCGGCAGCAGCAGCGCCACCCAGAACGGCGCGCAGTACAGGAACACGGTGAGGCGTGAGGCCGTGGTGTACTGCAGGCCGGTGTAGATGCAGGCGAATTCCCCCGCGAACAGCGCGCCCGCCAGCAGCCCGGCCCCCAGCGCGCCGCGCGGCTCGCCCGCGGGGCCCAGGCGCACGCCGCGCCACCAGCACCACGCCGCCACCGCCGCCGTGGCCATGGCAAAGCGCACAAAGGCCTGGTACACCGGCGCCACTTCGGCCACCGTGGCCTTGACCAGCACCTGCTGCGCGCCCCAGAGCATGCAGCAAGCCAGGAGGATGGAAATGGCGAGGGTGTCGAGGTGGGGTTTGCGCGAATGGGGCATGGCGCAGATGCTAAAGCACCGTGCCTTGCCCCGTTCGCCTATCCACCATGCTTCGGTGGATCAAACGGTCAGGGGCAAGCCCAGGCGCCGTTGCTGCGCGAGAACACCGAATTCCCGTAGAACAAGCCATTGCCATCGCTTGCCAGCGCCCACGAGGTGCTGTAACCGCGCGAGATGGCGGCCTGCCGCTGCCATGTCGTGCCATTGCGTGCAAACAGTGCCATGTACATACCTCCCACCATCGGACCGCACGAGAGATCGGTGGCGAGGACATCAAGTTCAGGGGGTTGGTTCCCTGGCGCATTGCGAGCGAGAACGGCGAGGGTGTTGCCATCGCTGGACAGCTTCATGGTGCTGTAGGAGCCCGCTGCAATATCCACGACGTACACAATTCCGACCGGAATGCGAGCTTGTTGGCTCCAGGTGCCGTTGTCTTGCTGGGTGAAGACTAGAGCGAGGGGTGTGGTCTGCGTCTGCTGGGCGTCACGATAAAAAGCACCTTGGTTCACGGCCAAGGTCTTGCCGTCACTGGACAGAGCCATGAGCTCGGCCGATTTTCCGCCCGTTTCCAGCAAGGCCTGTGGGGACCAGATCGCGCCGGTGCGGGCGTAGGTTGCTACGGCACCGATGGATGTGAAGCCGACGCCTGCGGGGGTGGCGAACATCAGCGATGTGGCCAGCAGATTGCCTTCGGCGGACAGGGCCAGGTCGAGGCCTGTTGCGCGGCACGGCTGCGGGCAGGTTGATGGGGCGCTGGGCGCCGCCAGAGCGCCTTGCTGGAGCCAGTCACTGCCGTTGCGCTGGTAGATGTACACCACGTTCTGGGTGTCATCCGAGGCGCTGCTGGCGGGCTCCCGGGCCTGCACCGCCAGAGTAGCGCCGTCTGCCGACAGCGCAATCCGATCGGCAAAATAGGCTCTGCCGGTGCGCAGAACGGCTTGCTGTTGCCACGGCTGGGTGCTGCTGGCGCGTCCGAATACGTATGCGGCGGAATCTGCATCGGCGCGTGGAATTGCGAAGGCCAGTGTGAGGCCATCCTTGGACAGCTTGAAGGGCGTCGATGGATGGAGTGCAGTGCGTCCCGAGGGGAATTCGTGGCTGATACTGTTGACGACATCCAGCGATCTGGGTGCTGTGAAATCGCCGCATCCGTTGGCGTCACACGCACGCAGGCGGTAAGTGGTGTTGAGGCGCGCGGTCAGGCTGAGTACATCGGTACCAGCGACGTTGCCGGTAAACGTTTGTGCATCGTAAGATTGGTACTGAAAGCCGGTCCTGGAGGTGTCGTTGTAATCACTCAACTTGACCTCACCCAGCGGACCCGATCCGTCGGGGTCTGCATGCAGTTCGTAGCGGGTGGCGCCTGGAGTCGCGCTCCACTGGAAGTACTCAAGGTATGCGAAATTGACCGAAAAGTTGGCGGGTGCCGCGAGGGTGGAGGGGGGCGGTGTATCGGAAGAGCCCCCTCCGCAGCCTGCCAAGGCCCCCAGGAGGGCGCCCAGCGCCAAGGTGATCCGCAATGGGTTGGAATGCAATCGTGCAGGGATCAAACCGGGAGTGGTGTGCATCTCAAAAATCTTTCTTGAAAACGACTGATTCGCCTATGGCCCGATGATGGGCGCGTGGCACGTCGGACGATTGGAGCATTGCTGATTTGAAAACAACGTTTTTATTTGTTTCGCTGAATTCGTTCGTGCCATTCGCGCGCGGGATTCTTCGGCAGTGCACGTCCAGCAGATGGAGTGTGGGTTTGAGGGCAGGAGGCCGAATTCAGCTCGCGAATGGAGTTTTCCATTGAGCGACGTGATCTCCCTGCTGGCATTCGGCACGCTCGTCTGGGGGCCTGGCCTCAGCGTTGGCGTTTCCGGGTCAGGCACCACAGAGCGCGCCGTCAAGAGACAGATGCGCTCCGCGCGCATTCTGGCGTCTGGCATAGAGCGTGGGGGACGGTTTTGTGGGATGTTTTGATCCGTTCAATCGCTGGGTGGTCTCTGTATTGGGTCTTCTCATCCTGTTCGTGATGAAGCTGGGATGACGCCACGGGTCAGGCCGATGCCAAGCTCTATTGAGCCGCTTTGGTGCCTGTCGCAGCGTGCAGCCAGGGCGTGATCGCATCCTGCGACAGCGGGCGGCAGAACAGGTAGCCCTGGCACACGTCGCAATCGAGCCCCGCCAGGAAGTCGCGCTGGCCCTGCGTTTCCACCCCCTCGGCCACCACGGCCAGGCCCAGGTGGTGGGCCAGGCCGATGGTGGCGGTGCAGATGGCGGCGTCGCCGGGGTTGGTCTCCAGGTCGCGCACGAAGGTGCGGTCGAGCTTGAGGTAGTCCAGCGGCAGGCGCTGCAGGTAGGCCAGCGACGAGTAGCCGGTGCCGAAGTCGTCCATGGCCAGGCGCACGCCGAGCGCGCGGATCTGTTCGAGCCGGCGCACGCTGGCCAGCGGGTCCTGCATGGCGACGGACTCGGTCACCTCCAGCGTCAGTGCACCGGCGGGCAGGCCGTGGGCGCGCAGGGCCTCGGCGATCTGCTCGGGCAGCTGGGGGTTGCGCAACTGCACGGCGCTGAGGTTGACCGACACGCCGAGGTGGCCCAGCCCCTGGCCGTGCCATTGCGCCAGGGCTGCGCTGGCCGTGCGCAGCACCCATTCGCCCATCTGGTTGATGAGACCCAGTTCCTCGGCCAGCGGGATGAAGTCGAGCGGCGGTATCCACTGCCCGTCGGCGTTCTTCCAGCGGATCAGCGCCTCCACGCCGAGCACGCGGCTGCTGCGGCAGTCGAGCAGAGGCTGGTAGTGCACGTCGAAGGCTTGCTGGGCCACGGCCTGCTTGAGTGCGCGCTCCAGCGTGGCGCGCTTGGCGGCCACGGCCAGCATGGCGGTGTCGAAGCAGCGGTAGACGCCCTTGCCCATGCCCTTGGCCTGGTACATGGCGATGTCGGCGCTCTGCATCAGGCTGCCGCGGTCCTGGCCGTCCTCGGGGTAAAAGCAGATGCCGATGGACGTGGTGGTGCGCAGCTCGTGCCCGGCCAGCAGCAGCGGCTGGGCCAGTTGTTCCAGCAGCTTGGAAGCGACGTGGATGGCATGCTGCGGGTTGTCCAGCTCGGTGAGTACCACCACGAACTCGTCCCCGCCCAGGCGCGCCACGATGTCGTTGGCGCGCACGGCGTCGCGCAGGCGGCGCGCCGTCTCGCGCAGGAATTCGTCGCCCATGCCGTGGCCCAGGCTGTCGTTGATGCCCTTGAAGTTGTCCATGTCGAGGAACAGCACGGCCAGGCGGCGAAAGTGGCGGCGCGCGTCGGCCACGAGCTGGTCCAGCCGGGCCTCCAGCGTGTAGCGGTTGGCCAGGCCGGTCAGGGTGTCGTGGTGCGCCAGGCGCTCGATGGCCTGGGCCGCCTGGCGCTGCTCGGTGACGTCGGAGTAGATGCTGACGAAGCCGCCGTGCGGCAGCGGCGCGCCCAGCACCTCGATCACCGTGCCGTTGGGGCGCACGCGCTCCAGCCGGTGCGGCGCGGGGTGCAATGCCTTGGCGGTGATGTCGGCGACGAAGCGCTCCACGTCGATGGCGCCGTATTCGCCGCGCTCGGCGTTGAAGCGCGCCAGTTCGGAGAAGTGCGGCCGCTGCTCGACCAGCGCGCGTGTGAAGCCCAGCAGCCGGATGGCCTCGTCGTTCATCAGCACCAGGTGCAGGTGGGTGTCAAAGATGCTCACACCGCAGGGCAGGTTGTCGGCCAGGGTCTGCAGCAGCTCGTTCTTTTCGGCCAGCGCGGCCTCGCGCGCCTTGTTCTCGGTGATGTCGGTGTAGCTGGTGATGAAGCCCACTACGCGCCCGTCGGCCTGCATAGGCCGGCCTTCGACGAGGTGGGTGCGGCCGTTGGGGCGGTGGCGTTCGAGCCGGTGCGGCTCGAAGCGTAGGGCCCACTCGCGGCGCTGCTGCACGTAGGCCTCGGGCTCGCCCGGGCCGAACTCGCCGCGCCGCGCGGGGTAGCGGATCAGGTCCTCGAACGGCACGTCGGGGTACACGCCCTCGGGCGGCAGGTCGAGCACCTTGAGCAGGTTGTCGTTCCAGCACTTCAGGCGCAGCTGCTCGTCAAACACCGAGATGCCCTGTGGCAGGTGCGCCAGCACGCTGCGCAGGTACAGCGCCTGGTCGTGCATGGCCGTGGCGTTGTGCTCGCGCTCGGTGATGTCGGTGTAGATGCTGACGAAGCCGCCGCCGGGCAGCGGCGCGCCGATCACCTCGATGGCGCTGCCGCCGGGGCGCTGGCGCACGAAGCGGTGCGGCTCGCGCCGGCGCGCCAGGTCCATGCGTTGGCGTGTGAGCGCGTGCGGGTCGCCCGGGCCGTATTCGCCGCGGCAGGCGTTGAAGTACAGCAGGTCTTCCAGCGTGGGCATGGTCGGGGTGAACATCCCCGGTGGCAGCCCCAGCAGTTCCAGCAGCAGGTGGTTGGCGGCCGCCACGCGCAGTTCGGCATCGAACAGCGCAATGCCCACGGGCAGGTGTTCCACCATGGCGCGGAACAGCGTGAGCTCGTCCTGGGGGTCGAGGGTGCCGAGGAATTTCTTGCGCTGGTCCAATGTCCCCTCCGGATGAACGGGCCGCCGCGGCAAAGCAGCGGTGGCAAGAGGCCTGGATTTGTATACAAAGGTTTCGAGCAGGCCCATGGTGACAAATGACGCCCCGGTGCGCATGAGGGTTTGCACCATGGCGGCGCGCTGGCCCGGCGGCGGGCGGCCCCGGGGCCACGGTACACTTCCCGGCTTCCAGCCCTGGTCGCGCAAGCGCCAATTTCGCACTCCCCCTCTTTCATGGCCGTTGACACGGCGGGCCACGCCCGCACCAGCTTTGACCTCAAGAGCGCCTCGCTGCCGGTGGTGGCCGTGGTGCTCAAGACCACCGACGCCACCGTGCTCGCCGCCGACCTGGCCGAGCGCCTGGCCGACGACCCCGGCTTCTTCGACAACGACCCCGTGCTGATCGACCTGGCGCCCGTGCGCGAGGCGCCCGAGCCCATCGACTTCGCCGCCGTGGCGGCCCTGCTGCGCCAGCACCGCACGCTGCCCGTGGCGGTGCGCGGCGGCAACCCGGCGCAAATGGAAGCGGCGCATGCCGTGGGCCTGGTGGCCGCGCCCGAGGCGCCGCCCGCGCGCGCCGAGGCGCATGCGGAAGTGCGCGAAGTCATCCGCGAGGTGGAGGTGGTGCGCGAGGTGCCGGTCGAGGTGCCCGTGGCCGGCCCCGCCACCGTGGTGATCGACAAGCCGCTGCGCTCGGGCCAGCAGGTCTATGCGCGCGGCGCCGACCTGGTGGTGATGGCTGTCGTGAGCTTCGGCGCCGAGGTCATCGCCGACGGCAACATCCACGTCTACGCCCCGCTGCGCGGCCGCGCCATCGCGGGTGCGCGCGGCAACGCCGAGGCGCGCATTTTTTCCACCTGCCTGGAGCCGCAGCTCGTCTCCATCGCGGGCATCTACCGCACCACCGAAACCGAACTGCCCGCCAGCGTGCGCGGCAAGCCGGCCCAGGTGCGGCTCGACGGCGAGAAGCTCCTCATCGAGCCGCTCGCCTGAACTCTCTCTATCAACCCACTGGAAACCAGCATCACATGGCCAAAATCGTCGTCGTGACCTCCGGCAAGGGTGGCGTGGGCAAGACCACCACCAGTGCCAGCTTCGCCACCGGCCTCGCCCTGCGCGGCCACAAGACCGCGGTGATCGACTTCGACGTCGGCCTGCGCAACCTCGACCTCATCATGGGCTGCGAGCGCCGCGTGGTGTACGACCTCATCAACGTGATCCACGGCGAGGCCAACCTCAACCAGGCCCTCATCAAGGACAAGCAGTGCGACAACCTGTTCGTGCTGGCCGCCAGCCAGACGCGCGACAAGGATGCGCTCACGCAGGACGGCGTCGAGAAGGTGCTGACCGACCTGGCCGGCATGGGCTTTGACTACATCGTCTGCGACTCGCCCGCCGGCATCGAGAGCGGTGCGCTGATGGCCATGCACTTCGCCGACGAGGCCTTGCTGGTCACCAACCCCGAAGTCTCTTCGGTGCGCGACTCCGACCGCATCCTGGGCATGCTGGGCAGCAAGACCAAGCGCGCCATCGAGGGCGGCGATCCGATCAAGGAGCACCTGCTCATCACGCGCTACAACCCCAGCCGCGTGGAAGACGGCCAGATGCTGAGCCTGGAAGACATTCAGGACATCCTGCGCATCAAGCTCATCGGCGTGGTGCCCGAGTCCGAGGTGGTGCTGCAGTCGTCCAACCAGGGCACGCCCGCCATCCATGCCCAGGGCAGCGATGTGTCGGAAGCCTACAAGGACGTGATCGACCGCTTCCTCGGCGCGGACAAGCCCCTGCGCTTCATCGAGGCGGAAAAGCCCGGCTTCTTCAAACGCCTGTTCGGGAGCAAATAAGCCATGGCATCGTTCCTCTCCTTCCTGCTCGGCGAAAAGAAGAAGACCGCCAGCGTCGCCAAGGAGCGCCTGCAGATCATCCTGGCGCACGAGCGCAGCGGCCGCAACGCGTCCGAGCCCGACTACTTGCCCGCGCTGCAGCGCGAGCTGGTCGCCGTGATCTCCAAGTACGTCAAGATCAACCCCGACGACCTCAAGGTGCACCTGGAGCGCCAGGACAACCTCGAAGTGCTCGAAGTGAAGATCGAGCTGCCCGAGGCCGGGCGCTGATCTATATATGAAATCGGCTTCCAGGGCGCATGCAATCTGCGCCGGAAGCTATTAAAAACGAAGCAATCGAGGTGTTTCATCGCGTTCCCGACGCATGAAACGGGCACGGCCCAGGCCAGCGGCCACCGCGCAAGGGCCTGGGCCGGCCGCGCCGCCCCGCTGCGCTGGTGGCGTCCCCCTTCCGCATCGCGCAGCGATGCCAGAGAAGGGGAAGGCGCGAAGCGCCTCAGGGGGTTGTATCCGTTCAGCGCGCGTGCTTCGCGAACTTTCCGGCGAAGGCCTGGGCGATGCTCAGGCCGCGCTGCCCGGGCTCCAGCGTCGCCCGCTGGCCCGCGGCGATGGTGCCTGTCTGCTCCACCGCCAGGTAGTAGCCGCAGCAGCCCGCCAGCGCCATGGCGCGGCCCGCCTGGGCAAAGCCCATCACCGCAGTGAACTTGTAGCAGGGCTCGCGCGGCGCGGTCACGCGCAGCACGCAATCCGGGAAATGCAGGCGGTCGCCCACGAACACCTCGTGTTCCAGCAATCCGTCCACCGTGAGGTTCTCGCCCAGGAAGCCCGGCGGCAGGGTTTCGTCCAGCGGGCTGATGCCGCGCTCGCGCCGCTGCGCCTGCCAGAAGGCGTAGTGCGCGGCCGGGTAGGCGTACACCGCCTTGTCCAGGCCGCCGTGCACGCTCAGGTCGGCCTGCTCGTCGCCTTCCAGGCCCAGCCGGCCCACGGCCACCGGGCCGGCCGCAGGGGTCTTGCCAATGGCGGTGAGGATCTGGCGCTCGACCATGCGCACCCGCCGTGCGGTGCCCACGTTCACGCTGTGCACGCAGAGCGCCATGGGCTTCTTACAGCGGGTGCTCGGTGTAGAAGCGCCCGCCGTGGTAGAGCAGCGGCGAGGCGCCGGCACGGTGGTCGCAACGCTCGACCTCGCCGACGAAGATGACGTGGTCGCCTTCCTCGTAGCGGCTGCGGCTGACGCATTCAAACGTGGCCGCGGCGCCGGCCAGCAGCGGCGCGCCGCTCAGGCCCGGGCGGTGCACCACGCCAGCCCAGCGGTCCACGCCGCGCGCGGCGAAGCGTTCGGCCAGCGCCACCTGGTCGGCGGCCAGCACGTTGATGGCGTAGTGGGCGCCGGTGGCGAACGCCGGCAGCGAGGCCGAGGCCAGCGCCAGGCTCCACAGCACCAGCGGCGGGTCCAGCGAGACGGAGTTGAAGGAATTGGCCGTGAGCCCGACCAGGCGCCCGTCGGCGCTGCGCGCCGTGACCACCGTCACGCCCGTGGCAAACATGCCCAGGGAGGTACGGAATTCCCGTGTGGAAAAGCGGGGAGGAGGGGAGGGGCGAGGGCTCAGCACGGACAAAGCAAGGTGGCGCGGGCTATTATCGTCCGGGTGCCTGAATCTTGCAGTCGTACGGTTTTGCGTGCCTGCGGCGCCCGTACGGAGCCCCCATGTCCCTGACCCCCTCCTTCACCGCCCTCGGCGCCGGTCCCGCCGTGCTGATGCTGCACGACGCCGACGGCGGCCGCCTCACCTTCGCCCCGCAGGTGGAAACGCTGGCCAGCGCGGGCTACCGCGCCGTGGCCTGGGACATGCCCGGTTACGGCCGCAGCGCGCCCATCGACCCCTATTCGTTCAAGGGGCTGGCGCACAGCTGCATGGCGCTGATAGACGCGCTGCAGTGCGACACCATCACCCTGGTCGGCCACGGCATGGGCGCCATGCTGGCGCTGGAAGTGGCCGTGCGCCACCCCGCGCGTGTGCGGCGCCTGGTGCTGTGCGCCGGCGGCCCGGCCCTGGACGCGCAGACCGTGGAGGACTGGGTGGCGCCGCGCGAGCAGGCGCTTGAAGAGGGTCTGGACATGGAAACCCTGGCGCAGAAGCTGGTGCCGCGCTGCATCGGCAGCGGCGCGCTCCCCGAGGGCGTGCGCCTGGCCACCCACGCACTGGCCCAGGTCTACCCGGGCACCTACCGCCGGGCGCTCGAGGCGCTGCCGCGCTTCGACCGCCATGCCGCGGCCTTTGCCCAGCTGCACATGCCGGTGCTGCTCGTCAGCGGCGCGGCCGACCGCTGCACGCCGCCCGAGGCGCTGCAGGCGCTGGCCCAGGTGCTGCCCGATGCCCGCCACGTGAGCCTGCCCTACGTGGGCCACTGGCCACAGCTCGAAGATCCGGAAGGGTTCGACGGCGCGCTGCTCGACTTCCTGGCCTCCTCGCGGGTGCTGCATTGAGCGCGCGCCCGTCCTTCGTCGCACCGGCCCGGCGCCTGCGCGCCAGCCTGTATGCCGTCGGCCTGCTGGCGGCGGCTGCGGGCTCGGCCTGGGCCTCCACGGTGGCCGCGCCCGCGCCGCGCGAGGCCTCGGCCTGCGCGCTGCTGCGGCCGCGCCTGCCGGGCGTGGGGCCCGAGCTGTGCAAGGCGGCGCAGCTGGTGCCCAGCGGCGCGCGCTCGCGCCAGGGCCTGCCGCTGTTCTGGCGCGACGTGCTGCCGCCTGCGGCCGTGCCCGGCGTGCAGACGGTGGGCGCCGCCGAGCCGCTGCGCGTGCTGGTGGTGGGCGCCATGCACGGCGACGAGCTCACCTCGGCCTCGCTGGCACTGCACTGGATCGCGCTGGCCCAGAAGGCCGGACAGCCCGTGCACTGGCGCTTCATCCCGGTGCTCAACCCCGACGGGCTGCTGGCCAAGCAGCCCACGCGCGTGAACGCGCGCGGCGTGGACCTGAACCGCAACTTCAACACCCCGCGCTGGGAACACGACGCGCCGCACTACTGGGAAAAGCGCACGCGCAAGGACCCGCGCCGCTGGCCGGGCCCCACGCCGCTGTCCGAGCCAGAGTCGCAGTTCCTGCACGCACAGATGGACGCGTTCCGCCCGCAGCTGGTGGTGAGCATCCACGCGCCCTATGGCGTGCTCGATTTCGACGGCCCGCACGAACCGCCGCAGCGCCTGGGGCGCCTGCGCCTGGACCGGGTGGGCATCTTTCCCGGCTCGCTGGGCCACTACGGCGGCGTGCAGCAGGGCATGCCGGTGGTCACCATCGAGCTGGACCATGCGCTGCGCATGCCGCGCGATGCCGAGGTGCGCTCGATGTGGAGCGACCTGCTGCGCTGGATGGACGACCGCCTGCTGAACACCGAGCCCGGTGCGCCGGGGCAGGCCCGGAAATAGGCGTTAAATCGCCCTGCAGCGCTTGCCGGGCAAGCGCTTCAAGCTACTAAAAATGTAGCGGCTTCCTCGCGTGCGCCGGTGTCCTGCTGCACGGCATCCGGCGGACCGCCCTTGCCCCACAGGGCGCCGCGCCAGTGCATGCCCAGGAACTGCGCGCACAGCTGCACCGAGTCGATCATGGGCTGGGCCTTGGCCCGGTCGCCGCTGGTGGCGACCAGGCGCAGCGTCTTGCGCGCCATCTGCTCCTTGAACGGCAGGCCGGGGATGCGCATCCAGGCGCTCCAGTGGTCGAGGTAGGTCTTGAGCGGCGCCGGAATGCTGAACCAGTACACGGGCGCGACGAAGACGATGTGGTCGGCCGCCAGCGTGGCGTCGAGCAGCGTCTTCATGTCGCCCTCGGGCGCCGGGTAGCTGCCCGTGGTGTGGCGCTGGTCCACGAAGCGCGGCAGGTCCAGGTGCGCCAGCGACAGCCAGGTCTGCGTGGCCTCGGCGGGCAGGGCGGCAGCGGCCTGCCGCGCCAGCCATTCGGTGTTGCCCACGATGCCGGGCTCGCGCGTGGAGGTGGTGAGGAAGAGGTAATGGGGGGAGGCCGTCATCCGGGCATGGTAGCGCGCGCCGGCGACGAAATTCCCGAGTTCCGTGCTCTACACTCGCCCAATGACCCTGGCATCACTGTGGTTGATTCCTCCGCGCCGCGGAATGCGTGCCCCGCCGAAAGGCGTGGCGTGAAAGCGATGCAGCGCAAGGCCGCCGTGCGGATCGCGCTGGTCACCCTGGCGATGGCGGCGCTGGCCAGCCCGCTGGCCTGGTACGTGTCGCAGGAAAACGCCGAAAAAGAGGTCGTGGCCCTGGCCCAGGAGGAGGCCCGCCGCGTGCTGCAGCGTGAGCAGGCGCTGCAGCTCGACGGGCCGCAGGCGGGCATGCATGCCGAACTGGCGGCCCGGCAGCTGGCCGGCGGCCTGTTCGACATCGCCGAGATCTATGGCGCCCAAGGCCGCAAGCTCGCCGAAACCCTGACCGCGCAGGGCGAAAAGGTCGAGGCCATGCTGCCCAAGCACGGCGTGCCGCGCTACCACCAGGCCTTTTATGAACGGCTCACGCTGGACACGGGGGCGCAGGTGCTGCGCGTGTTCGTGCCGCTGCGCGAAGCGGCGGGCGGTGGCCCCGTCACCGGCTATTTCGAGGGCGTGCGCGTGCTGCCCCCGTGGCAGACCGACCAGATCTTTGCGGACGCGCTCGTCGTCGGGCTCATGGTGTGCCTGGCCTCGCTGGCCTGCGGCGCGGCCATGTACCCGGTGGTGGTGCACCTGGCAAGCGAGAACGAGCACAAGGCGCGCGAGGTGCTGGAGTCGCACATCGCCATGATGGAAGCGCTCGGCCGGGCCATCGCCAAGCGCGACTCCGACACCGGCGCGCACAACTACCGTGTGGCGTGGGTGTCGGCGGTGCTGGCCGAGGCGCTGGGCCTGCAGGGCGCGGCCATGCAGTCGCTCATCCTGGGCAGCTTCCTGCACGACGCGGGCAAGATCGGCATTCCGGACGCCATCCTGCTCAAGCCCGGGCGGCTCGACGAGGACGAGATGCGCACGATGCGCACCCATGTGCGCCAGGGCGAGGACATCGTCACCGGCGCGGGCTGGCTGGACGGCGCGCGCGACGTGGTGGCCTGCCACCACGAGAAGTGGGACGGCTCGGGCTATCCGCGCGCGCTCGCCGGGGAGGCGATTCCGCTGGCCGCGCGCATCTTCGCCGTGGCCGACGTGTTCGACGCCCTCAGCTCGCGCCGCCCCTACAAGGCGCCGCTGCCGCCCGAGGACGTGCTGCGCATCCTGCACGAAGGGCGGGGCAGCCATTTCGACCCGGTGGTGCTGGACGCCTTTCTTCCGATGGCCGATGCGCTGCGCTGCCAGCTCGATGGCCTGGACGAGGAGGCCGTCCAGGCGCTGATGGAGACCATGGTGCTGCGCCACTTCGACACGCTCACGGCATGATCGGCGCTGACGACGTGCTGACGGCCCGTATCCGGGGCAGGGAAAATGCGGTGCCCGGCCGGGCACGCTGCTCGCTACCCTGCCCTCTCACTCTGAAACCCCAAGGAGCATTCCCATGACGCAGGTTCGCAAATGGATGGCCGCCGGCCTGGGCGCGGTGGCCCTGGCCGCGGCGCCGCTGGCACTGGCCCAGCAGGGCAACACCGTGCCCGTGGGGGTGGTGGGGCCGTTCAGCGGGCCTTCGTCCGACTTCGGCACGCCCATGCTGCAGGGCATCCAGATGGCAATCGACGAGATCAACGCCGTGGGCGGCTACGTGGGGCGGCCGCTGGCGCTGGTGATCAAGGACGACAAGGGCGATCCCGAGGCGGGCCTGCAGGCCGCGCAGGAGCTGGCGGCGCAGAAGGTCGTGGCCACCATCGGTTTTTGCAACACCGGCGTGGCGATGAAGGCGCTCGACGTCTTCCAGAACGCGCGCATCCCGCTCATCGTGCCGTGCTCCACGGGCACGCCGGTCACGGCCAAGTACCCGGCGCCCGACAGCTACATCTTCCGCAACGCCGCGCGCGACAGCATCCAGGCGCCGTTCGTGGTGAACGACATCGTCAAGCGCGGCTGGACCAAGGTGGCCATCTTCGCCGACACCACGGGCTACGGCGAGGCCGGCCTCAAGGACGTGGAGGCGGCGCTGGAGGCGCGCAAGCTCAAGGCGGTGCACGTCACGCGCTTCCCGCTCGGCGTGACCGACCTGCGTGCCGAGCTGCAGGCCGCGCGCGACGCCGGCGCCAACGTGGTCTTCAGCTACACCGTGGGCAAGGAGAACGCCGTCATCGCCAACGGCCGCCGCGACCTGGGCTGGAAGGTGCCGCAGGTGGGTGCCTGGACGCTGTCGTTCCCGTTCTTCATCGAAGGCGCCAAGGACGCGGCCGAAGGCGCGCTGATGGCGCAGACCTTCATCGCCGAACCCAGCAACGAGCGCCGCGCCGCCTTCCTGAGCGCCTTCACGCGCAAGCACGGCAAGCGCATGGCCGTGCCCATGGCGGCGGCGCAGGGCTACGACGCGGGCTACCTGCTCACGCACGCGCTGTTCGGCATCCGCGACGGCAAGCTCGACGGACCGGCCGTCAAGCACGCGCTGGAGAACATGCCGCGCATCTACTACGGTGTGGTGGCCACCTACGAGCACCCCTTCAGCCGCGAGGACAAGGACGCCGTCAGCCAGAACATGCTGGTGATGGGCAAGGTGCAGAACGGCGCCGTGACCTTTGCCTACCCCGAGGACGCCAAGCGCAACCTCATCGTTCAACGCAAGAAGTGAGATAACCCCCTGAGCGGCGTTGCCGCTTCCCCCTTCTCTCGCCTCGCTGCGCGAGCCGGGAAGGGGGACACCGCCAGCGCGGCGGGGCGGCGCGGCCGGCCCAGACCCTTGCGCGGCGGTCGCTGGCCTGGGCACTGCCCGTGGCGTAGATGGCGTGCCTTGCCAAGGGCTGCAAACACGTTCCCGCCCGCCGCCGTGGCGCAGGCGGGGCGTCGTCAGGCGCGGGCAGGTTGCAGGGGTGCGCTGTTGCTGGCGCGATCGAAGCCGTAGAAGCCGAAATCCATGCCCGGGCGCGCGCCGTCGATGAGTTCGGCCAGCGCCAGGCCCGAGCCCGCGCCGTGCGTCCAGCCCAGGGTGCCGTGGCCGGCGTTCACCCAGAGCTTGCCCAGGCGCGTGCGGCCGATGAACGGAATGTTCGTCGGCGTGGCCGGGCGCAGGCCGGTCCAGTACTGCGGGTCGCCGCCCTGCTCGGGCGTGCGCGTGTCGCAGACGCCGGGGAACACTTCCTCGATGCGGCGCGAGAGCATGTGGCAGCGCGCGCGGGCCACCGGGGTGTCCAGCGCCATGTCGAAGCCGCCCAGCTCGATGGTGCCGGCCACGCGCAGCTTGTCGCCCAGGCGGCTGATGGCGATCTTGCGGCCGTCGTCGAGCGCCGAGACCGTGGGCGCGGCCTCGGGGCGCAGGATGGGGAAGGTGGCGCTGTAGCCCTTGCCGGGGTAGATCGGCAGGTCCACGCCCACGTTGCGCAGCAGCGGCGCGCTGTAAGAGCCGCATGCGACAACGATGGCGTCACCTTGGAGTATTTGGTCTTTTTGGCCTGCAGCGCCCGGCTGATTTGCGCGGACAGCTACGGATTCGATAGCGCCACCGACCTTGTTCAGGCGCAGCACGTCGTGGCCGTAGAGGAACTGCACGCCGCGTGCCGCGCAACGCTCGGCCAGCTGCGCCGTGAAGGCGCGCGCGTCGCCGCTCTCGTCGGTGCTGGTGTAGGTGCCGCCGACGATGCGGTCGCCATAGGCGCGGAACGCCGGCTCGATCTGGAGCAGCTCGTCGCGTGTCACCAGGCGGCGCTGCACGCCATGCTTGCGCATCAGCTCCACGGCCAGGCCGGCGTCGTCAAACGACTTCTGGTCGGCGTAGAAGTGGGCGATGCCGCGCTCCAGGCGGTGGTATTCGATGCCGGTGCTGCGCACCAGCTCCTTGAGCGCGCGGTGGCTGTAGGCGCCCAGCGCCACCAGCTGCTGCACGTTGCGCTCGAAGGCGGTGTCATTGCACTGCGCCAGGAACTTCATGCCCCAGCGCCATTGCTGCCAGTCCAGCTGCGGGCGGAACAGCAGGGGCGCTTCCTTGTCCAGCATCCACTTGAGCGCCTTGATCGGTGCCTCGCGGTTGGCCCAGGGCTCGCAGTAGCTCACCGAGATCTGGCCCGCGTTGGCGAAGCTGGTCTCCAGCGCCGCGCCCGGCTGGCGGTCGACCACGATGACCTCGTGGCCGCGCTCGCGCAGGTGCCACGCCGTGCTGATGCCGATGATGCCGGCTCCGAGAACAATGGTTTTCATGGGAGCGCAGTGTGATCGACATTGCTTTTAAATAAAAGCAAAATTAAACTTCATCAAAAAACATCAGAATTGCTAATAAATTGGGTGCCAGGCCTGCGGCCGCCGCCCACCAATCTGAGTGAGGAGACCATGAGTACCTACGACCCCGCTGCCCTGGAATGCCTTGCCGCCATCGTCGAGGAGGGCGGCTTCGAGCGCGCCGCCCAGCGGCTGAACGTCACGCAGTCCGCCGTCTCGCAGCGCCTGCGCGCGCTGGAAGCCCAGGTGGGCTCGGTGCTCATCGTGCGTAGCCGGCCCCTGCGGCCGACCTCGGCCGGGCAGCTGCTGCTCAAGCACACCAAGCAGCTGCGCCTGCTGCGCGCCGACCTGGAACGCGACCTGCAGGAGCTGGCGCCCAGCGCGCACGGCGGCGGGCGCGAGGAGGAGCGCATCTCCATCGCCATCAATGCCGACAGCATCGCCACCTGGGCGCTCGATGCGCTGCACGACCTGGTGCGCCAGCGCCTGCCGCTGGAAATCATTGCCGACGACCAGGACTTCACGCAGGAATGGCTGCGCTCGGGCCAGGTGCTGGGCTGCGTGACCACCCTCAAGCAGGCGCTGCGCGGCTGCAAGATGGTGCCGCTGGGCGCCATGCGCTACGTGGCGGTGGCCTCGGCCTCTTTCGCCGAGAAGCACCTGCCGGGCGGGCTCACGGCGCACAACTTCCGCGAGGTGTCCTACCTGTCGTTCAACCGCAAGGACGACATGGCCGCCGAGTTCGTGGCCCGCGCCTTTGGCCTCAAGCGCGTGGCGCTGAACCACCTGTTCGTGCCCAGTTCCGAGGGCCAGCTGCACGCCGTGAAGGCCGGCTGGGCCGTGGGCGTGCTGCCCGAGCTGCTGGTGCGCTCGGGCCTGGCCGATGGCACGCTGGTGGACATGGCACCCGGCCAGGAGCTGCCCATCAAGCTCTACTGGCACTGCTGGAACCTGGAATCCGAGGTGCTCGACACCCTCACCCAGGCTTTGACCGAGGCCGCCGAACGCACGCTGACGGCCTAGCCTCGGCCGAGGGCGATGCTGCACTGCGTCAAAGAATGCGTCAGAAAATGAACGCAGTGGTTGCAAAACAACTCGACCATTTATTTTTCAACCGCAGTGCATAAGATGGAGGTCATGCAGACGCAGCACCCCAAGATTTCCTTCAAGGAGCAGATGCACCAGGCGCGCGAGAACGCGATCCTGCAGACCACCTGCCGCCTGCTCGGGGAGAAGGCCTTCGACGCGATGACCATGGACGACGTGGCCAACGACGTCGGCATCGCCAAGGCCAGCCTGTACAAGCATTTCGCCAGCAAGGAAGAGCTGTGCAGCACCGCCATGGTGCAGATCCTGGAGCGCGTGCAGGTCTACCTCCACAGCCTGCCGGACAGCATGGAGCCCGTGGACAAGCTGCGCGCCCTGGTGCGCTGGTCGCTCGAGCGCCTCATCAGCGAAGAGTTGCCGCTGCTGCCCAGCCGCAACTCGTCGCTGCGCGCGGTGCTCATGTCCAACCAGGAATACCTCGACCGGCTGATTGCGGTGAGCGACCGCATCGGTCACTGGATCACCGAGGCCCAGGCGCAGGGCCGCATCGACGCCACGCTGCCGCCGCTGGTGGTGCTCTACACCTTGTACGCCCGCGCCTGCGACCCGGTGGTGAGCTTCCTCAAGGACGGCGGCCAGTACTCGGACGCCGAAATCGTCGACCTCGTGCTGCGCACCTGCTTCGACGGCCTCGCGGCCCGCTGATTCCCCAAAGAAAAAGGCCCCCGCAGGGGCCCTGGATGGCGCGTGCCGCCGTTCAGCGCACGATGAGCACCGGCACGCGGCTGTTGGCCAGCACCTGCGTGGTCACCGAGCCCATCACCAGCGTGGCCAGGGCGCCGTGGCCGTGCGAGCCCATCACCAGCAGGTCGAAGCCGCCGGTGTCGGCCACTTTGCCGATGGTCTCACCGGCCGGGCCCACCTTCACGATGCGCTTGGCCGTGGCGCCATGGCGCTCCAGGAACTTGGTGACGGGGTTCAGCACCTTGTCGGACTCCTCGGCGTGGTACTGGGCCACGGCTTCCTTGCCCAGCGCGGCGCGCGCGCGCGGCGGCAGTGCGGCCCGCACGGTGATCAGGCTGTAGGTGTGGTGGCCGCCCAGCAGCTCCTCGTGCGTGGCGAGGTAGGCCAGCATTTTCTTGGTGTAGGCGCTGCCATCGACAGCTAGCAGGATGTTCATGCGTTTCTCCGATAAGGGGGCAAATGACAGGCGACCGGGGCCGCCCGGCCTGGCCGCATCATACGGTGAGGCAGCGGCGCGGCTCGAAAAACGCCTGCTCGTCCTTGCGCGCATAGCCCAGCGGGTTGGCCACCACGCGGCACTGCCAGGGGGTGCCGTCGGGCGTGTGGCCTTGCACGGTGTAGTCGCTCGGAGCGTGCAGGTGGCCGTGCAGCCAGAGCTGGGCGCGCGGCAGCAGGGCGTCCAGGGCGTTGCAGAAGCCCGCCGTGCCCGGGGCCAGGCCGTAGCGCGGGTCGGCGCTGCGCAGGCTCGGGGCGAAGTGCGTGACGGCCACCGTGGGGCCGTCGAAGGGCCGGGCCAGCGCATCGCGCAGCCAGGCCTGGCAGACCAGTGCCTGCTCACGCACGCCCTCGGCCAGCCAGGGCGTCCCGGCGCGCGTGGTGCCGGTCTTGGAGAGGTAGAAGTTGGCCGCGCGGAAGGCCTTCTCGCGCAGGCGCAGGCGTTGCGTGAGATCGGTGCCGCCCTCGTGCTCGGCCAGTGCGTCGAAGTCGCTCCACAGCGTGGTGCCGACGAAGCGCACGCCGTCCAGCACCAGTGTTTCGCGTTCCAGCCAGAGCAGCCCGAGGCGCTCGCAGGTGCGGCGCAGGCGTGCGTGGGCCGCGTCGAAGTCCTGCATGTCGTATTCGTGGTTGCCTGGCACGAACAGCACTGGCGTCGGCCAGCCAGCGCCCTGCGGCAGTGGCGAGAAGCGTTCCAGCCCGAAGTCGTCGCCCGCCACCTGCGAGCGGCTCTGGTAGGAGCCTATGTCGCCTGCCAGCACCAGCAGGTCCGCGCCCGGCGCCGGCTCGGGCTGGAAGTGGGGGTGGGCTTCAAGGTGCAGGTCGGACAGCAGCTGGATGTTCATGCGCCTGGCAGTGTAGGGCGTGCCGCCCCGGGGCGCCCGGCGCCGCGCCGTCCGGCCGCCCTGGGCGTGGGGAGATCCACCCCGCCGTGCCTACGGGAAGGCGCTGCGCGCCGAGCGCGTCAGCGCCTGCAGCAGCCAGTGGCAGGCCGCCTGCTGCGGGCCGCGGCGGTGCCACAGCGCGTCCACATGCACGGTCGGCACGTCGAAGGGCAGGGCGCGCTGCACCAGCGCCTCGGCGATGCCGGTTACGGGCACGAAGTGGCGCGGCAGCACCGTCAGCAGGTCCGAGCCGACCACGGCGTGCCCGGCGGTGAAGAACTGGTTCACGGTGAGCACCACGCGCCGCTTGCGCCCCAGCGCGGCCAGGGCCTCGTCGATGAAACCGAACGGGCGGCCCGAAAAGCTCACGAGCAGATGACGCGCGGCGCAGAAGGCGTCCAGCGTGAGGGGCGCGCCGGCCAGCGGGTGGCCCTTGCGCATGGCGCAGATGTACTGGCCGTCATAGATGCGGCGGCTGTCGAAGGCCGGCACCCCGCCCGCCTGCGCGCGCGCCGTAAGGTCGGCCAGCACGAAGGGGAAGTAGCCCACGGCCATGTCGGCCGCGTCGTCTTCGAGCAGGCGGCGCGGGTCGCGCGTGGTCAGCGGCACGACGCGGATGGAGATGCCGGGAGCCTCCTGCTCAATGATCTGCGCCAGCGTGGGCACCAGCGTGGCTGCCGTGGCGTCGGCCATGGCGAGCACCAGCGTGGAGCGAGCCGTCGCCGGGTCGAACACGCCGGGCGCCAGCGAGTCCTGCAACAGCATGAGGGCCTCGCGCACCGCCGGCCACAGCGCCACGGCGCGGGCCGTGGGCTCCACGCCCTGGCCGCTGCGCACCACCAGATCGTCGCCCAAGGCCTCGCGCAGGCGGCGCAGCGCGTTGCTGACGGCCGGCTGCGTCAGCGCGAGCTTGTGCGCTGCGCGCGTGAGGCTGCGCTCGGCCATGATTTCATCGAAGACGCGCAGCAGGTTGAGGTCCAGGGACCGGAAGTTCAGCGCCGACATGGCGCCAATTATCACTGGCGTGAATAACTTGAATTCAAAATATAAAGTTGAATAGATAAAGGGTAAACCCTAGTATTCACCCCATGCGCCGGCAATCTCGCCGCAAGCGCCAGACAGGGATACCACCATGACCGCCTTCGCCAATGTCCAATACCCCACCGAACACCCCGGTGTGGTCCGTGCCGAGAATGCCATCGCGGCCTTCAAGCAGGCAAAGGCCGGCTTTGACGGCGCGCGCAGCGCTGCCACCGGGTTGATGGCGGCGGTGGTGTCGGCGCTGCTGGTCGTGGCCAACCAGGTCATCGACACCTGGAGCGAAGGCCACCTGCTGGCGGCCTGGATGGTGCTGTGGGTGGTGGGCTTTTCCGCGCTGGCACTGCTGAGCGCCCCCACGCGCGGCCTGGCGCGGCGCACGGTGGCGGCCATGGGCCAGTGGCGCCAAGCCCGGGCCCGCGACCGCGCCGACCGCGAACTGTGGGACCTGGCCCACAGCGATCCGCGCCTGATGGCCGAGCTGCGCTACGCCATCTTCCGCGACAGCGACGCGAACTGATCGCACTGCGCTGGCGGCCCCGCCGCAAGCCTTGGCCCAAAAAAAGCCGCACCCTTGGATGCGGCTTTTTTGTGCCCGTTACTTCTTCTGCCGGGCCAGGTACTCGTCCAGCGCCTCGGCCATGGCCTTGAATTCGGCATGGGTGAGCGCGAGGCTGCGTTCCGCGCCCGACTTGGCGGTGGTCTGGAACTTCCACGCCAGCCGCTCGCCCGGCTTGTAGGCTGCGGCGGTCTGGCGCAGCGTGTCCAGGTCGAGGTTGAAGGCCACGGTTTCCTGGTGGGTGCATTTGCGCTCCAGCAGGTCGCGCATGTTGCACAGCACGTTCTGGTCGAGGCGGGTGAGTTCGCTCGTGCGCAGGCCTGTGGCCGAGGGGTGCTTGGCGCTGGTGGGTACGCGGTAGCTGAAGTCGATGTAGGTTTCCTTCACCACCACCTGCACCGTGGGCTTGAGAGTCTTGCGGTCGATGGTGGCGCGCAGATACTCCACGCTCGGGTAGGCCGCGCTCTCGGGCTCGTGCGCCGGGGCGGCGCTGAGGGTGACGAAGGCGTTGGCCGCGTTGTCCTCGACGGCGATGCGGCTCTTGTAGAACGCCGGCGCGTGCCGTGAGGCAATGGCGTCGAACGACTCCTTGCTCTCCAGCGACTTGAAGTGGTACTGCCCGTGCTTCCAGGAGGTGATCTTCTGCAGCAGGTTGTAGTTGTGCGGCGCGCCGTTGGCGAAGAAGGTGAAGTAGCTGCTCTTCTCCGGCGCGGCGCCCGGCTCGGTGATCTCGGTGGCCACCGTGCCCTTGCAGGCGTTGGTGCGGTCGGAATCCGCCTTGGGCAGCAGCGCGACCTCTGCGGTGCAGGCGCCGTCCACGTTGGTGGTGCACGACCACTTGCTCTCCACCTTCTTGCCGCCGAAGAAGGCGCCGTCGTCCGACTTGCAGGTGCCGCTGACGGTCACGCCCACGTAGGGCTCGTCGCGCGATTTCATCAGGATGAAGTGGGCCTGGCCCTTGTCAGGGCTGGCGGCGAGGGCCGTGGGGGCCAGCACCAGTGTGGCGGCCGTGGACAGGGCGAGTGCCAGTGTTGTGTTCATGGGGAGCTTGCTGGGAGGGGAGGGCGCGGCAGGGGTTCCCGCCGGGCGCAACCCGGAATCGTACCCTGGCGCCCTCGGGCGGCGGCGCATGGGCTTACGCCGGGTGGGGGCGGGGCCGTGAAACAAAGAAGCCGCCGGGCGCGGGCCGGGCGGCTTGCCGAGGCGCGCCCCGCAGGGCGAGGCGCAGAGGCGGTTAGAGCGCGGCCAGGCGCTGCTCCAGCGCGGCCTTGGTCTGAATCAGCTCTTGGGGCAGGTGGTAGGCGAGCTGCTCGAAGTGGTCGGCGTGCAGCTTCAGTTCGTCCGTCCAGGCGGCCTTGTCGATGCTGGTGACGGTCTGGAACTGCTGGGCGCTGAAGTCCAGGCCGGTCCAGTTGATTTCACCGTACGTGGGGGCCACGCCGAACATGGTTTCCTGGCCTGCGGCCTGGCCTTCGATGCGGTCGAGCATCCACTTGAGCACGCGCATGTTGTCGCCGTAGCCGGGCCAGACGAATTTGCCGTCGTCGCCCTTGCGGAACCAGTTCACGCAGAAGATCTTGGGCAGGGTGTGGCCGGATTCTTCCAGCTTGTGCTCCATGTCGAGCCAGTGCTGGAAGTAGTCGCTCATGTTGTAGCCGCAGAAGGGCAGCATGGCGAACGGGTCGCGGCGCACCACGCCCTGGGCGCCAAAGGCGGCGGCGGTGGTCTCCGAGCCCATGGTGGCGGCCATATACACGCCCTCCATCCAGGTGCGGGCTTCGGTCACCAGCGGCACGGTGGTGGAGCGGCGGCCGCCGAAGATGAAGGCGTCGATGGCCACGCCATTGGCGTCGTCCCACTGCGCGTCGAGCGCCGGGTTGTTGGTGGCGGCCACGGTGAAGCGGGCGTTGGGGTGGGCGGCCTTGGCGCCGGTTTCCTTGGCGATCTGGGGCGTCCAGTCCTTGCCTTGCCAGTCGATCAGGTGCTCGGGCAGCTTGCCCTGGTCCTTCTCCATGCCTTCCCACCACACGTCGCCGTCATCGGTGAGGGCCACGTTGGTGAAGATCACGTCCTTGTCCAGGCTGGCCATGCAGTTGGGATTGGTCAGCGTGTTGGTGCCGGGGGCCACGCCGAAGTAGCCGGCCTCGGGGTTGATGGCGACCATCTTGCCTTCGGCATTGGGCTTGATCCAGGCGATGTCGTCACCGATGGTGGTGACCTTCCAGCCGTCGAAGCCGGCCGGGGGCACGAGCATCGAGAAGTTGGTCTTGCCGCAGGCGCTGGGGAAGGCGGCTGCCACGTGGTACTTCTTGCCTTGGGGGTTGGTCACGCCCAGGATGAGCATGTGCTCGGCCAGCCAGCCCTGGTCGCGTCCCATGGTGGAGGCGATGCGCAGGGCCAGGCACTTCTTGCCCAGCAGCGCGTTGCCGCCGTAGCCCGAGCCGTAGGACCAGATCTCGCGCGTTTCGGGGTAGTGGACGATGTACTTGACCTTGGGGTTGCAGGGCCAGCTGGTGGTGTCCTTCTCGCCTTCGGCCAGCGGGGCGCCCACGGTGTGCATGCAGGGCACGAACTCGCCGTCCACGCCGAGCACGTCGTACACGGCCTTGCCCATGCGGGTCATCAGGCGCTGGTTCACGGCCACGTAGGCGCTGTCGGTCAGCTCCACGCCGATGTGGGCGATGTGGCTGCCCAGCGGGCCCATGCTGAACGGCACCACGTACATGGTGCGGCCCTTCATGCAGCCGTCAAACAGGGGCTGCAGCGTGGCGCGCATCTGGGCCGGTTCCATCCAGTTGTTGGTGGGGCCGGCGTCTTCCTTCTTGGCCGAGCAGATGTAGGTGCGGTCTTCCACGCGGGCCACGTCGGACGGATCGGACCAGGCCAGGAAGCTGCCGGCGCGCTTGGCGGGGTTCAGCTTCTTGAAGGTGCCGGCGTCCACCAGCTGCTGGCACAGGCGGTCGTACTCTTCCTTGGAGCCGTCGCACCAGACGATGTTCGCGGGCTTGCACAGGGCGGCCATGTCGGCCACCCAGGCCAGCAGGCGGGCGTTCTTGACGTAGGCGGGGGCGCTGAGGTTCAGGCCCTGCATGGTGGGTGCGTTCATCGGGAGCTTCCTTAAGTTGAAAAACGGTTTTTTCAAAGGAAGCGGACGCCCGGTACCAGCAAGGCCTGCGCTGGAGTGTTGCTGAGCGCTGCCTTTGAAAAAACGGCTTGTGTGCTCAGTCGGCGGGCGGTTGCAAGGCTGTGCCACCACGGGGTGGAGGCAAGTCCACGGAATCCGCGGGTCGGCTGGGATGTCGATTTTATGAATCTGCTGCTGACTTGTCTGTCAGACAGGGCTCAGATTTATGCAAAAAACGCATCAGGTTATGCGTTGCCGTGGTTGGCTCGGCAGAAGCAGCGCCCCGGGCGGATCAGCCCTGCGCGGCCTGCCAGCGTTCGTAGCCGCCGCGGCGTAGCGCGCAGGCCGGGCAGTGCCCGCAGCCGTGGCCCCAGGCGTGCAGCGCGCCGCGCTCGCCGTGGTAGCAGGTGTGCGAGAGCGCGATGATCGCGTCCACGAGAGCGGGGCCGCCCAGGTCGCGCGCCATCTCCCAGGTCTGGGCCTTGTCCAGCCACATCAGCGGCGTCTCGATGGTGAAGCGCCGGCCCATGCCCAGCGACACGGCCACCTGCAGCGCCTTGAGGGTGTCGTCGCGGCAGTCGGGGTAGCCCGAGAAATCGGTCTCGCACATGCCGCCCACCAGCGTGTGCAGCCCGCGCCGGTAGCCCACGGCCGCCGCGAGCTGGAAGAACAGCAGGTTGCGCCCCGGCACGAAGGTGTTGGGCAGCCCGGCGGCGTCCATTTCGATGGCCGTTTCGCGCGTGAGGGCGGTGTCGCTGATCTGGCCGAGCACCGCCAGGTCGACCATGTGGTCCTCGCCCAGCCGCTCCTGCCACTGCGGAAAGCCCGCGCGCAGGGCCGCCAGCACCTCCAGGCGCGCCTGCAGCTCCACATGGTGGCGCTGGCCGTAGTCGAAGCCGATGGTCTCGACATGGGCGAAATGCTCCAGCGCCCAGGCCAGGCAGGTGGTGGAATCTTGTCCACCCGAGAAAAGGACGAGGGCGTGGCCGCTGCGCATGGGAACTCTCCAAAAGGCAAGCGCCCTGCGGTGGGCGCAAAAAAAAGCCCCGGCAGGCGGGGCTGTCCGGGGCTGGTGATTGTGCCTGGGGCCAGGCGCCGGGCGGCGTCAGGCCATCGTGACGGCGATCATGGCCAGCAGGAACATCATGATGCCGCCCACCACGGGCAGCACCAGCGGAATGTAGGGCACGACGGCTTCCACCGGGTCGTCGGACGGCGTGGCGGGTGCGTGGCTGGAGCTGGAAGGCGTCATGGTGCGGTCTCCGAAAGGGCAGGGTTGCCGAAAATTCTAGCGCCGGCCCGCCGAACGTGCACGGGCGCGCGCCAGAGCCCCTGCACCCTACATCTTGGCGGCCGACATGCCGGCGGCGTGCAGGTGCGCAATCACCTCGTCCACGTGCGCGTGGCCGCGCGTCTGCAGCACCAGTTCGATTTCGACGTTCTGCGCCGCCAGCATGGTGAAGGCGCGCTGGTGGTGCACTTCCTCGATGTTGGCGCCCGCGTCGGCCAGCGTGGCGGTGATGTGCGCCAGCGCGCCCGGCACGTCGCGCGCGCTCACACGGATGCGCGCCAGCCGGCCCGAGCGCACCATGCCGCGTTCGATGATGGCGGCCAGCAGCAGCGGGTCGATGTTGCCGCCGCTGAGCACCAGCCCCACCTTCTTGCCGCGAAAGCGCTCCGGGTAGCGCTGCAGCGCGGCCAGCCCGACCGAGCCCGCGCCCTCCACCAGCGTCTTCTCGATCTCCAGCAGCATCAGCACGGCCTGCTCGATGTCGCCCTCGTCCACCAGCAGCAGGTCGTCTACCAGGCGCGCCACCACCTCCTGCGTGATCTTGCCCGGCGAGCCCACGGCAATGCCCTCGGCAATGGTCGAGGTGCCCAGCGGGTGGTGCGTGCCCTGCACGGCGTTCACCATGGCCGGGAAGCGCGTGGTCTGCACGCCGATCACCTCGATGCCCGGCTTGAGTGCCTTGGCCGCCGTGGCCACGCCGGCGATCAGCCCGCCGCCGCCCACCGAAATGACCAGCGTGTCCAGGTCCGGCACGGCTTGCAGCATCTCCAGCGCCAGCGTTCCCTGGCCTGCGGCCACGGCCTCGTCGTCGTAGGGGTGCACAAAGATCAGACCCTGCTTGTCGGCCAGCGCATAGGCGTGTGCGCGCGCTTCTTCCAGCGTGTCGCCGTGCAGCACCACCTCGGCGCCGAAGCCGCGCGTGCGCTCCACCTTCACGCCGGGCGTGAAGCGCGGCATCACGATCACCGCGCGCAGCCCCAGCCGCTGCGCGTGGTAGGCCACGCCCTGGGCATGGTTGCCGGCGCTCATGGCGACCACGCCGTGCGCGCGCTCCTCGGGCGTGAGCAGCGCCAGCTTGTTGCAGGCGCCGCGCTCCTTGAAGGAGGCCGTGAACTGCAGGTTCTCGAACTTGAGGAACACCTGCGCGCCCACGATCTGCGAGAGCGTTCGGGATTCCACGCAGGGGGTCTCCAGCACCTGGCCTTGTAGGCGGGATGCGGCGTCCTGGATGTCTTGAAGGGTGATCATGCCCAGCATTGTGGCAACAAATGCCACATGGCGGGATGGATTCTTGCGAGATGCGCCCTGGCTTGCAGGCCCGCAGAATTCATCCACCTTTGAGCAAGGGGCCGGTGTAGAGTAACAAGGCGTATCGTGGTGCGTGCTTTGCAGCGGCCATGGGCGTTGGCCAGGATATTCCCGCACACCAGGATCTTCAGCACCATGCACCAGGATCGCCAGCGCAAGATTCGAGAGCTGTTCAATGAGTACATCGAGATGTACGCCGGGCGGGACGACCGCCTGACCGCGCGCTTCAGCCAGAACTTCAGCGGCTACCCCGGCAGCGGGGACCGCCTGATCCACGACCGCGAGGAATGGATCCGCATCACCCGGCAGGACTTTGCCCAGGTGCCCGGCCGCATCCGCATCGAGATGCTTGACCTCGCGCTGCAGGATCTGGCCGAAGACGTGGTGGTGACCACCGCCTTCTTCCACATCCACCTGCCCAGCGGCGGCCACCAGCTGTCGCGGGAAGTGGCGCGGCTGGTGCTGATCTTCCGGCGGGAAGGCGCCGAGTGGATGATCGTGCACAGCGGCATCTCCATCCCGTACCACAGCGCGCAGGACGGCGAGGTCTACCCCCTCAAAAACCTGCAGGAGCAAAACAGCGTCTTGCAGGCCCTGGTGGCCGAACGCACCCAGGCGCTGCACGACAGCCAGGCGCTCTACCGCCTGCTGACGGAGGACGCACAGGATGTGCTGTGGCGGACGGACAGCCGGCTCATCTTCACCTACATCAGCCCGGCGGACGAACGCCTGCGGGGCTTTCGGGCCGACGAGGTGGTGGGGCACCATGTGTTTGAAATGTTCACCGACGAAGGCATCGCCCTGGTCAAAGACATGCTCCACCGCAGGGCGCTTGAAGAGTCATCCGGCACGACCGTCGGGTTCCTGAACTTCCAGGTGCAGCACCGCTGCAAGGATGGCCGGCTGATCTGGGGCGAGGTGCTGTCCAAGCCCGACCGCAACGCACAGGGCGAAATCATCGGCTACCACGGCATCACCCGCGAAATCACCGAGCGCAAGCGCCTGGAAGAGCAGGTGCGCCAGCTCGCTTTCCACGACCCGCTCACCCACCTGGCCAACCGCCGCCTGATGCTGGAGCACCTGGACCAGGCCATGTCGGCCAGCAAGCGCAGCCACCGCCATGGCGCGCTGCTGTTTCTCGACCTCGACAACTTCAAGCCCCTCAACGACACCCACGGCCACGGGGTGGGCGACCTGCTGCTGATCGAAGTGGCCGAGCGCCTGAAAACCTGCGTGCGCGAAGCTGACACCGTGGCCCGTTTTGGCGGGGACGAATTCGTCGTGCTGCTGTGCGAACTGGGCACGCATCACGACGAAGCCACCGCGCAAGCCACCGCCATCGCGGAGGAAATCCGTGCCCGCCTGTCCGAGCCCTATGGGCTCCAGGCCGCGCCTTCCGGCCCGGCCATCGAACACCAGTGCACCGCCAGCATCGGCGTGGCGGTTTTCCATGGGCGCGACGAAAGCGAGAGCGGCGTGATCGGCCGGGCGGATGCGGCGATGTACCAGGCCAAGGAAGATGGCCGCAACCGCATCCGGTTCGCACCCGGTTCTGCCGAGGCAGGCTGATCCGCATGCGTCGGCGGGCGTGCACCACCCGGAGTGGTCTATCTAAAAAGATAGCTGCTCGCGCTTGATGGTCGCGGCCTAGAGGCCCATTCCATTCAAACTTCCCGGCGCCTGTGGTATGGGCAGCATGGGCGTTGGTGCTGCGATGGGGTGACGGGCGCGAAGGTGTGTGATGCGGGTTGGCCCCGAGCGGGTGTTCACCAAAAACTGCTCAGCGGCGCGTCGCCGAGAATCGAAAGAAATCAAAGATGGCACTCAGGAGAAGCCCATATGGACCTGTCCCAGAAATCAGACGCTGAAATCATGTCGGTTGCCGACCCGATCATGGACAACTTGATGGATGCTTCGACGGCGATCGACTATGAGAGACACATCAGAGACTTCACGGACCGCCTGAAAAATGTCCTGCCGAAAGCGCGACTGGAGTCGATTTGCCATGACTACCAAAATACAAAGGGCTTCTTTGCCAAGCGTGAGTTTGTCGCCATTTTTCGGCGCCCTGAGTCTGTCGCAGTGATCTGGAAGCAGGGCTTCACCAAGCAACCGGGGGACTTCGTGGCTGAGATGGTCTTGGTCCAGCAAGACGGCAGGTATCTCGTCGACCACGTGATGGTCTTCTAGACGTGTGCTGACGATTCATTCAACCCGATGCCCTTTGTGGCACGGTTTGCGCAAGCCTTGAATGGCTGTTGGCATGCGCTGAGCTCAACATTGACTTTGACCGCTGTGGGTCGAAAGCCTTCACACCACCCGGTTCCATTCCAGCGCCCGCGAGCGCCAGTGCTCCTCGATGGTCTGCGTGAAGTCCGCGCGCACTAATTTTGCGCGGTTCTCCAGCCAGTCGGCGTTCTCGCGCCGGATCACGATGCCTTCGAGGTGGCCCTGGCGGAACTGGCTGTCGTGGGTGTGCACGCGGTCGCGCAGCTGGTCCAGCGTGACCTCGCCCGCGTACAGGCAGGGTACGGTGTTGAAGCCCATCTGCGCGGCCCAGGCGTTGCGGCGCGTGGTGCTCCAGAAGCACCGCTCCTGGCGGTCGTACACGTCGAACAGCATCCACCAGTCGGGCAGGGTGGCGTAGTCGAGCGAGTGGCGCGCGGCGCACCATTCGCCAAAGGCCACGAGGTGGGTGCCCAGGGCGTCGAACAGCTTGTCCTCGTGCGCGGCCAGCCAGGGGCCCAGGCGGGCGAACTGGCCGTGGAAGGGTTGGGGCAGGTACTGGCCCCGGTTCTGCGCGCGCAGCACGCCGTCGGCCGAGACCGAGAAGCCCAGGTTGGCGCCGTCGAGTTTTTCCTCCAGCACCACGGGGCCGGAGAGGAGGTCCTCGGCCTCGGCCGGGGAGAGCACCTTGTCGTCGCGCGGCGCGCCCGTGGCCAGCCAGGCGATGTGGGGGGTGTGGGGGAAGCGGAAGAAATCTTCGGACATAAGCTTCTTATTTTGCGCGCCGCGCGGGCGGGTGTTTCTGGTGCCAGCGGCCCTGCAGCCAGTCGGGCAGCAGGTTTTCCACCTCCAGCCCGACGGCCTGCAGGGCCTGCTGGCAGTCGATCCAGTCGGTGTCGGCGGCGTTGGTGATCTGGGTGGCGTGGCCGGCGTCCAGCGCGGCGAGGGCGGCGGCCACCATCTTGCGGTCGGCCAGGTCGGTCACGGCCTCGGCCAGTTCGGGTGGCAGCACGGCGTTGCCATCCTTGTCGAGCAGCACATCGACCCACACGACTTCGCCGCGGTCCATCTTGTGCATCATGGCCAGCCAGCCGTAGTCCTGCTCGGTGAGCTTGTGGCGGTATTCGCCGCACACATGCCAGTCCACGTCGAGCACGGCGTGGCGCGTGGGGTCGGCCTCGAAGGCTTCGAGCCAGTCGAACACCTGCTGGCGCAACGTGGCTTCTTCGATGGGGGTGGATTCGGCACGAAACGGCGAGCCATCATCGGCCGCGCTGGCGACGATGAGCACGTTGGTGTCCACCAGGCGCGCCTGCAGGGCGCCCGCTTCAGCCACCGGCGGCTTCCCGTAAGCGCTGGGCGCGGGCGCGGGCCTGTTCGCGCGCCTCGCCCATGGCGTCGCCAAAGAAGCGCGGCGGCCAATTGCGCACGGCGCCGAATTCGTCCACGTCCAGCGGCACGAGCACGGCGTCGGCGCCGCGCCGCTCGACGAACAGCATGCGGCACTGCGCGGTGCTGGTCTGGCGCCGGGCGATCAGGGTCTGCATGCGGCGGAACAGGTGCTCGGAATGCGTTTCCACCAGAAATTGCACTTGGCGCTGCTGGCTGACCTCGGCAAACATTTCGGCCAGCACGGCCTGGGCCAGCGGGTGCAGGTGGATTTCGGGCTCCTCCAGCAGCACGGTGCTGCCCGGCGGCGCGCAGTAGGCCACGGCCAGCACCGGCAGCACCTGCGAAACCCCCACGCCCACGTCGCGCAGGTTGGCCTCCACGCCGTCGTGGTGCACCAGCAGCTCGTAACGGCCCGAGCGGCCCACCGCGCGCACGCTGAGCTGCTCGGCCATGCCCATGCGCTGCAGCCAGTGCGCAACGCTGCGCAGCACGCTGCCCTGGTGCTCGGATGGCAGCAGGGCGTTGGCCAGCAGTGCGTCGATGGCCTGGTGGCCGTCGCTGCCCACCTCGCCGGGGGCGGCCTTGTTCCACGCATAGTCGCGCTCGGGCCGGCGGCGCAGCGGGCCGAGGTAGACGATGCCCTCCAGCTCGCGGCGCAGCGCCAGGCTCAGGTCCTGCAGGTGGGCGCCGTCGCTGCCCAGCAGGGCCAGGGCTTCGGCGGGGAGCGCGATGGAGCGCTCGGGCGCCAGTTGCGGGCCCTTGCCGCGTGGCCGGGTTTCGCCGTCCACATACACGGCGTAGGCGCCGTGCTCGCGCCGCACGGCCCGAAAGTGCCGCGCCACGGTGGACAGCTCCAGTTCCTGGATGGCCACGGCGCCGCTGGCCGTCTGCCCGTAGCGGCAGGAAAAGCGCCCGTGGCGCACGCGCTCGCCCTCGGGCCGCTGGAAGGCCAGCGCGATGGCGAACTGGCGCGGCGCCGCCACGCCGCGCGCGAGCACGTCGTCGAAGCCGCCGAGGTGAACGAGGTCGTGCGCCTCGTCGCCGCCCAGGTTCAGGTGCACGGTGCGGTCGGGCGCGGCCACGGTCTGCTTGAGCAGCAGCAGGCTTTGCAGCAGCGTGGACTTGCCCGACGAGTTGGTGCCCAGCAGCATGGTGACGGGCGCCAGTTGCACCGGGCCGCTGTCGCGCCAGGCCTTGAGGTTCTGAAGGTGGAGTTGGTCGATCATCGCAGGGCCATCTTAGGACCTGGCGGAGTGCATGAATAGAAATGGCCGCCAGCCCTTTACAGTAAAGCGCTAGCAGCTATCAAAATGGTAGCTATCCCTTGAGCCCCAGCCGCCGCGCCAGCTTGTGCAGGTTGCTCGCGTCGATGTCCAGCTGGCGTGCCGCGCGCGCCCAGTTGCCCTCGTGGCGTGCCAGCGCCGCCTGGATGCTCTGGCGCTGGCAGATGTCCAGGGCGTCGCGCAGGGTGGTGGGCTCCAGGGCGGCGGGGGCGGGCGGTGCCTCGGGCGCCGGGCCGGCCAGCGGCGCGGGTGGGGCCGGGGCGTGCAGGGCGTCCAGGTCCAGCAGCGCGGGCTCCAGCGTCACGATGTCGTTGCGGCTGGCGCCCCGGCTCAGGGCCTTGAGGGCAGCGCGGCTGATGACGTGCTCCAGCTCGCGGATGTTGCCGGGCCAGTGGTAGTGGCGCAGCGCCGCCTGGGCCGCGCCGGACAGGCGCAGGCTGCGCAGGCCCAGGCGCGCGCGGTTCTGCTCCAGAAAGCGGCCGGCCAGCAGCAACACGTCGTCGCCGCGCTCGCGCAACGGCGGAATCGGCACGGGGTAGACCGAGAGGCGGTGGTACAGGTCGGCGCGGAACGATCCGTCGCGCACATGGTCGCGCAGGCTGCGGTTGGTGGCGGCCACCACGCGCACGTTCACGCGGCGGGGCTCGTCGGCGCCCAGGCGCTGGATTTCGCCGTTCTGCAGCGTGCGCAGCAGCTTGGCCTGCACGGGCAGGGGCAGCTCGCCCACCTCGTCGAGGAACAGCGTGCCGCCTTCGGCGGCCTCGAAGCGGCCGGGCCGGTCGGTCACGGCGCCCGAGAAGGCGCCCCGGCGGTGGCCGAACAGCTCGCTCTCGGCCAGCGATTCGGGCAGGGCGGCGCAGTTCACGTGCACCAGCGGCTTGCCGCGGCGCGGCGAGTGGCGGTGCAGCAGGCGCGCGAACAGCTCCTTGCCCACGCCGGTCTCGCCCAGCAGCAGCACGGGCAGGTCGGAGCCCGCCACCACCTTCACCTCGTGCTGTAGGCGCAGCAGGGCCTCGCTCTGGCCCAGGATCTCGCTGTCGTCCAGGGCGTTGCGCAGGGCCGGGTCGTCGTGCGGCTCGCCCGCGTGTGCGCTGCCGGCGCGGCCCAGCACCTGCACCTGCTGCTCCAGCCGGGTGATGCGCACGGCGGCCTCCACGTGCACGGCGCAGTCGGCCAGGTCGGCGCGCGCGCGCTCGTCGAAGGTGCCGGTCTGCAGCGCGTCGAGCGTGAGCACGCCCCAGGGCCGGCCGTCGATGCGCAGCGCCACGCCCATGCAGTCGTGCACCGGCAGCGGCTCGCCCACCAGGGTGTCGAGCAGGCCGTCGTACGGGTCGGGCAGCTGGCTGTCGCGGTCGAAGCAGGTGACCTCGCCACGCGCCAGGATGGCCGCCAGGCGCGGGTGCTGGCGCACGGCAAAGCGCCGGCCCAGGGCCTCGCTCACCAGGCCGTCCACCACCACGGGGCACAGGTGGTCTTCCTCCAGCCGCAACAGCGCCACCGCGCCGCAGCAGAAGTGCGCGCGCAGGCCGCCGATGAGGCGCTGCAGGCGCACGTTGGCGGGCAGTTCGGTGGCCAGGTCGGCCAGCCAGGGGGCTTCAATCAGGGTATTCATGACCCTGTAATGGTATCAAACACCCTGCAGCAGAAGGGTAAAAATAACCTTTACCCGTATAAACCCTTGATCCATATGGCGGCGAAAGCTGGCCCGGACCGTGCAAAGGTTCATTCGTAATTCATCTTTACGAGAGGAGCACCATGCACCCGGTTTCCGCGATTTCCCACCGGCCCCCGAGAGGGCGGGCTGGCACTGCCCCCAACGCCCGAGCGCGACGCGCCTGCGTCCGGGAGGTGTGCCATGGGTAACTACCGCAAGCTCTGGTTCACGCTGATCGGCGTGATGATCGTCTGCTTCAGCCTGCTGGGCTACTACGGCGTCGAGGTGTACCGCACCGCGCCGCCCATTCCGCAGAAGGTGCAGGCCGAGGACGGCCGCGTGCTCTACACCCAAGAAGGCATTCTCGACGGCCAGACCGCCTGGCAGTCCGTGGGCGGCATGCAGCTGGGCTCGATCTGGGGCCACGGCGCCTACCAGGCGCCCGACTGGACGGCCGACTGGCTGCACCGCGAACTGCTGGCCTGGCTGGACCTGGCCGCGCAGGCGCAGCATGGCAAGGCGCTCGACCAGCTCGACGCCGACGCCCAGGCCGTGCTGCAGGCGCGCCTGAAGAAGGAATACCGCACCAACACTTTCGACGCCGCCACGGGCACCATGACGGTGTCCAAGCTGCGCGAGCAGGCCATTGCGCGCAACGTGCAGTACTACAGCCAGCTGTTCAGCGACGCGCCGGAGTTCCAGAAGACGCGCGAGCACTACGCCATGAAGGAAAACACCCTGCCCAGCGCCGAGCGGCGCGCGCAGATGGCCGGCTTCTTCTTCTGGACCGCCTGGGCTGCCGCCACCGAGCGCCCCGCCGAAGTCGGCGGCGGCACCGGCGCCACCTACACCAACAACTGGCCGCACGAGCCGCTGATCGACAACCGCCCCACGGCCGAGAACATGATCTGGTCCGTCGCCAGCGTGGTGCTGCTGATCGCCGGCGTGGGCTTCCTGGTCTGGGCCTGGGCCTTCCTGGGCAAGCACGACGAAGAAGACCCCGTGCCCCCGGCGCACGACCCGCTCACGCGCGTGCCGCTCACCGCCTCGCAGCGCGCCCTGGGCAAGTACCTGCTCCTCGTGGTGGCGCTGTTCACCTTCCAGATCATGCTGGGCGGCTTCACCGCGCACTACACGGTGGAAGGGCAGAAGTTCTACGGGCTGGACGTTTCGCAGTGGTTCCCCTATGCGCTGGTGCGCACCTGGCACATCCAGAGCGCGCTGTTCTGGATCGCCACCGGCTTCCTGGCCGCGGGCCTGTTCCTGGCGCCGCTCATCAACGGCGGCAAGGACCCGAAGTTCCAGAAGCTCGGCGTGGACGTGCTGTTCTGGGCGCTGTTCGTGGTGGTGGCGGGCTCGTTCATCGGTAACTACCTGGCCATTGCCCAGATCCTGCCGCCCGAGTGGAATTTCTGGCTCGGCCACCAGGGCTATGAGTACGTGGACCTGGGCCGCCTGTGGCAGATCGGCAAGTTCGCCGGCATCGCCTTCTGGCTGGTGCTGATGGCGCGCGGCGTGTTCCCCGCGCTGCTGGCGCCCAACGGCCAGGACAAGAACCTGCTGGCGCTGCTGACCTTCTCCATCGTCGCCATCGGCCTGTTCTACGGCTCGGGCCTGTTCTACGGCGAGCGCACGCACCTGTCGGTCATGGAGTACTGGCGCTGGTGGGTCGTGCACCTGTGGGTCGAAGGCTTCTTCGAAGTCTTCGCCACCACGGCGCTGGCCTTCATCTTCTCCACGCTGGGCCTGGTGTCCTACCGCATGGCCACCACGGCCAGCCTGGCCTCGGCCTCGCTGTTCATGCTGGGCGGCATTCCGGGCACCTTCCACCACCTGTACTTCAGCGGCACCACCACCCCGGTGATGGCCGTGGGCGCCGCGTTCAGCGCGCTCGAAGTGGTGCCGCTGGTCGTGCTGGGCCACGAGGCCTGGGAGCACTGGCGCCTGAAGAACAAGGCGCCCTGGATGGCCAACCTCAAGTGGCCGCTGATGTGCTTCATCGCCGTGGCGTTCTGGAACATGCTGGGCGCGGGCGTCTTCGGCTTCCTCATCAACCCGCCCGCCGCGCTGTACTACATCCAGGGCCTGAACACCACGCCCATGCACGCGCACGCCGCGCTGTTCGGGGTGTACGGCTTCCTGGCGCTGGGCTTCACGCTGCTGGTGCTGCGCTACATCCGTCCGCAAATGGTGTTCAGCGAGCGCCTCATGAAGACCGGCTTCTGGTGGCTCAACGCCGGCTTGGTGCTGATGATCGCCACCAGCCTGCTGCCCATCGCTGTGATGCAGTTCCACGCCAGCTTCACGCACGGCCTGTGGTACGCGCGCAGCGAGGAATTCATGCAGCAGCCCATCCTCCAGACCCTGCGCTGGGTGCGCACCTTCGGCGACCTGGTCTTCATCGTCGGCGCGCTTGCCGTGGTGTGGCAGGTGGTGAGCGGTGTGTTCGGCTCGCGCGCCCCGGCCGCCCCCACGGGCGCCACGCTCGCCGGCGCACGGCGCTGATGTCTGGCGCGGGGGCCGAGGGCCCCCGCGCCACCCCCTTACGGAGAGAACCATGAACATCGACAAATTCAAACACCAACATGTGGACATCCTGGGCAGCATCGCCACGCTGCGCACCCTCGCGCACGCCGGCGCCGCCGCCCACGCCATCGAGATCGCCCGGCTCATCGTCGCCATGAGCTCCACCATCAAGCTGCACCTGGCCGTGGAAGACCGTGCGCTGTACCCCGCGCTGCAGCGCGGCACCGACGTGGAGCTGGCCCGCATGGGCCAGCGCTACCAGCAGGAGATGGGCTCCATCGCCCGCGCCTACGACGCGTTTTCGCGCCGCTGGAACCGCCCCGAAAGCGTGCGCCGCGATGAGGGGGGCTTCCGCGACGATGCCAACCGCGTGCTGCGCATGGTGCATGAACGCATGCAGCGCGAGAACCGCGAGTTCTACCCGCGCATCGAGGCGACGGACATGCCGGTCAGGCATTGAAGGGTGCTCTTAAATCAATAGCTGCTGGCGCTTGCCAGCAGCGCGCGGAAGCCCAATATCGTTCTATAAATATCGCTCTGGTACCTTGGTTTGAGCCGGCTTGCGCCGGCTCTTTTTTTGGCCAGCAGGGTGCCGTGAGGTGCTGTAAGGTTCCGTTGTACCCCGTTCCTATAATGGGTTTGAATATGTAACAAAAGACTGCGTGTTCTTGCCCCACCGCCCGCTCCTGGTCTGCCGCCGATGATGCACCCCGCCCACCGCGAGGAGCTGCGCCAGTCCATCCTGTGGTTCCTGCTGCTGCTGGGCAGCCTGGGCCTGGTGCGGTTCTTTCCCGCCCCTGATGCCGCCCATGGCGTGGCCGGCTACGCGCCGCTGCACACGGCCATGGAGGTGGTGTCCATCGCGGTGGCCGCCATGGTGTTCGGCATCTCCTGGGTCACGCAGAAATACCGCACCAACAGCCGCGCCGTGGCGCTCGGCCTGGGCCTGCTGGGCGTGGCCGTGCTGGACCTGAGCCACAGCCTGTCGTACGCCAGCATGCCCGCCTTCGTGACGGCCAGCGGCCCGGAAAAGGCCATCAATTTCTGGCTGGCCGCGCGCTCGCTGGCGGCGCTGGCCCTGCTGTGGGCCGCTTTCTTCCCGCCCCGCTGGAGCCGGGCCATGGGCCCGCGTTTGCGCTATGCCGGCCTGCTCGGGGTGCTGCTGCTGGTGGGGGTGGTGCACTACGTGCTGCTGTTGCAGCCGCAGGCGCTGCCGCGCACCTTTGAACCCGGCAGCGGGCTCACCCAGTTCAAGGTGCGCTACGAGTACCTGCTGATCGCGCTGTATGGGCTGGCCGGCGCGGGCTTTCTGGCGCACTTGCGCGGCGCGCGCGAGTCCGGCCTGGCGCGGCTGGCGCTGGCGTCGTTCACCATGGCCATGGGCGAATACTTCTTCACGCTCTACGCCAACGTGACCGACGTGTACAACGTGGCCGGCCACCTCTACAAGATCCTGGCCTACGGCTTCCTGTACCGCGCCCTGTTCGTCGAAACGGTGCAGACGCCCTACCAGGACCTGCAGGCCTCCGAGCTGCGCCAGCGCGCCACGCTCAGCACCCTGCCCGACCGGCTGTTCGAGGTGGACCGCCAGGGCGTCTACCTGGCCGTGCACACCCAGGACGCCGGCCGGCCGCCCGCGCCCGCGGACGAGCTGATCGGGCGGCGCCTCGATGCCGTGCTGCCCGCGGACGCCGCCGCGCGCTGCATGGAAGCGCTTGCCGAGGCCGAGCGCCTGGGCAGCAGCCGCGGCCAGCGCATGGCGTTGGCCCTGCCGGACGGCACGGCCCATTTCGAACTGGCCGTGGCCCGCAAGTCCGACGCGCGCGGCGGTGCCGACACCTACCTGGTGCTGTCGCGCGACATCACCGCCACGGTGGAGAACGAGCAGCGCATCCGCTCCGAGGCCCAGCTGAACGCCGCCCTGCTGGACCTGCAGCACCACGACGCGCTGGAGGAGGAGCAGGTGTTCCTGCGCCGCGGCGCGGAGCACGCCTGCCGCCTCACCGGCAGCGCCCTGGCCTCCCTCCACTTCGTGCAGGACGACCAGCGCGGCACCACCCCCGCGGTCAGCACCGGGGACGCGGCCGCGATGGCGCGCGCCGCTGCGGCCTGCACCCGCGCCCTGCACGAACGGCGCACCGTGGTGCTCAACACCGTGCCCGCGCTCGGGGACTCTGCGCCCGGCACCGGCGCGGCGCACCGGCTCGTCAGCCTGCCGGTCATCGAAGGCGGCAAGGTGCGCATGCTGCTGGGCGTGGCCGACAAGGCCGAAGACTATGGCGCCCCGGACGTGCAGGCGCTGCAGACCCTGGCCGAAGCGCTCTGGAAGCACACGCTCCAGCGCCGCCAGGAGGCCGTCATCCACCGCCTGTCCGAGGCGCTGGGCCAGAGCCCCAACCCGGTGGTCATCACCGACACCGCGGCGCGCATCATCTACGTGAACCACGCGTTCAGCGAGGTCAGCGGCTACAGCGCGCCCGAGGTGCTGGGCCGCAACCCGCGCATGCTGCATTCGGGCCTGACGCCGCGCGCCACCTACGACGACATGTGGAGCCGGCTGCCGCTGGGCCAGCCCTGGCAGGGCGAGTTCATCAACCGCCGCAAGAACGGGCAGACCTACACCGAGAGCGCCTCGCTCTACCCGATCCGCGATGCCTTCGGCCAGGTCACGCACTACGTGGCGCACAAGGAAGACATCACGCTGCGGCGCGAGGCCCAGGAGCGCATCCAGGCGCTGTCCAACAACGACACGCTGACCGGCCTGCTCAACAAGAAAGCCTTTGACGAACAGCTGGCCCAGGTCATCGACCGTGCGGCCGCCGGCCATGAGCGGGTGTCGGTGCTGTGGTTCGACATCGACAACTTCAAGCTGGTCAACGAAACCCTGGGCCACGCCGCCGGCGACGAGCTGCTGGTGGCCATGGGCAACCGGCTGCGCGCCTGCCTGGAGCCGCAGATCGCCCTGGCGCGCTATTCGGGCGACGCCTTCGTCGCCATCGTGCCCCGGGCCGACCAGGCCGCCGTGGCGCTGATGGCGCAGGAGGCGCTGGCGCAGCTGCAGACCCCGCTGCAGGTGCACGGCCACCCGGTGTCGGTCAGCGCGTCGGCCGGCGTCGCCGTCTGCCCCGACGATGCGCGCACCCCCGGTGCCCTGGCCTCGGCCGCCGAGGTGGCCATGTACCGCGTCAAGGAAGACGGGCGCAACGGCCTGCGCTTCTTCGCGCCCGACATGCAGGCGCACACGCAGCGCTCGCTGGAGATGGCGACGTGCCTGAAGGAGGCGGCGCAGCGCGGCGAGTTCTACATGGTGTACCAGCCGCAGCGCGCGCTGGGCAGCGGCGCGCTGGTGGGCGCCGAGGCGCTGCTGCGCTGGCGCCACCCGCAGTGGGGGCTGGTGTCGCCGGCCGAGTTCATTCCGATTGCCGAGCAGAGCGGCAGCATCACCGCCATCGACTTCTGGGTGGTGGAACAGGTGGCGCTGCAACTGCGCGCCTGGGACGCGGCCGGCCTGCCGCCGCTGGTGGTGGCCGTGAACGTGTCGGCCGCGCAGTTCGCCCGGCCCCGCTTCGTCGACGAGCTGCTGCAGGTGCTGCAGCGCGTGGACGTGTCGCCCACGCGCATGGAGGTCGAGCTGACCGAGGCCGTGTCCCTGAAGTACCCCGAGCAGGCCGAAACCACCATCCGCCGGCTGCACGACGCGGGCTTCCGCGTGGCGCTGGACGACTTCGGCACCGGCTACTCGTCGATGGGCTACCTCAAGCGCTATGCCATCGACAAGATCAAGATCGACCAGTCCTTCGTGCGCGAACTGGCCGACCAGACCAGCGACCAGGCCATCGTGACCGCCATCATCAAGATGGCGCAAAGCCTGCACATGGCCACCATCGCCGAAGGTGTGGAAACGGCCGCGCAGGCCGGGCTGCTGCAGGCCTTTGGCTGCGACGAAATGCAGGGCTACTGGTACAGCAAGCCCCTGGAAGCGGACGCCTTTGCGGCGTTCGCGCAGCGCAGCGCCGTCCCGGCCTGACCGGCGCCGTGCCGGCGCACCGCCCCCGGTCCAAGGGGTGGTGTCGGTTGCTATGTTTTGAATAGCTGCCGGCGCAATATCCACGGCCGCTAGTGCCGAAAATCATCTCAAAAACACCTGCGCCACCACCGATGGCGCCACCCTTCGGTCCCCGCCTGCCGCAGGCCGGCTGTTTGTGCCTGGTCAAACTACCTATAGTGTTTTGAATGCATACTGAACGCTATATGTAGTGTTTTGTTTCAAACGAATGAGGGAGACATCCATGGATGCCACAGTCACCGCCTTGCCCCGCGAGGTTCTGAAACGCAGCGGCGAGCGTGCGCCCTTTGACGCGCGCAAGATCCGCTCCGCCATCGAGCGCGCAGGCGCGGCCACCGGGGAGTTCGGCGCCGACGAGGCCGCTCTGCTGGCCGCCCAGGTCGGCAAGGTGCTGATCCACCGCTTCCACGGCGAGGCGCCCGGCATCGAGCAGATCCAGGACGTGGTGGAGCACACGCTGATCGCCGCCAACCACCTGCAGACCGCGCGCGCCTACATCGCCTACCGCGACCGGCACGCCACCTTGCGCGCCGACCATCAGACGCTGGTGAACGTGGAGTCGTCCATCAACGAATACCTCACGCGCGCCGACTGGCGCGTCAACGCCAACGCCAACCAGGGCTATTCGCTCGGCGGGCTGATCCTCAACGTGGCCGGCAAGGTCACGGCCAACTACTGGCTGTCGCACGTCTACACGCCCGAGATCGGCGAGGCGCACCGCAACGGCGACATCCACATCCACGACCTCGACATGCTCAGCGGCTACTGCGCGGGCTGGTCGCTGCGCACGCTGCTGCACGAGGGCCTGAACGGCGTGCCGGGCAAGGTGGAGGCGGGGCCCCCGAAACACATGAGCTCCGCCGTGGGGCAGATCGTCAACTTCCTCGGCACGCTGCAGAACGAGTGGGCCGGCGCGCAGGCCTTTTCGTCGTTCGACACCTACATGGCACCCTTCGTGCGCCAGGACGGCATGGACTACGCGCAGGTGCGCCAGTGCATCCAGGAACTGGTCTACAACCTGAACGTGCCCTCGCGCTGGGGCACGCAGACGCCGTTCACCAACCTCACCTTCGACTGGACCTGCCCCGAGGACCTGCGCGAGCAGGTGCCGGTGATCGGCGGCGTGGAAGCGCCCTTCTGCTACGGCGAGCTGCAGGCCGAGATGGACCTGATCAACCGCGCCTACATCGACGTCATGACCACGGGCGACGCCAAGGGCCGCGTGTTCACCTTCCCCATCCCCACCTACAACATCACCAAGGACTTCCCCTGGGAGAGCGAGAACTCCGCCGCGCTGTTCGAGATGACGGCCAAGTACGGTCTGCCGTACTTCCAGAACTTCGTGAACTCCGAGCTGGAGCCCAACATGGTGCGCTCCATGTGCTGCCGCCTGCAGCTGGACCTGCGCGAACTGCTCAAGCGCGGCAACGGCCTGTTCGGCAGCGCCGAGCAGACCGGCAGCCTGGGCGTGGTCACCATCAACTGCGCGCGCCTGGGCTACCAGCACGCGGGCAACGAGGCCGCGCTGTTCGCCGCGCTGGACCGCCTGCTGGAGCTGGGCAAGCAGAGCCTGGAAACCAAGCGCAAGCTGATCCAGCGCCTGATGGACCAGGGCCTGTTCCCCTACACCAAGCGCTACCTGGGCACGCTGCGCAACCACTTCTCCACGCTGGGCGTGAACGGCATCAACGAGATGGTGCGCAACTTCACCGGCGACGCGCACGACATCACCAGCCCCTGGGGCCACCAGTTCGCCGTGCGCCTGCTCGACCATGTGCGCGCGCGCATGACCGACTTCCAGGAGGAAACCGGCCACCTCTACAACCTGGAGGCTACGCCGGCCGAGGGCACGACCTACCGCTTCGCCAAGGAAGACAAGAAGCGCTGGCCCGCCATCACGCAGGCCGGCACCGCCAGCCAGCCCTACTACACCAACTCCTCGCAACTGCCCGTGGGCTGGACGGACGACCCCTTTGAGGCGCTGGAGCGCCAGGAAGAGCTGCAGTCCAAGTACACCGGCGGCACCGTGCTGCACCTCTACATGGGCGAGCGGCTGTCGAGCAGCGCGGCCTGCCGCGACCTCGTCAAGCGCGCGCTCACCAACTTCCGCCTGCCCTACATCACGGTCACGCCCACGTTCTCCATCTGCCCCACGCACGGCTACCTGGAGGGCGAGCACCCGTTCTGCCCCAAATGCGATGCCGAGCGCCTGCAGGCCAAGCGCGAGCGCCTCGCGGCTTGAAGCCAAAAGTGGCTCTGGCGCTTGATGGGTAAGCGCCGGTAGCTATTCAATTTGTAGCAATTTATTCAACCCCAAGGAGATTCGCATGAACCACAACACCACCGAACACCGCGCCCTGGCCGCCGCCGACGTGCAACTCACCGACGCCGAGCGCCAGCCCTGCGAGGTCTGGACCCGCGTCATGGGCTACCACCGCCCGGTCGCCAGCTTCAACATCGGCAAGCAGGGCGAGCACAACGAGCGCCAGTTCTTCGGTGAGAAGTGAACAACCCCCTGAGTCGCTGCGCGCCTTCCCCCTTCTCTCGCAAAGCTTTGCTTTGCGGGAAGGGGGACGCCACCGGCGCGGCGGGGCGGCGCGGCCGGCCCAGGCCCTTGCGCGGTGGCCGTTGGCCTGGGCCGCGCCAAGGCATACGCCATGAGCCATTGATCCTGTGAGTGAAACCCTGTTGTCTGCTAACCGTTTGCGCATCGGCGGCCTCACGCCGCTGACCAGCATCGACTTTCCCGGCCGCCTCGCGGCCGTGGTCTTTTGCCAGGGCTGCCCCTGGCGCTGCGGCTACTGCCACAACCCCGAACTGCTGGACGCCACCGCGCCCGGCGTTTTGGGCTGGGACGAGGTGCTGGCCTTTCTGCACAAGCGCCGGGGCCTGCTCGACGGCGTGGTGTTCTCCGGCGGCGAGCCGCTGGCGCAGGCGGCGCTGCCCGGGGCGCTGGACGCCGCGCGCGCCCTGGGCTACGCCACGGCGCTGCACACCGGCGGCATGTACCCCGAGCGCCTGGCGGCCGTGCTCCCGCGCCTGGACTGGGTGGGGCTGGACGTCAAGGGGCCGTGGGATCGCATAGACGCCATCACTGGCTCGCGCGCCAGCGGCCCGCGCGTGCAGGCCGCGCTGGACCACCTGCTGGCCAGCGGTGTGGCGCACGAATGCCGCACCACCTGGCACCCCGGCCTGTTCGGCCTGGACGAGCTGCTGGCGCTGGGCCACGACCTCGCCGCGCGCGGCGTTCGGCACTGGGTGCTGCAGGCCTGCAGCGACCCGGCCGTGCCCGGCAGTGTTTTCGCGCTTGCACAGTATTCCTGCGAAATAACCGAAAAAATGCGCGGAAACTTTGAATCATTTGCGATAAGAGCGCAATAACGAAGCGTGAAATTGCGATTTCCGTTGGAATTTGCGCGTCGGCTTTGATCCAGGTCAGAGCGGCGCGGGGGGCAGGGCGCGGATCATCGCGCCCGGTTCCACAAGTACCTTCGGAGACAGACATGACCCTTGGCCTATCCCTGCTGCGCGCCCTCAAGAACCACGGTGCGCAGGAAATTTTTGGCATTCCCGGCGACTTCATCCTGCCGCTGTTCAAGCAAATCGAGGAAAGCAACATCCTCCCCCTGGTGACGCTGAGCCACGAGCCTGCGTTGGGCTTTGCCGCCGACGCCGCCGCGCGCATGCACTGCGGCATCGGCGTGGTGGCGGTCACCTACGGTGCGGGCGCGCTCAACGTCGTCAACGCCGTCGCCAGCGCCTATGCCGAGCGTTCGCCGCTGGTCATCCTGGCCGGCTGCCCCGGCGAGGTCGAGGCGCATTCAGGCCTGGTGCTGCACCACCAGGTGCGCCACATCGACTCGCAGTGGCGCATCTTCAGCGAGATCACCTGCGACCAGGTGCGCCTGTCCAACCCCGAGACGGCGCCCCAGGACCTGGCGCGCGTGCTGCGCAACTGCCGCGAATTCGCCCAGCCCGTGCTCATCGAGGTGCCGCGCGACATGACGCTGCAGCCCATGGCCGAGGTGCCCGTGCTGGCGCCCAGCGCCTACAGCCAGGATGCCGTCGCCGAGTGCGCCGACGAATGGATGGCGCGCATCCAGGCGGCGAAGCGCCCGGTGCTGGTGGTGGACGTGGAGGTGCGGCGCTTCGGCATCGAGGCGCGCGTGGCCGAACTGGCGCGACGCCTGCAATTGCCCGTGCTCACCACCTTCATGGGCCGCGGACTGCTGGCCGAAGATGGCGTGAACTCCGGCGTGCAACTGCACGGCACCTACCTGGGCGTGGCCGGTGCACCCGAGACCAGTGCGCTGCTCGACAACTCCGACCTGCCCGTGATGCTGGGCGCCATCCTGTCGGACAACAACTTCGGCGTGAGCGCGCAGCGCATGGACTTCCGCCGCGCGCTCATCGCCGCGCACCGCGAGGCGCGCGTGGGCCACCACCTGTACCAGAACATTCCGCTGGCCGCGCTGGTCGAGGCGCTGCTGGAGCGCGCCCCGGCCGCGGGCAGCCGCGCCGCGCACGCCGCGCCGCCCAAGCTGGAATACCCCACGGGCCTGGTGGCCGACGACGCACCGGTGTGCGCGGCCGACCTGAGCCGCGCGCTCAACGACCGCATCCTGGCGCACGGGCCCATGAACATCGTCTCCGACATCGGCGACTGCCTGTTTGCCGCCATGGAGCTGCTGCCCACGCCGCTGGTGGCGCCGGGCTACTACGCCACCATGGGCTTCGGCGTGCCGGCGGGCATCGGCGCGCAGGTGGCCACGGGCCAGCGCAGCCTGATCCTGGTGGGCGACGGCGCGTTCCAGATGACGGGCTGGGAACTGGGCAACTGTCCGCGCCTGGGGCTCGACCCCATCGTCATCGTGCTCAACAACCAGACCTGGGAAATGATCCGCGCCTTCCAGACCGAGTCGCGCTGCGCTGCGCTGGGCGACTGGCACCTGGCCGACGCCGCCGACGCCCTGGGAGGGCGCGGCCACCGCGTGCACACGCGCGCCCAGTTTAAGGCCGCGCTGGACGCCGCCTACGCCGAGCGCGGGCGCTTCCAGCTCATCGAGCTGATGGTGCCGCCGGGCGATAGCACGCCCACGCTGCGCCGCTTCTCCGAAGGCATTCGCGCGCTGCGCGCCCGCGCCGCCGCCGCGGCCGCCTGATTTCCCCCTTTCCGCCCCGCGCGGGCGGGCCCTTTCCGCAGCCCTGCAAAGAACAGGGCGCGGGAGCGGCGCATCCGCGCCCTTCTTGCCAGCCCACCACCCCAGGAGACAAACCATGCTCGACTTCGCTTTCACCATCGGCGGCCAGAACGTCGCGGGCGCCGCCCGCCCCATTCCGGTCATCGACCCGTCCACCGGCCAGGCCTTCACCGAAAGCCCTGCCGCCACCGTGGCCCAGCTCGACCAGGCGGTCGATGCCGCCGCCCAGGCCTTCGCCACCTGGCAGCACAGCAGCCACGCCGAGCGCAGCGCCACGCTGGAGCGCGTGGCCGTGGCCATCGAGCAGCACGCGGCCGAGCTGGCCGAGCTCGTGGTGCGCGAGCAGGGCAAGCCCCTGGCGCTGGCGCAGATGGAAGTGGGCGGCGCCGTGGCGTGGACGCGCGCCGCCGCCGCGCTGGAGATCCCGGTCGAGGTGATCGAGCAGCGCGAGGGCAAGCGCATCGAGCTGCACCGCAAGCCGCTGGGCGTGGTCGGCTCCATCACGCCATGGAACTGGCCGCTGATGATCGCCGTGTGGCACATCATGCCGGCGCTGCGCGCAGGCAATGCCGTGGTCATCAAGCCTTCGCCGTTCACGCCGCTGTCCACGCTGCGCCTGGTGCAGATCATGGCCGCCGTGCTGCCCGCCGGCCTGGTCAACAGCGTGGTGGGCGAGGCCGACGTCGGTCAGGCCATGGCCGAGCACCCGGGCATCGCCAAGCTGGTGTTCACCGGCTCCACGCGCACGGGCCAGGACATCATGCGGCGCGGCGCCGGCAACCTCAAGCGCCTGACGCTGGAGCTGGGCGGCAACGATGCGGCCATCGTGCTGCCGGGCACCGACACGGCCGCCATCGCCGAGGGCCTGTTCGCCACCGCCTTCCTCAACATGGGCCAGACCTGCGCTGCGCTCAAGCGCCTGTACGTGCACGAAAGCCAGGTCGATGCCGTGTGCGAGCAGCTCGCCGCCATTGCCGCGCGCCAGGTGCTGGGCGGCGGCCTGGAAGAGGGTGTGACCTTCGGCCCGGTGCAGAACGCGCCGCAGCTCGCGCGGGTCGAAGAACTGGTGGCAGACGCCCGCGCCCAGGGCGCGCGCATCGTCTGCGGCGGCCAGCGCCTGGACCGGCCGGGCTACTTCTACGCGCCCACCATCGTCGCGGGCCTCAGCAACGGCACGCGCCTGGTGGACGAAGAACAGTTCGGCCCCGTGCTGCCCGTCATCGCCTACCGCACGGTCGATGAAGCCGTGGCCCTGGCCAACGCCAGCAGCATGGGCCTGGGCGGCTCGGTGTGGGGCGAGGTGCAGGCCGCCACGGCCCTGGCGCCGCGCCTGGAGTGCGGCACGGTCTGGGTCAACGGCCACGCCGAGGTGCTGCCGCACTGCCCGTTCGGCGGCAGCAAGATGTCGGGCGTGGGTGTGGAGTTCGGCCTCGACGGCCTGCTCGAATACACCCAGCCGCAGCTACTCAACATCAACGGCTGATGCAAGGCAACAGCGCGATGGACGGCTACCTCGCCCTGGTGCGCGCCCAGCCGCTGGCCATGGCCATGCTGCAGTTCGCCGTGCTTGGCACGCTGGGCGACCTGCTCGGCGCCTGGCTGGCGGCGCGGCGCGTGCACTGGCCGCTGGGCGGCGGCCTGTGGTGGCGCAAGATGGCCAAGTGGGCGCTGCTGGCCGTGCCGATCAAGGTCGCCTTCGTGGGCTACGCCGGCTTCGTGCAGGCGCTCGCCACCCACGGCTGGCTGCCGCAGGACGCGCCGCTGCTGCTGGCGCTGGCCACCTCCGTGGCCATCAACCTGCAGTTCGGCCCGCTGCTGGTGCTGGGCCACCGCTGGCTCAACAACCGCATCAGCGGCACGAGCGGCTGGCAGCACATCGACCGCAGCCTGTGGAGCCTGGCCTGGTTCTGGGTGCCCGCGCACGCCGTCACCTTCGCGCTGCCGCCGGACTGGCGCATCGGCCTGGCGGCGCTGTGGTCGGTGGTGTTGGGGCTGATTCTGGGGATGTACAGCCCGGTGCGGGCGCCCCAGGCTGCGCCCGTCTGAGTTCAAAGTATCTATTCAAAATAAGCGCGCGCAAGAATGAAATGGCCGACAAAGTATCTATTCATATAATGATGCATGCCGGTTGCCTCGCTCCACACTGACCGCCTCCTGCAGGCACTGCGCCGCCAGGGCGGCGTGGCCACGAGCGCCGAGCTGGTGGCCGAACTCGGGGTGAGCCAGCCTACGGTTTCCCGCGCCCTGATGCCGCTGGTGCGCGCGGGCCAGGTGCGCAAGGTGGGCGCGGCGCGCTCGCAGCGCTACCTGCTGCCGCGCGCGGTGGTCGGGGTGGGGGCCGACATTCCCCTCATGCGCGTGGACACCGCCGGCGTGCCGGCGCCGTTCGGCCGCATGGTGCCCCTGCCGGGCGGCGCCTTCTGGGTCGATGAAGTGGACGGCGTGAGCGAGCGCCACGACGGCCTGCCCTGGTTCCTGGCCGACATGCGGCCACAGGGCTTCATGGGCCGCAACTTCGCGCAGCTGCACCCCGACCTGCAACTGCCCACCGACCCGCGCCACTGGTCCGACGACGACGTGCTGCGCGCCCTGGCGCTGCGCGGCGAAGACCTGCCGGGCAACCTGCTCGTGGGCAATGCCTCGCTGGAGAGGTTCCATACCTTGGGCACGCGCCTGGCGCGGGCCGACTCGGCCGACGACTACCCGGTGCTGGCGCGCAGCGCGCTGCAGGGGCAGCTGCCCGGCTCCTCAGCCGGCGGCGAGCAGCCCAAGTTCTGCTGCGTCACGCAGGGGCGCAGCGTGATCGTGAAGTTCTCCAGCAGCGGCGACAGTGCGGCCGACCAGCGCACGCGCGACCTGCTGCGGTGCGAGCACCTCGCCCTGCAGGTGCTGGCACGGGAGGGTTTGCCGGCCGCGCCCACGCAGGTGTTCGAGCGCGCGGGCCGCGTGTTCCTGGAGTCCGAGCGCTTCGACCGCCGCGCGCCCTGGAACGACACCCCGGCCGGCGCGCCGCCGGGGCGCATCGGCATGGTCTCGCTCATGGTGTACGACGCGCAGTACGTGGGCGAAGTGGACAACTGGGCCGCCACGGCCGAGCGCATGCAGGCCCGGGCTCTGCTCACCGCCGAGGATGCGCGCACGCTGCGCCTGCTCGAAGCCTACGGCCGCCTCATCGGCAACACCGACCGGCACTACGGCAACATCTCGCTGGTGCTGGTGGAGGACGACTGGCGCCTCTCGCCCACCTACGACATGCTGCCCATGCTCTACATGCCCATCGCGGGCGAGCTGGTGGCGCAGGACCTGGGGCTGGTGCGCATGGCGCCCACGGCGGCCACGCTCGACGTGTGGCCGCAGGCTAAGGCGCTGGCGCGGGCCTTCTGGCTTGCCGTGGCCGGCGAGGCCCGGGTGTCGCAGCCTTTCCGGGACATGGCGCAGGGCCATGCCGAGGCGCTGACCGTTTCTGCTGCCTGACGCGTTAGCCGGCCCGCACCACGCGCAGCACGTCTTCGCCGTAGGCTTCGAGCTTCTTCGCTCCCATGCCGCTGATGCCGTGCAGGTCGTCCAGCGTCGCCGGACTGCGCTCGGCAATCGCCGCCAGCGTCGCGTCGTGGAAGATCACATAGGCCGGCAGGTTGTGCTCGCGTGCCACCTCGGCGCGCCAGGCCTTGAGGTTGATGAAGCGCACCTGCGCCTCCTGGCCCAGGTTGGCGGCGGCCGCAGGGGGCGTGCTCGCGCGGCGGGCCTTTCTGGGCGCGGCATGGGCCGTGGCCTCGCGCAGCAGCACGGCCTGCTCGCCGCGCAGCACGGCGCGCGAGCCCGGGGTGAGGCACAGGGTGTCGAAGCTGTGGCCGTTCTCCAGGCTCACCTTGTGCAGGCCCACGGCGCCTGTGGCCAGCAGCTGGCGCAGCACGCCGCGCAACTGCGCCTCGGCGTATTCCTTGCCCAGGCCGAAGGTGGAGAGCTTGTCGTGGCCGAACTGCTGCACCTTCTCGGTGTCCTTGCCGCGCACGATGTCCATGATGTGCCCGGTGCCAAAGGTCAGGCTGCTGGCCTCGTGCACGCGGTAGATGGTGGACAGCAGCTTGCGCGCCGCGTCGGTGCCGTCCCACACCGGCGGTGGGTTCAGGCAGTTGTCGCAGTTGCCGCAGGGCTGTGAACTTTCACCAAAGTAGGCCAGCAGGCGCACGCGCCGGCAATCCGTGGCCTCGGCCAGGCCCAGCAGGGCGTCGAGCTTGCCGCGCATCACGGCCTTGAATTCCTCGGCGGCCGGGCTCTCGTCGATCATGCGGCGCTGGTTCACCACGTCGTTCAGGCCGTAGGCCATCCAGGCGTCGGCGGGGAGGCCGTCGCGACCCGCGCGGCCGGTTTCCTGGTAGTAGCCCTCGATGTTCTTGGGCATGTCCACATGCGCGACAAAGCGCACGTCGGGCTTGTCGATGCCCATGCCGAAGGCGATGGTCGCCACCATCACGATGCCTTCCTCGCGCAGGAAGCGGTCCTGGTGGCGCTGGCGCACATCGGCGCCCAGGCCCGCGTGGTAGGGCAGGGCGTTGAGGCCGGCCTCGCACAGCGTGTCGGCCAGCTCCTCCACGCGCTTGCGCGACTGGCAATAGACCACACCCGCGTCCTCGGGGTGCTCGCGCTCGATGAAGCGCAGCAGCTGCGTGGTGGCGTCCTTCTTTTCCTCGATGCGGTAGCGGATGTTGGGCCGGTCGAAGCTGCTGACGAAGTGCTGCGCGCCTTCGAGCTGCAGCCGTTCGACGATGTCCGCGCGCGTGAGTTCGTCCGCCGTGGCCGTGAGCGCGATGCGCGGCACGCTGGCGTAGCGCTCGTGCAGCACGGTGAGCTGGCGGTACTCGGGGCGGAAGTCGTGCCCCCACTGGCTCACGCAATGCGCCTCGTCGATGGCGAACATCGACAGCTGGCCGCGCTGGTGCAGGCCGTCCAGCAGCTCCAGGAAGCGCGGCGTGGTCAGCCTCTCGGGCGCGGCGTAGAGCAGGGTGATGTCGCCGCGCGCCAGGCGCCGCTCCACGTCCAGCGCCGCCTGCCAGTCCAGCGTGGAGTTGAGGAAGGCCGCCTCCACCCCCGCCTCGTGCAGCGCGCCCACCTGGTCGTGCATCAGCGCGATCAGCGGCGAGACCACGATAGCCACGCCCTGGCCGGCCTGGCGGCGCACGATGGCCGGCACCTGGTAGCACAGGCTCTTGCCGCCGCCCGTGGGCATGAGCACCAGCGCGTCGCCGCCTGCCGCGACGTGCGCCACGATGGCCTCCTGCGGGCCGCGGAAGCGCTCGTAGCCGAAGACGTCTTTCAGGATGGAATGCGCGGGAGACAAACGGATGCTCTTGAATGTATAGCTGCTGGCGCTTGATGGGTGGGCGCTAGAGGCTGTTTTTGCGTGAAATTCCGGGCGCGTTGCGTGTCCGGCCTGCGTGATTATCGGCAATCGGGCCGTGGCAACCGGTCCGACCCGCCGCTGAAACAAACCGAAATAAACCGAAACCGCGCCGAGAAGACGCCACCGCGCCCGCGCCGCACCATACAGGCCATGTTCCACACCGTCCCGAAAGGACCCGCACCATGAAATCCTGGATCAAGAAAGCCCTCGTCGGCCTGTTCGGCGCCTCCATCCTCGTGGGCGGCCTCACGGCCTGCTCTGGCGGGCACTACCACCGCCACGGTCCCATGGACGCCGAGCGCATGGCCGAGGTGCGCGGCAAGGTGCTCGAACGCGTGGGCCGCAAGCTCGACCTGAACGAGGCGCAGAAGCAGAAGCTCGCCACGCTGGCCGACACGCTGCAGGCCCAGCGCGCGGCCTTCGCCGGCCCGGGCAAGGACCCGCGTGCCGAGGTGCAGGCCCTGGTGGCCGGCGCAAAGTTCGACCGCGCGCGCGCCCAGGCGCTGCTCGACGACAAGCTGCGCGCCGTGCAGACCGGCAGCCCCGAGGTGCTGGCCGCCATGGCCGACTTCTACGACAGCCTGAACCCCGAACAGCAGCAGAAGGTGCGCGACTTCATGCAGCACCGCCGCGGATGGATGGGCCGCCACGGCTGAAGCAGGGCCGCGCCATGACCGCCGCACACGCACCCCTGCACCGTCTGGCGCGCGACCTGCGCGCGCACGCCCCGGCGCTGCTGGCCGGCATGCCGCAACCGCACGAGGAGCTGCTCACGCTGGTTTGGGGCCCGCGCTTTGACCGCGCACATGCGCTCGGGCTGGTGGCGCGCCAGCCCGCGCACGCCCTGCAGGCTCTGCCCGCATTGCTGCAGGCCGCCGACCGCTTTGACGCCCTGCACGCGGGGGCCCAGCGGCGCCTGCGGCGCATGATCCTGCGCCACCGTGCGTGCAGTGGCGCGGTGTGACAATCCGCTTTTATGCACCGCATCCTGCTCATCGACGACGACGAACAGCTCGGCCCACCGCTGGCCACCTACTTCCAGCGCTTCGAGCTGGAACTGTTGCAGGCGCTGCGCCCCAGCGCGGGGCTGGCGCAGCTCGCCCAGGGCGGCTTCGATGCCGCCATCCTCGACGTGATGCTGCCCGAGATGGACGGTTTTGAGCTGTGCCGCACCATCCGGCGGGGCAGCGACCTGCCCATCGTCATGCTCACCGCGCGCGGCGAGGTCATGGACCGCGTGGTCGGCCTGGAACTGGGCGCCGACGACTACCTGCCCAAGCCCTTCGAGCCGCGCGAACTCGTCGCCCGCCTGCAGACCGTGCTGCGCCGCCGCCGCGCCAGCAGCCCGGCCGAGGCGCCCGGCCTGCTGGAGTTCGAGGGCCTGCGCATCGACGCGGCGCGCCGCAGCGTGCAGTGCCTGGGCCGTGCCGTGGAGCTGACGGGCACCGAGTTCGAGCTGCTGCACCTGCTGGCGCGCGAGAGCGGCCGCGTGCTCTCGCGCGACGACATCCTCAACCAGCTGCGCGGCCACGAGGCCGAGCTGTACACGCGCGCCGTGGACATCGTCGTCAGCCGCCTGCGCAAGAAGCTTGAGCCGCTGGACTGCATCAAGACACTGCGCAACGCCGGCTACTCGCTGGCCCTGCGCCGGGTGGCCGGATGAAGCGCTGCCGCGACGACGACCCGCACTGCCCCTGGCACCAGCGCGCGCGCCTGGCGCTGCGCCGCTCGCTGCGCTGGCGCCTGGTGCTGGTGTTCCTGGTGCTGGCACTGGCGCTGGCGGTCACCTTCATTGGCGGCGTGCAGAAGGCTCTGTCGGTGGGCTGGCGCGCGGCCGCCCGCCCGCTGCTGGTCGACTACGTGGACCGCCTGGCGCAGGAGGTCGGCAGCCCGCCGAGCATCGAGCGCGCCCAGGCCCTGGTGCAGCGCCTGCCCATCACCATCCGCATCGAAGGGCACGATGTGAACTGGGCCTCGCACCCCGCGCTGCCGCGCCCAGCGTGGGTGAGCAGCGCCACCGGGCGCGAGCCGCCCTGGCGCAGCGGCGACGACCAGAACCTGCTGCGCCGCACCACGGCCGACGGCCACCAGGTGGAATTCGGCCTGCACGTGCTGGGCTGGGAGCACCGCCCGCGCATCGCCTGGTTCACGCTGGGCGTGCTGCTGCTGCTCACGGCGCTGGCCTACCTCTACGTGCGGCGCCTGCTGCGCCCGCTGGACGATATCCGCGCCGGCGCCCAGCGTTTCGGCGCCGGCGCGTTCGACCAGCCCATCCCCGTACGCCACGCGCACAAGCCCGACGAGCTGGGGCAATTGGCCGCCACCATCAACACCATGGGCGGCGACATCCACCAGATGCTCGAAGCCAAGCGCGCCCTGCTGCTGGCCCTGAGCCACGAGCTGCGCAGCCCGCTGACGCGTGCGCGCCTCAACGCCGAGCTGCTGCCCGATACCACCGAGGCCCAGGCGCCGCGCCTGGCGCTGCTGCGCGACCTGGGCGAGATGGCGCGCGTCATCTCCGACCTGCTGGAGAGCGAGCGCCTGGCCGCGCCCCACGCCGCGCTGCACCGCGAGGACGTGGACCTTTTGGAACTGGCGCGCGAGGTCATCGCCGAGCTGGGCGACCGCCACCCCGGCGCCAGCGCCATCCGCGTGCTGGCGCCGCCCGCGCTGCCGCTGCTGCCGCTGGACCGCGCGCGCATGCGCCTGCTGCTGCGCAACCTGCTTGACAACAGCCTGCGCCACAGCGAGCCCGGCGCGCCGCCGCCCGAGCTGCACCTGCGCTGGCAGGACGGGCAGCTCGAACTCACCGTGCGCGACCACGGTCCCGGCGTGCCGCCCGAGCACCTGGCGCAGCTCGCGCAGGCCTTCTACCGCCCCGACAGCGCGCGCCAGCGCGCCACCGGCGGCGTGGGCCTGGGCCTGTATCTGTGCCGCCTGGTGGCGCAGGCGCACGGCGGCAGCCTGGCGCTGCGCAACGCCCAGCCGGGGCTGGAGGCGCGGGTGCTGCTGCCGGTGCCGGCCGGTCCGGACGCTGGCTGAGTTCAATGTTCCTCGGGAAACCCGGGGGTTGACCCATGCGGCGGATTTCGGCTAACCTGTATATACAAGTTCAGCGCACCATGACCCGCAACGCCTCCACCCGCACCGCCAGCCCTTCCCACCGCCCGGCATCCAGCCCGGCGGCCGCGCCCGCCCTGGCGCTGTACGAACAGGTCAAGGACTTCATCGTGCGCCGCATCCAGGACGGTAGCTGGCGCGCGGGCGACCGGCTGCCGTCCGAGAGCGAGCTGGTGGCGCAGTTCGGCATTTCGCGCATGACGGTGAACCGCGCCCTGCGCGAGCTGACGGAGCAGGGCCGCATCGTGCGCGTGGCCGGTGTGGGCAGCTTCGTGGCCGAGGACAAGCCGCAGTCCACGCTGCTGCAGATCGCCAACCTGGCCAGCGAAATCCGCCAGCGCGGCCACGACTACCGCTGCGACGTGCTCGCCGCCCGGCGCGCCGCCGCCCCGCTGGAGGTGGCCGCCGCGCTGGACCTGGGCACGGGCGCCTCGGTGTTCCACACGCAGTGCGTGCACCGCGAGAACGGCGTGCCGGTGCAGCTCGAAGACCGCCATGTGAACCCGGCCCTGGCGCCCGACTTCCTGGCCCAGGACTTCACCGCCGTGCCGCCCTCCGAATACCTGCTGCGCAGCGTGCCGTTCGACCAGGTGGAGCATGTGGTCGACGCCGTGCTGCCCACGCCCGAACAGGCCGCGCTGCTGGAGATGCCAGCGCACGAACCCTGCCTGCTGCTCACGCGCCGCACCTGGTCGCGCGGCGTGCCCGTGACCGTGGTGCGCTGCCTGCACCCGGCCTCGCGCTACCGCCTGGGCAGCCGCTTCCGCACCGACGGCCACCCCGTGGCGGGCTGAAGCCGCCGAGCCGCCGATTTCCTTTTTTGATATCTACTTGTATAGACAGGACTGTCAACATGACCACCCCCATCACCCTTGATCCCGGCCACGTCACGCTGGCGCAGCTGCGCCGCATCCACGCCGGTGGCGTTCCGCTGGCGCTGGACCCCTCGGCGCAGGCCGGCATGCAGGAAGCGCTGGCGACCGTGCAGCGCATCGTCGAGGAAGACCAGGTGGTCTACGGCATCAACACCGGCTTCGGCAAGCTGGCCAGCACCAAGATTGCCCATGAGCGCCTGGCCGAGCTGCAGCGCAACCTGGTGCTCTCGCACAGCGTGGGCACGGGCGATGCGCTGCCCGACGGCGTGGTGCGCCTGGTGCTGGCGACCAAGGCCGTGAGCCTGGCGCGCGGGCACTCGGGCATCCGCCCCGCCATCGTGGACGCGCTGCTGGCGCTGGCCAACGCCGACGTGCTGCCGGTCATTCCCGCCAAGGGCTCGGTGGGCGCCTCGGGCGACCTCGCGCCGCTGGCGCACCTGGCCTGCGTGCTCATCGGCGAGGGCCAGGCCAAGGTGGACGGCCAGGTGGTGTCGGGCCGCGACGCCATGGCCGCCGTGGGCCTGCAGCCCTTCGTGCTCGGCCCCAAGGAAGGGCTGGCGCTGCTCAACGGCACGCAGGTGTCCACGGCGCTGGCGCTGGCCGGCCTGTTCGGCGCGGAAGACGTGTTCTGCGCGGCGCTGGTGGCGGGCGCGCTATCGCTCGAAGCCATCAAGGGCTCGGTCAAGCCGTTGGATGCGCGCATCCATGCGGCGCGCGGCCAGCCCGGGCAGATCGCCGTGGCCGCCGCCGTGCGCGCCCTGCTCGACGGCAGCCCGATCGATACCTCGCACCCGCACTGCGGCCGCGTGCAGGACCCGTACTCCATCCGCTGCATTCCGCAGGTCATGGGCGCCTGCCTGGACAACCTGCAGCACGCCGCGCGTGTGCTGCGCACCGAGGCCAACGCCGCGTCCGACAACCCGCTGGTCTTCACCGACACCGGCGAGGTGATCTCGGGCGGCAACTTCCACGCCGAACCCGTGGCCTTCGTGGCCGACATCATCGCGCTGGCCGTGGCCGAGATCGGCGCCATTTCCGAGCGCCGCCTGTCGCTGCTGCTCGACCCCGGCCTGTCGGGCCTGCCGGCCTTCCTGATCCGCGACAGCGGCGTGAACTCGGGCTTCATGATCGCCCAGGTCACGGCCGCCGCGCTGGCCGCCGAGAACCAGTGCCTGGCCAACCCCAGCAGCGTCACCAGCCTGCCCACCTCGGCCAACCAGGAGGACCATGTGTCCATGGCCACCTACGGCGCGCGCCGCCTGCTCGACATGGTGCGCAACGCGGCGGTGATGGTGGGCATCGAGGCCATGTCGGCCGCGCAGGGCATGGAGTTCGACCGTTCGCTGCCATCGTCCCCGCTCATCGAAGAGCAGTTCGCCGACATCCGCCGCCGTGTGGCCTTCCTGGAGCAGGACCGCTACCTGGCGCCCGACATCGAGGCCATGCGCCTCTGGGCGCAGCAGAGCACCTGGCCCGCGCCGCTCGCCGCCTGCCTGCCCAGCCACCCCTGAACCGCATCCACCAGGAGCCCTTGCCATGAACGCCCACGACGCCAACCTCACCCCCGCCACCGACCCGCGCCACGACCCCACGCGCGTCATCCGCGCCCCGCGCGGCAGCGAGCTGCACTGCAAGAACTGGCTCGCCGAAGCGGCCTACCGCATGGTGCAGAACAACCTCGACCCCGAGGTGGCCGAGCGCCCGCAGGACCTCGTGGTCTACGGCGGCATCGGCCGCGCCGCGCGCGACTGGGAGTGCTTCGACCAGATCCTGGCATCGCTCAAGGACCTGAACGACGACGAGACCCTGCTCGTGCAATCGGGCAAGCCCGTGGGCGTGTTCAAGACCCATGCCAACGCCCCGCGCGTGCTGCTGGCCAACTCCAACCTCGTGCCCAAGTGGGCGAACTGGGAGCACTTCAACGAACTCGACCGCAAGGGCCTGTTCATGTACGGCCAGATGACCGCCGGCAGCTGGATCTACATCGGCAGCCAGGGCATCGTGCAGGGCACCTTCGAGACCTTCGTCGAGGCCGGCCGCCAGCACTACGGCAACGACCTGTCGGGCAAATGGATCTTGACGGCCGGCCTGGGCGGCATGGGCGGCGCCCAGCCCCTGGCCGCCACGCTGGCCGGCGCCTGCTCGCTCACCATCGAATGCCAGCAGAGCAGCATCGACTTCCGCCTGCGCACGCGCTATGTCGACAAGCAGGCCAAGGACATCGACGACGCCCTGGCGCTCATTGCCCACCACACGGCGCGCAAGGAAGCGGTGTCGATTGCCCTGCTGGGCAACGCCGCCGACGTGCTGCCCGAGCTGGTGCGCCGCGCCCGGGCCGGCGCCATCCGCCCCGACCTCGTCACCGACCAGACCAGCGCGCACGACCTCATCCACGGCTACCTGCCCAGCGGCTGGACCGTGCCGCAGTGGCAGGCCGCGCAGAAAGACCCCGCGCAGCAGGGCCCGCTCAAGGCCGCCGCAGCCACAAGCTGCGCCGTCCATGTGCGGGCCATGCTCGACTTCCAGGCCATGGGCATCCCCACGGTGGACTACGGCAACAACATCCGCCAGGTGGCGTTCGACCAGGGCGTGAAGAACGCCTTCGACTTCCCCGGCTTTGTGCCCGCCTACATCCGCCCGCTGTTCTGCGAAGGCAAGGGCCCGTTCCGCTGGGTGGCGCTGTCGGGCGACCCCGAAGACATCTACAAGACCGACGCCAAGATCAAGGAACTGTTCCCCCACAACAAGCACACCCACCGCTGGCTGGACATGGCGCGCGAACGCATCGCCTTCCAGGGCCTGCCCGCACGCATCTGCTGGCTGGGCCTGGGCGAACGCCACCTGGCCGGCTTGGCCTTCAACGAGATGGTGAAGAACGGCGAACTCAAGGCCCCCATCGTCATCGGCCGCGACCACCTGGACACCGGCAGCGTGGCCAGCCCCAACCGCGAGACCGAATCCATGAAGGACGGCACCGACGCCGTGAGCGACTGGCCGCTGCTCAACGCACTGCTCAACACTGCCGGCGGCGCCACCTGGGTGAGCCTGCACCACGGCGGCGGCGTGGGCATGGGCTACAGCCAGCACTCGGGCATGGTCATCGTGGCCGACGGCACGGACGCCGCCGCCGAGCGCCTGGCGCGCGTGCTGGTCAACGACTGCGGCTCGGGCGTGATGCGCCATGCCGACGCGGGCTACGAGCTGGCCATTGCCACGGCCAAGCAGCAGGGCCTGAAGCTCCCCATGGTGAAGTAAGCCCCCGCCATGCAGCGCCTGGACCTCGCCGCCATTGCTCCCACGCCGTGGAAGAACGGCGGCGGCGCCATGCGCGAACTGGCCTGCTGGCCGCCCGGCGCGGACCTGGAGCATTTCGGCTGGCGCGTCAGCGTGGCCGACGTCGCCGCGCCGGGGCCGTTCTCGCGGTATCCGGGCGTGGACCGGCAGATCCTGTTGTGGCAGGGCGAGGGCGTGCACCTGCGCGCCGCCGATGGCAGCGTGGAGCAGACGCTCGACCGTGCGACGCCGCCGTTCGCCTTCGCGGGCGAGACGCTGATCGACTGCACGCTGACGGGTGGCCCGGTGCGCGACCTCAACCTCATGCTGCGGCGCGGCCAGTGGCGCGGCGCGCTGCAGGTGCGGCACGGCGCCTGCATGCCCGGCGAGTCGCCCGCCGGCCTGTGCCTGGTGCTGGCCGGGCAATGGGAGCGTGCGGGCGAGGCCTACGCGCCCGGCCAGGGCCTGTGGTGGAGCGCGCCGCGCCCCGGCGCACCCCTGCGGCCCGTGCCGGGTGGGTTGGACCGCCCCGCGCTGGCCTGGATGGCGCTGGAACCACAAATTTGAACGAAATTGGCCTCCAGGGCTTATTGGATCAGCGCCACCAGCTATGGTTTTAGGAGTTAAGAACATGCAACAGCCGCAAGCAAGCCCGGCCCCCAGCGCCGATGGCGTCTGGCAGGGCCTGCGCCTGGTCGAGGGCCTGGCCGTGGCCGACGTGGCACTGCCTGAGGGCGCCCTGGCCTCGGTCGTGGTGCAGCAAGGCCAGGTGCGCTGGGTGGGGCCCGATGCGGCGCTGCCCGCCGCGTTCGCCGCACTGCCGCGCTGGCAGGGCGGTGGGCAACTGGCCACGCCGGGGCTGGTGGACTGCCACACGCACCTGGTCTACGGCGGCCAGCGCGCGCACGAGTTCGCGCTGCGCCTGGCCGGCGCCAGCTACGAGGAGGTGGCGCGCGCCGGCGGCGGCATCGTCTCCACGGTGCGCGCCACGCGCGCGGCCAGCGAGGACGAACTCTTCGCCCTGGCCGTGCCGCGCCTGCAGGCCCTGCTTGACGAGGGCGTGTGCGCCATCGAGATCAAGTCCGGCTACGGCCTGGCGCTGGAGCACGAACGCAAGCAGCTGCGTGTGGCGCGGCGCCTGGGCGAGGCCTTCGGTGTGACGGTGCGCACGACCTTCCTGGGCGCGCATGCGCTGCCGCCCGAATACGCCGGGCGCGATCAGGATTACGTGGACTTGGTGTGCCACGAGATGCTGCCCGCGCTCGCGGCCGAGGGGCTGGTGGACGCCGTGGACGTGTTCTGCGAGCGCATCGCCTTCACGCTGGCGCAGACCGAGCAGGTGTTCCAGGCCGCGCAACGGCTGGGCATTCCGGTCAAGCTGCATGCCGAGCAGCTGTCCGACATGGGCGGTTCCGCCTTGGCCGCGCGCTACGGCGCGCTCTCGTGCGACCACATCGAGCACCTGTCGCCAGAGGGCATCGAAGCCATGCGCCAGTCCGGCACCGTGGCCGTGCTGCTGCCCGGCGCCTACTACACGCTGCGCGACACGCAGTTGCCGCCCATCGAGCAATTGCGCGCCGCCGGCGTGCCCATGGCCGTCTCCACCGACCACAACCCCGGCACCTCGCCCGCGCTGAGCCTGCTGCTCATGGCCAACATGGCCTGCACGCTGTTTCGCCTGACCGTGTCCGAGGCGCTGGCCGGCATCACCACGCAGGCCGCGCGTGCCCTGGGGCTGCAGGCCACGCACGGGCTGATCGCCGCCGGACGCCCCGCGAATTTCGTGCTCTGGCCCGTGGCCGAGGCCGCCGAGCTGGCCTACTGGCTGGGGCAGAAGCCCGCCTGCACCATCGTGCGCCAGGGGCGCGTGGTGCGGGGCGCGCCGGGTTGACAGGTCCGGGCGGGCAGGGGAGCATCGACGGTTCCGGCGGCGGTGCGCGAGCAGCGCCCCCGGCACGGAAGCCTGCACCATGACCACCATCCCCCCGTTCACCTTCCACCAGGGCACAGAGCCGCTGCTGGTGTCCATCCCGCATGCCGGCACGCACGTGCCCGAGGCCCTGGCCGCGCGCCTGAGCGGCGCCGCCTTGCAGGTGCCTGACACCGACTGGCATCTGGAGCGCCTCTACGCCTTCGCGCGCGACCTGGGCGCCTCCGTCCTCGTGGCCACGCACTCGCGCTACGTCATCGACCTGAACCGCCCGCCCGACGGCGCCAGCCTCTACCCGGGCCAGAACGTCACCGGCCTGTGCCCCGTGGACACGTTCGAGGAAACCCCGCTCTACCCGCGTGGCGACCTGCCGGGCGAAGCCGAAATCGCCGCGCGCCGCACGGCGATCTGGCAGCCTTACCACCAGCAATTGCGCGCCGAACTGGACCGCCTGCGCGCACAGCACGGCGCCGCCGTGTTGTGGGAGGCGCATTCCATCCGCTCGGTGCTGCCGCGCTTCTTCGAAGGCCAGCTGCCCGACTTCAACCTCGGCACGGCCGACGGCGCCAGCTGCGCCCCGGCGCTGGCCCAGGCCCTGCAGCCCATCGCCGAGGCGGCGCCGGGCTACACCGCGGTGCTCAACGGCCGCTTCAAGGGCGGCCACATCACACGCCACTACGGCGAGCCCGCGCGCAACATCCATGCGGTGCAGCTTGAACTGACCTGGCGCACCTACATGGACGAGGCCCCGCCCTACACCTACCTGCCCGAGCGCGCCGCGCAGGTGCAGCCGCACCTGCGGCGCATGCTGGAGGCGGCGCTGGCCTTCGCGCGCGGCGCAGCACATTGATGAGGGTGCTCAGCGGCGTGCGTTGGCAGCGCGTCAGTCGCTACCCTTGCCAAGACTCCGCTGAACCAATGCGTTGACTTCCGGAAGGTTGCCCACCGGCGATGGATGGTGCACTCGGTATTCACGAACCATCTGCAAACGCTGATCGGCGACTGGCATGGCGAACAGTGGCGCCAACTGGAACGGGCTGTCCAAGTAAATGGCGTGGCTGACAAGCAGCGTGTCCAGCTGTGCTTCCAGTTTGGCTATTGCGATTGGGGTCCGCTCTGCACGCAGATCCGTGAGTGCCTCGACCATGTTGGCGGCGTCGAGGGGCGCGGTGCTCCCGCGTCCGCCCGTGTGTCCCTGGATGTAGCCGGACACATAGCCCGTCATTCCTGCAGCGGCCGCCAAAAGCAGAGAGGCCATGGTGGTGGTGCGGGGGCGTGAAGTCATGTGCCTGCATGCGTGAGGATGGTTGAGCAACCATATCACTGCGCCATGGGCGATATGGGGAAGGGGTGGGGCGTTCAAAGCGGCGGAAAAGGCGGGTCATCTGCACGGCCATGTCCCGCTTTCTACAATGGCCCCCATGCAAGCCCTCCACTACACCCGCGCCCAGCAGCTTCCCGCCATCCTTGCCCAACGCATCGCCATCCTCGATGGCGCCATGGGCACCATGATCCAGCGCTTCAAGCTCGGCGAGGCGCAGTACCGGGGCGAGGGCTACACCGGCCCCGACGGCGCGGGTACGCGCTTCCAGGACTTCCCGCGCGACGTGAAGGGCAACAACGAGCTGCTCTCGCTGACGCGCCCCGACGTGATCCGCGACATCCACGAGCGCTACCTGGCCGCCGGCGCCGACCTCATCGAGACCAACACCTTCGGCGCCACCACCATCGCCCAGGAGGACTACGGCATGGCCGACCTGGCGCGCGAGATGAACCTGCGCTCGGCGCAGATCGCCCGCGCGGCCTGCGACAAGTACAGCACGCCGGACAAGCCGCGCTATGTGGCCGGCGCGCTCGGCCCGACGCCCAAGACGGCCAGCATCAGCCCCGACGTGAACGACCCCGGCGCGCGCAATGTCGATTTCGAGCAGCTGCGCGCGGCCTACCTGGAGCAGACCCTGGCGCTGATCGAGGGCGGGGCCGACGTGATCCTGGTCGAGACCATCTTCGACACGCTCAACGCCAAGGCCGCGCTGTTCGCCGTCGAGGAAGCGTTCGACCAGACCGGCGAGCGCCTGCCCGTGCTCATCAGCGGCACCGTCACCGACGCCTCGGGCCGCATCCTCAGCGGGCAGACCGTCACCGCCTTCTGGCACAGTGTGCGCCACGCGCGCCCGCTGGCCGTGGGCCTGAACTGCGCGCTGGGCGCCGCGCTGATGCGCCCCTACATCCAGGAGCTGGCCAAGGCCGCGCCCGACACCTTCATCAGCTGCTACCCCAACGCCGGCCTGCCCAACCCCATGAGCGACACCGGCTTCGACGAGACGCCCGAGGTCACCAGCCGCCTGGTGCACGAATTCGCCGCCGAGGGCCTGGTGAACATCGTCGGCGGCTGCTGTGGCACCACGCCCGAGCACATCGGCGCCATCGCGCAGGCCGTGGGGCCGGTCAAGACACGCCCGCTGTTCTACCGCGAAGCAGCCTGACGGCGGCTGAACGCCTGGGCCGAGGGCGTTTGGCATCAAAGTCGGCTTTAGCGCCCGCCAGTCACGCGCTGGCAGCTATCATTTTCGATAGTTCCGCACCACGGTAGCCATACGGCGTGAAACGCCGCAGAATGCACAGGCAGCGCGCGGCGTCCCGTGCGCGCCCTTCCACCCTGCGCCGGCATGCCCGTCAACCTGAACCCTCCCCGAGGCCCGCTGCCCCCCGTGGTGCAGGCGCTGGCCGAGGCTGCCCTGCAGCGCCAGAACACCCTGCTGGGCACCGACCGCGAAGGCGCCGTGCCCGCGCAGGCACCGGCCTTTCCCGCGCCGCCCGGGGCGCCCCCGGCCCCGCTGCCGCAGGCCCTGCCGCTGCCCGTGGGGGCGGACCAGGTCAGCCTGTCGGCGCAGGCGCGCAGCAGTCTGGCCCACCCTTCCGGCACGGTGATCGGCGCGTCGCCGCCCGCACCGGCAGCCCCTGCAGCGCCCGCGCAGCCGGCCCGCCCGGCGCCAGCGGGCCCGGCTGGCGCGGCACCGCTGCCCCCCTGGCCCGCCACCGGGGTCAGCGCGCCGCTGCACCGCATGGTGGCGGCGCTGGTGCAGCAGCTCACGGCGCCGGCCCAGCCGCAGCGCGTGGTAGCGGTGCAGCCCTGGCCGGCTGCGCTGGTGCCGGTGGTGGAGGCCGGCGGCGCGCAAGAGGACGGGTTGCCGCCGCTGCAGACCTGGCTGGTGCGCCAGGGCATGGTGCAGACCGCCGAGGGCGCACGGGCCTTCTCGCTCACGCTGCGCGTGCCGGTGCCCTGGCTGCAGTCCCAGGCCCCGCCGCCCGCAGCACCTGCGCCGGCCCCGCCGCTGGCGGCACTGTTCGCGGGCCGGCCCCAGGCCCTGCAGTCCGGCACCTGGGCGCTGGTGCTGCAGGCCGACGAGCCTGCTGCGGGCGCGCGCACCAGCGCGCTGCTGGCGCTGGAGTTCGCGCCGCTGGCCCAGGCGGCGGTGTACGGCCGTGACCTGCTGCAGGCGCGGCAAGACCCCTGGGTGCAAATGGCCGTGCTGCAGGCCAGCGGGCAATGGCCCAGGGACGAGGACGCCGCGCGCGACCGCGAGGCCGGCCTGTGCCAGGCGCCTGGCTGCCCCTACGCCGGGCGCGCGGCCTGCGCGCAGCCCTTCTGCCTGGCGCTGCGCGCGGTACCGCCCCCGGACCCCATCGCGCCCCTGCCGCCGGCAGACCGGTAAAGCCCGGCACCCGGGCCGCCACCCCGGCGCCCCTGTCCTGTTTCGTCGGCTTTGCCTGACACACCGGGCGGGGCAGCGGGCCTAGCATGGGGGTGCGCCAGTGCTGGCGTTCAGGAGACTGCCATGTCCCGCATCCTTGTTTCATTTCTTCGTACCGTGGCCGGCGCGTTGGCGCTGGCCCTTCCGCTCCTGGCCGGGGCGCAGCAGCTGGCCTATGTGGACCGCCAGATGAATCTGCGCGCCGGCCCCGGCTCCGACTACCCTATGGTGGCGCTCATGCACCGGGGGGTCCAGCTCACGGTGCACGGCTGCACGCCGGGCTACCAGTGGTGCGACGTGCAGCTGGCCGACGGGCTGCGCGGCTGGGCCTACGCGCCCTACCTCAGCTACCCGCAGTACGGCCGCTCGGTCGCGCTGCCCAATGCGGCGGTGGCCATCGGCATCCCCCTGCTTGGGTTCACGCTGGGCAGCTACTGGTCCGACCACTACCGCGATCGCTCGTGGTACGAGCACCCACGCTGGAACCCGCGTCCAGGCCGTCCGGGGCCGCGCACCTGGAGCTGGGAAGACCGCGACAATCCGCGCCACCCCGGCCGGCGCTATGAAGATGCCCGCCGCCCGCCGCGTGCCGGCGAGCACTGGGACAGCGACCGCTCCGGCCCGCGCCCACAGGCCCGCCCGGAACGCCGCGAACGCTCCGAGGCGCAACGCCCGCAACCGCAACCGCAGCCCCAGCGGGCCCAGCCGCCGCAGCGCGCGCCCGAGCAGCCGCGCCAGCCCCGCGCATTCGACGGCAACAACCCGCCCAACGACCCGGCGGGCGCCAACCGGCCGTGAGGCGCGAGTCGTCACGAGCCGGGTTGGCGCGCCTACGCCTGTGACGCCTACGCCTGCAGCTGCGACGGGCGCACCCCCGTTTCGGGCCGTCGTTTGTTCCGGCCGCGGGCCGCGCTGCCGCTGTCGTCGGCCTGCACCGTGCCCGTGTCCACCCCGCGCCGGATGGCCGCGTGGCGTGCGCGCGTGATGGGGTAGGCCAGCAGCAGCGGCACCGCCAGCGCCAGGCATAGCGCCGGGACGAGGCCGGTCATCAGCACGATGCCCTGCAGGGCATCGGGGGACTGCGCCACGTTGGGCGCGTAGCCCGTCAGGTCCAGCGTAGCGGCCAGCAGCACCGTGCCCAGGGTGCGCGCAAGCTTGTCCACCAGACCGTAGAGGCCGTAGTACATGCCGGTCTGGCGCTCGCCCACCTGCATGTGGCCGTGGTCTATGGTGTCGGGCACCATGGCAAAGGGCACGATCCAGTGCGCCCCCATGCCGATGCCCACGAGCGCCAGCACGGCCATCACCCAGCCTGGCTGCCCCGGCCCTGTGGCGCCCAGCGCGACCAGCCCGGCGCTGCACAACAGCAGGCCCAGGATGTAGGCGCGGTTCTTCTCCCAGCGGTCGACCACGCGCTTCCAGGCGTACAGCGACACGCCCACCACGCCCAGCAGCACGGCCATCATGCGCGGCAGGTCGCCCTTGTCGCCCTGCAGCTGGTAGACCACGAAATACGCCAGCGCGGCCTGCACCAGCGTCAGTCCCAGGCGCACCAGGCCGACGGCGCCGACCAGCACCACGAAGGGCCGGTTGCGCAGGGCCGCGCGCAGCGTGGCGCGCACCGCAGGCCAGGTGGGGCCGGCCTCGGCCGGCGCCGGCCCTGTGGCGGGCTCGCGCACGCGCCAGGCCACCACGGCAACGGCCAGGCCGGCCGCAAGGCCGAAGCAGGCGCCGGCCAGGGCGTAGCCGGTGCGCGCGTCGGGCGCGGCGCGCACCAGCACCGGCATGAGCACGCTGCCCGCGAAGAAGCCCAGCAGCGCGCCCAGCGATGCGATTGTGGTGAGGCTGGTGCGCTCGTCGTAGTCGCGCGCCATGTTGGCGGCCATGGCCTGGTAGGGCAATTGCACCAGGGTCATCAGGGTGTCGAACACGGTGTAGCTGATGGCGATCCACAGGAAGGCCGCGATGGGGTTCAGGCCGGGCGGCACCATCCACACCGCGGCCGCAGCGATGGCCAGCGGCGCGGCGCCGTAGACCAGGTAGACCCGGTAGCGGCCGTGGCGCGAACGCGTGCGGTCGGTCATCCAGCCGAACAGCGGGTCGTTGACGGTGTCCCACACCTTGCCCACCAGCAGGGCCGCGCCGGCAATGGCGGGCGGGACCAGGGCCACGTCGGTGTAGAAGATCATGAGCAGGAAGTTCATCGCCGCCACCAGCATCTGCAGGCCAATGTTGCCGGTGGCGTAGGCCAGCTTGGTGCCCAGCGGCAGCCGCGCGGCCTCGGGGGCGCCGCGCATCACGCGGCCAGCGGCGCGAGCGCCGCCGGAGCCTGGCCATGGGTGCGGGGCGGTGCGGCCTCCAGCATCAGCCGCACGTCACGGCGCAGCATCTTGTTGAGGAAGCTGCGCGGGATCTCCTCGACGATGCGCACGTCGTCGGGCTGCAGGCCGGGTGCGAGGTGCTGCACCAGGTATTCGGCGATGTCGTGCTCCAGCGCCTGCCAGTTGCGCTGGGCGCGCCAGCTCTGGCGCAGGCTCACCACCAGCACGGCGGCTGCGCCGTGCTGCACCAGGCAGGTCTCCTTCACGGCGGGGTGGCAGTGCGCCACCTCCTCGATCTCGCGCGGGTTGAGCATCTGGCCGCCGCGCTGCACACGGTCCGCGCTGCGGCCGAGCACATGCAGGTAGCCGTCGGCGTCGAAATGGCCGACGTCGCCCATCACCACCCAGCCGTCGCGCAGGGTTTCATGGGTTTTCTCGGGGTCCAGCCAGTAGCCTTCGAAGCGCACGGGCGTGCGCACCGTGATCAAGCCCGTCTGGCCCAGCGGCAGCGGTGCGAACTGTTCGTCGCGGATGACCACCTCCACCGCGCCCATCACCCGGCCCACGGTGGAGAGGACGCCGTGGCAGCGCGGCAGGCCGTGCGCGTCCACATGCTCGTGCGGCAGCAGCCAGGTGATGGGCGGCAGCGCCTCCAGGCAGCCGTAGCCCTGCTGGAAGATCGGCCCGAAGCGGCGGATGGCCTCGGCGATCTTGGGTGCCGGCATCATTTCGGAGCCGTAGGGCACGTGGATCAGCGAGGACAGGTCGTACTGCCCCAGCGCGGGCTCGTCGAGCAGGTCGATGATGGCCGAGGGCGAGAGGAAGGCGCGCGAGACGCGGTGCTTCTGGATGAGCCCGGCCAGCGTCGCGGCGCGGAAGTCCTCGGGCATGACCAGCGCCGCGCCGGACAGCAGCGTGGGCAGCACCAGGCCCGAGCCCGGGCCCGTGAGCGGCAGTCCGAGCATGTAGACGTTGGGCTGGCGGCCCGGCGGCTTGAAGTCGATGGAGCGCGCGATCAGGCGCATGCTGTCGAGGTACTTGCGGTTGCTGTAGCCGATGGCCTTGGGCAGGCCGGTGGTGCCCGAGGTCATGTGCAGCGCGAAGGTGTCGTCCTCGCGCACATCGGCGCTGCTGCGGGTGGGGGCGTGTGCGGCCAGGGCCTGCTCGTAGTCGGGGCCCAGTGCCAGCAGGCGCAGGCCGGGCAGGCGCGCGCGCACGGCCGCCAGCATGGGCGCGCTCAGCAGCGGGTCGTGGATGAACAGCGCGGGCCGCACGCGCTCGATCATGGCGAGCGCCGCATCGGCCGGCAGGTGCTTGTGGAAGCTCGCGAAGATGGTGCCGTTCTCGAACGTGGCCAGACGCGCCTCGTACTGCTCGCCCGTTTCGGGCAGCCAGGTGAAGACGATGTCGCCCTTGCGCAGGCCCTGCGCCTGCATCCAGGCCTGCAGGCGCAGCACGCGGTCCTGCAGCGCGCTGTAGGTGAGCGTGCCGCGCCGGTCGATGAGCGCCGTCTTGCGTCCGTGCAACCGGTAGGCGAGGCGCGCCACCGCGCGGGCGGTGCGCAGGCGGCTGAGCAGAAGGCGCGAAGTCAGGCTGCGCAACGAGGGAAGGGTCACCGGAGTCTCCTGGAAAGGCCAAGCATGCGGGGCAGTCTTCCATGGGGCCGGGGGGGCAGATATCACCAGTTGTATGGCCGCGTATCCTCGTGTTTCGGCGCTGGCTGTGCGGTCGGTTTGCGGCCGCGAACGGCAGGCCGGGCAGGCGGCTGCGTCGCCCCGGCACCACAGCGCGGGCAAAAGAAAACCGCCAGGGCCGGGTCGCGGCGCACTGGCGGTTGCTTGGCGGGCACCGGCCCGGGTGGGGCCGGTGTTGCCTGTTTGCAGGCCTCAGGGGTAGAGGCCGCGCATTTCGCGGGCGTGCAGGATGCGCTGGCAGGCCACGATGAAGGTGGCGGTGCGCAGGCTCACCTTGTGCTCCTGGGCCACGTGCCAGATGCCGGCGAAGGCCTCCTGCATGATGCGCACCAGGCGCGCGTTGATCTCGTCCTCGCTCCAGAAGAAGCTGGAGAAGTCCTGCACCCATTCGAAGTAGCTCACCGTCACGCCGCCGGCGTTGGCGATCACGTCGGGCAGCACCAGCACGCCCTTGTCGTGCAGGATGTCGTCGGCCTCGGTGGTCGTGGGACCGTTGGCGCCTTCGATGACCATCTTGGCCTTGATCTTGCCCGCGTTGTCCTTGGTGATCTGGCCTTCCAGCGCAGCGGGGATCAGGATCTCGCAGTCCACGCCCCAGAAGTCGTCGTTGGCCAGCACATCGGCGCCGGCAAAGCCCCCCACGCCGCCGCGCGCCTTGACATGGGCCAGCAGGGCGGGCACGTCCAGGCCCTTGCTGTTGAACACGGTGCCGGTGTGGTCCTGCACGGCCACCACCTTGGCGCCGGCTTCGGCGAACAGTTTGCCGGCAATGCCGCCGACGTTGCCGAAGCCCTGCACGGCCACGCGCGCACCTTCCAGCGGCAGGCCGGTCAGCTTGGCGGCTTCCACGCCCACGGTGTACACGCCGCGGCCGGTGGCTTCCACACGGCCCAGCGAGCCGCCCAGGTCCACGGGCTTGCCCGTCACCACGCCGGTGGCGGTGGCGCCCACGTTCATGGAGTAGGTGTCCATCATCCAGGCCATGATCTGGCCGTTGGTGTTCACGTCGGGGGCGGGGATGTCCTTGGACGGGCCGATGAGCAGGCCGATCTCGCTGGTGTAGCGGCGCGTCAGGCGCTCCAGTTCACCCATCGAGAGCGTCTTGGGGTCCACGCGGATGCCGCCCTTGGCGCCGCCGTACGGAACGTTCACGGCCGCGTTCTTGACCGACATCCAGGCCGACAGCGCCATCACTTCCGACAGCGTCACGTCCTGGTGGAAGCGCACGCCGCCCTTGCCCGGGCCGCGGCTGAGGTTGTGCTGCACGCGGTAGCCCTCGAAGTGGGCGATGGTGCCGTTGTCCAGCTCGATCGGCACGTCGACGACGAGGATGCGCTTGGGGCGCTTGAGCGTTTCCACCCAGCGGGCCAGGCTGCCCAGGTAGGGGGTGACGCGGTCCACCTGTTGCAGGTAGTTGCCCCAGGGCCCGAGGTGGTTCGGGTCGAGGTAGGACGGCAGGAGGTGGGTGCTGGCGGCGGTGCCGGGCGTTCCGGTGGGATGCGACATGGCGGTATGTTTCCTTGTGGGATCAATGCAAGCCGCGAAGGATAGGGGGGCCCTTCCGGGCTGTCCAAGGCCGGTGTGTTACGAAACTATGCGTTCAATGCATAACGTGGCCAGGGCGGCCACAGGGTCATTCCACCTTGAAATGCGCCAGCGCCGGGTCGCCCGGCGGGTAGCGCAGGTCGAGGTTGCGCAGCACCTCGCGCAGCACGGTGGCGATCATCAGGTTGCGGTGCGTCTTGGAATTGGCCGGCACGATGGTCCAGGGCGCCCAGGGGGTGTGCGTGGCCGACAGCAAGGTCTCGTAGGCCTTCTGGTACTGCGGCCACTGTTTGCGCGCGTCGATGTCGCCCATGGCGAACTTCCAGTGCTTGGTGGGGTCGTCCAGGCGCTCCTGCAGCCGCTCGCGCTGCTCGTCGAAGCCGATGTGCAGCATGAACTTGAGCACGATGGTGCCGGTCTGGCTCAGCATGTGCTCGAAGTCGTTGATGTGGCCCAGGCGCTGGTGGTGCTGCTCGGGCGTGATCCAGCCGTTGACCACGGGCACCAGCACCTCCTCATAGTGGCTGCGGTTGAAGATGGTGATCTCGCCGGCCGCCGGTACCTGCTGGTGGATGCGCCAGAGGTAGTCGTGCGCACGCTCGACCTCGGTGGGCGCCTTCCAGCCCACGGTGTGCACGCCCAGCGCGCTCATGCGGCCAAACACGCCGCGGATGGTGCCGTCCTTGCCCGAGGTGTCGGTGCCCTGCAGGATGACCAGCAGCTTGTGGCGCCGGTCGGCGTAGAACAGGTTCTGCAGCTCGTCGAGCTCCACCGCCAGCGACTCCACCACGGCCTTGTCCTGCGCCTTGTCGCCCAGCGAGAACGGCTTGGCCGAGGGGTCGAAGTCCTTGAGCGAGAGCGACTTGCGCTTGCCGGGCCGGCGCCGCTCGGGTTCGCCCTCGGATCGGCCGGCGGTCTCGCGGTCGGGGGTGTCGGGTTGCCAGCGCAGCCAGCGCTGCGCGAGCTCCTTGTTGTGGCTCTCGAACGGATGGGCCATGGGTTCCTCCAGGACGGGATGGTCCAAGCTTAGCGCCAGCCCATCATTTGTGTTGCGCTATGTTTTTTATAGCTTGCAGCGCTTGATGGATATGCGCCACAGCAGGTTTTTATGCTCCATCCGGGCCGGCCTGGGCCATCAGCGCGATGAAACGGCGCGCGCCCAGGCCCAGCGGGCGCTCCTTCGACCAGACCAGGTCCACCCACAGCCGCGCGCCGTTGCTGAGGTTCTCGAACGGCATTTCGACCAGTGTGCCGGCGGCGATGTGCGCTGCCACCAGCGCGCGCGGCTGCCAGCCCCAGCCCAGGCCGGCTTCGATGAGGCGCAGCGCGGCCACGTGGTTGTCGGTGCGCCAGCCGTGGCGCGCAAATTCGAAGCGCGGGTCGCGTTGCAGCGGGTCGCGGCCGGCCACCACGATCTGGCGCGTGGTCGTGAGGTGTTCCTCGCGCAGCCGTGCCGCATCCGCAGGCTCCCCGCGCCCCTCGGCGGCGGCGCGTGCGGCCTGCAGCACCGGGTGGTCCGGCGCCAGCACGGCCACCAGGGTTTCGCTGCCCATTTCCTGGAAGCCCTCGCGCCCGTCGATGCTGGGGCGTTCGAACACCAGCGCAAGCTGCGCCCGGCCGGCATGCAGCAGCGCCAGCGCGTCGGCCTGCGGCGCGGCCAGCACCTCCACCTGCAGCAGCGGGAACTCGTTCGCGAGAGCGGCCAACGGGGCGCTCCAGCGCGCGGCCAGCAACTCGGGGGCAATGGCCAGCGTGAGCCGTTCTTCCAGCCCCTGCGTGAGTGCCAGCGCCTGGGCGTTGAGCTGCAGCAGCTGCGCCGCCAGCAGCCGCGCCTGTGGTTCCAGCGCGCGCGCCGCCGCCGTCGGCCGGGGCTCGCGCCCGCTGCGGTCGAAGAGCGGCATGTCCAGCTCGGCCTCCAGGTGGCCCATGGCCATGCTCACAGCCGAGGGCACGCGGCCCAGCACCCGCGCCGCCGCCGAGAACGAGCCATGGTCAAGCACAGCCAGGAAGAGTTGCACGCTGTCGGAGGTGAAGGCCATCTATCAAAAAAACTGAAATAAGCTGACTTCAATTATCAGTCTGACGCTTATAAATTCGGAGCCATGCATTCCCCAGCCCTCATTCCCGGTCTCCATGGCGCACGCCGCCGCGTGGTCTACGTCACCATCTACGAACTGATTGCCATCGCCGTGGCCACGCTGGGACTGGCGCAGTTCTCCGACCAGGGCACCGCCCACGCGGGGGTGATGGCGGTGGCGTCCTCGGCCATCGCCGTGGCCTGGAACATCCTTTTCAACACCCTGTTCGAGCGCTGGGAGGCGCGCCAGACCGTGCGCGGCCGCGGCCTGCGCCGTCGCATCGCCCATGCCGTGGGCTTCGAGGGCGGGCTGGTGTTCACGCTGGTGCCCTTGTTCGCTTGGTGGTTCGAGGTCAGCCTGTGGCAGGCCCTGGTGATGGACCTGGGCCTGGTGGTGTTCTTCCTCTGCTACACCTTCGTTTTCAACTGGGGCTTCGACCGGGTTTTTGGCCTGCCAGCCTCAGCCGCTTGAAGCAGGGCGGGAGTCTCGGCAACTTTGGAGGTGGCGTTTCAGTCGGTCATTGCCATGGCCGTTGATCTGGCACGGCCCAAGGCCAGGGCCACCGCGCAAGGGCCGCCCCGCCGCGCTGGTGGCGTCCCCCCTCCGCGTAGCGCAGCGAAGCAGAGAGGGGGGAAGGCGCAAAGCGCCTCAAGGGGGTGTCCTAAAAATCCCCGTGCTGCCACATATCGGAGGCAAAGCGCACGCACTGGTTGCGCCCGTTGTCCTTGGCGCGGTAGAGGGCCACGTCCGCGTACTTGATGGCCTGCCAGAAGCCGTCGGTGTCGCCCGGGAACTCGGCCACGCCGATGGAAATGGTCTTCTGCAGCACCTTGTCGCCCACGGTGACCTTCATGGACTCGATGGACTGGCGGATTTTTTCGGCCACCAGCATGGCGTCGTCGGGCTGCACGTCCATCAGCAGCACGAGGAATTCCTCGCCGCCGAAGCGGATCACGATGTCCGATTCGCGCACGGCGTTCTTCAGCACGATGGCGGTCTCGCGCAGGATCAGGTCGCCCGCATCGTGGCCGTGTGTGTCGTTCACCTGCTTGAAGTAGTCGATGTCGCAGACCAGCAGACCGATCTGGGTGCGCCGGCGCAGCACGCCGCTGATGATCTGGGCCGTGTGGTCCTGCAGGAAGCGGCGGTTGTAGAGCCCGGTCATGGGGTCCACCATGGCCGATTCGCGCAGCGTCTGCATCAGGCGCTTGGCCTCGATGACCGAGAGCGACTGGTTGATGTAGGTCTCGGCGTTGAACAGCTTCTGCGGCGTGGTCGTGTCGCGCATGGTGCCGGCCGGGTCGGCGGCGAAGCGCAACTGCACTACGCCGCCAGCGATGCCGCCGGCCACCAGCGGAATGCAGATATGGCCCATGCCTTCCTCGGGCACGAAGCGGCGGCACACGCCCGGGAATTCGAAGGAGGAAACCTTGTGCCCGGTCTTGACGGCGCGGCACTGGTTGCAGTCGGTCAGGATGTCGGCGTCGCAGTGCAGCTTGGCGTCACCGACCAGGGGCGGGTGGGCCACGCGCATGGCCTTCTTCTGCGCGTTGACGTCGTAGATGGTGTAGTTGCGGATGCCCAGCTCGGCCTCGAACACGTCGCCCAGGCGGTGGTAGACGTCGTCAAGGGCGGCGTCCTCCTCGATCACCTTCTTGTAGACCGTCATGCCGTAGACGCTGTCGACCAGGGTGTTGAACTTCTTCGAGAGCGTGCCGATTTCGTCTTCCGACTTGATCGCGACCTTCTTGGCCAGGTTGATGTCGCCCGTGCTCAGCGAGTCGATCTGCTGGATGATGGCGGCGATGGGGCGCTGGAAGGCCACGATGATCCAGCGCACGAAGAAGAACAGCAGCGTCGAAGCGATGAGCAGCACGACGAGGATGGCGTTCACCGACTCGCGGATGATCTGGTAGATGCCGTTGTTGATGTCGCCGTACGACTCGGCCACGCTCTTGGCGTGCTGCATGGTCAGCGTGATGCCTTCGGCCACGCGCAGGCGCGCGGTTTCAAACGTGGCGGCGGTGGCCTCGCCGTCGCCGCCGCGCGGAGACTTGCGCCGGGCGGTGGTGTAGCTGTCGAGCGCCTGGTCGATGCGGTCGGTCACGACGAGGATGTCGCGCAGGTATTCCAGGCTCTCCGGGCTGGCCTTGGCCATGGAGCGCAGCAGGTTCTCGACGATGCTGCCGCTCACGGCGGTCTGGCGCAGGCTCAGCCGGGCGTTGACGGCGCGGATCGCCTTGACGTGGTCGCGCACCGATTGCAGGGCCAGCAGGTCGGAGCCCGGTTCGGCGTGCCCGATGAATTGCAGGTCGCGATCCAGGTTCTGCAGGTGCGCCAGCACCTCGCGCGTGGCCTGGTCGTGCGGCACGATTTGCTCGGCCACCTGGTGGTACTTGTATTGCAGGGCGGTCAGCGCGAACACGGTGACGATGGCCATGGAGCCGAACCAGAACAGCGTGCCCAGCGTCAGCAGCAGGAATTTCTGCTTGATGGGCAGGTCCACAAAGGTCAGCAGGCGCAAGAAGCGGCGCAGCAGGCCGTTGCGTTGCGGAGGGTCGAGGCTGTCGGCGCCTTCTCCTCGGCCGCGGGTGTCGTCGTGCATGGGATGTCTCGGATGGCGGCGGCGCGCAGGGCCGGGGCGCACGGCAACGGTAAGTTGTATCAAGAGGTAGCACGTATTCTGCCTCAAGGCCCCGGGGCCGGGCGCCCTGTCTGCCCGAGTGGGCCCAGGGGGCACTTGCGCAATCGCCGTTAAAATCGCGCTTCGTCCAAGGAGCGTTGCAGCGGCAGGCAGATGCCGTCAGGCTTGGACCGACCTTTCGAATCGCAACGACGCTCACCTGTTTCTCGGTTTTTTGTACAGGTGGGCCTATGTCTGATCTTTCCCTTCCCCCCATGCGGCTGTCGGGCCTCGAGCCCGTCAGCATCGGCGCGGACACGCTGTTCGTTAATGTGGGTGAGCGCACCAACGTCACCGGCTCCAAGGCGTTCGCGCGCATGATCCTCAACGGCCAGTTTGAGGACGCCCTGGCCGTGGCACGCCAGCAGGTGGAGAACGGCGCCCAGGTCATCGACGTGAACATGGACGAGGCCATGCTCGACAGCCACGCCGCCATGGTGCGCTTCCTGAACCTGATCGCCTCCGAGCCCGACATCGCGCGCCTGCCCATCATGGTCGACAGCTCCAAGTGGGAGGTGATCGAGGCCGGCCTGCGCTGCCTGCAGGGCAAGGGCATCGTCAACTCCATCTCGATGAAAGAGGGCGTTCAGGAATTCAAGCGCCAGGCGCGCCTGGTGCGGTGCTACGGTGCGGCGGCCGTGGTCATGGCCTTCGACGAAAAGGGCCAGGCCGACACCTTCGCGCGCAAGACCGAGATTTGCCAGCGCGCCTACCGCATCCTGGTGGACGAGGTGGGCTTCCCGCCCGAGGACATCATCTTCGACCCGAACATCTTCGCCATTGCCACGGGCATCGAGGAGCACAACAACTACGCGGTGGACTTCATCGAGGCCACGCGCTGGATCAAGCAGCACCTGCCGGGCGCCAAGGTGTCGGGAGGCGTTTCCAACGTGAGCTTCAGCTTCCGCGGCAATGACCCGGTGCGCGAGGCCATCCATACCGTGTTCCTGTACCACGCCATCCAGGCGGGCATGGACATGGGCATCGTCAACGCCGGCATGGTGGGCGTGTACGACGACCTCGAGCCCGTGCTGCGCGAGCGCGTGGAGGACGTGGTGCTCAACCGACGCCCCGATGCGGGCGAGCGCCTGGTCGAGATCGCCGAGAACGCCAAGGGCGCGGCCAAGGACGACAGCAAGAAGCTCGAATGGCGCGGCACGCCCGAACAGCCCAAGACCGTGGGTGAGCGCCTGAGCCACGCCCTCGTGCACGGCATCACCGACTTCATCGTCGAAGACACCGAAGAGGCCTACCGTGCGATCGTGGCCAAGGGCGGCCGCCCGCTGCACGTGATCGAAGGCCCGCTGATGGACGGCATGAGCGTGGTCGGCGACCTGTTCGGCCAGGGCAAGATGTTCCTGCCGCAGGTGGTGAAATCGGCGCGCGTCATGAAGCTCGCCGTGGCGCACCTGATTCCTTACATTGAAGAGGAAAAGCGCCAGGACGAAGCCGCCGGCCGCGACGTGCGCACCAAGGGCAAGATCGTCATCGCCACCGTCAAGGGCGACGTGCACGACATCGGCAAGAACATCGTCACCGTGGTTTTGCAGTGCAACAACTTCGAGGTGGTGAACATGGGCGTGATGGTGCCCTGCCATGAAATCCTGGCGCGCGCCAAGGCCGAGGGGGCGGACATCATCGGCCTGTCGGGCCTGATCACGCCCAGCCTGGAAGAAATGCAGTACGTGGCGGGCGAAATGCAGAAGGACGAGCATTTCCGCATCAAGAAGATCCCGCTGCTCATCGGCGGCGCCACCTGTTCGCGCGTTCACACCGCCGTGAAGATCGCCCCGCACTACGAGGGCCCCGTGGTCTACGTGCCCGATGCCTCGCGCAGCGTGGGCGTGGCGCAAAGCCTGCTGGGCGAGAACGTGGACAGTTTCGTGCAGGAGCTCACCGCCGACTACGACAAGGTGCGCACGCAGCACGCCAACAAGAAACAGGTGCCGCTGTGGCCGCTGGCCAAGGCGCGCGCCAACCGCACGGCCATCGACTGGGCCGCACACCAGCCCACCACGCCGCGTGCGCTGGGCCGGCGGGTGTTCAAGAACTTCGATCTGGCCGAACTCGTGCCCTACCTCGATTGGGGTCCGTTCTTCCAGACCTGGGACCTGGCCGGTGCCTACCCGGCCATCCTGCAGGACGAGGTGGTCGGGCATGAGGCGCGACGCGTGTTTGCCGACGGACAGGCCATGCTCAAGAAGATCATCGAGGGCCGCTGGTTGCAGGCCAGCGGGGTGATGGCGCTGCTGCCCGCCAACAGTGTGGGCGACGACATCGAGTTCTACACCGACGACACGCGCAGCCAGGTGGCGCTGACCTGGTACGGCCTGCGCCAGCAGACCGAGAAGCACGCCGTCGAGGGCCCGGATGGCCGGCCTGTGATGCGCCCGAGCCGCTGCCTGGCCGACTTTGTCGCGCCCAAGGACAGCGGCATCGCCGACTACGCCGGCCTGTTTGCCGTCACGGCGGGCCTGGGGGTGGAAAAAAAGGAACAGGAGTTCCTGGCCGCGCACGACGACTATTCCGCCATCCTGTTCAAGAGCCTTGCCGACCGTCTGGCCGAGGCCTTCGCCGAATGCCTGCACCAGCGCGTGCGCACCGATCTGTGGGGCTACGCCGGCGGCGAACAGCTCAGCAACGAAGCGCTCATCGCCGAGCAGTACCTGGGCATCCGCCCGGCGCCCGGCTACCCGGCCTGCCCCGACCACAGCGCCAAGCGCGCCCTGTTCGCGCAGTTGCAGTGCGGCGAGATTGGCATGCAGCTCACCGAAGGGCTGGCCATGGCGCCGGCCGCGAGCGTGAGCGGCTTCTACCTCGGCCACCCGCAGGCCACGTATTTCAGCGTGGGCAAGATTGGCGAAGACCAGCTCGCCGACATGGCGCAGCGCCGCGGCATGGACGAAGCCGAGCTGCGGCGGCTGCTGGCGCCGAACCTGTAAGGAGCGTTCGCTGCCCTGGCGTGAGGACCGTGCCGGGCCGCTCTTGCCTCAAGCCGCAGAGCTGTCGGGCACCGACGCGTTGTCCGCCATTTCCAGCTGCATCATGATCATGTTGACCAAGGTGTGCACCGTGGGGCGGCCGGTTTCGATGACGTAGTGCGCTGTTTCGCGGTACAGGCCATCGCGTTGCGCATAGAGGTCGCGCAGTTTGTCCATCGGGTTGCCGCCCTGCAGCAGCGGGCGGGTGCGGTCATGCCGCACGCGCTTGAAGATCTCTTCGGGAGACGCGCGCAAGTAGAGCACGGCGCCGAAGTGGCGCAGCAGCTCGCGGTTTTCTGCGCGCAGCACCGCACCGCCGCCAGTGGAGAGCACCATGCCGCCGTTTTCGCGGGCCACCTCGGCCAGCATCTGCGATTCGAGGTCACGAAAGCGCGCCTCGCCCTCGGCCTCGAAGAAGCTGCGGATGGTGGTGCCGATGGCCTGCTCCAGCCGGTGGTCCAGGTCGACGAACGGCACGCCGGCGCGATGGGCCAGCTGGCGGCCGACGGTGGATTTGCCCGAGCCGGGCATGCCGACCAGTGCGCAGCGAATCTGCATAGATGTCCTGTGGTGAGGGCGTTGCCCGCTGGGCGCAAAGTGTAAGGCGGCGGCGCGCGGCGCTCAGGACGCTGCGTTGCCTGGCCCGGCGGGAATCTGCAGCCGCTCGTCCAGGCCCAGCGTGCGGGCCAGTTTCAGGGCGTTTTCGGGCGCGTGGGTCTTCATGGTGTTGTCGAAGAAGCAGAACACGTCGCGGTGCGTGGCGGCGGGCCCAGCGGTGTCTGAGAGCCTGGCCACGTCCTCCGGCATGCCGCCAGCGGCCCAGGCGCGGATGCGCCCGGCCCAGGTGGCCAGCTGGGCGTCGCTATAGCCGCTGGCGTAGAGCTGCTGCGCGCCGTGCAGGCGCAGGTACATGAAGTCGGCCGTCGCGTCGCCCACCTCGGGCCAGCGGCCGGCGGTGTCGGCAACCACGAGGGCCACGCGGTGGCGGCGCAGCAGGGCCACAGTCTGGGGCTGGCAGAAGCTCGCGTGGCGCACTTCCAGCGCGTGGTGCAGCCGCATGGGAGCCACCGGGCCGAGCCAGTCCTTGCCGTGCATGCGGTCCTCGCGCTCGTGCGCCAGCTGCAGGGCCGTGTCGCTGTCGTGCGGCAGCTGGGACAGGAAGGCGTCGAGCAGTTCGGTGTCCAGCGCCAGGCTGGGCGGCAGTTGCCACAGGATGGGGCCGAGCTTGGGCCCGAGCGCCAGCAGCCCGGACGCGAAAAAGTTGGCGAGGGCCCCGCGCGCTTCGCGCAGCCGCAGGATGTGGGTGACATAGCGCGGCGCCTTCACGGTGAAGACAAAGCCCTCCGGGGTGTCGGTGGCCCAGCGCTCATAGCTTGACGGGCGCTGCAGTGCGTAGAACGAGCCGTTGAGCTCGATGGTGGGAAATTGGCGCGACGCGAATTCCAGTTCGCGGGCCTGCACCAGACCTGGCGGGTAGAAGCTGCCGCGCCAGGGTGGGTAGCGCCAGCCGGAGATTCCGATGCGTATCTGGGCGGCGGCCATCGGCCCCTCCTTTCATTCTTGAACCCCAGCTTGGGCAGCATAGAAGGCGCGGAGGACATGCCGCGCGTCCGAAACAGGCACTTACGTCCTTTACAGGCGCGCGGGCCGGAACGGCGGGATCGAACGGTACCCTCGGGCACACCCTGGTTCCGGCCCATCGGGACCTTTCGGAGAACAACCATGAGCCTCGTCGTTTCGCCCCCTTCCAATCCTTCCTCCTTGCAATCCGCCGCCCGCAGCACCGCACCGGGCTCTTCCGTCCGGTGGCTCTGGGCGGCCATTGGTGCGCTGGGCGTGAGCGTCGTCGCGCTGGGTACGACACTGGTCGTGCAGCGCTCCGGGCCCTCCGCTATCGCGCCGCAGCCTGCGGCTGCGCTCGTTGCACAACAGGTGCCGGCAGCACCCGCGCCTGACCTGGCGCCGCAGCCGTTGCGTGCGACGCCCGCGCCCTTGGGCGCACGCCCGCTGGTTCCGCTGCAGGGCGCCGCTGAGCCGCCTGCACCCCTGGCGCAGCCTGTTCCCGCGCTGCGCGCCGTGGCGCAGGCGCCAGTGTGCGCGGCCTGCGGGCGCGTCGAGTCGGTGGTGCCGGTCGAGCAGGCGGCGCCGGCCACCGGCGTCGGCGCAGTGGCCGGTGGCGTGCTCGGCGCAGTGGTGGGTAACCAGGTGGGCAAAGGTTCGGGCCGCACGGCTGCTACGGTGCTGGGCGCTGTGGGCGGGGGCTATGTGGGCCACCGGGTCGAGCAGAACACGCGCACCCAGACGGTGTACCAGGTGCGTGTGCGCATGCAGGACGGCTCGGTGCGCCGTTTCCAACGCTCACAGCCCGTGGCGGTGGGCGAGCCGGTCATCGTGCAGGGACGGAGTTTCCGAACCGATCCTGGAGCTTCCGAACCCATGCCCCGCGCCACCACGGCCGCCCATTACCCCGGTTGAGCGCGTGTATCTAAACGTTCCGCCTGACGGAACTGTAGGGTGTGACTATTTTTGTCGGCTGTCAATTGCTGGCAATTCAATCCAAAAGTCATCTATGCGACTCGAGTTGCCATTAGGGCGTGGGTGTTTTCCCTGATGTTGTGCTGCATTGCAGAATGATGCCTCCGCGCCAAGGGTTCGGCCGGTAAGCTGACCCCGCAATCCGGCTGCATGCCGCGCCGCGAATCCGCGGCAAGCTTCTATCGTTGAGCTGGGTTGCGCACTGCAACTTACAGGAGCGAGACGATGCAGCAACTCCCGCAACCTCCAACGGCCTGCGCCGGCTGGCCGGCGAACGCGGACCGGCATGCCCCAGGTGCCACCACCCGGAGGGCTGTCTGATGGAGATGTTCCTCCAGCAGGTGCTCAACGGCCTGACCCTTGGCGGCATCTACGGCCTGGTGGCCCTGGGGCTGACCCTGGTGTACGGGATCCTGCACGTACCCAACTTCGCACACGGCGCGTTCTACATGTTCGGCGCCTTCGCGTCCTTCCACCTCATGTCGGCCTGGGGCTGGAACTACTGGCTGGCCATGGGCGGCGCGGCGCTGTGCGTGGCGCTGGTCGCAGTGCTGGCCGAGCGGCTGGTGTTCCATCCGCTGCGCAACGCCTCCGGCCTGCACCCCATGATCGCGGCCATCGGCATGCTGCTGTTCCTGGAAGCGGCGGCCCAGGCCCTGTGGGGCGCCGACTTCCACCGCATGCAGACGCCTTACACCGGCATCATCGAGCTGGCCGGCGTCACGGCGCCGGTGCAGCGCCTGCTCATCATTGCCGCCGCGTTCGCGCTGATGGTGGTGCTGCACCTGTTCCTGACCCGGACCGTGATGGGCTCGACCATCATCGCCATGGCGCAGAACCGCGACGGCGCCTCGCTGGTCGGCATCGACGCCAACCGCGTGGCCATGCTCACCTTCGCCATTTCGGGCGTGCTCGCCGCCGTGGCGGCCACGCTGTACGCGCCGATCAACCTCGTGTACCCGGCCATGGGGCACCTGGTGATCACCAAGGCCTTCGTCATCATCATCCTGGGCGGCATGGGCAGCGTGCCCGGCGCCATCGTGGGCGGGCTCATCATCGGCTTCGCCGAGAGCTTCGGCGCCTTCTACATCTCCACCGACTACAAGGACATCATCGCCTTCGTGCTGCTGGTGTTCATCCTGTCGCTGCGCCCCCAGGGCCTGTTCACCAAGGGAGCGCACTGACCATGGCATACCTCGAAGGCAAGCTGGGCTGGGCCCTGCTGCTGGCCGCAGGCCTGCTGTTTCCGCTGTTCACGGGCAACGACTACCACCTCACGGTGATGGGAACGGCCTATATCTTCGCCATCGCCACGGTGGGTCTCAATCTCATCACCGGCTACACCGGGCAGTTCAACCTGGCGCATGCCGGCTTCATGGCGGTGGGCGCCTACACCGTGGGCATTCTCACGGTGGACCACGGCTGGTCGTTCTGGGGCGCGTTCGCGCTGTCGGGCGTCGTGACGGCGTTCCTGGGCTATTTCATCGGCATCCTGTCGCTGCGGCTCAAGGGGCACTATTTCTCGATCTTCACGCTTTGCGTGGGCTACATCATGTTCCTGCTGATCGAGAAGTGGGAGGGCCTGACGCACGGCACGGTGGGCATCATGGGCATCCCGGCACCCGAGCCCATCGGCGCGATCCGCTTCGACACGCCGCTGGCGCTGTACTACCTGGTGTTCTTCTGGCTGGTGCTGGGACTGTGGGCCATGCGGCGCATCGTCAACTCGCTGCTGGGCCGTACCTTCATGGCCATCCGCAACAGCGACGAGCTGGCCGAGTCACTGGGCATCAACCTCATGCGCAGCAAGACGCTGGCCTTCATGCTGTCGGTGTTCTACGCCGGCATGGCGGGGGGGCTGTATGCGGGCTATGTGCGCTTCATCGGCCCCGGCGTGGCCGGGGTGGAGCACACCTTCGACATGACCATGTACATGCTCATCGGCGGCCTGGGCACGCTGCTCGGGCCGCTGCTGGGTGCGCTGGCCATGCCCTGGCTCACGCAGTACCTGCAGTTCCTGCAGGAATACCGCTTCCTCGTCTTTGGACCCATCCTGGTGCTGCTGGTGATCTTCGTCCCGCACGGCATCGTGGGCAGCTATCTGGGCTGGCGTGCGCGCCGCGCCGCACAGGGAGGCACGCATGCTCAAGATTGAACACCTGACCAAACGCTTCGGCGGCCTGGCGGCGGTGAACGACGTCAGCACCACCATCGAGACGGGCAAGATCAACGCCATCATCGGCCCCAACGGCGCGGGCAAGACGACGTTCTTCAACCTCATCAGCGGCGTGCACCGACCGACCTCGGGCACCATCACGCTCGAAGGGCGCGACGTGACCTCGCTGCGCACCGACCAGGTGGCGCGCCTGGGCGTGGCGCGCACCTTCCAGACCACGGCCCTGTTCGACATCGCCTCGGTGCTCGACAACCTCATCGTCGGCCACCGCCTGCGCACGCGCTCGGGCCTGCTCGACGTGCTGCGCGGCTCCAGCCTGTTGCGCGAGGAAGAGCGCATCTGCCGCGAGAAGGCGCGCGACGCGCTGAACTTCGTTGGCCTTTCGCACCTGGAGCACCGCATGGCGGGCGATATCTCGCAGGAGGAGCGCAAGCGCGTGGCCTTCGCGCTGGCCCTGTCCACCGGCCCGCGCCTGCTGCTGCTCGACGAGCCCGCCGGTGGCGTGAACCCCGATGAAACGCAGGGCCTGGCGGACCTCATCCGCAAGATGGTGCAGAGCGGCCTGACCGTGTGCCTGATCGAGCACAAGATGAACATGATCATGAGCCTGGCCGACAAGATCCTCGTGCTGAGCTATGGCGAGAAGATCGCCGAGGGCACGCCCGCCGAGATCCGCGCCAACCCGGCCGTGATCGATGCCTACCTGGGGAGCGAGCATGCTGACGCTTGAGAACGTTTCGCTGAACTACGGCAGCTTCACGGCGCTCAATGGCGTGAGCCTGCACGCCGACCAGGGCGAATTGGTGGTGCTGCTGGGCGCCAACGGCGCGGGCAAGAGCTCCATCTTTCTCACCGTCAGCGGCATCCACAAGGCGGCGGGCGGCAGCATCCGCTACGGCGAAAAGAACCTCGTGGGCATGAAGCCTTCGCAGATCGTGCAGCACGGTGTGGTGCAGTGCCCCGAGGGGCGCAAGCTCTTCCCCGGCATGTCGGTGCTGAAGAACTTGCAGCTCGGCGCCTACGTGCACCGGCGCGACAGCGCCGGCAACCGCCAGCGGCTCGACGAGGTGCTGGCGCTGTTTCCCATCCTCGACCAGAAGAAGGACGACCCGGCCGGTTCGCTCAGCGGCGGCCAGCAGCAGATGGTGGCCATTGGCCGCGCGCTGATGGGCCGGCCCAAGGTGCTGCTGCTCGACGAGCCCTCGCTGGGCCTGGCGCCGCTGGTCATCAAGCAGACCTTCGAGGTCATTCAGCGCATCAACCAGGCCGGTACCACGGTGCTGCTGGCCGAGCAGAACGCCTTCGCCGCGCTGAAGATCGCGCACCGCGCCTACGTGATCGAGAGCGGCCGCATTGTGCTCGAAGGCGACCGCGAGAGCCTGATGAACAACGAGGCGGTCCGCAAGGCCTACATCGGCGCCTGAGAGATGGCACCAACCCCCTGTGGCGCTGCGCGCCTTCCCCCTTCTCTCGGCTTCGCCGGGAAGGGGAACGCCGCCAGCGCGGCGGGGCGGCCCTTGCGCGGCGGCTCTGGCCTGGGCCGCGCGGCGTTCAACGCCATGAGCACTGATGCAGCTTGAGTTTGTTTGAGACTTTTTCACCCACCCAAGGAGACAGCATGCAACGCAAGACCATCCTTCGCCTGTGCGCCAGCACTTTCGCAGCCACGCTGCTGGGCATCGCCCCGGCCATGGCCCAGCAGGTCGTGAAGATCGGCTACTCCGGCCCGCTGAGCGGCGGCGCCGCGCTGTACGGCAAGAACGTGCTCAGCGGCATGGACATGGCCGTCAAGGAGATCAACGAGGCCGGCCTGGAAGTGGCGGGCAAGAAGGTCAAGTTTGAGATCGTCGCGCTCGACGACAAGTACAACCCGTCGGAGACCGCCATCAACACCCAGCGCCTGGTGCAGGAGCACAAGGCCGCCGCCGTGCTGGTGCCGCACTCGGGCGGCAGCTTTGCCGTGCAGGCCATCAACGAGCAGCAGAAGGTGCTGTTGCTGTCCTATACCAGCGTGCCGCAGATCACCGAGAAGGGCAACAAGCTCACGCTGCGCATCCCGCCCGAGTTCACCTCCTACATCAAGCCCTTCGTGTCCCATGCCATGGGCAAGTACGGCAAGACCGTGGCCATGGCCAGCGCCGACCACGACTATGCCAAGGCGTGGTCGGCGGCCTTCAAGCCGGCCTGGGAAGCGGCGGGCGGCAAGGTGGTGGCCGAGAACCCGATGTCGTACAACCGCGCGACCGATTTCTACAGCGGCGTGAGCCGCGTGCTCGCGGCCAAGCCCGAGGTGCTGTTCATCGGCGGCCCGTCCGAGCCCACGGGCCTGGTGGTCAAGCAGGCGCGCGAGCTCGGCTTCAAGGGCGGTTTCGTCATCATCGACCAGGCCAAGATGGACGAGATCGCCAAGATCACCGGTGGCTACGGCCCGCTGGAGGGCTCCATCGGCGTACTGCCGGTGGTCGAGGACAGCTCGCCCGTCACCAAGGCCTTCGTTGAGCGCTACCGCAAGCTCAACCCCGGCCGTGACCCGAGTTCCGAGGTGTCGCTGAACTACACCGCCGTGCACGCCACGGCACTGGCCATGCAGATGGCCGGCAGCACGACCGACGCCGCCGCCATCCGTGCCCAGCTCGACAAGGCCTTCAAGGCCTTGCCCGACGGACACAACCCGCACGACATTGACGGCGTGAACGAGCGTGGCGGTACCACGGCCAACACCCGCGTGGCCGTGGTGGAGGGCGGCAAGGTCAAGGAAGTGCGTCTGAGCGCGCTGGCCAAGTAAGCCTCGCGTGCGCGGAGCGCCCACCGCCGCAAGGGGTGGGCGTTTTGCATGGCCGGGCTAGCGCGCCCGGGCCTGGGCCACGAGCAGTGCCACCAGCTCTTCGGTGGCGGCCAGTACCTGTTCGCTCAGCGCAGCCACGCGCGCGCTGCCCTGGCGCATCTGCGCCGCGTCCTTGCTGGCGAACAGGGCCTGCTGGTAGGGCTCCCAGTCGCGCCGCACGCGCACGGCGGCGGCCTTGGTCGCGGCCGACACGCGGTGCGAGCTCTCGATCTGCGTCAGTACGGCGGTGAAATGCGCGCGGCTCAGGTGCAGCTCCATGTCGGACGCGGCTTCGTAGAGCCCCCAGGCCCGGTAGCCATAAAACTTGGCCATGCGCTGCGACAGCATGCGCTGGCGGCCGGCAATGCCGATCAGGTGGTCCAGCGGCGCGCCGCTGACGTTCTCATAGGCCACGGTGGCGCGGTGGGCCGCCTGTTGGAGCACCTCGCTCGCGTCATAGAGCGCCATGGCGCCTTCGCGGCTCGGCGGGGCGGCCAGCAGGGCCTGGAACGGCGTCCACCGGGTTTTCAGCAAGGCCAGCGCGTCTTGGGTCGCCGGAGTGGGCGTGTAGCTCTGGAGCGCGTCGAGCTGGGTGGCAAAGCGCGCCAGCGATTCCTGCAGCAGCGCAGCGGCACCCTCGGCCGCCATGCCTGGACCTGCCAGCAGGTAGGCCTTTACGGCGCGCTGCGAAAGCATGCGCAACCGCCCGGCCATGTCGACCGCGCCAGGGGTGTCCAACGGGGCGGACGTTGCCGCTTGCGCACGCGCCGTCAGGGGCAGGGCGCTGAGCAGCGCGCCGCCCAGGAGGCCGGCGCAGAATTCGAATCGGTCCACGTGAAAACCTCCCGGAGCAGCAGGAAAGGCCGACGCCAAACCCTTCCGGACGGCCGTGCGGAACGAGTATAGAAGTGGCCGCGCCCTGTGGCTGCGCGGGGATACCCCGGGTCAGCGGGCAGCCGCTTCGCTGTCCTGCAGCGCGCGCCACTGCACCTTGCCGGTGCCCGACTTGGGCAGGCTGTCAACGAACTGCACCAGGCGCGGGCTCTTGTAGGCGGCCATGTGGGCGTGCGACCAGTCAACGATCTCCTGCTCGCTGATCTGGCCCTTGAAGGCCTCGCGCAGTACCACGACCGCCTTCACCGTCTCGCCGCGGCGCTCGTCGCGTGCGGCGATCACGCAGACCTCCTGGATGGCCGGGTGGGCGTACATCAGCGCCTCCACCTCGGCCGGCCAGACCTTGAAGCCCGAGGCGTTGATCATGCGCTTGAGCCGGTCCACCATGAAGAAGTAGCCGTGCTCGTCGGTGCGGGCGAGGTCACCGGTGCGCAGGAAGCGCTTGCCGTCCAGCGTGACGAAGGCTGCCGCGCTGGCTTCGGGCTGGCCCCAGTAGCCCTGCATGACCTGCGGGCCGTGCACGATGATCTCGCCGACCTCGCCCGGGGGTAGCTCGGCGAAGGTGGCCGGGTCCACCACGCGGGCGTCCACGTCGAAGATCGGGATGCCCAGGCACTGCTTCATGGGTCGCGCCGTCGGGTTGATGTGCGTCGGCGCCATCGTCTCGGACATGCCATAGCCCTCGATGTAGTCGAGGTTGCACAGCTCCTTGAGCCGTGTCGCCACGGCCTCGGGCATGGCCGCGCCGCCACCGCTCAGGCGGCTGATGGAGGAGAGGTCGTATTCGCCCAGCCGTGGGTTGGACAGCAGGTCCACCACCATGGTGACGATCATTTGCGTACCCGTGACGCGGTAGCGCTGGATGAGCTGCGCGGCGGCGTCGCGGTCCCAGCGCGGCAGCAGCACGATGGTCGCGCCCACGTAGAGCGAACCATTCATGCCGTTCTGCATGCCGGTGACGTGGAACAGCGGCAGCACCACCAGCGACACCGCGTCCTGCGGCGTGCCCAGCCACTGCGTACCGGCGACGGTGTTGTACATCACGCTGCGGTGCGTGTGCATGCAGCCCTTGGGGTGGCCCGTGGTGCCCGAGGTGTAGGGCATCACGGCCAGGTCGTCCGGGCCGGCCTCGATCGGGCCGGGGCGCAGGCCAGCGGCGAGCGCGGCGGTCCATGCCACTGCGCCGGGTTCTTCCACCGGCGCGCGGGGCGCGCTGGCGAAGGCGGGCACGGCCAGGTCGGTGGGCTGTGTGAGGCAGTCGCTGTAGGCAGCCACCACGGCGTGGCGCAGGCCGGGTGCGGCGGGGTCTGCGGCAGCGGCCGCCAGGCCCTCGCGCAGCAGCGGGCACACCTGGGCGAACAGGTCCTGCGGCGCGAGGATGGTGCGCGCGCCGGCGTCGCTCACGTAGTGGCGCAGCTCCTCGGTCAGGTTCATCGGGTTCACCGGCACCACCACGGCGTCGGCGCGCAGGATGGCGTAGTAGCCGATCACGAACTGCGGGCTGTTCTGCATGTAGAGCAGCACGCGGTCGCCCTTGCGCACGCCGCACACCTGCTGCAGGTGACCGGCAAGGCGCTCGGTCTCGTCCTGCAGGCGTGCGTAGGAGATGACCGAGTCGTAGAACACCAGCGCCGCCTTGTCGGGGTAGCGCAGGGCCGAGATCTCGATGTTGCGGTAGAGGTGCGTGGCCGGCACCGTGAGGTGGCGCGGCAACATGCGCGGCCAGTGGGCGAAATGGCGGTCGGACATGGGTGGTTCGTTCGCTATGGGTTTCTGTGATCCCTGGCGCATCGCGGACCGTGGGCCTGTGCTACTGGCACCGCGCCACGGGTCAGAAGGCCGCGGAGCAGGCCAGGCCAGCGGACGCCGTGGAACGGGCTGGGCCCGGCCACGGGCGTCGTCCCCTGGGGGAAGGCGCGAAGCGACTCAGGGGGTTACTTCATATACCGGGCGAGTTCCATCTTGCCGATCTGGTTGCGGTGCACCTCGTCGGGGCCGTCGGCAAAGCGCAGCGTGCGCGCGCTGGCGTAGGCGGCGGCGAGCGGGAAGTCGTCGCTCACGCCCGCGCCGCCGTGCACCTGCATGGCCCAGTCGATCACCTGGCAGGCCATGCTGGGCGCGGCCACCTTGATCATGGCGATTTCCTTCTGCGCGACCTTGTTGCCCACGGTGTCCATCATGTAGGCGGCGTTGAGAACCAGGAAACGCGCCTGGTCGATCAGGATGCGCGCGTTGGCGATGCGTTCGCGTGTCACGCCCTGGTCGGCCACGGGACGGTGGAAGGCCACGCGGTCCAGGGCGCGCTTGCACATCAGCTCCAATGCGCGCTCGGCCACGCCGATCAGGCGCATGCAGTGGTGGATGCGCCCGGGGCCCAGGCGCCCCTGGGCGATCTCGAAGCCCCTTCCCTCGCCGAGCAGCACGTTGGACACGGGCACGCGCACGTTGTCGAAGCTCACCTCGCCATGGCCGTGCGGCGCATGGTCGTAGCCGAAGACCGGCAGGGCGCGCTCCATGGTCACGCCGGGGGTCTTCATCGGCACCAGGACCATCGACTGCTGCTGGTGACGGCTGGCATGGCCGGGGTCGGTCTTGCCCATGAAGATCAGGATCTCGCAGCGCGGGTCGGGCGCGCCCGAGGTCCACCACTTGCGGCCGTTGATCACGTACTCGTCGCCGTCGCGCTCGATGCGCGCCTCGATGTTGGTCGCATCCGACGAGGCCACGGCGGGCTCCGTCATGGCGAAGGCCGAGCGGATGGTGCCGTCGAGCAAGGGCAGCAGCCAGCGCTGCTGCTGCTCCTCGGTGGCGTAGCGCACCAGGGTCTCCATGTTGCCGGTGTCGGGCGCCGAGCAGTTGAAGGCCTCGGGCGCCACATGCGAGCGGCCCATGATTTCGCACAGCGGCGCGTATTCGAGGTTGGTCAGGCCGGCGCCGTATTTCGACTCGGGCAGAAACAGGTTCCACAGGCCGGCCGCCTTGGCCTTGGCCTTGAGCTCCTCCATCACCTGCGTGGGCCGCCAGGCGTCACCGGCCTTGCGGTTCTCGGCCACCTCGTGGTGGTACACGCTTTCGGCGGGGTAGATGTGCTCTTCCATGAAGGCCGTCAGGCGCTTCTGCAGGTCCACGACCTTGGGGGAGTAGGAGAAATCCATGTGCAAGTCCTTTGCGGTCAGATCAGGCTGGCGCCACCGTCGACGACCAGCCCTTGGCCGGTGATGTGGCGCGAAGCGTTGGAGGCCAGGAAGACCACGGCGCCCTTGAGGTCCTCGTCGCCGCCGATGCGGCGCAGCGGCGTGCGCTCCACCATGGCGGGGCCGAGCTTGTCGATCAGGCCGTTGGCCAGCTTGCTAGGGAAGAAGCCCGGGCAGATGGCGTTGACGCGGATGCCGTAGTGGCCCCATTCGGACGCCAGCGTGCGCGCGAAGTGCAGCGCGGCAGCCTTGGAGGTGTTGTAGGCGATGGTGTTCATGCCGGGTGGCGTGCCCTTGATGGCGGCCACCGAGGCGGTGATGATGATGTTGCCCCGGCCCTTGGGGATCATCACGCGCTTGCCCACCTCGCGCGAGAGGAAGAAGGGCGCGTTCACGTTCAGGTCCATCACCTTGTTCCAGGCGGCGTCGGGGTAGTCCTCGGCGTTGGCGCCCCAGGTGGCGCCGGCGTTGTTCACCAGGATGTCGATGGTGCCGAAACGCGCCAGCACCTGGTCCACCATGGCGGGAATCTGGTCGAACTTCGACAGGTCGTTGACCACGGTCTCGACCTCGTAGCCCAGGCCTTCGAGGTGGGCCTTGGCCTGCGCCAGTTCATCGGCCTTGCGCGCCGTGATGGCGAGCTTGGCGCCCATCTCGCCCAGCGCCTCGGCCATCTGCAGGCCCAGGCCGCGCGAGCCGCCGGTGATGAGGGCAACCTGCCCGGTCAGATCGAAAAGTTGTTTCACGCTCATGGTGTTGTCTCCTGGTGGTTGTGGTTCAGCACACTTCGAACAGGCCGGCTGCGCCCTGGCCGCCGCCGATGCACATGGTGACCACCACGTACTTCACGCCGCGGCGTTTGCCTTCGATAAGGGCGTGGCCCGTCAGGCGCGAGCCCGACACGCCATACGGGTGGCCCACGGCGATGGCGCCGCCGTTGACGTTCAGGCGCTCGTCCGGGATGCCCAGCTTGTCGCGGCAGTACAGCACCTGCACGGCGAAGGCTTCATTGAGCTCCCACAGGCCGATGTCGTCAACCTTCAGGCCGGCCTTGGCCAGCAGCTTGGGCACGGCGAACACCGGGCCGATGCCCATCTCGTCGGGCTCGCAGCCCGCCACGGCGAAGCCGCGGAAGATGCCCAGCGGCTGCAGGCCGCGCCGCTCGGCGAGCTGGCGGTCCATCAGCACGCAGGCCGAGGCGCCGTCTGAGAACTGGCTGGCGTTGCCGGCCGTGACCACGCCGCCAGGCAGGGCAGCGCGGATCTTCTGCACGGCTTCGAGCGTGGTGTCGGGGCGGATGCCCTCGTCCGAATCGATCGTCACCTCCTTCATGGTGATGCGGCCCGTGGCCTTGTCGGCCACGCCCATGGTGGTGGTCATGGGCGCGATCTCGTCCTTGAACAGGCCGGCGGCCTGGGCGGCAGCGGCGCGCAGCTGGCTGCGCACGCCGTACTCGTCCTGCGCCTGCTTGCCGATGCCGTAGCGCTGGGCCACCTGCTCGGCCGTCTGCAGCATGTTCCAGTAGATCTCGGGCTTGTGCTCGACCAGCCAGGGGTCGCGCCGCATGTGGGTGTTAGCCTCGTTCTGCACGCAGGAGATGCTCTCCACGCCGCCGGCCACATACACCTGGCCTTCGCCCGCGATGATGCGCTGCGCGGCCAGCGCGATGGTCTGCAGGCCCGAGGAGCAGAACCGGTTGATGGTCATGCCCGCCGTGGTCACCGGCAGGCCGGCGCGCAGCGCGATCTGGCGCGCCACGTTGCCGCCGGTCGTGCCCTCGCCGAAGGTGCCGCCCATGATGACGTCCTCGACCTCGGCGGGATCGATGCCCGCGCGCGCCACGGCGTGCTGCACGGCATGGCCGCCCAGCGTGGGGCCGTAGGTCATATTGAAGGCGCCCTTCCAGCTCTTGGCCAGGCCGGTGCGGGCGGTGGAAACGATCACTGCTTCTGTCATGGTGTGCTGTCCTGTGGGATGGTGTGGGCGCGGTCAGTTGAAGCTCTGGCCTGCTTCGGCCAGGCGCACGAGCAGCGGCGCGGGCTGCCACGAGGCGTCGGCGCCGGGCTCGGCGGCGAAGCGGCGCAGGCTGCGCACCACCTGGGGCAGGCCCACGGTGTCGGCGTAGAGCATGGGGCCGCCACGGTGCAGCGGGAAGCCGTAGCCGTTGAGGTAGACGAGGTCGATGTCCGAGGCACGCGCGGCGATGCCTTCTTCCAGGATGCGCGCGCCCTCGTTCACCAGCGCGAAGATGCAGCGCTCGACGATTTCCTCGTCGCTGATCTTGCGCGGCGTGATGCCGTGGGCGGCGCGGTAGTCGGCGATGAGCTGCTCGGTCACGCTGTCGGGCAGGGGGTTGCGGTTACCGGCCTCGTAGCGGTACCAGCCCGCGCCCGTCTTCTGGCCGAAGCGCCCGGCCTCGCAGAGCTTGTCGGCCACGATGGGCTTCATGTCCATGCCCGCCTCGGTGGCCTTGCGCTTGCGCGTGGCCCAGCCAATATCGAGGCCCGCGAGGTCGCCCATGCGGAACGGCCCCATGGCCAGGCCGAACTTCTGCAGCGCGCCGTCGATCTGCTGCGGCAGAGCGCCGGCGTTGATCAGGCCCTGGGCGGCGGCGCCATAACGCGCCAGCATGCGGTTGCCGATGAAGCCGTCGCACACGCCCGAGACCACGGCCACTTTCTTGATCTGCTTGGCCAAGGCCAGGCTGGTGGCCAGCACGTCGGGCGCCGTCTGCGCGCCGCGCACGATCTCCAGCAGGCGCATCACGTTGGCCGGGCTGAAGAAGTGCAGGCCGATCACATCCTGCGGGCGCTGCGTGAAGGTGGCGATGCGGTCGATGTCGAGGTACGAGGTGTTGGACGCCAGGATGGCGCCGGGCTTGGCCACGGCGTCAAGCTGGCGGAACACGGCTTCCTTCACGCCCATTTCCTCGAACACGGCCTCGATGATGAGGTCGGCGTCCTTCAGCGCGGCGTACTCCAGCGTCGGCGTGATCAGGCCCATGCGCTGCTCCACCTGCTCGGGCGTGAGCTTGCCCTTCTTCATGGAGTTCTCGTAGTTCTTGCGGATCGTGGCCAGGCCGCGGTCCAGCGCCTCCTGCTTGGTCTCCAGCAGCACCACTGGGATGCCGGCGTTGAGGAAGTTCATGGTGATGCCGCCGCCCATGGTGCCGGCGCCGATCACGCCCACGCGGGCGATGGGGCGGAGTACCGTGCCCTCGGGCAGGCCAGGCACCTTGGCGGCGGCGCGCTCGGCCTGGAACACATGGCGCAGCGCGCGCGACTCGGGCGTCTGCATCAGCGCCTGGAACAGCGTGCGCTCGGTCTGCAGGCCCTCGTCGAAGGGGTTGAGCGAGGCCGCCACGGCCTCCACGCACTGCAGCGGCGCCGGGAAGGGCTTGCTGGCGGCGCCCACGGTGTTGCGCGCGAACTGCAGGAAGGCGTCGGCGTTGGGCTGTTTGACCTTCAGGTCGCGGGCGCGGGGCAGCGGCTCGCCGCGCGCCGCCACCTGGGCGGCGAAGGCCACGGCGGTCTCGACTAGGTCGCCCTCGGCCAGCGCATGCACCAGCGGCGTGCCCACAAAGGCCTTGGCCGGCACAGGCTGGCCCGAGACGATCATGTTCAGCGCGGCCTCCAGGCCGATCAGGCGCGGCAGGCGCTGCGTGCCGCCCGCGCCGGGCAGCAGGCCCAGCTTCACTTCGGGCAGGCCGAGCGAGGCGTCGGGCAGGGCCACGCGGTAGTGGCAGCCCAGGGCCAGTTCCAGCCCGCCGCCCAGGCACACGCCGGCGATGGCGGCCACCACGGGCTTGGTGGCGCCGTCGAGTGCGCGGATCACGCTGGGCAGCGTGGGCTCCTGGCCGGCCTTGGGCGTGCCGAACTCACGCACATCGGCACCGCCGGAGAAGGCGCGCGCACTGCCCGTGAGCACGATGGCCTGCACCTGCGGGTCGGCCAGCGCCTGGTCCAGCGCGGCCACGATGCCGCTGCGCAGGGCGTGGCCCAGGCCGTTGACGGGCGGGTTGTTCAGCGTCACCACGGCCACGGGGCCGTGCACTGCATAGGTGGTGGGGGAGGATGTGGTGCTCATGGGACGGTGGAAAGGGCAGGGAAGGGTGGGTTGTTCTGCATTGCAGAAATTTATCCATTCCATGCTATCGGCGGCCCGGCGCGCTGTCTGTCACCTGCGAAACTCGGTACCGTTGTGGGTGCTGCCTGCCGCGCCTACGATGGCACCTCTTTTCGCCAGCCCCGCCACGGTGGGGTGTTGCCATGCAATTCTGCAATGCAGAACAACGGAGGCCCCATGCCCGAATCCCTGCTCATCAACCGCCGCGACCTCGACTTCCAGCTGTTCGAGGTGCTGCGCGCGCACGACCTGGCCCAGCGCCCGCGCCATGCGGACCACAGCCGCGAGACCTTCGCCGCCGCGCTGGACACGGCGCACACCATTGCCGAAGAAAAGTTCGCGCCGCACAACCGCGCCTCGGACGAGCACGAGCCCACCTTCGAGAACGGCCGCGTGCGCATGATCCCCGAGGTGCGCGAGGCGCTCGACGCCTACTGCGACGCCGGCCTGTTGGCCCCCACCAAGGACTACGAACAGGGCGGCATGCAGCTGCCGGTGGTGGTGGCGCAGGCCTGCTCGGCGCTGTTCAAGAGCGCCAACGGCGCCACCACCTCGTATGTGGGGCTCACGCTGGGCAACGCCAACGTGATCGAGCGCTTCGGCAGCGAGGCGCAGCAGCGCAAATACCTCGGCGCGCTGCTCTCGGGCCGCTTCTTCGGCACCATGGCGCTGACCGAGCCGCAGGCCGGCTCCAGCCTGTCGGACCTGACGACCAGCGCCACCCCGCAGCCCGACGGCACGTACCGCATCAAGGGCAGCAAGATCTTCATCTCGGCGGGCGACCATGAGCTGCGCGAGAACATCGTGCACCTGGTGCTGGCGCGCATCCCGGGCGCGCCGCCCGGGGTCAAGGGCATCTCGCTGTTCACCGTGCCCAAGTTCCGCGTCAATGGCGACGGCAGCCTGGGCGCGCGCAACGACGTCACGCTGTCGGGCCTGATCCACAAGGCCGGCTGGCGCGGCACCACGTCCACCCTGCTGTCGTTCGGCGACCAGGATGCCTGCGAGGGCGAGCTGGTCGGCCAGCCGCACCAGGGCCTGGCCTGCATGTTCCACATGATGAACGAGGCGCGCATCGGTGTCGGCATGGGCGCCGTGATGTACGGCTACCGGGGCTATCTGGCCTCGCTGCAGTACGCACGCGAGCGTCTGCAGGGCCGACCGCCCGCCGCCAAGGACCCGCAGCAGCCCCAGGTGCCGCTGCTGGCCCATGCCGACGTGCGCCGCATGCTGCTGGCGCAGAAGGCCTATGTGGAGGGCGCCTTTGCGCTCGGCCTGTACGCTGCGCGCCTGGTGGACGAGCAGCGCACGGGGACCAGCGAGTCCGCCCGCGCCGAAGCCGGCTTGTTGCTGGACCTGCTCACGCCCATCGTCAAGTCCTGGCCCTCGCAGTGGTGCCTGGAGGCCAACAGCCTGGCCATCCAGATCCACGGCGGCTACGGCTACACGCGCGAATACCCCGTGGAACAGTTCTGGCGCGACAACCGCCTGAACATGATCCACGAGGGCACGCACGGCATCCAGGCGCTGGACCTGCTGGGCCGCAAAGCCGTGATGCAGCAGGGCGCGGCCATCGCATTGTTCGGGCGCGAGCTGCAGGCCACCGTGGAACAGGCCCGCGCCTGGCCCGCGCTGGCTACCCATGCCGAGGCGCTGCAAGCGGCCTGGGACGAGGTGCAGGCCACGCTGGCCGTGCTCGCGCCGCTGCTGCGCCAGGATGCGGACCGCGCCCTGGCCAATGCCAGCGTGTTCCTCGAAGCCTTCGGCCACACCGTGCTGGCCTGGACCTGGCTGCGCCAGGCCGTGGCGGCGCAGCAGGCGCTGGCGCAGGCCGCCGCGCCGCACGACGCCGACTTCTACCAGGGCAAGCTCCAGGCCTGCCGCTGGTTCTTCCATTGGGAGCTGCCACGCACCGCGCCCCAGCACGCGCTGCTGCGCAGCCTGGACGACAGCACGCTGGCGATGCAGGATGCGTGGTTCTAGCCTGCCATGAGAGGAAAAATGGGCTCTAGCGCCCTGTCCATCAGCGCTGGCAGCTATTGAAACAATAGCAAACGGCGGCGCTGTTCAGCGGTACAGCGCCGACTCGATGCGCGACACCATCTCCACCAGGCGCGGGCGCACCTCGTTCAGCAGGAACTCGGGCGGCAGGTTGAACGAGGGGCCGCCGCAGTTGATGACCATCGGCGGCAGGCCGCCGCCGGGCTGGAAGGCGCGGGCGATGGCGTTCACGTTCTTCTGCCACTCGCCGAACGAGCAGGCCACGCCCAGGCTGCGGTAGTCCTGCAGCGCCTTGTCGATGCCGGCCTGCACCTCGGGCCAGGCCTGCTCGTCGTGGGCGCGCAGCTGCTCCATGACGGCGCGGCGTTCGTCCTCGGGGATGGCGGCGAGCCAGGCGCGGCCGATGGCCGAGCTGGCCAGCGCGATGCGCGAGCCCACGTCCAGGCTCAGTGTGAGCAGGGCCGAACTGCGGCAGTTCTCCACGTAGATCATCGACAGACGGTCGCGCGTGCCCAACGACACCTCGGCCTTGGCGAAGTCGGCCAGCTCCTGCATCAGCGGCCGGGCCGTCTGGCGCACGTCCAGCCGCACCAGCATGGTGCTGCCCAGCGACAGCGTGGCCGTGCCCAGGCGGTACTTGCCGATTTCCTCGACGTGGATGAGGTAGCCCAGCCGCGTGAGCGTGTAGGTCAGGCGCGAGACGGTGGACTTGGGCAGCTTGCAGCGCTGCGCGATGTCCTGGTTGCCCAGGGCCTTGTCGCCCGAGCGGAAGCAGGCCAGCACGTCCAGGCCGCGCGCCAGAGCCGTCACGAAGTGGCGGTCTTCCTTGGGGCGGGCGGCGGTGCGGGGAGCGGGGGGTGCGGACATGCGCGGATTATCACGACCCCCGGGGTGCGCCGTAAGGCTTATTTCTCGACGAAGGCGCGCTCGATCACGAAGTCGCCCGGCCGGGTGGTGTTGCCTTCCTCGAAGTCGCGCTGCTCCAGGATGTGCTTGAGCGAGGCCAGCATCTCGGGGCTGCCGCACAGCATCACGCGGTCTTCCAGCGGGTTCAGCGCGGGCACGCCCAGGTCGGCGAACAGCTTGCCGCTCTCGATCAGGTCGTTGATGCGGCCCTGGTTCTTGAACGGCTCGCGCGTCACCGTGGGGTAGTACTTGAGCTGCTTGCTGATCAGCTCGCCGAGGAACTCGTGCTTCGGCAGCTCCTGGGTGATGTAGTCGTGGTAGGCCAGCTCCTTCACCTCGCGCACGCCGTGCACCAGGATGACCTCCTCGAACTTCTCGTAGGTCTCGGGGTCGCGGATCACGCTCATGAACGGCGCCAGGCCCGTGCCCGTGGAGAGCATGTACAGGCGCTTGGCCGGCAGCAGGTAGTCGATCAGGATGGTGCCGGTGGGCTTCTTGCCGACGATGATGGTGTCGCCCACCTGGATGTGCTGCAGGCGCGAGGTCAGCGGGCCGTCCGGCACCTTGATGCTCAGGAACTCCAGGTGCTCCTCGTAGTTGGCGCTGACGATGCTGTAGGCGCGCAGCAGCGGCTTGTCGTTCACCTTCAGGCCGATCATGGTGAAGTGCCCGTTGGAGAACCGCAGGGCCGGATCGCGGGTGGTGGTGAAGCTGAAAAGCCGGTCGGTCCAGTGGTGGACGGTCAGGACGCGTTCTTCGAGAAAGGCGCTCATGGTGTGTTGGCAGGATGTTGAAAAACCGGTGCCCGCAGGACGTCGCAGCCGCCTCGGCAAGGGCCGATGGCATGCGGGTAATCCCCCGTATTGTCCCGCAAAGCGCCAACCCCCCCGAAAAGCGCTATGCGCGCCGGTACTGCATGGCCTCGGCCACATGCGCCACCTGGGTGTGCGACGCGCCCGCGAGGTCGGCAATGGTGCGCGCCACCTTGAGCGCGCGGTGCGTAGCGCGCGCCGACCAGCCCAGTCGCGCCGCGGCGTTCTGCAGGAACTGCGCCGCCGCCGGATCGAGCAGCACATGGGCGTCGATTTCCTGGCCCTGCAGCGCCTGGTTGGAGCGGCCCTGGCGGGCGTGGGCGCGTTCGCGCGCCGCCACCACCCGCTCGCGCACGGCCGCGCTGGGTTCGCCCGGCGGCGTGCCCAGCAGGTCCTGCGGCGGCAGGGCGGGCACCTCCACATGCAGGTCGATGCGGTCGAGCAGCGGGCCGCTGAGCCGCGCCTGGTAGCGTGCCACCTGGTCGGGCGTGCAGCGGCAGGCGCGCTGCGGCGAACCGCGGTAGCCACACGGGCAGGGGTTCATGGCGGCGATCATCTGGAAGCGCGCCGGGAACTCGGCGCGCCGCGCCGCACGTGCAATGGTGATGTGGCCGGTCTCCAGCGGCTCGCGCAGCGCCTCCAGCGCCGTGCGCGGAAACTCCGGAAGCTCGTCCAAAAATAGAACGCCCTGGTGGGCCAGGGATATTTCACCGGGGCGCGGGGGAGATCCACCTGTAAACGTAGACGATATTTGAGAATGATCAACCATTTTCAGAATTAAATGCGAATGAACAAGCTACGCTGGAGCGGTTGATCAGGCCGTGCCCAAATCGACACGGCTGCACAGGCTTGCTTCTGTTGAATTTGACAGGAGCCGTTGAAGTCGTTGTTGAGGCTTGTCATATGAATCCTTCGATCAAAGACAGAGCAGCGTTCGGGCGGGATGGCGCATCCGATTCAATGCGTGCCACTTCATCCTCCCATTCTGACGGGCATTCTGTTGGCGACGTCATTCAGGATGCGTCCGATGTCTTTGTTCGCCGAGGGGCTGCCGACAATGCTCCTACTCCAGTTCGACGCATTCCGATTTCGACGCGCAGCATCACTGGCCAGTTGGGTGGCCAAGGCTTTGAATCCGCGCTTGAGCGTGATTTGCTAATGCAACTTGCTTGGGACGAGGAAGTGCTCTGGTTCGTGACTCAGCCAGTCCACATCAACTACGAATTCCCGCTTAAGAGGCCCCGCCAATACACCCCCGACGTTTTGATCGAGTTCGACTCAACGTCTGCGGGTGACCGTTCGCCAATGCTGTGCGAAGTCAAGTACCGCGCGGAAATCGCAAAAAACTGGAGAGAGCTTCGTCGCAAGTTCCGCGCTGCGAAGGCGCATTGCGCGAACGTAGGCTGGCGATTCTTTGTCCTGACTGAAGACCATATCCGTACGCCCAGGCTGAAGAACATCCAGTTTCTTTGGTCGTATCGAAACGCATCCTTCAACACAGCCCTGACCAAGCCGCTGCAGGACGCTCTTCGGTCTCTGGGGCCTGCGACGATGCTGCAGGTCATAGACGCAGTGTGCAGCACGCTGAGTGGCGTTGAAAAGGAGCAGGTCATCTGGGCGTGGTGGGTGCTGGTCGCAAACAAGGAAGTCGATTTCGATATGAACGAGCCCATTCGTATCGAAACCTTGTTTTACCTGCCGAGGTCTCAGCATGAGAGCGATTGAGCAGTTCATCCGGCCTGGCACGAAGGTCCTATCCGCAGATGTGGTCTGTGAGGTTGTGGACTTTGTCGACCTTGAGCGCGTCGTCATCGTGGATGCGACTGGAACCCATAGCGTCAAGCCTCTTGCTGAAATCAAGACCCTCGAAATCCAGGGCGCTCGCTCGGCCAATGTGGACCTTGCCGCTGTGGACGAGCTTGAATGGAAGAAAGCGTTCGAGATCTACCGGCACCTCAAGCACCTCTTGGAAATGCCGGCAGATCAGCGCACGCTGGCTGAGGTGCAGAAGTCAGCCGCAATTCTCGGGAAGCATTCATCCTCCGTGTATCGTTGGATTGCCGCCTACCAAAAGACCGGGAACATCTCCTCATTACTGAGAAAGAAGCGGACTGATGCCGGAGCGACAAGACTTCCGGCTGCAGTACTCAGCATCGTCAATGACTGCATCCAAAAGCACTATCTGACCGAGCACCGAAAGTCGATCGCAAGCGTGGCCGCGGAGGTGGCCATGGTGTGCAAAGCAGCTGGTCTGAAACCGCCCAATGCAACGAGCGTGCGATCGATCATTCTTCGCCTGGATCCTGCGTTGGTCGATGAAAAGAGATTCTCAAGAAAGAGTTCGCTGGAGAAGTACTCTCCGCTTCGGGGCTCGTTCCCCAACGCCGATCTGCCGCGCTCAGTGGTGCAAATTGATCACACACGCATGGATGTGATCATCGTTGATGACACGCATCGCAAGCCTATCGGGCGCGCCTTCTTGACCATTGCCATTGATGTGCGCTCCAAGGTCGTGATGGGATTTGTCATTTCGATCGAAGCCCCTGGTGCGTATGCCACCGGCACGTGCATTGCGATGTCGATCCTGCCCAAGGATGAATGGCTGCGTGAAAGGGGAATCCCGGCCAAATACACGTGGCCGTGCCACGGAATGATGCGCACCATCCATTCCGATAACGGCATTGACTTCAAGGGAGAGATGTTGAGGCGCGCCTGCCACGAATATGACATCGTGGCGGAGCGCCGACCAAAGGGCCAGCCACAGTATGGTGGGCATGTCGAACGGGCTTTTCGGACCTTCATGAAGAAGGTGCATGAGGAAGTGCCGGGGACGACGTTTTCCAATGTACAGGACAAGGTGGACTACAACTCTGAAGGCAAGGCCGTGATGACCATGGCTGCATTGGAGCGCTGGTTTACGGTCTATCTGCTCGGCGTCTACCACCAGCTTGAGCACGAGGGAAACAACGGTGAGCCTCCGATCGACGTGTGGACGCGTGCCCACCTGGAGGGTATCGACGGGATGCCTCCACTCGGCCTGCCTCCTCCAATCTCTCCTGAGAAGCGAGAGCGCCTCCGACTCGACTTCCTTCCTTGCTTCGAGGCAACGGTACAGCAGTACGGAGTCAAAAGCTGGAGCATTGATTGGTATTCCAGCCGCATTCAACGCTTCATTCGAGAGAAGGGGCCTGATGGCAAGGCACGCAAGTTCGTTTGCCGATACGACCCTAGAAATCTCAGCACGATCTGGCTTTATGACGATCGAAGGCGGGAGTACATCCCGCTCCCGTTTCGCGTTGCTTCTCGCCCGCCAGTGTCTCTGTGGGAAGTGACGGCGGCCAAAAAGAATCTTCGAAAGGATGGCCGCCCTGCTACGAGAGAGGCGCTCATTTTCGAGGCCATCACGTATATGCGCAGCATTGTCCAAGAGGAGGCCAAGTACACCAAAGCTGCGAGACGGACTGCGCAGCGGCAGGTGGAATGGGCCAAGTCGGGAAAGCCTGCAACCAAGAAAACTGCTCCACCGCCGCCTAAGGTGAAGGATCTAGAGGTGCCGTCGCTAAGTGAAGCGGATTTGCTCGATGGTATTCAGGAGGCGTCATGAAAGATGAGCGAGTACTTGCGAAGCGCGCGCGCGAACTATTGCCGGCAACCGCTGAAGAACGCATTGAGCACATCAAGAAGGACGTGTTTGTTCCCTATCCGAGGGCAAATGCTCTTCTCGCAGAAATGGAAGACCTGCGGACTCGTCCCAAGAGGAGTCGGCCACCCAATATCCTGATCCTGGGGCGCTCGAATAATGGCAAGTCGCAGCTTTTGAAGGAGTTCAAGAGACGCAACGCCACAGAGGTTCGTCGTACGGGAGAGTCGACGTTCGCTCCGGTGATCTTTGTTCAAGCGCCGCCGACTCCCAACGAAAAGCTCTTCTTGGATCGGGCGCTGCGGGTCTTCAATGTCGAGCCAAGAAAAAGTGCGACAGACGGAGAAAAAATCGATGTGTTCTTGGAAATGTTGCGTGCATGTGAAACACAGATCATCCTGATCGATGAGCTTCATTCGATCCTGGCCGGTCCAACCCACAAGCAGTTGGCGATGCTGAATACTCTGAAGTACCTCAGCAATGAATCAGGCGTTTCTATCGTTGCAGCTGGAACAGAGGCCGCACAAGATGTGTTGGCCACTGAGCCGGAATTGGCGAATCGATTTGGCGTCCGTCCACTGCCCCGTTGGGTGCACACGGATCCGGAGTACCGGATGCTCCTGCAGAGGTTCGAAGCCACATTGCCTTTGAGACAGGCATCACGACTCGGGCAAACGGAATTGGCAAATGCTGTCTTTGATCTGTCTGGCGGAACCATCGGCGGGATAGCCGATACGGTAAGGGATTCGGCGATCGCGGCGCTGGAGAGTGGCGATGAAGCGATCACACTGAAAGTGGTGGAAGCCATTCAGGCGCAGAGAGCCGCAATCAGGGTGGACAGTGCGCAACTCTAAGCGCCTTCAGCTCTGGCCGAGGCACCTTAAGCCTCTGCCGGATGAACTGCCCAGCAGTTGGATCGTGCGGCTGGCCCATGCCCATGGATACAAGGCAGAGCAGGTCTGCCGCATGCTGCTCGGCCATGCGCATCCGATGTGGAATCGGGACCTCGACAAGCAAATGTCGCCTGAGCTTCGAAGCGCGCTGAAAGCGGTCACTGCGGTCACGGACGACCAGCTCGATCGGGCCGAACTGAAGGCATTGGAAGGCTATGTCTGCGAGCATGTGAACATCAATGGCCTCAGCAGATGGATCGTTCCCCTCTCGATCTACCACCGAAAGAGAAGGACGCCGGGCCTGACCTGCTGTCCCATCTGCCTTGCAACGGATGCGGTGCCCTACTACCGACGGACTTGGCGGCTTTCGTTTGTCACGGTTTGCACCCGGCACCATGTGGAACTACTAGACGCTTGTCCATGTTGCAAGGCTCCGATTGTTCCGCATCGGCTGGATGTCGGGCCCGATGGATTCAGCCCCAGATCCAATCTCTTTGTTCGGTGCTTTCAATGTGGATCGGATTTCAGAAAAGTCGTGCCTCAGCGCGCCGATCCGACCTTGGTCGCATGGACGCAGCTGCTGGAGCAAGCGGCTACGGTTGGTGTTGTCCGTTGGGCTGACATGCCGCCTCTGCATTCCTTGCTCTTCTTCAACGGCTTGCGGTCGGCAATGAGAGCGATCGTTTCTGGAGTGCTCTTGCCAGGTGTTCATGGAGAACCGCAAGGCGATTTCGACAAGCTGTCGCTGGGGTGGCGGCGCGTTGCTGTTACTGAATCCGCAAGAATGCTTGCAGATGGGGCAGAGCCTGCCAGGCGTTACGTGAAGGATGCGGGCCTGAACTACAACACCCTTGTCCCGAACGAAGCGTCCGCGCCATTCTGGCTTGTGGAATTGCTCACTCCTTTGAAGCGCAGCCAGCACCCGAAGCGGTCGTCAGCTGAGATCGAGGCGATCGCGAATGTTCTTGAGCAGAAAGCGGGGCGGTCTACCGTCGCTTTGGCAAGACGGGTGTTCAACGTGAACTTGGATCACACCAAGGCCGATGCAGTGGCGTTCAAGCGGTATGTCTCAGATGACGCATATGAACTGCTGATGGCGTCTCTCGACCACGCCATTGCCGCGACCTTTAACGAGCGAGTGCGGTTTTCGTTGTTGCAAGACAAGGTGATGTTTGGACTGGTCAGAGTTCTGGGCTGGAACTGCCGCAATCTGTCTGCGCTGTGTGTGCATGAGATTCGTCATCTGATGCCCAGGCCTCGCAAGGTGAAGAGCGGCGGGTTTGAGGACGCGCCGCGGTCGCAAGAAGCGATCTGCAATCGGCTGTGGTGGCATCTGGAGAATGTGCGTCCAAAGCTTCTGAAGAGGCATTCTCCTGAGAATGTGTTCATTTCCGGGATGACCGGAAACTCATTGGGAGACACGGCTATAAGCATGCGCTTTGTGCAGGCTGTCGAGCGCGCGAATCTTCGCGCATCCATTTTTGATATGTCGGCACTTGGCCGGGGTGATCCTTGTGCCGTCGGATCGTAGATGTGAAAGCCACGTCAAGCGTTCGCGATGAGCGTTGCGCTCAGTCGCCTTCTCCCTCGACATTTCTATCAGCCCTCTGAGCGCATCATCAGGGTATGTGCTCTGTGACGTCGATGGACAACGGAGAGGAGGCGTCGCCTCGTGATTCGTCGGCTTGAGGCTGGCCGCAGTCACTCACCTTTGAAAGATGAAGGACTTCTTTGACGAGATAGCAGGCCTCGGCTACTTGCGACTCTTGCGCGTCAGCCATGGCGCTCGCCTGCAGTGCTCCCGGGCATGCTTTCAACAATCATGTGCTCCTGAGGAAGACCGCTTTGCAGTGACTTCATCCGCTGCCAGGCGGTAGCTATCGGTCCGCAGCTGACGGCATCGAGGATGCCTCCCCACTGAGGCCGCTGGGTGACAAAGAGATCCCTGCGTTCGGCGCGCTCGACCATCGCGCGCAGGGAGGCATCTTCAGGAAGAATCAGGCGTTGCAAGCGGGGCAGCTGGCTGGCCAGCCCGAGGCCCGCCGGATCGAAGTCCATGAAGCCCCATACGGGTTCGTTTCTAGTCTGAAGAAAGCGTATGACCTCATCGGCCTTGAAGCGGTTGTCACCTCGGAAAACAGCCAAGACGTTCCTGTTCTGATAGTCGATCCAGTGTTGGCTGGCCAGATGCCGGAAGGTTTCCAGGTTCTCAACGACCATGATGCAGTCAGCGCCGACGCGCAGGGCCTCATCCAGGCTGAGCACGCAGTAGCCGGTAGATCCGATAGTGTCCGAGCTTGCGTGCAGTGCACAGCGCCCAGCTGCGCACTTGAGTGCCAGCGAGTCGGCATGCGGTGCGACGGAGCCCACCTTTTCCGAGATCCCTGGGCGGTGTGCCTGGGCGCGGCTGGCGCTCTTGGGCACGGGAGTGGTGCTCTGGCCGTACGTTCGCAGCAAGCGCGCCGCCTTCTCATGGTCTGCTGGCGAAAACGCGATGTTCCTCCCGGCCAGCAGTCCCAGGCTGTAGTGCTCGTGAAAAAAGCTCGCAACCTGCGTGATAGGTGTGGTTGCAGGCGTGTCTGCGTGCAGACGCTGCAGGAAGGCGATCTGGACGGCAGTGAGGTTGCTCATATCGCGCTGATCTCCTGCGGTGCGCGGACTCGCGCGTCGTAGAACCGGTCGTTGAAGACGTTGGGTTCGCGCTCATCGGTGAACACGTATTCGATCAGGCATTTGAGCCCCATGAGCTGGTTGCAGGCGTAGATCACCCAGGTCTCGTCATCGATGGCCTGGTCAAGATGGCTGGCGCGTTTCCACTCAATCAGGGAGACACCGCCCCCATTGGCGTCCTCGGATCGGACGTCAAGCTCATCGAGCAGATCGTCGATCAGGTTATCGGCTGGATGGCGCTGGGGAGGAATCTCCTCCTGCTCGGTGTAGCGCATGACCGTGGGCTGGCGCTCAGCCTCTGCGGTTGCTTCTCTCTGGGCCGGCGCCGGCAACCTGGATGCAGCAGCGATGAGGACATCGTGCGTAATCGGATCATGATCACGTGTGTCTATGGTCCATCGCAGGGGGATCGGGGTTGGCTGAAGCACCGCATCCGGTATGCCCTGAGCCAGGTCCAGCTCGAAGCCTTCGCTGAGCTGGTGCCGGGTCAGCCACAGCGCCATCTTGCCCAGGTTGTGCTGGCGCTTTTGCAGCCGGCGGGCCAGAAAGAGGCGCTCGCTGATCATGCGCTGGACGTCGTTTAGGCGGGTGGTCCAATGGGGTAGGCGCGAGAGGACGCGGCTGTAGACCAGTGTCCTGACGGAAAGAGCCCCTTCGCCAAGTGCTTCTTCGGCGATGGTGTCCATCACGCTCTTCATCTGCCGGATCTCACTCAGGCAGTGACGCACCTCCATGTCGTAAAACTCGTTTTGCTCTATCTTCCCTCGCAGGGAGTCGACGTTGCCGAAGTCAGTGGAGATCAGGGAATTGAGCAGCGTGAGGTTTCGGTCCATCTCGTAGCTCAGCGACGTGATGGTGGAGTCAAGTGCCCATTCCAGTCGGTCCATGTCGCGAATCGATCCCTCGCGTCGCATGGTGCGCAGGCTGCGCCACTGCGCGCGGGCCTGGGCGGTGGATTCGCTCAGGCGGTTAAGGCTCTGGTTGGGGTTGTAGCTGGCCAGGTGGTCCGAAATGAACTCGCGCAGGCGCGGGTTGAGCTGGTAGACGCCCTCTTCATACGGGGCCAGGGCGTGTATGGAAACCAGGGCATCGATGGCCTTGTCGCGCTTTCCGCCCGCGTGGATGGCGCCGGAGAGCGCTTCGGCAATGACATCGCCGTGGGCGGCCAGAGTTGCCAGGACCTTCTGGATCTGACCGCAGTCTTCAGCCATGCACGCTGTCCTGGTTCTGCTGGGGTTGTGATCGCGCCTCGTCCACGAGGTCGGAAGTTGTCTGCGGATCCTGATTGCCGTCCAATATCGTTTGGGCCACGATCGGTTCCTGCTCGATGATGAACTCCAGCACTGCGTGCAGGTGGTCGATCCTTCCAGTGACGCGGTAGGTCTCGTTCTGTGCGTTGGCCAGCACCAGATACCCTGCCTCCCGCATGGTTTCGAGCATACGCTTGAGCACCTCTCGGTTGCTGAAGCGCTGTGAGCTCTTGCTGATGATGGGGACCATCGAGCGCAGCTGCCCCTCCAGGATGGGGCTTTCGTTGACCGCTTGCTCGATTTCGGCGAGTTGCACGAAGTCGCCGCTGGCGCAGCCGAATTCTGGCTTGGATTCGCGCACCAGGTTGAACATGCGCACCATGGGGCCGTAGGTGTCGCGAAACTGCTTGAGTGAGTCGCGCACCCTGATGGTGTCAGCAGACTGCAGCGTCAGAGGCGCGGTGAAAAATGCCCCGTCATCGTGGGTACGGGCCAGTCGCATGTCGATTCTTTCGAGCCACTGGTTGACATCGGCCTGATGCTGACTCTCGCACAGCCACAGGTATTCGCTTTCGAAAGCCACGGGGCAGATGAACTGGCCCTGGGTGAGCAGGCGCAAGACGTGGTTCACGCGGCTTTCCTTTCTGTCGTCGCAAGGCGTTGTCGATCACTGGCCCAGCGGGCAATGCGGCCGTTGCTCTGGAAGGTGTAGGTCCTGCCAAAGTGCCGGTACTGGACGGGCGAGAGGTGAGGCGAGGCCGTCACCGGGTCGATACGGTTTTCCTTGAGCATGCTGACGAGTGCCGCAAAATTCTTGACGTCGAACTTGCCGACTTCATCGGTCACCCACGGCATGTACACCTCGGCATCGCCTCGGATCATGTTGAGCATTCCCGAGAGCAGGGAGATGAGCAGGATGGCGCTCAGCCCCGTCGAGGAGATGTGCTTGAGGTCGTTCTGGTTCTGGAATGCTCGGGTCTTGCCATCGATGTGAGCGCTGCCACGCAGCATGGTGTGCCGTTCGAGGTGCACGTCCAGGGCTGAGTCCGGCCCCAGCAGGCTGGCGAGCTGGCGCAGGGCGATAGTGACCGAGGCGTCGGGCAGGTCGGTCTTGTTGGAGAAGACCGAGCCGCGTGCGATGTGCTCGCGGGCCGCGGCATCGACTGCGTCCAGCCCCTTCATGAAGCCTAGGGTGGAGAAATCGGTGGTCATGTGGATCTCCACCGTGCTCAGGCGCTGGAAGCCGTGCACGCGACTCAGGCCCTTTTGCAGATCGCCGTTGAACCGCTTCATCTCCGTCTCAAAGGACTGGATCTGGACGCGGAACTGGCGTACGCTCTCTAAGATTGTGTTGGCGCTATTGGTGATGCTGGGCACGATGCGGTGGCGCATCTCGCCATGAACGATCCCTAGCCGACTGGCTTGGTCGATGACGCTGCTTTTGCTGGAGGTGTCCGGGCTGGCTTCCTTGAGCCGTTGTTCGACCAGGTCACGCACCGGTCCGGGTGCCTCGCACAGCTTGTCGCGCAGGCCAATAAACCGCGTGCGGACCTCGCCAGATACTGTTTCGATCTCTCCTTCCAGGCGCCGAATCTGCATCTGAAGGTCCGAGGGGCTGCGTGAGGATGGCAATGCGGGGCCGCTGTGCTCCCTCAGGCCCAAGCGGGCAACCAGGTCGGTCAGCAGATCGACATCGTCCTGAGCGCGGGAGACGGCGTCATTGGCGGTGCTCAGGTTCGATTTGTAGTCCGTCTCAGAATCATCCATGCCGCTGCGGTGAACCCGTAGGGCTTCCTCAGCTTGCCCAGCCTCTTGGTCGGCCGTTTCTTTACGGGCAAGGAGATCGGGCAGCCGGGCGTGCCCTCCGTCGGAAATCCAGGTGCGCCAACGGCTGACCGTGGCGGATCGATCTTCGGTAGTGCGGATGTCCTTTGTGATTTTCTCGGCTTCCTCGGTCAGCTTTTGGAGTTTCTCCGTATCCACGCCAGCCTCGCTCAACTGGCACTGGCGCTGCACATCGATCTGTTGCCGGCGTGTCTCAAGGTCCGTGTTGGCCGATGTCCTTTGGCCGTTGACACGTAGAAGCGCCGTGTCGCGGCGTTCCTGCGCTTGATCTCGAAGTTGACGGGCCTGATTCTCAATCTGGGTGAGCTGGTCGGAATGCCGGTTTGCCAGTTCGCTGCTGAGCCGGTCCAGGCCGAGCATCTGTTCTTCCAACTCGCGCGCCTCGGCAGAGGCCTGATTGGCCGCGGCTTTGACCTCCGCTTGGTGGCGCGTTTGCACCAGAATCAGGTCTCCCTTGAATCGCTGCTTGGTGCTCTGAGCCAGGTTCAGTGCGCTGTGAGCCAGTCTTGCAGCGGTCTGCGCAGCGGTAATCCGTTGCGATGCCTCGCTGAGGGTAGTTCGCGCCTTCTTGGCGGCCTCTTGTGCCAGTTCTACGCTGCGGGACTCCAGATCAATGCGTGCGCGAATCTGGTCGTCATCGGCCCATTCAGGCGCATCGATGGCCTCGGTCGCAAGGTGCCATCCATACATGTGCAGATCCTGCACAACGGGTTCGATCGCTGCGGCCTTAAGGTCGGTGCGATGCAGCAGCGAGGGCGAAATCACGCGCGCCAGGTTGGTCTTCCAGTCCTGGGAGGGGTGTGCCCGAAGCGCCGAGAGCAGAGTGCCATCGGCCGGCGCGAGCATGTCGCGGGCCTGCTGCAGCCTGCGGCAGGCCGCCTCCAGAGCGCTTTTGGCTGCTTGATCGGAGAGTTCTGCCTGGGCAAAGGCGTCTTTGGCGATCTGGGCTTCTTTGCTGGCACGCTCGCTCGCTTCTCTGGCGGCTTCGAGATGGTCGTCGTGTTCTTCGACGCGCGCATTTGCGATTTGAAGTGCGTCCCGTGTCTCTTCGCTGGCTAAGGCGTTCTTGGCCTGGGCTTTTGCTGTTGCGATGCGCGCACTCAGTTGCTCGCGTTGAACGGCAAGATTCCTTCGTTCGTCCTCCTGCTTCGGAAGGATTTCCGCGCGTTTCTCGCTGGCTGTGTCTGAGATCTGAGCGGTCTCTTGGCTGAACTGCGTCTGCAGGTCCGTTTCCTGTTGTCCGAGGCTGCTGAGGTGTTGATCGTGCTCGCCTTGCAGGCTTTTGAGTATCTGGTCGAAGCGTTCTGCGATGTTCTTGGCCTGGCCAGTTGCGAGGTCGATGAGTTCGTTGGTGCTCTGAAGCTTGGAACGAAGGCTGGGCAGTGATTCCAGGTCGGCGGCCCACTGCAGGACGTTGTCCAGGTGGAGGGTGTTTCGAACGGCCTCTTCCGTCTGCACTTGCTGTTCGAGGTCGGTGATGAGACCTCTGGCCTTGCTGCAGCTTGCCACAAGCTCGGTTTCGAGTGTGGTCTCCCTCTCGAGTTGGGTTTTTCGCCGCTCCTGCAGTCGGTGGAGGGCCGCTCCGGCGCGTTCCTGTTGTGTGCGGGCAAGAGCCAGCATGGGTGATACGGCAGCCTTGGCCTCTCGAAGCTGATCGCTCAGGCGTTCATGCGTGGCGATAGATTGGCGCATCTGCAGCACCTCAGGATCGAGCGCGAGCGCCCGCTCGCAGGCGTCCCGGTTGCTGATCCATTGCTCGATCTGAGAGCGGCTTTGCCGAAGGGTCAAGCGCGCGCGGTCATGCCCCTTGCCGGCTGCGCCGAGCTTGTCCTGAACGATGGTCACCGCCACCCGGACGAAGTCGTGGAAATTGACCTCCTGCTTGACGACGGAGGCGATCAGCCTGTCCAGGTGGGGCAAGGCGCGTTGCGCCAGGGAGTGTTCGCTGGCCAGCAGGCGCAGTTTGCCCGCCTGTTGGCTTCCCGAGTTGGTCCCGAGGATCACGTGCTTGTAGTCGTTGATGGCCAGTTTCGGGGACGGACGTATGCCCATATCGATCATGGCGTTGACCATTTCCTCGTCGTTGTTGCAGATCTGGCCTTGCTCGGACTCTCGAAGGAAAAAGGCGGGGTTGAAGCCGCAGGGCAGGAATCGGTATTCTGGGGCGTCGGATGCGCCCTGGCGGCGAAGGACCGCACAGCGCAGGTCGCGCTTGGGGTCGGGACCGCGCTGGTACTCGAAGACGATGGCGCTGTCTGCATGTGGCAGCAGAAAGCGCAGCATGGGCTCGCGCCCGCCGGCAGTTTCGGTGATCTGCGAAGGCGATGAGCCGAAGAACAGCGGGATGATCTCTAGTGTGGTGGTTTTTCCCACTGCGTTGTCGCCGGTGACAGCCGCGCCGTCGGTGGGGTCGAGTTCGTTGATTGCGATGGAAGACTGCGTACCACTGGTCCGAGTGTTTATCAACAGCATGCGCCGTAGGCGGGAGGTCATTTGGTACTCCTTGAAGGCTCTTGTTGTCGGCTCGGACCCGAAGGCGTGCCCGACATGCCTTTTCGGTAAACCCCGCGGTAGATCAGGATTTCAGTGGGTTCGACGTTGCTTCATTCTCGCCGACCAAAGGTGGTCGGGCTTGCACTCGAACTCGCTACAAGAGGGTTGCCAAGCCTGCAACTGGTGGAGAACATTTTCGTCGAGGTGATTTTCGCCATTGGCGAGCACTATTGATCTCATGTCGCCGGCTGCTTCAGGCTGAACTGAGTCATTTATTTGCGAAGGTGCTCTGACTGCTTCCACGGAGACCAGACACTGAGGACCGCACCGGCTGGTGGGCATAGACAGGCTTCTTTGACGCTCTTGATACCATACCCCCCTATGCCATTTTTTGAAAGACCGACATGAGCCACACGGTACGCGAGAAAACGAAACTGCTGGCCAGAGTGCGTCGAATCCGGGGGCAGGTAGAAGGTTTGGAGCGCGCGCTCGATGCCGAGAAAGGGTGCAGCGAGATCCTTCACCAAATCGCGGCAGCACGCGGTGCCATCAATGGACTGATGGCGGAGGTGCTGGAAGAGCACATCCGCACACATATTGCCGATCCAGCGATAACTACTGATGCAGAGCGAACCCAGGGCGCAGACGAGTTGATCGACGTTTTACGCACCTACATGAAGTGAGAACCGCCATGCACACCGAAAAACTCTCCGATTGGGTTCACGACCACGTCTTCCACACCAGCAACGAAACGGCTGAGCGCAGCACGCGGGTGGTGATGTGGATTACCGCCATCACGATGGTGGTTGAAATTGCCGCGGGTTGGTGGTTCAACTCAATGGCGCTGCTGGCCGATGGCTGGCATATGAGCTCCCACGCGGTGGCGATCGGATTGTCGGCCTTGGCCTATGCCACCGCGCGACGGTACGCCCACGACCCACGTTTTGCCTTTGGTACGTGGAAAATCGAAATTCTGGGTGGCTTTGCCAGCGCGATCTTTCTGGTGGGTGTGGCAGTGATGATGCTTGCGGGCTCGGTAGAGCGGATCGTCTCGCCGCAACCCATCCAATACAAGGAAGCCATCGTGATTGCCGTCTTGGGACTGGTGGTCAACGTGGTGTGCGCGCTGATCCTGGGCAAAGCCCATCATCACGATCACGCGCATTCACATGGTCACGATCACGGACATTCACATGGCGACCATCACCATGATCTCAACCTGAAGTCCGCTTACCTGCACGTCATCGCCGATGCCGCAACGTCGGTGCTGGCCATTGCGGCGTTGTTCTGCGGCTGGATATTCGGCTGGTCTTGGATGGACCCTCTAATGGGAATCGTCGGCGCGGTGCTGGTCGCTGCCTGGGCCAAGGGCCTCATTGCCGATACGGGCAAAGTTCTGCTTGACCGAGAGATGGATCATCCGGTCGTCGACGAAATTCGTGAAGTGGTCGAAACAGGTGAGGACGCGGGAGATACGCGAATCACCGACCTGCACGTTTGGCGTGTGGGAAAGCAGGTCTATTCGTGTGCCATGACGGTGGTCACACACGATCGTTCGCTGACCCCGGACGAGGTACGCAAACGCCTGTCCATCCACGAAGAGATCGTTCACTCGACCATCGAATTGCACTACTGCGTCGATGCCTCGGGCGAAGCACCGCAGGCGGCGTGAGAGCACTTGGTCTCCGCCTCGTCACGGCACCTGTCTGGCAACACGCCACCATAACGCCACGTATGGCGGCATCCATCGCGCGGCGTTCTGTCGAACAGACATCACAGGACCGCGACGGCTTGCACTATATTCATTAAGCGACTTCAGTTGGCATATGCCATTCATCACGGCAGCGTCTCGGGTCTGGTAAGGGCTGGTCGCAGCTGCTCTCAGTTGGAACTCGAACAGCCGCATGCACCGGAAGCAACCTATCTCTGGTCGCTGGCGCTCCCGTCTCACCGTGGTGGGAACCTACCTCAAATCTCGGTCTGTTCGGAAATCTCCAGGGCATCATCAACCTCGATGCCAAGGTACCTGACCGTTGATTCCAGCTTTGAGTGCCCAAGGAGCAATTGCACTGCGCGCAGATTCTTTGTTCGTCGGTAAATCAGCGTTGCCTTGGTCCTTCGCATGGAGTGTGTGCCGTAGTCCGCACGGTCGAGTCCAAGGTCGTCGACCCAATGCCCAAGAATTCTGGCGTACTGTCGGGTCCCAAGATGAGGTGAATCGTGGAGCCTGCTTGGAAACAGGAACTGTTCTGATTTCAGCCCGGCCTGTTTGATCCACGTCTGCAGGGCATCTCGGGTGGTCTGTGTGATTTCGAATTGCACCGGACGCTGAGTCTTGCTCTGCATGACGATGGCACGTGTGGCCATCTGATCTCCATGGCACACGTCCCGGACCTTGAGGGCCACAAGGTCGCATGCGCGCAGCTTGCTGTCGATGCCTAGGTTGAACAGTGCTAGCTCACGCACCCGACCTTCAATCTGGAGGCGGACACGCAGCGCCCAAATGTCCTTCAGCTTAAAAGGTGCCTTTTGCCCGACGATCTTTCCCTTGTTCCACGGCTCGCGATGATCGGCATTACCTGCGGTTTCCATGATGGTCTCCTAGCGAGTTGAGGGCTTTATAGGATGCGCCCTCGCATCGTTAGATTGCCGTCTGTTACCCGCAGCTAGCGAACAATGTGCGGTGCTCGGCGTTGACGTCCAACACAGGCTCGCCGATGTACCCGGTATGCGCTGCACCGAACGGGTGATCTGTGTGTCATGACGCGCATAGACTCGAATGCCCCGCACCAATAGCATGGAGATTGACCGGAGCCATCAGAGCCGTCGTTTACATGCTCCGTCCGTCAGGTAACAGATAAGAGATGCCGCAAGCATGTGACGGAACTAGGCCACCACGCTATTGAGTTTCCATTGTTTGACCAGGCCGTAGATCGCCGGAATAACAGCCAGCGTGAGAACGGTCGAGGAAATCATCCCGCCCACCATCGGGGCAGCGATACGACTCATCACTTCCGAGCCGGTGCCTGTCCCCCACAGGATGGGAAGCAGGCCTGCCATGATGGCAACCACGGTCATCATCTTCGGACGCACCCGTTCGACTGCGCCTTCCATGATGGCCTCATAGAGATCTGCCACTCCAGGCTCCTTGTTTTCGGCACGCCGCCGGACCTGAACCTCTTCCCAGGCATGGTCGAGGTAGATCAGCATGATGACGCCCGTCTCCGCTGCCACCCCGGCAAGTGCGATGAAGCCCACTGCGACAGCTACCGACATGTTGTAGCCCAGCCACCACATCAGCCACACGCCGCCCACCAGCGCGAACGGCACCGACAGCATGACGATCAGCGTTTCGGTCAGGCGCTTGAAGTTCAGGTACAGCAGGAGGAAGATGATGAGCAGCGTGACGGGCACGACGACCTTCATCTTCTGCACCGCGCGCTCCATGGACTCGAACTGGCCGCTCCAGGTGGCGTAGTAGCCGGGCGGAAAATGGACCCGCTCGTTCACGGCCTTGCGCGCATCCGCCACGTAGCCACCAATGTCGCGATCGCGGATGTCGACGAAGATGTAGGCCGAGAGCAGTGCGTTCTCGGTGCGGATGCCCGGCGCGCCCTTTGCCACCTCGACACGTGCCACCTGCCCCAGCGGCACCATGGCGCCGCCCATGGTGGGCACTAGCACTTCGCGGGCGATCTGCTGAGGATCGGCTCGCAACTCGCGCGGGTAGCGCACAGTGACGCCAAAGCGCTCGCGCCCTTCGACCGTGGTGGTCACCATCTCGCCGCCCAGGGCCGTGCCGATGACCTCCTGCAGCTCGCCCACCGCCAACCCGTAGCGTGCCAGCTGCGCCCGGTCGGGTTCGATGTGGAGGTAAAAGCCGCCGGTGATGCGCTCGGCGAACGCGGAAGTCGTTCCAGGCACCTGCTTCACCACAGTTTCGATCTCGCGCGCCAGGCGCTCCATCTCGGTCAGGTCCTTACCGAAGACCTTGATGCCGATGGGCGTACGGATGCCGGTGGAGAGCATGTCGATGCGCGCCTTGATCGGCATGGTCCAAGCGTTGGAGACGCCGGGGAATTGCAGCGCCTGGTCCAGCTCGGCGATGAGCTTGTCGGTCGTCATGCCCGTGCGCCATTCGGACTCGGGCCGCAGGTTGATGACAGTCTCGAACATCTCAGTGGGCGCCGGGTCGGTGGCTGTGTTGGCGCGCCCAGCCTTGCCGTACACCGAGGTTACCTCTGGGAAGCTCTTGATGATCTTGTTCTGCGTCTGCATCAGCTCGGCCGCCTTGGTAATCGACATGCCTGGCAGCGACGCGGGCATGTAGAGCAGCGTGCCCTCATTGAGCGTGGGCATGAACTCCGATCCGAGCTGACTGGCCGGGTAGAACGACGCGCCCAGCACTACCAGGGCGGTTGCCACGGTCAGCTTCTTCCAGCGCATCACCGCGGCGATGATGGGGCGGTAAACCCAGATCAGGAAGCGGTTCACCGGGTTGCGGGCCTCGGGCATGATGCGGCCGCGGATGAACAGCACCATTAGCACCGGGACGAGCGTCACCGACAGCAACGCGGCGCCCGCCATGGCGAAAGTCTTGGTGTAGGCCAGCGGCGAGAACAGGCGGCCCTCCTGCGACTCCAGCGTGAACACCGGCAGGAAGGACACGGTGATGATGAGCAGCGAGAAGAACAGCGCCGGCCCCACCTCCTTGCAGGCGGCGATCATGGCCTCCGCGCGCTCGGTGTGGGTGTGCTCCGGGGGCAGCCGCTCCAGGTGCTTGTGGGCGTTCTCGATCATGACGATGGCCGCGTCGACCATGGCGCCGATGGCAATGGCGATGCCGCCCAGGCTCATCAGGTTGGAGTTCATGCCCAGCAGGCGCATGGCGATGAAAGCGATCAGCACGCCCACGGGCAGCATCAGGATGGCCACCAGGGCCGAGCGAACGTGCATCAGGAAGACCACGCAGACCAGTGCGACGATCAGGCTTTCTTCGAGCAGTGTGCGCTTGAGCGTGTCGATGGCGCGGTGGATCAGGTCGGAGCGGTCGTACACTGCCTCGATGGTCACGCCTTGCGGCAGGCCGGTGGAGACCTCGGCGATCTTCTCCTTGAGGTTATGAATCACCTCCAGCGCGTTCTGGCCGTAGCGCGCCATGGCAATGCCCGAGACCACCTCGCCCTCGCCGTTGAGCTCGGTCAGGCCACGGCGCTCGTCCGGCGCTAGTTCGACGCGGGCCACGTCGCGCACCAACACCGGCGTTCCCTTGTCGGCCTTAAGCACCAGGTTCTCGATGTCGGCCACGCCGCGCAGATAGCCCTTGCCACGCACCATGTACTCGGTCTCGGCCATCTCCACCACACGCCCGCCCACGTCGCGGTTGGAGTCGCGCACCACCTGCGACACCTTGGACAGGGGAACGCCGTAGGCGCGCAGTTTCACCGGGTCGACGGTGACCTGGTAGGTCTGCACGAAGCCGCCGATGGACGCCACTTCGGCCACGCCGTGGGCCTTGGTGAGCTGATAGCGCAGGTACCAGTCCTGGAGCGTGCGCAGCTCCGCCAGGGTCTTGTCCTTGGCCAGCAGCGCGTACTGGTAGACCCAGCCCACGCCGGTCGCATCCGGCCCGATCTGGGGCGTCACGCCCTTGGGCATGCGCCCCGCGGCGAAGTTGAGGTATTCGAGCACGCGCGAGCGCGCCCAGTAGATGTCGGTGCCGTCCTCGAAAATGATGTAGACGAACGAGGCACCGAAGAAGGAGAAGCCGCGCACCACCTTGGATTTGGGCACTGACAGCATGGAGGTGGTCAGCGGGTACGTCACCTGGTCCTCGACCACCTGCGGCGCCTGCCCCGGGTACTCGGTGTAGACGATGACCTGTACGTCCGACAGATCCGGCAACGCGTCCAAGGGTGTCTTGAGCACCGCATAGACGCCGCCAATAACGACGAATATGGTTGCCAGCAGCACCAGGAAACGGTTTCTCCCGGACCAATCGATGATCTTCGCAAGCATGGTTTCTCCCGAAGATCAGTTGTGGCCAGCGTGCGGATTAGCCGTGGCTTTGCCTCGGGGCTTGGCCGCGGTGATCACCCACTCGCCCTGGCCGCGTTCGACGAATTCGAACGCCACCGTCGCGCCAGGCTGAAGTTCCTTCAACAGGGCGCTGCTCGTCACCTTGAACTCCATCGACATGGCTGGCCACTTGAGGCTGGCCACCGGGCCGTGCGCCAGGGTGACCGTGGAAGTTTTGGTGTCCACCTCCTCCACCGTGCCTTCGGCCTGGTGGCCCACGCCGCTCACGGCCTTGGTGCTGGGGGCGCCTTCTGTGGGAGGCGGCGCACCATGCCCTGTCTGACTCAGGCTCCCGACAGCAGCCTTGAGGTTGCTTTCGGCATCGATGAGGAAGTTGGCGGCTACCACCACCATCTCTCCATCCCGTACACCCTCGATGATCTCGATACGGTCCTCGCTGCGGGCACCGACCTTCACGTCACGGGGCTCGAAGCGGCCCTCCTGGAGTTGCACCAGCACGATTTGGCGCGTCCCGCTGTCTATGACGGACGACGTTCGCACCGTCAGGACGGCACCCTTGGCGGTGGCGGGCAGTTCCACCTGGGCAAACATGCCCGGCTTCAGCAGTCCGCCCGGGTTGGCCAATTCGACCCGTACGGGCACGGTGCGGGTTTCCGCCGTGAGCGTGGGATAGACGTAGGTGATGGAGCCGGTGAACACCTTGTCGGGGTATGCATTGATGCGAACCGATGCCTTCGTACCGGGCTTGACCAGCCCGATGTCCTGCTCGAACACATCGGCGATCACCCACACCGACGATAGATTGGTGACCTGGTAGAGCGCATCGCCCGGCATGAAGCGCATGCCTTGCACGGCCTTTTTTTCGGTCACGATGCCCGCCACCGGCGAGCGGAAGGTGAGCGTGCGGCGTGCAGCGCCCGATTGGGCCAGCGCCTTGACCTGTTCGTCCGAGATGTCCCAGTTGCGCAGGCGCGCCAGACTGGAGTCGGCGAGCTGCCGCATGCCGCTGCGCGTTTCCTCGCTGGCCCCCTTGAGGGCTTCGACTCCCTGAGCGGCGATCGCATATTCGCGCTGCGCGGATACCAGTTCGGGGCTGTAGACCTCGAACAAAGGCTGACCCTTGCCCACGGCCTGCCCGGTGGCATTCACATGCAGACGTTCCACATAGCCCTCGAACTTGGGCGTAATGGCGTAGGTCAGGCGCTCGTCGGGCTCCACGCGGGCGGCGGCGCGCACCATCTTGTCCAGAGTGCGCACGCTGGCGGCCTCGGCACGCACGCCGAGCTTCTGAACCTTGTCGGTGCTGATCTTGATCTGATGGGCGCTTGCAGTGTCAGGCTCCTGCTCACCCTCATAGACGGCGATGTAATCCATCCCCATTGGGTCCTTCTTGGGCGTGGGGGAGGTATCTGGCAACCCCATAGGGTTGCGGTAGTACAAAACCTTTCGCTCCTGCTTGGCACTGGCGCCGGTCGCCGCCGAGGTCCCCTGCTCCGATCCCTGTGCGGCAGATTGCCTGTGTCCGTACCAATAGCCGCCTCCCGCGGCCAGTGCCGCGGCCGCCAGCACGAGCGCGCCCATCTTGAAATGCGTTGTCATAGTTCTTCTCCGACGATGCGCTCGATGTCTGCCAGGCGCGTGTGTGCCGCAACGCCGGCCTTGACCTGGTTGAGCTTGGCCTGGCGTATCTGCCTCTGGGCATCCAGCAGCGTGGCGAAGTCCACTTTGCCGGATTCATAGCCCGCTAGCGCTGATCGGAAGGTCAGCTCCGACTGTGGCAACAGGCTGTCTGTGGCCAACGCCAAGGTGCGGCGCGCGGCCTCCAGGCCGGCGATGTTTTCGTACAGCTCGGCGAGCACCTGGTTGGTCGCGGCATCGCGGCGCGAGCGGGCCGCCTCCAGCATGGCCTGTGCCTCGGTCTCCTGCGCACGGCGCGTGTCCTGCTGCAGAGGGATGGTGACTTCGACCATCAGCTCCCATTCGCGCACGGATTTGCCGTACTGGATAGGCGACACGCCCACCGCAAAATCCGGATAGCGGTTCTTGTAGGTGAGCTCGCGGTTCTTTTCAGCAGCGCGGATTTGCGACTCCTCGGTTCTCAGCAAGGGATTGCTGGCCCGTGCGCGCTGCTCGAGCACGTCATAGCGCAGGCGGTCGGGCGCCGGAAGCGCGCGGATGCCTTCGGGCGTGGCCAGCGCATCGCCGCCATGCCGCCCCACCAGCGCTTTCAGCTTGGCGCGCCACTGGCTACGCTCTGCTTCGAGCCCGATCAGTTCATTGCGCATGCTGGTCTGCTCCAGCTGCGCACGGATCACGTCCTGCTGGGCCACAAGGCCGCTGGCATAGCGGGCTTGTGCCACCTTCTCCAAGCGGGTCATCAGGTCCAGGATCTCACGGGTCAGCCGTTCGTTCTGATCCAGGTAATAGAGCTGGGCGTACGCCGTCTTGATCTTGGAGACCAGTTCACTCCAGGTTCCTGCCACGCGTCCGCGCGCTGCCTCGGCCTGCTGCTCGGCCACGTCACGCTTGAGGCCACGCTTTCCAATCCACGGCAGTTCCTGGGTGAAGAGGTAGCGTGTGCTGCCCACGCGGCCCGGCAGCAGGCTGGGGTTGCGCTCGCCCATGCGGGTGATGTCGCGCAGTTCCATGCTGAACTTGGGGTCGGGCAGGGCACCCGCCGGCAGCACGCGCTGCGCGGCGGCGTCGGCTTCGAGCCGCATACCGGCAAGCTCGGGGTTGTTCTCCTTTGCCAACTGCAGCAAGCCATCCAGATGGGTGCCCAGCACGGCCTCCTGCGCTTGGCTGAGCGGGCTGATCGCCAGGGCTATCCAGGCCGCCACGGTGGGCAGCCGCATGCGCGCGCGGGCCCTCATTGCCCGGCCGTCCCGCGCAGCGCCGCGTTCAGCTGGTCGACCACCTCGGCCCAGTCAGCATCCAACAGCAGTTCTTCTCGCAGTAAAGTGGCCTGGGCCGGCGTCCAGAACGGCGCGTTCTCCAGCCGGATGGCTGTGCCCAAGGGGCGGTGGGTCTCCAGGAAGCGTTGGATGTTTCCGGCATCGGCGGGCAGGCCCAGCTGCTGGAAGAGTTCGGTGAAGCGGTGGTGGGTTGCGTCCATGGCGCAGATCTCCGGTCTGTTGAGCGAAAGGCATCGGCGGCAGGGGACTGGGATCAGGTCACGCGATCGATGCCATGCGGGCATTCTGGTCGGGCGGGGCTGATAGAAGAATGAGCCGTTGATTACTTTTCTGTCATCTGCAGTCCATTGCTATCCGCAGCATCCGCGCTGCAGCTGGACCGGCGGGCAGGGCACGGAACCGAAAGAGCAAAACACGCAGCAGTCCCCTGGATGGGGACGCAACAGCGCCTTGCATTGGCGGCATTCGTAGAAGAACTGGCAGGCATCCGTGGGCATGGTTTCGAGCTGTGCGAAGCCGCAGTGCGGACAGGTCAGCACGGATTCAAGCAGGGGGAGGCTCATGGTGGTTCAGAGCGGTGGGTCGCTGAAACTCCGCGCGGTCTCTTGCGCCATCTGTTGCGTACACCACTGAGCGTAGTAGTGGCCCAGCACCTGCCCGAGCCAGCGTTGCACACCGCTGCGCGGCAGGTTGTAGTCGATCCAGACGCGCAGCGTGGTGCAGCAGGCGTCCGGGGCCAGGTCAAAGCCCATGCGGTATTGGTCGATCACGAGCAGTCGCGGCTGCCCGCGGGTCTCCCAGGCCTTGCGGTGTACCGGGGCGCGTTCGTCCACGACCTCTTCCAGCGAAAGTGCCAGGCCCAGCCAGCTGCCGGCCATACGGATGACCGAGCCGACGGTCTGGCCGTGCCCAGCGTCCATCTCGGTGCGCATTACGGCGCCACCCATCATGGCGGTGTGCCGCCCCATGTGCGCCCCCAGGCGAGCAGGATCGTCCATGAACGCAAATACGGCTTCCATGGAGGCCTTCGCCGACGCCTTTGTCTCGCGATGGAACTGGTAGGCGCGCGCCATCAACGGCCTCGGCGGAGGCGCAGCGCGTTGAAGATCACCGATGCCGAGCTCAGGCTCATTGCCAGCGCCGCGATCATGGGAGACAGCAGCCAGCCCGTAAACGGATACAGCACACCGGCCGCGATGGGCACGCCGATGCCGTTGTAGACGAAAGCAAACAACAGGTTCTGGCGCATGTTGCGCACGGTGCCGATGGAGATGTCCCGGGCAGCCGAAATTCCGCGCAGGTCGCCCTTGACCAGCGTGACCTGGCCGCTGTTCATAGCCACGTCGGTGCCCGTGCCCATGGCCACGCCCACGTCGGCCTTGGCCAGTGCGGGGGCATCGTTGATGCCATCGCCCGCCATCGCGACGATATGGCCGCCCTGCTGGAGCCGCTCTACGAGCGCGAGCTTGTCGGCCGGCTTGACCTCGCCATGCACTTCGTCGATGCCCAACTTTGCGCCCACGGCTCTGGCCGTCGTCAGGCCGTCGCCGGTGGCCATCACGATGCGCAGGCCGCTGGCATGCAGGGTCTGGATGGCGTCCGGCGTGGTGGCCTTGATCGGGTCGGTCACGGCGAGGATGCCTGCCAGTCGCCCGTCAACAGCGAGGTGCATCACGCTGGCACCCTCGCCGCGCAAGCGTTCGCCATCCGCCTTGAGCGCATCGGTCGCCACGCCCTCCTGCTCCATCAACGCCGTGTTGCCGAGCACCAGGCGCTTGCCATCGACCGTGCCACGCACACCGATGCCGCTGCCCGATTCGAAGCTGTTCGGCTTGGCCAGTTCAAGCCCCCGCGCACGGGCGGCGGTGACGATGGCATCGGCCAGCGGGTGCTCGCTGCCCTGATCAAGACTGGCGGCCAGGCGCAAGACTTCGTCTGGCGTGGTGCCGGGCGCAGCGACCGCGGTCTCGAACGCGGGCTTGCCTTCGGTCAGGGTGCCGGTCTTGTCCACGATCAGGGTATCGACCTCGCGCAGCCTCTCGATGGCGCCCGCATCGCGGAACAGTACGCCCTGGGTCGCGGCGCGGCCGGTGGCCACCATCACCGACATCGGTGTGGCCAGCCCGAGAGCGCACGGGCACGCGATGATGAGCACGGCCACCGCGTTGATCAGGCCGAACACCCAGCTGGGCGAAGGCCCGAAAAATCCCCAGGCCAGGAAGGTGGCCAGCGCGATGAGCACCACCACCACGACGAACTTTCCGGCCACCACATCCGCCATGCGCTGCATGGGGGCCTTCGAGCGCTGGGCGTTGGCTACCATCTGCACGATCTGCGCCAACATGGTGGCTGCGCCCACCTTCTCGGAACGCATCACTAGGGCACCGCTGGTGTTCAGCGTCGCGCCGATCAGCTTGTCGCCGACGCGCTTGGTCACAGGGACGGGCTCCCCGGTAAGCATGGATTCGTCCACGGCGCTGCTGCCCTCTGTCACCATGCCATCAACCGGCACCTTCTCGCCAGGGCGGATGCGCAGCAGGTCGCCGGCATGCACATGTGCCAGCGGCACGTCTTCCTCGCTGGCGTCGGCGTTGATGCGGCGCGCGGTCTTGGGCGCTAGGCCTAGCAAGGCCTTGATGGCCGCAGAGGTTTGCGAGCGGGCCTTGAGTTCGAGGATCTGGCCCAGCATGGTCAGCGAGATGATGACCACGGCCGCCTCGTAGTAGACCGCCACGCGACCCATGGAGACGAACGAATCGGGAAACAGGCCCGGGGTCAGCGTAGCGACCAGGCTGTAGAGGAAGGCTGCGCTCGTCCCCAGGCCGATCAGCGTCCACATATTGGGGCTGCGTTGCATGATCGATTGCCAGCCGCGCTGGAAGAACGGCCAGCCTGTCCACAGCACGACTGGCAGCGACAGTGCCATTTCGATCCATGTCTGCACGCGCATGTCGAACCATCCAAGGCGGTGGCCAAACATCGCGAGCATGGTGACGATGGCTGTCAGCGGCAGGGTCCACCAGAAGCGGCGCTGGAAATCCTCCAGTTCGTGGTTGTCTTCCTCGTCCAAGGGAATGATGGGCTCCAGCGTCATCCCGCACTTGGGGCAATTGCCGGGATGGTCCTGCCGCACTTCAGGATGCATGGGGCAGGTGTAGACCGTTCCAGCCGGCGCTTGCGGTGGCTTGATGGGCGCATCGACATGCGCCGATGCGGCGTGCGGCGCCGGTGATTCACCATGGACGTGGTGATGACCGTGGTTATGACCATGCTGATGGCCTTGGATCGGCGCCCCCTCTGGCACCAGAAGCATCTGGCACTTGGGGCAGCGCCCCGGGTGGTCCTGCCGAATTTCAGGATGCATGGGGCAGTGGTAGATAAGCGCTGTGCTTGCTGGCATGGTCTGTGGCTCCAGGTTCAACTCCATGGTGACAACGGGCACCGGTAGCGGGGTCAGGTCGGGTTGCGGAAATGCATTGGGCGGCCGGCGAAATGAAGGAAACGTAATTTGCAGGTCATCGTTTTGTTGGTCGCGGATTCATACAGTCTGTTCGTGCCTTTTGCACAGGCAGGAAATTCCGCCTCAACCATCTGATAAGGACTTCAAAATGATTGCCAAGACCGCTTCTTTCTCTTTCGCTGTTGCCCTCATGGCTCTGTCCGGCATGGCCCAAGCAACCTCTGCCTGGCATCAAGGGAATGGTGATGTGGTTCACATCACGCCCGAGCACATTGGACAAAACACAGCCAAACGCACCCTCGATCCGAAGGTCCATGACCAGATGCTGCACGGCGATGCGGTTACGCCCCAATTGGCGCTGCAATCCGATGCGACGACCTCTGGCGGTAAGTCCCGGCAGCAGATCGCCCAGGAACTGCGCAACCAGTCTGCCAACGAGCGCGAGCAAATGAAAAAGCTCTACACCAACTGATCGCCATCTTGCTTCCTTCAGGCCTGCTGCCTCGGCGGCACGCTTGTCTTGAAGGAGCGTTTCAGCGCTCAGACGATTTGCGAAATTGATCATTGAGCTGGTCATGGCGCGCGCGGATTTCCTGTGGCCATTGCGCCTTGATCCATGAGAGCACGGCCACTATCTCCACGTCGCTCAACACACCGTCATAGACAGGCATGTCGGTGCGGTAGTCAGGCTGCCGGATCAGTTGGGCAAAGCCATGCTTGGTGATAGCGAAAAGCTGTGCATCAGGGTGGTGCCAGGTGTGCCCGCTTTCATCGTGTGGCGGTGCCGGCAGCAGACCGTTCGGTCCGTGTTCGCGCCAGTTCGGTTGCCCCTGGCCACGGCCTCCGTGGCAGGCTGCGCAATGCTGTGCGTAGATGCGAGCACCGGCCTGCACGGTCTGTTGGTCATCGGGACGAAGCGCATAGGGTTCTGCCGCGGCAGTCCAGGCGCCCTTCACGCTCAACGCATACCAACCTGCCGCAGCCAAGAGCATGGCAAGCAATCCGCCCAAAGCTAGGTTCACCGTGTTCGAGCGCATGGGCAACTCAGGCATTCACACCTCCACGGCTGCCGTGCGAATGCGCCGCAAGGACCGTCTCACGACCCTTGGAACCCACGGATGGAGGAACTGAAGTCATGGATACCTTCGAGAAAGGAGAGAACCGGCGGCCAGAGTTCTTTACCCCAGCCGGGGAAAAAAGCGCAGGACTTGGCTTGCATAGTTTTGCCATTCCTTGCCGAAGCGCATCGCGCTCTCACGTTCCTCCGCCAAGGACAGTCGGCCGTACATCACCAGCAAGACGGGAAACATCAGCAATGTCAGCAAGGTCGGCCATTGCAGCAGGAAGCCCAGCATGACCAACACGAAGCCGATGTACTGCGGGTGGCGCAGACGCGCGTAAGGGCCTGTCCGCGCCAATTGACCTCCACGCTGAGCCGCATACAGCACCGGCCACGCTTCTGCCAGCAACCAGAAGCCGCCGCCAATGAATACATAGCTGAGGATGTGGAATGGGCCGAAATGCGGATCGCCCCCCCAACCGAACAGCAGTTCCAGCGAATGCCCCGCGTCATGGCCCAGAAGATCCACGGAGGGAAATTTCTGTCCCAGCCAGCCAGAAAGGAAATAGATGGTCAGCGGGAAGCCGTACATCTCGACAAAAAGCGCGACGATGAATGCCGTGAAGGCGCTGAAACTGCGCCAGTCACGCGCGTTAGCCGGCTTGAAAAAGCTGAAGGCGAACATGACGAACACCGCGATGTTCACCACCACCAGCAGCCAGAGGCCATACGCGGGGCCTGTATGTTCCATGATGTCTAACTCCTGTGAGAGTCTTCATCTTGCCTAGGGGGAGGCGAGTCCTCATTGCCGTCATGTCCGCCATGTCCGCCGTGCATGAAAACGTGCATCAGCGGGCAAAGCAGCAAGATCGCGTAGGGCCACCATTGCGTCAGGTGGGCTCGATGCTCCGTCCACAGAAAGTAGCCAGCCACCGCCCCGATCACCAGGAGGCCGATGGCATGGCGTGAGCGCCAGAAGCCGCCACTTTGCGGGCTGCCCTGTCCAGGTGGTCGAGGGGCATGGTGGTGGCTCATGATCGCCCTCTTACTTGGCAGCAGGCGGCATTGGCAACTGCATGCGATCCATCATCATTTGCATCATGGACTCCATCATGTCCATGCGCTTCTCCATCATCTGCTGGCGGTCAGACATGCCGTCCATACCTTTTCCGCCCTTGCCGCCCATTTTGGACATGCCCATCTGTTTCATCATGGCCATGCCATCCTGCATCATCTTCATGTGCTCGGTCATCAGTGCCTGACGCTCTTCAGGCGTTTTGGCGGACATCATTTTTTCGTGCATCGCCTGCATGGCCTTCATGCGCTGGTCCATTGCAGCCATCTTCTCGGTCGGCATGGCGGGAGCTCCCGCCTTTGGGGCTACCACCGCGGGTGCCGCCGTGCCGGCAGGATGGTGCTCTTTGTGCTCGTCGGCGCCTTGGGCCAGTGCGCCCATGGAGGCTGTGGCCACGCAGAGGCCGGCGATGATCATGCGAAAAGAGGTCATGGTTTGCTCCTTGAATGAACGGGTTGTCTAACGCTGCGGCTGGATGTCGGTCACCACCAGCTTGCCGTCTTCCTTGACCACGCCAAACTGGACCTTGTCGCCCGGCTTGACGGCATCGAGCAGGCGCTTGTCTTTGATGGTGAAGGCCATGGTCATGGCAGGCATGTCCAAGTGTTTAATTTCACCGTGCTTGATCGTGATCTTGGAGGTCTCACGGTTCACTTTTGTGACTTCGCCCTCGGTGAGCGCCGTCGATGGCGCGGCGGATGTATGGTCGTGGCTGTGTTCCGCCTGCGCAAAGCTGGTGGCGGGCAGCCAGGTGCCCACGGCGATGGCTGAGGCTGCGAGAAGGTGCTTGAAGAGGTTCATTTTTTTGCTGCGTATGAAGTGAAGACTTGCGCTGACCCATCCTTTTGGATCAGCGGCACCTGGTAGGCGTCGCGCCGCCCGCCGTAAGCGGCTCCGTCCATGCCGGGCGAGCCGATGGGCATGCCTGGAACGGCCAGGCCCAGCGCCTTGGGCTTCTCCATCAGCAGGCGCTGGATGTCGGCTACCGGGACATGGCCCTCAAGCACATAGCCCTGGACCAGTGCCGTGTGGCAGGACGCGAACTTCTGCGCAACGCCCAGCCGGGCACGCGCGGCATTGTTGCCCTCGTCGGCGACGCTGGCGCGAAAGCCGCTCTGTTCTAGGTGGGCAATCCAGTCCTTGCAGCAACCGCAGTTCGGGTCTTTCCAGACCTGCACAGGCACGGCTAGCGGAGGCGCGGCGACAGCCACGGAGGCAGTGCCCAGCGCGAACAGGCCCAGCAGCAGCCTGCGGCGCGTGGGCGTTAAGGGCGAGCCTTGGAATTCCATGTGAAAAACCTTCTGTTTTGTGTTCACTGCCTGCTCACCTGGATGCGGCCCTTCATGCCGGCCTCGTAGTGCCCCGGCAGCAGGCAGGCGAAATGCACGGTGCCCGGCCGGGTGAACCGCCAGATGACCTCGCCACGCGCGCCTGGTGCCAGCGTGAGCTTGCCGGGTTCGTCGTGCTCCATTTCGGGGTGCTTCTTCATGGTCTCCAGGTGTTCCAGCAGTTCCTTCTGGGTGCCCAGGCTCCATTCATGCGGCACCTGGCCGTGGTTCTGGAGGAGGAAGCGGATGGTTTCGCCGTGTTTGACGCGGATGTGTGACGGCGTGAATCGCATGTCGTCGCCCATGCCCACGGTGATGGTGCGGCGGGCGTCTGCGGCCACGCCCGGCTCGCCCACCGCAGTTTCGTCGGCGCTGTGGCCATGCGCGCCTGCGTGGTTGCCGCTGGCCTGGAGTGGGCCTGAAATAGCCAACACCGTGGCGATGGCCAGTGTGCGGACAGCGTTGCGCGTGGGGTTCATGGGTGCGTTTCTCCAAGCCATGGAAGCATTCTGGAGAGCCGCGCCTGACGCCAAGCTGTGCGGAAGATTACATGTATGTCATCTGCGTGCCATGCGCCGCAAACCCCGTCACACTATCGCCACGCCATGCGTGGAGAGTGACCGTGAAGATACTGATCGTCGAAGATGAGCCCAAGACGGGCGAATACCTGTGTCAGGGCCTGGGGGAGGCCGGGTTCGTCGTCGACCTCGCGCACAACGGCACTGACGGCCTGCACCTGGCGCTGCAGGGCCCATACGACCTGGTGATCCTCGACGTGATGCTGCCCGGGCTCAATGGCTGGCAGGTGTTGCAGGCGATACGCCAGCAGGGCCTGCAGATGCCTGCCATGTTCCTTACCGCGCGCGACCAGGTCGAGGACCGGGTGAAGGGGCTGGAGTTGGGCGCGGACGATTACCTGATCAAACCCTTTTCGTTCGCCGAACTGCTGGCGCGTGTGCGCACCATTCTGCGGCGCGGGCGCAGCGGGGCCGAGAGCACCACGCTGCGCGTGGCCGACCTTGAACTGGACCTGCTTCGCCGTCGTGTCACGCGGACGGGACGGCGCATCGACCTCACTGCCAAGGAGTTTGGCCTGCTGGAACTACTGATGCGGCGCAGCGGCGAGGTGCTGCCGCGCTCGCTGATTGCTTCTCAGGTGTGGGACATGAACTTCGACAGCGACACCAACGTGATCGAAGTGGCCATGCGGCGCCTGCGCGTCAAGATCGACGAGGGGCAAGAAGTCAAACTGATCCAGACGGTGCGAGGCATGGGCTATGTGTTGGAAGCGCCAGAGGAACCGTAAGTGCTACGCCGTTTTTCGCTCACTAGCCGCTTGACCGCCTTTTTCACGTCGGTAGCCGCTGTCGTCGTCCTCGGGTTGGGCTTGCTATTCATAGTCGCCACTGATCGGCATTTCCAAGAACTGGACCGTGTAGCGCTGAGAGACAAAAAGCTCCTCATCGAGAAAATCCTGGATCATGCCGATTCGACTGAGGATGCCAAATTGCGGCTGGGTGATGCATTGAGTAATCACCACGGCCTCTATGTCTTGGTCAGAGATACGGAAGGAAATACCCTGTTCCAGTCGGAAGGCTTCGCTTTGCCTGAGAGCCAACTCTCAGAGCTTCCATCACCAGAAGGGTTCACGCTTCAAGAGTGGAAGAGCGACCAATACGAGTTTCACGCCATTCGTTTTAAGGCACGCACGGCTCGTACGCCAGTAACTGACCTCAACATTTTCATCGCTGTTGACGTTGAGCACCACAAGCAGTTTTTGGCCGACTTACGGCGTAGCTTTGCAATTTATGCAGCCGTTGCAACGCTGATCAGTGGCCTATTGGGTTGGTTAGCCGCTCATCAGGGTATGGCGCCACTGCGCGCTATGAGGACACGAGCAGCGGCGGTCACGGGGCAACAATTGGAGGAGCGCATGCCCGTTGAATCCGTCCCCATCGAAATGGCAGATCTGGCGCGAGAGCTCAACCACATGCTCGATCGCCTGCAAGAGGATTTTCGGCGGCTTTCCGAGTTTTCATCCGACCTTGCGCATGAGTTGCGTACACCGATCAGCAACTTGCTCACACAAACGCAGGTCACTTTGTCTGCCAAACGGGATGCTGGTACCTACCAAGACACGCTTGCGTCCAATGCAGAGGAGCTACAGCGATTGGCTCGTATGGTGTCCGATATGCTATTCCTTGCCAAAACTGAGCGGGGCGTTGATCTCCCAAACAAGGAGCGGTTTGCTGCTGCAGCTGAAGTGCATGCATTGCTTGAGTTCTATGAAGCGGTCGCTGAAGAAAAGGGTATCCGCTTATCTACACAGGGCACCGGAGAAGTTCAGGGTGATCGACTGATGTTCCGCCGTGCGGTCAGCAATTTGCTCTCCAATGCGCTGCGCCATACGCCAGAAAAAGGAACGGTGCGAATCTACCTCTCAAGTGATGACGCGGCTGTCGCAGTGACCGTAGAAAATACTGGGGAAGAAATCGATCCCAAAGATATCTCTCGCTTATTCGACCGCTTCTATCGCGCAGATCCTTCAAGAACACATCCGGGATCCGATGGGTCTGGATTGGGACTATCCATCACCAAAGCCATTGTTGAAGCGCATGGGGGTACCGTATCCGTCCATTCTTCCCAGGGATGCACGCGCTTCACTTTGACATTTCCATTTGCGCGCCTTCTGGACAACTGATAGCGACAGTTGAACTACGAGAGTACCTCCAGTACTTGCCACCCCGAATGACCGCTAGAGACGACAAACCGTGATTTCAGAATGACCTCTCAACCGACAGCAATCGCTGCAATGCCGATAGTGTTGTGACACCTAAACGCTGATGGCATTCACACCGGTCGCACGCTCGCGCAAGATTGCCATGCACTCTTCTCCCGGGAATTCCACAATCTCATATCGCGGCAAGACATAGGGCAACCGTTTGGCAAACGAGCCTGCAATACTCAGAAAATCCGTCATCGTCACAATCACCGAAGCAGCATCCGGTTCCTCGATCAAACAGACTAGATCTGCCTTTGGCAGCCAGGTGTGGACGCCCTTGGTGAGAACGCAATAGCTGACGAGTTGCCCGTCCACCGGCCTTTCCACAAGAGTTTGCGTCGCGACGAAGATATCCTTGTCCACTTGATCGTGCAGAGTATCCAGAGCTTCTTTTTGTTCTGCATAGCCACTGGCCGTGAATTCGCGCTGCAGGCGTCTGAGCTTCAAGCCTGACTCCCCCAGAGGAATCCACGGGGTCCAGGTCGTTTCGGTGAGCTTGAACATTTCGGCAGACAGCGGCCGAGATTCTTCAAATAGGATGCTGCGAGCATGCTCAATCATGTGGTCCAAGGCGCCGGTGTCTTCGGCTCTGCAGACGAAGAGGCAATTGCGGTTGGGGACCATGACCACCGGATTCGCACCCACCGGCAACTGCCAGATCAACTCCTGTACCAGCATGCGCGGAGCATCGTAGTAGTCGCCGTACTCGGAGGCGAAGAGTCCCCGATCAAGCTCACGAAAGGAGGCTGCCGCCAGGTGACGAAGGTTGCCGATGCCCACCTGAAGCACCTCGTCAAAGGTTTTGCCCCAGCGCGCAAGATCGCCACCGCCAAGCTGCCTGATGCTCAGTTCGCTGTCGATGGCCAGGGCAATGCCGATCTCCTCTGACAAAGGGAGAAACTCCAGGACCTCCGACAGCGCCTTCTCATCGCCTGCATCAATGCGCATCAGGTCCGCTCCCGAGAGGCTCCTCAAAACGGGAAGCAGCCTCTCCTGGACGTCTTCGTAGCTGAACTCTTGGTCGTCGACAACCACGATGCCCCCGACGAACCGGTCCAATTGCTCCTTGCGCAGCGCCGGCTCAGCGCTACGGTAGTCCAGATAGATGTTGTGCAGGTTGATCATCATTCCACCCGACTGCGTGATCTGGAATTTCTCCTTCTCCAAGGTGAAGGTGTGTGCTGGCCAAGTGCGCCGAAGCATATCCAGCACCAGGTCAGCGAACTTCTCTTCGTTGAGGGGCCGGTCAAGGAGCTTGTTGATGATGGCGAACACGGCGGTTTCCTGATGGATTGGCAGGGAATTGCTGAGGGTGCTTCTGGAGGTCAGGCACTCTACGGCGAGTGAACGCAGTTCTCGCCAAGCAGACGGTGAGGCTACTCAGGGCCAGAAACACTCATCTCACCAGCGACTTCTTGAATGCATCTCCCGGAGAAGAGCGCCTGGCTGCATTCCCCAGTGCAAACACGCATTCCAGGTAGCCCTTGGCCTGTTCCCACTTCGCGCCTTCACTCTGCAGATCGAACAGGTTGCGCGTCACCTCCACCGCCTCCGGCCAGCGGTCCCCACTCACTCCCGCAGCCATCGCATCGCGCGTGTCGCCTCCGTCATGGCGATCACCATCCTGGGCCGCGTACGTGTGAAACTCCAGCACTTGCGGCGGCCGGACAAACCTCGCTCCAGTGCACATCTCGGAAGATCGACCTTCCTCGCGCGTTACATGGGCCGCAGCAAAGGAATCCTGGACGGTGTGCAGCACCGATCCGAATGCGATGTCACGGATCTGCTGGATGAGCCCCATCTTTCCGTCTTGCCGCCCCAGCAGGTAAAGGTCCGACACCCGCCAACCCGAGCATCCGAAGTGCTCCTTGATCACCGGGATGTCGATGGTGTTGAGGAAGGTGGTGTGCTCAATCTCCTTGCTGGAGACCTTCCATGCGAACTCGATCCAGTTCAGGATCTTCTCGCGCGTGACGGCAGGATCGGTGCTCTCTTCGCTGGCCATGCCGTGCAGGAACTGCAGGTCACCGAAGTGCGAGCGTGTCATCACGTTGCCGTGCAAGGTGCCGGCCGAGCGGTCGCACCCCGTGATGCGGCGCTTGAGCGCCTTCTTCTTGGCGTCCTCGAACAGGCAGAGCCAACACAAGGGTTGCGTAGCGAAGCGGATCGTCTGGTCGGTTCGGCACGTGTTCAGTCCGAGATAGCGGCAGTTGCCTTGTTCGGGCTCCAGCTTGAACGGTGGAAGGTCATTCCACCGGACGCCGTAGACCACGAAGGGTGAGGCGACACCGACGTTGCGCCCCGAGCAGTAGGTGTCGCTTTGCAAGGAGCCCAGTTCCGCCTGGCACCCTCGGCCCAGGTGCGTGATCTCCTCGTGCACCGGAACCTTGACCAGAACACCCAGGCGGTTAGCAACGCCATCGAGCACCCATTCCTTCTCGTTGGTCAGGCGAGCCTCGTGGTCCGTCCCGAGCGGACCGATTTGGAACGCCAGTGCGGCGGCCCATGGCAGGAGAGCGCACAGCAACAACGCCCATCGTTTGGATACCGGCATTCGAATGTCCCCCTCGGAGAGCATTGTGCAATTGCCGACTTTGCGTGCAAGAAGAGATTCGCCCATTGGCTCTTCGGCGCGCAGCTGATCTGACCCAGGTCAAATGCCGCACCATCGGTCAGTGCTGCACCGCAACCCCGCGCAGAAACTCCACTCCCGTGCGCTTGACCAACTCCTGGTAGCTGATCGGCGGCCCGGCCATTTCCCCCTCCCGGTTCGCCTGCCAGTGTGCCCAGGCCCGCTGAGTGGTCGCGTCGTAGGCGAGCTTGAACAGATAGGCAGGCACCTTCACGCCATTGGCGCCGATACGGGGCGCTCCGTCCGCAAACACTGGCCCGGTGATGACGAACACATCGCCCTTGGCCCTGCGGACGTACCGCCGGGTGTCCTGCTCGATCTGGTTCCAGGCTCCACCGTTGTGCTGGGCGTTCTGCGGGACCATATTGGCGAGGCTGAAGCTCTGCGCCATCGCGGTCGGCGTGCGCATGTCACCCGCAGGTGCCATGTGCCCTCGGCTGTAGCCGGAGTGCTTGTAGTCCTCCAGTTCGGCCCGCTCACCCTGGGGCAGCCGGGCATCGGCAAAGAACCGCTTGGCCCGTCGCTCTTCTGCGTCCTCTAGGGTCTGCCGATTGAGCCGTTGCGCCACATAGACGGGTGTCTTGGTGGCTCCGCTGTACAGCACGGCAAAGGCCTCGTAGCACAGCTCCCTGAGCCCCGGGCGTGGCGCGATAGCGGGCGGCAGGCCGTTGGCAAAGAACTCGGGGCACTCGGCAAAGCGGGAGGGATGGGGTGGGTGCAGGGCCGCGCTGTCGAACTGCGGTGCACGGGCGATGGAGAGACCTGAGAAGGCCAGGCCAGCCACCAATGCAACCAGAGTAGGCCCCTGGCGCCACAAGTGCAGGCGGGAAGAAAGCAAAGTCACTGAATCAAGATCCACAAATCCAAGGAGGCCCGATTGGAGCATTCTTCACTTGGTCGCGGTGACCAGGGGGCAAGGTCCTCCGGAAGCCGGTGCTTCGGGGTTGGTTGCTGTTCTATAGCAGCTCACGCAGCCTTTTCGGCGCGCAGCACTGGCCCCTCCGCTCTCAAGGTGTGTCGATCTCGGCCACGACCGCAGCGGCGATTGCGTTGGCGATGGGTGCATAAATATCGACGTCCGCTTTGTTGCGCACTTCGAGCGAAACTACCAGTGCATACCGCATCTCCACATCTTCTTCGAGCATCGCGCCAATCTCTTTCCACCAGCCGCCCACGGGGAAGACGGCGATCTCGGACTTGTTGGCGAGCGCAGTTGCTGTGCCGCTCCAGGTGTCGGAGTGCAACGATCCGCGTGAACGCAAACGGCTCCGCAGGAACCAACCTGCGCTGTCGGGATCGGGCATGGAGTCTTCACGCAAATCCCCCATCTCGTCCCGTTCGATTTTGTTGATGCGCTGGTGAAATCGCTCGGAGGTTTCCGATGCGGCTCGGATTGCAAAACGAAGCGCAAAGTTCTGGTAGCGAAACTTGCCCTGCCAACCGCGTCGGCTGGGATTGGGCTGAATGAAGTAGGACAGCGTTACCTTGAGGTCCACTTGGGTTTCGCCCAAGGCTTCCAGCTCGTGCCGAGGCCAGGGTAATTCGTGCATGTTGATGTGGCCGAGCTTGCGTTTGGCGCCATCGCGGATATACGGCACGATGCGTTCCTCCAGCACCACTGTGGGTCTGTGCGGAGACGAATTCAGCGAGACTTCGGGGCGCACACGCCCATAGCCGTAACGCCCGACCAGTGCTTCGCGGGCGAGCTGGCCTTGTTCTGCCGGTCCCGGCTGCAACATTGACGGGGTGTACTGCGCGCCGTCCACCACCAGTGCCCGGATGGTCTCGGGCCACAAGGTGGGATAACGATGGTGCAATAGCGAACACAGTCGCGCGACCTCGGCGGTGGCCGCGCTCGTGTCACCGGTCTCCGCCAAGAGCCCCCTGTGCGGCTCGTGTGAAGTGGAGAGCACCCGGAGGTCTTCCGGACCGACCGTCACCGATTGAGCGATGCGTCCATCCAGACACGCATTGCCACCTTCGGCTACGACGTCCGGTTTATGAGGCCAAGACCGAGACCATCCCACTGAGGTGCGCGAGGCCGGGGCCAGCGCCCCTTGCGGCGCAATGGTCGTCAGTGAGGGCCACTTGTTTTGATCAAAGGTGATCTGCGTTGTGTAGGCTCCGACTGCTAATGCATTCCAGGCTTGCGCCGGATCCTCGATGGTTTCCAGATCGTTGCTTGCGGGATAGCCATGCCACTGGTCCCACGGAATATTCCCTACGGCCAGTACAAACAGCCGAGGGACCAGAAGGGGCTTCTTGTCGACAATCGCAGGTAAATCTAGCGCGGAGAGAGAGTCGCCATTAAGGCCAAAGGCTAAACGGTCGATCGTGGCGGACCACTCCGAGGGCATGCCTGCGGTGGGACCACTGGCCGTGGTCATCATCGCAAAGGTGCGCTTGCGTCCCTTTGCGGAGGCCTCTACCAGGCGAATGGCCTCATTCGCCGTCCAACCGTAAAGTCGTGGCGAATTGGCACCTTGATCGGGCAGAATCTTGACCGACTCCAGTCGGTGATAGACGAAGTGGTGGTCTTGGGAGGTCAACGGTACGCGCAGATCCCCGTAGAGCGCGACACCGGCCATTGAGGAGCCGTGGCCGTGCTGATCCGTCGTAAGCCATCCCTGGCCTACGGCATGCAAATCGTTCGCGCCGATGAGGGGATCCAACAGCGGATGGGCGCGGTTCACGCCCGTATCCAGGAGCGTGACGAAGGGAACACCCTCTGGTGCGGGATAGACAGTACGCTGTGCGAGGTCTTGCACCCAAGGGGCTTGTTCATAGGGCTTCAGGTCGGCGAGAAAATAGGCCGCCGAGGGCGATGTGGAGCGGATTTCTGCGACCAGGTCGAGCAATTGAAGTGAGCGCTCCAGGGCGGCGCGTGAGGCGTGCACAGCGACCACCACGCGGCCTGGAAAGCTGATGTAGCCCGGTTGTACTTCGATGCCCAACTGGGCTGCGGCGACGCGGAAAGCAGTGGTCACGGCATGACTTGTTGATTTTCCTAGTCGCAGCCAGACCGTGAAATGATTCGCCTCTTGTTCCGGCGGCAGAGGTGCATGGTCGGTCCAGAGTTCTGCGAATGCGGCTTGGCGGAACGTGCTGATCGCATTGATCAGGCTGGCATTTTTCGGTTTGGGTGTGCCCCCGGCCTTTCTGGGGGGTACGTCTTTATTCAAATACTCCGCCACGCGCTTTTCAAATGCCGCCAACTTGCCGTCTGGGACGAACACGGTGATGACTTCTCCGTCTCCAGGGTTAGTGACGTTGAGCACCTCAATGCCGTCACGTTTCCACTCCAACTTGGTTCCGGCATCCAGGGCGCCAGGTGGAGAGACCTCTAAAGAGATGGCCACGCCCTGGTCCGCTGAAAATCCGCTGTCGACGCGAGTAGTGCGAAGCTGCTCGATTCTTCTTTTCAGCCCCTGGAGTTGCGCCATCAGTCCGGCCCCGTGTAGGGCGCGATCACGGTCTTGCGTCGGTCGGTTCGGTGCCGACAACATGGACTTAAAGTTCGTGGTGCCAGTGAAGCCTGCGGCGAAGAGGTGATCTAGTTCGGGCATGAAGTGTTATCTGGGTGTAAACACTTCGTTACTCTAAGCCCATTGCAGCATGCGTGTCGATGTGCTGCCGTATTTCGCTTATGTTAAATGCAGTTGCCCCGAGGTCCGCTCACCCAAGTGCAGGATGACGCGTTGCGGATCCACCACTTTTTCGCCGTCGATGACTGCGTCCTTCATCGCATCTGCGCATGCCTTGACGATGTCAGAGTGCGACAGGCCAAGGGCCCTGCGCGACAGTTCCGAAAAGTTCAACTCGGGGCCAGCCAGGAGCGCGAGGTTGTTGCGCAGCAGGATCTCGGCCTGAGCCTGGTCCGGCAACTCGTAGCGGATAACGTCGTCAAAGCGACGGAACAGCGCGGCATCCAGTGAGGCGCCGTGGTTGGTTGCCGCCACTATCAGGCTGTCCGAGTGGTCCTGCTCTATCAGTTGCAGAAACATGTTGAGCGTGCGGCGCATTTCTGCAACGTCGTGCTGGCTACCACGTTGCAGTCCCAGGGAGTCGAACTCGTCGAAGAGATAGACCCCACGCGTGGTCTTTAGCGCATCGAACACGAGGCGGAGTTTGGAGGCACTCTCGCCCATAAATTTGGTGATCAGCGAGTCAAAGCGAGCCACGAACAGCGGCAGGCGTAACTCGCTAGCCAATATGCTGGCGGTCAGGGTCTTGCCCGTACCGGGCGGGCCGACCAACAGCAATTTGCGGCGTGGCTCCAAGCCATGGCCTGCCAGGACCTCGTGGTAGCGCTGTTCTTTCAGAATGCGCTGAAGACGTTCCTCGACAGAGGTCGATACCACCATGTTGGACAGGGGCTGCTGAGGGTACTGTGCGCTGAGCAACTCGGCCAGCTCACCCTTGGGCTGTGCCAAGAGCATGGGGCGAGCCGTTTGACGCGGCTCGCCCTGATGGCGCGCACGGTCGATCAGCTCACGCATTTCCGCCGCGACCTTGACGTGACCACGTTGCGCCTCAACAGCGGCCACTTGCAAGGCGACCTTCAAGAAATGATCGTCCTCCTTGCGGATGAAGGCGCGAAGCAATTCAGTGACTTGGGATGCGCTGGCCATGATGATCTTTCTGGCCTCAATAGTAGAGGTTTTGTTTTGGGATGCTTGATTGTGCTATTGTCGCACATACCGTGCTTCAACAACACTCAAAATTTTCTCTGCCTAAGACCCAGGGCGAACTGATTCGATATGCTCGCGGAAGTCTTACTCAGGCTGAGTTTTCTCGTCACCTAGGGATAGAGCGTTCCTGTCTAAGTCGTTATGAACGGGAGAAACTTGGTGTACCCGTCAAGGTTTTAAATCACTGTCTTGGTGCTATAGCAGCACAAATTGACGCGGGCTTGGCACCCATCCAAGGCATCGAGCAAGCTCTGGCACACGCTCGTCAGACGGTGTCGTTGCTGGAGGTCACCAGCCAGACGCCGCCGCCGTTCTCTTCCCTAATCAGGTGAGATGAGGGGTGAAATGTCTTGGGTCTTGGGTGATGCGGGCTTCGAAGAGGGCCGATTCGGATTCTTGAAGCCCTTGCGTGCCTGTTATGCGTGCGGCACTCGCTGTCTTGCCCCAGAGAGGTCACCCTATTCTCTTTTTTGCCTATGAGTCGAAGGCGTTCTTGGGGGAACGAATGGTGGATCTTCAGCTGCAAGCGAAGGGCAGCAATCGCTGTGAATGAGACTGCCAAGTCGACCTGCAACTATCCGCATCGAAGCCACCAACTGCAACTGACGGTTCTGAGCCTCAGACAACCTCCGCCCAGTCGCCATGCGCCTCTGCAACCAGTCCCTGTAAAGGTTCACCTTAGCTTCGCCAGGGTATGCCACGCAGTTTGACGGCCCCTTCCGTCGTGCTGCATCATGAATCCCATGTTGTTCACCGCCTCCTCCAATTGCGCCGTCATCCGAGTAGCCATAGCTACTCCGGCGTGCTGCGCGCGAATGGTGAACACCTAGCCAACCATCCCCCGCCAGCCCGCTGTCCCCACAAGCGGAGCCTGGCCCAGATCGACGACATGACCCCAGGCTCCATCCGTTTCACAGGAGCCCGCCATGTCCCCCAAGTTCAACGACGACAGCAAGGCCGATCCGCCGGACCCTGCTGGGTACGCGCTGCGCAAACTGACCCATTTCGATGGCACGGCCATCCATCAATTGCGCCTGCTTTTGCCGCAAGGGGTCATGGACGAGGCCGAGGAGCGCGCCCGCCACCAACAAGCTGTCAATGCGCTCGGAGTCGCCACCATCCCATACGACGACTCTGTGCCTGGAAGCGCCGTAAAGCCGATGCAGGGTGCGCCGGCCGCGCAAGAGCCTCGCGCCTGCAAGGCAGTCTCATCCCCCGCTGAGCCCAAGCGTCCCACGGGACCATACAGTGACCTGGACACCGAGGTCGAGCAGGAATTCCTGCGCTCGCGCGCCCAGGCTGTGGCCAGGCGCCCCCAGCGCTCCTTCGCGCGCATCCTCAAGGCCCGCGGTCCATTGGCCATGCCCTGCGTCCCGGTGTATGCCTGGGACGCGCCGCTCCAGCTCATTGCGCGCAAGGGCAGCATGCCGGACCGCGACGTCCTCAAGCGCCACAAGGAGATCTACCTCAAGCTGGCAGCCAAGGGCCATCTGCGCACCGTGGGCTATCCCCTGCGCGAGCACGACCAGGTGCTGGCCTCGCTCGACCAATTACGCCAGCAGATGCCGCACTTCGGCACCGTGGTCGACCTGGTCCGGGAGAGCCTGAACCTGTCCCTTGCCCGCCAGAAGCCCATGGCGATCCCCCCGGTGCTGCTGCTGGGGCCGCCCGGCATCGGCAAGACGCATTTCACGTACGTATTGGCCAAGGCTTTGCGCATTCCCATGCGCCGCCACGGCTTCGACTGCGGCGTCACGGACGCGGCGCTTCTGGGCAACGACAAGCATTGGGCCAATACCACCTTCGGCCTGGTCTTCGACATGGTGGCGCTCGGAGACTCGGCTTCGCCCATCGTCCTGCTCGACGAGATCGACAAGGCCCGACGCAATGATCAAGTGAACGCCCTCGCGCCGCTGCACGTGCTGCTGGAACCCGTGACGGCCAGGGCGGTGCGGGACATCAGCGTCGACATGGAGTTCAACGCCAGCCACATCGTGTGGATCGCCACGGCCAACGAACCCTGGATGCTCCCTGCGCCTGTGCGTTCGCGCTTCCGGGAGTTCACCATCGAGGCCCCCACGGGCGAGGCTGCCTTGAAAGCTGCGCAGGTGGTGGCCGCTGCCGTGCACCAGCGCATGGGCACCGAGCTATTCGATCCTCCCGGCTCGCGCATCGTCAGCGCCATCGCCCACCTGTCCGCGCGCGAACAGATCCAGGCCCTGGAACAGGGCTACGGGCGGGCACTGGCGAGTGGGCGGCGTGTCATCGCACGGCACGATCTGCCGCCCGACATGCTCATGGCCGATCTGGAAGGTGAGGACCCGGGCAGCGGCGCCGGCGGCACCTCGTCGGGCGCCTGGCTGCATTGAGGAGATCCGTGATGACGTACGACGACGCACTGGACCTCTTCAAGCGCACGCTGGCCACCGAGCGCGCGCGCCCGCAGGTGCACGGCACGATGCTCGACCTGGCCGATCCCACCATCGTTGGAGGCATCAGCCAGTGTCTGCAGCAGGCGCTGGCCAACGGCCAACGGGTGTGGATGACCTCGGATCTGCATTTCGGGCACGGGAACATCATCGGTTTCTGCAACCGGCCGTTTGCCAGCGTGCCCTGGATGAACCAGCACCTGCAGGCCCAGCTGGCCAAGGTGGCGCCGCAGGAGTGGCTGGTCATCGTGGGTGACCTGGCCATGGGTGACCACAACGAGGCCATGGCGTGGATCCGCAGCATCCCGGGCCGCAAGGTTCTGGTGCTCGGCAACCATGACCTGCGGCGCGATGGCCGGTGCCTCTACCTCGATGAACAGGCAGCGGACGGCTCGCTGCTTTTTGAGGCTGTAGTGCCCTTCCTGCACTGGCAGGGCGTGGGCGACCAAGCGGTGTTTGTCTCGCACTACCCCGCGACGGTGGACCACACGGCCGCACGGCTTTTGAACTACCACGGGCACCTGCACCGCGAGGTACTGCCCGCCACCGAACGCACGCACTTCGTCAATGTCGGCTGGGATGTCACCCAAGGATTGCTATGCCTTTGAACCAACGCACGCTCAAGGCCCGCTCCGAACCCACGTGGCAGGCGCATATCGACCATCGCTCGCGCATTCCTTTGCCGCCAGGGATCGATTGGACCGTCGGGATGCGGGTGTATTTTTCCCTCAAGAAGACTGAACCGTCAGGAATCGTGCTTAGCCAACGCCCGGCCGGGCTGCACCAGGGACGGCTGCTCTCGTCGCGCATCCGGCAGATCCCCCTCACGCGGCCCGCACCCATGCGCCGTACCCCGGCTCGGCGCCCACCCAGGAGCCGCACATGAAGCTGCTTGTCCTCTCCGACCTGCATGTGGAGTTCTCTCCCTTCACACCGGACCCGGCCGCGACCGCTGCCGCCGACGTGGTGATCCTCGCCGGCGACATCCACAAGGCACGTGAGGTGGTGCCCTGGGCGCGCCGGACGTTTGAAGACAAGCCGGTGGTCCTGGTTGCGGGCAACCATGAGCTCTACCGGGGCGAGTGGGAGCGCACGCTCGACACAATCCGTGGGGATGCCCTGACCCACCAGGTGCATTTCTTGGAGAACGACGCCGTCACGATCCAGGGCGTGCGGTTCCTGGGAGCTACCCTTTGGACCGACTTCGCGTACTTCGGGCAGCACACCATCGAGGAGGCCATGGCCGCGGCACGCAAGTTCATGATCGACTACCGATTGATCGTGGGCTGCACGCCCGAGCGCACCGTTGAGCGGCACCAGGCCAGCCGGGCCTGGCTGGAAGGTGAACTGGCGCTGCCCGGTGAGAGCCTCCACCGCGTGGTGGTGACCCACCACGCGCCGAGCAAGCGCTCGACCGCGGTGCAGTACAAGAACGACCGCTGCACCCCGGCGTTTGCCTCCAAACTGCCGGCGGAACTGCTCGACAAGGCAGGATTGTGGATCCATGGCCATACGCATTCCTCGCACCTCTACCGTGTGGGCCGCTGCCGGGTGGTTTGCAACCCCCGGGGCTACCCGCTGGGGTGGATCGACGGAGAGTACGAGAACCGGGACTTCCATCCCGGACTGCTGGTGGAACAGACCAGCGATGGACGCTGGGTGCGCAGCGATATGCCGGAGGAGGTCACCCCATGAGAATGCTTATTTACTCCGACCTGCACCTCGACCTCCATCCGTTTGAGCACCAGTTGCCTCCCGAGGTCCTGCGCGACATCGACGTGGTGGTCCTGGCGGGGGACGTAGCGGAAGGGGCGCGCGGTCTGCGGTGGGCCCGGGAGGCCTTCCCGGACACCGCGATCGTCTATGTCGATGGGAACCACGAGTTCTACGGCCAGCATTGGGACCGGCACCTGGATGTCATGCGCACCCTGGCAGCCGAGCGCGAGGTCCACTACCTGGAGAACGACAGCGCCACGATCGGTGGCGTCCGTTTCCTGGGCTGCACCCTCTGGACGGACTTTGCATTGGCAGGGACCGAGACCAAGCTCCTGGCCATGAACACGGCCCGCCAGAGCATGAACGACTACCGGTGCATCAAGATCAGTCCGCTGCCCGAGATGTACGGGCAGCAGCGCAAGCACCGGCTGTTTCCTGCGCTGGCGGCGCGGCGACACGACGCCAGCCGCCTGTGGCTGCAGGAGCAGCTCAGCCAGGGGGATCCGGAGCGCACCGTGGTGGTGACCCACCACGCACCGCATCCCTGGTCGATCCCGCCAGCGTTTAGGGGACATCGACTGTCGCCGTGCTACGCCAGCGACCTGGAATCGCTCCTGGGACAGTCCCGGCTGTGGATCCATGGCCATGTCCATGAGAGGGTGGATTACGAGGTGCAAGGAACACGCATCCTGTCCAACCCCCGGGGGTACAAGCTCCTGGGCCGGGGCATGGAGAACCAACAGTTCCGGGCGGACTTCCTGGTGGATGTTTGAGACGGGGAGAAGCCCATGAGAGGAACCATTGCGCTGGATGCAGATGGTGTGCTGTTGGACTACGGAACGGCCTATGGACGGGCATGGGCCAGGCATTGCGGGCGCGAACCAGTGGAACGCGATCCCCATGCGTACTGGCCGATTGAGCGCTGGGGCGTGCCGCGCCTGGCAGGGCCGGAGCTGGAGGGGCTTCGCAAGCAGTTTGGCGAAGAGTTCTGGCGTTCCATGCCTGCCATGCCGGGGGCCTTGCAGGCCTGCGAACTTCTGGTGCGCCATGGCTACGAGCTGGTGTGTGTCACCGCGCTGGAGGCGGAGTTCGGGGAGGCGCGCCGGCACAACCTGGCGGCGCTGGGATTCCCGATCGAGCGGGTGATCACGACGGGCAACGGGGCTCCGCAGGGTAGCCCGAAGGCGGCGGCGCTGCGGTCACTGCAACCCGTGGCGTTTGTGGATGACTTCGGCCCGTACTTTGCGGGGGTGGGCGCGGGGACTCACAAGGCCTTGGTCATGCGGGGACCCAATGGAAGTCCGAACACTGGGGAGGTGCTGAACCTGGTGGACTCGGAGCATCCGGATTTGCGGGGGTTTGCACAGTGGTGGGTGGCATGCAAATGAAGATGCAGTTCTTGAATGATCGCTTGGCCCCGAACGTTGAGTTCCAGCCCTCAGTGGAACTCCAACATTGGCGCATCCTGGTTCGGGGCAATGGGCATATGCACTTGGCTGCGCAGCTGGATTCTGGATCTCTGCGGGTGACAACCAAACTGCAGTGCATGGAGGTATCGCGGGGGATTGTGAGAACGGAATCGGGGCGCAGCTATCGCTTGTGCGCTCCACCCGAGGAGGATGAGCTGCTACGACCCCTGATAGAGCTCAACGCGTTGAGGAATCTGCTGATGTTCTCGGGCGATGTGAGCCAAGCCGTCTGGAATGCCATCGATGCGGGAGCCTGGCCGGCAGGGAGCACAGCGCTATTACCTTCCCCGCAGTGACGCCACGTATGGCGACGCAGCTGTTTTCGTTTATGCCGAAGTGGCGTGCTTCCCCTGACTGGGAACTCGGCAGGGAAGAGCTGTGGAACGGTAGATCCATCCGCTGTTACCGAGCAGGGTGATGTCTTGTTTCATGTGGCCGCGATTGGTCTTGGCCGGACTGTGACCGCACGGGCTAGGTTGCCGGTTTCAGATGTAGAGCAGACGTGGGGAACACACTATTGCCCTTCGAGGCCGGCAGCCAGCACAGCTTGGTCGCTCAACCAGCTGTCCCGGTCGTACACAAAACCTGGAAACTCCTGGCTCAATGTGGCCTTGTGCAGGATGAGTGCACGGGCCAGACGAGCGACCTGTGCTAATTCTTTTTCGTTTCGCACTTCCAGCGGCGCCACTAAGCGAACGCCCATCGCCCAACGCAGGCGCTCCCACTTCCAGGAAGGGCGGACCTCCAACGCAATTCCCTCTCGGGTCATTCTTTCCTCGATTTGCTGCAGCTTGGTGTAGTGCTGCGTCAGGGCCTCGGAAGGTGATCCGAACGTGTAGCTGCTCAGCTTCTTGCGTCTGGCCGATTTTCCGACCATCTTGTAGTTCTTGGTGGCGCTGTCACGGAGCCAGTTGTCACGTGGGCCATCTCCCGCCTCTTCCCAGGCCTTGGTCGAAATGGCGTCAGCATAAACATGGCGGGGGTGTTGCCACCAGACGATGATGCGCCGCCCATTGAGGATGAAGCCCACATCATCCCAGTAGGACAGGCTTTCCGGTCCCATGTTGCTGTAGGCATGCGGGATAAATAGGCCGCCTTCTGAAAGGCGCCACTGGTGCGTGCGATGGTACTCACGCATGCGCCTGCCCAGATGCTCATAGTGTGGGTTTTTCATGCGGCTCCATCTTCTGGAATTGTGTCTGGACTGCCCATGGTCCGGGAAATAGACCTCGCCGAGCCAATGCCCCTTCGTTTGCAGGCACCGCATGCACAATTTGGCTGAAGCGAATGTGCGCTGGCAAAAACTCCACCCCCGTGCGCGTCACCAACTCCTGGCGGTTGATGGCCGCCCGACATGCCCCGCTACTGGTTCTCCTGCCAGCTTCCGGGGCTTAACCACAGCATGTCTCTGGGCGCGGTTCGTTGGCCTGTGAATATCTGCTTCGCAGCGACAGCAGAAGCTGAGCGCACCAGACGCACCAGACTGGTCAGATTCGGCGCAAAGCCGTCGAAGCAAGATGCCTTATTCTGGTCGATAACTATTAGAACGTCCGGAACGAGTAGTTGCGCTCCCAGGCCACGGGTGCCTCGTTGCCGTTGCGCGAGGCATAGGCCTTGCCCTTCGCTTCGACGCGGTAGCTCGTGTTGTCCTTCAGATAGCCCTTGCTCACCCAGACCGAGCGCCAGGGCTGGGTGGCCAGCGTGTAGGTGTTGATGTGCAGCATCTCGTGCATCTCGCCCGTGGACTCGTTGCGCAGCGAGATCGAGTCCACGGTGATCACGCCTTCCTTGTTCGTCTCGAACGTGAGTCCAGGACCGAAATTGCCGTTCAGGCCGGGCAGGGGATCGGGGCGCTCGGGACCGCCCATGGCAGGGATGCGCTCGCTGCCCTGGCAAGGGAAGTTGCGGACTTCGTTCTTCGGGACGGTATTGCGCTTGGTGCCGCCGTAGTTGAGAACGACCGTTGCGTTGTCCGCAGCCATATTGAGCGACTCGGAGGACGTGCCCACGCCGATCTCGCTCCACTGGCTCAGGAGGTTGGCCTGGTGGTACGGAGCGGCCAGCAGATCCGCTGCGACACGGCCCTGGATGACGCCCATGGTGCCCACACCTTCGCTGGCGGCCGAAGCACGGTCAGCGGTGCCGCCGCCGGCCATCACGCGGTCGTAGATCGACGCGCCGGTGAACCCGGCAGCGCCCGGGATCTGGTCGTGGGTCGGGATGAAGCCGTTGAGCGCCACGTAGCGCGCATGGCCCTTGGCGGCATTCGTCAGGTCGGTGACGGGCACGAAGGCGGGGTAGCCACATTGGGTGATGGCGTTGTTCACCGCCTCGAAGATGAGCGAGCTGGCGGTGCCAGGGCCATAAGAGGTAGGTGTGCCGCCCGGGACGGCGGGCGTGCCAGGCGTCACAGGAACGCTGGGGATGGTGGGCGTCGTCGGCGAAGTGTCTTCATCGCCGCCACCGCCGCCGCAGGCGGCCAACATGATTGCCAGAGCTGTAGCGCTCACCATCCGAAAGTGTTTCTTGTTCATCTTGACGTCTTCCTCACCTAGACCAATAAAAGGCAGCGCACGCAGTGCGCGGCGCTGCCGAGATGGAACGTGCCGCAGTTGCTGCACGGCTCGATTATTGGTCTTTAAAGATTGTTAAATGCGTGCATAAGAGATAAAAACGACAGTCCAGAATTGGCCTGTGTCAATCAATGACGTCTTATCCAAGAATCTCTCGGCGCTGATGGCAGCGCACCAGGATCTCGATACGCCTGCGCGGGTCGGGACGGCTGCTGGATTGGGGGCGTCCAACGTCGGGCGGATGCGGCGCGGCGAAGTGTCTTCGCAGATTGACAGCGTCGAGAAAGTCGCCAGGGCTTTTCGGCTACGCGCTTGTGACCTTCTTGATCCAGAGCTGGCGAAACGCCTGGAAGAAGGGCAGCCATTGCGGGCAGGCGAGCCCCGCCCACCGACCATGCCAGAAGACGAATGGCGGGCACTTTCGCCCAGAACGCGTGCCTTTGTGGAAGATCTATGTTCCCGGGCGCTCTCCGGAATGCTGCGTGATGACGACATCGTCTGGCTTCATGACGCCATGCATCGGACGTCCAGTTCGATCCGCAATCCCTCCCCGGGTCGCTGAGCTTTTTTGATCATATGAGATTGCTTTTATGGCGACTAAGCCATAAAAGACTGATTGCAATGCTCATTTAAGTCTGCTGAACGAGGTGGACCTTGGGCTGGCTAGCATTGGCAGATGCCACAGCAAGCGACATGTATCAACCGACTTGATAGAGGTGACGGGTCACAAATCCGAATCGATTGGATAGGTGATGTGGTCGGTCACCAATACAAAGACGTCCGCGTCGTGACGTCGCGCTGGACCTCCCTGCGAAAATGGACCGATACGTCTCACGGTGATGCCGTTGAGACCGTCCACATTCCCATTGCTTACCTGCGGTTTCTTCGCGTGGGGGACATATGGGAGGGAGGCGTATGTCAGGCCTCTCAGGTGGTCGCTACCGCCAGCTTTCCGGATGTCTTGATCGACGAGTCCACATCTGAAATTCTTCCCAGCGGTGCGCGCGTAATCGACAAGGGGGTTGAGGGCCCCTTCCTGCTGCCGTTTGGTTTCTTTGACGGACACCGGGAGCACACGACGTCATTGGTGACGCGCATCCGCGTGAATGCATCGACCTCCCTTGTTGTTCCTTGCATGGAACTGGTGCGCTTCTACTTTGGTGCATCGAGCAGCCTGCTCAGAGGGGTTTTTGCCGGAGCGTTGGCAAGAAGAGAGCTGATCAAGGGGAGCTCAATCAATCGGGTGACAGGGAATGCCAACGTCGCTCTTCCCGAAGGCATAGACTCAAGTGCTGCAACAGCCATTGCACGAATTGCGTTCGACGCAGCTGCGGAACGTGCGCTCAACATGCTCGTCCAATCCGGAGTGGCCGCGTCGGTCGATGGTCGAAAGTGGTACCCAAGAATGGGATTCCCGCTTCGGGGAAGGACGACGTTGAACGTAAAGGGCCTTTGGTTCAAACAAGATGGGCACGAGACGTTCCTGGTCCATAGGCTGATGTCGTGCACATATCCCTTGCCATACAAGAAGCTGTTCTATTGGAAGGGAACTGCTGCGCACGATGAGTTGCGCCAAGCGAGAGCGGTCCGAAGGGGCGCTGAGAAGATAACGCTGCCTGCGAAAGCGAAGGTGACCCTCAACAACAGGCCGATCTTTGGGAGCCGGCAAATCGTCTCGCTGGAGGCGATTTCTGAAGTGGATCCGTTTCCTGATTTGGCAGGCAAGCCTTCGATATACGCCGGCAATGTTCTGGTTGTCGGGGCGACACGTCGGGAGGCTGCAAGCGAAGACCCGCCGAGACAGCTATCCGCAGGGGGTCATTGCGGGCCGACGACGACCGGAGTCGACATCATCGCGTCGGTGGGGGGCACTGTTGACGAAGCCGCCATTCCGGACTTGCTGTGGTGCATGGAGGCGGCCGTACGTGAAGTTCGACCAGACGTCCGGGCGCTCTCCTTCGACGATGGTCGGTCGATGCGACGGATCTGGTTTGGGCAATCTGAGGTCGATGGGGTTGGCGCGTTCAACGGGTGGATAGCTCTGCTTGAAAGTGAAGCGGCAAGCAGGTTTCGGACGCCGACAATTGCACTCATTAACGCGGAACGACAGCTCGACGAGGGTAATGCCGAGTTCTTGATGACGGTCGTTTCCTCGCAGGATCCAAACGACATTGTTGAGAAGGTGCAGACGTTTCTTCGAGCCCACGGGTGGAGAACTGGAGGATCGAAAGACGCCGGCGTGGAGTGTGTGATTGCGCTGTCGACCGGTGAGATCAACGAGATAGTGCGAAGGGATCCATACGAAATCACGAATCTCGTTGTTTCGAAGTGCTGAAGCTCAACGTTGGGGTCGCCGCGGGCGTCGGGTGGCCTGGCCGCAACAAGTACGCCAGTAGGTAGTCCACCAAAGCACCCGTCTACGTGAGCCATCAGTTGACGGCAGGTATGCCAAGGGCGTTGAGCGTAGGCGTTGTCATGGTTCCAGTCTTCTGAAATCCCTTCAACTCTTGGAAGTGCCTGAGGGCTTCACGCAAGCCGTCATTCATCACCCCATCAATCGATCCCTCGTAAAGACCCAAGCTGCGAAGCTTGATCTGAACTCGCATGATCTGCAGCCGCAGTTTCTCTGGATGAGTCAGCTCGTCTGACGCGTTGGACTGCTTTTCAGGTTGCGATAACTGAGACACGCCATTCTTCGCGGCGGTATTGGATCCCGACGCGTTGTTGGAATCCAGAAACTGTCGAGGTGCAACCGGGGCTGGTGCCGCCTCGGGCACATAGCGGTTCGTCGCAGGAGGATATGCTGGAGCAGGCGATGGTGTTACGTAGGCCGGAGCCGGGCTTGGCGCTACATATGCAGGTGCCCGGTAGCTAGAGCTCCCACCGGATCCTGAGTAGTGAGAGCTGTGGCTTGAATGCGATCTGTGGCTGGAGTGCGAGCGATGTCCCGCAAACAGATTGTCCGATTCCAAGTTCAAAGGGCGCAACGGCACAGCACCTGTCGTGTCGAGCGGCTCCATCTCCGCTCTTGGTGAGGGAGCTGCGGATACGCTTTTAGTGACCAGCAAAGGCAACCCCGCGATGAAAAGAGAGAGGTTTCGGACGAACTTACTCATGAATTGACCTCAGTTGTCTCCATTGTTCTTAGCGGCGCAGGTTTCCAGCCTCGCTCATGCCAGGCAAACAGTCCGGAGCAGCTCTGTCTTGCTGCACATCCATCACATTCAGGTGCGAAAACATTTTTCCAATCTGAAATGCTCTTCAGCGCCTGAGGCCAAAGAGACTGAGGCAACGCGCACAAAGGCGTGTTCATCCAGACGTGGGGAATCCGATATGTGCGAAGCACTGCGCGGGCTTGTTCCAACGTTGCTCCCCAGGCGACCAGGTCCACTTCGCATGCTTCTCGATTGGCAAGAGCAAACCCGATCGGCTCGCATCCCATCAATGCCCACTCCCGAATGAATGGGAGGTTCCGAGCGACGAAGAGTGCCAGCTCCGGCAGAACCTCCAACACCGGAGAAATCAACACTGAGCGCAACTGGATCTCCTGCTGGTGCTCTTGGAGCGTGAGCAATCCATCAATGGTCTCGTCGAAGGCACCGGGGGCCTGCACTACAAAGTCATGCAAGAAGTTGGCATGCCCGTACAGCGGCACCAACCAACGAACCTTCGTACTGAGGTCGGATAGAACCGTCTCCACGACAGACATATCCGCAAACAGCCGGCCATTGGTCAAAACCTCCACTGCCGTCTGGGGAAGATGCTGACCCATGGCATCAAGAATTCTTCGGAGACCTCCGCCCAGCAGCAGTGGCTCACCGCCAGTGAGACCGATTGTCCGAGGATGCCAGTTCAGATGCCGGATGGCCTCCAGGGCTTCCTCAACGAGCCACCCGTCGTCATCTTTGGTCGGCGGTTGGGAGCACATCAAGCAATTGCTGTTGCATCGATTGGTGAGGAACAGCGCATGATGGGTGTCACTTGCACGTAGCAGGACGATCAACTCTCCCTTGGATGGGCGCGCGACAACAATGTCCCCAATCTCCAGCTGATCGCTTATGGCCCAAGCGAGGTTGTCGAGGCCTGTGCGCTGCAAGTCCTCAATGGAACGCCTCTCTTCGGGAGTCTGGACTCGCACCAAGAAAAACATAGACGGCTCCCACTGAGCCGCAAAGCCCTCGAAATCCACCACTCGACGCACGCGCAAACCGCATCTCTCATCGAGGTCGGCCGACACTCTACGCATTGGCGCATGACTCCCGTACTTGCGCCCACTCGTGCATTCGCGCTGACGTATCCTCGTCAGCAGCGCGTAGGGTCAAGAACATGGCATCAAAGAGAGCCATATGCCGTTGACAGTGCTCAGTTGCCCCCGCAGCGACTGTCATTGTTCCATGCTGAGCCAGGGCATCGACGGGATTGGGCGAGCAGTACAAGTTGTAGGCGCAGTCGCGGCAATCGGTCATGGATTGAACGTCGCTTGCCTCCACCAATTGTTGCCGCACTGGGGAATTCAGCAGCTCGTTCAAGGATTCACCAATGCGCCCCATTCGCAACGATCGATCTCCTGTCTCTGCGAGCATTCGCGCTTCATCGCTGGGATAAACGAACCCGTCGTAGTTGTAGACCAAGACACTAGAGCCAGCACCTGTCGGACTTTGAAGATCCACGTAGCCTCCATCAAAGGTGGAAAGCATCTTGTTCAGCAAGATCGATGCGTACACCTCTCGCAGCTCCACACCGCGCTGATTCCAGTACATGATGCGATCCAGGCCGCGCCGGTAGAAGTTCAGGAAATCTTGGACAGAGTAACCAAGCAAGTTTTGATTGCGTTTGGCGAACCCATAGCTGTTGAGCGGTCGCAGAAAGATCTCCCGAAACCCCTGGCGGACATACTCATCCACGATCTCCTCAGGTAAAGCTAGAGACGCTTTGGTTGTCGTCATCAAGGCTGCAACGGCATCGGCCCCAATTTTTTCTCGTGCCAGTTGGATGCCAGCCAAGGTACGTTCGTAAGCGTTTCGACCTCGGGTGGGTCGATTGGCGTTATGTAGAGCGCGAGGCCCATCCAAGCTGGTCGACATATAGACGCTGTGTTCCTTAAAAAAGGCACACATCGCCTCGTCGAGCTGATGGAGCGTTGAAGCGACTACAAAGCGTATTCGATGATTCGCTGCTGCCCCCTCACGGATGCGCAGGATGGCATGTTTGACTAGGTCGAACCGAAGCAGCGGATCCCCGCCTTGAAACTCAACGGTGAGCTGATTGGATGCGCTTTCGAGAATGGTGTCGCACGCAGCGTCCAGATCGGCGAGCGACATCGTATACCCCTTATCCCCAAGAGTCCTGCTTACTTGGCAATACTGGCAGGAGTGGGCGCATTGCAGGGTGGGCACGATGGCATGAAGCGATGGACCTGAGGTAACGGTCTCCCGCTTCGCGGCAACACGCGAAGCCAGCAGGCGCTGCATGCCCTTCGGCATAGCCTCATCAGAGAGCAGAAATCGTGCACGCAGGTCAGCCTGCTTATGCAGATCAAGCTTTTCCGGGGATACGCAAAATCGGTCGAATTCCTCGCTGTCAAAGAAAGCAAAGTCCCCAGCAGCTCCGGTCACGATGATGTGGCCGTCGGGAAGTAGACGGTGTCTGGACGGCATAGACCGAGGTGCGTACATCACCTGAGCATCTGCATAGATTGCCTGTTATTCGACCCTCGATCCTTAACATCGATCAAGGTGCGCATTGCGTTCGTGCGAGCCATCTCTCCCCCTATCCTGAGCCCCATACTCAGAAACATTGTGCAACAACAATTCGTAATGTCGCACCGAAAAAGCGTGCGACTCCGTGAGCAACGGAGGAGCGAAGGATCAACCTGAAATTACACGGAACCTATGTTGCACGGGCTGTCAGAGGCTGGTTGCTGCCCCACAGGAATGACTCTCGAATATCCTGCTGCTGATCAAAGCTGCCGTGGCCGGATTTCGCGGGTGGATGGCAGGTCTACACTGGAAGCGACCGCTCGCGGCAGGACAGGCGACTCTCAACCCCGTGGAGGTGCCTTGATGCCCACGCCGCACTCGGAGAGGCTCAGAGCGAATACGTATTGCTCAGACGCTGCCAGCAAGAATTTGTTGAATTCTTCGACAGCGGTAAGGTCCAGCGTCAATGCTCCGTTGCCTGGTGCAAGGTAGGTCGTTGGATTGACTGGCACAAATTGGTCATGGTGGTAGTTGTCCGAGACCAGGAACTGTCCTTCGTTGGCGCGCACTATTCTCCACGATGATGGCCTACGCCGCGTCTGCAGGATCGCCATTGTCTGGGCCAGGCCGTAGGCAGCTCGGTTTATTTGCTCAGTGGTGCCAGCCATGAAAATCCCTTGACGCTCAAGATGGTCAAGGTGGGTTTGCGGTAGCGCACTGGGAGTGATTGATTCGAGCATCGATCCCGATATCAGGGGTTGGCGTCGTGCCCGACTTCGCTCCGAGATGATGGCCCAAAACTGCGCAACGACCAGGCTCTCCTCCGGAGTCAGCGCGTCTTGCCCCGCTATGATCCGGTCGACCAGATCTTGGAAGGCGGCTTCAAGGACGTTTGCGCCCTTCTCAACCTGCTCGTCCCACTTGCGGATCTCGACGAATCCTCCCCACGAACTTCCCTGCAAAAAACTCTTCTTTTTCGGCCGGAGAAAGACTTCGACGCATGAATTCCCAGCGCTGAAGAATCGCTGAATCGAGGCCGCAGGCAGTACATGTTGACGGACGACGGGCTGGTAGTTCTCTTCGTGAACAGGGCTATAGATATCAGAGTGAGCGACAGGGTGCCAGCCGCTCGCTGTGCATCGAAGGATTTCACGTTCAGACAAGCTGTAAATCGGCAACCCCTTGAAGTCCTCGGCGAGCTGAGGAATTGAAATATCAACGTCTTGACCGATGATATGGGTCGGCATGCCTTCAGACATTGGCATTGGCACGTCCTGCCAAGTTGTTGCTGGCTCGGCAACGAATAGGCCAACCACTTTGAAATTGCGCACGACCCACTCGTTGTAGTTGTCGCCACGCTCAGTCAAGCTCTGGTTCAGATCGGTGACCTCGATGTCAACCTCATGAGCGACAACGCGCGCACCATTCTCCACGTATGAGCCAGCGTCGTGCGGCGCTACGGCGACGATCGATTTCGATTCAGTTGGCGCTATCACCAAGCCGACACTCCCTGTGCAGTTGCGAACGGCACCATGGAACCGATCACCAGGCTTCACCACCGAGCAGGAAATGCCTCCCTGGGCATGTCCGAGCCAGACATGCTGAAGATCGTGTGGGTAGTGCTCCTGTCCCGGACCTATGCCTTTTGGTGTACCAGAGCAGTGAACGACGAGCGCTTGATATTGCGCCAGAAATGAACAGACTTCATCAAGGCTGGGCTTTGCAGGAAAAGACATTTCGCTTCGCGCTCGATCCTGGAGCGCCTCCTTCGACTGAATTCTGCAGCGTTACGTCCGCTTCCGCCCCGCTTATCGGCCCACTAGATCGCATCAACGCCGGTCGGCAGCGGGTCGGAAGCGTGAGCGGAGTGTCTTGACCAGCAGTCATTCTTCCGGCCGAAGTGACGCCAACTGAGCATCCGCTACGACGATGTCAGCAGTGCCGCCCGCCGAAACCAGTCACTGCTTTGGCTTCAGGCGGGTTGGCTCATTGACCGCAATGTGGCCAAGACCGTAAGCGCGGTGCGTGACCGCCAACGTCGGCCATCGCTGCAAAGCCGTTACCGCTGACATGGAGGCCGCGCCAGGCTGAGCTGAATCGTCCACGAACACCGGCCTGGACGACCGTAGCTATGAATGGACTTCATTGAGCGTTGATTGGCTAGACCAATTGAACCTCAACACTTGCCGCTCGGCGGTGGAGCTCGTGAGAGGCAACTCCATGAGGTTTCAAGCTGCTTAGATAGTTCTGGCTGATTCAGATCGATCGCCGTGGTGCGCACTCGCAAGCGCGTTTTCCCATGGTGAGTCCGAAAGTCATTCTCGTTTAACGCGAATACATTGGCGATATTCGCATTTAATTATCATGGTTCTTAAATAGCGCTCACGATTACACCACCCCCCACCAGCGCCACCGCGCTCGCCGTATGGTGCGGCGCGCACGTCGGGCGGCGCGCCCACCCGTCCAGCGAGAAGCGGTCCGCCAGGCTGGCCACGGCGGCGCTCTCCAGCGCTTCGTCCACGCTCATCTCGGGCAGCAGCCCCGCAAAGCGCTGGGCCAGCATCGACTTGCCCGAGCCGGGCGGGCCGGTGAGCAGAAGGCTGTGGCCACCGGCGGCGGCGATTTCCAGCGCACGCCGGGCGGCGGCCTGGCCTTTCACGTCGGCGAGGTCGGCGTACTGCGCCGCCGGGGGGCGCGGTGCGGCGTGCAGGCGCTGCCAGCCAGCGTCCTCTGCGGCCGGTTCGCTGCCGGGCGGCAGGAACTGGCGCACCACATCGAGCAGGTGGCGCGCGCGCCAGACCTGGGCGCCGGGCACCAGCGCGGCCTCCTCGGCACTGCCGGGCGGCAGCACCAGGCGCGCGGGCTCGGGCAGCGCGCGCAGCGCCAGGCTGGTGGCCAGCGCGCCGCGCACCGGGCGCAGCTCGCCCGACAGCGAAAGCTCGCCCGCAAATTCGTGGCCCGCCAGGCGCGCCGCGTCGATCTGCCCGCTGGCGGCCAGGATGCCCAGCGCGATGGGCAGGTCAAACCGCCCCGAATCCTTGGGCAGGTCGGCCGGCGCCAGGTTGACGGTAATGCGCTTGTTGTTGGGAAACTCCAGCCCGGCGTTCTGCAGCGCCGAGCGCACGCGTTCGCGCGCCTCCTTCACCTCGACCTCGGCCAGGCCCACCAGCGTGAAGCTGGGCAGGCCGTTGGCCAGATGCACCTCGACGGTGACCTGGGGCGCCTGCAGCCCCAGCAGGGCACGGCTTTGCACCAAAGCAAGACTCATGAACGTGTTTCTCCCCAGACAAGTGCGGATCGTGGGCGCCAGCGGCCTCGGGGGCCGGCCATGCACCAGCCGGGTGCATCCCGGAAGGGAGCGGGCCCGCATCGTGGCTGCGCATGGCCTGTCGCGCGGCGTGCCGATGGCCCCAGGCCCCGCAACTGTAGCGTTGAAGCCGCGCGTGGCCTTGCGGTGGCGCATGGAAAGGCATGGCACGGTCCGTGCTTAGGAGGGTTATCGCAGCTTTTTTTCCAACGGAGGACCCATGAACCACGCATCCCTCAAGGCCCTGGGCATCGCCCTCGTCGCGGCCATGCCCCTGGCGGCCAGCGCCCAGCTCACCGGCAACCTGGGCCTGACCACCAACTACAAGTACCGCGGCCAGGACCAGGATGCCAGCAAGGCCAAGGCGGTGAAGCCGGCCGTGCAGGGCGGCCTCGACTATGCGTTCGGCGAGTCGGGCTGGTACGTGGGCAACTGGAACTCCAGCGTGGACTGGCTGACCGGCAACTCCATCGAGATGGACGTGTACGGCGGCTACAAATTCAAGGCCGGCGAGATCGACGTGGACCTCGGCGCGCTGACCTACCTCTACCCCGGCAACACCGCAGGCAACACCACCGAGCTGTATGCCGCCGGCACCTGGGGCCCGCTGACGGCCAAGTACTCGCACACCGTGTCGAAGGACTACTTCAACTGGGCCGGCGCCAAGGGCGGCTCCGGCCTCAAGGGCACGAACACGGGCTACCTGGCGTTCTCGCTGGCGCAGGAAGTGATGCCCTCGGTCACGCTCAAGGCCTCGGTGGGCTTCACGCGCTTTGCCAGCGATATCAAGGACACCGGCGTGCCCAACTACATGGACTACAGCCTGGGCGGTGCCTACGACTTCGGCGGTGGCCTGTCGCTGGGCGCTGCCGTGGTGGGCGCCAACAAGAAAGCGTATTTCGGCGCGGCGAACAAGTCGCGCCTGATCGTCACCCTGACCAAGACCCTGTGAGGAGGACCTGAAAATGAAAATGGTGACTGCCATCATCAAACCGTTCAAGCTCGACGAGGTGCGCGAGGCGCTCTCGGACATCGGGGTGCAAGGCATCACGGTGACCGAGGTGAAGGGCTTCGGCCGCCAGAAGGGCCACACCGAGCTGTACCGCGGCGCCGAGTACGTGGTGGACTTTCTGCCCAAGGTGAAGATCGAGGCCGCCATCGCGGACGACCTGGTCGACCGCGTCATCGAGGCCATCGAAGGTGCCGCGCGCACCGGCAAGATCGGCGACGGCAAGATTTTTGTCTCCGACCTCGAACAGGTGGTGCGCATCCGGACCGGCGAAACCGGCCAGGACGCCCTCTGAGCCCCCACCACCCATCCATCGAAAGCGAGACCGCCATGAAAAAACTCCTGGCTTCCTTCCTCCTGGGGCTGAGCCTGCTGGGCGCGGGGTCCCTGTCCCTGGCCCAGGCCCCCGCCGCGTCCGAACCCGTGGCCGCCACGGCGGCGGCCGAGCCGGCCGCTGCGCCCGCTCCGGCGGCTGCCGCATCGGCCCCCGCCGAAGCACCTGCCGCAGCCCCGGTGCCCAAGCTCGACTCGGGCGACACGGCCTGGATGCTCACCTCCACGCTGCTGGTCATCCTGATGACTATCCCCGGCCTGGCGCTGTTCTACGGCGGCCTGGCGCGCGCCAAGAACATGCTGTCCGTGCTGGTGCAGGTGTTCGTGATCTTCGCCCTCATCAGCGTGCTCTGGGCCATTTACGGCTACAGCCTCACGTTCGGCGGCGAAGGCCAGTTCTTCGGCGGGCTCGACAAGCTGTTCCTCAAGGGCATCACCCCGGACACGCTCTCGACGCTGCTGGTGACCATCCCCGAGTACGTGTTCGTGGCCTTCCAGTCCACCTTCGCCGCCATCACCGTGGCGCTGGTCGTGGGCGCGTTCGCCGAGCGCATCAAGTTCTCCGCCGTGCTGATCTTCTCGGTGCTGTGGTTCACGCTGAGCTACATCCCGATCGCCCACATGGTGTGGGGCGGCGGCCTGCTGGCCAAGGACGGCGCGCTCGACTTCGCGGGCGGCACCGTGGTGCACATCAACGCCGGCATCGCCGCGCTGGTGGGCGCCTACATGGTGGGCAAGCGCATCGGCTACGGCAAGGAGGCGCTTACGCCCCACAGCCTGACGCTGACCATGGTGGGCGCCTCGCTGCTGTGGGTGGGCTGGTTCGGCTTCAACGCCGGCTCGGCTGGTGCCGCCAACGGCGCGGCCGGCCTGGCCTTCATCAACACCGTGCTGGCGACGGCCGCTGCCACGCTGTCCTGGCTGGCCGGCGAGGCGCTGCACAAGGGCAAGGCCTCCATGCTGGGCGCTGCCTCGGGTGCGGTGGCGGGCCTGGTGGCCGTCACCCCGGCGGCCGGCTTCGTCGGCCCCATGGGCTCCATCGTGCTGGGCCTGATCGCCGGCGTGGTCTGCCTCTGGGGCGTCAGCGGCCTCAAGCGCATGCTCGGTGCCGACGACGCGTTCGACGTGTTCGGCGTGCACGGCGTGGGCGGCATCATCGGTGCCATCCTGACCGGCGTGTTCGCCTCGCAAAGCCTGGGCGGTACCGGCGGCCTGACGCCCGACACCTTCTCCATGGGTGCCCAGGTCTGGATCCAGACCAAGAGCGTGCTCATGACCCTGGTCTGGTCCGGCGTGGTGGCCTTCATCTCGTACAAGGTGGCCGACGTGCTGGTGGGCCTGCGTGTGAGCGAGGAAGCCGAACGCGAAGGCCTGGACATCTCCTACCACGGCGAAGCGGCCTACACCCGCTGAGCTGCTCCCCCGCCGGGCGTCTGGTGGCGCACCGGCCGGGGCCCTGATCTTCTGCGCTCCCTGGTACCTTTGGCCCGCCTCTGGCGGGCCTTTTTTCGTCGGTTGTGACCGGAATCGGCCGCCAGCGCGCCAGGAGAAAGCGCAACGCGCTATAACAAATGTAGCGTTTGGCGTCGTGCGGGTGCGCGTTTCCGGGCGGGCCCGAAATTGCTCACGCCGGCCGTGCAGAAAATTCATGCCCCTGCGCCCCGGGGAGGGCGTGCGCCGCCGGGCCCCTCGGCTTACCATGCAAGGCTATGGAAAGCGCTCTTCACCAGATGACCGAACAGGTGCGCGCCGCAGCGGCGCGCCAGGCCCCGCTGCGCATCCGCGGCGGCGGCAGCAAGGACTTTCACGGCGCCCCGGCCCAGGGCGAGCCGCTCGACACGCGTGCCTACGCCGGCATCGTGGCCTACGAGCCCAGCGAGCTCGTGGTCACCGTGCGCGCCGGCACGCCGCTGGCCGAGCTGGAGACCACCCTGGCCGCGCAGCAACAGTGCCTGGCGTTCGAGCCGCCGCGCTTCGGCCCCGGCGGCACCGTCGGCGGCATGGTGGCGGCGGGCCTGTCGGGCCCGGCGCGCGCCAGCGTGGGCGCGGTGCGCGACTACGTGCTCGGGCTGAAACTGCTCAACGGCCGCGCCGAGCACCTCGCCTTCGGCGGCCAGGTCATGAAGAACGTGGCCGGTTACGACGTGTCACGCCTCATGGCAGGGGCCTGGGGCACCTTGGGCGTGCTCACCGAGGTCAGCCTCAAGGTGCTGCCCATGGCGCCGGCCGAGGCCACGCTGCGTTTCGAGCTGGGCCAGGCCGAGGCGCTGCGCCGCCTGCACGCCTGGGGCGGCCAGCCGCTGCCGCTCAACGCCAGCTGCTGGGTGCACGACGCCGGCGCCGATGTGCTCTACGTGCGCCTGCGCGGCGCCGTGGCGGCGGTCGAGGCGGCCTGCCGCAGCATGGGCGGCGAGCGCCAGCCCCACGCCGGTGCCGACTGGGACGCCTGCCGTGACCAGAGCCTGCCCTGGTTCGCCGCCGGTCGCCAGGCCGGCCTGGACCTCTGGCGCCTGTCGCTGCCCGCCACCACCCCCGCGCTGGCGCTGCCCGCTGGCGTGGCACCGCCGCTCGTGGAATGGCACGGCGCGCTGCGCTGGGTGCTGGCCGCGCCCAGCCAAGGCCCGGCGCTGCGCGAGGCCGCGCGCCAGGCGGGCGGAAGTGCTTCACTTTTCAGAGCGGGCAGCGCAGATTCCGCAAGCGCCGCAGCCGTTTCCGATGCCGATTCGCCGGCGCTGCGCGCCATCCACGAGCGGCTGCGCCAGAGCTTCGACCCGGCGGGCATCTTCAACCCCGGCCGCATGAGCGTCTGAAATGCGCCGCTTCCGCCACCTCACCGGCCAGCACCGCACGGTGGCCAGCAACCGGCGGCTGGGCCTGTTGCTGGCCTTCAATGCCGGCGCGGTGAATGCAGGCGGCTTCCTGGTGGTCAAGCTCTACACCTCGCACATGACGGGATTCATTTCCATGCTGGCGGACAACCTGGTGCTCGGCAACATGGTGCTGGTGCTGGGCGCCGTGGGCGCGCTGCTGGCGTTCGTCTGCGGCGCCGCGCTCACGGCCATCCTGGTGAACTGGGCGCGCCAGCACCACCTGCACAGCAGCTACGCGCTGCCGCTGCTCATCGTGGCGGTGCTGATGCTGGTGTTCGGGCTGGTGGGCGCGGTCACGCTCAACTGGCGCACCCCGTTCGCCGTGCCCGCCACCGTGCTGCTGCTGTCCTTCATCATGGGCCTGCAGAACGCCACGGTGAGCAAGATGTCGTCGTCGCAGATCCGCACCACCCACATGACCGGCGTCGTCACCGACCTGGGCATCGAGCTGGGCAAGATGCTCTACTGGAACCGCAGCGGCAGCCCGCCCGGGCAACAGGTGCGCGCCAACCGCGAGCGCGCGGGCCTGTTCGCCGGGCTGCTGGGCATGTTCCTGGTGGGCGGCGTGGCGGGCGCGGCGGGCTTCAAGTACGTGGGCTTCGTCTTCGTCGTGCCGCTGGCGCTGATCCTGTTCGCCCTGGCCCTGCCGCCGCTGTGGATCGACCGTGCCCGCCTGCCCCTGCTCCGCACCGCGTCGGCCGTGCAACGCCCGCCGCAACGGCCGGCACCCCCGCCCGCTCCCTGAATTCCTGCCGTTTCCCCGGACTCTCCCATGCAAACCCAACTGGCCCCCGAATTCCAAGGCACGCCCGACGGCATCGAAGCCGAAGCCATCCTGCGCAAATGCGTGCACTGCGGCTTCTGCACCGCCACCTGCCCCACCTACCAGCTGCTGGGCGACGAGCTCGACAGCCCGCGCGGCCGTATCTACCTCATCAAGCAGGTGCTTGAAGGCGCCGAGCCCACGCGCAGCACGCAGCTGCACCTGGACCGGTGCCTGACCTGCCGCAACTGCGAAAGCACCTGCCCCAGCGGCGTGCAGTACGGCCACCTGGTGGACATCGGCCGCAAGATCGTCGACCAGAAGGTGCCGCGCCCCGTGGGCGAGCGCGCCGTGCGCTGGGCGCTCAAGGAGGGCCTGCCTTCGCCGCTGTTCGCCCCGGCCATGAAGGTCGGCCAGGCGGTGCGCGGCCTGCTGCCGGCCGGCCTGCGCGCCAAGGTGCCGGCGCCCACGCCGGCCGGCAGCAGGCCCGTGCGCGAGCATGCGCGCAAGGTGCTGATGCTCGAAGGCTGCGTGCAGCCCTCGATGATGCCGGGCATCAACACTGCCACCGTGCGCGTGCTCGACGCGGTGGGCATCCAGGCCGTGGTGGCCCCCGAGGCGGGCTGCTGCGGCGCGGTGAAGTTCCACCTCAACGACCAGGACGGCGGCCTGGCGCAGATGCGCGCCAACATCGACGCCTGGTGGCCCTGGGTGGAGAGCGGCGCGGTCGAGGCCATCGTTATGAACGCCTCGGGCTGCGGCGCCACCGTCAAGGACTACGGCCACCTGCTGCGCCACGACCCCGACTACGCCGAGAAGGCCGCGCGCACCAGCGCCCTCACGCGCGACCTGTCCGAGCTGCTGCCCGACATCGCGCCCAAGCTTCAGGGCCGGCTGCGCGACGTGCCCAAGGGCGTGGTGGCCTTCCACCCGCCGTGCACGCTGCAGCATGGCCAGCAGTTGCGCGGCGGCGTCGAGCAGCACCTGCGCGCGCTGGGCTTCGACGTGCGCCTGACGGCGAACGATTCGCACCTGTGCTGCGGCTCGGCCGGCACCTACTCGGTGCTGCAGCCCGAGCTGTCGGGCCAGCTGCGCGACCGCAAGCTCGGGCACCTGGATGCGCTGCAGCCCACGGTCATCACCTCGGCCAACATCGGCTGCATCACGCACCTGCAAAGCGGCACCGCAATCCCCGTGCGCCACTGGGTGCAGGTGCTCGACGAGGCGCTGGCGTAGCAGGGAGCGCCGGCAGAGAGCGGTTCGCTACCATTGCGCTCCATCGTAGGCAATAGAAGGAGCGGGGGCATGCGCTTTGAGGGAACGTTGACCCAGTGGAATGATGAACGGGGATTCGGCTTCATCTTGCCCACGGAGGGCGGCCAGACGCTGTTTGCGCACATCTCTGCGTTCCCACGGGATGGCCTTCGACCGCAATTGCACGAACGTCTGAGCTTCGAGGTGACATTGGGGCAGGGCGGGAAAAAGCAGGCGGTGGCCATCCAGCGGTCCGGCACGGCGATGGCGTCTGTCCCAGGGCGCCAACGCGTGGCTTCCTCGCAGACGCACGGCGGGTCCTCCGGAGTGTTGGGGAAGCTGGTGGCTTTGTTGCTGGTTGGCGCTGTATTGGCAGCGGGGTACTGGAAATACGAATCCCATCAGCGGCAGCCGCGTGAGGCAGCTGAGGCCCATGGGCCAGAGAATGGCGCCGCACCCGTCAACCCGTCGGCACCAAGCACTCTGGCAAGCAGCAATTTTCGCTGCGATGGCCGCCAACATTGTTCCCAGATGACATCGTGTGCAGAAGCCAAATTCTTTCTGAAGAACTGTCCCGATCCTCGCATGGACGGCAATAACGACGGTGTGCCTTGCGAGCAGCAATGGTGCACCAGTCCGTTTGCCAAATAGCCGCTGTTGCCCTGGTTTCACGCATTCCACGGCAGGGCTGGCATGATTGAGGGTTTTGTTGCCTCTTACCCGCTACGCTCATGAACGACTCCGCGACCACCCCCCAACAGACCGCTGCACCCGCTGCCCCAGATGCCGCGGAGCCCGCTGCGGCGGCCGCCGTCGCCCCCATTGCGACGGGAGAGAGCGGCGCGGAAACGGGCGCCCTGCCGCGCTCCAGTCGCCGTGGCGGACGCAGCGGCCGAGGCCGCAAACCCGCTGCGGAGGGCGCAGCCGCGCCGGCGACCAACCCTCAGCGACGCGCCCAGCGCCCCGTGCCCCCGGCGCTGGAGAAGCTCGCCGAGCTGTACCCGCACCTGTTCGGCGCCACCTTCCTGCCGCTCAAGCGCGGCATCTTCCAGGACCTGCTGGCCGCGCACCCTGACGCGTTCGAGCGCGAGGCGCTTAAGGCGGCGCTGGGCATCCACACCCGGTCCACGCGCTACCTGCAGTGCGTGGCCGCCGGCCTGCAGCGCCACGACTTGCAGGGCCAGGCCGTGGAGCCCATGGCGCCCGAGCATGTGCACCATGCGCTGCTGGAGACGCACCGCCGCCGCCAGGGCCGCAGTCAGGATGACCTGTTGCCCAAGCTGCGCGCGCGCATCGTGCAGAACATCGAGGCCAGCGGCCTCACGCGCGAGGAATACGCCGAGCGCGTGCACACGCGCGACGACGCCGCCAACGCGCTGCTGGACGAGGCGTTCGCCGAGCTGGCAGAGCGCAATGCCCGCGCTGAAGCCCTGCTGCGCGCCTTCGAGGCCAGCGGCCAGAGCGTGGAGGCGTTCGCCGACATGTATGGCATGGACCCGCGCACCGTGGCGCGCACCCTGCACAGCGCGCGCCAGCGCAAGGCCGCCCCCGCCGCCGAGGCGACCGACCCCGGCGTGTGAGGCTGGGCGGAGTGTGCTATTGAAAAGTGATCTTGCGGCGCTTTCCCATCAAGCGCTGGCGCCACTTTTCTCCTAAGTTCTAGAGCCAGCCCGTCTTGCGGAAGCGCCAGTAGAGCACGGCGCCGGCGCTGAAGATCACCGTCAGCGCCATGGGGTAGCCGAAGGCCCACTTGAGCTCGGGCATGTGCTCGAAGTTCATGCCCCAGATGCCCGCCAGCGCCGTGGAGACGGCGAAGATCGCCGCCCAGGCCGCCAGGCGCTTGGTGGTTTCCGACTCCTCGATGGTCACCATCGACAGGTTCACCTGGATGGCCGTGCCGATGGTGTCGCGCACCGCGTCGATGCCGCCGTGGATGCGTGCCAGGTGGTCGTGCACGTCGCGGAAGTACTCCTGCGAGCCGGTGCACACCTCGGGCACGCGCCCGCCGTGCAGCTTGCCCGCCACTTCCAGCAGCGGCACGGTGGCGTGGCGCAGCAGCGAGGTGCGGCGCTTGAGCGCATACAGCCGCTCGATGTTGCCGCGCGCCGCGCCGCGCTCGAAGATCTGGCCCTCGATCTCGTCCAGCTCGTTCTCGAACGCATCGAGCAGCGGGAAGTAGCGGTCCACCACCGCGTCCATCAGCGCATACAGCACGAAGCCGGCGCCGTGGCGCAGCAGCAGCGGCTCGCGTTCGCAGCGCTCGCGCACGCCCAGGAAGCCCTGGCTGCTGCGCGTGCGCACCGACAGCACGAAGTTGTGGCCGACGAAGATCGCCACCTCGCCCACGTTGACCGTGCCCTCGCCGGGCTCGAGCAGGTGCAGCACGACGAACACCATGTCGCCGTACTCTTCGATCTTGGGCCGCTGGTGGCCCTTGCGGGCGTCCTCCACGGCCAGTTCGTGCAGGCCGAACTCGGCCTGCATCAGCGCCAGTTCTTCGGGCGCGGGGTCGCGCAGGGCCACCCACACAAAGCAGTCGGGACGCTGCAGCCAGTCGCTGATGTCGTCCACGTGGATGTCGGCGAGCTTGCGGCCGTTTTCGTAGGCTACGCAGTTGATGATCATGGGGCGTTGCGGAAGGAAGAAATTCAGGCGGCCAGCGCGGCCTCGATGTCGCCGGCCAGCTTCTCGGGCGTGTCCTGCGGCGCGTAGCGGCGGATCACCTGGCCGTCCTTGCCCACCAGGAACTTGGTGAAGTTCCACTTGATGGCCTTGAGGCCCAGCAGCCCCGGCGCCTCGGACACGAGCCAGCGGTAGAGCGGGCTGGCGTCGGCGCCGTTGACGTCGATCTTGGCCATCATCGGAAAGCTCACGCCGTAGTTGAGCTGGCAGAAGCTGGCGATCTCGCCGTCGCTGCCCGGGTCCTGGTTGCCGAACTGGTTGCACGGAAAGCCCAGCACCACCAGGCCCTTGGCGCCGTACTGCTGGTGCAGCGCCTCCAGGCCGCCGAACTGCGGCGTGAAGCCGCAGGCGCTGGCGGTGTTGACGATCAGCAGCACCTGGCCTTCGTACTGGCGCAGGGGTACGCTGGTGCCGTCGATCCGCAGGGCGTCGAAGTCGTAGATGCTGGCCATGGCAGGCTCCCGGGGTAAAACTGCATCGTAGCGGTTCCGCCGTGCTACCGTGCGCCACCCCTTTCCACCGGAGCGCACGCCATGGCCCCTGTTCTGCGCGCCCTGCAGGCCGACATCACGCAACTGCCCGTCGACGCCATCGTCAACGCCGCCAACGGCTCGCTGCTGGGCGGCGGCGGGGTGGACGGCGCCATCCACCGCGCCGCCGGGCCGCAGCTGCTCGCGGCCTGCCGCCTGCTGGGCGGCTGTGCCACCGGCGATGCCAAGATCACCCCCGGCTTCGGTCTGCCGGCACGGCATGTCATCCACACCGTGGGCCCGGTCTGGCAGGGCGGCGGCGCACAGGAGGCCGAGCTGCTGGCGTCGTGCTACCGCCGCAGCATGGCGCTGGCCGAGGCGCATGGCGCGCGCTCGCTGGCGTTTCCGTGCATCAGCACCGGGGTCTATGGCTACCCCCTGGAGCCCGCCGCGCGCGTGGCCGTGGCGGCGGTGCGGGCGGCTGCCGCAGAGGGCTCACCGCTGCGCGAGGTGCTGTTCTGCTGCTTTTCGGCGCCGGATCTGGCGGTCTACGAGGCCGTGCTGGCCCTCTGATCAGGGCGCCCGGGCAGGATGGCGAGCAGCGCTGCCAGCATGATGAGCGCGCCGCCCGCCAGCGTGCGCGGCGCCAGCGCGGCGGCGTCCAGCCACCACGATGACACGCTGGCGAACACCACCTCGGTCAGCATCACCAGGGCCGTGGTGCCGGCCGCCAGGCGCGCCGCGCCGTACTGCAGCGCCAGGTTGCTCAGCAGGAAGGCGCAGGTGAGCCCCAGCGCCACCCCCATCCAGGCGCCCGGCGCCGTGGGCGGCGGCGCAACGCTGCCCACCACCATGCCGACCACGGCGGTCAGCGCCGCCAGGGTGCCGCCGCCGCCGAACATGGCGGCCATGCGCGCCGGGTCGGGCACGTCGCGCAGGCGGCGCAGCGTGACATTGGTCAGCGCAAACGCGAAGCCGCCGCCCAGTGCCAGCAGGTCGGCGCCCGACAGCCCCTCGGCCAGCCGCGCCAGCGGCATGCCCGGCGGCAGCACCACCAGCACCACGCCGGCAAAGGCCAGCGCCAGGCGCAGCAGGGCCAGCGGCGTGGGCACCTCGCCCAGCAGGCGCCAGGCCAGCAGCACCGACCAGGCGGGCATGAGGTAGAACACCAGCACCACGCGGACCACGTCGCCCACCGTCACGGCCCAGTTGAAGCCCACGTTGGTGAGCCCCGAGGCCAGCGCCAGCAGCCACAGCCCCGGGTGCTGGCGCACGGTGCGCAGCACGCCCGGGCGCAGCGCCAGCAACAGGCACAGCGCCAGCGCGTACATCAGCGCCGTGGCCCACAGCGGATGCAGACCGGCGCCGTGCAGCACACGGAACGGCCACCACGACACCCCCCAGACGAAGGCGTTGAACAGCAGGGCCAGGACGGGCAGGGATTGGGGCATGAAAAATGGCTGTAACGCTTGATGGACAAGCGCCAGCAGCTATCAAAAACGGGGTTAGTGGTGCGTATCCTGCCGCGCGATGTGCAGCAGGTGCGCCAGCTCTTCGGCGTGGGTGGTGCAGTTGTGGCAGTGCCAGCGCCGGATCAGCCACATCATGCCGGCCACCGCGAAGCCAAAAGCCGTGATGGCGCCGAACACCGACAGCCCCAGCTTGAGCGAGAGGCTGTAGAACGCGCCCAGGCCCAGGATGCAGGCCTGCTCGTTGAAGTTCTGCACGGCGATCGAGCGGCCCGCGCCCATGAGGTTGTGGCCGCGGTGCTGCAGCAGCGCGTTCATGGGCACCACCAGGAAGCCGCCCAGGCCGCCCAGCAGGATGAGGAAGGGGATGGCGATCCAGATGTTCTTGATGAACACCATGAGGATGAGCAGCAGCCCCATGGCAATGCCCAGCGGGATCACGCGCGTGGCCATGTCCAGGCGCATGCGCATCGAGGCCACCACGGCGCCCACGGCCGTGCCGATGGCCACCACGCCGGTCAGCGCCGAGGCCTGGGTGGTGTTGTACTCCAGCGCCACGGCGGCCCAGGCCAGCACGATGAACTTGAGGTTGCCGCCCGCGCCCCAGAACAGCGTGGTGGTGGCCAGCGAGATCTGGCCCAGCTTGTCGCGCCACAGCCGGCTGTTGCACGACCAGAAGTCGGGCAGCAGCGCCAGCGGATTGCGCGGCATGGCGCGCATCTCCACCCCGGTGTGGGGGATGCGCGTGTTGAACCAGGCGGCCAGCGCATAGACGAGGATGAGCGCGGCAATGGCCGACTCGGCGGCCGTGTCCACGCCGGTCTCGACCAGCGGCAGGTCGATGGCCAGCAGCAGGCCCGACAGGTTTTGCCCCACGAGCTGCCCGCCCAGCAGCACGCCAAGGATGATGGAGGCGATGGTCAGCCCCTCGATCCAGCCGTTGGCCTTGACCAGTTGCGAGGCCGGCAGCAGTTCGGTGAGGATGCCGTACTTGGCCGGCGAGTAGGCGGCGGCGCCCAGGCCCACGACCGCGTAGGCGATCAGCGGGTGCGAGCCGAACAGCATCATCAGGCAGCCCACCACCTTGATGGCATTGCTGACGAACATCACCTTGCCCTTGGGCAGTGCATCGGCAAAAGCGCCCACGAAGGGCGCCAGCACGACATAGAACAGGGCGAACATGGGCACCAGCGCGGCGCGCTGCCATTCGGGGGCCCCGTCGGTGCGCAGCAGTTCCACGGCCGCCACGAAGAGTGCGTTGTCGGCCAGCGAGCTGAAGAACTGCGCCGACATGATGGTGTAGAAACCGCGCTTCATCGGATGGCAAGGGCGGCATCAGCCGGACTGATGCCCTGTTAAATATGGAGGCCCGGGGCTAAGGATGGGCGGTTATATCATGCGGTCACAGGGCTACGGTGCCAGAATCCGGGCCTCGATCCCCGGTATCTTCCCCCATGCCCCGTCCCATCCAAGCCACCATCCACACCGCCGCGCTGCACCACAACCTGGAGCGCGTGCGCCGCGCCGTGCCCGACGCGCGCGTCTGGGCCGTGGTCAAGGCCAATGCCTACGGCCACGGCATCGAGCGCGCCTTTGAAGGCCTGCGCGGCGCTGACGGTTTTGCCCTGCTGGACCTGGCGGAGGCCGAGCGCGTGCGCCAGCTCGGCTGGCGCGGCCCCATCCTGCTGCTGGAGGGCGTGTTCGAGCCGCGCGACCTGGAGCTGTGCTCGCGCCTGGGCCTGTGGCATGCCGTGCACTGCGACGAGCAGATCGACTGGCTGGCCGCGCACAAGACGCAGGTGCCGCACCGCGTCTTCCTCAAGATGAACTCGGGCATGAACCGCCTGGGCTTTGCGCCGCAGCGCTACCGCAGTGCCTGGGCGCGCCTGTCGGCCCTGCCGCAGGTGGACGAGATTTCGTTCATGACGCATTTCTCCGACGCCGACGGCCCGCGCGGCATCGCGCACCAGATGGCGGCCTTCGACACCGCCACCGAGGACCTGCCGGGCGAGCGCAGCGTGAGCAACAGCGCCGCCACCCTGCGCCACGCGCAGGACGCCCGCGTGCGCGCCGACTGGGTGCGCGCCGGCATCGTGCTCTACGGCAGCGCGCCCGACCACCCCGAGCACAGCAGCGCGCACTGGGAGCTGCAGCCCACCATGACACTGTCCACGCGCCTGCTGGCCGTGCAGGAGCTGCAGGCCGGCGACACCGTGGGCTACGGCTCGCGCTTCGTGGCCGAGGGGCCGCTCACCATCGGCGTGGCCGCCTGCGGCTATGCCGACGGCTACCCGCGCCACTGCGACACCGGAACGCCCGTGCTGGTGAACGGCGTGCGCACCCGCCTCGTGGGCCGCGTCAGCATGGACATGGTCACCGTGGACCTGACCCCGCTGCGCCAGGCCGGCATGGAGGTGGGCTACGGCACCGAGGTCACCCTGTGGGGGCGCGCCGGCAACGGCGCCGTCCTGCCTATCGACGAGGTGGCGCAGGCCGCCGGCACCGTGGGCTATGAGCTCATGTGTGCGCTGGCCCAGCGCGTGCCCGTCACGGTGGACTGAGTGCTGCTCACCAAACTCTTCTGGCGTCGTCGCCGCGTCTTGTCGTACTGTTCGTACTGCCTGCGACGCAGCGCCTAGCCAGCACCGCTGCGCTGCGTTCTGCTGGCCGCACTGATACCTTCCCACTCCTTCCGAGGTCCCATGGCCGCACAGCACGACGCCCGCAAGAAGAAATCCACCTGGCGCTCGGTGCGCATGCCGCAGCAGGACATCGCCCACACGCTGCGCCAGCGCCACAGCCTGCGCCTGCACGGCCTGTGCATCGGCAGCATCACGCTGCTGCTCATGTGGGGCACCTCGCACCTGCAGATGCGGCTGGGCGGGGACTCGCTCACGCTGCGCTACCTCGTCACGCTGGCCGTGGGCTACCTCGGCTACCTGCTGGTGCTGCGTGCCTGGGCCGCCTGGCTGCTGCGCCGGCGCGAGGACAGCAGCTTTGACTTCGACCTGCCCGACATCGACTGGCCCGGTGGCGGGCCGTCCGGCGGCGGCGGTGGCGGCGTGCGCATCCCGCTGCCACGCACGGGCGGCGGCAACTACGGCGGGGGCGGCGCGTCGGGCGAATTCAGCGACGGGCTGGCGACCAGCCTGTCCAACGTGGTCAGCAGCGCGCCATCGGGCGGCAGCAGCGCCCTGGGCGACATGGCGGGCGACGTGGCGGGCGGCGCCATCGATGCCGTGGCCGGCTCGGACGAGGGCGCCGTGGTCGTCGTGCCCATCGTCGCCATTTTTCTCATCGGCACGGCCGTGCTGTTTGGCGCCGGCTCGCTGGCCATGCTGTTTTTCGGCTGGGATGCCCTGCTGGCCGTGGCGGTGGAGCTGGCGTTCTCGGTGGCCACGGCGCGCGCCGCCATGGGCGTGGAGCGCGAGGGCTGGCTGGGCGCCGCCGTGCGCCTGACCTGGAAGCCGCTGCTGGGCGCGCTGGTGTGTGCCGTGGTGCTGGGCGCCACCATCGACCACTTCCTGCCCGAGGTGCGCTCGCTGCCCGAGGCGGTGCGCCTCATCCAGGCGCGCTGACCCGCCCCGGTGCGGGGGGGGGGCGTCAGCAGACGACCGAGAGCAGGTCCACGATGTCGCGTTCGCGCCGCGTGAGGGCCGAGTAGCCCCAACGGAACAGGCGGGTCAGGGCGTGGTTGATTTCAGATTCGCTGTAACGCATGGTGCTCTCCTCGTGGATGGCTTGCGTGGGGGCGGCGTGGTGTTGTGCGAAATGCCGGTGCAGGCCAGGGTCCAGCATGCCGGCTCACGGGCGCGCCGACGCGCCGATGAACGCGGCCAAGCCCTGCCTTTTTCGCGCACCGGGCGGGCGCCAGCCGGTGCATAACCCGGGCGCGCATAAGGTTAGAACGACAAATTCGTTTCCAGGACGGAGCGGACAGGCCACAGTGGCGGCATCTTCACTGCCCTGCCTGTTCCCATGCGCCTTCAACCCCTGCTCCTTGCCGCCGCCCTGGCCGCCGCGCTGCCCCTGGCCGCCCAGGCCAAAGCCTTCCGCTGGTCCCGCGCGGTGGACCTGTCGTCCTGGGACATCCATGCCCAGAACGTGGGCGTGAACAACACGCTGCACTCGGCCGTGTACGACACCCTGGTCGAATACAACAGCCAGACCTTCAAGCCCGAGCCCTCGCTGGCCACGGCCTGGAAGCAGGTCAGCCCTACGCAGCTGCGCCTGACATTGCGCCGCGGCGTGAAGTTCAGCGACGGCAGCGAGTTCAGCGCCGACGACGCCAAGTTCTCGCTCGAACGCGCCAAGGCCAAGACCTCCAACTTCGCCGTCTACGCCCAGGGCATCGACCGCGTGGTCAAGGTGGACAGCCACACCCTCGACATCTTCTCGGATACGCCCAACCCGGTGCTGCTGAACCAGCTCACCGAGCTGCGCATCCTGAGCAAGGCCTGGGCCGAGAAGAACAAGTCGGTCGAGCCCAAGGACATGAAGGGCAAGGACGAGAACTTTGCCCACCGCAACGCCCTGGGCACGGGGCCGTTCCAGCTCAAGTCCTGGTCGCCCGACCAGCGCGTGGTGCTGGAGCCCAACCCGCACTGGTGGGGCAAGGGCAAGTTCGCCACCAACGTGACCGAGGTCGTCTACACCCCCATCAAGTCCGACGCCACGCGCACGGCGGCGCTGCTGTCGGGCGAGATCGACTTCGTCATCGACCCCAGCCTGCAGGACCTGGAGCGCATCCGCAAGACGCCGGGGCTGAAAACGCTGGAGGGCGCCGAGTACCGCACCATCTTCCTCGGCCTGGACCAGTTCCGCGACGAGCTGCCGGGCTCGGACGTGAAGGGCAAGAACCCGCTGAAGGACCAGCGCGTGCGCAAGGCGCTGTACCAGGCCATCGACATCCAGACCATCCAGCGCGTGGTGCTGCGCGGCCTGGCCCAGCCCACGGGCACGCTGATCGCGCGCCAGGTGAACGGCTGGACGCCGAAGGCCGACGCGCGCTGGCCCTACGACCCCAAGGCGGCGCAAAAGCTCCTGGCCGAGGCCGGCTACCCGAACGGCTTCGAGGTCGACTTTGCCTGCAGCGCCGGCCGCTACATCAACGACGAGCAGCTCTGCCAGGCCATCAGCGCGCAGTGGGCCAAGGTGGGCATCAAGCCCAAGCTGCGCTCGCTGCCCTTCGCCACCTATTTCCCGATGATTCAGCGCAACGAGGCCAGCATCTACCTGCTGGGCTGGGGCGTGCCGACCTTCGACGCGTTCTATTCGCTGCAGTCGCTGATCCGCTCGCCCGGCGCGGGCGGCGACGGCAACTTCAACCTCGGGCGCTTTTCCGACCCGCAGCAGGACGCGCTGATCGAGCGCATCAAGAAGGAAATCGACCACGCCACGCGCAATGGTCTGATCGAGAAGGCGCTGCTGCAGGATCACGAGCACATCTCGCACATCCCGCTGTACAACCAGGTCATCCCCTGGGCGGCCACGCAGAAGGTCGAGCTGCCGCACCGCGCCGACAACCGCATCGACTGGCGCGCGCTCAAGGTGCAGTGAGTGCTATCAATTAAATAGCTTGTAGCGCGCACCCAGAAAGCGTTGGAAGGCATTTTTGCCTTCAATGGAGGGGCGCAGCGCCTGCCCGCGCCCGAGCGCGGCGGCGCGCTGCAGCCACTGCGCGCGGCGCGCCGCATCGGCGCTGCGCACCGGCCCGAAGCCGTGCACGCGCACCGGCCGGATGCCACTGAACTCCAGGATGGTCTTTCGCATCTGGTGGTGGCCGGGCCGGTGCTGCACCCAGCGGTAGTACCAGGGCGGCGAATCCATGGTCACCAGCAGCTCGGCCGAGCGGCCCGCCAGCAGGCGGTCCCACAGCGTCGAGCCCGGGCGGTACTTGAAGGCGAAGCCGGGCAGGAACACCCGGTCGATGAATCCCTTGAGCAGCGCCGGCATGGCGCCCCACCAGGTGGGGTAGACCCAGACCAGGTGCCCGGCCCAGGCGATCTGCGCCTGCGCGTCCTGCAGCGCCGGCTCCAGCGGCTGCGCGCCGTGGTAGCCGGCGTGCAGCAGCGGGTCGAAGGCCAGCTGGCCCAGCGCCAGCAGCCGCACCTCGGCGCCGGCACTGCGCGCGGCTTCTGCATAGGACTGCGCCAGGCCCGCGCACAGGCTGTTGGCGGACGGATGGCCCAGGATGACCAGGATGCGTTGCGCCACGAAAACTCCCTTGCAAAGTTGCGATGGGAGCCATGCTCACCCTGCCCCGCGGGGCAGAGTCAAGCGCTCAGCGGCGGTGGTCAGCGCCAGGACTTGTTCACCATGCTGCGGAAGCTCAGGCTGATCTCGGGGTGCAGCGCGGCGGTGATGGCGAACTCGGGGTCGGTGGCGTCGATGGCGTAGGGCTTTTCCATGGGCTGGTCGCCGCTGGCGGCGATCAGGATCAGCTCGGGGTGGGCCGGCCGGTCGGGCAGGTGGCGCGTCACCACGGCCATGTCGCCGTTGGCCAGGCGCACGATGCTGCCCGCGTGGTAGGGACCGATGCAGGTGGCCACGGCCTCCACCTGCGCCGGGTCGTACCAGGTGCCGGCATGCAGGCGCAGGTCGTCCAGGATGGCCGTGCCCAGCTTGCGGTCGCGGTAGGGGCGCGGCCGCACCATGGCGGCGAAGCTGTCGGCCACGGCCATCAGTGCGCCGGCCGAGCCCGGCGCGAGCGCAATGCCGCGCGGGTAGCCGCTGCCGTCGATGTGCTCGTGGTGGTCCTGCACCGCCTCCAGCCACAGTGCGTCGTGCACGCCCAGCGCGGCCAGCCGCTGCGTGCCGGCCTCGGGGTGGGCGCGCACCACGGCGCGTTGCGCCTCGTCCAGCGTGGCGGCCTGGCCCAGCGCCTGGCGCAGCTCCAGCGCGCCGATGTCGTGCGACAGCGCCGCCGCCACCAGCGATACGCGGTCGGCGCTGCTCCAGCCCTGGAAGCGCGACAGCACGCCCGTCACCAGCGCCACCAGCACGTGGTGCAGCACGGAATAGGGGTGGTGGTAGTCCAGGTAGGACTGCGCCAGCGCGGCGTGGAAGTCCTCGTCGCAGCAGCCGATGACGGACTGCGCCAGCGCCTGCACCTGGGCGGTGAACGCGGGCAGGGCACGGCCGGCGATCAGCACGGCCTCCATCTCGGTAATCTTGTCCGCCAGATCGCTCATGCGCTGGAACACCGGCTCGGGCAGGTGCGGGCGCTTGCCCTGCGCGCTGGCCGCGATCTTGAAGCCGTTGTCCTGCAGGCGCTCCACGCTGTCGGCGCGGTAGACGGTGGAGCCGCGCCCCAGCAGCAGCTGGCCTTCGGCGTCGAAGATGTCGAAGTGCGTGGGCCAGCCCACCCGCACATCGTCGGGGTTGACACGCACCAGGGGTTCGGTCGCCATGGGTCCGATTGTGAACAGACCCCGCGCAATTACAAGAGGATGAGCGCGGGTGCGCCGCCTCAGGCCGTGGCGGCGCAGTCCAGCGGCTGGGCTGGCGCGCCGCGTTCGCCGCAGCCGTGCAGCTCGGCCTCCAGCGCCGCGAGCTGGCGCTCCAGGGCGCGCAGGCGCTCGCGCTCGCGCGCCACGGCGGCGCGGCGCCGGGCCACCAGCGCCGCCATGCGCGCCCAGCCCTCGGCCGTGTGGAGCGCGTCCAGGCCGTCCAGCTCGGCCAGCCGGAACCCCAGCGCCAGCGCCCGCCGGATGAGTTGCACGCGCGCCACGTCGGCCTCGCCGTACTGGCGGTAGCTGCCCGCGCGCGCCACTGTGCCCAGCAGGCCGCGCGCCTCGTACAGGCGCAGGGCCTTGGGGGTGGTGCCGGTGGCGCGGGCCAGTTCTCCGATGCGCATGCGGGTCCTTCGTGGGGGCGGGGTTGCTAGGAAAATAATAGCTTGTCGCGCTTGCCCTGCAAGCGCTGGCGGCCCGTTTTGCTATATTTTCCACTGCCATTTACCCGCGCGCCGCGCCGCCCGACCATGCCCCAGTTCGCCGCCAACCTGAGCCTCATGTACACCGAGCTGCCGTTCCTGCAGCGCTTCGCCGCCGCCGCGCGCGACGGCTTCACGGCGGTGGAATACCTGTTCCCCTACGCCCACGAGCCGGCCGAACTGGCGGCGCTGCTGCGCGCGCACGGCCTGCGCCAGGTGCTGTTCAACGCACCGCCCGGCGGGCTGGAGCGCGCCGCCATGGCCACGGCCTGGGAGCAGGGCGCGCGCGGCACGGCGGCGCTGCCCGGGCGCGAGGCCGAATTCCGCGCCGGCGTGCAGGAGGCCCTGCGCTACGCCGAGGCGCTGGACTGCCCGCGCATCCACCTCATGGCCGGCTGCCTGTCCGCGGGCCTGGAGAGCGCAGCATGGCGCTCCTGCTACGTGGACAACCTGCGCTGGGCCGCCGAGCAGGCCGGCCGCCAGGGCCGCACCGTGCTCATCGAGCCCATCAACCCGCGCGACATGCCGGGCTATGCGCTGAACCGCCAGGACGCGGCGCACGCTCTGCTGGACGACGTGGGCTCGCCCCACCTCCAGGTGCAGATGGACCTGTACCACTGCCAGGTCGTCGAGGGCGACGTGGCCACCAAGCTGCGCCAGTACCTGCCCACGGGGCGCGTGGGGCATTTGCAGATTGCCGGCGTGCCCGAGCGCCATGAGCCCGACCTGGGTGAGCTGCACTACCCCTACCTGTTCGGGGTGATCGACGCGCTGGGCTACGGCGGCTGGATCGGCTGCGAATACCGGCCGGCGGCGGGCACCACGGCCGGCCTGGGCTGGCGCGACCGCGCGCGCGGCTGACCCCCGCCAGCCCCTCGGAAACACCCGTACGCGAGACTGCGTAAGGGAATTCGTGAATCTATGTAACAGGGGAACTGACTTAGAGTCGTTGACGTTACGGAAGACTCCGTAGCGGCTTATTGACGTCAGGAGACTCCCCATGACCGCATCCGCTGCCAACAACCGATCGGTCGCGCGCCGCCTCACCGTGCTGGCCATCGCCCTCGTGGCCTTGGTGCTGGTGCTCGTGGGCCTGGCCATTTCCGCACTCACGGCCAGCAGCACGCGCTCCCAGGTGGCGCGCAGCGTGGGTGACACGGCGCAGAGCGTGGCGCAGTCGCTGGACGCGGCCGACGCCACCAACCGCGAGCTGGTACAGCTGGCCATGAAGGGCTTCCAGCGCTACTTCGAGGCCACCATGCAGCTCGACGAAGGCACGGGCGAGCTGCGCAGCTACGGCGCCTTGGTCAACGACGACTCCAGCTCGGTGGACAAGTTCGCCCTTGAAACCGGCGGCATCGCCGCCGTGTTCGCGCGCAAGGGCGACGATTTCGTCCGCGTCACCACCTCGGTGAAGGACGCCGAGGGCAAGCGTCCCATCGGCACGCTGCTGGAGGCCGGCGCCGCGCTGGACAAGGCGCGCAAGGGCGAACCCCACGTGGGCCACCTGGTGGTGGCGGGCAAGCCCTTCATGGGCTATTACCTGCCGTCCAAGGACTCCACGGGCAAGGTGATCGCGCTGCTGTTCATCGGCAGCGACATCAGCGTGTTCGAGGGCATGTTCGAGAAGCAGGTCGTGCAGACCAAGTTCTTCGAGAACGGCGGCGCCTACGTCATCGATCCGCGCGGTGGTATCGACCGGGCCGTGTTCGTGGCCCACCCCACGGCGCGCGGCAAGCGGGTGCTGGAAGCCTACCCGCAGGCGCGGCCCTTCTTCGAGGCCCTGGCTGCGGCGCCGGACGGTTTCGTGCGCGAGGCCGCCCCCGTGCTCGGCGGCGCCGGCACCGACCCCTGGGCCCTGGTGCGCAAGACCAAGGCCGACGGCTGGTGGGTGGTGGCCGAGGTGCCCGACAGCGAAGCCATGGCCAGCCAGTTCAAGGTGATGCTGGCCGTGTGGGGCATGATGGCCGTGGCCGTGGTGCTGCTGGCCGCCGGCCTGTTCGTGATGCTGCGCCGCGGCGTGAGCGAGCCGCTGCGCCAGCTCACCCACGCCGTCACCCTGGTGGCCCAGGGCGACCTGACCCAGGCCTTCCACACCACGCAGCGCGACGAGATCGGCGCGCTGGTGCAGGAAGTCGAGGCCATGCGCCAGCGCTACCTGCAGATGCTGCAGCAGGTGCGCACGGCGGTGGACAGTATCACCACCGCCAGCGCCGAGATCGCCAGCGGTAACCAGGACCTGTCCGGCCGCACCGAGCAGACCGCCAGCAGCCTGGCCGAAACCGCGCAGAGCATGGAGCAGCTCACCGCCACGGTACGCCAGTCGGCCGATGCAGCGCGCCAGGCCAACCAGCTCGCCGGCTCGGCCGCCGAAGTGGCGGCGCGCGGCGGCCAGGTGGTGGGCGAGGTGGTCACCACCATGGGCGACATCAACCAGAGTTCGCGCCGCATTGCCGACATCATCGGCGTGATCGACGGCATCGCCTTCCAGACCAACATCCTGGCGCTCAACGCCGCCGTGGAAGCGGCCCGAGCGGGCGAGCAGGGCCGGGGCTTTGCCGTGGTGGCCAGCGAGGTGCGCAGCCTGGCCGGACGCAGCGCCGAGGCGGCGCGCGAGATCAAGCAGCTCATCGGCGCCTCGGTCGAGAAGGTGGAGGCCGGCGCGCGCCTGGTGCAGAACGCCGGCACCACCATGGACGAGATCGTCGGCTCGGTGCACCGGGTGGGCGACATCATCGGCGAGATCACGGCGGCCTCGTCCGAGCAGTCCGACGGCATCGGCCAGGTGAACCAGGCCGTGAACCAGCTCGACCAGATGACGCAGCAGAACGCCGCGCTGGTGGAGCAGTCCGCCGCCGCCGCACAGAGTCTGCGCGACCAGGCGCAGCGCCTGGCGGGGGCGGTGCAGGTCTTCAAGCTCGGCAGCGCCGAAGAGGCCGCCAGCCGGGGGCTGCCGGCGCCATCGGCCGCCGCCCCGGCGACGCTGGCCGGCCGCGCATCGCCGCGCCTGGCCGGCTGAGCGCGCCGGGCAGGGCGTGCACGGCCGGGGCACTTGGTCTATTCTGGAGGCCCCGCAACCGCCGGATTGCACATGGCCACCGACATTCCTACCCTGATGATGATGATCACCATCGCATCGATGGTGATGGCCGGGGCCCTGGTGGCCGTGGCGTGGGGCGAGCGCAGCGACGGGCTCGAGATATGGGCCGGGGCGCTGTGCTGCAACGCGCTGGCCTACGTGCTGTTCGCCCTGCGCGGCCATGTGCCCGATGCCGCGTCCATCCTGCTGGGCAACGCGCTGGCCTCGGCCACCTCCTCCTTCCTGCTGGGGGCCGTGTGCCGCTTCCAGGGCCGCCGGTTGTCCTGGCCGGCCATGCTGATGCCGCCGCTGGTGCTGGTCGGCCTGCTGGCGCTGTTCCTCTACGACTTTGGCATCCGCGTGGCGCTGGCCAGCCTGGTGCTCGCGGGCCAGGCCGCCTGGGTGCTGTGGGCGTTGTTCGACCGGCGCCGCGACACCATGGGCCGGGGCGCGCGCATGGTGATGGTAGGCATGGCCATCGAGGTCGCGGTGCTGCTGGCCCGCGCGGCCGCGGGGGCCGGCCACACGCTGGGCGCACAGCACCTGCTGCAGGCCGATGGCATCCAGATCCTCACCTTCATCACCACCTTCAGCGTGCTGCTGATCGCCTCGCTGGGCTTTGTCTTCATGTCCAAGGAGCGCGCCGACGAGATCAACCGCCGCCTGGCCGCGCTGGACGAACTGACCGGCGTGGCCAACCGCCGCTCCATCATCGCCGCGCTCGACCGCGACGTCGCCCGGGCCATCCGCACGCGCGAGCCGCTGGCCGTGATGATGGTGGACATCGACCACTTCAAAAACGTCAACGACGAGCACGGCCACCTGGCCGGCGACCAGGTGCTGCGCAAGGTGGTCGACGTGGTGCGCCGGCGCCTGCGCTCGCAGGACATCGTGGGCCGCTACGGCGGCGAGGAGTTCCTGGTGGTGCTCTGCGACACGCCGCTGCAGGGTGCGCAGCAACTGGCCGAGCAACTGCGCGAGGCGGTGCAGGCTTCGCGCAGCCTCTGCGGCGGGCAGGAGGTGGCGGTCACCGTGAGCGTGGGCGTGTTCGGTGGGCGGCTGGAGCCCGGCGATGGCTGGGACCAGCTCATCCATGCGGCCGACAACGCCCTCTACCGCGCCAAGCAGAACGGGCGCAACCGGGTGGAGGTGGCGCCCGTGCTGGGCCGCCTGCCGCGCCATGGCCGGCCCGCCGGTTCGCCAGAGACCTTTCCCTCCTCCCTCGGCTGACCGCGCCGGTGGCAGCGCCCGGGCGCTTGTGTTGGAATGCTGCTTTTACCCGCCCGCCCGAGGAGTCCGCCGATGAATGCCCGCATCCCCTCCCACGCCCTGCAGCCCGCGCAGGCGCTGCAGAGCGTGAGCCGCGTCTGGGACGAGAGCATCGTGCCCCAGCTCACCGACTACATCCGCATTCCGGCCAAGTCGCCGATGTTCGAGCCCGGCTGGGAAGTCGCGGGCCTGCTCGACACCGTGGTGCGCAACGCCGCTGCCTGGGTGCAGGCGCAGCAGGTGGCCGGGCTCACGGCCGAGGTGGTGCGCCTGCCGGGCCGCACGCCGGTGCTGTTCTTCGAGATCGCGGCCACGCGACCGGCCAGCCCGCAGACGGTGCTGATGTACGGCCACCTCGACAAGCAGCCCGAGTTCGCCGGCTGGCGCAGCGACCTCGGCCCCTGGACGCCCAAGTACGAGGACGGCAAGCTCTACGGCCGGGGCGGCGCCGACGACGGCTATGCCGTGTACGCCAGCATCGCCGCCGTGCAGGAGCTGCAGCGCCAGGGCGTGCCGCACCCGCGCATCGTTGGCCTCATCGAGACCAGCGAGGAAAGCGGCTCGCGCGACCTGCTGCCCTACATCGATGCGCTCAAGGACCGGCTGGGCGAGGTGGCGCTGGTCGTCTGCCTCGATTCGGGCGCGGGCAACTACGACCAGCTGTGGCTCACCACCAGCCTGCGCGGCATGGCCAGCGGCACGCTGAAGGTGGAGATCCTCACCGAGGGCATCCACTCGGGCGACGCCTCGGGCCTGGTGCCGTCCAGCTTCCGCATCATGCGCCAGGTGCTTGACCGGCTGGAAGACAGCGCCACCGGCCGCCTGCTGCCTGCCAGCTTCCACTGCGAGGTGCCGGCCGAGCGCCTGGCGCAGGCGCGCGCCACGGCGGCCATCCTCGGCGAGGAGGTGTACCGGCGCTTTCCCTGGGCGCACCACGACTGCGGCGGCTCCACCATCGTCGCGCTGCCCACCACCACGGACCCGGTGCAGGCGCTGCTCAAGCGCACCTGGGAGCCCACGCTCTCCGTGACCGGCGCCGAGGGCTTCCCGGCGCTGCAGGACGCGGGCAATGTGCTGCGCCCCTACACCGCCTTCAAGCTTAGCCTGCGCCTGCCGCCGCTGGTGGATGCCGCGCAGTCGGTGCAGGAGATGAAGGCGCTGCTTGAAGACAACGCGCCCTACCAGGCCAAGGTGACCTGGGAGAGCGCCAGCGGTGCCAACGGCTGGAACGCGCCCGACACGGCGCCCTGGTTCGCCCAGGCGCTGGACGCCGCTTCTCAAGCCCACTTCGGCGCTCCCTGCGGCTTCATCGGCCAGGGCGGCACGATTCCGCTCATGGGCATGCTGAGCCAGGGCTTCCCCCAGGCGCAGATGATGGTCTGCGGCGTGCTCGGTCCCAAGAGCAACGCCCACGGCCCCAACGAATTCCTGCACGTGCCCTACGCCAAGAAGCTCACCGCCGCCGTGGCGCAGGTCATCGCCAGCCTGCCCGCGGCCTGATACGAGCGCCGCCTCCCGCCATGTCCCACCACGCCGATTTCTCTCTCACCACCTTCACCGCCAACGACGGCGAGAACCTTGCCGCCTACCACTGGCCGCTGCGCGAGGGCCAGATGCCGCGCGGCACCGTGCTGCTGGTGCACGGCCTGGGCGAATACGCGGGCCGCTACCACCACGTGGCCCGCAGGCTCAACGACTGGGGTTTCGCGGTGCGCGCCTACGACCACTACGGCCACGGTCGCTCGGCCGGGCCGCGTGGCGGGCTGAACCACGACCTGCGCCTGCTGGACGACCTGGCCGACATGGTCGAAAGCGCCCGCGTGCACACGCCCAAGGGGCGGCCGCTGGTGCTGCTGGGCCACAGCATGGGCGGCCTGGTGGCGGCGCGCTTCGTGGCCATGCACCTGGGCGCGGTCGATGCGCTGGTGCTGTCGTCGCCGGCGCTGGACCCCGGCCTCAACGCCGTGCAAAAAATGCTGCTGGCCACGCTGCCGCGCGTGGCGCCCAACCTGCGCGTGGGCAATGGGCTGGACGCACGCTACCTCTCGCACGACCCGGCTGTGGTGGCGGCCTACCAGAAAGACCCGCAGTGCCACGACCGTATCAGCGGCCGCCTGGCGCGTTTCATCGCCGAGGGCGGGCCGGCCATGGTGGCGCGCGCCGCGCACTGGCGCGTGCCCACGCTGCTGATGTGGGCCGGCGAGGACCGGCTGGTCAACCCGGCCGGCAGCCGCGCCTTCGCGGCGGCGGCGCCCGACAGCGTGGTGCAGTCGCGCTGCTTCGAGGGCCTGTACCACGAGCTGTTCAACGAACTCGATGCCGAACCCGTGTTCGAGGTGCTGCAGCGCTGGCTGGACCGCCAGGTGCCGGTTGGGCGCTGAATTTCAGGCCAAATCAGGCTCTAGGCCAATACGATAAAGCGCCAGCAGCTATTGTTCTTATAGCGATCGGGGCGCGTTCAGGGGTTCTTCTCGGCGTACATCTGCAGGTCGGCGCTTTTCCAGGCGCCCAGCAGCCCGCTGCCGGGCGTGCGGCTGGCCAGGCCCACGCTGGCCCGCACCAGGTGCTCGGCCAGGACCAGGCGCGTGCGCTCCAGCAGGGCCTGGGCGCCCGCGGCGTCGCATTCCACGGCCAGGATGCCGAATTCGTCGCCGCCCAGCCGCGCCACGATGTCGGAATCGCGCGCCGCCGTGCGCAGCGCGCGGGCGGCCTGCGCGATCAGGGCGTCGCCCGCGGCATGGCCCGCGCTGTCGTTGACCTGCTTGAGCCCGTCGAGGTCGATGGCCAGCACCGCGGCCGGGTGGCCGTAGCGGCGGCAGCGCTCCTCCTCGCGCGCCAGGTGTTCGTCCCAGGCGCGCCGGTTGGCCAGCCGGGTCAGGGCGTCGGTGTTGGCTTCCAGCGCCAGGCGCTCGCTGCGCCGTGCCTCCTGGGCCAGCCGCAGCTCGGCCTGCAGGATGCTGCTGAGCAGGGTGCCCAGCAATTCGACCAGGCCCTGTTCCTGCGCCAGCGACGCCGGCTGGCGCGCCGGGTCGATGCCGCAGAGCGTGCCGAACAGGCTGCCGTCGGCCTGGGTGAGCGGCACGCCCACATAGGCCTGGATGGGAGCGCGCTGCCCGATGGGGGCGTCGCGGTAGGCCGGGATCGCCAGCGCGTCCGGCGCAATGCGCGGGCCGTGGTCGTCCACCATTTCCCGGCAGAACGAGTCGGCCCAGCGCAGCACCGTGCCGGGCGTGATGCCATAGCCCTGGCCCTCGGCCTGCAGCACGATCCAGTCGTCGCCGTCCACGCGCGTCACCAGCCACAGGCCCAGGCCCAGCCGCTGGTGCAGAAAGGCCAGGACGGCGCGGCAGGCAGCTTCGAAATCGTGGGTCGGAATCGGCGGCATGCTGGGCATTGTGGGCAATTTTGCCGCCGCATGCCACAGCGGGGCGATCTATGCGGCGATGGGGCGGCGCCGCACCAGGGCCAGCCAGGCCAGCGCCAGGCCCAGGGCGGCGATCGGCGCCAGCGACCCCCAGTTGAGCAGCGGCCAGCCCCGGGTGGTGACCAGCGCGCCCGAGGCGAAGGAGGTCAGCGCCATGGTGGCGAACACGCAGAAGTTGATGGCCGCCTGCGCGCGGTCCTTTTCCTCGGGCCGGTAGGCCTGCAGGGCCAGCGTGGTGCTGCCGGTGAACAGGAAGTTCCAGCCCATGCCCAGCAGGAACAGCGCCACGGTGAAGTGGTGCAGCTCCACGCCCGACAGCGCCACGGCCACGCAGGCCAGGTTCAGCAGCAGGCCCGCGCCCATGACCGGCAGCACGCCCAGGCGCTTGATCAGGTGGCCGGTGAAGAAGCCGGGCGCGAACATGCCGATCACATGCCATTCGAGCACCAGGGCCGCGTCGTCGAAGCTGTAGCCGCACACCTGCATGGCCAGCGGTGTGGCGGCCATCAGCAGGTTCATCACGCCGTAGCCCAGGGCGGCGCCCAGCGTGGCCACGGCGAAGGCGGGCTCGCGCAGCAGCGCGCGCAGCGGCCGGCCCGCCACCGGCGTGGCCGTGCCGGCCGCTGCGCTCGCCGGCGCGAAGCGGATGCCGGCCATGAGCGCCATGGACAGCAGGGCCACGCCCACCAGCGCCACATAGGCGCCCGCGAACGGCACGGACAGCGCCGTGCGCGTGGCGCTGGCCAGGTTGGGTCCGGCCACGGCGCCCAGCAGGCCGCCGGCCAGCACCAGCGACACCGCCTTCTCGCGGAAGGCCGGCGCGGCCAGCTCGGCGGCGGCGAAGCGGTAGAGCTGGCCGTTGGCGCTGTAGTAGCCGGCCACCACGGTGGCGGCGCAGAGCAGCCAGAACTGGCCGGCGAAGGCCGCCCAGGCGCACAGCACGGCCGAGAGCACGGCCACGGCCAGGCCGATCTGGAACGAGGCCTTGCGCCCCCAGCGCGCCTGGCTGCGCGCCACCAGCGGCGTGGACAGCGCGCCGCCCACCACGTAGCCCATGACGGGCAGCGTCGCCATCCAGCCCCAGGGCGCCAGCTGCAGGCCGACCAGGCCGTTGATGGCGATGAAGACCACGTTGTTGGTCAGGAAAAGCCCCTGGCACAGGGCGAGCAGCCACAGGTTCTTGTTCATGGTGAGTGGGCCTATTGTCCCGTGCGGGAGGCCGCCGCGGGTGTCGCGCAGGGGGCGTAAAACCATGCCCGATCCAGGGTCACGAACATCGCCAGCGAGCTTGATAAATGTCAGGACATGGGTATTTCGCGAGGCGTATCGTTGCGCGCTTGCGATGGCGCCGTCCGTGCGCCCGCGTCAGAACCTCCCCACACCGCATGCAAACCCTGACCCCCACGCCCGAGGCGGCGGTGCCCGACAGCGCTGCCGCTCCTTTTGAACTGGTCTGCCCGGCCGGCAGCCTGCCCGCGCTGAAGACGGCGGTGGACAACGGCGCCAATTGTGTCTACCTGGGGCTGCGCGACGCCACCAACGCACGCAACTTCGCCGGCCTCAACTTCGACGAAGCCGCCATCGCCAATGGCATCCAGTATGCGCACGAGCGCGGCTGCAAGGTGTTCATGGCGCTCAACACCTACCCGCAGGCCGCCAACCCCGCGCCCTGGCGCGCGGCCATGGACAAGGCCGTGGACATGGGCATGGACGCCGTCATCCTGGCCGACCCGGGCCTGATGCAGTACGGCGCGCAGCACCACCCGAAGCTGCGCCTGCACCTGTCGGTGCAGGGCTCGGCCACCAGCGCCGACGCCATCAACTTCTACCGTGAGCAGTTCGGCATCGTGCGCGCGGTGCTGCCGCGCGTGCTGTCGACGGAGCAGGTGCAGCGCGTGATCGACGCCACCCCGGTGGAGATCGAGGTGTTCGGTTTCGGCAGCCTGTGCGTGATGGTCGAGGGGCGCTGCGCGCTTTCGTCCTATGTCACGGGTGAATCGCCCAACACGCACGGCGTCTGCTCGCCCGCCAAGTCGGTGCGCTGGCAGGAAACCCCCAAGGGGCTGGAATCGCGCCTGGGCGGCGTGCTGATCGACCGCTACGCACCGGGCGAGAACGCCGGCTACCCCACGCTGTGCAAGGGCCGTTTCGACGTGGGCGAGGACGAGAACTACTACGCCATCGAGGAGCCGACCAGCCTCAACACCCTCGAATTGCTGCCAAAACTCATGAAAATGGGTGTTCGCGCCGTCAAGATCGAGGGCCGCCAGCGCAGCCCGGCCTACGTGGCCCAGGTTACCAAGGTCTGGCGCGACGCCATCGACAACTGCCTGGCCGACCCGCTGCGCTACGCCCCCAAGACCGCCTGGATGGCCAGCCTCGACCAGGTGGCCGAAGGCCAGCAGCACACCCTGGGCGCCTACCACCGCCCCTGGAAATGACCAACATGATCAAACTCTCTTTGGGTGCGCCGCAGTACTACTGGCCGCGCCAGACCTATTTCGACTTCTACCAGGCCGTGGCGGCGTCTCCGGTGGACATCGTCTACCTCGGCGAAACCGTCTGCTCGCGCCGCAAGGAACTGCGCCTGCAGGACTGGCTCGACATCGCCGACCTGATGCGCGCCTCGGGCAAGGAGGCCGTGCTGTCCACGCAGGTGCTGCTCGAATCGGGCGTGGAAGTGAGCACCATGCACAAGGTGACGAGCAACCCCGACTATCTGGTCGAGGCCAACGACATGGGCGCCGTGCAGCGCGTGGCCGGCAAGCGGCCCTTCGTCGGCGGTCTGCACCTGAACATCTACAACCAGCCCTCGCTGGAATGGCTGGCCTCGCTGGGCGCCACGCGCTGGGTGGCGCCGCTGGAGATGAAGCGCCAGGACCTGGCCAACCTGATGCAGGCCGGCCCGCAGGGCCTGGAGACCGAGGTGTTCGCCTACGGCCGCATGGCGCTGGCGTTCTCGGCGCGCTGCTTCACCGCGCGCCAGCGCAACCTGCCCAAGGACGACTGCCAGTTCAGCTGCCTGGACCACCCGGACGGCCTCATGCTCAAGACGCGCGAGAGCGAGGAGTTCCTCGTGCTCAACGGCATCCAGACGCAGTCGGCCCGCGTGCACAACCTCATCGACGAACTGCCGCGCATGCAGAGCATGGGCGTGGCCGTGGCGCGCATCAGCCCGCAGGCCCAGCACACGGGCGAGATCGTGGCCCTGTTCGACGCCGTGCGCAAAGGCACGCTGGCCCCGCGCGATGCGCGCGCGCAGCTGCAGCCGCTGATGCCCGAGCAGAGCTGCAACGGCTACTGGCACGGCCAGCCCGGCCTGGACCTGGTCGAGCCGGAAGCCCTGGCCACGGCCTGACCCAGGCTGACGGGGCGCTGCCGCGCCCGGCCGCGGGGCTTGCCAGGAGGCCCCCAACGCGGTCCAATCGAGAAACCACGGCCTCTGCCGGCCCCATGCGCCGGCAGATCCGCGCCGCCTGAACAGGAATGCCATGAACAACCCCACCCCCGCGCCCTTCACCCTGCCTTCGCCGCTGGCCGCGCTGACGTCGCGCCTGCCGGCCTTCCCCGGCTCCCTGCTGCTGGTCACGGCGCTCAACCTGAGCGTGGCGCGCCAGTTGCCGCGGGATGTGGGCGACATGCTGCTGAACAAGCGCCTGCGCATCCATGTGCGCGATGCACGCATCACCTTCGACTTCACCTGGACCGGTGGCGCCTTCGCGCCGCGCGCGCGCCACGCCGACATCGACCTGTGCATCAGCGCCAGCGCGCACGACTTCCTGCTGCTGGCGCAGCGCCAGCAGGACCCGGACACGCTGTTCTTCAACCGCCGCCTGGTCATGGAAGGCGACACCGAACTCGGCCTGGTGGTGAAGAACACGCTCGACGCACTGGAACTGCCCGTGCTCGACCTGCAGCAGTGGACGCCGCGCCAGGTGCTGGCCCGCCTGTCCGCGCTGCGCCCCGGCATGGGGGCGGCACCGGGAGCGCGGCCATGAGCACGGACGCGGGCCCGCTGCCGCTGGTCTATTCCTGCTCGGGCTGCTCCAGCGCCGCGCAGCTGGCCAACCATGTGGCGCTGCGCCTGGACCGCGCTGGCGTGGCCGAGATGTCGTGTATCGCCGGTGTCGGCGGCGACGTGCCCAGCCTGGTGCGCACGGCGCGCTCGGGCCGGCCCATCGTCGCGCTCGACGGCTGCCCGCTCAACTGCGTGCAGGGCTGCCTGGCGCGCCACGGCATCACGGCCGACCGCCACTACCAGCTGCAGCAGTACGGCGTGAAGAAACGCCGCCATGAGGATTTCGATGCCGAGCAGGCCCAGCAGGTGCTGGCCCAGGTGCAGGCCGACCTGCTGGCGCACCCGCTCGGCGCACCGGCGCCGGCCGAGGCGTCCGCGCGGAAGGCCGCATGAGCCTGGACGTGCTGCCCGCCGAGCCGCCGCGCCGCATCATCGTCGGCATCTCCGGCGCCAGCGGAGCGGTGTATGGCGTGCGCCTGCTGCAGGTGCTGCAGGGCTGCGCGGGCGTCCAAGCGCACCTGGTGGTGTCCGACGCCGGGTGGCGCAACCTGCGGCATGAAACGGGCATGGAGCCGGCCGCCGTCGAGGCGCTGGCGCACACCGTGCACGACGCGCGCAACATCGGCGCCACCATTGCCAGCGGCTCGTTCCAGAGCGCGGGCATGGTGATTGCGCCGTGCTCCATGCGCACGCTGGCGGCCGTGGCGCATGGCCTATCGGACAACCTGCTGACGCGCGCAGCCGACGTGGTGCTCAAGGAGCGCCGCCGCCTGGTGCTGATGGTGCGCGAGACACCCCTGCACCTGGGGCATCTGCGCAACATGGTCAGCGTGACCGAGATGGGTGCCATCGTCTGCCCGCCCGTGCCGGCCTTCTACCTGCGCCCGCAGAGCGTGGCCGACATCGTGGACCACAGCGTGGCGCGCACGCTCGACCTGCTGGGCGTGCCGCACACGCTGGCGGCCCGCTGGGCCGGGCTGGCACCGCTCGAGTGAACCCGGGTGCGCACCCGGGTTCTGGCCTGGAGTGCTACCAAATGAATAGCTGCTCGCGCAGTACCATTGGGCGCTAAAGCCCTTTTTTATCCAAATCCCATGCATTACCACGACCTGCGCGACTTCATCCTGCAGCTGGAACAGCGCGGCGAGCTGCGCCGCGTGCGCGAGCCGGTATCGCCCCACCTGGAGATGACGGCGCTGTGCGACCGGGTGCTGCGCGCGGGCGGCCCGGCCATCCTGTTCGAGAACCCCACGGGCCACCACATGCCGGTGCTGGGCAACCTGTTCGGCACGCCCGAGCGCGTGGCGCGCGCCATGGGCGTGGAAAGCATCGCCGGGCTGCGGCCGTTTGGCGAGCTGCTGGCCTCGCTCAAGGAGCCCGAGGCGCCCAAGGGCTTCAAGGAAATGGTGGGCATGGGCAGCCTGCTCAAGACACTGTGGAACATGGCGCCCAAGGAGCGCAGCAGCCCGCCGTGCCAGGAGGTAGTGTGGGAGGGGCAGGATGTGGACCTGGCGCGCCTGCCCATCCAGCACTGCTGGCCGGGCGACGTGGCGCCGCTGGTCACCTGGGGCCTAGTCATCACCCAGGGGCCGCACAAGGCGCGGCAGAACCTGGGCATCTACCGCCAGCAGGTGCTAGGGTCCAACAAGCTCATCATGCGCTGGCTGGCGCACCGCGGCGGCGCGCTCGACTTCCGCGACCACTGCGTGGCCAACCCTGGCCAGCCGTACCCGGTGGCCGTGGCGCTGGGGGCCGACCCGGCGACCATCCTGGGCGCCGTGACGCCCGTGCCCGACAGCCTGTCGGAATACCAGTTCGCCGGCCTGCTGCGCGGCGCGCGCACCGAGGTGGCGCCCGCTTTAGGCGTGCCGCTGCGCGTGCCGGCCAGCGCCGAGATGGTGCTCGAAGGCCATATCCAGCCCGACGCCACGCACGCCAGCGGCTGGGAGCATGCGTTGGAAGGGCCGTATGGCGACCACACGGGCTACTACAACGAGCAGGCCGAGTTCCCGGTGTTCACGGTGGACCGCATCACGCTGCGCAAGGACGCCATCTACCACTCCACCTACACCGGCAAGCCGCCCGACGAACCCGCCGTGCTGGGTGTGGCGCTGAACGAGCTGTTCATCCCGCTGCTGCAGCGCCAGTTCCCCGAAATCGTGGACTTCTACCTGCCGCCCGAGGGCTGCAGCTACCGCATGGCGCTGGTGCGCATCAGGAAGGCCTACCCGGGCCACGCGCGGCGCGTGATGATGGGCGTGTGGAGCCACCTGCGCCAGTTCATGTACACCAAGTTCATCGTCGTGGTGGACGAGGATGTGGACGTGCGCGACTGGAAGGAAGTCATCTGGGCGCTGACCACGCGCATGGACCCGGCGCGCGACACCATGATGGTGGAGCACACCCCCATCGACTACCTCGACTTCGCCTCGCCCGTGAGCGGCCTGGGCAGCAAGATGGGCCTGGACGCCACGAACAAATGGCCCGGCGAGACGCAGCGCGAGTGGGGCCGCACCATCACCATGGACGCCGACGTGACGGCGCGCATGGACGCGCTGTACAAGTCCCTCGGACTGTGATGGCGCCATAAAAAAAGCCGCCCGGCACCCTGAAGGTGCGGGCGGCTTTTCTTTGCGCCTTTACAGCAACGGCTTTGCCGTGGCCTGCGGCGCCGCCATCAGGAAGGCGTCGGAGAAGCAGGCGTCCTCGCCCAGGCCCTGGGCCAGGAAGGCAGGCACGGCGGTTTCCACCATCTTCACCGAGCCGCAGAGGTAGACCTCGTGGCCGCTGAGGTCGGCGAAATCGGCCAGCATGGCCTCGTGCACCAGGCCCGTGCGGCCCGTCCAGCCGTCGCCCTCGGAGGGCTCGGAGACCACTGGCACCACGGTGAAGTTGGGGTGCTCCTGTTGCCACTGCTCGCTCAGCCCCAGCATGTACAGGTCCTTGCGCTGGCGCACGCCCCAGTACAGGCGCATGGGGCGCTGCACGCCGCGCTGGAACGCGTCCTCGACGATGCTCTTGATGGGCGCAAAGCCGGTGGCGCCGGCCACGAACAGGATCGGATGCGTGCTGTCGCGCAGCGTGAAGCTGCCGCGCGGGCCTTCGAAGCGCAGGGTGTCGCCGACCTTCATGCCCTCGAACACGTGGGTGGTGAAGCGGCCGCCGGGGACCAGGCGCACGTGCAGCTCGATCTGGTCGCGGGTGTGCGGCGCGTTGGCGAACGAGAAGGCGCGGCGCTGGCCGTCTTCCAGCAGGATGTCGATGTACTGGCCGGCTTCGAATTCCAGTGCCTTGCCCTCGGGCAGGTCGATGAGCACGCGCATCACGTCCTCAGCCAGGCGCTCCAGGCTCGCCACCGTGCCGGTGTGCACCGCGGCGATGGTGGCCGTTTCGCCGGGGACGAAGCCTTCCACCTCGATGACCACGTCGCCGCGCGGCACGGCGCAGCACATCAGCGCCTTGCCCTGGGCCTTCAGGGCGTCGGGCAGGGCGCTGCGCTGGTAGGGGCGGTGGTCCACTGTGCCGTGCTCCACGCTGCACAGGCACAGGCCGCAGCCGCCGTTGCGGCATTCATAGGGCAGGGCCAGGCCTTCGCGCAGGCCGGCGTCCAGGATGGTCTCGTCGGCGCGCACCTTGAATTCGGCACTGGCGCCCTGCGCACCATGGGCGACGACCAGGTGCTTGCGCTTGTCGCCACGGCGGAACTTCGGCGGCCACCAGGGCAGCAGGGCCAGCACCACGCTGCCACCCACGGTGAGCGCCCAGACCTTGCCCATGGACCATTCGGTGAGCAGCGGCAGGACGGCGAGGTAGAACCAGTCGAGCTTCACGTTGGTCACGGCGATGGCCAGGTTGGCTTGGCCGCCCTGGCTGTCCACGGGCAGCACGATCGACAGCACCAGCATGGACACCAGCAGGCCCACGACGATGGGACGGGGCGGCGTGGTGCGCGCCTTGGGCACGCGCTGCACGTGGATCCACATCACCATCAGCAGGACCAGCGGAATGCCCAGGTGCATGAACGACAGCAGCGTGAAGAAGCGGTCGCCGACGTGGGCGGAGTACACGAAATTGCGCATCAGCGAGCCGCCGAACATGGGCAGCCAGTCGAGCCACTCGAAGCTGGCCACGGTGACGTACTGCGCGAGCTGGTCCCACGGCAGCATGTAGCCGTTAATGCCCGAGGCGTACACCATCCAGATCAGCATCACCCCGGTCACCCACGAGAACCAGCGGAAGCCGTGGTACAGGTTGAAGGCGAAGTAGCGCAGCATGTGCAGCATCATGGTCAGCACCATGGCGTCGGAGGCGTAGCGGTGGATGCTGCGCATGATGCCGCCGGCGAACCATTGGTCGTGTGTCAGCGACATCACCGAGGAGTGCGCGACGGAGACGCCGGTTTCAAAGAAGGCGTAGATGTACAGGCCACTCGCACCCACCACCCAGAACAGGAAGAAGGTGATGGCGCCGAGATGGTAGAGAGGGTTGATGCGGTCGCCGAACGCCGCGTTGAACAGTCCCTCGGCACGCAGGAACAGCCACTGCAGCAATGCCTGGAGTTGTTTCATCGTTGTGTCGTCCGTGATTGGCCTGCGGATGCAGGCGTGTTGCGAATGGCCTTGATCACCACGACGACGAACATCAGTCCGCCGATGATGGCAATCAGGCCGCCCAGGCCCATGAGGCCCATGCCGGCCACTTCAGCGGTGCTGCGCAGCACCTGCTCGGCGCCCGCGACCTTGCGTTGCACGCCGTAGCCGCCCGACCAGACCAGGCCGATGATGTGCATCAGCTGGCCCGCGCCGTAAAGCCAGGGTTGCCAGGTGGCCAGGCGCCCTTGCGGCGCGCTGTAGCCCAGTGCCGGAAGCACCTTGTAGACCACGCCCATGAGCGCCAGCGTGACGCCCACGATGCAGCCGTGGTAGTGCGCGGGGATGCGCACGTTGCTGCCGTTGATGAAGACGCCGATCACGCCGCCCGCTGCGAACAGCAGCACGGAGGACAGCAGCGCGGCGCGCAGCGGACGCATGGTGTCGTCCGCCAGGCGGTGCCCCAGCATGGCAAAAGCCACGGCCAGGCCCACCGGCACGATGGCCGGGCCGCCGCCCACGCGCATGGCCCAGGTCAGCAGGTTGCGGTGCTCCACCGAGGCGACGTCATAAGCAAGGTAGGCGTAGGGGGTGATGAACACCCCCACCAGCGCCAGGCCGAACATCATCAGCGTGACGCGCGGGCTCAGCGGCACGCGGGCGCCGCAGGCGTGCGCCAGCCAGAGCCAGCCCACCAGCATGAGCAGCGTCCAGGTGAATTGCAGCGCGTGGCCACCGCCCCAGAACAGGATCTCGTAGTAGGCCTTGCCGTCGAGAGACGGCGGCACCACGGCGCAGGACCATGCGAAGGACAGCAGGGCCACGGCCGTGGCCACGGCGGCGGCATTGATGCCGAAGCTCAGGGCGCCCTGGCCGCCAAAGCCCAGGCCCAGGCGCGGGGCGGACACCATGCCGCGCAGCACCAGCACGCCCACGCCGAGCCCGAACACCACCAGTCCGCCGAGGAACAGGCGCGAGGACAGCACCGGGATGTAGTTGGCCATGATGGGCGCGCCCGGATCGAGGAAGGGCGCGAGCGACATGGCTGCGGTGCCGGCAGCGGTGATCCACAGTGCCAGCCAGCCCCAGCCGACGGCGCGCTCGGTGCCGTTCAGGCTCCAGAGCAGGCCGCCGAGCGCGACGAACCAGACGAGCACCGACAGGTCGACGTGCAGCACCAGCGAGATGTGGAAGAAATCGGCGGCCGGCAGCAGCTGGTTGATGCCCGGCGTGCGCGAGAACACCAGCAGGATGGAGAACAGGCCGGAGCCGATCAGCGCCAGCAGGCCGAGCCAAAGCCAGCCACGGGCGAGCGCGCAGCGTGCGTCCTGGGGAACGGCCAGGTCGTATTCGGCCTGCGCCTGCGTCGCTGGCAGGGGCCGGCGGGCAGCGCCGTGGCCGAGTGAATGGCTGGAGGCGGTGCTCATGACAGGATGATCCCGCCCCGATCGGCGTCGAAGTCGATCACCAGCACCTGCGCGGGCTTGAGGGTGACGGTGGAATCGTGCTGGTGCGTGAAGCCTTCCACCGTCTTGTTGTCCTTCATGCGCACGGTGACGCGGTGCTCGCCCGCCGGCACGTTGACGCTGTGGTAGACCGTGGAGGCACCGTCTTTCGACAGGCCCGAGGGCATGGCAGTGCGCTCAAGCACCGTCTTGCCGTCGATGGCCACTTCGATCCGTACGGGCGAGCGCTCCCGCTCGCACTTCATGGGCGCGCGCATGTTGGGCGCGAGCTTGGCCAGTTCTTCCTTGGTGTAGGGGCGGCAGTCGGCGACGCGCACCCCGTGGTGGATGAAGCTGACCTTGATGAGGGCGTGGTCGGCCTCCAGCGGGTGGTACACGGGCCAGCGTGAGAACACGCCGATGGCCAGCGCGAAGCAGCCGTACAAAAGGGCCTGGCCGGTCCAGGTGAGAGTTCGGTTCATGGGGTGCTCTCCAGAGGCAATGGTTGTTCGGTGGCGGCGGTACGCGCGCGCAGTTCGTTGAGGGCGCGGGACAGGGTGGGCTCGTCGCCGCGGTCGGCCCAGACGGTGGTCCAGCACTCGGGTGGCACCGAGGCGCGCAAATGGGGTTCGCGCGTGCCTCGCAGGCGCTCCTCGGTCCAGCGCTGGCCGAGGCGGAATTCGCAGGCTTCGGCGCGGCAGCCACTGACCACGACGCCGTCGGCGCCGCCGCGCAGGGCGTATTCGATGAAGGACGGCGGCAGCATGCCGGCGCACACCAGGCTGAATTGGAGCACGTCCGGGGCGGCCGTGGACGCGGTGCGCGCGCCCTGGTCGCAGCCGAAGACCACGTAGCGGCGCGGCCCAGGCATGGCGGCCAGGCCCTGCAGCAGGCGTTCGCGCAGGTCGTGGATGGGCCACTGCGGCATGTCGATGCCGGTCAGCAGCCGCTCCGTGCTGCGGAAGGGGGTGGAAGACGGGCAGGAGCCGACGCAGATGCCGCAGCTGGCGCACAGGTCGGCGTCGACGACGGCCAGCTCCACGCCGCGGCGGCCGTTGGTGTGCGGCACCATGGTGATGGCGGAGTAGGGGCAGTCGTCGAAGCAGCGGCGGCAGCCGCTGCAGTTGTCGGGGTCGACCTTCGCGACCGGTGGCCGGCGGGCCGGCAGCAGGGGCAGCGCCACCAGCCCGGCGAACGCAGCGACGAGCAGGGCCCAGGCCGTGAGGTCGGAGGTGGAAGCGGCCAGCGGATGGATGAAAAGCAGAATCCAGTCCAGCTGCAGGCTTTGCGGCACGGTGGCCAGGTTGGCCGGGCCCTGGCTCTGCACCGGCAGCACAAGTGCCAGCACCAGCAGCGTGGCCGTGGTGCCCAGGGCCATGGCGCGCGGTGGGAACACGCGGGCGTAGCTGATGCGCTGGATGTGGAACCACAGGCCGAACACCATCAGCAGCGGCATGCCCAGGTGCACGAAGACGAACAGCGTGAACAGGCGGTTCAGGTTGCCGTCGCTGAGGAAATTGCGGGCCAGGGGCGACGCGAGGAAGGGCAGCGCATCGAACCATTCCGCCGTGGCCACGGCCGAGAACTGGCCCAGGCGGTCCCAGTTGAGCCAGAAGCCGCCGATACCGCAGACGAAGGCCAGCGCGATCAGCGGCACTCCGGTGAGCCAGGGCACAGCGCGGAAGCCCTTGTAGCGGCCCAGCACCCATTCGCGCGCCAGGTGCGCGAACATCACGATGACGAAGCCGTCGGCGGCGTAGCGGTGCAAGCCGCGCAGTGCGGTGCCGAGCATCCACGGCACCTGGGCGAGGCCATGGATCGAGGGGTAGGCGCCGGCCGCCGAGGTGTCGAGCACCACGTACAGCACCACGCCGGTGACGACCAACAGCCAGAAGAGCAGGAAGCCCAGCGCCCCGAGCTGCTTGAGCGGGTTGAGCGCGGCGCCGAAGGGCGCGTCAAAGGCATGCTCGATGGCTCGGTAGGCCTCAGCGATGCGGGGAACCGGGGGATTGGTCGGCTGAACGGGATGGTCTTCGCGGACGAAGACTGAACCAGAGGGCATTGAACGGCGGGCGACTCAGACGCGGCGCGCCCCTTTCGAGCGGGCGGCGGCACGCATGGAGCGCCACTCGTTGATCATGAAAATCAGCATGAGAACAAAGAAGGTCACGCCGCCCGCGATCTGGATGGGCAGGGTGTAGTCGACGCGGTAGGAACCTGTTTTGGGATCGTATACGGTGCACAGGATGCGCACACGGTCCATCAGATTATCCAGCATCGTGGCGGGCTCGACGGGAGCGCCGCTCAACAGCAGCTTGATGGGCTCGCCGATTTCGGCGGGCTTGATGTTGTCGCCGTAAATCTGGCGCACGATGCGGCCGTCGGCGTCAAGCAGAGAGACCTGTAGCACATGGTCGAAACCGGCCGGTGTGGCGGCGTAGACAAAGCCGAAATCCCTGGAAATATCGCCGACGGTCTTCATCGACGGGCTCAGGAATTCCCAGCTGGGCTGGTTGATCTGGTACTGCGCAGCGAAGGCCTTGAGCGCTTGGGGGGAGTCGTCGGGCTGGTTGAAGCCGATGCTCACCACGTTGAACTGGTTGGGGCCAAAGACCTTCTGCAGGCCTTGCACGGTTTCCTGCAGGGAGCGCGTGGTGGTGGGGCAGACCTGGAAGCAGCCGGTGTAGATGAAGCTCACCAGCAAGGGCTTGCCGCGGTAGGAGGACAGGCGCACCGGCCGGCCTTCGCGGTCCAGCAGGGTGTGGTCGCCGATTTTCTGTCCGACCACGGCCTGGCTGGTGCGCAGGGCCTGGTCGCGGTCCAGGCCCATGTCGCTGGACGACGAGGCCTGGGAGGAATGGGGCAGCAGCAGGCCCAGTGCGAGGCACAGCACCGCCGCGAGGCGTCCGGAAAGGAAGGCTGTGGCACGCATGGGGGAAATCCCGCTGCTGGGAGGGTTAGCGCATGAAGCCGTCAATGCAGGCAGCGACCAACAGGACGCTCAGCTGCACCAGCGATGCGAAGAAGGAACCCATGGCGGTGGCACGGTTCGTGTCGCGTGCCAGCAGCCAGGATTTGTGGACGAAATGCAGTCCGCCAGCGAGAGCGCCGACGGCGTAGACCGGGCCTGCGCCGAAGCCGAGGGGCAGCAGCGAGGCGACGAACAGGGCCACCGTGCTGACCAGGACCGTGCGCGCGGCACGTTCCGGGCCCACGACGACGGGCAGCATGGGCACGCCTGCTTCGGCGTAGTCGGCGCGGTTGGCAATGGCCAGGCTCCAGAAGTGGGGCGGAGTCCAGAGGAACAACACAAGCGCCAGCAGCATGGGCAGGGGGCCTGGCAGGGGGTCAATGGCAGCTGCACCGGCGAGCACCGCGAAGCTGCCGGCAAGGCCGCCAATCACGATGTTCATGGCGCTGCGCCGCTTCAGCCACAGGGTGTAAACCACACCGTAGAAGAAGGCACCGAGGAAGACATACAGCGCGGCCATGCCGTTCAGCACCAGCCACGTTGCCACCACCGCACCCGTCAACAGCATGGCCATGAGGGCCAGCCAGGCAGGGTGGTGGGGCAACGCGCCGGTGGCGAACGCGCGGCTGCGCGTGCGTGCCATCAGACGGTCGCTTTCATGCTCGACATACTGGTTGAATGCACCTGCGCTCGCCGACGCGATGAGCACCGACAGCGCCAGCACGAGCACCTGCGCAAGGCTAGGTGCCGGGCCTGGCGAAACTGCCATGCCCACGAGCGCGGTAATCATGATCAGCACGCCGATGCGCAGCTTGAACAGCGAGATGACGTCGCGCGTCATCTGCGCTGCGCTGCGCCCTGCGGGCTTGAGCGTGGTGGTGTGCATTGCGCAGTATCCGCTTAGCTGAGGCCCCAGAGCTGACCGAGGTACTTCCAGTTGATGAAGTAGTACAGCACGAAGGTCACCAGGAAGAACACGGCCAGCACGAAGGTGCCAGGGGCCACGAAACCTGCGGAACCGTACGTCTGGGCAGCAGCGGTGGGTGCAGCGCGCATCACCGGGGTGAACTTGGCGCTCACGGGGCCGGTGTCGAGCTTCTTGCCCCACAGGAGGGAGCCGACGGTGATGTAGATGTAGATCGCGCCGCCAACGATGGCCACGAGGCCGCCGATGCCGACCAGGCCCATCATCAGGTAGGCAGCGCCGGGCCATTCATAGGCCAGAGCCGCGCCACTGAAGGCCATGTCCCAGTGACGGCGGGAAACGCCCAGCGTGCCGGCGCCCATCATCACGAGGCAGAAGAAGTACATCGCGAAGCCGAAGAGGTACGGCTGGATCTTGGCCAGGCCGGGGTTGATCATCTCGCGGCGGAACAGCACGGGGATCAGGAAGTACGTCAGCGACATGAAGGTCAGCGTCGTACCCACGACCACGGTGGCGTGGAAGTGGCCAGGCACGTAGATGGTGTTGTGGATCAGCAGGTTCAGCTGTTCGGTACCCATCATCACGCCGGTAATGCCACCCAGGAAGCCGAAGCCCACGATGGAGATGAACACGCCGGAGAACACGGGGTTGCCCCAGGGTGCCTTGCGCAGCCACTCGAACAGACCCTTGTCGTAGCCGCGTGCGCGCTGGGCCACTTCCATGGCGCCAGGGATCGACAGGGCGTGGATCATCGAGGCCAGAACGGCGAAGTACATGAAGTAGCTGGTGTTCACCACTTTCCACTCGGTGCTGATGCCGGGGTCGGCAAGCAAGTGGTGGGCGCTGGCGAGTTGCAGGAACAGGATGTACAGCAGGAAGGCGCCACGGCTGACGCGCTCGGACATGGGCTTGGCGCCGAAAGCGATAGCGGCCACGGCGTACCAGATCGAGATGTGTGCGGACACGTTGATCTGTTGCGACGAGTGACCGAAAGCCCACCAGATGGTGCGGTAGATCAGCGGATCGACTTCGGTGATGAGGCCGATGGACATCAGGAAGGTCGGGATCAGGATGATCGCGCCCGAGGAGATCGTGAACACGGCGATGATGGCTGCGGTGATGGCACCGAAGGTCACCAGAGGCACCGAGCCTTCATACGTCTTCTCGCGCTTGGCGACGACCAGCGTGCCGAAGAACACGAAGCAGGCCACCAGTGCGCCGACGGCGAACAGGATCAGGCCCAGGTAGAACGACCAGTGCGCCATCATCGGCACATACGAGGTCATCATCACGCTGGAGCCGCCCTGGAACACCGAGACGTTGTTCATCACGGCACCGACCAGCATCAGCACAAAGGCCAGCCAAGCGATCTTGGGCGTGGCGATCCGGCATCGCAGGAGCGTTGACGAGGCGAAATACAGAACAGCGACTTCGAAGAAGATGATCCAGAAGATCAGCATGTCGATGCCGTGGGCCGTGAGCACCATGTAGAAGGTGTCGGCGGCGAGCCAGTGAACGGCGGGCCAGCGGGTGAGCACCACGCCGATGGCCAGGAGACCGCCCACCAGCAGCGCCACGACGGCGACGAAGGCGTTGGCGATCATCAGTTTCTCGGCATTCGCCTCGAATTGCAGGCCCGAGCGCGGGCAGGTGCGGTAGGTAGTAGCAGTAGTCATGTCAGTTCCTCCGCCCTGTTACTTCACGTACATGCGGCCCACCATCGAGTGGTGGTTGATACCGCAGTATTCGTTGCAGACGATGGAGAAGGTGCCCGATTCGTTCGGCGTGAGCTTGATCACGTGCTCGTAGCCCGGCACCACTTGGATGTTGATGTTGGTGGGCTGCAGGGAGAAACCATGGTTGTAGTCCATGGAGGTCAGGTGCAGCTTGTAGGTCTTGCCCTTTTCCAGTTCCAGGATGGGCCACCAGTTCCACAGACGGCCGATCACATAGATATCGCTGCCTTCGGGCGGATGCACGACGGGGATGTTCTGGTCGGTTTCGGTGCGGACGGTGTATTTGTCCACCATGGCCTGGGTGGCGGCGGTGAACTTGTCGGGGGTCGTCTTGTAGGTTTCGGTGGACAGGTTCTGCTTACCGTAAACGTGCCACAGCACCATCATGAAGAACATGACCATGCACCAGACGAAGGCGATGCCGATCCAGACGGCTTCCAGGCGGTCCAGCGGGTGTTTCCACCAGAGGCGCTCTGAGGGGGGGAGGATTGCGCTCATGTTGAAAAAGCTCCTGTTACTTGGCCGCTGGGATGGTCAAAATATCGATGACACCCCACAGGTTGTACACAACCATAGGGATCATCACGCCCAGGAACAGCAGCAGGAACGGGTTGTCCAGCAGCTGTTGCATGAGCGGAACTTTTTCATTCTCGTCTTCATGGTGGTTCATATCTTCTCCTTGGTAAACCTGAAAGTACCTTACATTCTTGACCTGAAACGTCAAGAAAAGCATGATTTGAATCAATAGTTTGGGGGTGCTACATAGGTATAGGGGCCCGCAACAGGATGTAAAAACATGCTGCAAAACCGCATTTCCAGTATGTAGCGTGCATCTTTCGGTAGTCCTCCCCCCCTGTCCACTTTCTTGGGCGCCAGTGGCGTCCTCTGTGTTTTTTTGACAACGGATTTTCATGAAAACCTTGCACGTACCCGGTTCTGCAGATAGCAACTCCGCTTCGGCAGGCCGGCGACTGGAACTGCTGCGCCGCATGGCCTGGGTGTGCGCCGTGATGGTGCTGGTCATTACCAGTCTGAGCGCTTTCATCCGCCTGTCCAAGGCAGGGCTGGGCTGCGAGCCCTGGCCGCAGTGCTACGGCCAGGAACTGCGCACGCAGCAGCAGGGGGAGCCCGCGGCAGAGGTCGGCACCGCCACGGCCGCTGCCCGTTTGGCCCACCGCATCATCGCTTCGAGCGCCCTGGTGCTGGTGCTGGTGATGGTCATGGCGGCGCTGGCCTCGCGCCCGGCGCTCTGGCCGCAGGGGCGCATGGCCCTCGGGTTGCTTCTGCTGGCGCTGTTCCTTGCCGTGCTGGGCCGCTGGACGGCTAACGCACGCATACCGGCCGTGACGCTTGGCAACCTGCTGGGCGGCTTTGCAATGTTCGCGCTCAGCGTGTGCATGGCCCTGGCCGCCGGCCGGACGCAGGCGTCCCGCGTGGCGCACGCCACGGCCCAGGCGCCCATGGTGCGCTGGGGCTGGCTGGCCGCCGCCGTGCTGGTTCTCAACGTGGCGCTAGGCGGCATGGTCAGCGCCGGAAATGCTGGATTGAGCTGTGCCGAGCTTTCCGGCTGCGACCTCAGCCAGGGCTCCTGGCAGGCACTCGACCCGTGGCATGAGCCGCGCATCGACGCCGCCCAGCCCCATCACCCGGCCGGTGCCTGGGTCCATGCGCTGCACCGCGCCGGGGGGCTTGCGGTGGTTGTCGTGCTGTTGGCGCTGGGCGCCGCGGCCTGGCGCGCTGGCCGCCGGGGCGCGGCCGCCGCCGTGTTCGGTCTGCTCGCCCTGCAGGCGGCGCTGGGTGTGGGGCTCGTGCTGGGCAGCCTGCCGCTGGGTGTGGCGCTGGCGCACAACGTGGTGGCGGCGCTGTTGCTGGCCGTGGTGCTGGGCCTGGCCACCGTGGGGTCACGTTCCGCACCAGCGCTGTCACCTGCGTTGTGACGGCGGTCCTGCCGCTCTTCCACAATGCGGCATGGACTTCGCTCATTCCCCCCAGGCGCTGGCCTTGCGCGAGCGCCTGGACGCCTTTCTGCAGCGCTACCTGCTGCCCCATAACGCCGCCTGGCACCGTTCGGTGCAGGAGGGCGTGTACCCGCCGCCGTTCCTCGACGACCTGAAGGCGCTGGCGCGCGACGAAGGCCTGTGGAACCTGTTCCTGCCCGGCCTGCGGGACGGGGAGCCCGGCACCCGCCTCTCCAACCTCGACTACGCGCCGCTGGCCGAGTCCATGGGCCGGCTGCCCTGGGCGGCCGAGGTTTTCAACTGCAGCGCGCCGGACACCGGCAACATCGAACTGCTGCACCGCTTCGCCAGCGATGCGCAGCGCCAGCAGTGGCTCGTAGCGCTGCTCGACGGCCGCATCCGTTCTGCCTTCGCCATGTCCGAGCCCGACGTGGCCTCGTCCGACCCGACCAATCTGCAGACCACGGTGCGGCGCGAGGGCGACGAGCTGGTGGTCAGCGGCCGCAAGTGGTTCATCACCGGCGCGGCGCATCCGCACTGCCGGCTGCTGATCGTCATGTGCCGCAATGCCGGCGAAGAGGGGGCCGGCGCGCACCGTCAGCACAGCATGGTGCTGGTGCCGCTCGACGCTCCGGGCGTGCAGGTGCTGCGCAACATCGCCGTGCTGCAGCACCATGCGCCCGAGGGCCACTGCGAGATCCTTCTGCAGGGCGTGCGCGTGCCCGTCAGCCACCTGCTGGGCGGCTGGGGCGACGGCTTTGCCATGGCGCAGGCGCGCCTGGGACCGGGGCGCGTGCACCACTGCATGCGCACCATCGGCCAGTGCGAGCTGGCCCTGGCACTGGCCGCCGAGCGCGCGCTGGAGCGCCAGACCTTCGGCCGTTACTTGGCTGACCACGCCAACGTCCAGGACTGGCTGGCCGAGTCGCGCATCGAGATCGATCAGGCGCGCCTGCTGGTGCTGCAGACGGCCTGGCTGCTGGACCAGGGCGACGCGGTGGACGTGGCGCGCACGCGCGCCCAGGTGGCCGCGATCAAGGTGGTGGCTGCGCGCCTGCAGACCCGCGTGGTCGACCGCGCCATGCAGGTGTTTGGCGCCATGGGCCTGTCGCCCGACACGCCGCTGGCGCAGTTCTGGTCGTGGGGGCGCGCGCTGCACCTCATGGACGGCCCCGACGAAGTGCACCTGCGCAGCGTGGCGCGGCACGAGCTGGGACTGGCGCGCGCGCGCATGGGGGCAAGTGCCGCCTGGTTCACCACGCCCGAGCAAATGCGCGCGCCGCCGCGCCTGCGCTGACACGCCCCTGCCGCATGGGCCGGCGCGGCCCGTGCCTCGCTAGATTTCCGGCCAGGTGCCGTGCGCCTCTGCCAGGGCCCGCGCCGCAGCGGCGTCCGGCGCCACGCCATGCACCACCACGCGGTTGCGGCCGCAGGCCTTGGCCAGGTAGAGCGCCTCGTCGGCCCGCTCGAGCACGTGTTCCACCGTTTCGCCGGGCTCCCCGAGCGCCAAGCCCACGGACACGGTGGCGCGCAGCGAGCCGCCGGACGTAGGCGTCTCCATGGTCTGAACAGCCAGGCGTACGCGGTCGAGCAGGGCGCTGGCATGCGCGGCCTCGGTGTCGTAGAGCATGAGCACGAACTCCTCGCCGCCCCAGCGCGCCAGCACGTCGGTGCCGCGCAGCGTGGACTGCGCGGTGGCGGCGAACGAGCGCAGCACCTGGTCGCCCACGGCGTGGCCGTGGGTGTCGTTGATGTGCTTGAAATGGTCCAGGTCGAGCAGCGCCAGGATCAGCGGGCGCGCATTGCGCAGGCAGCGCTGCTGCTCCACGGCCATCAGCTCGGCCATGCGGCGGCGGTTCACCAGCCCGGTCAGCTCGTCGTGCGTGGCGAGGTGCCCGATCTGCGCGAGCGCGTCGGTGAGCGCGTGTTTCTGCCGCGTCAGGCGGCGGCGGATGTGCTGCAGACGGATGGCGATGAAGGTGCTGCCCACGAGCACCAGCACGATCATGGCGGCGTAGGCCAGTTCCAGCGCCGGCTTGCGGCCCGGTTCGTCCATCCAGGCCACGGCGGCGAACGCGGCGGCAAACACGCCCAGCGCGAACAGCATGTTGGCCGCTAGTTGGCGGGGCGACATGCCGAAGATGCCGAACATCAGCACCAGTGACAGGATCACCGGCGTGATGCCGCGCGCCTCGCCCAGGATGGCGTAGCCGGCGGCATTGCACGCCAGCGCGTAGCGGATCTGAAACTGGGTCAGCGACGGGTCGCGCAGCCGCAACGACCAGCCGCTGCGGATGGCCGCCATCTGCACCGCGAGGCCCGCGAGCGTGACCAGCGTCCACCAGCCGACCCAGTCCTGGCGCGCCAGGCCGGCCATGGCCATGAGGTTCACGATGGCGGCGCAGCACAGCATCAGCAGCGAGGCGAACCCCGCCATCGCCATGCGGATGCGCTGGTGGGGATCGGTGGTCAGCAGCCAGTCGGCCATCGCGCTCCAGAGCGCACCATGGGGCATGCAGTGCTTCCTGAAAAGGGTGCGGACAAACCGGGGTAGAAACCCTTTGAAGAGGGGGCTGGCCCGGCGCTCGCTGATTTTAGAGGCCTGGGTGCGGAATCAGTTTCACACCCGTCGCGCAGGGGCCCCCTGTGTGCGCCGTCAGCCGTCAGCGGCAGGTGCTAAACCGTGCGCCCAACATGGCGCCGCTCGAAGTGGCGGCCGATGTGGTCGCACACCCGGTCGCACAGCATGTCCACCGAGCTGTCGGCCCGGCGGTAATAGGCGTTCTGGCCCCGCATCTCGCGCAGTACCAGGCCGTGGCGCGTCAGCAGCGCCAGGTGGCGCGACGCATTGGCCATGCTGCAGCCACACAGCTGGGCCAGCTCGCCCACATTACGTTCCCCCTGGCCCAGCCACTGCAGGATCTGCAGCCGGGTGGGCTCGCCCAGCGCCCGGAAATAGTCCGCCACCTGTTCCAGCACTGCATCGGGAAGCTGGCGCAGGGTGTCGCACGCTGGAGGAGCAGCGGTGGGCGTCATGGTCAGTAGGGATTGCAAATCAACTGATTGACTATTTAGTTAGTTGCGCAAATAATAGCGCAACACTCCCCGACTGACCAGCCCCGCCCGACAGACGGGGCAAGCCACGAAAGAACGACCATGCAGAAGATTCCAGCCATGCTGAGGGCTCTGGCCGTGTTGCTGCCCCTGACCATGGCGGGTGCCGCTGGAGCGACCGACCTGGCCACCGCGCCAGCGCAGGCCGCAGCGTTGCAGGGCCGCACGGGGTACGACGGCGTGGTCGAGGCTGTGCGCCAGACGGTGCTGGCCGCGCAGGTGCCGGGCGCGGTGGTCGAGCTGAACGTCAAGGCCGGCGACCGGGTGAAGGCCGGCCAGTTGCTGCTGCGCCTCGATGCCCGCGCCGCCGACCAGGGCGCCGCCGCGAGCGACGCGCAGGTGCAGGCCGCCCGCGCTGCCTTGGATGTGGCAACGCGCGAATACGAGCGCCAGAAGCAGCTGTACCAGAAGAAATACATCAGCCAGGCCGCGCTGGAGCGGGCCGAGTCCGAGTTCAAGGCCACCAGCGCCCAGGTCGCGGCGCAGATGGCGCAGGCCGGCGCGGCGCGCACCCAGACCGGGCTGCACACCGTGCGCGCGCCCTACGCGGGCGTGGTGGCCGAGGTGCCGGTGGCGCTGGGCGACATGGCCATGCCCGGGCGGGCCCTGGTGACGCTGTACGACCCCACCGCGCTGCGCGTGACGGCCTCGGTGCCGCAGTCGGCGGCGGGCGGCGTGTCGGCCGAGGCTGTGCGCGTCGAGCTGCCCGGCCTGGGGGCCGAGCGCCAGTGGCCGCGCGCCGAGCGTGTGCAGGTGCTGCCCACGGTGGATGCCGCCACGCACACGGTGCAGGTGCGCGCCGAACTGGGTGCCGGGCCGGACGGCGTGGCCCCCGGCATGTTCGCGCGGCTGTGGCTGCCCGCCACGGCCAATGGCGCGGCGGGCAAGACCGTGACCGTGCCCAGCAGCGCCATCGTGCGCCGCGCCGAGATGACCGGCGTGTATGTGCGGGGCGAGGGTGGCAAGCCCCTGCTGCGCCAGGTGCGCCTGGGGCGCGCCGAGGGCGACAGCGTCGAGGTGTTGAGTGGCGTGGCACCGGGCGAGCCGGTGGTGGTTGATCCGCAGTCCGCGCTGCGCGCGCGCTGAAAGGCCGGACATGCAGGACAAGGACCGCCAGACCATGGGTATCTCGGGCCGCATCGCGGCCTTCTTCCAGGCCGCGCAGATCACGCCGCTGCTGGCGCTGGTGGCGCTGCTGCTGGGCATCTTCGCGGTGCTGGTGACGCCGCGCGAGGAAGAGCCGCAGATCAACGTCACCATGGCCAATGTGCTGGTTCCGTTCCCGGGCGCCAGCGTGCGCGACGTGGAGCAGATGGTGGCCATCCCCGCCGAGCAGGTGCTCGCGCAGATCAGCGGGGCTGAGCACGTGATGTCGGTCTCGCGCCCCGGTGTGGCCATCATCACCGTGCAGTTCAAGGTGGGCGTGCCGCGCACCGAGGCGCTGGTGCGCCTGTATGACACCGTGAATTCCAACGCCGACTGGCTGCCCAAGGGCCTGGGCGTGCTGGACCCGATCATCAAGCCCAAGGGCATCGACGATGTGCCCATCGTCACCCTCACGCTGCACAGCGCGAACCCTGGCACGGCCGCCTACGACCTGGAGCGCGTGGCGCACAGCGTCGAGGCCGACCTCAAGCGCGTGCCCGGTACGCGCGAGGTCACCACCCTCGGCGGCCCGGGCCGCGCCGTGATGGTAGAGATGGACCCGGCGCGCATGGCCGGCATGGGCGTCACCGTGGCCGACCTGCGCCAGGCCCTGCAGTCGGCCAACCTGGGCCTGCCCGTGGGCGAGCTGCTGGGGGCCAACCGTGCCGTGGCCATCGAGTCGGGCGCCTTCCTGCGCAACGCGGACGAGGTGGCCGAGCTGGTGGTGGGTGTGCGCGCCGGCAAGCCGGTGTTCCTGCGCGAGGTGGCCAGCGTGCGCGACGGGGCGCCGCCGGCCAGCCGCTACGTGTGGCACGGCACGGCGGGCGAGAACGCGGCCGAAACGCCGGCCGTCACCATCGCCATCACCAAGAAGCCGGGTGAGAACGCCATCGATGTGGCCAATGCCGTCATGGCGCGCGCCGAGGCGTTGAAGAACGCGGTCATCCCGGCCGATGTGCAGGTGAGCGAAACGCGCAACTACGGCGCCACCGCCGACGACAAGGCCAAGAAGCTCATCCAGAAGCTGCTGTTCGCCACGGCCTCCGTGGTGGCGCTGGTGTTCATCGCCCTGGGCCGGCGCGAGGCCGCCATCGTGGGCACCGCCGTGGTGCTCACGCTCACCGTCACGCTGTTCGCCTCCTGGGCCTGGGGCTTCACGCTCAACCGCGTGTCGCTGTTCGCGCTGATCTTCTCCATCGGCATCCTGGTGGACGACGCCATCGTCGTGGTCGAGAACATCCACCGCCACCAGCAGCTGCATCCCGGCAAGACGCTGGCGCAGATCATCCCCGGCGCGGTGGACGAAGTGGGCGGCCCCACCATCCTGGCCACGCTCACCGTCATCGCCGCGCTGCTGCCCATGGCCTTCGTGAGCGGTCTCATGGGGCCGTACATGAGCCCCATCCCCATCAACGCCAGCATGGGCATGCTGCTGTCGCTGGCCATTGCCTTCGTCGTCACGCCCTGGCTGGCCCGCCTGTGGATGAAGGCACACCATGGCGACGCGCACGGCGCGCAGGCCGCGCCCGCCGGCATGGCGGCGAGCATCACCCCGCTGTTCACGCGCGTCTTCACGCCGCTGCTCGACGAAGCATCCGGCACGCGCAACCGCCGCCTGCTAGGCCTGGGCATCGCGCTGCTCATCGCGCTGTCGGTCGCCTTGCCCGCCGCCGGGCTGGTGCTGCTCAAGATGCTGCCGTTCGACAACAAGTCCGAATTCCAGGTGGTGGTGGACATGCCCGCCGGCACCCCGGTGGAGCAGACGGCCGCCGTGCTGCGCGAACTGGGCGCGCACCTGGCCACCGTGCCCGAAGTGACCGACTACCAGGCCTACGCCGGCACGGCCGCGCCCATCAACTTCAACGGCCTGGTGCGCCAGTACTACCTGCGCGCGGGTGGCGAGGTGGGCGACATCCAGGTCAATCTGGTGGACAAGGCGCACCGCAAGGACCAGAGCCACGCCATCGCCACGCGCGTGCGCCCGGCGTTGCAGGCCATCGGCCAGCGCCACGGCGCCAACGTGAAGGTGGTCGAGGTGCCGCCGGGCCCGCCGGTGCTCGCGCCCATCGTGGCCGAAATCTATGGCCCCGAGGCCGAGGGCCGGCGCCAGGCGGCAAAGGCCGTGCGCGCGGTGTTCGAGAAGACGCCGGGCCTGGTGGACGTGGACGACTCCAGCATCGCACAGGCCCCGCGAACGCTGCTGCTGGTGGACCGCCGCAAGGCGGCCATGCTGGGCGTGCCGCAGCAGGCCATCGTGACCACGCTGCGCGCCGGCCTGGCTGGCGAGGCCACGGCCTACCTGCACGACCAGAGCAAGTACCCGGCCGCCGCCACGCTGCAACTGCCGCCCCAGATGCACGGCGACCTGGCCGCGCTGCTGCAACTGCGTGTGCGCTCGGCCTCGGGCGCGCTGGTGCCGATCCGCGAACTGGTGACGGTGAGCGACACCCAGCGCGAGCAGCCCGTCTTCCACAAGGACCTGCTGCCCGTGAACTTCGTCGTGGCCGACATGGCCGGCAAGGTGGACAGCCCGCTCTACGGCATGTTCGGCATGCGCGGCGAGATCGCCCAGCTCGCCATGCCCGACGGCGGGCAGATCGAGGAATATTTCATCCGCCAGCCCAGCGACGCCTGGCGCGGCTACGCCCTCAAGTGGGACGGCGAGTGGCAGATCACCTACGAGACTTTCCGCGACATGGGCGCCGCCTATGCCGTGGGCCTCATCCTGATCTACCTGCTGGTGGTGGCGCAGTTCGGCAGCTACCTCACGCCGCTCATCATCATGGCGCCGATCCCGCTGACCATCATTGGCGTGATGCCGGGCCACGCGCTGCTGGGCGCCCAGTACACGGCCACCAGCATGATCGGCATGATCGCACTGGCCGGCATCATCGTGCGCAACTCCATCCTGCTGGTGGACTTCATCAACCTGCAGGTGCGGGAGGGCAAACCCTTCCGGGACGCCATCGTCCAGTCGGCCATCACGCGCGCCCAGCCCATCCTGCTGACCGGGCTGGCGGCCATGCTCGGGGCCTTCTTCATCCTGGACGACCCGATTTTCAACGGCCTGGCGATCTCGCTGATCTTCGGCATCTCTGTCTCCACCGTGCTCACGCTGGTGGTCATCCCCATCCTCTACTACGTGGCCTACCGCCACCGCCAGGGCGCGCTGCGCGGTACGCCCGTGGCGGATGCGGTGCATTGAAAACGATAGCTGCTCGCGCAATACCAGCAAGGGCTAGCGGCAAATTTCATTCAAACTTTCAGGAGCAAGCAATGGACACTTCCTACACCGACCTCACCCGGGGCATCTCCGCCGAACTCGGCCGTCTGCGCGGCGAGATTCCCGACGCTCTGCACGCCTTCAGCGCGCTGGGCAAGGCGGCCTGCGCCGAGGGCGCGCTGGACAAGAAGACCAAGGAGCTGATCGCCGTGGCGCTGTCGGTGGCCGCGCGCTGCGACCCGTGCGTGGGCTTCCACACCCAGGCCCTGGTCAAGCTTGGCGCCACGCGCGCCGAACTGGCCGAGACGCTGGCCATGGCGGTCTATATGGGCGGCGGTCCGTCGCTGATGTACGCCGCCAAGACCTCGGCCGCTTTCGATGAATTCAGCGCCGCTGCGGCCGCCGCCGCGCCGGCCTCGGCCTGATGTGCCCCTGCTGGGCCCGCCACGGCGCGAGCTTTGTGCGCTGGACTCAGACGCTGTGGGCACGCTGGAGGTAAGCGATATGCGACGAATTTTTCACACCACCCTGCTGGCGCTGGCATGCAGCGCCCCCGCCGCCTGGGCCACCGACCTGCTGCAGGCCTGGCAGGCCGCGCAGCAGAACGACCGCGAACTGGCCGTGGCGCGCGCCGCGCAGGCCACGGCCCAGCCCCGGCGCGACCAGGCCGCCGCGCTGTGGCGCCCGGGCGTGGCCTTCACCGCCACCGCCGGCCTGGCCACGGGCGAGAGCGAGATGCGCGGCGCGCAGTTCTCGGCGCCCGGCCTGGGCACATCGAGCGGTGTGAACTTCGGCACCTCGGTCACCGGCGGCACCGCCACGCGCTGGGCGCTGCAGGCCAGCCAGCCGCTTTACAACCCACAGCGCCGCGCCCAGCAGCAGCAGCTCGGCCTGCAGGCCGACATGATGGACCTGGAATGGCAGGCCGCGCAGCAGGCGCTGATGCTGCGCACCGCGCAGCGCTACTTCGACGTGGCCGTGGCGCAGGAGACCTTGCAGGTGCTGGGCCAGCAACTCCAGGCCGTGCAGAAGGCGGCCACCGAGGCCCAGGACCGCTTCGATATCGGCAGCGCGCCCGTCACCGACATCCACGAGGCGCGCGCCCGCCTGGCCGCGCTGCGCGCGCAGCGCCTGGCGGCGCAGACCGACCTCGACGTGAAGCGCCGCGCGCTGGCCGACAGCACCGGCCTGGCGCCCACGGCATTGGCCGTGCGCCTGCCCGGTGCCGCCGCCGCTACGGCGCCGCGCGCGCTGGAGGCCTGGCAGCAGGAGGCCGAGGCCGCCAACCCGGCCATCCGCTTGCAGCAGCTGGCCGCCGACATCGCGCGCGCCGAGGCCGAGAAGCACCGCCGCAGCGCCTCGGCCACCGTGGACCTGGTGGCGCAGGCCGGGCAAGAGCGCCTGCACGGCAGCGGTGATTACGGCAGCGCGCGCAACAAGAACGTGAACGCCCTGGTGGGTGTGCAGCTCACCGTGCCGCTGTCCACCGGCGGCTGGCGCAGTGCCAAGGAAGAGGAGGCGCTGCGCCTGCTCGACAAGGCGCAGGCCCAGGTGCAGAGCACGCGCGAGCAGGTGGCGCAGCAGGTATACGGCGCCTGGCTGGGCCTGAGCCTGGGCGCCGAGCGCGTACAGGCCCTCACGGACGCCCTGGCCGCGAGCGAGTCGCGGCGCGATGCCACCCAGACCGGACACGAGGTGGGCCACCGCACGCTGCTGGACCTGCTCAATGCCGAGAACGACACCGCCGCCGCCCGCCTGGCGCTGGCCCAGGCCCGCGCCGGCCTGCTGCTCGACCGCCTGCGCCTGGCGCAACTGGCCGGGCGGCTCGACGAGGACGCCCTGGCCTCGGCCAACCAGGCGCTGAGCACCGCGCCTTGAACAGGTTCTGACACGCATTCCAAGCCACCCGCCGGCCCGACCGGCATCACCAGGAGACAAGCATGGCCCATATCGTGATTCTTGGCGCAGGCACCGGCGGCACACCGGCGGCCTACGAACTGCGCGCCAAACTGGACAAGTCGCACCACATCACCGTGGTGAACGCGCTCGACTACTTCCAGTTCGTGCCGTCCAACCCCTGGGTGGCCGTGGGCTGGCGCGAGCGTGGCGACACCACGCTGGCCATCGGTCCCTGCCTGGAGAAAAAGGGCATAGCCTTCATCGCCCAGCGCGTGCAGCGCATCGATGCCGAGGGCAGTGCCCTGGAGCTGGCCGACGGCCGCCGCGTGGACTACGACTACCTCATCATCACCACCGGCCCCAAGCTCTCGTTCGACGAGGTGCCGGGTGCCGGCCCCGAGGGCCACACGCAGTCCATCTGCACCATCGACCACGCCGAGAAGACCTGGGCGGACTACCAGGCCTTCGTGCAGGACCCCGGGCCGGCCATCATCGGCGCCATGCCCGGCGCCTCGTGCTTCGGCCCGGCCTACGAGTTCGCCTTCATCTTCAACAAGGACCTGCAGCGCCGCAAGCTGCGCCACAAGGTGCCGCTGACCTTCATCACCAGCGAGCCCTACATCGGCCACATGGGGCTGGGCGGCGTGGGCGATTCCAAGTCCATGCTGGAAAGCGATTTCCGCAACCACGACATCAAGTGGATCACCAACGCCAAGGTCACCAAGGTCGAGGCCGGCAAGATGTTCGTCACCGAGATGGACGAGAGCGGCCAGCCCAAGAAGGAGCACGAGCTGCCCTTCAAGTTCAGCATGATGCTGCCGGCCTTCAAGGGCGTGGACGCGGTGGCCGCCGTGGAGGGGCTGTGCAACCCGCGCGGCTTCGTGCTGATCGATGAGCACCAGCGCAGCAAGAAGTACCGCAATATCTTCTCGGCCGGCGTGTGCGTGGCCATCCCGCCGGTGGAGGTCACGCCCGTGCCCACGGGCGCACCCAAGACCGGCTACATGATCGAGACCATGGTCTCGGCCATCGTGCACAACATCGCCGCCGAACTGCAGGGCCAGCCCGCCGACGCCAAGGCCACCTGGAACGCCATCTGCCTGGCTGACATGGGCGACACGGGCGCCGCCTTCGTGGCGCTGCCGCAGATTCCGCCGCGCAACGTCAACTGGTTCAAGAAGGGCACGTGGGTGCACCTGGCCAAGGTGGCGTTCGAAAAGTACTTTATGTACAAGATGAAGAACGGCACGGCCGAACCGCTGTACGAGAAGCATGTGCTCAAGGCGCTGGGCATCGAGCGGCTGGAGAAATGAAACACCGTTCCCCTGGGCGGGGACCGCTGCGCGCCCGTGGGCGCCGTCGGCCCGTCCGATGGGAGCGCCCAACCGCATGAACCATCCTGCACGCATCACCATTCTGGGCGCCGGCTTCGGCGCCCTCTCTTCCGTGCGCGAACTGCGCCGGCGCGACGCCAGCGCCGAGATCACCCTGGTCTCGCCGCGCGCCGAGCTGCACTACCTGCCCGGCATCATCTGGATTCCGAGCGGCCTGCGCACGCGCGAGCAGCTCATCGTGCCGCTGGCGCCGTTCTTCGAGCGCATGCGCGTGCGGCATGTTGCCGCCGAGGTCACCGGCCTGCAGGACGGCGGCCGCACCGTGCTGACCACCGGCGGAGACGTCGCCAACGACGCGCTGGTCATTGCCACCGGCGGCCGATTCCTCAAGAAGCTGCCAGGCATCGAGCACGCCATCACGCCCTGCGAAGGCATCGCCGCTGCCGAGCAGATCCGCGACCGGCTGCGCGCCCTGCAGGGCGGCACCATTGCCGTGGGCTTCGCTGGCAATCCGAACGAACCCATGGCGGTGCGCGGCGGGCCGATGTTCGAGTTCCTGTTCGGCATCGACACGCAACTGCGCCGCGAAGGCCGGCGCGAACGCTTTGAACTGGTGTTCTTCAACCCCACCCGGGAGCCGGGCAACCGCCTGGGCGTCCAGGCGGTGCAATACCTGCTGGCCGAGATGGCGCGCCGCGGCATCCGCACCCACCTGGGCCACAAGATGCAGCGCTTCGAGGCCGGCAAGGTGGTCACCGAAGGTGGCGAATTCGCTGCCGACCTGATCCTGTTCATGCCCGGCATGACGGGTAACGCCTGGTTCGACCAGACCGAGCTGCCGCGCTCGCCTGGCGGCCTGCTGCGCGCCGACGCGCAGTGCCGCGTGGAGGGTATGCAGCAGGTTTACGTGGTGGGCGACTCGGGGAGTTTTCCAGGGCCCGACTGGATGCCCGAACAGGCCCACATGGCCGACCTGCAGGCCCGCGCGGCCGCGCAGAACCTGCTCGCGGGCTTGGCCGGGCGGCCCCAGACCGCCGGTTTCGAGCCCGAACTGGCCTGCATCATCGACGCGTTGGACCACGGCACGGTGGTCTGGCGCACGCCCCGGCGCAACGTCGTGCTGCCGTCCTCGCGCCTGTTCCACTGGGCCAAGCGCGCCTTCGAGCGGCACTATCTGCGCCAGTACCGCTGAGCCGCCGGCCCCGCTGTGCGGGATACTGTGCCGTTTCCGACCTGTTTCCTGGGAAAGGCACACCATGCAGATTCCACGTTCCATTGTTTCCGCCGCCGTGCTGGCGCTGCTGGCGGGCGCGTTCGGCCCCGCCAGCGCGCAGCAGAAAATGCGCCCCGGCCTGTGGGAGCACAGTGTCGCCATGAAGAGCCAGAGCGGCCAGATGGAAGCTGCCATGGCCGAGATGCAGAAATCCCTGGCCAGCATGCCGCCCGCGCAGCGCAAGCAGATGGAGCAAATGATGGCCCAGCAGGGCGTGGGCATGGGGCCCAAGGGCCAGACCGTGAAGGTCTGCGTCAGCAAGGAGCAGGCCGAGATGGACGGCATCCCGCCGCAGGAAGGCTGCACGCAGAAGGTGCAGCGCGTCGACGCCAGCACCCTGAAGGTGGCCTTCGCCTGCCAGGGCGGAAAGGGCCGGCCGCCGTCGAGCGGCGAGGGCACGGTCACTATGCAGGGGCCCACGGCCTATACCGGCCAATTCAAGTTCAAGACCGAGAACCAGGGCAAGCCCGAGCAGATCGACATGGCGCAGACCGGCAAGTGGCTGTCGGACAGCTGCGGCGCCCTTCAGCCCATGCAGCCCCCGAAGGCGGCGCGCTGAGATGGACGGTTTCGCCCACACCCCCGCGCCGCCCTACTACGCGGTGATCTTCACCAGCCTGCGCACGGACGGCGACCACGGCTACGGCGCCATGGCCGAGCGCATGGTGGAACTGGCGGCGCAGCAGCCGGGCTTCCTGGGTGCGGAGTCGGCGCGCGACGGCCTGGGCATCACGGTGTCGTACTGGGCCGACCTGGCATCCATCGCCGCCTGGAAGCAGAACGCCGAGCACCTGGTGGCGCAGCGCCTGGGCCGGGAGCGCTGGTACACGGACTTTCGCACCCGCATCGCGCGTGTGGAGCGCGACTACGGCATGTAGCCGGGCTATGCCAGCGTGAGCGCCGCCAGCGCGGCCAGCGGCGCGGTCTCGGCGCGCAGCACGCGCGTGCCCAGGGTCACGGGCGCAAAGCCGTGCGCCAGTGCCAGGTCTTCCTCGGCGGGGGTGAGCCCGCCTTCGGGGCCCGACAGAAACGTCAGCGCGCCGCCGCCGGGCGCCGCCGCGTGCAGCGGTTGGGTGCCGGAGCGCAGCGACAGCAGCAGGCGCGTGCCCTCGGTGGGCGGCAGGCGCAGCCAGTCCGCCAGGTCCACGGCCGGGTGGATGGGCGGCACGCGGTTGCGCCCGCACTGCTCGCAGGCGGCCACGGCCACGGCCTGCCAGTGGGCGAGCTTTTTCTCGGCGCGCTCGCCCTTGAGCTTGAGCACGCTGCGCTCGGCCAGCAGCGGCGTGATGCTGGCCGCGCCCAGTTCGGTGGCCTTTTCTACCAGCCAGTCCATGCGCTCGTTGGCGGTGATGCCGGCCAGCAGGTGCACGGCGCGGGGCGCCTCGCGCTCCACGGCGTGGTGCGTGCCCACGCTGACCAGCACCTCGCTCCGGCCCATGCGGGTGATGGTGGCCTCGAACTCGCCGCCCGGGCCGTCCATGCCGCCGTGGAACAGCGTGATGGCCTCGCCCGGTTGCATGCGCAGCACCTGCACATGGCGCGCGGCGCCGGGGGGCAGGGAAATCTCGTCGCCAGCGTGCAGGGCTACAGGGCAGTGGAAGCGTGGCATGTGCTATTAAAGTTGTAGCTTCTTGCGCTTGTATTCATTGCGTTGAGGTGCAATTTCTCTACAAATTCGCCTTCAGAGAGCCAGGGGAACGGAGTAGGCGACCGGCGCGACCCAGGCCAGCGGCCACCGCGCAAGGGCCTGTGCCGACCGCGCCGCCCCGCCGCGCCAGTGGCGTCCCCCTTCCGCATCGCGCAGCGATGCCAGAGAAGGGGGAAGGCGCGCAGCGCCTCAGGGGGATGGCCCATCCTCACATGCGCCCGTAGGCGAAACCCGTGGTTTCCTGCACCTGCTCCACCTCGTTGATGAAGCGCAGTAGCGGCGCCAGTTCGCGGTAGCGGCTGGCGGTGGCGCGGATGTAAGCGATGAAACGGGGCGTGTCGGCCAGGTACTGCGGCTTGCCGTCGCGCAGCGTGAGGCGCGCGAAGATGCCGGCCACCTTCAGGTGGCGCTGCAGGCCCATCCATTCCACGCTACGGTAGAAGTCGCCGAAATCCTGGCCCCAGCCGCTCGCGCTATTGGCGCCCAGCAGGCCGGCCTTGCGCGCCTTTTCCCAGTAGCGCACGGTGATGTCGATGACGAAGTCCTCGTCCCAGCTCAGGAAGGCGTCGCGCATCAGGCTGGCGATGTCGTAGGTGATGGGGCCGTACACCGCGTCCTGGAAATCGAGCACGCCCAGCGGCGCGCCCGGGGCCACGGGCTGCATCAGGTTGCGCGGCATGAAGTCGCGGTGCACGAAGACCTGCGGCGCCTCCAGGTTGTTCGCCACGATGGCGGCGAAGGTGCGCGCGAGCATCTGCTGCTGCGCATCGGTCGGCGTGACCTGGCGGTGGCGCGCCAGATACCAGTCGGGGAACAGCGCCAGCTCGCGCTGCAGCAGGGCGGCGTCGTAGGCCGGCAGCACGCCGGGGCGCGAGGCCTTCTGCCAGTCGATCAGCAGGTCGGTGGCGTGCTGGTACCAGCGGTGCGCGTCCTGCGGCGCTTCGGGGTTCAGGGCCTGCATGAGCGTCTGCGGCCCCAGGTCGGACAGCAGCATGAAGCCGTGCTCGGCGTCAAAGGCCAGGATGCGCGGCACGTTCAGGCCGGCCTGCTGCATCAGCGCCTGCACCTGCACGAAGGGGCGGCAGTCTTCCTTGTCGGGCGGTGCGTCCATGACGATGCAGCTTTCACCCGGCGTGGCGGTGTCCAGGCGCAGGTAGCGGCGGAAGCTGGCGTCGGCGGAGGCGGGGCGCAGGCTCTCGGGGCGCAGGCCGTGCGCAGCAGCCAGGGGGGCGAGCCAGGCGTCAAAGGCCGCGTGGCGGGCGGCGTCAGGCCAGGACACGGCGGCCGGCACGCTGGACGAAGGGGCGGGAGCGGGGGAAGTGGGGTGGCTCATGGATAATCGGATTCTACAAACCCGGCCTGTCCGGTACGGGTGGCTGGCAGGCGCCGTGGGGCGCCGTGCGCGGCCGATGCCATGGACCGATGACGCCCTTGCCCGACCTGCTCCCACCATCCCTCTTGCCGCTCGCAGCGCGCCCTGCGGTGCCCGCGTACCCGCGCAAGGCCATGGCCCGGCTGGCGGCCGCCATGCTCTGCGGGCTGCCCCTGGCCGTGCTGGCGCAGCCCAGCGCCTGGGACGCCCCCACGCAGCTGCGGTCCAGCCCCCTGCTCAGCGAGACCATTCCAGAGGCTGCGCGCCCGCAATTGCCCGTCTTCATCTCGGGCGAGCGCATCACGGGCCAGCCCGACGTGCGCGCCGAGGTCGAGGGCGACGCCGAGCTGCGCCGCGGCGACACCGTCATCCGCGCCCAGCACATGGAATACACCGTGCCCGACGACCTGGCCCGTGCCACCGGGCAGGTGCGCATCAACCGCGCCGGCAACGTCTACCAGGGCACGGCGCTGGAGCTGCGCGTGGAGGCCTTCGAGGGCTTCTTCACCGATGCGCGCTACCGCTTCCTGCGCAATGGCGCGCATGGCGACGCCGTGCGCGTGGACTTCATCGACCGCGACCGGGCCGAGATCCACAACGCCACCTACACCACCTGCACGCGCGAGGAAGGCGAAGCCTGGCGGCCCGACTGGGTGCTGCGCGCGGACCGCATCCGCATCGACCAGGAGGAAGAGTCGGGCTGGGCAGAGAACGCCGTGCTGGAATTCCAGGGCGTTCCGCTGCTGCCCATCCCCTACATCAGCTTTCCGCTGTCGGACAAGCGCAAGTCGGGCCTGCTGCCCCCCACGTTGGGCCTGGACAGCGTGAATGGCTTCGAATACACGCAGCCCTACTACTGGAACATCGCACCCAACCGTGACGCGACGCTGCATGCCGCCGTGATGGCCAAGCGCGGTCTGCAGCTGGGGGGCGAGTTCCGCTACCTCGAACCCTTGTACAAAGGCCAGCTGCGCGCCGACGTGCTGCCCGGCGACCGCGTGCGCGACCGCACGCGCTGGAGCTACGCGCTGCAGCACACCGGCACCATTCCCACCAGCCTGGGCGCGCTGGGCCTGAACCTCAACCTGAACCGCGTGAGCGACGACAACTACTGGCGCGATTTCGCCCGTGGTTCGCAACAGCTGGCCCAGTTGGCGCAGCGCCTGCTGCCCGGTGACGCGCAGCTTTCCTGGGCCGAGGGCGACGTGTCGATGCAGGTGCGCGCCCTCAAGTGGCAGACCCTGCAGGACGTGACCGCGCCCATCGTGCCGCCGTACGACCGCCTGCCGCAGTGGCAGTGGCGCTATGCGCCCAACGCGCTGCCGGGCGGCTTCGACGCGCGCGTGGAGCTGGACGCCACGCGCTTCCACGCCGACCGCAGCCGCACCGGCCAGCCCAATGCCCAGCGCAGCTACGCGCTGGCGCAGATCAGCCGGCCCTTCCTGGCGCCGGCCGGCTTCGTCACGCCGCGCCTGCAGATGCACGCCAGCCACTACCAGTTCGACAGCGTGCTGGCCAACGGCGCGCGCTCGGCCAGCCGCGCGCTGCCGACCTTCAGCGTCGACAGCGGCCTGTTCTTCGAGCGCGACACGCAGTACTTCGGCCGCGCCTTCCTGCAGACGCTGGAGCCGCGGGCCTTCTACACCTACACGCCCTACCGCGACCAGAGCATGCTGCCGGTGTACGACACGGCGGCGAACGACTTCAACTTCGCCACCATCTACACCGAGAACGCCTTCGGCGGGCAGGACCGCATCGCCGACAACAACCTGCTGACGCTGGGCGTGACCACGCGCCTGCTCGACCCTGCCACGGGCGCCGAGGCGGCGCGCTTCGGCGTGGCCCAGCGCGTGCGCTTCTCCGACCAGAAGGTCACCCTGCCGGGCGTGCCGGCGGTGAGCGAGCGCCTGTCCGACGTGATGCTGGGCGCTGGTGTGACCTGGACGCCGCAGTGGAGCACCGACTCCACGCTGCAGTTCAACCAGAAGACCGGCCGCTCCATCCGCGCCACCATCGGTGCGCGCTACCAGCCTGGCGACTACCGTGTGGTCAGCGCCGCCTACCGGCTGCAGCGCGGCACCAGCGAGCAGGTGGACGTGGGCTGGCAGTGGCCGCTCAACGGCCTGTGGGGCGACAAGGGCGCCGAACGGGGGCAGGGCGGCGGGCGCTGGTACAGCGTGGGGCGCCTGAATTACAGCCTGCAGGACCGCAAGCTCGTCGACACCGTGGTCGGCATCGAATACGACAGCTGCTGCTGGATTGGCCGAGTGGTGCTCGAGCGCCTGCAGAACAGTCTGACCAGCGCCAACACCCGTCTCCTGTTCCAGATCGAATTCGTCGGTTTCTCGCGCCTGAGTCTGGGTTCGAACCCGCTCAGCAGCCTCAAGCAGAATATCCCCGGCTACCGCTACCTGCGCGACCAGGTCAGCGTTCCCAGCCGCTTCAGCAACTACGACTAAGTCAACGCTCCCACCATGAACCCACGTGCTTTCGCCATCGGCCTCGTGTGCCTGGCTTCCTTTGTGTCGCAGGGCGCGGGCGCGCAGGGCGTGCGCCTTCCCGGCGCGGGCGGCGCGCGCGTGCCCGCCACCGTGATCCCCCCGTCCGCCAGTGCGGGCAGCGCGACGCGGCAGGCCGACTTCATCGTGGCCGTGGTCAATGCCGAGCCGGTCACTAACCACGAGGTGCGCATGCGCCTGGCGCGCCTGCAGCGCCAGATCGCCGGCCAGGGCGGCGCCCAACCGCCGCGCGACCTGCTGGCGCGCGAGGCGCTGGAGCAGCTCATCCTGGAGCGCGCCCAGATCCAGTTGGCGCGCGAGAGCGGCATCGTGGTGGATGAACTGGCGGTGGACCAGGCCGAGCAGAGCGTGGCGCGCCAAAACGAGGTGTCGACCGCCGAGATGTACCGTCGCCTGGCGGCGGACGGCGTGCCGCGCGAGCAGTTCCGCCAGGAGCTGCGCCGCCAGCTCATGCAGCAACGCCTGCGCGAGCGCGATGTCGATGCCCGCGTGCGCGTGAGCGAGCAGGAGATCGACCAGTTCCTGCGCGAGCAGTCCTCGGGCGCCGACCAGGCCCCGTTGGAGCTGAGCCTGGGCCATGTGCTGGTGTCCGTGCCCGAAGGCGCCAGCCCCGCGCAGGTGGCCGAGCGCCAGGCGCGCGCCCAGGCCGTGGCCGACAAGGTGCGCGCCGGCGGCGACTTCGCCGCGCTGGCGCGCGAGTTCTCCGACGCCCAGGACGCCGCCGCCGGCGGCCTCATGGGCCTGCGCACCGCGGACCGTTATCCGGACCTGTTCGTCGAAGCCACGCAGGCGCTGCCGGTGGGCGGCGTGGCCGGACCGGTGCGTTCGGGCGCGGGCTTCCACGTGCTCAAGGTGATCGACAAGTCCCGTGCCGGCATGCCCACCACGGTGACGCAGAGCCACGCGCGCCACATTCTGCTGCGCGCCAGCGCGCAGCTCACCGAAACGGCTGCTGCCGAGCGTCTGCAGGACTACCGCCGCCGCATCCAGGCCGGCCAGGCCGACTTCGCCGCGCTGGCGCGCGAGCACTCGCAGGACGGCAGCGCCAAGCAGGGCGGCGACCTGGGCTGGTCCAACCCCGGCGCCTATGTGCCCGAGTTCGAGGAAGCCATGAGTCGCCTGCAGCCCGGCGAGATCGCCGAACCCCTGGTGTCGCGTTTCGGCGTACACCTGATCCAGCTGCTCGAACGCCGCGAGACCAAGCTGAATCCGCGCGAGCAGCGCGAAATGGTGCGCCATGCCGTGCGCCAGAAGAAGATCGAGGAAGCCTACGCCACCTGGGCGCAGGAAGTGCGAGGCCGCGCCTACGTCGAACTGCGCGATCCGCCGCTGTGAAGCACCCATGAAGCACATTCCGCGCAAACGCTTCGGCCAGCATTTCCTGTCCGACCACGGCATCATCGACGCCATCGTCCAGGCCATCGCCCCGCAGCCGGGCGAGCCCATGGTGGAAATCGGCCCTGGCCTGGCCGCTCTCACGCAGCCGCTGGTGGAGCGCCTGGGGCGTCTCACCGTGGTCGAACTCGACCGCGACCTGGCCGTGCGCCTGCGCCTGCACGGGCAGCTCGACGTCATCGAATCCGATGTGCTCAAAGTGAACTTTGCGCAGGTGGCGCAAGCGCTGGGCGCTCCTAAATTGAGAGTTGTCGGCAACCTGCCCTACAACATCTCCACGCCCATCCTGTTCCATCTGCTGGAGTACGTGGACGTGATCGCCGACCAGCATTTCATGCTGCAGAAGGAAGTGATCGACCGCATGGTGGCGCAGCCGTCCACCAGCGACTACGGCCGCCTGTCCGTCATGCTGCAGTGGCGCTACGCCATGGAGAACGTGCTCTTCGTGCCGCCCGAAAGCTTCGACCCGCCGCCGCGCGTGGACAGCGCCGTGGTGCGCATGGTGCCGCGCGCCGAACCCGTGGCGCTCAATGCCGCCCTGCTGGAAGAGCTGGTGCAGGTGGCCTTCAGCCAGCGGCGCAAGCTGCTGCGCCACACCCTCGGGCGCTGGCTCGAGGCGCGCGGCCATGCCGGCGCGTTCGATGTGCAGCGCCGCGCCGAGGAGGTGCCGGTGCACGAATACACGGCACTCGCGGCCAGCCTGTAAACAAAAAAAAGCCCTGCCGCCGAAGCGGAAGGGCTTTTTGCCGGAGCGGGGCCGCTCAGGCGGTGCGCAGTGCGGTCGCCATGCCGGGCGTCTGCCAGACGCTGTGGTCGCGGTCGACCACCAGGGCCTGCACGCCGGGCTTGTCCTTCAACAGTGTGCGGCCGCCTTCGCTGCCCAGCACCATGATGGCCGTACCCAGGCCGTTCACGCTCGCCGCGTCCTTGGCCAGCAGGCTCACGCCGCGTGGCCCGTGCGTCGGGCGGCCGGTGGCCGGGTCCAGGATGTGGTGCTGGCGTTCGCCCTGCGCCATGAAGAAGCGTTCGTAGTCGCCCGAGGAGGCCACGATGGCCTGGCCTTCGAGCGCCAGCACGCCGATCATGCGTTCGGGCGCGCGCGGATCGCGCAGGCCCACGCGCCAGGGGCGGTCATGGAGCTTGCCGGCGATGAGCACATCGCCGCCGCCATTGAGCATGGCGTTGTCCACGCCGTGCTGGCGCAGCGTGCGCATGCCGGCTTCCAGGATGGGCAGCTTGGCCGCGCCACCGAGGTCGAGCGCCATGCCACGCTGGCTCAGGAAGGCAGTGCCCGCGCGCTCATCGAGCACCAGGCCGCGGTAGTCCACCAAGCGGCGCTGCGCCTCGATCTCCTGGGGCGCGGGCAGCGTGTGCTGGCCTTCGCCGAAATGCCAGGCCTTGAGTGCGCCCACGGTGGCATCGAAGGCGCCGTGCGTCTGCGCGGCAATGCCCTGGGCCGCCTTGAGCACGGCCATGACTTCGGGCTCCACGGCCACGGCGTGCACGCCGGCAGCGCGGTCGATGGCGCTGACGGTGCTGTCCGGGCTGTAGCGGGTCATGAGCGCCGCGAGGCGCTCCATCTCGCGCCAGGCGTGGTCCATGGCGGCCGCGAGCATGCGGGCGTCGGGACCGTTGGCAACCATCTCCACCTGCGTGCCCATGAGCACGCGGCGGCTGCGCTCGGCCACCGCCGGGGCGGCGGCGAGCGCTGGAATCCAGGCGGCGGCGCCTAGCAGGGGCAGCGCCATGGCCATGCGCCGCCTGGTCAGGCCCGGGGGCGGGATCATGCCGTGCATGGCCGGTCCCGGGATCAGCTGGAGAGGCCGACCATGTAGTCGACAGCCGCCTTCACGTCGTCGTCGGACATGGCGCTGTTGCCGCCGCGCGCGGGCATCATGCCCTTGGCACCGGTGAAGCCTTCCAGGGCGTGCTTGTAGAGCGTTTCTTTGCCCTGGGCGATGCGCGGGCCCCAGTCGGCCTTGTCGCCGGGCTTGGGTGCGCCGGCCACGCCAGCGCCGTGGCACATGGCGCAGGTCTTGCCGTAAGCCGACTTGCCGGCGCCAGCGTCGGCCACGGGGGCTGCCGGTGCTGCGGGGGCTTCGGCGGCAGGGGCGGCCGGAGCTGCCGGGGCCGGTGCGGCGGCCGGTGCAGGCGCGGGAGCGGCCGGTGCTTCAGCCGGTTTCTTGTCGCCGCAGGCGGTCAGGAACAAGGCCAGTGCAGCGGCAGCGAGAACGGTGGTTGTTTTTTGCATGGGGAGGTCTCTTGAAATGAATAAACAGGAGATGCGGAGCATGCCACGTCTGGGCGAATGGCGCTTCCCGCAGGGAAGCGGCAGCGCCGGGTGCCAAGGGGTGGCGGCATGCCGTTCGGGGCAATTCGGGCGTTGTTGCGGGTAGGTTGAAAGTCTTTACTGGGGGCCCGAAAAGGGGTTGTCCAGCACCGAACGCGCAGACCATAATGTAAAACAAGAATTAAGCCTGCTGCTTTTGTGGTCATGCTCACCGAGGGTGACTAATGTCAAGGACTTGCAGCATTGCCCTCCTATACTGCCCAACCATGAAAACCCTGAGAACCATGCTCCCGCTGCGCTGGTGGGTATTGGCATGGTTTGCTCTCTGCCTGGGTGCGGCGGTCGCGTCTCCGCTGATTCATCCCAAGGCCATTGAGGTCGTCTGCTCCAGCGCAGGCGTCCTCAAGGTCCTCGTCCATGCCAAGGAAGGTGCCACCGATATCGGCGCCACCGGCCTGGACTGCCCTCTTTGTCTGCTGGAAGCTGCTCCACCAGAACCCCCGCAAGTCCGGCTGCCGGCTGTCATGCCGCTGGCGCGCCAGCCCCTGCCCTTGTCCCGCACGTACACGGTGGCCGCCATGGCGACGCCACCGCCCGCGCGGGCTCCTCCGTTTTTCCTGAGCCAATCCTACTAAGAGAGGTATTTCACTATGAGCGATAAGACAGAAGATCTGAGCACCGAAACCGGCATGGGTCGCCGCCGTTTCATCAATACCGCCGCCGTGGCCGGTCTGGCTGTGGGCGTTGCCGCCTGCAACGACAAGCCCGCCGCCGCCCCGGCCGCAGCCCCTGCTGCCCCCGCCACGCCCGCGCCTGCCGCTGCAGCGCACGGTGCCGCCAACGTGCACCTCAAGCCCGGCGAACTCGACACCTACTACGGCCTCTGGAGCGGTGGCCACACCGGCGACCTGCGCGTTCTGGGTCTGCCTTCCGGCCGCGAAATCACCCGCATCCCCTGCTTCGTGCCGGACGCGCTGGTGGGCTGGGGCATTACGAACGAATCCAAGAAGATCATGGGCACCAAGGCTGACGGCAGCCTGCGCTACACGGTCGCTGACACGCACCACACGCACGCCTCGTACAAGGACGGCAACTACGACGGCCGCTACGCCTGGATCAACGACAAGATCAACAGCCGTATCGCCCGTATCCGCCTGGACTACTTCGTCTGCGACAAGATCACCGAGCTGCCCAACGTGCAGGGCTTCCACGGCATCTTCCCGGACAAGGCCGACCCGGTCGATCCCGCGATCAACTACACCACCCGCGTGTTCTGCGGCGCTGAGTTCTCCATTCCCCTGCCCAACACCGGCACGGAAGACGGCAGCAAGTACCGCTCGATGTTCACCTGCGTGGACGCCGAGACGATGGAAGTGCGCTGGCAAGTCCTGATCGACGGCAACTGCGACCTGACCGCCACCTCGTACGACGGCAAGCTGGCCGCCACGAACCAGTACAACACCGAAATGGGCGTGAAGTACGAAGACATGATGGCCGCCGAGCGCGATGCCTGCCTGTTCTTCAACATCGCCCGTATCGAAGAAGCCGTCAAGGCCGGCAAGTTCAAGACCTACGGCGACTCCAAGGTTCCCGTGGTGGACGGCACCCGTGCCTCCAACAAGGACCCCAAGACCGCTCTGACCTGCTACGTCAGCGTTCCCAAGAACCCGCACGGCGTGAACGCCAGCCCGGACGGCAAGTACTTCATCTGCGCCGGCAAGCTCTCGCCCACCGGTACCGTGATCGAACTGGCCAAGGTGCTGGATTGGTTCGACGGCAAGTCGGAGAAGGAAGACACCGCCATCGTGGCCGAAGTCGAACTGGGCCTGGGCCCGCTGCACACCGCCTTCGACGGCCGCGGCAATGCCTACACCACGCTGTTCCTGGACAGCCAGGTGGTCAAGTGGAACGTGGAAGCCGCCATCAAGTTCCATGCTGGCGACAAGAACGCCAAGTACGTGGTCGACCGTATTGACGTGCAATACCAGCCGGGCCACTTGAACGCCTCGCAGTCGGAAACCAAGGCTGCCGACGGCAAGTACCTGGCCGTGGGTTGCAAGTTCTCCAAGGACCGCTTCCTGCCCGTGGGCCCGCTGCACCCCGAGAACGAACAGCTGATCGACATCTCGGGCGACAAGATGGTGCTGCTGGCCGACCACCCCGTGCGTGGCGAACCGCATGACTTCATCATCTTCAAGCGCGATCTGCTGAAGCCGAAGCAAGTCTATAGCCTGGACGACTTCCCGCTGGCCGTGAAGGATGCCAAGGACTCCGGCGTGGTCCGCAACGGCAAGAAGGTCACGATCAAGATGACGTCCCAGGCGCCTGCCTTCAGCATGCGCGAGTTCAAGGTCAAGAAGGGTGACGAAGTCACGCTGATCCTGACTAACCTGGACAAGATTGAGGACTTGACCCACGGCTTCGCCATTCCGAAGTACAACGTCAACTTCATCGTCAACCCGCTGGAAACGGCCTCGGTGACCTTCATCGCCGACAAGCCCGGCGTGTTCTGGTGCTATTGCACCCACTTCTGCCACGCGCTCCACCTTGAAATGCGTACCCGCATGATCGTGGAAGCCTGATAGGCGGTTAATCGGGGAGGCTCGGCGCAGGGGCGCCGGCCTCCCTACATAGGAAAGCGTGATGTATTTGCTAGGCCAACGGTTCGCGATCCTCGGGATCGCTTTTTTTCTGGTGCTTTCGCTGTTTGCGCCGCGAGCTCAGGCAGGGGCATACGAGGCGGAGCTGCCCGCGGACCTGCACACCACCAAGGACATGTGCGCGCTGCTCCCGTGCGCGGAAGTATTCCCCGGGGCCCAGCATTTCTCTGAACGCAAAGGCCAGCCCCCCTACGTCGAGGCCTACGACAACAACTCCGCCGAGAAGAAGCTGCTCGGCTATGTGATGCTCTCGACCGACATCACGGACACGCCGGCCTATTCGGGCAAGCCGGTGGTGACGCTGATCGGCATGGACCTGAAAGGCCATTTCGTCGGCGTGAAGGTGCTCAAGCACTCCGAACCCATTCTGCTGCTCGGCATTCCCGAGTCGGCGCTGGTGAACTTCAACAACCAGTACTTGGGCAAGTCGGTGTCCGAAAAGATCGAGGTCGGCCCCTCCCGGCCCGAGGAAGAGGTGATTGGCGTGGACGCCATCTCCGGCGCCACCGTGACCGTGATCGCCCAGAACCAGGTGATGATGATGTCGGGCGCCGCCGTGGCACGCCAGACGGGCATCATCGCCCCTACCGTGCGCGACCCCGCGCGCTTTGCCGTCTCCGGCCAGCGCTACGATTGGGCGCAGCTCGTCAAGATGGGCGCTGTCCAGCACCTGCTGGTCAAGCCTGAACAGGTGGGCCTGCCGCGCGGCCCCGAGCCTTTCATCGAACTGTGGTTCGGCGACCTCAACCACCCCGATCTGGGCCGCAGCGTGCTCGGCGAGAACGGCTACGCCAACCTGCGCTCGCGCCTCAAGCCCGAAGAGAATGCCTTCTTCGTCATCCGCTCTGCCGGCGTCGAGTCCTTCAAGGGTTCGGGCTTCGTGCGCGGCGGCATCTATGACCGCGTGCAGGTCAAGCAGGGCGCGGATTCGTTCACCTTCCGGGACCTGGACTACTACAACCTCTACGGTGTCGAGGCGGCCGGCGCGCCCAGCTACAACGAATCGGCCATTTTCGTGATCCGCTCGCAGGCCTACTCGGCGGCGCACCCCTGGAAGCTGTCCTTCCTGGGCAACCGGGTCGACCGCGCCACGGGCCAGCGCAGCTTCGCGGTTTTCGAATCCAAATACTGGCTGCCCGCCAACCTGCTCGAAGGCGGCCGTCCCAAGGTCGACGAGCCCGATGCGCCCTGGGTGCGTGTCTGGAAGTCGCAGGCCGTCTCCATCGCCCTGTTCGCGCTGCTGCTGGTCGCCGTGGGCGTGGTGTACGCCTACCGCGAGCGGCTCACGCGCCTGTCCACGCACAAGAACAAGTGGCCGGTGAACGCCTTCAAGTACAGCTTCTGGGCCATCAGCATGGCCTGGGTGGGCTTTGGCCTCATGGCGCAGCCCTCCATCACGCAGGTGCTGACCTGGTTCCATGCGCTGCTGTTCCAGTGGACCTGGTCTTTGTTCCTCTCCGACCCGTTCATCTTCCTGTTCTGGATCTTCATCATCGTCACCGTGTTCCTGTTCGGGCGCGGCCTGTTCTGCGGCTGGATGTGTCCGTTTGGCTCGCTGCAGGAGTCCATCTACAAGATCGCGCGCGCGGTCGGTTTCAAGCGCTTCCAGACGCAGCTGCCCCAGGCCTGGCACGACCGTCTGAAATGGCTCAAGTACGCCGTGTTCTTCTTCCTGGTCGCGGTCTCCATGTTCTCCATGGGCATGGCCGAAAAGCTGGCCGAGGTGGAGCCGTTCAAGACCACCTTCCTGGTCGGTGTGATGAACCGCGCGTGGCCTTATGGCCTCTTCGTGGCCGCCATCCTGGGCGTGTCGATCTTCATCGAGCGGCCCTACTGCAAGTACATCTGCCCGCTGGGCGCATCGCTGGCCATGCCCAGCACGTTCCGCTGGTTCGGTCTCAAGCGCAAGCAGGACTGCAACAGCTGCAAGGCCTGCGCCGTGGGCTGCGGCGCCCAGGCCATCGATGCCGATGGCCGCATCGACCACCGCGAGTGCCTGCACTGCCTGGACTGCATGGTGCTGTACACCGACACCAAGGGCTGCCCGCCCCTGGCCAAGGAGCGCAAGCGCCGCGAGAAGGATGGCCTGGAGATCACGCCGATCGGCGCCAATGGTTATTTCTTCCCGATCCACCCCGCCACCAGCTTCGAGGACCAGATCAGCGCCAAGGCGGCCAATGGCCCCGACCCACGCATGCCTACTGAACCTGTGGCACCCTTCCACAAGGCGGGTGAATCCCGCATCAAGTGGGTGCTGCTCGAAATCCGCGACCACCTCTGGCCCTGGAGCAGCGAAGGCTGGCACAGCCAGCGCGCGCTGCAGGTCGCGGGCTTCTCGCTCGCTGTCGCCGCAACGGTGGCCTGGGTCATGACCGCGCTGGGGCACCTGTCCTCGGGCGCGATCATCGGCTGGTGGTTCGGCTGGAGCGTGTACGAAGTGCTGATCCGGCTGTCTGGCCGCCGTTATGTGAAGGATGGGGTCTGGTGGCGCGGCAACTACCGCGCGGCCAGCGTGATGGACATGATGAGCTACGTGGGATTCAAGAACCTGCTGATCGGCGCGGCCCTGTTCCTGGCCCTCAAGGCCCTGGGCTTGCTGATCCTATGACGCCTGCCTTGGCCCGCATGGCCGGGGCGGCACTGCTGTTCCTGGGCCTGGTTCACGCCGCTGGCGCCGCCACGGTGTCGGTGCGGCCGGGTGACGACCTGGCGGCTGCCGTCAAGGCCGCGGCGCCCGGCGACGTGATCGAGGTGGCGCGCGGCATGTACCGCGCCAACCTGCTGATCAACAAGCCGCTCACGCTGCGCGGCATCGACCGCCCCACCCTCAGCGGCGGCAACCAGGGCGATACCATCCGCGTCACCGCACCCGACGTGGTGATCGAGGGCCTCATCGTGCGCGATTCGGGCGACAGTCTGAAGGACCAGAACGCCGGCATCTACCTTTACGACGGCGCGCACCGCGCCATCGTGCGGCGCTGCGATCTCACCTACAACCTCTTCGGCCTGTGGATCGAGAAGGCCAACGACGTGCTCATCGAGCACAACACCATCACCGGCAAGCGCGAATACGGTTCGTCGCAGCGCGGCAACGGCATCCAGCTCTACAACACCAAGGGCGCGCGCATCCTGCACAACAACATCAGCTTCGTGCGTGACGCGCTGTATGTCGATGTGTCGCACCATGCGGTGTTCCGGGGCAACAAGATGCACCACAGCCGCTATGGCACGCACTACATGAACTCCTACTACAACCTGTGGGAGGACAACGACACCTATTACAACCGGGGTGGCCTGGCGCTCATGGAGGTGCGTGACCAGGTGGTGCGCAACAACCGCGCCTGGGGCAATTCGGACCACGGCATCATGCTCCGCACGCTGCAGGACTCGGTTGTAGAGAACAACGTGGTCGCCGGCAACAACCGCGGCTTCTTCATCTACGACGTGGAATACGCCACGCTCAAGGGCAACCTGGTGGTGGACAACGTGGTGGGCGTGCACCTCGCGGCCGGCTCCACGCGCAACGTGGTGGAGGGCAACGATTTCATCTCCAACCGCGAGCAGGTGCGCTATGTGGGCTCGCGCGACGAACGCTGGGGCGTTCAGAGCGGCAACCACTGGAGCAACTACCTCGGCTGGGACCGCGACGGCAACGGCGTGGGCGACGTGCCCTACGAGGCCAATGACATGGTCGACCGCCTCACCTGGAAGCACCCCAGCATGAAGCTGCTGCTGGCCAGCCCCGCGGTACAGGCGCTGCGCCTGGTGGGCCAGCAGTTTCCGGTGCTGCGCGTGCCCTCGGTCGTCGACCCCAAGCCGCGCATGCAACCGACCAACCAACAATGGAGTGAATGGCGTGGCAAGCACTTTTCCGGCCAGTGACGGCGCAGCAATTTCGCTGCGCGGCGTGAGCAAGCGCTACGGCGCGCTGCAGGCCGTCGATGGCGTGGACCTGGATGTTCCGCGCGGCGAGATCTTCGGGCTCATCGGCCACAACGGCGCCGGCAAGAGCACGCTGTTCAAGATGATGCTGGGCCTGGAGCCTGCCACGCAGGGCGAGATCCTCATCAGCGGCGCCTCGGTGCGCGGGCGCGGCTTTCGCGCGGCGCGGCGCCACCTGGGCTACCTGCCCGAGAACGTCGTGCTCTACGACAACCTCAACGGCCTGGAAACCCTGCGCTTCTTCGCGCGGCTCAAGCACGCGCCGCTATCGCAGTGCCAGTCCGCACTCGAACGCGTGGGGCTGGCGCATGCCGGCACGCGCCCCGTGCGTGAATACTCCAAGGGCATGCGCCAGCGTCTGGGCTTTGCCCAGGCCCTGCTGGGCGCGCCCCGGGTGCTGTTCCTCGATGAGCCCACCAACGGCCTGGACCCCCAGGCCATCCGCGACTTCTACGCCACGCTGCGCGGCCTGCAGGCCGAGGGCGTGACGGTCATCATCACCTCTCACATCCTGGCCGAACTGCAGGAGCGCGTGGACCGCCTGGCCATCATGTCGGCCGGCAAGATCCAGGCCGTGGGCAGCGTGCAGGCGCTACGCGAACAGACGCAGATGCCGCTGGTCTTCGAACTGCAGCTGGCCGAGGGTGACGCCCCCGCCGTGGGCCAGGCGCTGGCCGCCGCCACGGGCGCCGAGCCCGAAGCCCTGCCCACCGGCCTGCGCCTGCGCTGCCCGCGGGCCCAGAAGATGGCCGTGCTCGCGGCCCTGGCGCCGTTTGGCGCGCGCGTGCACGACCTGAAAATGCTGGAGCCGTCGCTCGAAGACGTGTTCTTCGGCTTCGCCGATTGAAAGACGCCATGGAACTGACGCAGATCTTCACCATTGCCGCGAAGGAATTCCGCGACCGCATGCGCAACCGCTGGGTGCTTGCGGTGGCGCTGGTGTTCACCGTGTTCTCGCTCGTCATCGCCTACTTCGGCGGCGCGCAGCAGGGCACCGTGGGTTTTCGCTCGATCGAATTCACCATCGCCAGCCTGGTCAGCCTGGTGATCTACCTGATCCCGCTGATCGCGCTGCTGCTGGGCTTCGACGCCATCGTCGGCGAGCGCGAGCGCGGCTCGCTCGACCTGCTGCTGGCACTGCCCATCACGCGCCTCGAACTGCTGCTGGGCAAGTACCTCGGCCTGGCCGCCGCGCTCACGCTGTCCACGCTGGCGGGCTTCGGCCTGGTGGCGGTGCTGCTCTTCCGGCAGATGAGCTGGACCGGCCTGTTCCACTATGGCGGCTTCATGCTCAGCTCGGTGCTGCTGGGCCTGGCGTTCCTGAGCCTGGCGGTGCTGGTGTCGGTGCTGGCGCGCGACCGCACGCGCGCCTCTGGCCTGGCCATCGCCACCTGGTTCTTCTTCGTGCTGGTGTTCGACCTGCTGCTGCTGGGCGTGCTGGTGGGCACCGGCGGGCGCTTTGGCGGCGAGGCCTTTGCCTGGCTGCTGCTGCTCAACCCGGCCGACGTCTTCCGTATCCTCAACGTGTTCTCGCTCGAAGACGTGCGCACCCTCTACGGCCTGGCCAGCATCGTGCCGCCGTCCATGGGCAGCCCCACCACCATGGGCGGTGTGATGGCGGCATGGATCGTCGTGCCGCTGGCCCTGGCCAACTGGAGATTCAAACCATGACCTACACCTGTTCCTGCCGCCGGCGCCATGCCGCCGCCGACGCGGCTTGCGGCGAGCGCCGCCAACTGCTCGGCCTGGCCGCGCTGGCCGCGCTGGGATCGCTCGGCGCCATGGCCGGCTGCGGCGAACGGGCTGGCGAGGCCCAGGCGCTCGCGCCGATCGAAATCGACCGCTCCACCAGCTGCGAACTCGACGGCATGCTGCTGGCCGACTACCCCGGCCCCAAGGCCCAGGTGCACTATGCCGCGCAGGACAAGCCCAGCTTTTTCTGCGACACGGTGGAGCTGTTCTCCACCCTGCTGGCCGGCGAGCAGGTGCGCGCCGTGCGCGCCGTCTACGTGCAGGACATGGGCAAGGCCGACTGGGACCACCCGCAGGGCCACTGGATCGACGCCAAGACGGCCTTCTTCGTGCTCGGCGGCAAACGCCACGGGTCCATGGGTCCGACCATCGGCAGCTTTGCCCAGGAAGCCGACGCCACGAAGTTCGCGGCGCAGTATGGCGGCAAGGTGCTGCGCTTTGGCGACATCAAGGCCGACATGGTGGACCTGAGCGGCGGCGCCCTGCACGACTCACGCATGTAACCCCGCCATGCACCTGCCCTGGCAGCCCCCCATGACCGCGCCGGCCCGCCGCTGGGGCCTGGCCGTGGCCGTGGCGGCCCTGCTGGCGGGTGCGGGGTGGAGCGTGCCGGCGCTGCGCACCCTGTGGGAGCCGCAAGCCGCGGCGGTGCTGGACCCGGACGTTTGCGTCGTGGCGCCGCCCACGCCCTACAACCCGGCCTCGGGTCTGCCGCTGGAGGCGGCCCGCGCCGTGCCGGCGGACGTGCGCTGTCCGGTCTGCGGCATGTTCCCGGCGCGCTCGCCCGACTGGGCCGCGCAGGTCATCTTTGCCAACGGCGATGCGCAGTTCTTCGACTCGCCGCTGAGCCTGTTCATGTACCTCAACGATGTGCCCCGCTACAGCCCGGGGCGCAGCGCCCGCGAGATCGTGGCGCGCTACGTCACCGACGTGTCCGGCAAGACCTGGACCGATGCCAGCACCGCCTTCTACGTGCATGGCTCCTCGGCGCGTGGCCCCATGCGCGCCGGCAATCTGCCCGCATTCGCCTCGCAGGAGGCGGCGCGCCGCTTTGCCGCGCAGCGCGGCGGCGAGGTGCTGGCCTACGGCGCCGTCGATGCCGGGCTGATCGGCCAGCTCGCCGCGCCGCAAGGCCATTTGCACTGACGATGCTCTTCTTTTGATAGCTTACGGCGCCCGATAGACGGGCTCTGCAGGCCGTTTTTATTCAAATGCCCGCATGCTCGCCGCGCCGGGACGGCAGCAGCGCAGCCATGTGCCAAGCCAGCAGACGCAGCGCCTGGCGCAGGGCCGGCGTGGCCGGCTGGGCGTAGGCGGCCTGCAGCACGGCCTGCTGCGCGCCACGCAGCGCGCTGCGGTCGCGCGCCTGCAGGGCGGCGAGCAGCCGGTCCCGGTGGCGCTGCACGCGCAGCGCCTCGGCGGGGGTCAGCGCCGTGCGCGGCGCGGGCGCCGGAGCGGCGAGGTGGCGTGCCCAGGCATCGGTGCCGGGCCAGGCAGCGGGGCGGTTCATGCGGCCTCCGGACGGACGCCGGCACGCAGGGCGGCCAGGCCATACCAGTTGATGCGCCGCGTCAGCACCATCACGGCGGCCAGCACGGCGAACAGGGCCACGGCGCCCACCACCAGCGCCGTCTGCTCCAGCTGCAGCAGCACATAAAGCAGTCCATACAGCAGCGCCATGCCCGCGCCAAACGGCAGGCCGCGCCGCACGCTGCCCAGCATGTGGCTGGCGTAGTAGCCCAGCAGCAGGACGCAGGCCGTGGCCGCCAGCGCGTAGGAAGCGCCGAACGGCAGGTGCTCCGACAGGCTCACCAGCAGCAGGAAGAAGCTGCACAGCGCGCCGCCCACCAGCAGGTACTGCACGGGGTGCACGCGCAATGTTCTCATCGCCGGGCCGCCCCAAGATGAAAATGCGGCCCCCTCGGGGGGCGGCGACCCGCGGAGCGGCGCAGCGTGGGGGCTGTTGCCCATCAGTTCGAACAGGCCCACGGCCACGAAGGTCAGGGCGATGAACAGCACGCCGTACTTGGTGGCCCGGTCCGACAGTGCATACGGGTTCACCGGGTCGATGAAGGCCACGCTGAAGCTGTCGGCGCAATCGCGTGCGCCGCCGGGCGGCGGCGCGGCAGCCTCTTCGTCGGGCGCTTCGCACACCGGCTTGCCCTGCGTGATGTCCTGTTGCGCCGTGGTGGCCAGCGAGGACAGGCGCCAGTGCGCCATGAAGCCGTCCTCGCGCACCTCGCGCTCGGACGGCAGGAAGCGCCCGGCGAACGAGGGGTGGGGCCAGCTGCTGCCCATCTGCACCTCGGTGCGGCTGCCCAGCGGCACGATGGACAGGCGCTCGGTGCCCACCAGCTCCAGGTCCAGCGTGACCGCCAGGCCGTCCGCCTGCCCGCGCACGGCCTCGGGCAGCGAGGCGTGCAGGCCGCGGCTGTAGGTCGGGTGGAAGGTGCCGGGCTTGAGCGTGAGCTGCTGCTCGCCGAGCTGCAGCTGCGCCGTGCGGATGCCGCGCGCATCGCCCACGGCCAGCATCAGGATGGGTGCGCCGCACTGCATGCGCGAGCCCTTCACCGTGGCCTGCGGCTGCAGGCTGGCCAGCGGCGCCCACTGCGCGGCAATCTGGGCCTTGAGGGTGTAGGTGTTGACCTTGTGCAGGCCGCGCGCGCGCTCTTCCATGGCCGCACCGCTGCGCAGCCGCAGGTGCTCGGGCATGGCGGTGAGCAGGAACTCGCGGCGCTGCTCGACCAGGCGCCGCTCCTCGCCTTTGCCGGTTTCCGTCTCCCAGCTTTCCACGCAGGCGCTGTGGATCATCGGGCCCATCAGCGTCTGCGGCCCGGCCAGGCTGGCGGCCACGCTCTGCGCCGCCTGGCTGCGGTAGCGCTGGCGGTCGCGTACCACGTCTTCAATGAGGCCCAGGCCGATCAGCAGCAGCAGGGTGATGCCGGCCAGCGCGGCCAGCTTGGTGAACAGGGGGTATTTCAAGGCGTCCTCCACGGTGTTTGTGCAGGGCAGTGTTGCCCCCGGCCGTGAGGGCGCCATGAAGTTTGTGAGGCCAGCGTGAAGTGCGGTGAATCAGTGTGTAAGAAGGACCAGTTCCACGCGCAGCCCCGGCGCGGTGTTGCGCGCCTCCATGTGGCCGCCGTGCAGCGCCATCACGCGCCGCACGATGGCCAGGCCCAGGCCCGAGCCGCTGCGCTCGCCGTTGGGCCGGGCCGTCGTGAAGAAGCGCTCGCCCAGGCGCGGTAGCGCGTAGTCGGGCACGCCGGGGCCGCTGTCCTGCACGGCTGCGCGCGCACCGTCGAGCTCCACGCGCACCGTGCTGCCCTCGGGGGCAAAGTCGATGGCGTTGTCGAGCAGGTTGGTCAGCGCCAGGGTGAGCAGCTCGGCCTCCCACGGGCCGCTGGCGCCCTGGCCGGTGAGCGCCAGCACCACGCCGCGCTGCGCCGCGCGCGCCTGCGTGTGCGCGATGGCGGTGCGGGCGCAGTCCTGCAGCGCCACCGGGCGGCGCGCTTCGGCGTGCTGGCGCTGCTCCAGCTTGCTGAGCTCCAGCAGCCGGTCGACCAGGCGCTGCAGCCGCTCGCTCTGCTGCACCACCTGGGTGGCGAACTGCGCGCGGTCGGCGGCGGGAAGGTCTTCCTGCAGCAGCTCGCCCGCGCCGCGGATGGCGGCCACGGGGCTCTTGAGTTCGTGGGTGAGGGCGCGCACATAGCCCTCGATGTAGTCGCGCCCCTCCAGCCGCGCGCGCATGCGGTCCATGGCGCGCGCCAGGTCGCCCAGTTCGCCGGGCACCTGGGGCATGGCCGGCACCGGGGCCGGGAGCGTGTCGTGCTCGCCGTCGGCCGGGCCCTGCACGCTCAGCGCGTAGTCGCGCAGGCGGCGCACGTTCCACACCATCCACAAGGTCACGGCCACGCCCACGGCGGCCGACAACGCCAGCAGCAGCAGCCCGCCCATCAACACCTTGCGCTCGGCCCGGTCGATGAAGCGCTGCACGGTGCGCACCGGCTTGGCCACGGTGAGCACGCCCGCGACGCGCCCCGCCACCAGCACGGGCGCCGCCACGTGCATCACACCGCTGGTGTCGTCGCCCGCCACCTCGCGCGTGGAGCGCGCGCCGTACTCGCCGCGCAGCGTACGGGCGACGTCGCGCCACTGCGAGAAATCCTGGCCGCCCGCCTGGTTCTCGGAGTCGAACAGCACGCGCCCATCGGCGTCGGTGACGTAGATGCGGTAGTCGAGCGACTGTTTGGCAAAGCCCCAGATGCCAGCGTCCACCGGGCGGCTGGCGTACTGGCGCACATGGCGCGCGAAGGCGCTGGTGGTGCCGCCGTCCTTCAGGCGGCCGGCGGCCAGGTCGTCGGCGGCCAGTTCGGCGAGGATGTTGGCGGTGTCCACCATCATGTCTTCCATCACCTCGCGCACGCTGGGCTTGATCTCGGCCGTGAACACGCGCAGCACGAAGAAGGCCGCAATGCCGTTGATGAGGAAGAAGGCGAACAGGAGGCGGATGCCGAGGCGCATGGTTCAAAAATGATAGCTGCTTGCGCTTGATGAGTAAGGTCTGCAGCCTGTTTTCGCTTGAAATTCAATGGCGCAGCGTGATGCGGTAGGTCGGTGATTGGTCGGGATTCTGGGTCTGCTTTTCGCGGCCCTCGAAGGCCAGGCTGCCGGCGGCGGCGTCCCATTGCATGGGCTGCAAGGTGTAGGGGTTGCGCAGTTCCGGGGGCGAATCTGCCAGCCAGGCCGGCATGTCCGCCAGGGTGATCCGCTGGACGGTGGCGCGGTGCTGCAGCAGGACGAGGCGGCGGTATCCGTCCAGGTCGGCGACGCGCAGGACGTAGCCTTGGTAGCTGGGCGTTGCGATGGCTGCCATGCAAAGGCCTGCGGCATTGCGCAGACGTATCCCGGGTGCACAGGCATGGTCGTCTTCCCATTTCCTCAGAATATTGGACAACGCTGCCTCCAACTGATGGGCGGGCAGATCGCTGAGGTCCTGCATATGCTGCAGATTCTCGATGGACATATTGAGCGTCTGTTGGGGCAGCAAGGCCCAGATGCGGGCTTTGCCCAGAAAGCCCAGCCCCCAGGTGGTGTGCTGCTGCGAATACAGAATGCTGGCCGTGAACTGTTTTTCGCCTTCCAGGGCATGGCGCAGGGAGCTGGGCGGGGTGGAGAGTAGTTCCTCGATACCCTTCGACACCAGCGCTGGACTCTGGGGCGTCAGGCGCGCACTGGCATCGCTGAGCCAGCGCAGCTCGCGGTGCTGCAGGGCAAGCGCGATCAGGGAAGTGATGAGGCTGTTGGAATTGCTGGCCAGGCGGCTGCGCAGTTGCACCGCCTGGCGAGCGATGTCCATGGCCTGCTGCGGCTGTCCACGGGTCCAGTGCAGCGATGCCTGGGCCAGCCAGAGTTCATGGGCGCGAACCAAACGCGCGAACGGGGGAAGTTCGTTCACCAGATAGAACGGCGCGGGATTGCTGAACTGCTTGGCGCGGGCCGCCGCCGCCAGGCGCTGCAACTGCACCTGGTTCGCTTGCGCCAAGGTGTCGATTTCAGTGCTGTGGCCGACGTACCAGCCAAAGCAATTCACCTCGTTCGCTGGACAGCGCAGCCGTTTTGGAAGTAGGTCGTCGCCGTTGTCCTTGCCCGGGAGGGTGGGCGGCATGCCGTCCGTTGCATCGCCGTGTGCTTCCACCCAGCGTCGGCGCTCGATTTCGCGGGCCAGGCGCTGGCGGCCCAGGGCGATTGCATCGGTAACGGCATCGCCCTGCGCGGGCGCGTCCAGACCCAGGAGGATGAGGTATCCGTTGTCCTCCAGATCCTGCTCGGTGGGCGGGGTGTACCGCAGGGCCTGCTGGGCGGCCTCGCTCAAGGGGTCATCCCGCCAGTTGGCGGCGACCAGTGCGGCAAGGAAGAGGGCGGCCACGGACCCCATGGCCAGGGCCAGCCAGCCCAGGGCTTTGAGGCAGCGGCGCAGGATTTTCATTTCAAAAATGATAGCTGTCGGCGCTTGCTGGATAAGTGCTGGGTGCTGTTTTGACTTTAAACATCCAGGCTGTAGCCCATGCCCCGGTGCGTGCTGATGTAGTCGCGCGCCGGGTCGGCCTCGCGCAGCTTGGCGCGCAGAGTCTTGATGTGCGTGTCCACGGTGCGGTCCTGGCTGTCGCTCTCGTCGCCCCAGGCAGCGGACAGCAGGGTTTCGCGTGCATGGATGCGGCCCGCGCCCGCCAGCAGGCAGGCCAGCAGGCGGTATTCGCGCCGCGTGAGCGCCAGCGGCTGGCCATGCAGGTACATGCGCTGGCCCGCGCGGTCGTCGTGGAAGGCCGTGGCACGGGTGGCGGGCGCGGGTGCCTGCACGGCGGCGCGGCGCAGCAGCGCCTTGACCCGCGCGGCCAGCTCGCGCGGGCTGAAGGGCTTGGCCAGGTAGTCGTCGGCGCCCAGTTCCAGGCCGAGCACGCGGTCGAGCTCCTCGCCGTGCGCGCTGAGCATCAGTACCGGTGTGCCGCCGGCGGCACGCACCTCGCGGCACAGGTCCAGCCCGCTGCCGTCGGGCAGGCCCACGTCGAGCACCAGGAGGTCGAACGAGGCGCTGCGCAGCAGGTTGCGCGCGTCCTGCAGCAGCAGGCTGTGCGTGGTGCGCAGGCCTTCGCGCTCCAGGGCGTAGGCCACGGTGCGCGCGATGGCCGGGTCGTCCTCCAGCAGCAGCACGTGGGCGGACATGTCAGTCGTCCACGGTGCGGCGCGCCGTCACCGATGCACGCAACGCGTGCGCCCGGGCCAGCCGCGCCGCCTTGCCGTACCGGCAGCATCTCCCTTCGCGCATCGCGCAGCGAGGCCAGAGCGGGGAGAAGGAGCGAAGCGACACAGGGGGTGTTCTCTCACCGCGTGACCAGCACCGGGAACAGCTTGCTCAGCCCCTCGGCCATCACCTCCACGGCCAGCGCGGCGAGGATCAGGCCCATGAGCCGGGTCATGACGTTGATGCCTGTCTTGCCCAGAAAGCGCGCAATCGGTTCGGCCAGCGAGAAGCACACCGCCGTGGCGGCGGCAATCACCACGCCGTAGCCGACCAGCGCGGCGTGCTGCCAGAAGGTCTGGGCGCGGTCGGCGTAGATCACCACCGTGGACATGCTGGCCGGGCCGGTGAGCAGCGGAATGGTCAGCGGCACCACGGCAATGCTGGCACCCGCGGCGGCCTTCTCGGCGCCTTCCTCCAGTTCGTGGGTGTGGGGCTTGGCCTCGGCGGGCTGGGCGTTGAGCATGTTCATGGCGCTGATGAGCAGCAGCATGCCGCCCCCGACCTGGAAGCTTTGCAGCGAGATGTTGAAGAAATCGAGGATCTGCAGCCCCAGCAGCGCGCAGGCGGCAATCACGCAGAAGGCGCTGAATGCGGCCGTGCGGATGGTGCGCCGGCGTTGCTGCACCGAGAAGCCCTGCGTGTAGTGGATGAAGAACGGCACGATGGCCAGCGGGTTGACGATGGCCAACAGGGTGATGAGGGGCTTGAGGTCCAACGGGATTCTCCGGGTGCGTGCCCACGATCCTAGCGGGAATTTGGCGGGCCGGCACCTGGTGACGCAAGGCCGGGCGGTCCAGCCTGCGTCGCACCGATCGATCGCCACAGAAATAACTTGTGCCGGTAAAAAAACAGCGTTACAAAGTGCCCTTGCAACTCAACGCCATGAACCCGCGAGGAGGTGTCCGATGAACCTGAGCGACATGAAGATATCGACCAGGCTGGTCCTGGGTTTTTCCGTGATGGGGGTGCTGATCATGGCCCTCGGGGCCGTGGCCCTCTGGAAAAGCGCAGCGATCCGAGAGGATTTTCGCGTCGTGACCGATGAGCGTATTCCGCGCGTCGCCATGCTCAACGACATCAAGGGCCACCTCGGGCAGATCGCCATCGCCATGCGCACCATGGCGCTCTCCGAAAGCAGCGACGAGGTCAAGCGCCAGCAGCAAGCCGTCCTGTCATCGCGGCAGAAAGTGGGCGAAACGCTGGCCCGGCTCAAGGCGGAAATCGTTGCGCCGCGCGGCAAGGAGCTGCTGGCGAGCATCGAGGCGCAGCGCGCGGCCTACGTCGCGGCGCAGGAGCGCTACCTCGGCCTGGTGGCCGCCGGCAACCCGGCCGGCGCGCGCGCCTATCTGGCCACCGAGGTCCGGCCCGTGCTCGACGCCTATTTTGGCGCGGTGGACGCGCTCATCGGTTCCCAGACCGATCTGCTGGGCCAGTCGGTCAGCAATGCCCAGGCCGACGTGGTGTCGATCCAGAACGCTGTGTGGATGGCCGTTGCGACGGCGCTGATGGTGGCGGCTGTGCTGGCCCTGTGGATCATCCGCGCCATTACCGGGCCGCTGCGCCAGGCCGTGGAGCTGTCACGCTCCGTCGCCGTGGGCGACCTGCGCACGGTGCTGCAGGTGCAGGGGCGCAATGAGACGGCGCAGCTGCTGCACTCCCTGCAGCAGATGATGGACAGCCTGCGCAAGGTGGTGTCCAACGTGCGCTCCGGTTCGGAAAGCGTGGCCGCGGCCAGCTCGCAGATCGCCCAGGCCAACCATGACCTGAGCGCGCGCACCGAGAGCCAGGCCAGCGCGCTGGAGCAGACGGCTGCCTCCATGGAGCAGCTCAACTCCACCGTGCGCCAGAACGCCGACAACGCGCGCCAGGCCAACCAGCTGGCCCTGACGGCCACCACAGTGGCCGAGCGGGGTGGCGCGGTGGTGGGCGAGGTCGTCGAGACCATGAAGGGCATCAACGAGAGCTCGCGCCGCATTGCCGACATCATCGGCGTGATCGACGGCATCGCCTTCCAGACCAACATCCTGGCGCTCAACGCCGCCGTGGAAGCGGCGCGTGCCGGCGAGCAGGGCCGGGGCTTTGCCGTGGTGGCCTCCGAGGTGCGCGCGCTGGCCGGGCGCTCGGCCGAGGCCGCCAAGGAGATCAAGGCGCTCATCGGTACCAGCGTGGAGCGGGTCGAAACGGGCACCCAGCTGGTGGACCAGGCCGGGACGACGATGCACGAGGTCGTGTCGGCCATCCGCCGGGTGACCGACCTGATGGGCGAGATCAGTGCCGCCAGCACCGAGCAGAGCCAGGGGGTGGACCAGGTCGGCGAGGCTGTCACCCAGATGGACCAGGTGACGCAGCAGAATGCCGCGCTGGTCGAGGAAATGGCCGCCGCCGCCAGCAGCCTGCGCAGCCAGGCGCAGGAGCTGGTGCGCTCGGTGGAGGTGTTCCGCCTGGGCGACGAGCAGGCGTTGCTGTCTGCCGAAGGGCGCGCCGCGCCGGCCCCGGCACTGGCGCCGCGTGCCGTGGCGCCAGCCCTGCGGGGCAGGCAGCCCCGGCTGGCGGTCTAGGGCCAGCTCAGCCGGTCAGCCGGGCCTGCAGGCCCGGGCGCCGGGGGGCCGGCAGCACGGCGGCAGCGGGCTGCGCTGCCGGTGCGGCGACCGGCACTGGCTTAGCGGCCAGGCCCACATCGCTGGCCAGCGTGAAGACGGCGATGGTCTGCACCTGGGTGCGGGCCTGGTCCTGCAGGCTGCGCGCCGCAGCCGACAGCTCTTCCACCAGCGCGGCGTTCTGCTGCGTGGTCTGGTCCAGATGCTGAACGGCCTCGCCGATCTGGCCCATGCCGCTGCTCTGCTCGGTGCTAGCGGCGCTGATGTCCGTCATCAGCGAGGTCACGCGCCGAATGGCGGTGACGGCCTCGTCCATGGTCTGTCCGGCGGCGTTCACCAGTTCGGTGCCTTTGCCCACGCGTTCCACGCTGGAGCTGATGAGCGCCTTGATCTCCTTGGCGGCCTCGGCCGAGCGCCCGGCCAGCGCGCGCACCTCGGAGGCCACCACGGCGAAGCCCCGGCCCTGCTCGCCCGCACGTGCGGCCTCCACAGCGGCGTTCAGCGCCAGGATGTTGGTCTGGAAGGCGATGGAATCGATCACGCCGATGATGTCGGCGATTTTGCCCGAGGAGGTGTGGATTTCGCGCATGGTGCTCACCACCTGGCCCATGACCTCGCCGCCCTTGTGGGCCACGGCGCTGGCATTGGAGGCCAGCTGCCGGGCCTGGTGGGAGTTGTCGGCGTTCTGGTTGACCGTGGCGTTGAGCTGTTCCATGGCGGCGGCGGTCTGCTGCAGCGCGCCGGCCTGCTGCTCGGTGCGGCTGGCCAGGTCGTGGTTGCCCATGAAGATCTGGCTGGAGGCACTGGCCACGCTCTCGCTACCTTCGCGGATGTCGGTGACGATGCCGGTGAGCTGCTTCTGCATGGCGTCCAGCGCGTGCAGCACCTGCGCGGCCTCGTCGTGGCCGTCGGCCTGCACGGGGTGGCTGAGGTCGCCCTTGGCGATGGTTTCCGCCACCTCGATGGCGTGGCCGAGCGAGCGCGAGATGCTGCGCACCAGGGTGGTGGCGAACACGGCCGCGAACAGCAGGCCGAACACGATGGAAGCGATGGCGGCCGCGCGGATCAGCGTGTAGCGTGCCTCGCCGGCTTCATAGGCCTTCTTGCCTTCCTCGAACTGCAGCTTGACCAGCGCGTCGATGCCCGCGCCTACGGGCTCGTACAGCGTACGCACCTTTTCGACCACCGTGCGGTTGGCGCCCGGGATGTCGCCGGCGCGCAGCGCCACCACCGTGGGCAGCAGGCCTTCGCGCACGAACCGGCCCCGGTTCTCGGTGAAGCTCTTGGCCAGGGCTTCCTCCTCGGGCGTGTGGCTGCGCTTGAGGTAGCTGTCCCAGATGCGGGTGATGGAGGCGATGTTGGTCTCCACCGCTGCCGTGTTGGCCTGGATCGTCGGCTCGTCCGGCGTCACCAGCGCGGTCGCCAGCAATAGGCGCTGGCGCAGCAGCAGCGCCTGGATCTGCCCGATTTCCGCCGTGGTGGTGAGCCGTTCCTGGTACATGGAGTACAGCGCGTTGTTGGACTGCACGATGCCCCACAGTCCGAGCCCGCCGATGGCGAGCAGAAGCAGCGACAGAAGGCCGGCAAGGGCAGCGACGCGGGTGGAAATCTTGAAACGGTTCATAGGACCTCTGGGGCGGGTAGGGCCTGGGGTGCGGCCGTTGCTACGGGGGGAACAGACGGAAGGGAGTGCCGGCCGAGCCACTGCTCGAATTCGGCGATGGGCAGGGGGTGGCTGAACAGGTAGCCCTGGAACACCAGGCATTGCAGGTCGAGCAGCGCCACGCGCTGCGCCGGCGTCTCCACGCCCTCGGCGATGACGCTGAGCCCCAGGTTGCGCGACATGTCGACGATGGTGTGGACGATGGCCGCGTTGCTCGGGTCGGTGTCGATGTCCTCGACGAAGCTGCGGTCGATCTTGAGGTGCTCCAGCGGCAGACGCTTGAGCTGCGCCAGGGATGAGTAACCCGTGCCGAAGTCGTCGAGCGCGAAGCGCACGCCCTGCTGCTGCAGGGCCTGCATCTTGGCCACGGTGTCGGTGATGTCGTCGAGCACCAGGCTTTCCGTCAGTTCCAGCACCAGCCGCGCCGGGTTGGCGCCGGAATGCTGCAGCGTACGGCAGACCTGGGCCACGAAGTCGGGGTGGCGGAACTGCCGCGCACTCACGTTCACCGCCAGCTCCAGGTGCCGCGTATGGGCCCGGCTGCCCCATACCGTGAGCTGGGCGCACGCCCGCTCCAGCACCCAGGCGCCGATGGGCAGGATCAGCCCCGAGGCCTCGGCAATGGGGATGAACTCGGCCGGCGGCACCTGGCCGTGCACCGGGTGGTTCCAGCGCAGCAGCACTTCGGCGCCCACGGGCCGGCCGGTGGCGCTCACCTGGGGCTGGTAGTGCAGCTGCAGCTGGCCGGCGTCCACGGCGCTGCGCAGCGCTGCTTCCAGTGCCGCGCGGGTTTCCAGCTGTACCTGCATGGCGGGGTTGAACAGGCAATAGCCATTGCGCCCGGCGTTCTTGGCCTGGTACATGGCGGCATCGGCGCGCTTGAGCAGTTCCTTGATGCTGGCGTCGTGGTTCTTGAACAGGCTGATGCCGATGCTGGCGCTGCCGTGGTAGACCTGCCCGGCCAGCGGGCAGGGCCGCGCCACGCAGGCCAGCAGCTGCGCGGCCAGGGCTTCGGCCTGCGCCAGGGCCTCGGCTTCGTTGGCGGACAGCAGGTCCATCAGCACGACGAATTCGTCTCCGCCGATGCGCGCGATGCAGTGCGGAATATGAACGGCCACGCGCAGGCGCTGTGCCATCTCCAGCAAGTGCTGGTCGCCGATTTCGTGACCCAGGGTGTCGTTGATGTTCTTGAAGTTGTCCAGGTCGAGCAGCAGCACGGCCCGGTGCCGGTCGTCCTGGCGGCTGGCCGCCAGCGCGGCCTGCAGGCGGTCGCGCAGCAGGCGGCGGTTGGGCAGCTCGGTCAGCGGGTCGTAGTAGGCCAGCTGGTGGATGGCCTTCTCGTTGCCGGCCAGGCGCAGTTGCATGGCGCGCAGCTCCGTCAGCACCACGCTGATTTCGTCCTTGCCCTGCACCTGGATGGGCGTGTCGAAACGCCCGTCCGCGATGTGGCGGAACACCTCGGTGGCCTGGCGCAGCGGCCGCACGATGGAGCGGATCAGCAGCACGCCGAGGAAGCTCAGCACCGCCATGGACACCAGCAGCGCGCCGATGGCGAGCCGGCGGATCTGCTCGTAGCGCTGCACACCGGCTTCGTAGACGGCGTGCGCCTGGTTGAACTGCAGATCGATCAGGGCCTGGATGTCCGGGCTCGCGTGTTCGTAGAGCTGGCGCACCTGCACGGCCAGGCGCTGCGTGTCCTGGTAGTCGAGCGAACGCAGGGCCGCCAGCGCTGGCATGACGGCCTCGCGCAGGTAGTGCGCACGGCGGCTCGCGAAACGGTCGGACAGCGCCAGCTCCTGCTGGCTGCGCGGACCGGCGGTGTAGAGGCGCCACAGGCGGTCGATGGCGAAGACGTTGTTCTCGATGGCCAGCGCCGCACTGCGCGCCAGGTCGGGGTGCAGCGTGACCCGGCCGGGGGTGCCGTTGGCGGCGGTCTGCGCCAGCGCCATCTGCAGCTGGTGCTGGTTGGACAGCATCAGGTGCGCGATCTGGGAGAGGTTGCGCACCGGCTTCATGCGCTCTTCGTGGACGGCGCGCAGGCTCTCGTTGGAAACCGCCAGCCCGTGGATGCCGGTCGCGGCCAGCACGATGGTTACCAGGGCGGCCAGCACCATCAGCGCCGCCAGCCGCGTGCCGATGCGAAAGCGCGAGAACAGGGCGTGCCCGATGTCTGGCCGCTCGTCCAGGGTGCCGTTCCACGGACGGCTCAGCGGAAACTGGGGCGTGCTCATGGCTGGCGGGGGCGGGGATGTGCGCAGGCCGCTGCGGCGCCGTCGTGCAGACGGTGCAGCGCGCAAGCCAGCGGGCGGGCGAAAGAGAAAAAGGCGGGGCCGAACATTTGCGTAGGGTCGGGGCAGGGCCAGGGACCATGCGAGGCGTGTTCGGGGCCTCATTGCGCTGCAGGACCGGATCAGGGGTCGTTCAGCAGCTTGTAAGGATAGGTTTTAAGTTGTACTTATTCTGTGACAATGTGTATTTTTATCTTGATGCATGTCAAGATTTGTGGTTTGTGTGCAGCGTGTCGCTCAGGTGGATGACCTCGCGTGCCAAGTCGCCGAGCTTGCGCCGCTGCGAGCGCGAGGATGAGCGCAGCAACTCGAACGCGGCGGTGCGGGCCAGCCGGTACTGCACCATGGTGATGCCCGTGGCCACGTTGATGTCGCGGTCGCCGTCCAGCGCCTTTTGAAGCTGGGCGCGTGCCTGGCGCAGTTCGTCAAGCTCGCGGGCGCGCTGCAGGGCCGCTTCGATGGTGGGCCGGATCTGCACCACGTCCAGCGGCTTGACCAGATACCCCAGCGCGCCGAAGCCGGTGGCGCGCTCCACGGTGAGTGCGTCGCTGTAGGCGCTGAGCATGAGGAAGGGAATGTGGTCGAGGCTGCGCAGGCGCTCGGCCAGCTCCAGGCCGTCACGCCCCGGCATGCGCACGTCGACGATGGCCAGGTCGGGCCGCAGGCCGCTGGTCAGCAGCGCCTCGGCGTCGTCCACCGACTCGGCGGTGGTGACCTGGTAGCCGGCGTCGTGCAGGCCGCCCGACAGTGTGGCGAGGATGAGGCGGTCGTCGTCCACCAGCAGCAAGTGGGGAGGGCTTGGGGGGAGAGGTTGGTTCATGGTGACTCGCCGGCTTCGAGGTGGATGACGGGGGGGGCCAGGTCCAGCTGCAGGATGGCCCAGACGCCCTCCTGCGTACGGACCATGCGGGCGCCGCTGCGCGGCATCAGCGCCGCGACCAGGCCCAGGCCGCCCTGGGAGGGCTTGATGGGGTCGGGCCAGCGGCCGGGGTTGGCAATGGTGATCTGCACGCCGCCCTCCTGCGGGCCGTCGTGCAGGCGGATGCGCACGTCCTGCTGGGACTTGCCGCCGTGCTTGACGGCGTTGAGGATCAGTTCGTTGAGCACCAGCGCCACGGGCACGGCCTCGGCGGGGGCGATGTGGCAGGCCTTCCACCACGCGGGCGTGTCGACGTGGATGGGGGTGTCCCACAGCGACTCGATGCCGCCGGCCACGGCGCAGATCAGGTCGCCCAGCCGCACCCGGTCGGCGGCGGTGCTGCCCTGCAGCCCGTGGATGACGGCGATGCTGTGCACCTGGCCGATGACCTGGTTGATGGGGCCGTGCAGCCGGGGGTGCTTGTGGTCCAGCGCGCGCAGCATGCCGATCACGCCCTGCAGGTTGTTCTTGATGCGGTGGTGCACCTCCTGCACCAGCGCCGCGCGGTGCGCCTGCTCCATCTGGCGGCGCCGCTCCTCCTGCTCATGCAGGCCGGTGATGTCCGTCATGGTGAGCACGTAGTGCGTGATGCGTCCGTGGGGGTCGCGCACCGGGCTCAGGGTGGTCCACACCGGGTAGGTCTCGCCCGACTTGCGCCGGTGCCATTCACGGCGCTGCAGGTTCTGGGCCGGCGCATAGTCCGCGGCCGGGGCCGGCGCAGGATCGGGGGTATCTTCGGGCGGGGCCACCAGGAAATGCGGGGTGTGGCCCAGCACCTCGTGCGGCGCGTAGCCCGAGGCCTGCAGGAACGACTGGTTGGCCTGCAGGATCACCGACCGCGCATCGGTGATCAGCATGCCCTCCTGGCACTCGAAGGCAATGGCCGCCACGCGCAGCGAGGCCTTCTGGCGGCGGCGTTCCGTCAGGTAGGCGGCCAGCGACAGGCCCACCACTGCCAGGATCATCATGTAGGACCAGTAGCCGAAACCGTGGTTGACGGCGATGTCGCGCGCAAAGAAGCCCGTGCGCTGGTGGCTGCCCCACAGCGCCTGCAGCGCGACCATGCACACCAGCCCCGTCGTGGACAGCATGCCCAGCCGCGCGCCCGACCAGCTCACGAACAGGAACATCCAGTAGGCGTTGGCCAGCGGCGCCAGCACCGGGTCCTGCGTGTTGCCGAAGATGAGCACGCCGCCGGTGCAGGCCAGCAGCCAGACCAGGCCGCCCTCGTCCAGGCGCTGCAACGGCTGGGCGAAGCGCAGCGTGCGCCGGTAGGACATGAGCAGGGGCCCCACCAGCAGCGTGCCGAGCGAATTGCCCATCCACCATTGCAGGAAGTACGCCGTGCATTCGCCGGGTGGGATCTCGCCTGCCAGCAGATGGCCGGCGGCAGACGCCAGCGCGCCCGTGCCCGCGCCCACGCCGCACACCCACAGCAGGGTGTGCCGCACGACGCTGAAGTTGGGATGGTCCTGGTCGAAGCTCGGTTGGCGCTGCATGAGCCGGCAGGCGACGGTGGCGGCCGTCACCACGCCCAGCGCCTCGGCCAGGGCGGCCAGCGGGGCATCGCCGGCGAGCAGGCTGCTCAGCAGGCTGGCGGCAAAGATGGCTGGCGCGAACCGCAGCCCGCCCAGGAGGAGGAGCACCAGCGCCACGCCGCCCGCGGGCTGCAGCACCTGGACCGGGCCGAAACCGGAGAGGGGCGTGGCCGTGGTCTCGGCGACGACCATGTACAGCAGCGCCGCCGCGGTGTATGCCAGCGGTCGGGCCGGTGCGGTGCTGCTGCGCGGGGGCATGCGGATGGGGGTGTGGGGTGGAGACCGGAGCGCGCTGGAGGCTGGGCCGCGCCGAAGGTGTAACCCATCGTAGCCGAAGCACCCCCCTTCGCGGCCGGTCGCGGCGCCGAATGGCGTGCCGCGTTGATATAGGTCAATTTTGACCGTGGCGCCCACCCCGCAGGCGCCATTAGCTATAATTTTTGTAGCAGTCGTGCGGCGTCGCGGGCGAAGTAGGTCAGCACCCCATCTGCCCCCGCGCGCTTGAAGGCCAGCAGGCTTTCCAGCATGACCGCATCGTGGTCGAGCCAGCCGTTCTGCGCGGCGGCCTTGAGCATGGCGTACTCGCCCGACACCTGGTAGGCGAAGGTGGGCACGCGGAATTCGTCCTTCACGCGGCGCACGATGTCCAGGTAGGGCATGCCGGGCTTGACCATCACCATGTCGGCGCCCTCGGCGATGTCCAGCGCCACTTCGCGCAAGGCCTCGTCGCTGTTGCCGGGGTCCATCTGGTAGACCTTCTTGTTGCTCTTGCCCAGGTTGGCAGCCGAGCCCACGGCGTCGCGGAACGGGCCGTAGAAGGCGCTGGCGTACTTGGCGCTGTAGGCCATGATGCGGGTGTGGATGTGGTCGTGCGCTTCCAGCGCCTCGCGGATGGCGCCGATGCGACCGTCCATCATGTCGCTGGGCGCGACGATGTCCACGCCGGCCTCGGCCTGGGTAAGGGCCTGGCCGGTGAGCACTTCCACCGTGGCGTCGTTCAGGATGTACCCGGTGTCGTCCAGCAGACCGTCCTGGCCGTGGCTGGTGAAGGGGTCGAGCGCCACGTCGGTCATCACGCCCAGGTCGGGGAATTCCTTCTTCAGGGCGCGCACCACGCGCGGCACCAGGCCGTCGGGGTTGAGCGCCTCCTTGCCGTCCGGCGTCTTGAGGCTGGCGTCGATCACCGGGAACAGCGCCATCACCGGGATACCGAGCTTGACGCAGTCTTCGGCCACGGGCAGCAGCAGGTCCAGGCTCAGGCGCTCCACACCGGGCATGGAGGCCACGGCCTCGCGGCGGCCCTGGCCGTCGAGCACGAACACGGGATAGATCAGGTCGTTCACCGTGACGGCGTGCTCACGCACCAGGTTGCGGGTGAAGGTGTCGCGGCGCAGGCGGCGCGGGCGGTTGGCGGGGAAGGGGGTGGGGCTGGAGAGGTGCATGGGGGAAAATTGTGCCCCAACTGGCGCACCTGCCCCCCCGGGTGGTGTTGCCGGTGGGTGACGGCGGTGCTAGATTGGCGCCGGGCGGCCTGGCCGCCCCCCGCTTTTTCCTCCCTGAGCGGGGCCCGCCGGCGCCAGCGCCCCCGGGCTTGAAGGCCCGGCATCCCTGCCGGGCCTTTTTTTGACCGTGCGGGCGCGCGGGCGCCACTACACTGGGCGCCATGCTCTGGGTCAAATCGTTCCATATCGTCTTTGTGGCCAGCTGGTTTGCCGGCCTGTTCTACCTGCCGCGCATCTTCGTGAACCTGGCCATGGTGGCCCCGGGCTCGGCGGCCGAGCGCGACCGCCTGCTGCTGATGGCGCGCAAGCTGCTGCGTTTCACCACGTTGCTGGCCGTGCCGGCCCTGGGCCTGGGTTTGTGGCTGTGGCTGGGCTATGGCATCGGCAAGGGCCCGGGCAATGGCTGGCTGCACGCCAAACTCGCCGTGGTGCTGCTGGTGCTGGGCTACCACCACGCCTGCGGCGTGCTGCTGCGCCAGTTCGTGGCGGGCACCTGCCGGCGCAGCCACCAATGGTTCCGCTGGTTCAACGAGGCCCCGGTGTTGATGCTTGTGGCCGTCGTGGTCCTGGTGGTGGTGAAGCCCTTCTAGCGAGCCACCGGGGACGCTGCCCGTGCACAAGACCTCTGCCTGGCCGCTCGCGTGGGTGTATGCCGCACTGATCGTCTTTGCCAGCCTGTTCCCTTTCATCGGCTGGCGCGACCAGGGCATCTCGCCCTGGGTCTTCCTCTTCGCAGCGCTGCCGCCGCCGTACTGGACGGGTTTCGACGTGGCCACCAACATGGTGGGCTACGCGCCGCTGGGCTTTCTGCTGGCGCTGGCGCTGCTGCGCACGGGGCGGGAACTGCTGGCGGTGCCGCTGGCGCTGGTGGCGGGAGCGCTGCTTTCATTGCTGCTCGAATTCCTGCAGATCTACCTGCCGCAGCGCGTGCCGTCCAACCTCGACCTGGTGCTGAACGCGGGCGGCGCGCTGGCCGGCGCGCTGAGCGCGGCGCTGCTGGAGCGCCTGGGCGCGATCGATCGCTGGAGCCGTTTCCGGGCGCGCTGGTTCGCGCCCGATGCGCGCGGCGCCCTGGTGCTGCTGGCGCTGTGGCCCTGGGCGCTGCTGTTTCCGGCGGCCGAACCGTTCGGCCTGGGCCAGGTGTTCGAGCGCCTGGAGGCGGCGCTGGCCGAGCTGCTGTCGGGCACGCCCTTTCTTGACTGGTTGCCGCTGCGCGAGGAGCAGCTGGAGCCGCTCTCCCCCGTGGCCGAGCTGCTGTGCGTGGCGCTGGGCCTGCTCGTGCCCTGCCTGCTGGCCTACAGCATGGCGCGCCACCTGGGGCGGCGCGTGGTGCTTGCGGTAGGTATCGCCCTTGTGGGAGTGGCGGCCACGGCGCTGTCGGCGGCGCTGAGCTACGGGCCCGCGCACGCCTGGGCCTGGCTGGGCATGCCGGTGCGCGTGGGCATCTGGGTCGGGCTGGTGCTGGCGGCGCTGGCGCTGGCGCTGCCACCGCGCGCCAGCGCCGTGCTGCTGCTGGTGGTGCTGACGCTGCACCTGGGCCTGCTCAACGACGCGCCCACCAGCGCCTACTTTGCCCAGACGCTGCTCATTTGGGAGCAGGGGCGCTTCATCCGTTTCTATGGCCTGGGCCAGTGGCTGGGCTGGCTCTGGCCCTATGCCACGCTGGTCTATGTGCTGTTGCGCGCCTCGCGGCGCTCGCGCGCTTCCTAGAATAGAGGGGATGAGCGAAACCACCCCGTCCGCGCCCGCCTATTTCGAGCGCCATATCTTCTTCTGCCTCAACGAACGCGCCAACGGCGAGGCCTGCTGCGCCCAGCATGGCGCCCAGGAGGCCTTCGAGCGCTGCAAGGCGCAGGTCAAGGCCGCTGGCCTGGCCGGCCCCGGCAAGGTGCGCGTGAACAAGGCCGGCTGCCTGGACCGCTGCGCCGCCGGCCCGGTGGCCGTGGTCTACCCCGAGGGCGTGTGGTACAGCTACGTGGATGCGTCCGATATCGACGAAATCGTCGAATCGCACCTGAAGAACGGCCAGGTGGTCGAGCGCCTGCGTACACCGCCGGAACTCGGGCGCTGATCCGCACTCCATCCGTTTCAAGCTTTTTTGGCTGGCAGGGCAGGCGGAGTCTGCGCCGCCAGCTATTGGATTGGTAGCAACCTGTGAACGCACACACTGAAAAACTGGTCCTCACGGGCGAGGCCGGCGCCATCGAGGCGCGCCGCGACGCCCCGGCGGGCGGCACCGCGCCGCGCGGCGTGGTCGTGATTGCCCACCCGCACCCGCTGTTCGGCGGCACCCTGGACAACAAGGTGGTGCAGACCCTGGCGCGCGCCTATGTGCAGTGCGGCTGGAGCGCGGTGCGCTTCAACTTCCGCGGCGTGGGCGGCAGCGCCGGCGTGCACGACGAAGGCCGCGCCGAACTGCAGGACCTGCTGGCCGTGGTGCGCCAGGTGGCGCCCGAGGGCCCGCTGGCGCTGGCCGGATTCTCCTTTGGCGCCTTCGTCACCAGCCACGCGCTGGCGGCGCTGTGGGGGGAGCGCGAGGTCACCAGTGCCGTGCTTGTGGGCACGGCGGCCAGTCGCTTCACCGTGGCGCCGGTGCCGCCCGAGGCGCACCTGCGCACCCTGGTGGTGCACGGCGAGCAGGACGATACCGTGCCGCTGGCGTCGGTGATGGACTGGGCACGCCCGCAGACACTTCCGGTCACCGTCATTCCCGGCGGCGGACATTTCTTTCACGGACAATTGCACCTGCTGAAGGAACTGGTGGTGCGCCACTTGCAATCGAGCGCCTGAGGCGCTCGCCCCTCCTTGGAGCGCCGCGCCGGCCTTGGCGGGCGCTTTCTCCCTCTCTGACTGTCTTTTCACTCTCCATGAACCGAATCTTCTCCCTGCTGCGCTCCCTGGCATTGGCCGTGGGCGTGGCCTCCTGCGCCCTCTCGGCGCAGGCGCAGGCGCCCCAGCCCCCTGAAATCGCGGCACGCGCCTACCTGCTGGTGGATGTGACTGCGGGCCAGATCCTGGCCGCCAAGGACATCGACGCGCCGGTCGAACAGGCCTCGCTCACCAAGCTCATGACCGGCTACCTGGTGTTCGACGCGCTGCGCGCCAAGAAGATCGACCTGCAGCAAAAGTTCGCCGTGAGCCCGCGCGCCTGGAAGATGCCCGGCTCGCGCATGTTCATCGACCCCAAGATGCAGGTGCCGGTGGACGACCTGCTCAAGGGCATGATCGTCCAGTCGGGCAACGACGCCACCGTGGCGCTGGCCGAGGGCGTGGGCGGCACCGTGGAGAACTTCGTCAAGCTCATGAACGACCAGGCGCAGGCCCTGGGCATGAAGAACACCGCCTACCGCAATCCTGAAGGCCTGACCGAACCCGGCCACACCACCACGGCGCGCGACCTGTCCATCCTGGCCACGCGGCTGATGCAGGACTTCCCGCAGTACATGCACTACTACGCCACCAAGCAGTACCGCTACGAGGGCACGCCGGCGTCCAATAGCGCCAACCGCAACCTGCTGCTGTACCGCGACCCGAGCGTGGACGGGCTCAAGACGGGCCACACCGCCGCCGCCGGCTACTGCCTCGTGGCCACGGCCAAGCGCGAATTCCCCAATGTGGGCACGCGCCGCCTGCTGTCCATCGTGCTCGGCGCCGCGAGCGAGAACGCCCGCGCCAACGAAAGCCAGAAGCTGCTGAACTGGGGCTATACCGCCTTCGACGCCGTCAAGCTGTTCGACGCCGGCCAGGCCGTGGACACGCCCGCCGTCTGGAAGGGCAAGGCCAGCACCGTGAAAATCGGCCGCCAGGAGGCCATCGTGGTGGCGGTGCCGGCCGGCAGCGGCGGCAAGATCGCCACCCAGGTGGCCCGCCGCGACCCGCTGGTGGCGCCGTTCGGCAAGGGCCAGGAAGTCGGCACGCTCAAGGTGTCGCTGGGCGGCGAGTCCCTGCGCGAGGTGCCGCTGCTGGCGCTCGACGGCGTCGAGCAGGCCGGTGTGCTGGGCCGCGCCTGGGATGCCATCCGCCTCTGGATCAAGTGATGCGCTCCTGATAGAAGAGCGCCCGGCGACCCAATGGCGGCGCCGGGCGCTATTTTTTTAGGTGCGGACACGCTAGCGGGCGCCCGACCGGCCGATGCGCGGACTTGCTGCAGAAAAGCCTATCTGCTACATTTGAAGGCTTTTCGGAATTTCCGAAGGGTTTCACGTTTTCGTTTTTTACGTTTAGGGACGATAGTTCATGCCAACCATCAATCAGCTCGTGCGTCACGGGCGTGAGGTCGAAAAGACCAAATCCAAGAGCCCGGCGATGGAAAACTCGCCGCAGCGCCGCGGTGTGTGCACCCGTGTGTACACCACGACGCCTAAGAAGCCTAACTCCGCTCTGCGTAAGGTCGCCAAGGTGCGCCTGACCAACGGTTTCGAGGTGATCTCCTACATCGGTGGTGAAGGCCACAACCTGCAGGAACACAGCGTGGTGCTGGTTCGTGGCGGTCGTGTCAAGGACTTGCCCGGTGTGCGTTACCACATCGTGCGCGGCTCGCTTGACCTGCAAGGCGTCAAGGACCGTAAGCAAGCTCGCTCCAAGTACGGCGCGAAGAAGCCAAAGGCCAAGTAAGCCCTGCGCTTGCTGGAAAGAATTTTCGGTGCTGTCTCCCGCGTGGCGCGGTGAAGCAGCGTAGTGGCCCCAAACGCAGGTGTTCTGCGCGGGTCGAGTAAGTGGGAGTTCTTCATTGGCTCTCGCGGTGTCTGAAAAGATGCCAACTGAAGCAAAGATAGAGGTAAAAAATGCCACGTCGTCGCGAAGTCCCCAAACGTGAAATCCTGCCGGATCCCAAGTTCGGCAATGTAGAGCTGTCCAAATTCATGAACGTGATCATGGAAGGCGGCAAGAAGGCAGTTGCAGAGCGCATCATTTACGGCGCCCTGGAACTGATCGAGAAGAAGCACCCCGATAAGGACCCCCTGGAAGCCTTCACCGTTGCCATCAACAACGTGAAGCCCATGGTCGAAGTGAAGTCGCGCCGCGTGGGCGGTGCGAACTACCAAGTGCCCGTGGAAGTGCGCCCTGTGCGCCGCCTGGCCCTGTCGATGCGCTGGATCAAGGAAGCCGCCCGCAAGCGTGGCGAGAAGTCCATGGCCCAACGCCTGGCGAACGAGCTGCTGGAAGCCACGGAAGGCCGTGGAGGCGCCATGAAGCGCCGTGACGAAGTGCACCGCATGGCCGAAGCCAACAAGGCTTTCAGCCACTTCCGCTTCTAAGTTTCGTCCCCACATCTCGAAAGCTGGGAGCCCGATCCGCCATTTTTGGCGGGCGGGCTCTTAGCCGTTAAACGAAAGAAACATCATGGCACGCAAGACCCCCATCGAGCGCTACCGCAATATCGGTATCTCGGCCCACATCGACGCTGGCAAGACCACGACGACCGAACGTATCCTGTTCTACACCGGTGTGAACCACAAGATCGGTGAAGTGCACGACGGCGCTGCCACCATGGACTGGATGGAGCAAGAGCAAGAGCGCGGCATTACGATCACCTCGGCTGCCACGACCTGCTTCTGGAAGGGCATGGACATGTCCTACCCCGAGCACCGCTTCAACATCATCGACACCCCCGGCCACGTGGACTTCACGATTGAAGTGGAACGTTCCATGCGCGTGCTCGACGGCGCCTGCATGGTGTATTGCGCCGTGGGTGGCGTGCAGCCCCAGTCGGAAACCGTCTGGCGCCAGGCCAACAAGTACAAGGTGCCCCGTCTCGCGTTCGTCAACAAGATGGACCGTACCGGCGCGAACTTCTTCAAGGTGTACGACCAGATGCGTCTGCGCCTGAAGGCCAACCCTGTGCCCGTGGTGATCCCAATTGGTGCCGAAGAAGGCTTCAAGGGCGTGGTCGACCTGCTCAAGATGAAGGCCATCATCTGGGACGAAGCGTCCCAGGGCATGAAGTTCACCTACGAAGACATTCCCGCCGACCTCGTCGAATCCGCCAAGGAATGGCGTGAAAAGATGGTGGAAGCCGCTGCCGAAGCGTCTGAAGAACTGATGAACAAGTACCTGGAAGAGGGTGACCTCTCCGAGGACGAGATCAAGTTCGGCCTGCGCACGCGCACCATCGCCACCGAAATCCAGCCCATGCTGTGCGGTACCGCGTTCAAGAACAAGGGTGTGCAGCGCATGCTGGACGCCGTGATCGACTACCTGCCGGCTCCGACGGACATCGAAGACGTGAAGGGCACCGACGAAGACGAACAGCCCGTCACCCGCAAGGCGGATGACAGCGAGAAGTTCTCCGCACTGGCCTTCAAGCTGATGACCGATCCGTTCGTGGGTCAGCTGACCTTCGTTCGCGTGTACTCGGGCGTGCTCTCCAAGGGCGACACCGTCTACAACCCGATCAAGGGCAAGAAGGAGCGTATCGGCCGTATCGTGCAGATGCACGCCAACGAACGTATCGAAGTCGAAGAAATCCGCGCCGGCGACATCGCTGCCTGCGTGGGCCTGAAGGACGTGACGACCGGCGAAACGCTGAGCGACCTCGACGCCCAGATCATTCTGGAGCGCATGGTGTTCCCTGAGCCCGTGATCACGCAGGCCGTGGAACCCAAGACGAAGACCGACCAGGAAAAGATGGGCATCGCCCTGCAACGCCTGGCCGCTGAAGATCCTTCGTTCCGCGTGAAGACCGACGAAGAGTCCGGCCAGACCCTGATTGCAGGGATGGGTGAGCTTCACCTGGAAATCATCGTGGACCGCATGAAGCGTGAATTCGGCGTGGAAGCCAACGTGGGCAAGCCCCAGGTGGCATACCGCGAAACCATCCGCAAGACGGTGGAAGACGCTGAAGGCAAGTTCGTGCGCCAGTCCGGCGGTAAGGGCCAGTACGGTCACGTCGTGCTCAAGATTGAGCCGAACGAAGCCGGCAAGGGCAACGAATTCGTCGACGCCATCAAGGGCGGTGTGGTTCCTCGCGAATTCATCCCCGCGGTGGAAAAGGGCTTCAACGAAGCCGTCACGCAAGGCGTGCTGGCCGGCTACCCTGTGGTGGACGTCAAGGTCACCCTGCACTTCGGTTCGTACCACGACGTGGACTCGAACGAACTGGCGTTCAAGATGGCTGCCATCTTCGGTTTCAAGGAAGGCTGCAAGAAGGCCGGTCCGGTGATCCTAGAGCCCATGATGGCCGTGGAAGTGGAAACGCCCGAAGACTACGCCGGTACCGTGATGGGTGACCTGTCCAGCCGTCGCGGCATGGTGCAGGGCATGGACGACATCCCGGGCGGCGGTAAGGCCATCAAGGCCGAAGTGCCCCTGTCCGAAATGTTCGGCTACTCGACCTCGCTGCGCTCCGCAACGCAAGGCCGTGCTACCTACACGATGGAATTCAAGCACTACAGCGAAGCACCTCGCAACGTGTCTGAAGCCATCATGGCCTCTCGCGCCAAGTAAGCAAAAAGGCATGTGGCGCTTTCCAGTAAAGCGCCGCATGCTACTGATTCAATAGCAAGTTTCTTGCAATCTGCGATCCGGTGCCGTCCCGTTGCCCTGTGCGGGACGAACATGCAACCGGGTGCAGACGTTAAACCCTGACACAGGCATGCTCTTTGGAGAAAAAAATGGCAAAAGGTAAGTTTGAACGGACCAAGCCCCACGTCAACGTGGGCACGATCGGCCACGTGGACCATGGCAAGACGACGCTGACCGCAGCGATCGCCACCGTGCTGTCCGCCAAGTTCGGCGGCGAAGCCAAGGCCTACGACCAGATCGACGCAGCGCCTGAAGAAAAGGCCCGCGGCATCACGATCAACACCGCCCACGTGGAATACGAAACGGCTGGTCGTCACTACGCTCACGTGGACTGCCCTGGCCACGCCGACTATGTGAAGAACATGATCACTGGCGCTGCCCAAATGGACGGCGCCATCCTGGTGTGCTCGGCCGCTGACGGCCCGATGCCCCAGACCCGCGAGCACATCCTGCTGGCCCGCCAAGTGGGCGTGCCTTACATCATCGTGTTCCTGAACAAGTGCGACATGGTCGACGACGAAGAGCTGCTCGAACTCGTTGAAATGGAAGTGCGCGAGCTCCTGGACAAGTACAACTTCCCAGGCGACGACACCCCCATCGTGCGCGGTTCCGCCAAGCTCGCCCTGGAAGGCGACAAGGGCGCGCTGGGTGAAGAAGCCATCATGAAGCTGGCCGAAGCCCTGGACACCTACATCCCCACGCCCGAGCGTGCTGTGGACGGCGCCTTCCTGATGCCCGTGGAAGACGTGTTCTCGATCTCCGGTCGCGGCACCGTGGTGACCGGCCGTATCGAACGCGGCATCATCAAGGTCGGCGAAGAAATCGAAATCGTGGGTATCCGCGACACGCAAAAGACCATCTGCACCGGCGTGGAAATGTTCCGCAAGCTGCTGGACCAAGGCCAAGCTGGCGACAACGTTGGCCTGCTGCTGCGCGGCACCAAGCGTGAAGACGTCGAGCGCGGCCAAGTGCTGTGCAAGCCCAACTCCATCAAGCCGCACACGCACTTCACCGCTGAGGTGTACGTGCTGTCCAAGGACGAAGGTGGCCGTCACACGCCGTTCTTCAACAACTACCGTCCCCAGTTCTACTTCCGCACCACCGACGTGACCGGCGCCATCGAGCTGCCCGCGGACAAGGAAATGGTGATGCCTGGCGACAACGTGTCGATCACCGTCAAGCTGATCAACCCCATCGCCATGGAAGAAGGCCTGCGCTTTGCTATCCGTGAAGGCGGCCGTACCGTCGGCGCTGGCGTCGTGGCCAAGATCATTGCTTAATTTTAAGCACAAAGGAACTTGCCATGTCCAAGCAAAAGATCCGCATCCGCCTGAAGGCGTTTGACTATAAGCTGATCGACCAGTCGGCAGCCGAGATCGTCGACACCGCCAAGCGCACCGGCGCCATCGTCAAGGGTCCCGTGCCCCTGCCCACGCGCATGAAGCGTTTCGACATCCTGCGTTCGCCGCACGTCAACAAGACGTCGCGCGACCAGCTGGAAATCCGTACGCACCAGCGCCTGATGGACATCGTGGATCCCACCGACAAGACGGTGGACGCACTGATGAAGCTCGACCTGCCTGCCGGCGTCGACGTCGAAATCAAGCTGCAGTGATCCGCATTGACCGGTAGCCCTGCTGCCGGTACTTTGTAAAAGATAACGCGAACTTGCTTGAAAAAGCAGTTCGCGTTATACTTTGCGGCTTCGCCCTTTTTGCGCAAGCTTTGGGGTGGAGTTTTATCAACCGTCTTTCATGCACGAGAGTGCAACGCCGGGGCCAATTGAAGTCGCGGCGGTGGAAGTTTTGGAGAAACAAATGAGTCTGAGCAACTCCCTGGGGTTGCTGGGCCGCAAGGTGGGCATGATGCGCCTGTTCACCGATGATGGGGACGCAGTTCCTGTCACGGTGGTGGATGTGTCGAACAACCGTGTGACCCAGGTCAAAACCCAAGAGAACGATGGCTATGTGTCCCTTCAGGTCACATTCGGTGCGCGCAAGGCTTCGCGCGTCACCAAGCCGCAAGCAGGTCACCTGGCCAAGGCCGGCGTGGAAGCTGGCGAAATCGTCCGTGAATTCCGTGTGACCGCCGACACCGCTGCCCAGTACCAAGCTGGCGCCGCTGTGCCCGTGGCATCGGTGTTCTCCGTGGGCCAGAAGGTCGACGTGCAAGGCACCTCGATCGGTAAGGGCTACGCCGGTACCATCAAGCGCCACAACATGGCTTCGCAGCGCGCATCGCACGGTAACAGCCGTTCGCACAATGTGCCTGGCTCCATCGGTATGGCGCAGGATCCGGGGCGTGTGTTCCCGGGCAAGCGCATGACCGGTCACATGGGCGACGAAACCGTCACCACGCAAAACCTCGACGTGATTCGTGTGGACGAAGCACGCCAACTGCTCTTGATCAAGGGCGCTGTTCCGGGCTCCAAGGGTGGCTTCGTGACGGTGCGTCCCGCAGTCAAGGCCAAAGCCTCCAAAGGAGCGAACTAATGCAGCTCGAACTCCTGAATGACCAGGGCCAGGCCGCGTCGAAGATCGATGCGCCCGAGACCGTCTTCGGTCGTGAATACAACGAAGATCTGGTGCACCAGATCGTGGTCGCTTACCGCGCCAACGGCCGTCAGGGCACCCGTGCCCAGAAGGACCGCGAGCAGGTTCGCCACTCCACCAAGAAGCCCTTCAAGCAAAAGGGTACCGGCCGCGCACGTGCTGGTATGACGTCCTCGCCTCTGTGGCGCGGGGGTGGTCGGATTTTCCCGAACATGCCCGACGAAAACTTCACCCAGAAGATCAACAAGAAGATGTACCGCGCTGGTATGGCTTCGATCTTCTCGCAACTCGCCCGTGAAGGCCGTCTGGCCGTGGTCGACTCGCTGACGCTCGAATCGCCCAAGACCAAGGTTCTGGCCGACAAGTTCAAGGCGATGAACCTGCAATCGGTGATGGTGATTGCCGAGGAAGTCGATGAAAACCTGTACCTGGCTTCGCGCAATCTGAAGAACGTGTTCATCGTTGAACCGCGTTATGCAGACCCCGTGTCGCTGGTGCACTTCAAGAAAGTGCTCGTCACCAAGGGTGCGATGGACCAACTCAAGGAGATGTTCGCATGAGCACGCTCAAGTTTGACGAAGGTCGTCTAATGCAAGTGCTGGTCGCTCCTATCGTGTCCGAAAAGGCCACCATGGTTGCTGAAAAGTCCAACGCTGTGACGTTCAAAGTGCTGCAGAGCGCAACCAAGCCCGAAATCAAGGCCGCTGTGGAATTGATGTTCAAGGTTGAGGTCAAGGGCGTTTCTGTGGTGAACACCAAAGGCAAGACCAAGCGCTTCGGCAAGACCGTTGGCCGCCGCGACAATGTGCGCAAGGCCTACGTGACGCTCAAGCCCGGTCAGGAGCTGAACCTTAGCGGGGAGGCTGCGTAATCATGGCTGTCATTAAGATGAAACCCACCTCGCCCGGCCAACGTGCCGTGGTGAAGGTTACCCGTGACCACCTGCACAAGGGTGATGGTTACGCTCCCCTGCTGGAACCCCAGTTCCAGAAGGCCGGCCGTAACAACAATGGTCACATCACGACGCGCCACAAGGGCGGTGGTCACAAGCACCACTACCGCGTGGTGGACTTCAAGCGCAACAAGGACGGTATCGCCGCCAAGGTTGAGCGCATTGAATACGACCCGAACCGTACGGCCCACATCGCTCTGGTGTGCTATGCCGACGGCGAGCGCCGTTACATCATCGCTCCCCGTGGCCTGGAAGTCGGCAGCACGCTGATGTCCGGTTCCGAAGCCCCGATCCGCGCTGGCAACACGCTGCCGATCCGCAACATCCCGGTGGGTTCCACGATCCACTGCATCGAGCTCAAGCCCGGTGCCGGTGCGCAGATCGCCCGTTCCGCCGGTGCCTCGGCCACGCTGCTGGCCCGCGAAAGCACCTACGCGCAGGTTCGTATGCGTTCGGGTGAAGTGCGCCGCATCCACATCGAATGCCGTGCCACGATCGGCGAAGTCGCCAACGAAGAGCACAGCCTGCGCCAACTGGGCAAGGCCGGTGTGAAGCGCTGGATGGGCATCCGCCCGACGGTTCGCGGCGTTGCCATGAACCCGGTGGACCACCCGCACGGTGGTGGCGAAGGCCGCACCGGTGAAGGCCGTCATGCTGTCGATCCTTGGGGCAATCTGACCAAGGGTTATCGCACCCGCAACAACAAGCGCACTCAGAACATGATCGTGTCGCGTCGCAAGAAGTAAGGGGTAACAGATGACTCGCTCTCTCAAAAAGGGTCCGTTTGTTGACCATCACCTCGTGGCCAAGGTCGAGAAGGCCGTTGCCACGAAGGACAAGAAGCCGATCAAGACTTGGTCGCGCCGCTCCATGGTTCTGCCCGATTTCATCGGCCTGACCATTGCCGTGCACAACGGCAAGCAGCACGTGCCGGTCTATGTTACCGACCAGATGGTGGGCCACAAGCTGGGCGAATTCGCCCTGACGCGCACCTTCAAGGGTCACCCCGCGGACAAAAAAGTCCAGAAGAAATAAGGAACGACCATGTCTGAAACACGTGCAGTCCTCCGGGGCGTCCGTCTGTCGGTCGACAAAGGCCGTCTGGTCGCTGACCTGATCCGCGGCAAGAAGGTGGACCAGGCTCTGAACATCCTGACGTTCACGCAGAAAAAAGCTGCTGGCATCGTCAAGAAGGTTCTGGAGTCGGCCATCGCCAACGCCGAACACAACGATGGCGCCGACATCGACGAACTGAAGGTCAAGACCATCTACGTCGAACAAGGCACCACGCTCAAGCGTTTCACCGCGCGCGCCAAAGGCCGCGGCAACCGCATCAGCAAGCCCACGTGCCATGTGTACGTGACGGTTGGCAACTGAGGCCAGAGGAAGACTATGGGACAGAAAATCCATCCTACCGGTTTCCGCCTGGCGGTCAGCCGCAACTGGGCCAGCCGCTGGTACGCAAGCAACCGTGACTTCGCCGGCATGCTGGCCGAAGACATCAAGGTGCGCGAATACCTCAAGGCCAAGCTGAAGAATGCCGCCGTCTCGCGCATCCTGATCGAGCGCCCCGCCAAGAACGCCCGCATCACCATTTTCTCGGCACGTCCGGGCGTGGTGATCGGCAAGAAGGGCGAGGACATCGAAAGCCTGAAGAAGGAACTGGCGTCGCGCCTGGGCGTGCCGGTGGCAGTGAACATCGAAGAAGTGCGCAAGCCCGAAATCGATGCCAAGCTGATCGCCGACAGCATCACCCAGCAGCTCGAGAAGCGCATCATGTTCCGCCGCGCCATGAAGCGCGCCATGCAGAACGCCATGCGTCTGGGTGCCCAAGGCATCAAGATCATGTCGTCCGGCCGTCTGAACGGTATCGAAATCGCCCGCTGCGAGTGGTACCGTGAAGGCCGCGTGCCACTTCACACCCTGCGCGCCGACATCGACTACGGCACCTCGGAAGCCAAGACGACCTACGGCGTCATTGGCGTCAAGGTCTGGGTCTACAAGGGTGACACGCTGGGTCGCAACGACCTGCCCGCCGTCGAGACGCCCCGTCCTGACGACGAGCGCCGTCCTCGCGGCCCCCGCCGTGAAGGCCGCCCTGGCGACCGCAATGACCGTGGTCCCGGCGCAGGCCGTGGCCCGCGCCGCCCTGCTGGCGTGAACGCCGCACCGGCCGACGGTAGCGACAAGCCCGCAGGCGCCGGTGGCGCCGATGCAACCGCCGTTAAGCGCGTTCGTAAAGCAGACGCGCCCGCTACAGCAGCGGACGGTAAAGGAGAATAAAGATGCTGCAACCTGCTCGCCGCAAATACCGCAAGGAGCAAAAAGGCCGCAACACTGGTATCGCAACCCGGGGCAACTCGGTGGCGTTCGGTGATTTCGGTCTGAAGTGCACCGACCGTGGCCGTCTGACGGCCCGCCAGATCGAGGCTGCACGCCGTGCAATCTCCCGCCACGTCAAGCGCGGCGGCCGCATCTGGATCCGCGTGTTCCCGGACAAGCCCATTTCCTCCAAGCCTGCCGAAGTGCGGATGGGTAACGGTAAGGGCAACCCCGAGTACTACGTGGCCGAAATCCAGCCCGGCAAGATCGTGTTCGAAATCCTCGGCGTGCCCGAAGAACTCGCCCGCGAAGCTTTCCGCCTGGCTGCCGCCAAGCTTCCCCTGCGCACCACGTTCGTGGCACGCATGGTTGGCCAGTAATTTCAGGAGAAACTGATATGAATACTGCTGAACTGCGCCAAAAAGACGTTGCTGGCATCAAGGAAGAAATCAAGGCGCTGCAGAAGGCCCATTTCGGCCTGCGCATGCAGAAGGCTACGCAGCAGCTGGGTAACACCGGCACGCTGCGTACGACGCGCCGCGATATCGCCCGCGCCAAAACCATTCTTGCTGAAAAGCAAGCCGCCAAGTAAGGAGCACACATGACGGAAGCTAAAAAATCCCTCAAGCGCACCTTGATCGGCAAGGTGGTCAGCGACAAGCGTAACAAGACCGTGACCGTGCTGATCGAGCGCCGTGTGAAGCACGAGCTCTACGGCAAGATTGTCGGCAAGTCGAGCAAGTACCACGCGCACGACGAAAACAACGAGTTCCACACGGGTGACGTGATCGAGATCACCGAAAGCCGTCCGCTCTCGAAGACCAAGAACTGGGTTGCCACCCGTCTGGTTACAAAGGCCGCCCTGGTGTAAGCCTTCCCGGCTCCGCGCTGCAAGGCCCGCAAAAACGACCCACAATGTGGGTCGTTTTTCTTTTGGGGCTGCTACTTTGCTACGGTGGCGCCCTCCCACCCGGCTGCACAGGAGACCAGCATGATCCAGATTGGCGACACCCTTCCAGACACCACGTTGATGGAGTTCATCGAAGTGGAGGGCAATGGCTGCAGCCTGGGCCCCAACCCCGTACCAGTGGCCACATCGGCAGCGGGCAAAACGATCGCGTTGTTTGCCGTGCCGGGCGCCTTCACGCCCACCTGCTCGGCCAAGCACGTGCCGGGCTACGTCGAGAAGGCCGCGGAATTCAAGGCTGCCGGCGTTGACGAGATTTGGTGCCTGGCCGTAAACGACGCCTTCGTCATGGGCGCCTGGGCCCGCGACCAGAAGACCGCTGGCGCCGTGCGCATGCTGGCCGATGGCGACGCCGCCTTCGCTAAGGCCGCAGGGCTGACCCTCGACCTGAACGGCAAGGGCCTGGGCCTGCGCAGCAATCGCTATTCCATGCTCGTGAAGAACGGGAAGGTGGTGCAGCTCAATATTGAAGGCCCCGGCAAGTTCGAGGTCAGCGACGCTGCGACGCTGCTGTCGCAGGCACAGGCTGCCTGAACCCCGGCGCACCTGGCGGCGCTGGCACCAGGGCGCCGCCCGGCTGAACCGGTTTCAGGAGATGTCGGCCTTGAGGTAATGCGCGCCAGGAATGGGGTTGTGGTAGTACGGCGGCACCTCCACGAAGCCCAAATCGGTATACAACGCGCGCGCCGACTCCATTTCATCCAGCGTGTCGAGCAGCACGCAGGCATAGCCCGCCTGGCGCGCGGCATCCAGCGCCGCCTCCGCCAGCTGCCGGCCCAGGCCAAAGCCGCGGAAGGCCTTGCGCACATACAGACGCTTCATTTCGGCCGCATTGGGGTAGTCAGCATTGTCGAGCGGACGCAGGGCGCAGCAGCCGGCGGTCTCGCCGCCGACGCGGGCCAGCAGCAGCGTCCCCCGGGGGGCGGCGTAGTCTCCGGGCAGGCCAACGAGTTCGGCGTCGAATTGCTGGAAGCACAGGTCGATGCCCAGGCTGACGGCGTATTCCTGAAACAGCTCGCGCAAAACGGCAAGCTCCACGGACCCGCCAGGGGTCTCCAAGGTCACTAAAGGCGTATCCACTGCTCAATCATCTGAAAGCGAGGAGGGCAGTGTAGCGGCACGCCCCCACCCGGTGGAACAGGGCAATCCATGAGACCGCAGAGCCAGCTTCGGCCCGCGCGCACTGGGAGACGCACCTCAGAGGGTCAGCTTTCCGCGAGCAGCGTCTCGATCAGTGCGTGCAGTTCCTTGAAGTCGGGCGCACCGACATAGGTCTTCACTATCTCGCCGCGCTTGTTCACGATGTAGGTGGTGGGGGTGATGCGCACATCGCCCCAGGCCTTGGCCACGGCGCCGGTGTTGTCGATCGCCACCTTGAACGGCAGCTTGCGCGTCTCGGCAAAATTGACGACGTAGCTCGGCGGGTCGTAGCTCATGGCTACGGCCAGCGTTTCGAAACCCCGGGTGTGGTACTTCTGGTGCGTTGCGACGATCTCCGGCATCTCGGCCACGCAGGTGGTGCAGCTCGTGGCCCAGAAGTTCACCAGGGCGACCTTGCCCCGCAGGCTGGCCGTGGTCTGGCGCGAGCCGTCGAGCAGCACGAAAGTCGATTCCGGGGCCGCCGTCTGGCTGCAGCCTGTCAGCGCCGTGGCGCCCACGGAAACCGCCGCAGCCACGGCGACCGACATCAACGCATTTTTCAACCGCATAGACATTCCAGAAAAAAAGCCTTTCGCATTGTGCGACAGCAGGGGCGTGCGGGCGACGCAAAGGGGTATGCAACCGCGGCACTAAGCCGGTTGGACGCGCCCGCGCTGCATTGGTTCACCCGGCAGCGAGCGGCACGCAGGTTCTGCCGATAATCGGACCATGATCCGAATCCTTGGCATGGCCGCAGCGGTGTTGCTGGTGGCCTGCAGCCCGGCGCTCGACTGGCGCGACGTGGCGATACCCGCCGCATCGATCTCCGCAACCCTGCCGTGCAAGCCCGAGCAGGCGCAGCGCGCCGTGGAGCTCGCGGGGCATTCCGTGGAGCTGCGCATGACAGGTTGCGAGGCGGACGGCGCAACCTTTGCCGTGGCCTGCGCGGCACTGGCGGAGCCGTCCTTGGCGGGGGCTGCGCTCGCGCATTGGCGTGCCGCCGTGTGGGCCGGCATGCAGGCGCCTGCGCCCGGACAGCCGGGTGCGCCGCAAGACACGCCCTTCGTGCCTGCCGGTGCGCTGGAGCTGCCGCAGTCGGTGCGCAGTGTGGGCACCGGCCGCCAGCCGGGCGGTGAGCCCGTGCATGCGCAGGGCGCCTGGTTCGCGCGGGTGCGCGGGCCGCAGGTCAGCGTGTGCCACGCCATCGTGCTCAGCGCGCAGCCGCGCCCGGCCGTGGCCGACACCTTCCTCGCCGGGTTGGTGCTGCGCTGATGCTGCTGCCGCGGCACATGGCCGTCACCGTCTTCCTGGCGTTCGCGGGCGCCTACTTTCTGTCGGCCCTGCTGCGCGGCGTTACCGGCACGCTGGCGCCCACGCTGGCGCGGGAGTTCGCCCTGCATGCGCGCGATCTGGGCCTGCTTTCGGGCGGCTACTTCCTGGGCTTTGCGCTGACCCAGCTGCCGTTGGGGCGCTTGCTGGACCGCCATGGGCCGCGCCAGGTGCAGATGGGCTTCCTCGGTGTGGCCGTCATCGGCTGCGGGGTGTTCGCACTGGCCGGCAGCTTTGGCGGGCTCCTGCTCGGGCGCATGCTGGTGGGCGCGGGGGTCAGCGCCTGCCTGATGGCACCCCTCACGGGCTACCGGCGCTGGTTTACTCCGTCGGCGCAGTTGCGCGCGAACTCCTGGATGCTCATGACGGGCTCGCTCGGCATGGTGGCCTCCACGCTGCCGGTGCAATGGCTGCTGCCGCTGGTCGGCTGGCGGCCGGTGTTCGCGGCGCTGGCCGTGCTGCTGCTGCTGGCCCTGGCAGGCATTGCGCAGGGTGTGCCCCGCTGGCATGCGCCGCCGGACGAAGGCGGCGCCGACGCGCCGGCACCTGCGCGCACCGCCGGTACGAGCGACGATGGCGGCTACGCCATGGTGTGGCGCAACCCGTATTTCAGGCGGCTGGCGCCCATGGCCTTCTTCACCTACGGCGGCATGGTGGCCATGCAGACCCTGTGGGCCGGTCCCTGGATCCAGAACGTGGGCGGCGAGACGCCCCTGCGCGCCGCGACCGGGCTGTTCTGGATCAGCGCCACGATGCTGGGCACCTTCTGGACCTGGGGCATGGTGAGCCCCTGGCTGCACCGCCGCGGGCTGGACGTGAACCGCCTGATGGCCTGGGGACTGCCCGTCAGCCTGGGGGTGCTGGCGGCCATTGTCGTGCTCGGCCCCAGAGCCGGGGCGGGCGCCTGGGCGCTGTTCTGCGCCTCGTCCACCTTTGTCTCGCAGTCCCAGCCCGCGCTGGCCATGACCTTCCCGCAGGCCCAGGCGGGGCGCGCGCTGTCGGCCTATAACCTGGTGGTGTTCGTTGGCGTGTTCGTGGTGCAGTGGGGCGTGGGCCTGGCGGTCGACGGCTTCCTGGCCGCGGGGCTCACCACGGTGGATGCCTACCGCGCGGCCATGGCGCTGTACCTGGCGTGCAATACCGCGGCCTACGCCTGGTTCATGCTGTGCGGGCGCGGCCATAATGGACAACACTCCGCCCCAAAATGAGCACGCGCATCTTCATCATCGCCCACGCCCCGCTGGCCCACGCTTTGCGTGAATGCGCGCTGCATGTGTTTGCCGACTGCGGCGACAGCGTGCTGGTGCTCGACGTGCAGCCCCAGGCCGCGCCGGAGGACACCTTGGCCCAGGCACGCAGCCAGCTTGCCGCCCATGGCGACGCCCCCACCCTGGTGCTTACCGATGTGTTCGGCGCCACGCCCTGCAACGTGGCGCAGCGCCTCGTCGAAGGGTTGCCGGCGCGCCTGGTGACCGGCGTGAACCTGCCCATGCTGCTGCGCGCCGTGTGCTACCGGGCCGAGCCGCTCGATGCCCTGGTACAGCGCGCCGTGGTAGGAGGAACCCAGGGTGTGATGCAGGTGGCCGTGACCGCGCCCCAGAACCAGATATCCAGAACGCATGATCAAGACCAGCACGACCATCAGCAATAAACTCGGCCTGCACGCCCGTGCATCGGCGAAGCTCACCAAGCTCGCGGGCAGCTTTCCCTGCGACGTTTTCATGAGCCGGGGCGAGCGGCGCATCAACGCCAAAAGCATCATGGGTGTGATGATGCTCGCCGCCGGCATGGGCACCACGGTCGAGGTCGAAACCAGCGGCGACCGCGAGCAGGAGGCCATGGACGCGCTGCTGGCCCTGATTGCGGACAAATTCGGCGAAGGCGAATGAGCATGCGCCGCCCCGCCGCCACACCATCTGCCGAAGGGGAGGCTGCATGACGTTTTCCGTTCCAGGCTTGGCGGTGGCGCGCGGCATCGCCATCGGGCGAGCGGTGCTGCTGGGTTCCAGCCGCGTCGAGGTGGCGCACTATTTCATCGAGCCGCACCAGATCGCCGACGAGATCGAGCGCGTGCGGCGCGGCCGCAACGCCGTGGTCGAGGAGCTGCAGCGCCTGCAGGGCGAGATGCCGCAGGACGCGCCGCCCGAACTGACCGCGCTGCTCGACGTGCACCTCATGCTGTTACAGGACGAGATGCTGACCGGCGGCGTCAAGCACTGGATCACCGAGCGCCTGTACAACGCCGAATGGGCACTGACCACGCAGCTCGAAGTCATTGGACGCCAGTTCGACGAGATGGAGGACGACTACCTGCGCGAGCGCAAGGCCGACCTGGAGCAGGTGGTGGACCGCATCCTGCGCCACATGAAGGGCGTGCCGCACCCCGTGGCACCCCCAGCTGCCAGCCCGCGGCGCAAGACGCAGCAGGACCTGTTGCTGGACGACACCGTGGACGTGCCGCTGGTGCTGGTGGCGCATGACCTGTCGCCGGCCGACCTGCTGCAGTTCAAGAAGAGCGTGTTCGCCGGTTTCGTGACCGACGTGGGCGGCAAGACCTCGCACACCGCCATCGTGGCGCGCAGCATGGACATTCCAGCGGTCGTGGGCGCGCGCTCGGCCAGCCAGCTGGTGCGCCAGGACGACTGGGTCATCATCGACGGCGACGCCGGTGTGATGATCGTCGACCCCTCGCCCATCATCCTGGCCGAATACGGCTTCCGTCAGCGCCAGATCGAGCTCGAGCGCGAGCGCCTGGCGCGCCTGCGGCACACGCCGGCCATCACGGTCGACGGCCAGAAGGTCGACCTGCACGCCAACATCGAGATGCCGGGCGACGCGGCCACCGCCGTGGCCGCCGGCGCCGTGGGCGTGGGGCTGTTCCGCACCGAATTCCTGTTCATGGGCCGCCTGGGCAACCTGCCGGACGAAGAAGAGCAGTACCGCGCCTACCGCGAGGCCGTGGAGGGCATGCAGGGCCTGCCCGTCACCATCCGCACCATCGACATCGGCGCCGACAAGCCGCTCGACAAGGCGCACAAGGACGATTCGCTCAACCCCGCGCTGGGCCTGCGCGCCATCCGCTGGAGCCTGGCCGATCCGGCCATGTTCCGCACGCAGTTGCGCGCCATCATGCGCGCGGCCGCGCACGGTCAGGTGAACATCCTCTTCCCCATGCTGGCGCACCCGAGCGAGATCGCGCAGACCCTGGCGCAGGTGCGCCTGGCCCGCGCCGAGCTCGACGCGCGCGGCGCCGTGCACGGGCCCGCGCGCCTTGGCGCGATGATCGAGGTGCCGGCCGCGGCGCTGATGGTGCGGCACTTTCTGCGCTACTTCGACTTCCTCTCCATCGGCACCAACGATCTGATCCAGTACACACTGGCCATCGACCGCGCCGACGAATCGGTGGCGCACCTCTACGACCCCATGCACCCGGCCGTGCTGCGCCTGGTGGCCGATGTCATCACCGAATGCCGGGCGCAGGGCAAGGGCGTCTCGGTCTGCGGCGAGGCGGCGGGCGATATTGGCATGACGCGCCTGCTGCTCGGGCTGGGCCTGCGCAGCTTCTCCATGCACCCGGCGCAGATCCTCGCCATCAAGCAGGAGGTGCTGCGCGCCGACACGCGCAAGCTCGCGGTGTGGGCGCGCACGGTGCTCGACGACGAAGGCGCCGAGACGCAGGTGGCGATTTGATTGCTATCAATTCAATAGCTGCCGGCGCTTTCCCGTAGGGCGCTATAGCCCTGTTTTATTGAAAATCAGCGCGCGCGCATGCCCAGCACGGCTGCGCCGATGATCATGGCCGTGGCCAGCGCCAGGCTGGCGCTGAAGCCGCGCCCGCTGACCAGCACCAGCAGCGTGGTGGAGGCCAGCGGCGTGATGTAGCTCAGGATGCCGATGTGCCGCGCATCGCCGAGCTTGAGCGCCTTGTCCCAGAGGTAGAACGAGGCTCCCAGCGGCCCCAGGCCCATCACCGCCAGCAGTGCCCAGTCGCGCGCCTGCAGCGTGGCGGCGGGCTCCAGCAGCACATGGCACAGCAGCGACAGCAGGCCCGACACCAGTCCAAACAGCCCGATGGCCGTGGTCGGAAAGGCCGCCACACGCTTGGTCAGCAGCGAATAGGTGGCCCAGATGAACGCCGCCGCAGCCGCCGGCAGATAACCCCAGGCCAGCGTGCCGCTGAGCTCGCGCCCGCCCGCGATGGCCATGGCGGCGCCGCCAAAGCCCAGCAGCGCGGCCAGCACATGCGGCAGGCGCAGCGCCACGCCGGGCAGCACCACCGGCGCCAGCACCACGATGAACAGCGGCCACAGGTAGTTGACCAGGTTGGCCTCCACCGGCGGCGCGTTGCGCAGCGCGATGAACAGCAGGAAGTGGTAGGCGAACAGGCCGTACACGCCCAGCGCCAGCGTGCGCAGCGGAATGCGCCACTGCGACGGGTCGCGCAGCACCAGCGGCCAGGCGGGCACGCTGCCGATGACGAGCGCGACGCCGGTGAGCAGGAACGGGGGAACGTGGGCGAGCGAAACGCCCAGGGAGGCGAGGGAGGCCCACAGGGCGATGGCGCCCAGCGCGTACAGATTGGCTTGCATGCGGCCAGCTTACGCGGCAGCGCCGTCGCGCGGCGCGGGCGCATCGTCGCGCAACGCGGGTTCGCGCCGGCGCAGCGCGGCCGTCAGGGCCGAGGGCGAGCGGTAGCCGGTGCGCCGCGCCACCTCGGCCACGGGCAGGCCGCGCGTGCGCAGCCACTGCGCCTGCTCCAGCCGCAGGCCGCGCAGCCAGGACATGGCTGCCAGGCCCTGTTCTTCGCGGCAACGCGCGGCGAACTGGGCCGGGCTCAGGTGCACCTGCGCCGCCAGGTCGGCCACGCTCAAAGGGCGCTGCCACTGGCCTGCGGCCCACAGGCGCAGCGCCGGCCAGTCGATGGCGCGGCGGCGCGGGTGCTGGGGTGCTTCCAGGGGGAGCCAGGCCTCGCGCAGCAGGGCAGGACCATGGGCCAGCGCCAGGGGCTGGCCCTGTTGGAGGGCGCTGGCGAGGTAGCGTGCCAGGGGCAGGGCATGGGCGGCCGGTGTGGGATGTTCCACCCGGCGCGCCCAGTCCGGGTGGCTGCTGTCGAGCACCAGGCACAGGCTGCCGTGGGCGGACTCGAAGTCGTGGCGTGCGCCCGGCTCAATGACGCAGCCGCCGCCGCTGGCCACGCGCAGGCCGCGCCCCTCCACTTCGAGGTCGAGCACGCCGGTCAGACCCAGCAGGATCTGGAAGTGGCCGTGGCTGTGGCTGCCGGGCGAGGCGCCGTACTGCCGCAGCGAGAGGGCGTCGTTGGCAAGCTCCATGCGTAGCCCTTGCCCGTCTGCTTTTACACGCCGGCCGATTTCGCCTGCTGGTCGGCGTGGTAACTCGAGCGCACCATGGCGCCCACGGCGGCGTGCGAGAAACCCATCTTGTAGGCCTCTGCCTCGAACATCTTGAAGGTGTCGGGGTGCACATAGCGGCGCACCGGCAGGTGGCTGTTGCTGGGCGCGAGGTACTGGCCGATGGTCAGCATGGAGATATCGTGCGCACGCATGTCCTGCATGACCTGCAGGATTTCCTCGTCGGTTTCACCCAGGCCGACCATGATGCCGCTCTTGGTCGGGATGCCGGGGTTCTGGGCCTTGAACTTCTTCAGCAGGTTCAGGCTGAACTGGTAGTCGGAACCGGGGCGGGCTTCCTTGTAGAGGCGCGGCGCGGTTTCGAGGTTGTGGTTCATCACGTCCGGCGGCGCTTCCTGCAGGATGCTGAGCGCGCGGTCGTCGCGGCCGCGGAAGTCGGGCGTGAGGATCTCGATCTGCGTGCTGGGCGAGAGTGCGCGGATCTGGCGGATGCACTCGGCGAAATGGCCTGCGCCACCGTCGCGCAGGTCATCGCGGTCCACGCTGGTGATCACGGCGTACTTCAGGCGCAGCTTGGCGATGGTGCGCGCCAGGTTCAGCGGCTCTTCCTGGTCCAGCGCGTCGGGACGGCCGTGGCCCACGTCGCAGAACGGGCAGCGGCGCGTGCATTTGTCGCCCATGATCATGAAGGTGGCCGTGCCGTGGCCGAAGCATTCGCCGATGTTGGGGCAGGAGGCCTCCTCGCACACCGTGTTGAGCTTGCTTTCGCGCAGGATCTGCTTGATCTCGTAGAAGCGCGTGGTCGGCGAGCCGGCCTTGACGCGGATCCAGTCGGGCTTCTTCAGCACTTCGGCCTGCTCGACCTTGATGGGGATGCGCGAGAGCTTGGCGGCGGCCTTCTGCTTGGCCAGCGGGTTGTAGTCTGCGGTGGATTGCGCTTCGCGCACGACGTCGGAGGTGCTCATGGCTGGTGGCGGTTCAGGGCGCGAGCCGGACGCCGAGCTGTTTGCCCAGCACGTCCGCGGCCTCTTCCCAAGTGGTGTGGACCCCGATTGTAGAAAGGTCGATGGTGCGCAGGCCCGCATACCCACACGGGTTGATGCGTTCGTAGGGTTCCAGGTCCATCGCCACGTTGAGCGCCACGCCGTGGTAGGTGCAGTGCCGGCTGACCTTCAGCCCCAGGGCGGCGATCTTGCCCAGGCCGGTGAAATCGGGAGTGTGGCTCGGGCCGCCCGCGCCCTTTTGGGGCCGCTGCGGCAGGCGGGTGTGGCTGTGCGGGTCGTCCAGGCGCACGTAGATGCCTGGCGCCGAGGCCACGCGGTGGCCGGTGATGCCGAAGTGCGCCAGGGTGCGGATCACGGCTTCCTCGATGCGGTAGACGTATTCCTTGACGTAGTAGCCGGCGCGCTGCAGGTCCAGCAGCGGGTAGGCGACCACCTGGCCGGGGCCGTGGTAGGTGACCTGGCCGCCGCGGTTGGTCGGCACGACGGGGATGTCGCCCGGATTCAGCAGGTGCGCGCGCGTGCCTGCCAGGCCCAAGGTGTACACCGGGGGGTGCTCACAAATCCATAGCTGGTCGGGCGCATCGGGTGTGCGCTGGGCCGTGAATTCCTGCATGGCCTGGTAGGTGGGCTGGTAGGGCACTTGGCCCAGCAGGCGGGCTTCGAGGGGCGCGGTGTGCATCTCAGAGCACGACCTTGACCATGGGGTGCGAAGAGAGCGCGCGGTACAGGTCGTCGAGTTGCTCGCGGCTAGTCGCCGTGACGGTGAGCGTCAGGCCCAGGTATTTGCCGCCGCTGCTCTCTCGCTGCTCGATGGCGGCCGGATCGAAGCCGGGGTCGAAGCGCAGGGCCACCTCCACCATGGCGGGGATGAAACCCTCCACGCGCAGCCCCATGACCTTGATGGGGAAAAGCGAGGGGTATTCGATCAGGGAATCCTTGCGCGCAGCGGCGCCGTCGGGCAGGGGGCCGGAGCCGGCGGGGGTGGTGGTCATGGAGTGCTCTTGAAATGATAGCTACTGGCGCTTGATTTTAATGCCCTGGATGGCTGTTCGTGCCCCGATCTGGTGCGCCGCCGCCTTGGGTCTGGGCGTTGGTGGTGCGCAACGGGGGGCGCAGTGCCGCATGTGCAATGCCGCACGGAGTTGGAAAGCATTGCTGTTGTGGCCGGGTTTTTACTTATAATCAGGGGCTTTGTAAAAAGTTTCAGCCGTAGCGCGGAGCACGAACGATGCAAAAAATCGCTCCCGAAACGGAAGCTGAGGCTGAAGATCCTGACTTCAAGCCCCTGACGGCCCAAGAGGCCCAGGAGTGGCGCAGGCGTCATCCGGCGGTGTCGGTGTGGCGGCTGGTGGCGGCGCAGGCCCTCATGGGGGTGCTGGTGGCCATGGTGTCCTGGGGGGTGTCCGGCGAATCGCATGTGGCCTGGTCGGCAGGCTATGGCGCACTGTCGGTGGTGCTGCCTGCTGCGCTGTTTGCGCGCGGCATGGCGCGCCAGCGCGGAGCGGCGACTGCGGGCGCGGCCATGGTGGGTTTCTTTGGCTGGGAATTGGTCAAGATCATGCTGACCGTCGCCATGCTGGCCGCGGCGCCCAAGCTGGTGCCGCAACTGAGCTGGCTGGCGTTGCTGGTCGGCATGGTGGTAACGATGAAAACGTACTGGATCGCACTCATGGTGCGGCCTGGTGTCCGAAAAACCGATTGATAAAGAGAAGAGTTGTCCGATGGCCGCAGAAGCGCATGGTCCGACTGCAAGTGAATACATCGTTCACCACCTGCAGCATCTTCAGAATGTCAACCAGACCAAGATCGTCGATTTTTCGGTGATCAACTATGACTCCATCGTCATCGGTCTGATTCTGGGTTTTTTCACGCTGTTCCTGCTTTGGCGCGCTGCCAGCAAGGCGACCTCGGGCGTTCCCGGACGCTTCCAGGCGGCCGTGGAAATTCTTGTCGAAATGGTCGACAACCAGGCTAAGGCCAACATTCACAACGCCGAAAGCCGCAAGTTCATTGCGCCGCTGGGCCTGACGGTGTTCGTCTGGATCTTCATGATGAACTTCATGGACATGCTGCCCGTTGACCTGCTGCCCGCCATCTGGGCCCAGATCTACGGCGCCGCCGGCCACGATCCGCACCACGCCTACCTGCGCGTCGTGCCCTCGGCCGACCTGTCCACCACGCTGGGCCTGGCGTTCGCCGTGCTGGTGCTGCGCTTCTGGTACAGCGTCAAGATCAAGGGCGCCGGCGGCTGGGCCCATGAACTGGTGTCCGCACCCTTCGGCACCAGCAAGAATCCGATCTTCGCCCTGATCCTGGGCGTGGTGAATGTGCTGATGCAAATCATTGAATATGTCGCCAACACCGTGTCCCATGGCATGCGGCTGTTTGGCAACATGTACGCTGGCGAGCTGGTCTTCATGCTGATTGCCCTGATGGGTGGGGCTGCTGCGCTGTCGTTGTCTGGGGTACTGCTGCCGGTGGGCCACATCATTGCTGGCACCATCTGGACGCTGTTCCACATTCTGGTGATCACCCTGCAAGCGTTCATTTTCATGATGCTGGCATTGATCTACCTCGGTCAGGCGCACAACGCGCACTAAGTTTGTTCCTTCGTTTTTTCTTTCGTTAACTTTTCTTTCTTACTCAGGAGTCATCATGGAAAACATTCTCGGTCTCGTCGCTCTGGCTTGCGGTCTGATTGTGGGTCTCGGCGCTGTCGGCGCTTCTATCGGTATCGCGCTGATGGGTGGCAAGTTCCTGGAATCGTCGGCACGTCAGCCCGAACTGATCAATGAACTGCAAACCAAGATGTTCATCTTGGCCGGTCTGATCGACGCCGCCTTCCTGATCGGCGTGGCTATCGCTCTGCTGTTCGCCTTCGCCAACCCCTTCGCTTCGACCTTGCTGGCCAACCTGCCCAAGTAATTCCCGTTCGACGCCACTTTAGAAAGGTGTTGCCGTGAGTATCAACGCGACCCTGTTCGTTCAGGCCATAGTCTTCCTGATCCTGGTGTGGTTCACGATGAAATTCGTGTGGCCCCCGATCGCGAAGGCGCTGGACGAACGAGCCCAGAAAATCGCCGATGGCCTCGCTGCCGCCGACCGTGCCAAATCCGAGTTGACCGCTGCCAACCAGCGCGTCGAGAAGGAATTGTCACAAGCGCGCAACGAGACGGCTTCCCGTCTGGCCGATGCCGACCGCCGTGCACAGGCCATCATCGAAGAAGCCAAGGCCCGCGCGACCGAGGAGGGCAACAAGATCGTTGCCGCTGCCCGCGCCGAGGCCGAGCAGCAGTCCGTGCAAGCCCGCGAAGCCCTGCGCGAGCAGGTTGCAGCGCTGGCCGTCAAGGGTGCCGAGCAGATCCTCCGCAAGGAAGTGAATGCCGGCGCCCACGCCGATCTGCTCAACCGCCTGAAGACCGAGCTGTAAGGGGAAGCATATGGCTGAACTCGCCACCATTGCCCGTCCTTACGCCGAAGCCCTGTTCAAGGCCTGCGCTGCGAATGCGGGCGTCGATCTGGGCAGCACCGCTGCCTGGGTGGACGAGCTGGCGGCGATTGCCGCCAATCCGCAGATCCGCCAACTGGCGGACAGCCCCAAGGTGACTTCGGAACAGGTGTTCGAGGTCATCACCGGCGTGGCGCGTTCCGCGCTGCCCGATACTGCCAGGAACTTCCTGCGCACTGTCATCGACAACGGCCGTCTCAGCGCTTTGCCCGAAGTCGCTGTGCAGTTCCGTGCCCTCGTGAACCGTCGCAGTGGCTCTTCGGATGCCATCGTGTACAGCGCGTTCCCCATGGACACGGCAGCACTGGCGGACGTGTCTGCCGCGCTGGAAAAGCGCTTCGGCCGCAAGCTCAACCTCGCCGTGCGGCAGGATGAGGCGCTGATCGGTGGCATTCGCGTAGTGGTGGGTGACGAGGTGCTGGACACTTCGGTCAAGGCCCGTCTTGAACAAATGAAAGCGGCCCTCACCGCGTAACGCGCGGTGAGGACAGCGAACCAAAGAAAGAAGGAAAGAGTCATGCAACTCAATCCCGCAGAAATTTCTGAACTCATCAAGAGCCGCATCGAAGGTCTGGCCGCCAGCAGCGATATCCGCAACCAGGGTACCGTGGTGTCCGTGTCCGACGGTATCGTGCGCGTTCACGGTCTGTCGGACGTGATGGCCGGCGAAATGCTGGAGTTCCCCGCCACCAAGGACGGTCAGCCCTCCTACGGCCTGGCCCTGAACCTCGAGCGTGACTCCGTCGGCGCCGTGATTCTGGGTGAGTACGAACACATCTCCGAAGGCGACACCGTCAAGTGCACGGGCCGCATTCTGGAAGTGCCTGTCGGCCCCGAGCTGATTGGTCGCGTGGTGAACGCCCTGGGCCAGCCGATCGACGGCAAGGGTCCCATCAACGCCAAGCTCACCGACGTGATCGAAAAGGTCGCCCCGGGCGTGATCGCCCGTAAGTCGGTGGACCAGCCCCTGCAGACCGGCCTGAAGTCGATCGACTCCATGGTGCCCGTCGGCCGCGGCCAGCGCGAGCTGATCATCGGTGACCGCCAGACCGGCAAGACGGCCGTCGCCATTGACGCCATCATTGCCCAGAAGGGCCAGGGCGTGACGTGTATCTACGTCGCCATCGGTCAGAAGGCTTCCTCCATCAAGAACGTCGTGCGTGCTCTCGAGCAAGCCGGCGCGATGGAATACACCATTGTGGTGGCCGCATCGGCCTCCGAATCGGCTGCCATGCAGTACGTGTCGGCCTACTCGGGCTGCACGATGGGCGAATACTTCCGCGACCGCGGCGAAGACGCCCTGATCGTCTATGACGACCTGTCCAAGCAAGCCGTGGCCTACCGCCAGGTCTCGCTGCTGCTGCGCCGCCCGCCAGGCCGCGAAGCCTACCCCGGCGACGTGTTCTATCTCCACAGCCGTCTGCTCGAGCGCGCCGCCCGCGTGAATGCCGATTACGTCGAAGCCTTCACCAAGGGTGAAGTCAAGGGCAAGACCGGTTCGCTGACCGCACTGCCGATCATCGAAACCCAGGCCGGCGACGTGTCCGCCTTCGTTCCGACGAACGTGATCTCGATCACCGACGGCCAGATCTTCCTGGAAACCTCGTTGTTCAACGCCGGTATCCGCCCCGCCATCAACGCCGGTATCTCGGTGTCGCGCGTGGGTGGTGCAGCACAGACCAAGCTGGTGAAGAACCTGTCCGGCGGTATCCGTACCGACCTGGCCCAGTACCGTGAACTGGCTGCCTTCGCGCAGTTCGCTTCCGACCTGGACGAAGCCACCCGCAAGCAGCTGGACCGCGGCGCCCGCGTGACCGAACTGCTGAAGCAAGCCCAGTACAGCCCGCTGCCCATCTCGCTGATGGGTGCCACGCTGTTCGCTGTGAACAAGGGCTTCATGGACGACATCGACGTCAAGAAGATCCTCGACTTCGAACACGGTCTGCACCAGTTCCTGAAGACCAGCCACGCCGCACTGCTGGCCAAGCTGGAGCAGGCCAAGGCCATGGACAAGGACGCTGAAGCCGAATTGACCGCTGCTGTTGCCGCGTTCAAGAAGTCGTTCGCTTAAACCGGACGAGGAGCCATCATGGCAGCAGGCAAGGAAATACGCGGCAAGATCAAATCGGTGGAAAACACCAAGAAGATCACCAAAGCCATGGAAATGGTGGCTGCATCCAAAATGCGCAAGGCGCAGGAACGGATGCGGGCCGCCCGCCCTTACAGCGAGAAGATCCGCAACATTGCAGCCAACCTCGGCCAGGCCCATCCTGATTACATCCACCCGTTCATGAAAATGAACGACGCCAAGGTGGCTGGCATCATCGTGGTCACGACGGACAAGGGCCTGTGCGGCGGCATGAACACCAACGTGTTGCGTGCCGTCACCACCAAGCTGCGCGAGCTGCAGGGTGCGGGGCTGTCCACCGAGGCTGTGGCCGTGGGCAACAAGGGCCTGGGTTTTCTGAACCGTGTGGGCGCCAAGGTGGTTTCGCATGTGACGGGTCTGGGCGACACGCCGCATCTGGACAAGCTGATCGGCCCCGTGAAGGTGCTGCTGGACGCTTACACCGAAGGCAAGATCAGCGCGGTGTACCTGAGCTACACCAAGTTCATCAACACCATGAAGCAGGAGTCGGTGGTGGAGCAGCTGCTCCCCCTGTCCTCCGCGCAGATGCAGGCCGAGAAGACGGAGCATGGATGGGATTACATCTATGAACCCGATGCCCAAAGCGTGATCGACGATCTGCTGGTCCGCTATGTCGAGTCCCTGATCTACCAGGCGGTTGCTGAAAACATGGCGTCCGAACAATCGGCGCGCATGGTGGCCATGAAGGCTGCCACCGACAACGCAGGCAGCGTTATTGGCGAGTTGAAGCTGGTCTACAACAAGACGCGCCAGGCAGCGATCACGAAAGAACTTTCGGAAATCGTCGCTGGCGCAGCCGCTGTGTAAGCAGCTCAACAGACAACATTATTGGAGCGAAAAATGGCTCAAGTGCAAGGCAAGATTGTTCAATGTATCGGCGCGGTGGTGGACGTGGAGTTCCCGCGCGACCAGATGCCCAAGATTTACGACGCTCTGAAGCTCGAAGGTTCGGCCCTGACGCTGGAAGTGCAGCAGCAGCTGGGCGACGGCGTGGTGCGTACCATTGCCCTGGGTTCGTCCGACGGCTTGCGCCGCGGCCTCATGGTGACCAACACCGGCAACGCCATCACCGTGCCCGTGGGCAAGGCGACGCTGGGCCGCATCATGGACGTGCTGGGTTCGCCCATCGACGAACGGGGTCCTGTCGGCCAGGAACTGACGGCCTCCATCCACCGCAAGGCACCTGCGTATGACGAACTGTCGCCGTCGCAAGAGCTGCTGGAAACCGGCATCAAGGTGATCGACCTGGTCTGCCCGTTCGCCAAGGGCGGCAAGGTGGGTCTGTTCGGTGGCGCCGGCGTGGGCAAGACCGTGAACATGATGGAACTCATCAACAACATCGCCAAGGCCCACAGCGGTCTGTCGGTGTTCGCTGGTGTGGGTGAGCGTACCCGCGAAGGGAACGACTTCTATCACGAAATGGCCGATTCCGGCGTGGTGAACCTGGAGAAGCTCGAAGACTCCAAGGTGGCCATGGTGTACGGCCAGATGAACGAGCCTCCAGGCAACCGTCTGCGCGTGGCCCTGACCGGTCTGACGATCGCGGAATCCTTCCGTGACGAAGGCCGTGACGTGCTGTTCTTCGTGGACAACATCTACCGCTACACACTGGCCGGTACCGAAGTGTCCGCACTGCTGGGCCGTATGCCTTCCGCCGTGGGCTACCAGCCTACGCTGGCCGAAGAAATGGGTCGCCTGCAAGAGCGCATCACCTCGACCAAAGTGGGCTCGATCACCTCCATCCAGGCCGTTTACGTGCCCGCCGATGACTTGACCGACCCATCGCCTGCCACGACCTTCGCTCACTTGGATTCCACCGTGGTGCTGTCGCGTGACATCGCTTCGCTGGGTATCTACCCTGCCGTGGACCCGCTGGACTCCACCAGCCGCCAGCTGGACCCGAACGTCGTGGGCGAAGACCACTACGCCACGGCCCGCGCCGTGCAGGGCACGCTGCAGCGCTACAAGGAACTGCGCGACATCATCGCCATTCTGGGCATGGACGAACTGGCTCCCGACGACAAGCTGGCCGTGGCCCGCGCCCGGAAGATCCAGCGTTTCCTGTCGCAGCCGTTCCACGTGGCCGAAGTGTTCACGGGTTCGCCCGGCAAGTACGTGCCCCTGTCGGAAACCATCCGTGGCTTCAAGATGATCGTGAACGGCGAATGCGACCACCTGCCCGAGCAGGCGTTCTACATGGTCGGCACCATCGACGAAGCCTTCGAGAAAGCCAAGAAGATGGCGTGACCAGGTCCGGCGGACTCCTTCGCGGTGTCCGCCCACCTGTTTGCCCCCGCTTTTTGTAGAGTTCCAAAGGAATCCAGATGGCCAACACCATTCATGTCGACGTCGTCAGCGCCGAAGAGTCCATCTTCTCGGGTGAGGCGCGCTTTGTGGCCCTGCCCGGCGAGGCCGGTGAACTCGGCGTTTACCCGCGCCACACCCCGCTGATCACCCGCATCAAGCCGGGTTCGGTGCGCATCGAGATGGCCGACGGCAGCGAAGAATTTGTCTTCGTGGCCGGTGGCATCCTCGAAGTCCAGCCCGACTGCGTTACGGTGCTTTCCGACACGGCAGTGCGCGGCAAGGACCTGGACGACGAAAAGGCCAATACCGCTAAGGCGGCAGCCGAGGAAGCAGTGAAGAACGCCAAGGGCGAGCTCGACCTCGCGCGCGCCCAGTCCGAGCTGGCCATCATGGCCGCCCAGATCGCCGCCCTGCGCAAGTACCGCCAGAAGAAGTAAGCGCAAGCTGCTTCGGCCCCCGTAAAAGCCGCCTCGCGAGGGCGGCTTTTGCTTTTGCGGGGTATCCCTTTCAGCGCACGATGGGATCGTCCGACAGCTCGTTGCGTTGGGTGGCCCCTGGGCTGGCCGGGTAGTAGGCCATCAGCAGGGCGGTGGCTTCGTCCACGGCATGAAGCAAGCCCTGTTCCCATTGATTGCCCGCCAGCGCCTGCCCCATGCGTTCCGCGACGCCGCGCCATGCGTGTGGCGCCACATGCCGGTTCAACCCCCGGTCCGCGACGATCTCGATGGCGTGTTCGGCCAGCAGTAGGTAGACCAGCACGCCATTGTTGTGCTCGGTGTCCCACACGCGCAGCTTGCCAAAGAGAGTGATGGCGCGCTCGCGGCTGCCAGCGCCGCGGCGCAGGTAGCTGGGCGGCAGGGCCGATTCCGCGTAGATGCGGATCTGGCCCGTATGGCGCGCCTCACTCGCCGCGACATGCAGCGCCAGCCGCTCGCGCAGAGCCGGGGTGAAGATGCGGCCCGCCGGGTCGCGCAAGGCAAGCCAGCGGTGGCGCAAGATGCGCCGCAGGCGCGTGAAACCGTTGGTCATGTTCACCAGTCTCCCGAGGCGCCGCCGCCGCCAAAATCTCCGCCGCCGCCCGAGCTGAAGCCGCCCGAGTCGCCGCCTCCAGAAGACGACGACGAGCCACCGCTCCAGCCGCCCCCGCCGCCACTGCCGCCGTAGCCCCGGGAGCCGGCCGTCATCAGACCCCAGACCATGGCTAGCAGTGCCGCCCCAAATGCCACCCCGAGGCTGGCAGTGATGGCATACGCCAGCGCACCGGTGCCAGTACCGACCGCCAGCGTGCCAAGGCCGCGGCCGAGCACGGCGCGCGCAATGCCGGCGCCGACTGGCACGGCAAAGAACAGGAAAATGCCCAGATCCACCCAGTTGAAGCCCTTGCCGCTGCCTGAGTCTGCAGCCTTGCCTGTCTCCGGCGCGGGCAGGGCTTCTCCCCGAACACGGGCGAACAGCTGCGTCAGTCCGGCATCGATGCCCGCCGCGTAGCGCCCTTGCTTGAACTGCGGCGCTATCGCCTCGTCGATGATCTGCCGGGCGGCGAGGTCGGGCACCGCGCCTTCGAGGGTTTTGGCCACCTCGATGCGCAGCTTGCGGTCCTGCTTGGCGACGACCAGCAAGAGTCCGTCGCCGACGCCTTTGCGGCCAATCTTCCAGTCGTTGGCAACGCGGTTGGCGTAGGAGGCAATGTCTTCGGGCGATGTGGTCGGGACCAGCAATACGGCGATCTGCGTGCCGCGCTCCTGCTCGAAGGCTGCGAGGCGGGCCTCAAGGGCGGCCAGCTCATCGCCGCCGAGCGTGGCGGTCCGGTCGACCACGCGTGCCGTGAGTGGTGGCACCGGCTGGGGTGTCTGCGCAGCCGCGGGTAGGCAGAAAACCGCTATCAAACATATAGCTGCTAGCGCTTGCCGGATAATCGCTAGAGCCATAAAAGATCAAAAACTAGACAGGCGTTACTTCTTGCCGAAGTCCACCGTCGGCGGTGTGGAAATCTGCGCTTCATTGGCCACCGCCATGGCTGGCTTGGCCGGGTAGCTGAACACCATGGCCGTCAGATTGGTGGGGAAGCTGCGCACCAGGACGTTGTATTCCTGCACCGACTGGATGTAGCGGTTGCGCGCTACGGTGATGCGGTTCTCTGTGCCTTCCAGCTGTACGCGCAGGTCTCGGAAGCCCTGGTTGGTCTGTAGCGTCGGGTAGCGCTCGGAAACGGCCATCAGGCGCGACAGGGCGCCAGAGAGCTCACCCTGCGCCTGCTGGAATTGCTGGAAGGCGGCCGGGTTGTTCAGCAACTCCGGCGTGAGCTGAATGGATGTGGCCTTGGCGCGCGCCTCCACGACCTTGGTCAGCGTCTCCTGCTCGAAGCTGGCTTCGCCCTTGACGGTATTGACGATGTTGGGAATCAGGTCGGCACGGCGCTGGTACTGGTTCAACACCTCGCTCCAGGCGGCCTTGGACTGCTCGTCCAGGCGCTGGAAATCGTTGTACCCGCAGCCGGACAGGGCAAGCACGGCAGCCAGGAGGGCGAGAAAACGTTTCATGGTGACGGTCGCCAGGCCGGAATGGGCGAAAGTGCCACGGCATGGGCGAAAGGCATTGTGCCGCAAACCCGGCCGAGCGAGCGGGTGCAAAATCGGCGCATGGACGATATCGTGAAACAGGCGCTGGCCAAATGGCCGAATGTCCCGCACTGCTACGGCTGGCTGGGACTGGACGCGCGGGGACGCTGGTACCTGCGCGACGATGCCGCCCAGGCCCTGGGAGGTTTTCCGCAGAGTAAAGGATCGTTGCTGCAGCACGAGAAGCTGATCGAGTTCATCGGGCGCAATTACGAGGCCGATGCGCACGGCCAGTGGTTCTTTCAGAATGGGCCCCAGCGGGTCTATGTTGAACTGGAGTGCACGCCGTGGGTCTGGCGCATCCAGCGGGACCTTGGCCTGCTTTCGCACACGGGCGTGACGGCGGCTGCAATGACCTGCCTGGAAGACGAGGCAGGGCGGGTGTACTTCGTGACCGAATGCGGCCTGGGCATCGTCCACAGCCTGGATGTGGGCCTGGTGGCGGACGGCATCGAGACCGGCGTGTGGCAGCCGCAACCGGTGCGGGCAGAGACGCTGGCGCTGCTCCATGGCTATGCTGTGAGCCCCCTCGCGTTGCAGCAGCACAAATAAGAACAGCCGGGCAAGCCGGCTGTCGGGACGCGCAGGCCGTGGGCATTTCCGCCCCGGCATCTGGCTTACTGCGCTGTGGAGGCCGCCGAGGCTGCAGGCTCCGGTGCCGTGAACTTGGCGCCACCGGCGTTGGCAAGGAAGGCCACCGCGCGCGCAATCTCCAGGTCGGAGAAGTTACCGCCGCCCTGGGGCGACATCGCATTCTTTCCCTTGAGTGCAGAGTGCACCAATGCGTCAAACCCCGAGGCAATGCGTGGTCCCCAGGCCGCGGCATCGCCCGCCTTGGGCGCACCAGCCACACCGGTGACGTGGCAGCCGGCGCACTGAGCATTGAACACCTCCTCGCCGGTCTTGAGAGGGCGGTTGGCGTCGCGGATCGTCACCTGTCCGACCTTCTGGATGCGCTCGGCGATTGCGCGCTCGGGGTTCGCGGCCCCGGGCGAGGTCTTGTTGTCGTGGGTCACGAACAGCACCAGCGCGATGATCACGAAGATCGGCACGATGAATGCATACAGCACCGTTGCCAGGAATTGCTTGGGGTTCTTGATGGGACTCGTATGGCCTTCTTCGTTGGGGCTGGCGCTCATGGAACCTCGGGTGGATTGTTTGATTTGGATCAGAGATTATAGAGAGCCCCCCGATTTTGCGGGGCTGAGCGGCTTTGCGTCGCGTCCTTGCTTGTCCATGCGATAATCGCAGGCTCGGCCGTTCTGATGCTGTGCATGGTGCAGCGGATGTGCGGTCGTCATGCGGCTGTAGCTCAGTGGATAGAGTATTGGCCTCCGAAGCCAAGGGTCGTGGGTTCGATCCCCGCCAGCCGCACCACCTCTGGGTGCAGAGAAAAAAGTGCATGAAATTGCCGAGGTTTGTGAAAGCCTGAATTTTTAGGCTATAATTTGAGATTCTCCGGAGGGGTGCCCGAGTGGCTAAAGGGGGCAGACTGTAAATCTGTTGGCTTACGCCTACGCTGGTTCGAATCCAGCCTCCTCCACCAATTTGTGAATGCGAAACGCAAGGTCGTCCCGAAATTCGGGCGGCCGCGCAAAGGTAGTCTCCGGGCTGCTGATGCGGGAGTAGTTCAATGGTAGAACCCTAGCCTTCCAAGCTAATGACGCGGGTTCGATTCCCGTCTCCCGCTCCAGGTTTCGCATTGACGGTTTTGCAGGTCCTGATCGCGCAAGCGGTCTTCTAGTTGCCCATGTGGCTCAGTGGTAGAGCACTCCCTTGGTAAGGGAGAGGTCGCGGGTCCGATTCCCGCCATGGGCACCACGAATTTCAGGTGCGTCCGCTTGAGATTGCGCCGAAATCCTGTTGTGTTGTTATAGATTTTTTTCGGAGTCGGAAAAATGGCAAAAGGAAAATTCGAGCGCACGAAGCCGCACGTCAACGTGGGCACGATCGGCCACGTGGACCATGGCAAGACGACGCTGACCGCAGCGATCGCCACCGTGCTGTCCGCCAAGTTCGGCGGCGAAGCCAAGGCCTACGACCAGATCGACGCAGCGCCTGAAGAAAAGGCCCGCGGCATCACGATCAACACCGCCCACGTGGAATACGAAACGGCTGGTCGTCACTACGCTCACGTGGACTGCCCTGGCCACGCCGACTATGTGAAGAACATGATCACTGGCGCTGCCCAAATGGACGGCGCCATCCTGGTGTGCTCGGCCGCTGACGGCCCGATGCCCCAGACCCGCGAGCACATCCTGCTGGCCCGCCAAGTGGGCGTGCCTTACATCATCGTGTTCCTGAACAAGTGCGACATGGTCGACGACGAAGAGCTGCTCGAACTCGTTGAAATGGAAGTGCGCGAGCTCCTGGACAAGTACAACTTCCCAGGCGACGACACCCCCATCGTGCGCGGTTCCGCCAAGCTCGCCCTGGAAGGCGACAAGGGCGCGCTGGGTGAAGAAGCCATCATGAAGCTGGCCGAAGCCCTGGACACCTACATCCCCACGCCCGAGCGTGCTGTGGACGGCGCCTTCCTGATGCCCGTGGAAGACGTGTTCTCGATCTCCGGTCGCGGCACCGTGGTGACCGGCCGTATCGAACGCGGCATCATCAAGGTCGGCGAAGAAATCGAAATCGTGGGTATCCGCGACACGCAAAAGACCATCTGCACCGGCGTGGAAATGTTCCGCAAGCTGCTGGACCAAGGCCAAGCTGGCGACAACGTTGGCCTGCTGCTGCGCGGCACCAAGCGTGAAGACGTCGAGCGCGGCCAAGTGCTGTGCAAGCCCAACTCCATCAAGCCGCACACGCACTTCACCGCTGAGGTGTACGTGCTGTCCAAGGACGAAGGTGGCCGTCACACGCCGTTCTTCAACAACTACCGTCCCCAGTTCTACTTCCGCACCACCGACGTGACCGGCGCCATCGAGCTGCCCGCGGACAAGGAAATGGTGATGCCTGGCGACAACGTGTCGATCACCGTCAAGCTGATCAACCCCATCGCCATGGAAGAAGGCCTGCGCTTTGCTATCCGTGAAGGCGGCCGTACCGTCGGCGCTGGCGTCGTGGCCAAGATCATTGCTTAAAGAGGTTACAGGGGTATAGCTCAATTGGCAGAGCGTCGGTCTCCAAAACCGAAGGTTGTAGGTTCGATTCCTACTGCCCCTGCCACTTGAAGGTGGCGAAAAACAAAGCCCGCCAGGACCTGGCGGGCTTCGGTGTCTTGTGCGGCGCCAGTTCATGAAGCAGGAAACAGCCAAAAATGGCCACTTCTCAGGTTGAAACAGTCAGTTCCGGGGGCGATGTCGCCAAGCTGGTCGCGGTGGCGGCGCTGGTGGTGGGCTCTGTTGCAGGGTTCTATTTGCTAGGCAAGCAGGGCGGCCTCGTTCAGTGGGCCGCGTTGCTCGTGGGGCTGGCTGCGGCAGCCGGCGTTTTCCTGGTGTCCGAACCTGGCAAGCGTTTCGTGGCGTTTGGCCGCGATGCCTGGCGCGAAGTCAAGAAGGTGGTCTGGCCGACCCGCAAGGAAACCCTGCAGATGACGGCCTATGTGTTCGCCTTCGTGGTGATCATGGCGCTGTTCCTCTGGTTGACCGACAAGACCCTTGAGTGGGTGTTTTACGACCTGATTCTGGGTTGGAGGAAATAAATGACTGCTGCTGTCGAGACGGGCGGAGCTCCCGCACCAGGAGGCGTGGCTTCTACCAACCCCGATTTGCGCTGGTACATCGTGCACGCCTATTCCGGCATGGAAAAGGCCGTGGAGCGCAACATCGCTGAGCGCATTGCACGCTCTGGCATGCAGGACAAGTTCGGTCGCATTCTCGTTCCCACTGAAGAAGTGGTCGAAATGAAGAACGGCAGCCGAAAGACGACCGAGCGTCGCCTGTTCCCTGGCTACGTGTTCGTCGAGATGGTCATGGACGACGACACCTGGCACCTGGTGAAGCACACCAACAAGGTGACGGGTTTCGTGGGCGGCGCCAAGAACCGTCCGGCTCCCATCTCGGAAGACGAAGTGCAGAAAATCGTCAGCCAGATGCAGGAAGGCACCGACAAGCCGCGTCACAAGATCGAATTCATGGTCGGCGAAATGGTGCGCGTCAAGGAAGGCCCGTTCACCGACTTCAATGGTTCGGTGGAGGACGTCAACTACGAGAAGAGCCGTGTGCGGGTGTCCGTCATGATCTTCGGCCGCTCCACCCCGGTGGAGCTCGAGTTCAGCCAGATCGAGAAGACCTGAGCGAACATAGGAATGTCGCACTTTTCGACTCGGTGCGAAGAAAGACAGTGAGTCGTTAACCCCGGGGAGCCGATGTCAGCACAGGCTGACTAGGCGTCAATACCCGTAAGGAGCAAACCATGGCGAAGAAAATCGTCGGTTTTATCAAGCTGCAAGTGCCTGCTGGTAAAGCCAATCCGTCCCCACCGATCGGTCCCGCACTGGGTCAGCGCGGTCTCAACATCATGGAGTTCTGCAAGGCATTCAATGCGCAGACTCAAGGTGTGGAACCCGGTCTGCCGCTGCCGGTGGTCATCACCGCTTTTGCCGACAAGAGCTTCACCTTCATCATCAAGACGCCTCCGGCGACGACGCTGATCAAGAAGGCCATCAAGTTGGACAAGGGCTCTGCCAACGCTTTGAAGATCAAGGTCGGCAAGATCACCCGCGCTCAGCTGGAAGAGATCGCAAAGACCAAGATGAAGGACATGAACGCTGCCAGCATCGACGCTGCCGTTCGTACCATTGCTGGTTCGGCCCGTTCCATGGGCGTGACGGTGGAGGGTGTGTAAATGGCCAAGCTGACTAAGAAGCAAAAAGCCCTGCAGGGCAAGGTTGACAGCACGAAGCTGTATTCGTTCGCCGAAGCCGTCGTGATCGTCAAGGAAGCCGCCACGGCCAAGTTCGACGAATCCATCGACGTCGCCGTGCAACTGGGCGTGGACGCCAAGAAGTCGGATCAAGTTGTCCGCGGCGCCGTCGTGCTGCCCAACGGCACTGGCAAGACCACGCGCGTGGCCGTGTTCGCCCAAGGCGCCAAGGCCGAGGAAGCCAAGGCCGCTGGTGCCGACATCGTCGGCATGGACGATCTGGCTGCCATGGTCAAGGCGGGCGATATGCCCTTCGACGTGGTCATCGCCGCCCCCGACGCCATGCGTGTCGTCGGTACGCTCGGCCAGATCCTCGGCCCGCGCGGCCTGATGCCCAACCCCAAGGTGGGTACCGTGACTCCCGATGTCGCCACGGCCGTGAAGAACGCCAAGGCCGGTCAGGTCCAGTTCCGCGTCGACAAGGCCGGCATCGTGCACAGCACGATCGGTCGCCGTTCGTTCGACAACGAAAAGCTGCAAGGCAACCTGGCTGCCCTGATCGACGCCCTGAACAAGGCCAAGCCCGCCACGAGCAAGGGTCTGTACCTGCGCAAGGTGGCAGTTTCTTCCACGATGGGCCTGGGTGTCCGCGTGGATACGCAATCCATCGCAGCGTAATTGCGAGAAATCTTGAGGCGCCGAAAGGTGCCTCGGTGGTGGGCCGGCGCCCCAGTGTGCCGGGCCATCCAAGACCGCTGGTGTGCAGGCCTGCCTGCACTTAATCCCTTCCCGGGGCCAGCGCAGATGGCGATCCCGCTGCAGATGGAATCCGTTCCTCAACAGTTGGTCGCTGCAACAAGAGCGTGCGTGAGGGGCCCCGGCCTTGAGCGCACATACTAAGGAGTAGACCTTGAGTCTTAATCGCAGTGAGAAAGAAGCGGTCATCAATGAAGTGACCAGCCTCGCCGCTAAAGCTCAAACGCTTGTGATTGCGGAATACCGTGGTATCACGGTCGCCGACATGACCAAACTGCGCGTCGAAGCACGCAGCAAGGGTGTGAACCTGAGTGTTCTGAAGAACACTCTGGCCCGCCGTGCTGTGGCTGGCGGTCAGTTTGACGTGGTGGCTGACCAGATGACCGGTCCGCTGATCTATGGCTTCTCCGAAGACGCCGTGGCCGCCGCAAAGGTGGTGGCCGATTTCGCGAAAACCAACGACAAGCTGGTGATTCGCGGCGGTGCTTTCGGTGGCAAGGCCCTGGATGTCAATGGCGTTAAGCAACTGGCCAACATTCCTTCCAAGGAAGTGCTGCTGGCCCAGCTGTGTGGCTTGCTGATGTCGCCGATGTCCCGCACCGCCGTGGTGCTGGGCGCCCTGGCGGCCAAAAAAGGCGAAGGCGAAGCCGTTGCTGCCTGAGCAGCCGGCCGACCGACCTGTTAACTAATTGTTAGGAAATCAAAATGGCATTCGATAAAGACGCATTTCTGACCGCTCTCGACAGCATGACGGTTCTGGAACTCAATGACCTGGTGAAGGCCATTGAAGAGAAGTTCGGCGTGAGCGCTGCAGCCATGGCTGCTCCCGCTGCCGCTGGTGGCGGCGCTGGCGCTGCTGCCGCTGAAGAAAAGACGGAATTCAACGTGGTGCTGACCGACGCTGGCGCCAACAAGGTGTCCGTCATCAAGGCAGTGCGCGAAATCACCGGCCTGGGCCTCAAGGAAGCCAAGGACCTGGTGGACGGCGCTCCCAAGAACGTCAAGGAAGGCATTGCCAAGGCCGACGCCGAAGCTGCCGTCAAGAAGCTGGTGGAAGCCGGCGCCAAGGCCGAACTCAAGTAATTCGGTCTCTTTCAAGGGCTGGAGCGTCCTCTTAGGGCCTCCAGCCTTTGGCGCTTCCAGAGCGCACCTGAAAGCCCATCGGTTTTCAAGTGTCTTCTGACGAACCCGACAGCAGAAGATACCTTGGTTCGGGCGATGTGCAACGCATCGCCGTCCGCCATGGTTGGTAGTGGCCAACCGCCAAGCCCGCAGGGTGCCGCCCGCGGGTCAGTCGTCGCAGACCCAGGACTCAAGTCTTTGCCCGGAGATCTCATGGCCTATTCTTATACCGAACGCAAGCGAATCCGCAAAAGTTTCGGCAGCCGCGACAGCGTGCTGGAGGTTCCCTATCTGCTGCAGATGCAGAAGGACGCGTACACCGCATTCCTCCAAGCTGGCGTAGCTTCCAAGAAACGTACCAACGAAGGCCTCCAGGCCGCCTTCAATGCAGCGTTCCCCATCGTCTCGCACAACGGTTTTGTCGAGATGAAGTTTCTCGAATACAACCTGGCCAAGCCTGCCTTCGACGTCCGTGAATGCCAGACCCGCGGCTTGACTTTCGCCTCGGCGGTGCGCGCCAAGGTCCAGCTGATCATCTATGACCGCGAGTCCTCGACGGCGCAGTCCAAGGTGGTCAAGGAAGTGAAGGAGCAGGAAGTCTACATGGGCGAAGTGCCGCTCATGACCGACAAGGGCTCGTTCATCATCAACGGTACGGAGCGTGTGATCGTTTCCCAGCTGCACCGTTCGCCGGGCGTGTTCTTCGAGCATGACAAGGGCAAGACGCACAGTTCGGGCAAGCTGCTGTTCTCCGCGCGCATCATCCCCTACCGCGGCTCGTGGCTCGACTTCGAGTTCGACCCCAAGGACATCCTGTACTTCCGTGTCGACCGTCGCCGCAAGATGCCGGTCACGATCCTGCTCAAGGCGATCGGCCTGAACCCCGAGTCCATCCTGGCGAACTTCTTCGTCAACGACAACTTCCGCCTGATGGACAGCGGCGCGCAGATGGAGTTCGTCTCCGAGCGCCTGCGCGGCGAAGTGGCACGTTTCGACATTACCGACAAGTCGGGCAAGGTCGTCGTGGCCAAGGACAAGCGCGTCACCGCCCGCCACACCCGTGAACTCGAGCAGTCCGGCACCACGCACATCAGCGTGCCCGAAGACTTCCTGATTGGTCGCGTGGTCGCCCGCAACATCGTGGATGGCGACACGGGTGAGATCATCGCCAAGGCCAACGAAGAGCTGACCGAAGCGCTGCTCAAGAAGCTGCGTTCGGCCTCCGTGCAGGAACTGCAGTGCATCTACACCAATGAACTCGACCAGGGCGCGTACATCTCGCAAACCCTGCGCATCGACGAAACGGTGGATGAATTTGCCGCGCGCGTGGCCATCTACCGCATGATGCGCCCCGGCGAGCCGCCGACGGAAGACGCAGTGCAGGCTCTTTTCCAGCGCCTGTTCTACAACCCCGACACGTACGACCTGTCGCGCGTCGGCCGCATGAAGTTCAACGCCAAGATCGGCCGCGACGAGCCCACGGGCCCCATGGTCCTCTCCAACGAGGACATCCTGGCTGTGGTCAAGATCCTGGTCGACCTGCGCAACGGCAATGGCGAAGTGGACGATATCGACCACCTGGGCAACCGCCGCGTGCGCTGCGTGGGCGAGCTGGCCGAGAATCAGTACCGCACGGGCCTGGCACGTATCGAGAAGGCCGTGAAGGAGCGTCTGGGCCAGGCCGAGCAAGACCCGCTCATGCCGCACGACCTGATCAACTCCAAGCCGATTTCCGCGGCCCTCAAGGAGTTCTTCGGTGCATCCCAGCTGTCGCAGTTCATGGACCAGACCAATCCGCTGGCCGAGATCACGCACAAACGCCGCGTTTCGGCCCTGGGCCCGGGCGGTCTGACGCGCGAACGCGCCGGCTTCGAAGTGCGCGACGTGCACGTCACGCACTACGGTCGCGTCTGCCCTATCGAAACGCCTGAAGGTCCGAACATCGGCCTGATCAACTCGCTGGCTCTGTACGCACGACTGAACGAATACGGTTTCATCGAGACGCCGTACCGTCGCGTGGTCGACGGCAAGGTGACCAACGAGATCGATTACCTCTCGGCCATCGAAGAAGGCAAGTACATCATCGCCCAGGCCAACGCTACGCTGGACGCCGAAGGCCGCCTCACCGGCGACCTGGTCTCCGCCCGTGAAAAGGGTGAATCCATCCTGGTGGGCGCCGAGCGCGTGCAGTACATGGACGTGTCCCCCGCACAGATCGTGTCGGTGGCCGCATCGCTGGTGCCGTTCCTGGAGCATGACGACGCGAACCGCGCACTGATGGGCGCCAACATGTCGCGCCAGGCCGTGCCCGTGCTGCGTCCGGAAAAGCCGCTGGTGGGCACCGGCATCGAACGCGTGGCCGCTGTGGACTCCGGCACCGTCGTGACCGCAACGCGCGGTGGCGTGGTCGACTACGTGGACGCGACCCGCATCGTGATCCGCGTGAACGACGCCGAAGCGGTGGCTGGCGAAGTGGGCGTGGACATCTACAACCTCATCAAATACCAGCGTTCCAACCAGAACACCAACATCCACCAGCGTCCTGTGGTGAAGCGGGGTGACGTGCTGGCCAAGGGTGACGTGATCGCCGACGGCGCTTCGACCGATCTGGGCGAAATCGCCATCGGCCAGAACATGCTGATCGCCTTCATGCCCTGGAACGGCTACAACTTCGAAGACTCGATCCTGATCTCCGAACGCGTGGTGGCCGAAGACCGCTACACCTCAATCCACATCGAGGAACTGGTGGTCATGGCCCGCGACACCAAGCTCGGTGCCGAAGAAATCACGCGCGACATTCCGAACCTGTCGGAGCAGCAGCTGAACCGCCTGGACGAGTCCGGCATCATCTACGTCGGTGCTGAAGTGCAGCCCGGCGACACGCTGGTCGGCAAGGTCACGCCCAAGGGCGAGACCACGCTCACGCCAGAAGAAAAGCTGCTGCGCGCGATCTTCGGTGAGAAGGCCTCCGACGTGAAGGACACCTCGCTGCGCGTGGACCAGGGCTCGCAGGGCGTGGTCATCGACGTGCAGGTGTTCACCCGCGAAGGCATCCAGCGCGACAAGCGCGCACAGCAGATCATCGACGATGAACTCAAACGCTTCCGCCTGGACCTGAACGACCAGCTCCGCATCGTCGAGGCCGACGCCTTTGACCGTATCGAGAAGCTGCTGACCGGCCGCGTGGCCAATGGCGGCCCGCAAAAGCTGGCCAAGGGCACCAAGCTCGACAAGGCCTATCTGGCCGCCGTCGAGAAGTTCCACTGGTTCGACATCCGTCCTGCCGAGGACGAGGTCGCCACCCAGCTTGAATCCATCAAGAACTCGCTGGAGCAGACGCGCCACAGCTTCGACCTCGCGTTCGAAGAGAAGCGCAAGAAGCTCACGCAGGGCGACGAACTGCCTGCGGGCGTGCTGAAGATGGTCAAGGTTTACCTGGCCGTCAAGCGCCGCCTGCAGCCCGGCGACAAGATGGCCGGCCGCCACGGCAACAAGGGCGTGGTCTCCAAGATCGTGCCCGTGGAAGACATGCCCTACATGGCTGACGGCACCACCGCCGACATCGTGCTCAACCCACTGGGCGTGCCCTCGCGGATGAACATCGGCCAGGTGCTCGAAGTCCACCTGGGCTGGGCCGGCAAGGGCATTGGCCATCGCATCGGCGACATGCTGCAGCAGGAAGCCAAGACCGCCGAGCTGCGCAAGTTCCTCGACGACGTCTACAACTCGCGCGGCCGCAAGGAAGACCTAGCGCAGCTGAGCGACGAAGAGCTGCGTGCTATGGCCCAGAACCTGACGAATGGCGTGCCTTACGCCACGCCGGTGTTCGACGGTGCCTCCGAAGCCGAAATCATCGACATGCTCAAGCTGGCGTACCCTGACGATCTGGCCAAGCGCAAGGGCCTCACGGCCACGCGCACCCAGGCGCAGCTGTACGACGGCCGCACGGGCGATGCCTTCGAGCGTCCGACGACCATCGGCTACATGCACTACCTGAAGCTGCACCACTTGGTGGACGACAAGATGCATGCCCGTTCCACCGGTCCTTACTCGCTCGTCACGCAGCAACCGCTGGGCGGCAAGGCCCAGTTCGGCGGCCAGCGTTTCGGGGAAATGGAAGTGTGGGCGCTGGAAGCCTACGGCGCTGCTTACGTGCTGCAAGAAATGCTGACCGTCAAGTCCGACGACGTGCAGGGCCGTACCAAGGTGTACGAATCCATCGTCAAGGGCGAGCACACCATCGAAGCCGGCATGCCGGAATCGTTCAACGTGCTGGTCAAGGAAATCCGCTCCTTGGGCCTGGACATTGAGCTTGAGCGCTCGTAATTCGAAAAGGGAAAGAGTCCTATGAAATCGCTACTCGACCTGTTCAAGCAATTCACGCCGGACGAGCATTTCGATGCCATCCGCATCGGCATGGCTTCGCCCGAAAAGATCCGTTCCTGGTCTTTCGGCGAAGTGAAAAAGCCCGAAACCATCAACTACCGCACGTTCAAGCCCGAGCGTGACGGTCTGTTCTGCGCCAAGATCTTCGGCCCCATCAAGGACTACGAGTGCCTGTGCGGCAAGTACAAGCGCCTCAAGCACCGCGGCGTGATCTGCGAGAAGTGCGGCGTTGAAGTCACGCAGACCAAGGTGCGCCGCGAGCGCATGGGCCACATCGACCTGGCCGCGCCCTGCGCCCACATCTGGTTCCTGAAGTCCCTGCCTTCGCGCCTGGGCCTGGTGCTGGACATGACGCTGCGCGACATCGAACGCGTGCTGTACTTCGAAGCCTACGTGGTGACCGACCCAGGCATGACCCCGCTGAAGAAGTTCAGCATCATGTCCGAGGACGACTACGACGCCAAGCGCAAGGAATATGGCGATGAGTTCGTCGCCAAGATGGGCGCTGAAGGCATCCGTGATCTGCTCGAGTCGATCGACATCGACACCGAGATCGAACGCCTGCGTGGCGACCTGACCGGTTCCGAAGTCAAGGTCAAGAAGAACGCCAAGCGCCTCAAGGTGCTGGAAGCGTTCAAGAAGTCCGGCATCAAGCCCGAGTGGATGGTGCTTGAAGTGCTGCCCGTGCTGCCGCCGGATCTGCGTCCGCTGGTGCCGCTGGACGGTGGCCGCTTTGCGACCTCCGACCTGAACGACCTGTACCGCCGCGTCATCAACCGCAATTCGCGTCTGCGCCGCCTGCTGGAGCTGAAGGCTCCCGAAATCATCGCGCGCAACGAAAAGCGGATGCTGCAAGAAGCGGTGGACTCGCTGCTGGACAACGGCCGTCGTGGCAAGGCCATGACGGGCGCCAACAAGCGCGCGCTCAAGTCTCTGGCCGACATGATCAAGGGCAAGAGCGGCCGCTTCCGCCAGAACCTGCTGGGCAAGCGCGTCGACTACTCGGGCCGTTCGGTCATCGTGGTGGGCCCGACGCTCAAGCTGCACCAGTGCGGCCTGCCCAAGCTGATGGCCCTGGAGCTGTTCAAGCCCTTCATCTTCTCGCGCCTCGAAGCCATGGGCATCGCCACCACCATCAAGGCGGCAAAGAAGGAAGTTGAATCCGGCACCCCCGTGGTGTGGGACATCCTGGAAGAGGTGATCAAAGAGCACCCGGTCATGCTGAACCGTGCGCCCACGCTGCACCGCCTCGGCATCCAGGCTTTCGAGCCCATCCTGATCGAAGGCAAGGCTATCCAGCTGCACCCCCTCGTTTGCGCGGCTTTCAACGCCGACTTCGACGGTGACCAGATGGCCGTCCACGTGCCGCTGTCGGTGGAAGCGCAGATGGAAGCCCGTACGCTGATGCTGGCCTCCAACAACGTGCTGTTCCCCGCCTCGGGCGAGCCCTCCATCGTCCCGTCGCAAGACGTGGTGCTGGGCCTGTACTACGCCACGCGCGACCGCATCAACGCCAAGGGCGAAGGGCTGATCTTCGCCGACACCGGCGAAGTCCAGCGCGCCCTGGATGCCGGCGAGGTCGACCTGACCTCCAAGATCAACGTGCGCATCACCGAGTGGACCAAGAACAAGGCCACCGGTGAATTCGTGCCCGGCACCAGCATCGTCGAGACGACGGCGGGCCGCGCCTTGCTGTCGGAAATTCTGCCCAAGGGCCTGCCTTTTGCCAACATCAACAAGGCGCTCAAGAAGAAGGAAATTTCCAAGCTCATCAACGTCTCCTTCCGCAAGTGCGGCCTGAAGGAAACGGTGGTGTTCGCCGACAAGCTGCTGCAGAACGGCTTCCGCCTGGCCACCAAGGCCGGTATCTCGATCGCCATCGAAGACATGCTCGTGCCCCCGCAAAAGGCCGGCATCATCGAGAGCGCCGAAAAAGAGGTCAAGGAAATCGAGCAGCAGTATGTCTCGGGTCTGGTGACTTCCGGCGAGCGCTACAACAAGGTAGTGGACATCTGGGGCAAGGCCGGCGACGAAGTGTCCAAGGTCATGATGGCCCAGCTGGCCAAGCAAAAGACGATCGACCGCAACGGCAAGGAAGTGGACCAGGAGTCGTTCAATTCCATCTACATGATGGCCGACTCGGGCGCCCGCGGTTCTGCCGCCCAGATCCGTCAGCTCGCCGGCATGCGCGGCCTGATGGCCAAGCCTGATGGCTCCATCATCGAGACCCCCATCACGGCAAACTTCCGTGAAGGCCTGAACGTGTTGCAGTACTTCATCTCCACCCACGGTGCCCGTAAGGGCCTCGCGGACACGGCGCTGAAGACCGCGAACTCCGGCTATCTGACGCGCCGTCTGGTCGACGTGACGCAAGACCTGGTGGTGACCGAGGAGGACTGCGGCACGTCGAACGGCGCCCTGATGCGCGCCATCGTTGAGGGCGGTGAAGTGATCGAGTCGCTGCGCGACCGTATCCTGGGCCGTACCACGGCCGAGGAAGTGCTGCACCCCGAAACCCGCGAAGTCATGGCACCGGCCGGCCAACTGCTCGACGAAGACATGATCGAAGAGCTCGAAGGCGCCGGCGTCGACGAAGTGAAGGTGCGCACGGCCCTGAACTGTGAAACCCGCTTCGGCCTGTGCGCCAAGTGCTACGGCCGCGACCTGGGTCGCGGCGGCCTGATCAACCTCGGCGAAGCCGTGGGTGTGATTGCCGCGCAGTCCATCGGCGAGCCCGGCACGCAGTTGACCATGCGTACGTTCCACATCGGCGGCGCCGCTTCGCGCGCCGCCATCGCGTCCAGCGTCGAGGCCAAGTCCAACGGCCTGATCGGCTTCAACGCCACGATGCGCTACGTGACCAACTCCAAGGGCGAGCTGGTGGTGATTTCGCGTTCCGGCGAGATCGTCATCCAGGACGAACATGGCCGCGAGCGCGAACGCCACAAGGTGCCGTACGGCGCCACCCTGACGGTGAAGGCCGACCAGCAGGTCAAGGCCGGCACCATCCTGGCCAACTGGGACCCGCTGACCCGCCCGATCATCACCGAGTTCGCCGGCCAGGCGAAGTTCGAGAACGTCGAGGAAGGCCTGACGGTCGCCAAGCAAGTGGACGAGGTCACCGGCCTGTCCACGCTGGTGGTGATCGACCCCAAGCGCCGTGGTTCGGCGAAGGTGGTCAAGCCCCAGGTCAAGCTGATCGACGGGAACGGCCACGAGGTCAAGATCCCCGGCACCGACCACTCGGTGACCATTGGCTTCCAGGTGGGCGCGCTGATCCAGGTGCGCGACGGCCAGGACGTGGGCCCCGGCGAAGTGCTGGCCCGTATCCCAATCGAAGGCCAGAAGACCCGCGACATTACCGGCGGTCTGCCCCGCGTGGCCGAGCTGTTCGAAGCCCGCACGCCCAAGGACAAGGGCACGCTGGCCGAGACCACCGGCACGGTGTCGTTCGGCAAGGAGACCAAGGGCAAGATCCGCCTGCAGATCACCGACCCGGACGGCAAGGTGTGGGAAGAGCTCATCCCCAAGGAAAAGAACATCCTGGTGCACGAAGGCCAGGTGGTCAACAAGGGCGAGCACATCGTCGACGGCCCGGCCGATCCGCAGGACATCCTGCGCCTGCTGGGCATCGAGGAACTCTCGCGCTACATCGTTGACGAAGTGCAGGACGTGTACCGTTTGCAGGGCGTGAAGATCAACGACAAGCACATCGAGGTGATCGTTCGCCAGATGCTGCGCCGCGTCGTGGTCGAGAACACCGGCGATTCGAGCTACATCGCCGGTGAGCAGGTCGAGCGCTCCGAGATGCTCAACACCAACGAAGCGCTGCAGGGCGAGGGCAAGATTCCCGCGACCTACAGCAACCTGTTGCTGGGTATTACCAAGGCCTCGCTGTCGACCGACTCGTTCATCTCGGCGGCTTCCTTCCAGGAAACCACCCGCGTGCTCACCGAGGCTGCCATCATGGGCAAGCGCGACGAACTGCGCGGCCTGAAGGAAAACGTCATCGTCGGTCGCCTGATTCCCGCCGGTACGGGCCTGGCCTACCACCAGGCGCGCAAGGCCAAGGACGCCATGGACGACGCCGAGCGCCGCGCCATCGCCGAAGCCGAAGCGGCTGAGATGGCCGGCATCGCGGAAACCTCCGACACCGAAGCCGGTCCGGACGCGCCCGCCACCGCTGCCGATTGATCCTTCGGGTGGATCGCACCACGCTCCCGGTCTGTCTGAACAAGGACAGGCCGGGAGCGTTTTTCATGGACACGGCCCTTTTCTAACGCAGCCCGGATTGCACCGGGCGCGGTTTGCGCATGTTTTCATCGCCCTTCTTCTGGATCGTCGTAGCCGTCGCGCTGTTCTGGGCCGTGGGTGCCTACAACCGCCTGGTGCGCCTGCGTTCGAAGGCGATCCAGGCGTTTGGCGTGCTCGACGCGCATTTCGTGCGCCTGCTGGCGCTGCTGGGCGAATGCGAGGCCGCGCTGGTCGTGGTGCCCGGCGAGCCGGTGCAGGCGCGCACCGCGCTGCAGGCTGCCAGTCTGCAGATGGGGGTGTCGCTCGCCGTGGCGCGCACCCAGCCGCTGCAGGCCGAGGCGGCTGCCGCCCTGTCCACGGCGCGCCACGCGCTTGAAACCGCGTGGCAGGGCGCTGCGCAGCAAGTGGCGGCTGAGGCGACCGAAAGCCGGCCGCACTGGCTGGAGCACCTGGAGCAGCACCAGGCACCGAGCGCGCTGGCGCTGGAGCAGTTCAACGGCGCCGTCCAGCAGTACAACGAGGCCATCGCCCAGTCCCCCGCCAAGTGGCTGGCCTGGCTATTCAGTTTCCAACCGGGACGCACCCTATGAGCCACCAGCCCCCCCGCAAGCACCGCGCGCGTCCGGCCGCACCGCCACCAGCTGGCGACGTCGCCGCCCCGGCCCCCGGCCAAAGCGTGGCGCTGTCGCGCCTGCTGCAGGGCGTGGCGCGCGCATTGCAGGACATCCGTGCCGGCCGTTCTGGCACCGCCGTCCTCGACGCCGTTCCCGCAGCGCAACGCCCCGGCGTGCAGGCCCTGCTGTTCCACGTGCTGCGCCATCTCGGCCTTGCCGAGGCCCTGCGCCAGCAGCTGGCCCCACGCAAGCCCGCGCCCGCTGCAGATGCCTTGCTGTGCAGCGCGCTGGCCCTGGTGTGCACCGAGCCGCCGCCCTATGAGCCCTTCACCCTGGTGAACCAGGCCGTCGAGGCCGCCAAGGCGCATGCCGCCACGCGAACGCAGTCGGCCTTCATCAACGCCTGCCTGCGCCGCTTCCTGCGCGAGCGCGACGCACTGCTGCAGGCGGTGCAAGCCGACGAGCAGGCGCTTTGGAACCACCCGCGCTGGTGGGTGCGCAGGCTGCGGCAGGACCACCCGCAGCACTGGCAGCAGATCCTGCAGGCCAACAACACCCAGGCGCCCATGGTGTTGCGGGTTAATACACAAAAAACGACTGTAGCGCTTTACCAGCAAGCGCTGGCAGCTATCAATTGTGAAGCGCATCCCGTGGGTGACGTAGGCCTGGTGCAGGCCCGCGCACTGCCCGTGCACGAGCTGCCCGGTTTTGCCGAGGGCGTCGTCTCGGTACAGGACGCGGCCGCGCAGATGGCGGCGCCCCTGCTGCTGTCGGGCGCCGGCCTGGGGCCGGGCGCGCGGGTACTGGACGCCTGCGCCGCGCCCGGCGGCAAGACCGCGCACCTCCTGGAATGGGCGGGCCCGCAGGCGAACCTGCAGGTCACCGCGCTGGACGTCGACCCCGAGCGTTGCGAGCGCATCCACGGCACCCTGGCCCGGCTGGGACTGCAGGCCCAGGTGCTGGCGGCGGACGCTGGCCGGCCGCAGGACTGGTGGAACCAGCACTGCGGCGGGGAGCCGTTTGACGCCATCCTGCTGGACGCGCCCTGCACCGCGTCCGGCATTGTGCGCCGCCACCCTGACGTGCGCTGGCTGCGCCGCGAGAGCGACATCGCCCAGCTCGCCGCCATCCAGGCGCGGCTGCTCGCCACCCTCTGGCCGCTGCTGCGTCCGGGCGGGCGCCTGTTGTACTGCACCTGTTCGGTGTTCCGCGCCGAAGGCGACGCGCAGGTGCAGGCGTTTCTTGCGCACAACACTGACGCGCGTTGGCTGCCCTCGCCGGGCCATTTGTTGCCCGGCATGGGCGACAAGGCGAAGGGTGTCCCGGACAATCTTCCTGGTGAACATGACGGTTTCTTCTACGCCCTGCTGCAGAAAGCGCCCGCCTGACGCGCACCCCGCGCGCCGGCTGGCCGCGCTGCTGTTGCGGTGGCTGGCCTGGGCCTCGCTGGCGCTGTGCCTGGGGGCACGCGCCGACGGGGTGGCCGAGATCCCGGAGATGCGCCTTGAATACGGTGACGACGGCCTTTACCTGAGCGCCGCCTTGCAGTTCACGCTGCCGGCACTGGCCCAGGACGCGCTGCACAAGGGCATTCCCATGTACTTCGTGACCGAGGCCGAGGTGCTGCGCGACCGCTGGTACTGGTACGACCAGCACGTGACAACGCCCGCCCGCCACATGCGCCTGAGCTACCAGCCGCTGACCCGGCGCTGGCGCCTCAACGTTTCGCCGCAGCCGTTCGAGGGCAGCGGCCTGGGCGTGGTGCTGGGGCAGAACTTCGACGAACTGGCCGACGTGCTCGCCGCCATGCAGCGCATTGCGCGCTGGAAGATCGCCGACGCCCAGGCCATTGACCCGCAGTCGCGCTACAGCGTGAACCTGCGTTTTCGCCTCGACCTGTCACAGTTGCCCCGGCCCTTGCAGATCGGCGCCATGGGCCGCTCGGGTTGGAACCTGTCCGTCGCGCGCAGCCAGCGCTTCGTCGCGGAGCCCGCGCGATGAGCCGCACGGCGGGAGAGGGGCGTCCGTCGGGCGCGGTGCGCTGGGCGCTGGGTGTCGGTCTGGCCATCATGGTGGCCATCGGCCTGGTGCTGCTGTTCCTGCTCACGCTGACCACCAACAACCGCGTGCTCTATGAGCGCAACTATGCCTGGCTGTTCGGCGTGAACGTGGTGGTGGCGCTGCTGCTGCTGGCCGTGGTGGCCTGGGTCGCCGTTCGGCTTGCCATGCGCCTCAAGCAAGGTCGTTTCGGCAGCCGCCTGCTGGTCAAGCTGGCGGCCATCTTCGCGCTCGTGGGCGTGGTGCCGGGCGTGCTGATCTATTTCGTGTCTTACCAGTTCGTTTCGCGCTCCATCGAGAGCTGGTTCGACGTCAAGGTCGAGGGCGCCCTGGCCGCGGGCGTCAGCCTGGCCCGTGCCACGCTGGAGATGCAAGCCAGCGAAACCGCGACGCGCACGCGCGTCGCCAGCGCGCAGCTGGCACAGGTGCCCGATGCCACGGCGGGCCTGGCACTCGAGCGCATCCGCGACCAGCTCGGCGCCTCCGACGTCGTGCTCTGGAACTCCTCGGGCCAGATGGTGGCCAGCGCGGGCCAGTCGCGCTTCAGGCTCAACCCTGAGCGCCCGACGGTGCAGCAGATGCGCGCCGTGCGCCAGCAGCGCGCCGTCGGCCAGATCGAGGGGCTCGACGACCTGGCCGATATCGCCACGCCGGAGGTCCTGCAGAACGTGCGCGTGAAGGCCCTGGCGCTGGTGCCCAGCCCGGGCGTGGGCCTGCTGGTGGAGCCGCGCTATCTGCAGGTCACGCTCCCGCTGCCCGCGGTGCTGGTGGCTAATGCGCTGGCGGTGCAGGAGGCCAACCGCGAGTACCAGGAGCGTGCGCTGGCACGCGGCGGCCTGCGGCGCATGTACATCGGCACGCTCACCCTGAGCCTGTTCCTCGCGGTGTTCGGCGCCGTGCTGCTGGCCGTGCTGCTGGGCAACCAGCTGGCCCGCCCGCTGCTGGTGCTGGCCGAGGGCGTGCGCGAGGTGGCGGAGGGCAATCTGCGCCCCAAGGCGGCGCTGCAAGGCAAGGACGAGCTCGGCGGGCTCACGCGCTCGTTCGCGCTCATGACCCAGCAGCTGGCCGATGCGCGCGCCACGGTGGAGCGCAGCATGAGCGCCGTGGATGCGGCGCGGGCGCGCCTGCAGACCATCCTGGACAACCTCACGGCGGGCGTCATCGTGCTCGATGCGCAGGGCCGAGTGCGCTCGGCCAACCCTGGCGCCACGCGCATCCTGCGCGCCCCCATGGCCGCCTATGAAGGCCGGCCGCTCGCCGAGGTTCCGGGCCTCGAAGACTTCGCTGGCGCCGTGCAAAGCCAGTTCGACACCTTCCTCAGCCACCGCGAGCACCACGGGCTGGACCACTGGCAGCAGGCCTTCGACCTGCACGCCTCGCCCAGCGGCGCCAGCCACCACGCCACCAGCCTGGTGGCGCGCGGCGCCGAGCTGCCTGACGCCGGGCGCCTGCTGGTGTTCGACGACATCACCGAAATCGTCTCCGCGCAGCGCGCCCAGGCCTGGGGCGAGGTGGCGCGGCGGCTGGCGCACGAGATCAAGAATCCGCTCACGCCCATCCAGCTCTCGGCCGAGCGGCTGGAGCGCCGGCTGACCGGCAAGCTGCAGGACACCGAGCAGGCCATGCTCGCCAAGTCCGTCAAGACCATCGTCGACCAGGTCGACGCGATGAAGCGGCTCGTCAACGAGTTCCGAGACTACGCGCGCCTGCCGGCCGCCGAACTCCAGCCGGTGGACCTGAACGCGCTGGTGGCCGACGTGCTCAACCTCTACGAATCCGAACGCGCCGCTGTCGCGGTGCGTGCCGAGCTCGATCCGCGCAGCCCGCGCATCATGGGCGACCCCCAGCAGCTGCGCCAGGTCGTTCACAACCTGCTGCAGAACGCGCAGGACGCGACCGAGCAGGCCGGTGCCCAGGCGGGCGCCGCGACGGGTACGCTGGAGCCCGTGTGTATCAGCACGAAGTGGAACGAAACCTCCGGGCGTGTACGCCTGCGCGTCAGCGACCACGGCGGCGGCTTCCCCGCGCACATCCTGCAGCGCGCGTTCGAACCCTATGTCACCACCAAGGCGCGCGGCACCGGGCTCGGCCTCGCCGTGGTGAAGAAAATCGCCGACGAACACTCGGCCCGCATCGATCTGGTCAACTGGCAGGAAGAGGGCGCGGTGGTCGGCGCCCAAGTATCGCTATCATTCGCCCCTGAGCACGTGGTGGCGTCCTGACAACACTCAACCCTTCCCCGCGCACCGCAGTTTCAAGGCGTTTCATACATGGCTAACATTTTGGTGGTTGACGATGAGCTCGGCATCCGGGATCTGCTGTCGGAGATCCTGAACGACGAAGGTCACAGCGTGGACCTCGCCGAGAACGCGACGCAGGCCCGCGCCGCGCGCATCAACGGCGTGTACGACCTCGTGCTGCTCGACATCTGGATGCCCGACACCGACGGTGTGTCGCTCCTCAAGGAATGGGCTGCCGGGGGCCTGCTGACCATGCCGGTGATCATGATGAGCGGCCACGCCACCATCGACACCGCGGTGGACGCCACGCGCATCGGCGCCTTCGCCTTCCTCGAAAAGCCCATCACGCTGCAAAAGCTGCTCAAGGCCGTGGAGCAGGGGCTGGCCCGCCACGCCACGCGCCCGCCCGCACCCGTGGCGGCCGCGGCAGCGCACGCCGTGGTGTCCGATGGCGCCGCTTTCTCGCCGCAGAGCCTGCCCGTCGCCATGGAAGCCGATCCCGGCCCGCACGCCCACCAGGGCTTCGACCTGGACCGCCCGCTGCGCGAGGCCCGGGACGGCTTCGAGAAGGCCTATTTCGAATTCCACCTCGCGCGCGAAGGCGGCTCCATGACGCGCGTGGCCGAGAAGACCGGCCTCGAACGCACTCACCTGTACCGCAAGCTGCGCCAGTTGGGTGTGGACCTCGCGCGTGGAAAACGCAATTAATTCGGCCAAACGAAAAATCAGCCCAAAATCCTGGTTATAATTTGAGGCTCAGGCCCGGTAGCTCAGTCGGTAGAGCAGAGGATTGAAAATCCTTGTGTCGGCGGTTCGATTCCGTCCCAGGCCACCAGATACGAAACCCATCCCCGAGATGGGTTTTTTCTTGTATCGCTGTTCCTCGATAGCTCAGTCGGTAGAGCGCCGGACTGTTAATCCGTAGGTCCCTGGTTCGAGCCCAGGTCGAGGAGCCAAAATTTGATGTGTGGAGTGTCGGCCCAGCCGCACTCCGTGCGAACGGTCCACGCGGGAATAGCTCAGTTGGTAGAGCGCAACCTTGCCAAGGTTGAGGTCGAGAGTTCGAGACTCTTTTCCCGCTCCATATTTGCCCATGTGGCTCAGTGGTAGAGCACTCCCTTGGTAAGGGAGAGGTCGCGGGTCCGATTCCCGCCATGGGCACCACATCCTCAGGCCCATCACGCAGGTGATGGGCTTTCGTGTTTCTGGCGCACGCGCGCGGCCTGTTGGCTTTTCCCTCCTTGTTCGATGGACGGCATCTTGAGCGACACCACCCTGGGTATTGATTTCGGCACCTCCAACTCGGCCATGGCGGTGCGCCAGGGGTCCGGCCCCGCGCGCTTGCTGCCGCTTGAGGGCGCGGCCCGCACCTTGCCCACGGCGCTGTTCTTCAACGCCGAGGACCAGCGCACGCACTTCGGCCGGGACGCCATCGCGCAATACCTCGCGGGCACCGAAGGGCGCCTCATGCGCTCGCTCAAAAGCCTGCTGGGCAGTGCCCTGCTGCAGGACAAGACGGCCGTGCACCACCGCCTGGTGAGCTACCAGGACATCATCAGCCTGTTTCTGCAGATGCTGGCGCGCAGCGCGCACGAGGCGCTGGGCGGCATGCCCGACCGCGTGGTGATGGGGCGCCCGGTGCACTTCGTCGACGGCGATGCCGCGCGCGACCGGCAGGCCGAGGACGCCTTGCGCCAGGCCGCGCTGGATGCCGGCTTCGCCCAGGTGTCCTTCCAGCCCGAACCCATTGCCGCCGCGCTGGACTACGAGCAGCGCATCGACGCCGAAGCACTGGTGCTGGTGGTCGACATCGGCGGGGGCACTTCGGACTTCACGGTGGTGCGCCTGGGGCCGCAGCGCGCGGGCCGCGCCGACCGCAGCGCCGACATCCTGGCCACCACCGGTGTGCACGTGGGCGGCACCGATTTCGACCGTCGCCTGAGCCTGGAGCTGCTCATGCCCCTGCTCGGCCTGCGCCACCAGGGGCCCACGGGCCGCGAGGTGCCCAGCCGCGTGTTCTTCGACCTCTCCACCTGGCACCTGATCCAGTGGCTCTATGCGCCCAAGGCCCTGCGCGAGGCCCAGGCCTTGCGCGGCGACTACGCAGACACCGCCCTGCACGACCGCCTCATGGCCGTGCTGCAGCAGCGCCTGGGGCACCGCATGGCCGACACCGTGGAGCAGGCCAAGATCGCCGCCTCGCTGCAGGATGCCGCCGCGGCGATGGAGCTTGGCTGGATCGAACCCGGCCTCGGCGCGGCGGTGACGCCCGAGGGGCTGGAGCGCCATCTCGCGGGCCTGCTCGGCCAGGTGGTCGCCTGCGCGCAGGAATGCCTGGCCGACGCCGGCCTGACCGCGCAGGATGTGCAGGCCATCTACCTCACGGGCGGCTCGTCGGCGCTGCGGCCGCTGCGCCAGGCCCTGCGGCAGGCCTTTCCCGGCACGCCCCAGGTCGAAGGGGACCTGTTCGGCGGTGTGGCGTCGGGTCTGGCGGTCAGCGCCTAGACCTGTTTGCTATTGAATCAATAGCTGCTGGCGCTTGCTGTTCCTGCGCTGGAGCACGATTTTTCTTGAAATCCACTCAGTCGGCATCGGCGGACTGTTCCCGCTTCCAGGCCAGCGCCGTGTCGTACAGCGCATTGCGTGAAGCGCCCGTGATCTCGGCGGCCAGCCGCACGGCGGATTTCAGCGGCAGCTCCTGCAGCAGCAGGCGCAGCACGCGCAGGCTGTCACCGTCGTCCTCGGCGGCCGCCACGGGGTGCAGCAGCACCACGAATTCGCCCTTGGAGCGCTGCGGCGCGCCCGCCAGCCACTCCGCCAGGTCGCGGGCGGGCAGGGTGGTCACTTCCTCGAACTGCTTGGTCAGCTCGCGCGCCAGCGTCACCGGGCGCTCGCCCAGCACGGCCAGCGCCTGCGCCAGTTCGCCGATGCGGTGCGGGGCCTCCAGCAGCACGGCGCAGCGCGGCTCGCCCTGCAGGCGCTGCACGGCGGCCTGGCGCTCGGCCGATTTCGTGGGCAGGAAACCGGCGAACACAAAGCCGCCCTCGGCCGCGCCGCCGGCCACCGCACCCGCCACGCTGAGCGCGGCGGTGATGCTGCTGGCGCCGGGCAACGGCACCGCGCGCAGGCCCGCCGCACGCACGGCCGCGGCCAGCCGTGCGCCGGGGTCGCTCACGCCCGGCGTGCCAGCGTCGCTGACGTAGGCCACACGCTGGCCCTGGCGCAGGCGCTCCAGCACGGTTTGCGCGGCTTCCTGCTCGTTGTGCTGGTGCACGGCCAGCCATGCGCCGCCAGGTTTGTCGATGCCGTAGGCGCGCAATAGGCTCTGGGTGTGGCGCGTGTCCTCGCAGGCCAGGGTGTCGGCCAGCTGCAGCACGTGCAGCGCGCGCAGCGTCACGTCGGCCAGGTTGCCGATGGGCGTGGCCACCACGTACAGGGCGCCTTGCGGATAATGCTGCGCAGCCGCCGCGTCGTGCGCGGCGCCCAGGGCTGAAGCGAAAGAAGCGCTCAATGGATTTCCTTGACAAGATGACCGCGCACGCAAAACCGGCGCGGACCACGCGGGAGCAGGGCAACGCGGCGGAAGACCGGGCGCTGGCCCATCTGCAGGCGGCCGGCCTGTGCCTGCTGGAACGCAATTATCGGACGCCCGGGCGCGGCGGCGGCGAAATCGACCTGGTGCTGCGCGAGCCCGACGGCACGGTGGTGTTCGTCGAAGTGCGCAGCCGTTCGGGCCAGGCCTTTGGCGGCGCGGGTGCCAGCATCGGCGCCACCAAGCAGCGGCGCATCGTGTTCGCGGCGCGCCACTATCTGATGCGCCTGGGCGCGCCGCCGCCCTGCCGTTTCGACGCGGTGCTGGTGGAGGACTCCGTGCAGTGGATCCGCGGAGCCTTTGATGCCGGCTGACAGGCGTGCCGGCCGCCTACCGATTGCTACAAAATTGATAACACCGTGCGGGTATCATCCGCTTCCGGATCTTGAACAGGTTCAACCCTAGCCCATGCTTGAGCAACGCATCCAACAGCATTTCATCGACAGCGCCGACCTGAAGTACCAGGCCGCGCAGGCGCTGGGCAAGCCCATCGCCGACGCCGTGCAGGCCTTGCTGGCCTGCATCACCAGCGGCGGCAAGATCCTGACCTGCGGCAGCGGCGCCTCGGCGCCCGGCGCGCAGCTGTTCGCCGCCTGCTGCGTGACGGGCTTCGAGCGCGAGCGCCCCGAGCTGGCCGCCGTGGCCCTGTGCGCCAACGGCGCGCTGCTCACCTCGCCCGCGTCCTCCAGCGATGCCAGCCAGCCGTTTGCACGCCAGGTGCGCGCGCTGGGCCAGGCCGGTGACTTGCTGCTCGTGCTGAGCGTCAGCGGCAACGACCCGGGCGTCGTGGCTGCCGTGCACGCGGCGCACGAGCGCGACATGACCGTGGTGGCCCTGAGCGGCCGCAGCGGCGGCATGCTGGCCACCGTGCTGCGCGAGACCGATGTGCTGATCTGCGTGCCCCACGACCGTGCCGCGCGCGTGCGCGAGGTGCACGCGCTGGTGCTCAACTGCCTGTGCGACGGCATGGACGCCCAATTGTTTGGTGAACAGGAGATTTCGTGATGACCTTCCACATGAACCGCACCATGTGCACACTGCTGGCCGCCGCCGCCCTGGCCGGAGGCCTTGCGGGATGCGCCACCCCCGTGGTGCTGGGGGGCGCCGCCATCGGTGGCATGATGGCCATCGACCGCCGTACCGCGGGCATCCAGATCGAGGATGAGAGCATCGAGCTGCGTTCGTCCAACCGCATCCATGGCGCCTACGGCGACAAGGTGCACGTCAACACCACGAGCTACAACCGCCAGGTGCTGCTGACCGGAGAGGTGCCCAGCGCGGAGGCGCGCCAGGCCATCGAGAAGATCGTGGCCGGCGTGGAGAACGTGCGCACCGTGGTCAACGAGCTGGCCGTCATGCCGTCCACCTCGCTGGGGCAGCGTTCCAACGACACCTTCATCACGGGCAAAGTGCGCGCCAGCTTGGTCGATGCCAAGGACGTGTCGGCCAGCAGCTTCAAGGTGGTGACCGAACGCAACGCCGTCTACCTCATGGGTCTGGTGACCCAGCGCGAAGCCGGCCGCGCCACCGCCATCGCCCGCGGTGTCAGCGGCGTCAGCAAGGTCGTGCGCGTGTTCGAGTACGTGACCGACGACGACCTGGCGCGCATGAACGCCGCGCCCAAGCAGCCAGCCCCCGTGACGCAGGACAACGCCGAAACCAGCGCTCCAAGATAAGACAACCCCCTGAGCGGCTTCGCCGCTTCCCCCTTCTCTCTCGCATCGCTGCGCAATGCGGGGAAGGGGGACGCCGCCAGCGCGGCAGGGCGGCCCTTGCGCGGCGGCCGCTGATTTGAGGCGCGCCAGGTTCATGGCGCGTAGCGCCGTGGGGCGCTACTTCAAGCGTTTGATGAGGCTGGACGTGTCCCAGCGGTTACCGCCCATCTGCTGCACGTCGCCATAGAACTGGTCCACCAGTGCCGTCACCGGCAGGCGTGCGCCGTTGCGTTTGCCTTCTTCGAGCACCAGCCCCAGGTCCTTGCGCATCCAGTCCACGGCGAAGCCGAAGTCGAACTGGCCGGCCGCCATGGTCTTGCCGCGGTTGTCGAGCTGCCAGCTCTGCGCAGCGCCCTTGCCGATGACGTCGAGCACCAGTGGCATGTCCAGGCCCGCGCGCTGGCCAAAGGCCACAGCCTCCGACAAGCCTTGCACCAGCCCGGCGATGCAGATCTGGTTGACCATCTTGGTGAGCTGGCCCGCACCGGACGCGCCCATGCGCGTGAAGGCGCGCGAGAACGCCATGGCCACGGGCTGCACGGCGTCGAACGGGGCCTGATCGCCGCCGCACATCACCGTCAGCAAGCCGTTCTGAGCACCCGCCTGGCCGCCCGACACCGGCGCATCGATGAACTGCAGGCCCAGCGTGCGCGCGGCGCCGTACAGCTCGCGCGCCACCTCGGCCGAGGCCGTGGTGTGGTCTACGAAGATGGCGCCCGGCTCCATGCCGGCGAAGGCGCCGTCGGCGCCCAGCGTCACCGAGCGCAGGTCGTCGTCGTTGCCCACGCAGCAGAACACGATTTCGGCGCCCTGGGCGGCCGCGCGCGGCGTGGTGGCATGGCGCGGCGCGCGCGTGCCGGCGTATTCGGCGGCCCAGGCCTCGGCCTTGGCTTCGGTGCGGTTGTACACGGTGACTTCATGGCCGGCGAGCGCCAGGTGCGCGGCCATGGGGTAGCCCATGACGCCCAGGCCGATGAAGGCGAGCTTGCGCGGGGCAACGGATTCGTAGGTGCGGGGGTTGGTGCTGGGCATGGTGTGCTCCTTAATGCAAAAGGCCCGCACGGTGCGCGGGCCCAGGGGGTGGCTGATATGGCCGGTCAGACGATCACGAAGTGCTCGGTGCCGGAGGACAGGTCGTTGGTCTTGGCGCGCTGGCTCGACAGCTTGATCTGCAGGCGCAGGTCGTTGAGCGAGTCGGCGTTGCGCAGGGCGTCCTCGTAGGAGATGACGTTGGATTCGAACAGGTCGAACAGCGCCTGGTCGAAGGTCTGCATGCCCAGGTTGCGGCTCTTCTTCATGATCTCCTTGATCTCGGAGACCTCTCCCTTGAAGATCAGGTCGGCGATCAGCGGCGTGTTGAGCATCACCTCGACGGCGGCGGCGCGGCCCTTGCCGTCCTGCTTGGGAATCAGGCGCTGCGAGACCATGGCGCGCAGGTTCAGCGACAGGTCCATCAGCAGCTGCGTGCGGCGCTCTTCGGGGAAGAAGTTGATCACGCGGTCGAGCGCCTGGTTGGCACTGTTGGCGTGCAGCGTGGCCATGCACAGGTGGCCGGTTTCCGAGAACGCGATGGCATGCTCCATGGTCTCGCGGTCGCGGATTTCGCCCATCAGGATCACGTCGGGGGCCTGGCGCAGCGTGTTCTTGAGCGCGGCCTCCCAGCTGTCGGTGTCCAGGCCCACTTCGCGCTGCGTCACCACGCAGTTCTTGTGCGGGTGCACGAATTCGACCGGGTCTTCCACCGTGATGATGTGGCCGAACGAGTTCTCGTTGCGCCAGTCCACCATGGCGGCCAACGTGGTCGACTTGCCCGAGCCCGTGGCACCCACCAGGATGCACAGACCGCGCTTGGTCATGGTCACTTCCTTCAGCACCTGCGGCACGCCCAGGCCGTCGATGGTGGGCAGCGTGAGCGGAATCACCCGCAGCACCATGCCGACGCGCCCTTGCTGGATGAAGGCGTTGACGCGAAAGCGCCCGATGCCGGCGGGCGAGATGGCGAAGTTGCACTCCTTGGTGCGCTCGAAGTCGGCCGCCTGCTTGTCGCTCATGATCGAGCGCGCCAGGGTCAGCGTGTGGTTGGGCGACAGCGGCTGCGGCGATACCTTGGCGATCGCGCCATCGACCTTGATCGCCGGTGGAAACTCCGCCGTGATGAAGAGGTCGCTGCCGTTGCGGCTGACCAGCAGCTTGAGCAGGTCGTTGATGAATTTACTGGCCTGATCGCGTTCCATCGCAAGTTCTCCCTCGGTCGGCGCCTGGGCGCCGAGGTGTCATTTCTGGTTTTCGCTCAAACGGGCGCTGACCACGCGCAGGCGCAGCGACAGCTTGCGCGCCAGCAGGGCCACGAGGCTGGCGGCCAGTTGCGGGTCCTTGGCCATCATGTCGTCCATGGCCTCGGCGCTGAGCACGGCAATTTCGCAGTCGGTGAGCGTGGTGCAGGCCGAGAAGCGGATGCCGCTGTCAAGCAGCGACATCTCGCCCAGGATGTCACCCGGGCGGGTTTCGGCCAGGCGCAGCTGTTCGCCCCAGGGCTGGATGCGGTCCACGGCGATGGTGCCGGTGAGCAGCACGATCATGAAGTTGCCGTACTCGTCCTGGCGGATCAGGTCGCGGTTGGGCGGCACGTGGGCGAACTCGAAGAAGCGCTCCATGCGCTTGACGGCGTCCTGGTCCAGGTGCGCCATGTACTTGTCCTTGGACCACAGCGCCTGCAGCAGCTTGCCGCCGCGGCTGGCCGGCAGGCGCTTTGCGCCCACCTCGACCGCGCGCGCTTCCCAGGGCACCAGCATGGTCGCATCCACGCCCTGGTTGGCGAAAGCCGTGGAGAAGAAGACGGAATCGGGGTTCTCCTGCTGCTGCGGCTGTTTGTCGCGCGTCGACATGCGCAAAAGACCGAGGATGCCTTTCATGGGGTGCTCCAATGGGCTGCCGCCAGGCAGCCGGTGTCAGGTGGCCGGTGTTCAGCCAGGGAAGTTTTCGGGAATCTTGGCCTTGCTGCGGGCCTCTGCGGGGCTGATGATGTTGCGCCGCACCAGATCGGTGAGATTCTGGTCGAGCGTCTGCATGCCCACGCTGTTGCTGGTCTGGATGGTGGAGTACATCTGCGCCACCTTGGCCTCGCGGATCAGGTTGCGGATGGCGCTGGTGCCCAGCATGATCTCGTGCGCGGCCACGCGGCCCGAGCCGTCCTTGAGCTTGCACAGCGTCTGCGAGATGACGGCCTGCAGCGACTCCGACAGCATGGCGCGCACCATTTCCTTTTCTTCGGCGGGGAACACGTCGATGATCCGGTCGATGGTCTTGGCGGCGCTCGAGGTGTGCAGCGTGCCGAACACCAGGTGGCCCGTTTCGGCGGCCGTCATGGCCAGGCGGATGGTTTCCAGGTCGCGCATTTCGCCCACCAGGATGGCGTCCGGATCTTCGCGCAGCGCGGACTTCAGGGCCGCCGCGAACGACAGCGTCATCGGCCCCACCTCGCGCTGGTTCACCAGGCACTTCTTGGACTCGTGCACGAATTCGATCGGGTCTTCCACCGTGAGGATGTGGCCGTACTCGGTTTCGTTGAGGTAGTTCACCATGGCCGCCAGCGTGGTGGACTTGCCCGAGCCCGTGGGCCCGGTCACCAGCACCAGGCCGCGTGGCTTGAGTGCGAGGTCGCCGAAGATCTTGGGGCAGTTGAGCTGCTCCAGCGTGAGGATCTTGCTCGGAATGGTCCGGAACACGGCGGCTGCGCCGCGGTTCTGGTTGAAGGCGTTGACCCGGAAGCGCGCCAGGCCTTCGATCTCGAACGAGAAGTCGACCTCCAGGAACTCCTCGTAGGTCTTGCGCTGCGAGTCGCTCATGATGTCGTACACCATGGCGTGCACCGTTTTGTGGTCCAGCGCGTCGACGTTGATGCGCCGCACGTCGCCGTGCACGCGGATCATTGGCGGCAGGCCCGCGGACAGGTGCAGGTCGGAGGCTTTGTTCTTGACGCTGAATGCCAGCAGTTGGGTAATGTCCACGATGCCCTCTGTCGTTTGGTACGCTTGGCAAACATTATGACCACGATTGCCGACAACCTCCAACAGGTTCATGACCGGATGGCCCAGTCCTGCGCCAGCGCCGGGCGCGCCCCCGCCAGCGTGGCGCTGCTGGCTGTGTCCAAGACTTTCGGTCCCGAGGCCGTGCTGGAGGCCGCGCAGGCCGGGCAGCGCGCCTTCGGCGAGAACTACATCCAGGAGGCCGTCGAGAAGATGGCCGCGCTGCGCCAGATGGGCGCACCGGTGCTGCAGTGGCACTGCATCGGCCCGGTGCAGAGCAACAAGACGCGGCTGGTGGCCGAGTATTTCGACTGGATGCACACGGTCGACCGCCTCAAGATTGCCGAGCGCCTGGCGGCCCAGCGGCCGGCGCACCTGGCGCCGCTGCAGGTATGCCTCCAGGTGAACGTGGACGGGGGCCTGGCCAAGTCCGGCGTGCCGCCCGAGGAGGCGCTGGCGCTGGCCGGCGCCGTGGCGGCGTTGCCACAGTTGTGCCTGCGCGGCGTGATGAGCATCCCCGAGCCGGCCCCGGACCACGCCACCCAGCTGGCCGTGCACCAGCGCGCGCGCGCCGTGTTCGAGCAGATCCGCGCGTCCGGCCTCCCGGGGCTGGAGCACTTCGATACCTTGTCCCTCGGCATGACGGCCGACCTGGACGCCGCCATCCAGGCCGGCAGCACCATGGTGCGCGTGGGCACGGGGATCTTCGGCGGCAGGGCGCGGCCTGCGGCCTCGGAAACACCCCCCTGAGGCGCTGCGCGCCTTCCCCCTCTCTCGCACCGTGCGCGTGGCGGGAGGGGGAACGCCACCGGTGCGGCGGGGCGGCGCGGCCGGCCAGGCCCTTGCACGGTGGCCGCTGGTGTGGGCCGCGCCAGTGGCGCACGCCGCAGGCCATGCAAGTTGCGGATCAAAATGGCCTCTGTCGCCCGAAAGACGGGCGCCGGTAGCTCTCTTTTTGGTAGCGCTCAGCCAGCGCCAAAGCGGCGCACGCAGTCCAGCGTCTGCGCCACATCCTGCGGCCCCACGTCCAGGTGCGTGACCCAGCGCAGGCGCGTCTGGCCGCCATAGAGGCTGCTGGTCACGCCCACGCCGTGCTGCGCCAGCCAGGCCGCGAACGCAGGTGCCACGTCGGCGTGCACGTCGGTGAACAGGATGTTGGTGTGCGCCGAGGCCACGGCCAGGCGCCCCTGCAGCACCGGGTGGCTGCGACCGGCCTCGGCCAGCCCGGCGGCCAACTGGCGCAGCAGGGCGTGGTCGTCCGCGAGGCGGCGCACATGGTGCTGCAGCGCGTGCTGCCCGGCGGCGGCGAGCAGGCCGCTCTGGCGCATGGCGCCGCCCAGCATCTTGCGCGTGCGTCTGGCCTGGCGCAGGAAGTCGGCGCGGCCCAGCAGCAGCGAGCCAACGGGCGCACCCAGGCCCTTGCTGAGGCACAGCGACACGGTGTCGAAATGCTGGCAGATGGCGCGGGCCTCGTCGTACACGTCGGTTCCGTTCATTTCGGCGTTCGCCGTGGCGGCGTTGAACAGGCGCGCGCCGTCCAGGTGCAGGGCCAGGCCGCGCGCGCGCGCCAGCTGCGCCACCTCGGCGATGTAGGACGTGGGCAGCACCTGGCCGCCGGTGGTGTTCTCCAGCACCACCAGGCGGGTGCGCGCGAAGTGCGGGTCGTCGGGCTTGATGGCGGCGGCGATGTCGGCCAGCCGCAGCGTGCCGTCGGGCTGCGTTTCCACGGGCTGGGGCTGGATGGAGCCCAGCACCGCCATGCCGCCGCCCTCCCAGCGGTAGGTGTGCCAGCTCTGGCCCACGATGGCCTCGTCGCCGCGCTGGCAATGGCCCATGAGGGCGATCAGGTTGGTCTGCGTGCCCGAGGGCGCAAACAGCGCGGCCTCGAAGCCCAGCAGCTGAGCCGCATGCTCCTGCAGCGCGTTGACGGAGGGATCGTCGCCGAACACGTCATCACCGAGCGGCGCGGCCTGCATGGCGGCGCGCATGGCGGCGGTGGGCTGGGTGACGGTGTCGCTGCGGAAATCGGGCATGGACGGTCCTTGTGGCTCGGGGCAATGGATGCGGTGACCGGCCATGGTAGTCGTCTTGACCTCGACAGCGGCTGCACCGTCTTGGGCCTGCGGCACTGGCGCTGCGCAGGCCAGGGACGCCGAGCAAGGGCCGCCCCGCAGCGAGGGCGTCGCCCCCCTGAGGGGGAAGGCGCCGTAGGCGACTCAGGGGGCTTACGGCCTCGTCATCTTGCAGTCCGTGCCCTGGGCCAGCTCGTTGCCGGTGTAGGCCGCGTCGGTGCGGAAGCCGTAGTTCGTGCCCTCCCAGCCGGTCTTCACGGCCTTGCCGTCCACCGGGGCGATGGTGTTCACCACCTGGGGCAGCAGCAGCTGGTGGTCGTCGGCGCGCATGCGCACCGGGCCGACCACGGAGTCGAGCGTCAGGTCTTCCAGGGCGCGCGCGATCTTCACCGGGTCAGTGGACTGCGCCTTGTTGATGGCGGCCGCCAGGAAGCGCGGCGTCATCTCGATGCGCGGCGCGAGGAACTCCTTGCCCGTCTTGGCCTTGTAGGCCTTGGCCAGCGTGTCCACCTTGGAGGTGTCGGCCTGGCCGGGGTGCCACTCGGCCACCCAGGTGAGCCGGCCCAGCTTGGCCTGCGAGACGGCCAGCACCGTGCCCGGGATGGAGCCGGCGCTGTGGTTGAAGTAGCGCAGGTTGTAGCCCGCGTCGCCGGCGGCCTTGAGCAGCAGCACCATGTCCTGGCCCCAGTTGCCGGTGATGACCGAGTCGGCCTCGCTGCTCTTGACCTTGGCGAGGTAGGGCGCGAAGTCCTTCACGCGGCCGATGGGGTGCAGCGCCTCGCCGGTGAACTGGATGTCGGGCCGCGCCAGGCCCACCAGTTCGCGGCCGTAGTGCGCCCACTGCTTGCCGTGCGCGTAGTCCTGGTTCAGCAGGTAGACCTTCTTGATGTCCGGCTGCTTCTTGATGTAGTTGGCGATGGCCTTCATCTTCATGGCCGTGTTGGCCTCGAACTGGAAGTGCCAGAAGCTGCAGGCCTTGCCGGTCAGCTCGGGGTCGATGGAGGAGTGGTTGAGCACCAGGATCTCCTTGCCCGGGTTGCGCTGGTTGTGGCGCGCGGCCGCCTGCACCAGCGCCGTGACCACCGACGAGCCCGAGCCGCCCGTGACGATGGCGCGCGCGCCCTGGTCGATGGCCGCCTGCAGCGCGCTCTGGCTCTCCTGCGCCGAGAGCTTGCTGTCGAACTGCAGCAACTGCAGCTTCATGCCCTTGAGCACGCCGCCCTTGGCGTTGATGTCCTCCACCGCGTACTGCGTGTGCGTGAGCATCAGCTCGCCCACGTTGGCGAACGGCCCCGAGAGCGGGTCGATGTAGGCGATCTTGAACGTGTCCTGGGCGAAGGCGGTGCCGGCGCAGAGCAGGGCCGCGGCGGCGAGCGGGGTGAACAAGGCTTTCATGGGAGGGTCTCCTGGGGTGGTGGGCTGGCGGGGGAGCGCGCCGGCTTGCGGCGCAGAGCAGCGCCGTCCCCCGCCTTGCGGCGAGGGGTGCGCAGGCCCAGCACGCGCCAGGCCAGTTGCGAGAGTTCGCGCACCACCTCGGCCGGCGACAGGCGCCCGTCGGGCCGGTACCAGTGGTACAGGAAGCCGGGCAGGCTGCAAGCGGCCTGCGCGGTCAGGCGCGTTTCCTTGAAGTCGAGCATGCCGTCCGCGCGGGCCTCTTCCATCAGCGCGCACAGGCGTTCGTAGAAGTGGTTGGCCAGCTTCTTCTGCATGGCCAGGTATTCGGGGCGGAACACCTGCGGCTCGCGGTACGGGAAGAAGGCCGCCGGGTGGTGCTCGATGGTGGAGCGGATCAGCCGTTCCATGCCCTCGGCGACCTTGGCGTGCGCGGGGCGGCGGTCGTCCTCGGGGAAGTCCATCGCCGTGAAGCAGGCCACGGACGGGCGCCAGCACAGCGTCTCGAAGATCTCCTGCTTGTTGTGGAAGTAGTAGTAGACGTAGGGCTTGGTCACGCCGAGCTGCTGCACGATCTGCTCCATCGTGGTGTGGGCGTAGCCCTGCCGGTCGAACAGCGCCTCGGCCGCCTGGAGGATGCGCTCGCGCTTCTCGTCCGTGCTGGGCGTGCTGGCCTTCTGGCGGCCGCGCGCCTTCACGGCGCTGGCGCCCAGCGCGGCGGGCGTGGTGCTTGGTGTCGCTTTAGTTATACCCATGGGTAGCATTGTTCTACCGAGCGGTATATATTGGCAAGACGCTGGCCGGCGTCCGAACTCATGGCAAACCCTGATGCGGCCCCGAGAACCGGCGGTTTTTGACACACCGGAGACTCCATGGCCCCATCCGCCGCCCCGCAGCCCCTGCACGAACACCTGCGCCACCACGCGCGCGCCACCCCCGATCGCACCGCCTACCTCTGGTACGGCCGCGCCATCACCTGGGCCGAGCTGGACGCCGCCAGCGACGCCTTCGCCGCGCGCCTGCAGGCCCTGGGCGTGCAGAAGGGCGAGCCCGTGGCGCTGTTCATGAACAACTGCCCGCAGTACCTCATGGCGCACTACGGCATCCAGAAGATCGGTGCCATCGTTTGCCCCTGCGGCCCGCTGAACAAGGAACACGAGCTGCAGTACCAGCTCGACGACCTGCAGGCGCGCGTGATCGTCGCCGCCGACGTGCTGCTGCCCGTGGTGCAGCAGGTGCGCGCGCAGACGGCGCTGCAGCATGTGTTCGTGGTGCGCTACGCCGAGCTGCTGCCGGGCGGCGAGCCCAGCATCACGGTGCCGGCCGAGCTGCTGGCCATGCGTGCCGGCGCGGCGCCCGCGCCCACCGGGTGCGAAGACTTCCTCGCCACCGTGCGCGCGGGCGGCCGGCCCGCGCCCGTGGAGCTGTCCCTGGACGACGTGGCGCTCATGACCTACACCTCCGGCACCACCGGGCTGCCCAAGGGCGCCATGCTGAGCTACGAGAACGCACGCTTCAAGACGGCGGCCTCGGCCGACTGCAACGGCATGTCGGCCGGCGAGGTGCTGCTGGCCGTGGCGCCGCTGTACCACATTGCCGGCATGGTGATGGGCGTGAACCTGCCGGTCTACACCGGCGCCACCTGCGTGCTGCTCTACCGCTTCGACCCGCTCGGCGTGGCCCAGGCGCTGGAGCGCCACCGCATCACCTGGTGGTACAGCATCGCGCCCATGAACGGCGCGCTCATGCAGGTGCCGGGCGCGCGCGACATGGACTGGAGCGCGCTGCGCCGCAACCCGGTGACGAGCTTCGGCATCACCTTCACCGAGCAGCTCGCGCAGCAGTGGCGCCAGTTCGCACCCAACTGCACCTCGCACGAGGCCGCCTATGGTCTGAGCGAGACGCACACGGTGGACACCGCCATGCCCGTGGATGCCATCCGCTGGGGAAAGCAGGGCAAGCCCGTGCCGGGCAACCAGATCCGCATCGTCGACCCCGACACCGGCGCGCCGCTGCCGACGGGCACCGTGGGCGAAATCACCATCCAGGGCCCCGGCAACTTCAAGGGCTACTGGAACAAGCCCGAGGCCACGGCCAAGACGCTGCGCGACGGCTGGGTGTTCACCGGCGACATGGGGCAGATCGACCAAGAGGGCTACCTCACCTTCATCGGCCGCTTCAAGGAAATGATCAAGGTGTCCGGCTACAGCGTGTTTCCTGAGGAGGTCGAGACCATCCTCATCAAGCACCCCGCCGTGGCCCAGGCCGCCGTCATTGGCGTGCCCGACGCCGAGAAGGGGGAGGTAGTGCGCGCCTTCATCGTGAAGAAGCCAGGGCAGGAGGTGGAGGCCGCCGCGCTCGTCGCCTGGTGCCGCGACAACATGGCGCCCTACAAGGCGCCGCGCGAGGTGCGCTTCATCGCCCAGCTCCCCGCCACGGGGGCGGGCAAGGTGCTGCGGCGCATGCTGAAGGACGAGGCGTGAGTGAGCAACCCCCTGAGCCGCTGCGCGGCTTCCCCCTTCTCTCACGCTGCGCGTGGGAAGGGGGACGCTCCCGGCGCGGCGGGGCGGCGCGGCCGGCCCAGGCCCTTGCGCGGGAGCCCTGGCCTGGGCAGCGCCTGCTTCATGCGCAGTGCCATAGACCAATGAGATACAAGAGAAATCGGCCGCTGGCGCATATGCATCAAGCGCTTGCAGCTATCAAAAAAGAAGCAAAACCATGAACGCGCCGTTCTTTATCAAAGTCCTGATCGCCAACCGGGGGGAGATTGCCCTGCGCATCGTGCGTGCCCTGCACGACCTGGGCATCCCCAGCGTCGCGGTGTATGCCGACGACGATGCCGGCGCGCCCCATGTGCAGGCGGCGTCCGAGGCCGTTGCGCTGGGCGCCACCGGCCCGGCGGCCTACCTCGATGGCGCGCGCCTCATTGCCATCGCGCGCGAGCGCGGTGTAGATGCCGTGCACCCTGGCTACGGTTTCCTGAGCGAGCGGGCCGACTTCGCTGCCGCCTGCGCCGATGCTGGCCTGCGCTTCATCGGCCCCACGCTCGCGCAGCTCGCGCTGTTTGGCGACAAGGCCCAGGCGCGCGCGCTGGCGGCGCGCTGTGGCGTGCCGCTGATGCCCGGCACGCAGCACGAGGTCACGCTCGAAGAGGCGCAGGCCTTCTGGCACGCGCAACAGGCGGGCGGGGCGGGCGCGGGCATCGTCATCAAGGCCATCGGCGGCGGCGGTGGGCGCGGCATGCGCGCCGTGCAGTCCGAAGCCGAGCTGAGCGCTGCTTACGACACCTGCCGCCGCGAGGCGCTGGCCGCCTTCGGCGTCGCTGGCGTGTACGTCGAGCGCCTCATGGTGAACGCGCGACACATCGAGGTGCAGGTGCTGGGCGACGGCGCGGAGGCCATGGCCCTGGGCGAGCGCGAATGCACGCTGCAGCGGCGCTTCCAGAAGCTGGTAGAGATCGCGCCCAGCCCCTCGCTGCCCGATGCCCTGCGCCAACGCATCATCCAGGACGCCCTGGCCATGGCGCGCGAAGTGCGCTACGAGGGCCTGGGCACCTTCGAGTTCCTGGTGGACCTGGCGTCCAGCGACCTGCCCTACGTCTTCATCGAATGCAACCCGCGCCTGCAGGTGGAGCACACCATCACCGAGGAGGTGACGGGCGTGGACCTGGTGCAGGCGCAAATTGCATTGGCGGCCGGCCGCCGCCTGCAGGGCCTGGGCCTGGATCCGGCGCAGCCGCCGCGCGTGCAGGGCCATGCCATCCAGTGGCGCATCAACGCCGAAACCCTGGACGCCCAGGGCCAGGCCCAGCCGGGCAGCGGCACCATCGCGCGGCTGGCGCTGCCCACGGGGCCGGGCGTGCGCGTGGACACGCACGCGGTGGCGGGCCGCGCGCCCTCGCCGCACTACGACACGCTGCTGGCCAAGCTCATCGTGTCCACGCGCGGCGGCAGCTTTTCCGACGTGCTGCGCCGCTCGCAGCGCGCGCTGGCCGAGTGCCGCTTCGACGGCCTGGCGACCAACCTCACGCTGCTGCAGTCCCTGGCCCAGCGGCCCGAGATGGAGCACCAGCAGGTGCACACGCGCTGGGTGGAAGCGGTGCTGCCCGCGCTGCTGGATGCTTCCAAATTCATAGCTGCTGGCGCTGATGTACAGCGCGCTACGGGCCAAAATCATTCAAAAAATGTGCAGGCGCTCGAAGCGGCCGACCCGCATGCCGTCCGCGCCCCCATGCCTGCGCGCCTGGGGCAGTACGCCGTGGCCGAGGGTGCTGTGGTGGCGGCGGGCGCCGAGCTGGCCGTGCTCGAAGCCATGAAGATGGAGCATGTGCTGCTCGCGCCCCACGCGGGCCGCGTGCGCGGCCTGGCCGCCGCGCCGGGCGCCTATGTGGCCCAGGGCCAGCCGCTGCTGGTGCTGGACCCGGTGCAGGACGCCGCGCTGGAGGCCACCGGCCCCGACGCGGCGCACGACCCGGACCACATCCGCGCCGACCTGCAGCGCGTGATCGACCGCCACGCCTTCACGCTCGACACGAACCGCCCTGCCGCCGTGGCCAAGCGCCACGCGCAGGGCCAGCGCACGGCGCGCGAGAACATCGCTGACCTGTGCGACGAGGGCAGCTTCATCGAATACGGCCAGCTCGCCGTGGCCGCGCAGGCGCGCCGCCGCAGCATGGACGACCTGATCGCCAACACCCCGGCCGACGGCATGGTGACGGGCATCGGCGCGGTCAACGGCGCACAGTGCGGCGAAGACAAGGCGCGCACCGTGGTCATGGCCTACGACGCCACCGTGCTCGCCGGCACCCAGGGCGCGCGCAACCACGCCAAGACCGACCGCATGCTGGGCATTGCGCTCGACCAGCAGTTGCCCGTGGTGCTGTTCGCCGAAGGCGGCGGAGGCCGCCCGGGCGACACCGACATTCCCGTGGTCGCGGGCCTGCATGTGCACACCTTCGCCAGCCACGCCGCGCTGTCAGGCCAGGTGCCCGTGGTGGGCATCGCGGCCGGGCGGTGCTTTGCCGGCAATGCCGCGCTGCTGGGCTGCTGCGACGCCATCATCGCCACGCGTGCCAGCAACATCGGCATGGGGGGGCCGGCCATGATCGAGGGCGGCGGCCTGGGCGTGTTCAAGCCCGAGCAGATCGGCCCGAGCGCCGTGCAGCACGCCAATGGCGTGATCGACGTGCTCGTCGAGAACGAGCAAGAGGCTGTGCAGGCCGCGCGCCACTACCTGTCGTTCTTCCAGGGCCGCTTGCAGGGCTGGAGCGTGCCCGACCAGCGGCTGCTGCGCGCCGTCGTGCCCGAAAATCGCCTGCGCGTGTACGACACGCGCGCTGCCATGAACGGCCTGGTGGACGAGGGCAGCCTGTTGATGCTGCGCACCGGCTTTGGCGCCGGCATCCACACGGCGCTGGCACGCATCGAGGGCCGCCCCGTGGGGCTGATCGCCAACAACCCGCTGCACCTGGGCGGCGCCATCGACGCGCCGGCCGCCGACAAGGCCGCGCGCTTCATGCAGCTGTGCAACGCGCACGGCCTGCCCATCGTGAGTCTGGTGGACACGCCCGGCTTTATGGTCGGCCCCGAGGTCGAGCAGACGGCCCAGGTGCGCCATGTGAGCCGATTGTTCGTTACCGCCGCGCACCTGCGCGTGCCGTTCTTCAGCGTGGTGCTGCGTAAGGGCTACGGCCTGGGCGCCATGGGCATGGCGGCCGGGGGCTTCCATGCGCCGGTGTTCACCATCGCCTGGCCCACGGGCGAGTTCGGCGCCATGGGGCTGGAGGGCGCGGTGCGCCTGGGCTTCCGCAAGGAGCTGGAGGCCCTGCCCGAGGGCCCGGAGCGCGACGCGCTGTTCCAGAAGCTCGTGGCCAAGTCCTACGCCAATGGCGAGGCCATGCACATGGCCGCCACGCTGGAGATCGACGCTGTGGTCGACCCGGCGGAAACGCGCGCCTGGCTGGCGCGCGGGCTGGCCTCGGCGCGCGTGGGCGCGCTGGGTCCGCGCTTCGTCGACACCTGGTGAGCGAAGGCCCGCCCCCCTGTGGGGCAGTGCCCGCGCGGGCGGGGAGGCCGTGCTAAGCTGAAATGCTTGGATGCCGCGCCGGGCGAACCGCCGGGCGCGGCCTTTCGCTTTCCTACGAACGGAGTACCCCCATGCCCGGCCTTCTGCCCGACATCGATCCCGACGGCTTGCTCGAATTTTCGGTGGTCTACACCGACCGCGCGCTCAACCACATGTCCAAGCGCTTCACCGGCGTCATGCAGGACATCCTGGCCACGCTCAAGGAAGTCTATGGCGCCCACACCGCCGTGCTCGTGCCCGGCAGCGGCACCTTCGGCATGGAGGCCGTGGCGCGCCAGTTCGCCAACCAGCAGAAGGTGCTGATCGTGCGCAACGGTTGGTTCAGCTATCGCTGGAGCCAGATTTTTGACGCCGACACCGGCCTGGGCGGCGGCGCCGTGGTCTGCAAGGCCCGCAAGCAGGGCGACGGCCCGCAGGCCCCCTGGGCACCGTGCCCGGCCGAGGAAGTCGCGGCCGCCATCCGCGCCGAAAAACCCAAGGTGGTGTTCGCGCCCCACGTGGAAACGGCCAGCGGCATCATGCTGAGTGACGACTACATCCGCACCGTGAGCGCCGCCGCGCACGAGGTGGGCGCGCTGTTCGTGCTGGACTGCATCGCCTCCGGCGCCATGTGGGTGGACATGCAGGCCACGGGGGTGGACATTCTGATCTCCGCGCCGCAAAAGGGCTGGAGCGGCTCGCCCTGCTGCGCCATGGTGATGCTGAGCGAGCGTGCCCGCCAGGCCATCGATGGCACGACAAGCAGCAGCTTCTCGTGCGACCTGAAGAAGTGGATGCAGATCGCCGAAGGCTACGAAAAGGGCCAGCACGCGTACCACACCACCATGCCTACCGACGCGCTGGTGCGCCTGCGCGACGTGATGCAGGAGACGCGCGCCTACGGTTTTGCCAAGGTGCGCCAGGAGCAGATCGAACTGGGCGCCCAGGTGCGCACGCTGCTGGAGAGCAAGGGCTTCCCCAGCGTGGCCGCCGAAGGCTGGAAGGCCCCCGGCGTGGTGGTCAGCTACACCACGGACCCGGGCATCCAGAACGCCAGCAAGTTCGCCGCCGTGGGCCTGCAGACCGCCTCGGGCGTGCCGCTGCAGTGCGACGAAGGGCCGGACTTCAAGAGCTTCCGCATCGGCCTGTTCGGGCTGGAAAAGTGGCACAACGTGGAGCGCACGGTGGGCCACCTGCGCTCGGCCGTCGAGCGCATCCAGCAGGGCTGAACCCGCAGGCCTCAGCCGCCCCGGATCTGGCTCAGCGAGCGGCCCGGGGTGATTGCCTCGGGGTCGATCAGGCAGTGCAGCAGTACGGGCAGGCGCGTCGCCTGGGCCTGCGCGCGCAGGCGCTCCAGCGCCGGGGCGAAGTCTTCCGTGCGCTCCACGCGTTCGCCGTGGCCGCCGAAGGCGCGTGCATAGGCCGCGAAATCCGGGTTTTGCAAGGCCGTGCCGCAGACGCGGCGCGGGTACTCGCGCTCCTGGTGCATGCGGATGGTGCCGTACATGCCGTTGTCCAGCAGCACCACGATGACCGGCAGCCGGTACTGCACGGCGGTGGCGAATTCCTGGCCGTGCATGAGAAAGTCGCCGTCGCCCGCGAACACCACCACCGTGCGCTCGGGCCACAGGCGCTGCGCGCCCACGCCGGCGGGCAGGCCGTAGCCCATGCTGCCGCTGGTGGGCGCGAGCTGCGTGCCGAACTGGCGGAACGGCCAGAAGCGGTGCACCCAGGTGGCGAAGTTGCCCGCGCCGTTGCAGAAGATGGTGTCTTGCGGCAGCGCCGCGCGCAGGTGCTGCATCACCGCTCCCATCTGCAGGTCGCCGGGGATGCGGATCGGCGCCGGGTCGCTCCAGGCACGGTAAGCGGCGTGTGCTGCCTGCACGGCCTGTTGGCGTTCGGCGCTGGGGGCCTCCACTGGTTGCGGGGGCAGGGCCGCGCAGAAGGCCGTGGGCGTGGCGTTGAGGGGCAGCTGCGCCTGGTACACGCGACCCAGTTCGTCCGGGTCGGGGTGCACATGCACCAGCGGGATTTGCGGCGTGGGGATGTCGAGCAGGGTGTAGCCCTGCGAGGGCACTTCCGACAGGCGCCCGCCCACCAGCAGCAGCAGGTCGGCCCCGCGGATGCGCGCCAGCAGGGCGGGGTTCACGCCCAGGCCCAGGTCGCCCGCGTAGCAGGGGTGCTGGTGGTCGAACAGCATCTGGCGCCGGAACGAGCAGGCCACGGGCAGGGCGTGGGCGGCGGCGAAGTCCTGGAAGCGCGCCACGGCTTCGGCGTCCCAGCGGCTGCCGCCGACGATGGCGATGGGGTTTTTCGCCTGGCGCAGAAGTTCCAGCACGCGCTCCATCTGCGCCGGTGCGGGCGCGGCCTCGATGGGCTGGAGCGCGCGCGCGTCGGAAACCTCGGCACGCTCGGTCAGCATGTCCTCGGGCAGCGCCACCACCACCGGGCCGGGGCGCCCGCTGCAGGCCACGCTGAAGGCGCGCGCCACGATCTCGGGCAGGCGGCGCGCGTCGTCCACTTCGGTGGCCCACTTGGCGAGCGGGCCGAAGGCGGCGCGGTAGTCCACCTCCTGGAAGGCTTCGCGCCCGCGCGCGCCGCGCTCGATCTGGCCGACGAACAGCACCATGGGCGTGGAGTCCTGCATGGCGATGTGCACGCCCGCCGCCGCATTGGTGGCGCCGGGGCCGCGCGTGACGAAGCACACGCCGGGCCGCCCGGTGAGCTTGCCATGGGCCTCGGCCATCATGGCCGCGCCGCCCTCCTGGCGGCAGACGGTCAGTTGGATGGGCGCGTCGTGCAGCGCGTCGAGCACGGCGAGGTAGCTCTCGCCGGGCACGCAGAAGATGTGCTGCACGCCGTGCCGCACGAGCTGGTCGACGAGGATCTGGCCGCCGGTGCGGGGCAGGGTGGGGGTGGGTTCAGATGACATTGCGTTCCAACAGAGGGCGGTGGTCGAGAAGGCGCTGGAAGGCCAGCGGCTCCAGGTCCAGGGTTTGCCAGCGACCGGTGAGGATGAGCTCGGCCAGGCCGCGACCGATGGCCGGGCACTGCTGCAGGCCGTGGCCCGAGAAGCCGTTGGCGAAGTAGAGGTTGTCGCAGGCCGGGTGCCGGCCGACGATGGCGTTGTGGTCGAACCGGTTCATCTCGTAGTAGCCGGCCCAGGCGCTGTGCAGGCGCAGCGCCTCGAAGGCCGGGATGCGTTCGGCCAAGGTGGGCCAGACATGCTCCTCGAAGGCCGCGTGCTCGGGTTCGAGCGGCAGGTCGTCGGCGTCCTGGTCCTCGGGCGGGCAGAAGCCGGCGATGAAGCCCGCGCCCTCGGGCCGCAGCCAGATGCCCGAGGTGTCGATGAGCAGCGGGCAGTGCGGCAGCGGCGCGGGGCAGGTGAAGTGGAACACCGTGCGGCGCCGCGCGTAGACCGGCAAATCGATGCCCAGCCACTGCGCCACCGCGCGCGCCCAGGGGCCGGCGGCGTTGACCGCGGCGCTGCAGGCCAGGCGCTCGCCGCTCGCCAGGCGCAGCGCGGTGATGTGCTGCACGCCGCCGCTGGCCTGCGTGTCCAGGCCCACGGCCTCGGCCTGCACATAGCGCACGCCCTGGGCTACGGCCTTGCGGCGCAGGGCTTGCAGCAGGCTGTAGCCGTCGAACCAGCCCTCGCCAGAGAGGCCCAGCGAGCCGAGCGCGACGCCCTCCGTGGCCAGCCAGGGAAAGCGCTCGCGCAGCTGCCCCGGCGTGAGCAGCGCCACATCGGCGCCCATGCCGCGCTGCACGGCTTGGTTGTCCCGCAGCACGGCCTCGCCGGCCGGGCTGGCCAGGTAGAGGTAGCCGGCTTCGACCAGGCCGATGTCCGGACGCTCACCGCCCACCTGCAGGCGCGCGCCGATGTCGCGCAGAAACCCGATGCCGAACTGCGAGATGGCGATATTGATGGGGCTGGAGAACTGCTGCCGGATCGAGCTGGCCGACAGCGCCGACGAGGCACGCGCATAGCTCGGGTCGCGCTCGACCACGACCACGCGCTGCCCCGGCGCCTGCTGCGTCAGAAAGCAGGCAATGGCGCTGCCGATGGCGCCGCCGCCGATGATGGCGATCGGCGCGTTCTGGGTGCCGGCGTTCATGGGGCTAGACGTCGAAGCGCACGCCTTGCGCCAAGGGCAGGGCGTCGCTGTAGTTGATGGTGTTGGTTGCGCGGCGCATGTAGCCCTTCCAGGCGTCGGAGCCCGACTCGCGGCCGCCGCCGGTTTCCTTTTCGCCGCCGAAGGCGCCGCCGATCTCCGCGCCCGAGGTGCCGATGTTCACGTTGGCGATGCCGCAGTCGCTGCCGGTGCTGGAGAGGAAGCGCTCGGCCTCGCGCAGGTCGGTGGTGAAGATGGCCGACGACAGGCCTTGTGGCACGCCGTTCTGCAGCGCAATGGCCTCGTCCAGGCTGGCGCAGGTCAGCACGTAGAGGATGGGCGCGAAGGTTTCGTGCTGCACCACGCCGCTTTGCGCCGGCATGCGAACCAGCGCCGGGCGGGCGTACCAGGCATCAACGCCCAGCGCTTCGCATTCGCGCGTGCCGCCCTGCACGGTGCCGCCCTGTTCGCGTGCCTGGCCTAGAGCGTTCTGCATCTGCTCGAAGGCCGCGCGGTCCACCAGAGGGCCGACGAGCACGCCGTCCTCCAGCGGGTCGCCCACGCGCACGCTGGCGTAGATTTTTTCCAGGCGCGCCAGCAGCGGCGCGGCCACGTCGCGGTGCACGATGAGGCGGCGCAGCGTGGTGCAGCGCTGGCCCGCCGTGCCCACGGCGGCGAAGGTGATGGCGCGCGCGGCCAGCTCCAGGTCGGCGCTGGGCATGACCACCATGGCGTTGTTGCCGCCCAGCTCCAGAATGCTGCGGCCGAAGCGCTGCGCCACGTCCACCGCCACGGCGCGGCCCATGCGGGTGCTGCCGGTGGCGCTGAGCACGGGTACGCGCGGCGAGCGCGCCAGCAGTTCGCCCACTTCACGCCCGCCCAGCAGCAGCGTGGCCAGGGCGGCGGGGGCGGCCACGCCCTGCTCGGCGGCAAATTCGGCCAGCGTCTGGCGCAGCAGGTGGTGGCAGGCGACGGCGCACAGCGGCGTTTTTTCGGACGGCTTCCAGGCCACGGCGTTGCCGCAGACCAGGGCCAGCGCGGCGTTCCAGGCCCATACGGCCACGGGGAAGTTGAAGGCGGAAATGACGCCGACCACGCCCACCGGGTGCCAGGTTTCCATCATGCGGTGGCCCGGGCGCTCGCTGGCGATGGTCAGGCCGTGCAGCTGGCGCGACAGGCCCACGGCGAAGTCGCAGATGTCGATCATCTCCTGCACCTCGCCCAGGCCTTCGGAACGCACCTTGCCGGCCTCCAGCGACACCAGCAGGCCCAGCGCCTCCTTGTGCTGGCGCAGCTTCTGGCCCAGGCGGCGCACCAGTTCGCCGCGCACCGGGGCGGGCACGGCGCGCCACTGCAGGAAGGCGGCGTGCGCCTCGTCGATCAGGGCCTCGGCCTGTGCGGGGCCGTGGCCGGCCAGCCGGGTGTAGACCGCGCCGTCGCGCGGCGCGCGCACGGCCAGGTCGGGGCCGCGCCAGGGGGCGAGGTCCAGGCCCAGCTGCTGCAGCACGGTGTCGAAAAGGGAGATGGAAGAGGCGGTCATGGGCAGGCAGAGGAAAGAAAGGGCGGAGCAACGGGGGCCCCGCACACACCGGGGCACAGAAAGAACGTCGGCCCATGGTAATTGCGCTCCATGCATTGAACAACTGCTTAATCGGTCAGAATTGTTGAGTTTTATGAACAATGCAAGGGCGCCATTGCCATGAGAAAAGACATTCCCAGCCTCGGCGTGCTCCAGGCCTTCGAGGCCTCGGCGCGGCTGCAGAGCTTGTCGCGCGCGGCCGAGGAGCTGGCGCTCACGCCCAGCGCCGTGAGCCGCCATGTGGCCGCGCTCGAAGAGCGCCTGGGCGTGGCGCTGTTCGTGCGCGCGCGCCAGCGCCTGGCGCTGACGGACACCGGCCGCAGCTACGCCGCGCGCATCCGCCGCCACCTGGAGCAGATCGAGCGCGACACGCAGGAGATCCGCGTCGGCCGCGAAGAGGGCTATGTGCTGAACCTGGCGGTGGTGTCCACCTTCAGCACGCAGTGGCTGATTCCGCGCCTGCCGCAGTTCGCGGCGCTGCACCCGCGCATCACGCTGAACCTGGCGGTGCGCTCGGAGGTGTTCGCGTTCGACGAAAGCGGCTTCGACGCCGCCATCTACTACGGCGACCGGCTCTGGAGCGACACCGAGGGCTGCATGGTGCTGCCCGAAGGCCCTTGCGTGCCGGTGTGCAGCCCGGCCTACGCCGCCGCGCATGCACTGGACGACGAGGCCGCCTGGCTGCAGTGCCCGCACCTCACGCTGGCCACGCGCGCGCAGGCCTGGCGCGATTGGTATGCCGAGCGCGGCTGGCACTACACGCTGCACGCCTCGCGCGGGCCGCGCTATGAGCTGTTCTCGATGGTGATCGCCGCTGCCGCTGCGGGCCTGGGCGTGGGCCTGGTACCGCTGCTGCTGGCACGCGAGGCGCTGCAGGCCGGGCAGCTGGTGCAGGCGCACCCGCAGGCGCTACCGGGCACGCAGGGCTACTGGTTCGTGCGGCCGCAGCACCGGCCGGGGTCGGAGGCGCTGCAGGCGTTCCGCACCTGGCTGGCGACGCAGGTCTAGAGCAACCAGCGCGCTGCCAAGGGGATCAGCAGCGCGGCCGTCACCACCTGCAGGCCCAGTGCCAGGGCGGCCCAGGCGCCGGCGTCGGCGTTGACCTGCAGGGCGCGTGCGGCGCCGATGCCGTGGGCGGCGGTGCCCAGGGCGAAACCGCGTGCCATCCGGCCGGTGGCGTCCTTGCCGATGCCGAGCAGGGCAAACAGAGGCTTGGCGCTGAGCGCGCCGACGAGGCCCGTGAGCACCGCGAACACGGCGGCCAGCGAGGGAATGCCGCCCACCTTGTCGGCAATGCCCATGGCCACGGGCGCGGTGACCGACTTGGGCGCCAGCGACAGCACCACCTCGGGCGGCAGGCCCAATGCCCAGGCCAGGCCCACGGCGCTGCCGGCGGCGGCGGCGCCACCGACGACCGCCGCGAGCGTGAAGCGGCCCCAGCGCGCGCGCAGCTCGGTGCGCCGCTGCCACAGCGGCCAGGCCAACGCCACGACGGCGGGACCAAGCAGGAAGTGGATGAACTGCGCGCCGGCAAAGTAGGTGGGGTAGGCCGTGCCCGTGGCCTGCAGGCCGGCGCCCAGCACCACCAGGGACCAGAGCACCGGGTTGGCCCAGGGCGCCTGGCGCATGCGGTTGTAGAACGCCAGGGCTAGCACGTAGACCACCAGCGTGGCGTTGAGCCCGAACAGCGGCGTGGACGCGAGGTAGACCCAGAGCTGAACGAAGTCGGTCATGCGTCCTCTCCTTGCGGCGGCGGGTCGCCGCGCATCAGGCGGCGCAGCACCAGCGCCGTCACCGCCAGGCCGATCCAGGTGGACACCACGATGACCAGCATCAGCCGCAGGCCGTGCTCCGCCACCACGCCGAACTGGGTGATGACGCCCACGCCCACGGGCACGAACAGCAGCGAGAGGTGGCCCAGCAGGAAGCTGGCGACGGTCTGCACGCGCTCCTGCACGGCGCGCCAGCGCAGCGCGCCCAGCAGCAGCACCATGCCGATCACGGGGCCCGGGTAGGGCAGGTGCAGCAGCCGCGACAAAGCCTCGCCCACCGACTGCAGCGTCAGCAGGATGGCCAGGCCCTGGAGTACCTGCATGGCGCGCCGTTCAGGCGCGGGGTTGCGCCAGGCCCGGGTTGCCCGCCAGGGTCTTCATCATGCCCATGTCGCCGCAGCGGTTGGGCGTGGGAATGACCTTCCCGGGGTTGAGCAGGCCCTGCGGGTCGAAGGCGAGCTTGAGGCCTTCCATCTGCGCCAGTTCCGCGTCGGTGAACTGCACGCGCATGCTGGCGAGCTTCTCCACGCCCACGCCGTGCTCGCCGGTGATGGCGCCCCCCATGGCCACGCTGGTTTCCATGATGTCGGCGCCAAACTGCTCGGCGCGGTGCAGCTGGTCGGCATCGTTGGCGTCGAACATGATCAGCGGGTGCAGGTTGCCGTCGCCCGCGTGGAACACGTTGGCGCAGCGCAGGCCGTGCTTCTTTTCCATGTCCTGGATGGCCAGCAGGATGTCGGCCAGGCGCTTGCGCGGGATGGTCGAGTCCATGCACATGTAGTCGGGGCTGATGCGGCCGCTGGCGGGAAAAGCGTTCTTGCGCCCGCTCCAGAAGCGCAGGCGCTCGGCCTCGTCCTGGCTCACGGCCAGCGCGGTGGCGCCGGCGCCCTGCAGCACGGCGCTCATGCGGCCGATCTCTTCTTCCACCTCCTCGGGTGTGCCGTCGCTCTCGCACAGCAGAATGGCCTCGGCCGTGAGGTCGTAGCCGGCGTGCACGAAGTCCTCCACGGCGGCGGTCATGGGCTTGTCCATCATCTCCAGCCCGGCCGGGATGATGCCGGCCGCGATCACGGCGGCCACGGCATCGCCGGCCTTGCGCACGTCGTCGAAGCTGGCCATGATGCAGCGCGCCAGTTGGGGCTTGGGCACGAGCTTGACAGTCACCTCCAGCGCCACGGCCAGCATGCCTTCGCTGCCGATCACCGCGGCCAGCAGGTCGTAGCCCGGCGCGTCCAGGGCCTCGCTGCCGAAGACCACTTCCTCGCCCGCAGCGGTGAAGCCGCGCACCCGCAGCACGTTGTGTACCGTCAGGCCGTATTTGAGGCAGTGCACGCCGCCCGAGTTCTCGGCGATGTTGCCGCCGATGGTGCAGGCGATCTGGCTGCTGGGGTCGGGCGCGTAGTACAGGCCGTAGGGTGCCGCGGCCTCGCTGATGGCCAGGTTGCGCACGCCGCATTGCACGCGCGCGGTGCGGCCCACGGGGTCGAGCGAGAGAATCTGGTTGAACTTGGCGAGCGAGAGCGTCACGCCCAGCGCGTGCGGCAGCGCGCCGCCCGACAGCCCCGTGCCCGCGCCGCGGGCCACCACGGGAACGCCCAGGCGGTGGCAGGCGCGCAGCACGGCCTGCACCTGGGCCTCGGTCTCCGGCAGCACCACCACCAGCGGGCGCTGGCGGTAGGCGGTGAGGCCGTCGCATTCGTAGGGCGTGGTGTCTTCGCTGTGCCACAGCAGCGCGTGCGCGGGCAGGTGCTGCAGCAGGGCCTGCACCACATCGGCCTGGCGCGCGGCGCGTTCGGAAGGCTGTGCGGTGGCGGTGGGAGCGGTGCTGGCGGAGTTCATGGCGTCACTGTAGCGCCATGCGTCCCCGTGCGGGGCTGAGGATTATTTCAACCCCACGTGAAATGCGCTGCATGGGGCATGCCAGATTGCTATTGAAACAATAGCTTCTGGCGCTTGCCACCATTGATCGGATGGCCTGTTTTGCTTCAGGATACCGTCAGATGATGGTCTTGTGGAGCCACTCGGCAAAGGCCGCGCACTCCCAGCGGTCCATGGTGCCGGTGCGCCAGCACAGGTAGTGGGCGTGCGGGCTGGGGGCGTCCTGGGGGAACAGGCGCACCAGCGAGCCGTGTTCGATCCACGGAGCGCCCAGGCGCAGCCGCACCAGGGCCACGCCCATGCCGGCGGCGGCGGCGTCGCACATCAGGCCCACATCGTTGAATTGCGAGCCTTCGCGCGGTTCGGACCAGTCCAGTCCCACGGCGGTGAACCAGGAGCGCCAGGGCTCCAGCGGGCTGCGCAGCAGGGTGGCGGGGTCGAGTTCGTCAGGGCGCTCGAACGGGCCGTGCTCGCGCAGCCAGCCCGGCGAGGCCAGCGGCGTCACCACGTCGCGCGCGATCTCGGCGTGCTCGACATCGGCGTAGTGCCCGCTGCCAAAGCGCACCATGAGGTCGGCATCTTCGGCCACCACGTCGAGCAATGGGATGGAAATCTGCAGCGCCAGGTCGATCTCGGGGTAGGCCTCGGTGAACTGGCGCAGGCGTGGGATCAGGATGACGCGCGCGAACGTGGGCGTTACGGCCAGCTTCAGGCGCCGCTTGCCCGGCGTGCCCGAAACGCCGGGGAAGCGCTGCAGCGCACCCAGGCCCTCGCGCACATGGGCGAGGTAGGCGATGCCGTCGGTGGTGAGGGAGAAGTCGGCGCGGCCGAAGAGCTGCGTGCCCAGGATCTGCTCCAGCTGCTTGACGCGGTGGCTGACCGCGCTGGGCGTGACGCACAGCTCGTCGGCCGTGAGCGTGACGCTGCGCAGCCGCGCCAGCGCCTCAAAGGTCAGCAGGCACTGGATGGGCGGGATGCGCCGGGCGGCAGCGCTGCTGAAGGGGGTTGCAGCCGTGGCCATGGCGCCTTGCCTGGTTAGCGGAAGACCACCGTGCGGTGGCCGTTGAGCAGCACGCGGTGCTCGCTGTGCCATTTGACGGCGCGCGCCAGCACCTGGCTCTCGGTGTCGCGGCCGCGCGCGGTGAGGTCTTCCACTGTGTCGGTGTGGTCGGCGCGGGCCACGTCCTGCTCGATGATGGGGCCCTCGTCGAGGTCGGCCGTCACGTAGTGCGCCGTGGCGCCGATGAGCTTCACGCCGCGGTCGTGCGCTTGGTAGTAGGGCTTGGCGCCCTTGAAGCTGGGCAGGAAGCTGTGGTGGATGTTGATGGCGCGGCCGGCCAGCTTGGTGCACAGGTCGTTCGACAGCACCTGCATGTAGCGCGCCAGCACCACCAGCTCGGCGCCCTCCTGTTCGATGATCTCGAACTGGCGCGCTTCGGCCTGCGCCTTGGTATCTGCCGTCACCGGGATGTGGTGGAAGGGCACGTTGTAGCTTGCGGCAAGCTGGTAGAAGTCGCGGTGGTTGCTGACGATGGCGGCAATCTGCACGGGCAGCAGGCCGCTCTTCCAGCGGAACAGCAGGTCGTTGAGGCAGTGGCCCTCGCGGCTGACCATGATGACGGTGCGCATCGGCGCGGCCAGGGTGTGCAGGCTCCAGCGCATCTGGAAGGGCGTCGCGAATGCGGCCATGCGCTCCTTGAGCGCGGCATGGTCGTGCTGGTCGCAGGCGAACTGCACGCGCATGAAGAACAGGCCGGTGCCATGGTCGTTGTACTGGGCGGCTTCCTCGATGTTGCCGCCCTGTTCCAGCAGGAACCCGGAGACGGCGTGCACCAGCCCCAGACGGTCGGGGCAGGAGAGGGTGAGAACGTAGGCGTGGGCTTTCATATCGGCGCCATTGTCGCAGCACCTCTATGGGCCGCCTCAGCGTGTGGGCGGCGTGCCCCAGCGCTGGCGCAGCGGGGCGCAGGCGTCGTCCGGGGGCAATTCCGGGGTCTGCTGCAGCCAGTCTGCTTCGTTTTTGATAGCTTCTTCCGCAGGTCCGGCGTGCGCTATGACCACTTTTGTCTGCAAATCTGCCGGAGCATGCAGGGGCACGCCCAGGCTGCGTTTGGTGTGGGCCGCGCCCGCCACCAGCAGCACCACCTGGCCGGGCCGGCGTGCGGCGGCGGCGGCCTGGGCCATGCGCAGGTCGCGCGCTACCTGCACGCGGGCCATGCCGGGCACGCGGGGCTCGGGCAGCAGGCCGCAGTGGCCGTCACGCACGGCCTGGCGCTGGCGCTCCAGGGCCTGTGGGCTCAGCAAGGCCTCGAGCGTGCTGTCGGTGAGCGCCGTGCGCAGTTCCCGCCGGGGCAGGTTGCCGCCCAGCACCGGGACGCCGGCGCGCACCGCCGCCATGGCCACCGGGCCGTATTGGCGCCAGGGCCAGGCGCCGTCGTTCCAGGCCAGCGCGGCCTGCACGGCGGTTTCGCTGGCATCGCGGGGCAGGCCTTCGGTGCTGCGGCCCTGCTCGGCCATCTCCATCACCAGCGCTGCCAGCCGGCCCTGGCCGGCCAGCCACTGCACGGCCTCGCGCTGCAATTGCTGGTGTTCGGGCGCATCGTGCCGTTCGCCCAGCAGCAGCAGGTCGGCCGGCAGCAGCGTCTGCAGTACGCCGGGCCAGGGCGCGGGTGCCGGGGCCATCTGGGCGCAGCCCGAAAGCGACCAAAGGGCGGCCGCGACGACGGCCGGAAGGAACAAGTGCAAAGGGCGGCGCATGGCCTGCATGCTACTGCTTTGCGAGCACGCCAGGGAAGCCGGGCAAAGCCTGGCGCACGATCCAGTGGTGCGCCAGTGCTAGGGAAAACCCTTGTGTCGGGTTTGCTCCAGGAAAATTCGCAACAAAAAATTACAAGCTTGTAAATCAACGTGTTACGTGCGCCGGCCGCCGGGGGGAGGTGAATCCCGCAGGTCTGCCGAGGTGCGGAAAGGTAAACTGCCCGGTTGCGCGCCCACGGTTTCCGCGGGCGCGCAACCCCCTGCTCGCCTGCTGCAGAAAGGGGCTTTTCAGCAGGAAAAACCAACGGGATTGCCATCATGAAGCGAGAAAACCTGGGCCGCGCGCATGACGTGACGGCCACCCAACCCATCAGCCTCGATGTGCTGAAGGAAAAATACCTCAAGGCGGGCGAAACCAGCGCCGAGGACCTGTTCCGCCGTGTGGCGCGGGCGCTGGCCTCCGTGGAAGCCGAAGCCGAACGCGAGAAATACGAAGCGCTGTTCCTGGCCAACATGCACGCGGGCGCCATTGGCGCGGGGCGCATCATGAGCGCCGCCGGCACCGACATCCAGGCCACGCTGATCAACTGCTTCGTCCAGCCCGTGGGCGACTGCATCCAGGGCGTGGACGACGAGGGTTTCCCGGGCATCTACGAGGCGCTGCGCGAGGCCGCCGAAACCATGCGCCGCGGCGGTGGCGTGGGCTATGACTTCTCGCGCATCCGCCCGCGCGGCGCCGAGGTCAAGGGCACGCACTCCATGGCCTCGGGCCCGTGCAGCTACATCAACGTGTTCGATCAGTCGTGCTCCACCGTCGAGAGCGCCGGCGCGCGCCGCGGCGCCCAGATGGGCGTGCTGCGCATCGACCACCCGGATGTGCACGACTTCATCACCGCCAAGCGCACGCCAGGCCGCTGGAACAACTTCAACGTGTCGGTGGGCGTGAGCGACGCCTTCATCCAGGCCGTGATCGACGACCAGCCCTGGGAGCTGGTGCACCGCGCCAAGCCGGGCGTCACCGTGATGGAGCAGGGCGCCTACCAGCGCGCCGACGGCCTGTGGGTCTACCAGAGCCTGGCCGCGCGCGAGCTGTGGGACACCATCATGAAGTCGACCTACGACTTCGCCGAGCCCGGCATCCTGTTCCTGGACCACATCAACCAGGACAACAACCTGCGCTACTGCGAGAAGATCGCCGCCACCAACCCCTGCGGCGAGCAGCCCCTGCCGTCCTACGGCTGCTGCGACCTCGGCCCCATCATCCTGACGCATTTCGTGCGCAACCCCTTCGGTTTTGACGGGACGCCCACGTTCGACTTCGACTCCTTCGCCAAGTCCGTGGCGCTGCAGGTGCGCGCGCTCGACAACGTGCTGGACGTCACCTTCTGGCCGCTGCCGCAGCAGGACGCCGAGGCCAAGGCCAAGCGCCGCATCGGCGTGGGCTTCACCGGCATGGGCAACACCCTGGCCATGCTGTGCCTGCGCTATGACAGCGCAGAAGGTCGCACCATGGCCGCGCGCATCGCCGAGCACATGCGCGATAGCGCCTACGGCGCTTCGGTGGAACTGGCTCGCGAGAAGGGCGCCTTCCCCGCGTTCGACGCGGCAGGCTACCTGGCCGACGGCACCTTTGCCAGCCGCCTGCCCGCCGCGCTGAAGAAGCAGATCCGTACGCACGGCATCCGCAACAGCCACCTGCTGTCGATCGCGCCCACCGGCACCGTGAGCCTGGCCTTCGCCGACAACGCCTCCAACGGCATCGAGCCGCCGTTCTCGTGGATGTACAAGCGCAAGAAGCGCGAGGCCGACGGCAGCATGGCCGAGTACGCCGTGGAAGACCATTCCTGGCGCCTGTACCGCGAGCTGGGCGGCGACGTGAGCCAGCTGCCCGAGTACTTCGTCTCGGCGCTGGAGATGTCGGCCCAGGACCACATCGCCATGATGGAAACGGTGCAGCCCTTCGTGGACACGGCCATCTCCAAGACCGTCAACATCCCGGCCGACTACCCTTACGACGACTTCAAGGGCCTGTACCTGCAGGCCTGGCGCGCGCGCCTCAAGGGCCTGGCCACCTATCGTCCGAACAACATCCTGGGTTCCGTGCTGGAAGTGCACGCCGCGCCCGAGGCCGACAACAAGGCCGCCAGCGCCGCGCCCGAGCCCACGCCCGTGGACCCGATGCGCACCGTGATCGAGAGCCGCCCCAAGGGTGCCCTCTCGGCCGTGGCCGAAAAGGTGGACTACTGGACGCAGGAAGGCCAGAAGCGCCTGTACCTCATCGTCTCCTTCCTGCCGGTGCCCAACGCCGACGGCACGGGTACGGTGGATCGCGCCATCGAGTTCTTCATGCCCGTGGGCCAGAGCGGCGAGTCGCAGCAGTGGGTCACTTCCAGCATGCGCCTGCTGTCGCTGGCCGCGCGCGGCGGCTTCCTGGAGCGCGCGCTGTCCGACATGCGCAAGGTGGCCTGGGACCGCGGTCCGGTGCGCCTGGGTACGCACCAGAAGGACGACGGCACGCACGTGCCCAAGTGGCACGACTCCGAAGTCGCGGCCATCGCCTACGCCATCCAGAACATCCTGGCCCGCCGCGCGCGCCAGCATGCGCCCGTGGTGCAGGAAGCGCCGCAGGGCGGTGACACGCCCCTGACCGCCGCCACCCCTGTCATGGCCGGCAAGAAGTGCTCCGAATGCGGCGCGCACGCCATGATCCGCAAGGACGGCTGCGACTACTGCACCCAGTGCGGCCACCTGGGCAGCTGCGGCTGATGCCTCCTCCAGATCCAACGTGCCCTACGCCTTCGCGTTCACGCTGGATCGGGCCATGGAATGAGTGACAAAAAGCCGGTCATCCCGCTGAAGCCGGTCTCGGGCAAGCCCTCGCCCGAGGCGCTGGCAAAGCTGGATCGCCGCTGGCGGCTTGAATACCTCATGCTGGCGCCGTACCGGCTGGGTTTCTTCCTGGCCATGGTGGTGCTCGTCGCCTCGGCGCTGTGGTGGGCGCTCATGCAGGTGTCGCGGGTGGGGGAAGGCCTCATCAACATGCATTTCTCGCTGTCGCCTTCGGTGCTGCATGCCGCGGTGATGGTGTTCGGCTTCATCCCGCTGTTCTTTTCCGGCTTTCTGTTCACGGCGGGGCCCAAGTGGCTCGGCGTGCAGCCCTGGGATACGGACAAGCTGGCGCGGCCCCTGCTGCTGCAGGCGGGGGGCTGGCTGGTGTGGCTGGCCGGCGGAATGATCCTGTCGTACATCGCCATGGCGGGCCTGGCGATTGCCTGGGTGGGCCTGGTCTGGATGGCCACGCTGTTCTGGCGGCTGGTGCTGTGCAGCCCGGCCCCGGACCAGGTCCATGCCCGCACCATCGGCGCCGCGCTCATTGCCGGCTGCCTGGCGCTGGGCGGCATTCTCGCCAGCTTTCTGGCGGACGAGCACCACGTGGCGGGCTACTTCGCACTCACCGGGCTGTGGGGTTTCGTGGTGGTGGTGTATGTCACGGTGGCGCACCGCATGATCCCCTTCTTCACCTCGAGTGCCATGCCTTTCATCCAGGGCTGGCGCCCGTTCTGGCTGCTCTGGCTCATGCTGGGCGCCGCCGTTTTCGAGGCCGCCGCCGTGTGGGTCGAATTCGAGGGGGCTCCCGAAGGCTCCGTGGGCATGGTGTGGATGCTGGTGCGCGGCGTCCTGGAGCTGGGCACCGGCGCCGTGCTGCTCTGGCTGGCGGGCGTGTGGGGGCTGGTGCAGAGCCTCAAGAACCGTCTCCTGGCCATGCTGCACATCGGCTTCCTCTGGCTCGGGCTGTCGTTCGCGCTCGGCGGTGTGTCGCAGCTGCTGGGCATGGTGTACGACGGCCCCTTGCTGCGGCTGGGCTCGCTGCACGCGCTCACCATGGGGTGCCTGGGATCGCTGATGCTGGCCATGGTCACGCGCGTGTCGTGCGGCCACAGCGGCCGTGCGCTCGTGGCCGACAGCATCGCCTGGTCGCTGTTCTGGGTGCTGCAGGTGGCCACCGTGATGCGCATCGTCGCCGCCGTGCCCACGCAGTGGTCGGGCTGGCTGCTGCTGGTCGCCGCCACCCTGTGGCTGGGCGTCGCGGCCGTGTGGGGCGTGCGCCTGGGCGCCTGGTATGGCCGGCTGCGCGCCGACGGCCGCCCGGGGTGACGAAGATGAATAACCCCCTGTGGCGCTGCGCGCCGTCCCCCTTCTCTCGCCTCGCTGCGCGATGCGGGAAGGGGGACGCCACCAGCGCGGCGGGGCGGCGCGGCCGGCACAGGCCCTTGCGCGGTGGCCGCTGGCTTAGGCCACGCCCATGTCACGCGCTTTGAGCGATACCGACACCATGCAGAACGACGCCATGGACAATGGCAAGGTGCAGGGCCTGGCGCCCGGCGGCGACGCCGCCGCCCTGGCGGCCGCGCTCCTGCAGGCGCGCCAGACCGTATTGCCCAAGCGGCTGGGCGCGCCCGGGCCGGACGCGCAGCAGCTCGACGCCATCCTGGCCGCCGCCGCCCATGCGCCCGACCATGGCCAGATCCTGCCCTGGCGCTTCGTGCTGGTGCCGCAGGCGCAGCGCGCGCGCCTGGCCGATACCTTTGCCGCGGCCCTGCTGGAGCGCGACGCCGCAGCACGGCCCGAGCAGCTGGAGCAGGCGCGCGAGAAGGCGCACCGTTCGCCCGTGCTGCTGCTTGTGGTGGTCGACGGCCAGCGTGGGGACCCGGCCGTGGGCCTCCCTGAGCGCATCCTCAGCGCCGGCTGCGCCGTGCAGAACCTGTTGCTGATGGCCACGGCACAGGGCTTCGGCTCGGCGCTCACCAGCGGCAAGGCGCTGCAGTCGCAGGCCCTGCGCGCGCTGTTCGGCCTGCACGGCGACGAGCTGGCGCTGTGCTTCGTCAGCTTGGGCAGCGTGCTCTCGCGCAAGGCGGCGCGCGCGCGCCCCGTGCCATCGGACTACTTCACTTCCCTGGGTTGATATGACCGCTTCCAACGCTTTGCCCGGTTTCGGCGCCCCGGCCGTGGGCTTCGATACGCCGTTCGAGATGCTCTCGGCCTGCCATGAGCGCGTGCAGCGCTCGCTGGACCTGCTTCAGCGCCTGCAAGACTACCTGCACGACCATGCCTGCGACGATTCCGCGCGCCAGGCGGCGCGCGACGTGCTGCGCTATTTCGACATCGCAGCGCCGCTGCACCACGAGGACGAGGAACTGCATGTCTTCCCGCCGCTGCTCGCACGCGGCAGCGCCGAGGCGCAGGCTGCTGTGCGCCGCCTGCAGCGGGACCACGAAGCCATGTCGGCCAACTGGCAGGCGGCCCGCGCGTTGCTGCAGGCGCTGGCCGAGGGTGCGCGGGACGGTTTCAGCGCCGAGGACGAGGCCGTGCTGGCGCGCTTTGCCGGCGTGTATGCCGAGCACATCCGGGTGGAGGAGGAGGCGGTCTACCCGGCTGCGTGGGCGTTGCTGTCGCCCGAGACCGTGCAGGCCATGGGGACGGAGATGCGGCGGCGCCGTGGCGCGCCGGAATGAGGGGATGTTTTTGCTATTGAATTGATAGCTTTTGGCGCCCGATGTATGGGCGCTGGAGGCCAAAATGCCTCAATGCACCACCACCGGGTTCTGTGCCAGCCCGGTGTAGCGGTCCAGCGTATCCTCCACCTCTTCCTGCGTGGGGGCCTCGCGCTGCCAGGCCAGGATCTGCTGCTGGAACATCTCGGCCCAGGAGCCGTCCAGGTAGACCTCCTTGCCCGAGCGCTTGTCCACGATCTCGAAACCATGGCGTGCCAGCTGGGGAACGGCCGGCACGGCGTCGGCGGCGGCCGGGCTGTCCGGCGTGTCGGGCAGCATGTGGACCACCACGAAGGAGTCCGAGTCGTAGAGCATGTGCATGGTGTTCTTTCCTGATCTCTATTCCATTGTCAGATGGCAACGGCGGCTGCAAGTTCAAGTACGAACGAGAAACGACGGCCCCAGTATTCCACGAAAACCAGGCCGTGTCAGAGAAGGGGTCGGAACGCGCTTCAGGGCTGGGCGCGGCTGCGCAGGTTCAATTCGGCGAAGTCGCCATTGGCCTGCGTGATGCGGATGCGCGCGGGCAGGTAGTCCAGCTCGGGCACCAGCCACACCTGCGCCTTCTGGTCGTAGTCGCGGCGCGGCAGGCGCTGGAACTGCACGGTGCGCAGCGTGCCCAGGGGCAGCTCCAGCGTTTCCTCGCCCTCGACCGTGAAGGTCCAGGTGTCGGCCGAGCGCGCGCTCACGGTGGGAATGCTGATGCGCGTGCCCACCGCAAAGCGCTGCGGCGCGGCCGCGAGCATGGCGCCCAGCTGCAGGAAGACGCTGAGCCGGTCCTGCGTGCCCGGAACGATCGTGGCCTGCGGTGTGTTGGCGCTGAAGGTCGCGCGGCCCTGCGCGAAGTCGAAATGCGCCGCCTGCTCGCTGCGCGAGCGGTCGCCAAAGCGCCGTGGCTGCAGGCCGCGTGCGGTGATTTCGCCCACGCTGGTCTGCGTGCGCGAGCCGAGGAACAGCACGCTGATCTCCTGCCGCGCCTGGTACTGCTGGCCGTCGTGCTGCCACAGCAGCTCGGCGCGCGCGCTGTACTGGAAGCCCTTGGACTGGCCTGCCACGTCAAAACCCAGGCGGGCGGGCGCAGGGATGCGCACGGCGGGTGCCTGCGCGCTGGCCGCTCCCTCGGCAGCGCCGGGGGGGGTAATGGCGATGCCCTGCACGGCCGCCGTGTCGGCTGTTGCGGGGTCGGTGGGCGCGCTGGCGGTGCTGGCCGGGGCCACGGGTTCGGAAGCCGCCGGCGCGGCGGCCACCGCGGTGGCGGCGTCCGGCGCACTATCGGGCGCGCCAGGCACCTCGGCCTCGGGCGGGGGCGCCGGGAACAGCGGACTGGCGGCCGCAAGGGTGTCGCCAGGGAGGGCCGGTGCGGGCTTCGCGCGGGGTTTGCGCCGCGCCACGGGCCGGGTCGCTGTATCGGCGGGCTGCACCGCTGCAGCGGGCGGTGGCGGCGGCAGCGCGACCGTACGGGTGGTAAAGCGCAGCGGGTCTTCGGCCGGGCTGCTCGTCCAGTGCGGCGCCGTGCCGCCCAGCACCAGGGCGTGCAGGGCGAGCACCACGGCGGTGATAAGCAGCAGGGGACGGCGGGGGATCATGCAATCGGTCAACGCAATACGCTCCAAGGGTAACCCACGGCGCAAGGTGCTGCCCTAGAATCCCGCGTTCCTCGGCATGGCACTGCCGCCGAGCCTTTCCCATCCTCCCAACGCGCATTCCGCCATGAAACTCGCCACCCTCAAGGACGGCTCCCGCGACGGCCAGCTCGTGGTTGTCTCGCGCGACCTGGGCACGGCCCACTACGCCACCGGCATCGCCCACCGCCTGCAGCAGGCGCTGGACGACTGGGGCTTCATCGCGCCGCAGCTGCAGGACCTGTACGACAGCCTGAACGCCGGCCGCGCGCGCCACGCCTTCCCCTTCGATCCCCGGCAATGCCTGGCGCCGCTGCCGCGCGCCTACCAGTGCCTGGAAGGCCGGGCCTACCTGCACCATGCGGTGCGCGAGTGCCAGGTGCGCGGCACGGAGCCGCCCGAAGGCCTGCGCCGCGAACCGCTGCTGCAGCAGGCCGCCAGCGATGGCTGCGCCGGGCCCTGCGACGACATCGTGGCGGCGAGCGAGGCCCTGGGCATCGACTTCGGCGCCGGCCTGGCCGTGGTCACGGGCGACGTGCTGCGGGGCAGTTCGGCCGCGCAGGCGCTTGACGGCGTGCGCCTGGTGATGCTGGCCAACACCGTGGCGCTGCGCAGCCTGGAAGCGCTGGAGCGCGAGCGCGGCCAGGGCGCGCTGCAAAGCCGCCCTGCCACCGCCTTCAGCCCAGTGGCCGTGACGCTGGACGAACTGGGCGCGGCGTGGAGCCAGGGCCGCGCGCACCTCACGCTGCAGACGGCCTGGAACGGCCGCAAGGTCGGCCTGTGCGACGCCGGCGAGGGCATGGATTTCGACTTCGGCCAGCTCATCGCCCAGGCCTGCCGTACGCGCCACCTGCGCGCCGGCAGCATCGTCTGCAGCGGCCCCGTGGGCTACCCGGACGGCACCAAGGGCTACGCCAGCATCGCCGAGAAGCGCTGCCTGGAAACCTTGCAGGACGGCCAGGCGACCACCGGCTACCTGCAGTCCGGCGACACCGTGCGCATCGAGATGAAAGGCCGTGACGGCCAGAGCCTGTGCGGCGCCATCGACCAGACCGTGGTGCTGCCGTCCGAAGGCCAGGAGTAGCCGGCGCGGCCCGCGTGGTGCGGTTTTGAATGAAAAACGGCCCCAGGGCAGGTGGATAAATCGCTGCCAGCTATCGTTTTGATAGTGATCAGCCGGCCTCGACTTCCACCAGGCAGTCGTAGAACGTGGGCCCGCGCCCCAGGTCGGTCAGGGCCTGGCTGGTGAGCTGGTTGACGTTGCTGCCATCCATGCCCAGCTTGCGCCACCAGATGCCCAGGCCGTTGACCACGCCGGGCCGGGCGCGCTCGCTCACGTGGGCGTGGCAGCGGTAGCTGCCCCGGCCGTTGAACACGCGCACCACGCTGCCCTCGGCAATGCCGCGCGCGGCCGCGTCCTGCGGGTGGATCTCCAGCAGCGGCCGGCCCTCGATGTCGCGCAGGCTCTTCACGTTGACGAAGGTGGAATTGAGGAAGTTGCGCGCCGGCGGCGAGATCATGGCCAGCGGGTACTGCGCAGACGTGCCGGCGGCCTCGTGGTTGGGCACGTGGTCGGGCAGACCGTCCCGGCCCTGCGCGGCCAGGCGTTCGCTGAAGAACTCGCATTGGCCAGAAGGCGTGGGGAAGCCTCCTTCGGCAAACGGCGCGTCTGGCCCGCCCAGCGGGGCGAAGCCCTGTTCCAGCAGCACGTCGAAATCCACCTTGTCGCCATAGGCCTGGCGGCAGAGCTGCTCGTCGCTGTCGGCAAAGCAGGGCTCGGTGAAGCCCATGCGCGCGGCCAGTTCGCGGAACACCTGCGCGTTGCTGCGCGCCTGGCCCAGCGGTGCCACGGCGGGCTGGTTCAGCAGCACGTCGGTGTGGCCGTAGGCCAGGTGCACGTCCCAGTGCTCCAGCTGCGTGGTGGCGGGCAGGACGTAGTCGGCGTAGTCGGCGGTGTCGGTGTGGAAGTGCTCCAGCACCACGGTGAACAGGTCCTCGCGCGCGAAGCCCTGCACCACCTTGCCCGACTCGGGCGCTACGGCCACGGGGTTGCTGTTGTAGACCACCAGGGCTTCGATCCGCGGGCCGAAGGCCGGCGAGGCTGCGCGCAGCAGGTCGTCGCCAATCGTCACCATGTTGATGGTGCGCGGGCTGCGGCTGGCCAGCAGGTCGGGGCGCTGGAGCGCGGCGCGGTCCACCGGGAAGCTGCCGGAGCTCGACAGCAGCACGCCGCCCGCGCGGTGGCGCCAGGCACCCGTGAGCGCCGGCAGGCAGGCCACGGCACGCACAGCGTTGGCGCCGCCGTGCACGCGCTGCATGCCGTAGTTCAGGCGGATGGCGGCGGGTTGCGTGGTGCCGTAATCACGGGCGAGCTGGTGGATCTGCTCCACCGGCACGCCGCAGACCTGCGCCGCGCGCTCGGGCGGCCATTGCAGGGCGCGCTCGCGCAGCTGCGCCCAGCCGACGGTGTGGCGCGCGATGTAGTCGGGGTCCAGCCAGTCGTGGGCGATGAGCTCGTGCATCAGCGCCAGCGCCAGCGCGGCATCGGTGCCGGGCAGCAGCTGGATGTGCTCCTGGCACTTCTCGGCGGTTTCGCTCTTGCGCGGATCGATGCACACCAGCTTGGCGCCGTTGCGCTTGGCCTGTTGCGCGATGCGCCAGAAGTGCAGGTTGCTGCCGATGGAGTTGCTGCCCCAGATGAGGATGAGCTTGGATTCGGCGAAGAACTCCACCTTCATGCCCACCTTGCCGCCCAGCGTGTGCACCAGGCCCTCGCCGCCCGCCGTGGCGCAGATGGTGCGGTCAAGGAACGACGCGCCCAGGCGGTGGAAAAAGCGCCGGTCCATGCTCTCGCCCTGCACCAGGCCCATGGTGCCGGCGTAGCTGTAGGGCTGGATGGCCTGCGGGTCGCGCGCGGCGATGGCGCCCAGGCGCGCGGCGATGTCCGCCAGCGCCTCGTCCCAGGTCACGGGCGTGAACTGCCCACTGCCCTTGGGGCCGCTGCGCTTGAGCGGCGTGAGGATGCGTTCGGCGTGGTAGGTGCGCTCGGGGTATTTGGACACCTTGGCGCAGAGCACGCCGCCGGTCTGCGCGTGCGCCGGGTTGCCCTGCACGCGCGTGGCGATGCCGTTTTCCACGGTGGTGAGCAGGGCGCAGGTGTCGGGGCAGTCGTGCGGGCAGGCGCCGCGCACCTGGTGGGTGGACAGGGCGGGGATTTCGGGGGGCAGGGCGTGCGCAAAAGTCATGCGCCGATGGTAATAAAAACCCTGGCCCCCGCGTGTGCAAAGCCCGGGCTAGACTGTTGGCGACAAGGACATTTCCCCATGCACGTCATCGACTCCATCGTTTCCCAGGCCGCCGGCATCGCCGCGCTGCGCCGCGACATCCATGCCCACCCCGAGCTGTGCTTCGAGGAAGTGCGCACCGCCGATCTGGTGGCGGGCAAGCTCACCGAATGGGGCATCCCCGTCCACCGGGGCCTGGGCCAGACCGGCGTGGTGGGCATCGTGCACGGGCGCGACGGTGGCGCCAGTGGCCGCGCCATCGGCCTGCGCGCCGACATGGACGCGCTGCCCATGCAGGAGTTCAACACCTTCGCGCACGCCAGCCAGCACGCGGGCAAGATGCACGCCTGCGGCCACGACGGCCACACCGCCATGCTGCTGGCGGCGGCGCAGCACCTGGCGCAGCACCGCGACTTCGACGGCACCGTGTACCTGGTGTTCCAGCCCGCCGAGGAGGGCGGCGGCGGCGCCCGCATGATGATCGAGGACGGCCTGTTCGAGCGCTTCCCCATGGAGGCCGTGTTCGGCATGCACAACTGGCCCGGCATGCCCGCCGGCAGCTTCGCGGTCAGCCCCGGCCCGGTGATGGGCTCCAGCAACGAGTTCAAGATCACCATCCGCGGCAAGGGCGGCCACGCCGCCATGCCGCACACCGGCATCGACCCGGTGCCCATCGCCTGCCAGATGGTGCTGGCGTTCCAGACCATCATCAGCCGCAACAAGAAGCCCGTGGAGGCCGGCGTGGTGTCGGTCACCATGGTGCACGCCGGCGAGGCCACCAACGTCGTGCCCGACAGCTGCGAGCTGCAGGGCACGGTGCGCACCTTCACGGTGGAGGTGCTGGACCTGATCGAGCAGCGCATGCGCCAGATCGCCGAGCACACCTGCGCCGCGTATGGCGCCACCTGCGAATTCGAGTTCGTGCGCAACTACCCGCCCACCATCAACTCGCCCGCCGAGGCCGCGTTCGCGCGCCGCGTCATGGCCTCCATCGTCGGCGAGGGCCAGGTGCTGGAGCAGGAGCCCACCATGGGCGCCGAGGACTTTGCCTACATGCTGCAGGCCAAGCCCGGCGCCTACTGCTTCATTGCCAATGGCGACGGCGGCCACCGTGCCCTGGGCCACGGCGGCGGCCCGTGCACGCTGCACAACCCGAGCTACGACTTCAACGACGCCTTGATCCCGCTCGGCGCCACCTACTGGGTGCGCCTGGCCCAGGAATGGCTGGGCCGGCCCCCCGGCAGCGCATGATCGGCATCGCCGCGGCCTTCGCCGGGAGCTATGCGCGCGCCCGCGTGCAGTTCCTGGAGGCGGCGGCCACGGCGGGCCTGGCGCTGGCATCGCACGTGCACCCGCTGGCCGGGAGCGAGGGCGAAACCCTGGCCTTGGATGTGGCACGCGATGGCGCCATGGATGCCGACAAGCTGCTCATCGTCAGCAGCGGCTGCCACGGCGTGGAGGGCTTCTGCGGCAGCGGCGTGCAGGTGTTCGCGCTGCACGACACCGAGTGGCGCGCCAAGGCGCGCGCACACGGTGTCGCCGTGCTCTACCTGCATGCGCTCAACCCCTACGGCTTCTCGCACCTGCGCCGCGCCACGCACGAGAACGTGGACCTGAACCGCAACTTCCCCGACTTCGGCCAGCCGCTGCTGGCCAACGCCGCCTACCGGGACATCGCGCACCTGCTCATCCCGCCCACCTGGCCGCCCGATGCCGCCAACCAGGCGGCGGTGGAGCACTTTGCCGCCACCCGGGGCGAGGCGGCGTTGCAGGCCGCCATCACGCGCGGACAGCATGAATTTCCGCAGGGGCTGTACTACGGCGGCACGGCGCCCACCTGGAGCCACCGCGTGCTGCGCCAGGTGCTGCGCCAGCACGGCCGGCAGGCCGCGCGCATCGCCTGGGTCGATCTGCACACGGGCCTGGGGCCCAGCGGCCATGGCGAGCGCATCCACACGGCGCCGGGCGATGGCGTGGCCCTGGCGCGGGCGCGCCGCTGGTGGGGCGGCGGCGGTGCCACGCCGGTCACCTCGCTCGACGACGGCAGCTCCGCGTCGGCCGCCCTGACCGGGTTGATGGCGAACGTGGCGGGCGAGGAATGTCCGCAGGCCGAGCACACCGGCATCGCGCTGGAATTCGGCACCCTGCCCGTGCGGGAGGTGCTGCAGGCCCTGCGCGCCGAGCAGTGGCTGCAACTGCACCCCGAGGCGCCGCCCGCGCTGGCCGGCGCGATCCGCGCGCAGATGCGCGCGGCCTTCTACACCGACACCGACGCCTGGAAGGGCCAGGTCATTGCGCAGGCGCGCCAGGTGCTGTTCCAGGCCGTGGACGGGCTGGATTCCTGACGTTTTTTGGTCCTGGCGCTTTCTGGGTAAGCGCCGCTAGCTATCAGAACAATAGCGTCAATCGAGCTTGGCGCCCTGCGTTGCGCCGTGCCCGGTGCTGCGGTCGTAGGCCTTCTCGGCCGCCACCTGCTCGGCCAGCAGCCGGTGGCCCAGCGCGTTGGCCTGGCGCTCCAGCGTGGCGCAGTCGGGCGCTTCGGGCAGGGCGGCAATGCCCTGGTCCACGGCCTGCGCAGCCTGGCGGCCGAACTGCACATGGCCCTGCTCGTGCGCGTACAGCGCGCGCTGGTAGCGCTGGAACTGCGCCTCCTGCGTGGCGGTGCTGCGGCGCAGCTCGGGCATCTGGATGCGCGTGGTGAGCTGCGTCGCCACGCGGGTGATGCGGCAGCGGCCCTTGCCATCCTCCAGCCACCAGAAGTTCCAGCGCACGTTCCAGTGCGTGTAGCCGTGGAAGCGCTTGCCCTCCGAGGTGATGGGCGTGGCGGCGTTCAGCGCCTCGCGCAGCGTCTGGTCGGCGCGGGCGTGCACGGGGTAGGGCGCGTGGGCATGCTCCTCGCGCACCTCGGCCTGCGCTGCGGCGGCCGCCCCGGCCAGCGCGGCCGCGCACAGCGCCGATGTCAGGCGGTGTCGCCCCATGGCAGCATCAGCGTGAGCGTGGAGAGCGCGGCGAACTCGGGCGCGAAGGCGTCAATGATCTGCTGCGGGTCGGGGCACAGCTGGGTGTCGGTGATGACGCCGAACTGCACGCCGCCGCCATAGCTCAGGATGGACACGCCCAGCCCCACGTTGCCCGACTGCGGCACCCAGAACATGCACTGCGTGACGCGCGATCCGCACAGGTGGATGGGCTCGCGCGGACCGGGCACGTTGGTCATCACGGCCGTGGTCTTGCGGCTGAACAGGTTGAGCAGCGCGTCCTGCGCCGGCTTGATGAGCAGGCCCGCCACGGCCAGCAGGCCGAAGGCCAGCAGCGGCTGCGTGCTGCCCTTGAGCGCCTGCATGCGGCTGCGCACCTCGTACACGCGCTCCACCGGGTTGGTGATGCCGATGGGCAGCACCAGCGGCACCAGGCCGAAGTGGTTGCCCAGCTTCCAGGCCTCTTCGATGGGGCGCAGGTTCACCGGGATCATGGCGCGGATCTCCTGGCCCGCCGTGTCGTCGCCATGCTGGCGCAGGTAGCCGCCGATGGCGCCGGCCACGCAGGACAGCAGCACGTCGTTGACCGAGCAGTTGAGCGCCTTGCCGATGGCCTTGACCTCGTCCAGCGGCAGCGGCGGGCACCAGGCCACCCGCTTGGCGTGGCCGGGTACGCCCTTGAGGCGCGTGGGCGAGTCGTCGGGCATGAGGGCCAGCGCGGCCGCATCGCTGACCAGCTGGTAGCCCAGGCGCGCCGCATCCATGGAGCCCGCCAGGCCGTGCTGCACGGCCTTCTCGGGGTCGAGCAGCACGTGCAGCGACTTGGCGGCGCTCTCGCCCACCATGTCCAGCGCCTTCACCGTCATGCCGGTGAAGGGCTTGATGAGGGTGTCGGCGATCCAGTCCTCGGCGCTGGCCGGGGTCTTCTTGCGGCGCTTGGGCGGCTCGGCGCCGCCGTCGACGATGGACATGGTCACCGAGATCAGCGCGATGCCGTCGGCGATGCAGTGGTGCAGGCGCACCACCAGCGCGCTGCCGGCGAGGCCGTCGTCGCCGGTGAAGTTCTCGACCAGGTAGAAGTGCCACAGCGGGCGCTTGGGGTCCAGCGGCTGCGTGGCCAGGTCGCCCACGAACTGCTGCAGCGCGGCCTGCTGGCTCTGCCCCTTGCGGCGCGGTAGCTGGGCGGACTGCACATGGGCGTCGAGGTCAAAGCGCTGGTCGTCCACCCAGGTGGCGCCGGCCGCGTCTTCCACCACGCGCTGGCGAAAGCGCGGGTACTGCAGCAGGCGCTCCTGCACACGCTCGCGCAGCGCCGCCAGCGTGATGCCGGGCGACACCGTCCACACGCCGTTGATCATCATCAGGTTGCTGGGCGAATCCATGCGCAGCCAGGCGGTGTCGACCTTGCTCATGCGCTCGCCCGACAGGCCGAGCATGCCGGTGGCCGCGCGGCGCACCGTTTTCTGCATGGCCAGGGCCGCGTCGCGGGCGGCGGCGCTGGCGCTCGGGGCGGCGGGGCTGGACGCGGGCGCAGGGGCGGCGGCGCGGGAGGAAATGCGGGTCACCATGGGTGCGAAGATCCTGGAAGTTGTGATTGGAGGCGAGCGTCTACGAACTGCTGCCATTGTGGCCGGAGTGTGACCGTAAGATACAACGCACCGAGGGGATGGCATCCCCGTTTTTTCCCCACCCCCCCAACCCAGGAGCACCCTGCCATGGCCGATCTCACCGCCGCCTTCGAAGCCGCCGTCGCCCAGTCCAAGAACCTCAGCGAGCGCCCCGACAACGGCACGCTGCTCAAGATCTACGCGCTGTACAAGCAGGGCACGGCGGGCGACAACGCCGAGAAGAAGCCTGGCTTCTCCGACATGGTGGGCCGCGCCAAGTGGGACGCCTGGAACAACCTCAAGGGCACCGCGCAAGAGGCCGCCCAGCAGCAGTACATCGACCTGATCGCGTCGCTGAGCTGAGCCCGCGCCCGGGGCGCGCCCAGGGCCATTTCGACCCTTGGCCCGCGCCTATGGCCTAATACGGGTTTTTCCACCTTTTGACAGAGACCTCGCCATGGGCAACAAGATCGTTACCGAAGCCGACCGTAAATTCACCCCCCAGCCCAAGCCGCTGCCCGGCGTGAGCCTGCCCACGGGCGGCCGCGGCCAGCGCGTGAGCCTGGAGCGCGGCGTGGCCACGCGCAGCAAGAAGAACCCCGGCAAGCGCTCCAAGAAGGGCGGCTGATCGGCCCCACAGGGCGCCCTGCGCGCCCCTGGAACAAGCCCTCCACCGGAGGGCTTTTTTCATGGCCGGCCCGGCCAGCCGAGCGGCTCAGGCCTTCGGGGCCTTTTTCTTCTTGCCCGGCTTGGCCGGGTGCAGCAGCGCGTCGAGCTGCTCGCAGATTTCGTCCTCGATGCGGGCCTTGAACGCGCTCACCAGGAAGCCCAGCTCGGCCTTCACCTCGAACTCGTTGCCGTGCACGCGCAGCGTGCCCTTCACGCCCGAGCGGCTGAAGTACACCGTGTCTTCGGCGTCGCCTTCTTCGTAGGCGCATTCCATGTCGAACTTCTCTTCGGCTTTCTCGGCCCACATGAAGGCAATCTTGCGGGCCTCTTCGAGGCCCAGGTGGTGGTGGCGGTGGATGTGGATCACGGACATGGAAGGTTTCCTCAGGGGGTGGCGGCCGGCGGGGGCTGCAGCGCGCTCAGGCGCTCGTGGCGTTCGGGCTGCGGCAGCGCCGCCAGTTGTCTGACGGCATCATAGAACCGTTGCCAGTCGCCCCCGCCCTGCGCGTGCAGCGCCTCGAACGCGGGCACCCAGGTGTCGTAGGCGGCCTGGGCGGCAAAGCTGGCGTTGTTGGCGCGCTCCACCCAGCGGTCGTAGCCCGCCAGCTGTACGGGCGGCGCCTGCCAGCCCGCGCGCAGCTGGGCATAGGCCGTGCGAAAGTCCTGCATTGCTTCTGTTTTCATAGCTGGCAGCGCTTGATGGTTAAGGGTTAAAGCCTCTTTTTGTTCATAAATGGCCGCCAGGCGGGCCCGCGTGGCGCGTGTGAGCGCCCGGAACTGCTGGCGCCGCGCCTCGCTGGCAGCGAAGGCCTGGCGCGCCTCGGGCGTGGCCTGCGTGGTCAGCCAGCGCGCGCTGCCCAGGCGCTCGACGGCGGTGGCGAAGGATTCGTTGAACAACGTGTCGTCCCGCGCGTACACCACCTGGTGCGCCAGCTCGTGGAACAGCAGGCGCACGAACTCGCCTTCGGGCCAGGCGATGAAGGTGGAGAGCAGTGGGTCGCCGCCCATCCAGTCCAGGTAGCCCAGCGTGGAATAGGCGGGCACGCCGTACACCTCCACCTCCAGGCCCTGCGCGGCCAGGCGCGCGCCCTCGGCCTGCGCGTCGGCCTCCTGGAAGTAGCCGCGGTAGCCGATGCAGCCGGTGAGCGGGAAGCACCAGGTGTGCAGGCGCAGCGCATCGGGCGGCGAAGCCACCACGTTCCACACGGCGGCGGGGCGGCGCAGGTCGGCGTAGCGGCGGTAGCTGGCGTTGTCGGGCAGGCCCAGCTCGGTAACGGCGAAGGCGCGCGCGCGCTGCGCCAGCCGCAGGCGCTCGCGCAGTGGCGCAGGGACGTCCTCGCGGGCGATCCAGCGGTCGATGGGCTCGGCCGCCTGCATGAGCTGCATGTGGCCGCGCACCGACTGCCAGTAGTAGCCGAGGTTGTCGGCGGTGCTGGCGCAGCCGGCCAGCGCGAGGCCGGCCACCGCCGCGGCCAGGGCGCGCAGAAAGGGAAAGGGCGGGCGCATGCGGGCAGTTTAGGGGCTGGTGGCTGGCCGCCAGGCTGGCACCTGCGCTGCATTCCTAGAATGCGGCCATGACCACGCCCACCCCTGACCTGCCCGAGGGCCTGTTCGCCGACGACGCGGGGTGCCCGCGCTGCTTCTGGTGCCAGGCCACGCCGCTGTACCGCCACTACCACGACCACGAATGGGGTTTTCCGGTGGCGGACGACCGGCGGCTGTTCGAGAAGCTGTGCCTGGAGGGCTTCCAGTCGGGCCTGAGCTGGCTCACCATCCTGAACAAGCGCGAGGGCTTCCGCGCGGCGTTCGCCGGCTTCGACGCCGAGCAGATCGCCGCCTTCGACGGGCGCGACGTCGAGCGCCTGGTGCTGGACGCCGCCATCGTGCGCCACCGGGGCAAGATCGAATCCACCATCAACAATGCCCGGCGCCTGCTGGAGCTGCGCGCCGAGTTCGGCTCGCTCGCGCACTACGTGTGGCGCTACGAGCCCGCGCCGCAGGACCGGCCCGAGCGCCTCACGCGCGAGGCGGCGCGCGCGCTGTCCACCTCGCCTGCGTCCGTGGCGCTGTCCAAGGACCTGAAGAAGCGCGGCTGGAGCTTCGTCGGGCCGACCACGGTGTATGCCTTCATGCAGGCCATGGGCCTGGTGAACGACCACCTCGAAGGCTGCCACGCGCGCGCCGCGGCGCTGCAGGCGCGGCAGGACTTCGCCGTGCCGCGCGCTTGAATCAGGGGACACGCGCGGGCCGCAGTGCCCATAGCGCCCCGAGCGCCGCGACGCCCAGGAGCGCCGTGACCGACACCGCCGCCGTGCCGAGCGCGTCGAGCAGCAGGCCAAACAGCACGGGCGCGCCGGCCTGTGCCACGCGCGCCGGCACCATCAGCAGGCCCTGGCGCAGGCCATAGCCCAGCGGCCCGAACAGCACCAGCGGCAGCGTGCCCTTGGCGATGGTCAGGATGCCGTTGCCCGCGCCGTGCAGCAGCGTGAAGGCCAGGCCGCCGGCGCTGCCCGCCACCCCCAGCAGCAGCGCGCCCACCGGGTGCGCCAGTGCCGCGAGGCGGGCCGAGGCCAGCGGGTGCATGCGGCGCAGCAGGCCGAACTCCAGCAGCCGCGCCACCACCTGCGCCGGCCCCACCAGCCCGGCCACGGCCACGGCCGCCTGCAGCGGCATGCCGCCGGCCTGCAGCAGGCGCGGCAGGTGCGCGGCCATGGCGGTGCTGGTGAACCAGGTGACCGCGAACACGAACGACAGCAGCAGCGCCGTGCGGCGCGGGGCCTTGGGCGCCACGGGCGCGGGCGTCGTGGCGGCCGGGGGGGCTGCTTCGGCCGGGGCCGGCGCGGCGTGGCCCGGCCGGCGTGGCAGCCAGGCGTTGAGCGGCAGGCCCAGCAGCAGGTGCAGCGCCGCCCAGCCCAGGCAGGCGCCGCGCCAGCCATAGGCGCCCTCCATCCAGGCCGTCAGCGGCCAGCCCACGGTGCTGGCAAAGCCCGCGAGCAGCGTGATGCCGGTGATGGCGCCGCGCGCGCCCTGGCCATAGAGCCGCACCAGCGCGGTAAACGCCGCCTCGTACAGGCCCGAGCCCATGGCCACGCCCATCAGCGCCCAGGCGCCGAACAGCCCCCAGGGGCCCTGCGCCAGCGCCAGCGCGCCCAGCCCGGTGGCGAACAGCACGCTGGTGCCCATCAGCACCGGGCGCCCGCCGTGGCGGTCGATGGCATGGCCCGCCAGCGGGCCGAGCAGGGCCGACACCACCAGCGCCAGCGAGAACGCCGCGAAGACGGTGGCCGTGTCCACGCCCAGGTCGCGCGCCATGGGCTGGGCCAGCAGCGCGGGCAGGTAGTACGACGAGGCCCAGGCCAGCGTCTGGGCCGTGCCCAGCCGCACCACCACCCAGTGCCGCGCGGGTTCCCGCATGCGCTGGCGGGCCCGGTCAACCGCCCTGGGCGGGCAGGAGCTCGTGCACCTGTTCGGCCGGGCGGCACAGGCGCGTGCCCAGCGGGGTCACGACGATGGGGCGGTTCATGAGGATGGGGTGCGCCAGCATGGCGTCGATGAGCTGCGCGTCGGTCACGCCGGGCGCGTCCAGGCCCAGCTCGGTGAACAGCGCTTCCTTGGCGCGCACCAGCGCGCGCACGGGCTCGCCGGTGGCGGCCACCAGGGCCAGCAGGGCGGCGCGGTCGGGCGGGGTCTGCAGGTACTCGATGACCTCGGGCTCGAAGCCCCGCTCGCGCAGCAGCGCCAGGGTGTTGCGCGAGGTGCCGCAGCGGGGGTTGTGGTAGATCGTGATGGAGGACATGGGCGGTGGCTGTTCGGTCGGAAGAGAGGTTCCAGCGCCAGCGCTGGAACCCGGATGGTAGTGGAGGCGTCAGTGCTCTGCACGCAGCTGCGCCAGGCCCTGCCCCAGGTGCTGGCGCACGGCGCGGGCCATGGCGTCCACCGAGCCGAAGCCGCTGCGCTGCGCCACCTTGTCCTGCGGCCAGTCGGTCTGGCGCAGCAGGGTGGCGGCCTGCTGCGTCCGTGCCTGCGCCACGAAGCGCGCGGGGGTGCAGCGGGCCTGCGCGGCAAAGGCGCGGGCGAAGTTGCGCGGGCTCATGTGGGCCCGCTGCGCCAGCGCGTCCACCGACAGGTCGTGCGTCAGGTGCCCCTGCACCCAGGCCATCAGCTCGCGCAGGCGGGCCGAGGCATCGGCCTGGGCCTGCAGCGCCGGGCTGAGCTGCGGCGCGTGGCCCGGCCGCAGCAGAAAGACCGCGAGGTCGCGCGCGATCTGCATGGCCGTGGCGCGGCCCAGGTCGTCCTCGATGAGTGCCAGGGCCAGGTCCAGGCCTGTGGTCACGCCAGCCGAGGTCCAGAGGGCGCCATCGCGCACGAAGATGCGGTCGCGTTGCACGCGGGTGCCGGGGCACAGCTGGGCCAGGAGATCGCAGGCGTTGGCATGCGTGGTGGCCTCGCGCTGCTCCAGCAGGCCGGCGGCGGCCAGCACGAAGGCCCCGGTGCACACGCTGGCCACGCGCCGCGCGTGCGGTGCCGCTTGGGCCAGCCAGCGGCCCGCGCCGTCGTCGAAGATGGCGCGGCGCAGCGCGTCTTCCTCGCCGCCGGCCACCACCAGGGTGTCGATGGGGCCCTGGACTGCGTCCAACGGCAGCGTGTCGGCCAGGGCAAAGCCGGCACTGGTGGCCACGGTGCCGCCGCGCGGCGATGCAATGCGCACGCGGTAGGCGCCGGGCACGAGCAGCGAGGCTTTGCTGAACGCGCTGGCGGGCGAGGCCACGTCGATGGCCTCGACGCCCTCGAAGGCCAGCAGCACCACCTCGCGCACGGCCCCGGTTGTCGGCGGCGGACGGGTGGCGAACTTGGCAGGATGTGCGGCAGATGTGGCCTGGTGCGGCATGGCGGGGGACCCTAAGCTTTGGTCAATGGCAACAGCGGGGGCGTAACGTGGCGGTATTGTGGCGTTGGATGGGGCGAGGCGGTTGCATGGTGGCGCTGGCGTGCGGCGCCCTGGCCGTGCTGGAGGCGGGCGCAGGCGGGACGCCCGTGGCCGGAGCCGCGGCCTCGCCGCTGGCGCTGCCCCTGCGCGCGGCGGGTGCCCCACCCGTGATTGCCGTGCTGGCCCTGAACGAGGGCACCGAGACCACCGACTTCCTCGTGCCGCATGCCGTGCTGCGCCAGGCCCGGGTGGGGGTGGTGGAGGCCGTGGCGCCGCGGCCCGGCCCGGTGGTGCTGATGCCGGCGCTGGAGGTCGAGGGCGTGCGCGACTTCGCCGCGTTCGACGCAGCCTATCCCGCCGGGGCGGACATCGTGGTGGTGCCCGCCATGCACAGCGACGACGACCCGGCCGTGCGGGCCTGGCTGCAGCGCCAGGCGGCGCAGGGCGCCGTGGTGGTGGCCGTGTGTTCGGGCGCCCGCGTCGCAGGGCAGGCGGGCCTGCTGGACGGCCGACGCTTCACCGGCCACTGGTACGACCGCAGCACCCTGCTGCGCCGCCACCCGGGGGCGGTGTATGTGCCGGGGCAGCGCTACCTGGCCGACGGGCCCGTGGTGACCACCACCGGCGTCTCGGCTTCGCTGCCGGTGTCGCTGGCCCTGGTGGAGGCGCTGGCGGGTGCGACCCAAGCCCGCGCCGTGGCCGACGCGCTGGGCCTGCCGTCCTGGCAGGCCGCGCACCGCAGCGACCGGTTCGGCCTGGGGCTGGCGCAGGTGGGGGCCCTGGCCGCCAACACGGTGCTCTTCTGGCGGCACGAACGCATCGAGCTACCCGTGGCCGATGGCGCGGACGACGTGGCCCTGGCCTTGGTGGCGGATGCGTGGTCGCGCACCTACCGCTCCCAGGCCGTGGCGGTGAATCCGCAGGCCCCGGGCCAGGCCGTGCGGCTGCGCAGCGGGTTGGTGCTGCGCGTGGCTGCTCCGCAGGCTGCGGCGGTGTCGGCGGCGCTGCCCGGCGGGCCGCCCGCCTGCGCGTTGCGCGCCAGCCTGCGGGCTATCGGCCAGCGCTACGGCGACGGCACGCGCCAGTGGGTGGCCACGCAATTGGAATACGACGAGGCGCAGGACGAGTGCACCGCGCCAGCGGCCGCGCCTTGACGGCTGGCGGTCCGTTTTCTGGCCCGGCGCTGCGGGGTCAGCCCGCCGTCTTGTCGGCGGTCATCCACCCCAGGTTCATGGGCCGGTCTTCAAATTCGGTGTTCAGCACCACGGTGCTGGTGGTGCGGGCCACGCCCTCGATGGCCTTGATCTGGTAGATCACGTCCTCGAGCGCGCGTGCGTGCGTGGTGCGGATCTTGGCCAGGAAGTCGTATTCGCCAGCGACGCTGTGCAGCTCTTCCACCTGCGGCATGGCGCGCAGGCGCGGCGCCACGTCGCGGCAGTGGATGCCGCCGTCGTTGCGGATGGCCACGAAGGCGGTGAAGTTCAGGCCCACGCGCTCGGGGTCCACGCTGATGGAGAAACGCCGTATTACGCCCTTGTCGAGCATTTTTTTCACGCGCTCATGCACGGCGGCGGTCGAGAGGCCGACTTCGGCACCCACGTCGGAATACGAACGCCGGCCATCCGTGCCGAGGGCCGAAATAATTCTTGCGTCTGTATCGTCTGTCTGAATATTTGCTTGCATTGCAAACCTTTGTCGGTAAAAATTCCTAAAACCGAATGGTTTCCATAAATTTTCCGGTCAGGTGGAGAATATGCCGACATTTTTCAAGGCGCAAGTGGCACAACCCAGGGGCATCGCGGTGGCGGTGGCCCTGCTGCTGGTCTACGTGGTCTGGGGCACCACCTACTTCGCGTTGGGCATCGCGCTCGAAAGCATGCCGCCGCTGCTCATGAATGCCAGTCGCTTCCTCTGCGCGGGCGTGCTCATGCTCGCCGTGGCCGTGTGGAAGGGGCATGCCCTGCCCACGGCGGCGCAGTGGCGCCACAGTGCGCTGGTGGGCGGGCTCATGGTGTTCCTGGCGATGAACTGCATCGGCTTCGCGCAGAAGATGGGCATTGGCTCGGGCCTGATGGCCACCGTGGTCACCACCATGCCCATGTGGCTGGCGCTGTGGACGCGCTGGGGCGGCGAGCCCGTGCCGGCCACCAGCTGGGTGGGGCTGGCGCTGGGCGTGGCCGGCGCGCTGCTGCTGGCGCTGGAAGGGGACTTCTCGGCTTCGGGCGTGGGCGCGCTGCTGGCGTTTGGCGCGCCGCTGTGCTGGAGCCTGGGCTCTTACGCCTCGCGCCGGCTCTCGCTGCCAGCGCCGGCCATGGCCTCGGGTGCGCAGTGGTTCATGGGCGGCGCCATGGGCATGGTGGTGGCGCTGTGGCTGGAACCCGTGGGCGCGCTGGCCCATGTGAGCGCGCGTTCGTGGATGGCCTGGGTCTATCTGCTGGCCATGGGCACGCTGGTGGCGCTCAACGCCTACCTGTGGCTGCTGCAGAACACCTCGGCGGCGCTGGCGGGCAGCTACTCGTTCGTGAACCCGGCCGTGGCGCTGCTGGTGGGTGTGGCCCTGGGCGGCGAACGGCTCACGGGCTGGGTGTTCGCGGCCTTGCCGCTCATCGCGGCGGCGCTGGCCTTCATCCTGTACGGCGGCGCCATCCTGCAGTGGTTGCAGCGCGCGCGGACGGGTGCGATGGTGGGCAAAATCCAACCCTGAGCGAACTCTCACAACTCTTGCACCGGGTAACCCCAGCGCACGGCGGGCCTGCCGTGCGGTGCGCTGTGCCTCTGTGCACCGGCTCAGCGCGTGCGGTGTTTGCAACCATGCGTTGCTGCGGCGGGCCCGGGGGCACACAGACAGGTGTCCGCCCCGGCGCCAGGGGCTTGCCGCCGTGTTGACGGTGGGCGGGGGGCGGCACAAGATGGACCGCCATGCCCCAATTGCTGCACACCCTCGAAGAACGGCTGGAGCGCCTGCCGGTCCGCCTGGCGCTGGAGCTGCCGGGCGGGCAGCGCCTGGGCGCGGGCGATGCCGATGTCCGCCTGCGCTTCGCCGATCGCCCGGCGCTGGCGGCCCTCGCTGGCGGGCAGGTGGGCGATGTGGGCGCTGCCATCGTGGAGGGCCGCGTCGAAGTGGAGGGCAGCATGCGCGCGCTCATGGCTGCGGCCGCCGGGCTGGTGGCGCACGACCCGGCGCGCGACCACACCGGCTGGTGGACACGGGCCGTGGCGCGGGCCCGCTCCCTGGCGGTGCACACGGTGCTGCGCGATGCGCGCCACGTGCAGTTCCACTACGACCTGTCGGACGACTTCTTTGCGCTGTGGCTGGACCCGCTGCGCGTGTACTCGTGCGCGTACTACCGCACGCCCGGCCTCACGCTGGCGCAAGCGCAGAAGGCTAAGCTCGACCACATCTGCCGCAAGCTGCGGCTGCGCCCTGGCGACCGTCTGCTGGACGTGGGCGCCGGCTGGGGCGGACTGCTGCTGTGGGCGGCCGAATACTACGGCGTCGAGGCCACGGGCATCACGCTGTCGCGCAACCAGCATGCCTATGTGCGCGAGCGCATCGCCGAGCGCGGCCTGCAGGCCCGCGTGCACATGGAGCTGTGCGACTTCCGCCACCTGCAGGCGCTCGTGCCGTTCGACAAGATCGCGTCGGTTGGCATGTTCGAGCACGTCGGGCGGGCGCAGATGCCGCGCTACTTCGACACGCTGCACGGCCTGCTGAAGCCCGGCGGCCTGCTGATGAACCATGGCATCACCGCCGCCGGCGTGGACAACACCGAGCTGGGCGCCGGCATGGGCGATTTCATCGAGGAGTACATTTTTCCCGGTGGCGAGCTGCTGCACGTGAGCACGGTGCTGCACGAACTGGCCCAGGCGGGTTTGGAGATGGTCGACACCGAGAACCTGCGCCCGCACTACGCGCGCACGCTCTGGGCGTGGTCGGACGCGCTCGAGGCGGCGCTGCCGCGCGCGCGCCAGGTGCTGCAGGAGCAGGCCGGCGCCGAGGACGCGGCCAAGGCGCTGCGCGCCTACCGGCTGTACCTCGCGGGCAGTGCGCTGGGCTTCGAGCGGGGCTGGATGGCGCTGCACCAGATCCTCGCGGTGCGGCCCAGCGGCGACGTGCGGGCCGGCCCCCTGCCCGGCGCACAATCGGAGTACCCGTTCACACGCGACTACATGTACTGCGAGGATGCGCCATGCTCTACAAATTCAAATCACGGGCCACGGCCGACCTGATCCTGCTCGAACCGCACGGCAGGCGCCTGCTGGAAATCATCGGCAAGGAGCCGGGCTCGCGCGGCATCGTGACCGCGGCGCAGATTGCGGGCGCGGTGGCGGCCTTGGAGGCGGCGGTGGCGGATGAGGAGCGGCGCCTCGCCGAGGCCGGCCAGACGGCGGATGCCGACGAGGCGCCGGCAACCGGCCCGGATGGCAAGGAGCGCGATACCGTGACGCTGCGCCAGCGCGCCGCGCCCTTCATCGACATGCTGCGCCGCAGCGCCGCCGAGGGCCACGACGTGGTGTGGGGCGCGTAGCACTACGCCCCATGGACCGCATCAGTCCACGGTGGCCCCGGAAGCCTTGACGACGCGCGCCCACTTCAGGTGCTCGGCCTCGATGTGCCGGGCGAAGTCGGCCGGCCGCATGCCGCCGGGAATCGCGCCCTGGGCGAGCAGCTTTTCCTTCATGGCCGGCGTGGCCAGGGCCTTCGCCACCTCCTGCTGGATGCGGTTCACGGTGTCGGCTGGCGTGCCGGCCGGGGCCAGCAGGCCGAACCAGGAACTGGCCTCGTAGCCCTTGAGCGCCGGGCCGCCGGCCTGCTCCACGGTGGGCACGTCGGGCAGCGCGGCCGAGCGTTCTGCGCTGGTCACGGCCAGGGCTTTGAGCTTGCCAGCCTTGATCTGCGCCATCGACGAGGGCAGGTTGTCGAACATCACGTCCATGTTGCCCCCCACCATGTCCATGAGCGCGGGCCCGGAACCCCGGTAGGGGAAGTGCGTCATGAAGGTGCCCGTCATGCTCTTGAACAGCTCGCCCGCGAGGTGGATGGAGGTGCCGTTGCCGCTGGAGGCCATGTTGAACTGGCCGGGGCGCGCCTTGGCCACGCGGACGAAATCCTGCACGTTGGCGATGCCGAGCGTGCGCGCCTTCTCGGTGTTCATCACCATGACATTGGGCACGGCGGCCACGAGCGTGATGGGCGCAAAGTCGCGGATCGGGTCGAACGGCAGCTTGGCGTAGAGCGCGCGGTTGATGCCGTGCGTGCCCACCGTGCCCATGAGCAGCGTGTAGCCGTCGGGTGCCGACTTGGCCACGGCGTCGGCGCCGACGTTGCCACCAGCGCCGGCCCGGTTGTCGACGATGAACGGCTGGCCGAAGGCGCGGGTGAGTTCAGGCGCCATGGCGCGCGCCAGGATGTCGGTGGTGCCGCCGGGCGCGAAGGGCACGACGATGCGCACCGGCTTGGCGGGCCAGGGCTCCTGGGCGTGGGCGGCGGGCAGGGTGGCGACGGCGCCAACCGCCAGCGTTGCGAGCATCAGGCTGCGGCGGCGCAGCGCATTCGGACGGTGCATGGGGGACCTTTCCGGAGGGCAGGGATGCCATGGTTGTATGCCATGGCCTGCCTGCGCGACAGATGGATTACCCGCGCCGCGCTCCGGAGCGCCCCAAAAAAAAGCCGCCGCACCCGAGGGTGGCGGCGGCCCGGAGAGCCGGAGCGGAGGCTCCGGCCTGCCCTGAGCGGGCTTTAGTCGGCGTAGGTGCCGGCGGCCTTGATGACGGCGCCCCACTTCTCGATTTCGGCCTGCACGAACTTCTTGTGCTCGGCGGGTTCGATGCGCTTGTCGGTGGCCACCACGGCGCCCAGGCCTTCCTGTTTCTTGATGAATTCAGGGTCCTTCAGGGCCACCTTGAGGGCTTCGTTGATCTTGTGGGTCACGTTGGCGGGCGTGCCCTTGGGGGCATACAGGCCGTGCCAGATGGTGACCTGGAAGTCCTTCAGGCCCGACTCGCTGAGCGTGGGCAGGTCCTTGAGCGATGCGGTGCTCAGTCGCTTGGTGGTGGTGACCGCGAAGGCCTTGACCTTCTTGCCTTCGATCTGCGGCGTGGTGTTGGTGGTCTGGTCGCACAGCAGGTCGATCTGGCCGCCGATCAGGTCGGTGATGGCAGGCGCCGTGCCCTTGTAGGGGACGGGGGTCATGTCAACCTGCAGAGCGCTCTGGTACATCAGGCCGCACAGGTGCGAGGCCGAGCCCAGGCCGGCATTGCCGAGGTTGATCTTGCCCTTGTTCTGGCTGATCCAGGTGGCCAGCTCCTTGTAGTTGTTGGCCGGCATGGAGGGGCGGGCGATCAGCGTCATGGGCACGTCGTTGACGATGCCCAGGTATTCGAAGTCGTTGGCCACGTTGAACGGCAGCTTGCGGTACAGCGCGGGCATGGTGGACATGCCGATGTGGTTGAGCAGCAGCGTGTAGCCGTCGGGTGCGGCACGGGCCACCTTGGCGGCGCCGATGGAGCTGCCGGCACCGGCGGTGTTGTCGATCACCACGCTCACGCCGCCCAGGGGCTTGCGCAGGGACTCGGCCAGGTCGCGCGCGACGCGGTCGGTCGGGCCGCCGGCGGCGAAGGGCACGACGATGGTGATGATCTTGTCCTTGGCCGGGAATTCCTGGGCCGAGGCGCCGAAGGCCAGGGTGGTGGCAATTGCCAGGACGCTGAGATTCAGCAGTTGTTTCATTGTCTGTCTCCAGTGATTTGACAGCGCATGATATCGGCCACCCCACGGGCCGCCATCGCGGAAATTACTTAGGTTTTTCAATAGGGAATTTAAAGCATTTAAGCAGTCAAGCCCTTTTGTGGCAAGCGCTGCAAGCTATCAAAATGATAGCTTTCGTGATGCTGCAATGGCCAAGAAAAAGGGCTGACGGCACAGCCGTCAGCCCGGTGTCATGCCGTGCGGCAGGGAGCGCTCAGCGGTAGCTGCGGGCGTCCTCGATCACCTTGCCGTCGTTGGGCAGCGTGCCGGGGGCCACCAGCTCCACCTCGCCGCGCAGTTTGGTGACCTCGCGGATCACGTCCTGCAGCAGCGTGGCCAGGCCGCCGGAGGTCTCGGTGGTTTCCACCTGCAGCACCATCTGGTCGTTGGCCATCTCGCCGCGCACCACCAGGCGTGCACGCAGCACCTGGGGGAAGCGGCTGGCGATGGCCGCCACCTGGCCGGGGTGCACGAACATGCCGCGCACCTTGGTGGTCTGGTCGGCGCGTCCCATCCAGCCCTTGATGCGGGTGTTGGTGCGGCCGCTCGGGCAGGGGCCGGGCAGCACGGCCGACAGGTCGCCGGTGCCGAAGCGGATCAGCGGGTAGGCCGCGTTGAGCGTGGTGACGACAAGCTCGCCCACCTCGCCCTCGGGTACCGGGTCGCCGGTGCCGGGGCGCACGATCTCGACGATCACGCCCTCGTCGAGCACCAGGCCTTCGCGCGCCTCGGTTTCATAGGCGATGAGTCCCAGGTCGGCGGTGGCGTAGCACTGGTAGCCGGCGATGCCGCGCTCGGCGAACCAGTCGCGCAGCGAGGGCGGAAAGGCCTCGGCGGAGAGCAGGGCCTTGGTCACGGTGGGCAGCGCCACCTGCATGTCGGCCGCCTTCTCGACGATGAGCTTGAGGAAGCTCGGCGTGCCGATGTAGCCTGCCGGGCGCAGCTCGGCCATGGCCTGCACCTGCTGCTCGGTTTGGCCCGTGCCGCCGGGAAACACTGTGCAGCCCATGGCGTGGGCGCCGCTCTCCATCATCGAGCCGGCGGGCACGAAGTGGTAGGAGAAGCAGTTGTGGATGAGTTCGCCCGGCCGGAAGCCGGCAGCGTGCAGGGCCCGCGCCATGCGCCAGTAATCGTGGCCCAGGCCCTCGGGTTCGTAGATGGGGCCGGGGCTGGAGAAGACGCGCGGCATCTGTGCACCGAAGCCAAGCGTGGCGAAGCCGCCAAACGGCGTCTGGCTGCGCTGTGCCTGCTGGCGTTCCAGCAGCTCGTGCTTGCGCGTGACCGGCAGCGTGGCCAGGGCGGCGCGGCTGGTGATGGTGGCGGGGTCGACGCCGGCCAGGATCTCAGCGAACGCCGCCGACTGGCTGCGCGCGTGTGCGATCTGGGCGGGCAGGGCCGCAAGCAGTGCGGCCTCGCGGTCGGCGGGAGCCCGGGTTTCCAGCGTGTCGTAGAAGGAAGTCATGGCGAGGAGGGGGTGGGGGTGTGGGGGAGGGCTCGGCAGATCCGGTGCACGGACGGTCCGGCCGCAGCCGGGCCATCCGGGGGAATGGGGGGTTAAGCCAGCCAGCGCTTGCGGCGCTTGTAGCTCTTGACGTCCTTGAAACTCTTGCGTTCGCCGCCGCCGACGCCGAGGTAGAACTCCTTGACGTCCTCGTTGCTGGCGAGGTCGGCGGAGGGGCCGTCCATCACCACGCGGCCCGACTCCATGATGTAGCCGTAGTCGGAGTACTTCAGCGCCATGTTGGTGTTCTGCTCGGCCAACAGGAAGGTGACCTTTTCCTTCTTGTTGAGGTCCTGGACGATGTTGAACACCTCTTCCACGATCTGCGGCGCCAGGCCCATGGAGGGCTCGTCGAGCAGCACCATGTTGGGGTTGGTCATGAGGGCGCGGCCGATGGCGCACATCTGCTGCTCGCCGCCCGAGGTGTAGGCCGCCTGCGAGGTGCGGCGCGTCTTGAGGCGCGGGAAATAGTTGTAGACCTTTTCGAGGTTGGCGGCGATCTCGGCCTTGCTCGAACGGGTGTACGAGCCGGTCATGAGGTTCTCCTCGATGGTCAGGTGGGCGAAGCAGTGACGCCCTTCCATGACCTGCACCACGCCGCGCTTGACGAGGTCGGCGGGCGAGAGGTTCTCGATGCGCTCGCCGTGCAGCTCGATGGTGCCCTTGGTGACCTCGCCGCGCTCACCCTTGAGCAGGTTCGAGATGGCCCGCAGCGTGGTGGTCTTGCCCGCGCCGTTGCCGCCCAGGATGGCGACGATGCCGCCCTCGGGCACCTGCAGCGAGACACCCTTGAGCACGAGGATCACGTGGTTGTAGATGACCTCGATGCCGTTGACGTTCAGAACAATTTTTTTGGAATCCATGGTGTTGCCTTCGCTGTGCCAATCGAAAAGGTTGCTCCACAACCCTTTCGATTGGCGGCTGTGAACACAGCCGGTCATACGGGCGCTTCCGTCGCCAGGGACACCGTGGAACGGGCTTGGCCCGGCCACCGGTGTCGTCCCCCTTCCCGAATCGCACAGCGATTCGAGAGAAGGGGGAAGGCGCGCAGCGCCTCAGGGGGTTGCCATCAAGACTGGCAGTCGTTGGCCGCGCGGCGCGTCATCTTCTTGTCGCCCAGGTACTTCTCGGCACCGGACTTGACCATGGGCTTCAGGATCTGCTCATCGGCCTGGTACCAGTCGGCGCCGATGTTCCACTTCTTGCCGTCCCAGGTCTGCACGCGCGCCCAGGTCGAACCCATGTGGTCGGCGCAGCTGGTGGACAGGGGGCGCATCACGTCGTTGAAGCCCAGGGAGTCGAGCTTCTTCTGGTCGAGCGCCAGGTTTTCCATGCCCCAGCGCACTTGTTCGCCGGTCATGACCTTGCCCTTGCCGAAGCGCTCCTGCGCGCGGCGCACGGCTTCGACGGCCAGCATCTGGATGATCACGCCACGGGTGTACAGCACCGAGCCCACTTCATCCTTCGGACCCGTGCCCTGGCTCTTGTCGTGCACGTGCTTCAGGATGTCCTGGATGACCTTGGGCTGCTGGCCCGAGCCGTTGAGCGCCAGGGCGTTGTAGCCCTTGGCACCTTCGCCCACGTCGCGCACGTCGGGCTCGGCACCGGCCCACCACACGCCGTACATCTTGTCGCGTGGGTAGCCCGTGGCCTGGGCTTCCTTCAGGGCGGTGGAGTTCATCACGCCCCAGCCCCACAGCAGCACGTAGTCGGGGCGGCTCTGGCGCACTTGCAGCCAGGTGGCCTTCTGCTCCACGCCGGGCGCGGTCACGGGCAGCATCTGCAGCTCGAAGCCGTGCATCTTGGCGCGCTCCTGCAGCAGCGGGATGGGTTCCTTGCCGAACGGGCTGTCGTGGTAGACCAGGGCGACCTTCTTGCCCTTGAGCTTGTCCAGGCCGCCGTTGGCCTTGCCCAGGTGCTGGATCAGGATGTCGGCGCCGGTCCAGTAGCTGCCCATGTAGGGGAAGTTCCACTTGAATGCCATGCCGTCCTGCGCGACGGACAGGCCGTAGCCCAGCGTCATCAGCGGGATCTTGTCCACGGGGGCCTTCTCGGTCAGGGCGAAGGTGATGCCGGTGGCCTGCGGGTCGAACAGGGCCACGCCGGGCTTGCTCTTGAGGCGTTCGTAGCATTCCACGCCGCGGTCGGTGGCGTAGCCGGTTTCACACTCTTCAAAGGTCAGCTTCACGCCGTTCACGCCGCCGTCGCGTGCATTGATCATCTTGATGTAGTCCTGCTTGCCGTTGGCCCATGGCACGCCGTTGGGTGCGTAGGGGCCGGTACGGTAGGACAGCAGCGGGAAGAACTGCTCCTTGGCCTGCGCGATGGCGCTGGTGCTCAGCGACGATGCGCCTGCAGCCACGATGGCGGCGGCAATCACGATTTTCGAAAGCTTCATGGATGTCTCCTTTGGATGAAAGTGTGGAAGCACGGAAAGAACCAGACCTCTAGTGGACGCCCCCTGCGGGGCTGCTCCTATCGGGAATAGCGTGTAAGTGGTTTCCTGTGGTGCGGCTCAGTGCGGGAAGGGCCACAGGCGCAGCTTCTGTTTACCGATGGACCACAGCTTGGCCAGACCGTGGGGTTCGACGATCAGGAACCACACGATGAGCGCGCCGAAGATCATCAGTTCGGCGTGCGAAACCGCGGCCGTGGAAATCTCCATGCCGAACAGGCCGGCCAGCGCGGGCAGGAACTGGTTCAGGAAGATGGGCAGCACGACGATGAAGGCTGCGCCGAAGAAGGCGCCCATGATCGAGCCCATGCCGCCGATGATCACCATGAACAGCAGGCGGAAGGAAATTTCCACCGAGAAGGCCGCAGGTTCCCAGGAGCTCAGGTGCACGAAGGCCCACAGCGCACCGGCCATGCCGACGATGAAGGAGCTGACCGCGAAAGCGCTGAGCTTGGCGTACATCGGGCGGATGCCGATCACGGCGGCGGCCACGTCCATGTCGCGGATGGCCATCCATTCGCGGCCGATGGCGCCACGCACCAGGTTCTTGGCCAGCAGGGCGACGACGACCAGCAGCGCCAGGCAGAACAGGTATTTGCTGGTGGCGCTTTCGATGGGCATGCCCAGCACCTGCAGGTTGTTCACCGACACCGAGCCGGAGTCGGAATTGTTGGTGAACCACTTGATGCGCAGGAACATCCAGTCGCTGAAGAACTGCGCGGCCAGCGTGGCCACGGCCAGGTACAGGCCCTTGACGCGCAGGCTGGGCAGGCCGAACAGGATGCCGAAGAAGGTGGCGCACAGACCGCCCAGGATCAGCGCCGGGATCAGCGGCATGCCGGGGAAGCGCACGAAGAAGTTGTAGGCTCCGTAGGCGCCCACCGCCATGAAGGCGCCCGAACCCAGCGAGATCTGGCCGCAGTAGCCCACCAGGATGTTCACGCCCAGCGCTGCCATCGACATGATGACCAGCGGAATCAGGATGGCGCGGTAGAAGTAGTCGGTGGCCAGCAGGGGAACGACCACAAAGGCCACGGCCAGCAGCAGCGCGAGCGCGAGGCGGTCCTGGGCAATGGGGAAGATCTGCTGGTCGGCCTTGTAGGTCGTCTTGAACTGGCCGTTTTCGCGGTAGAACATGGTTGCTTTCCTTCTTTACACGCGATCAATAATCTTCTCGCCAAAGAGCCCCTGCGGCCGGAACAGCAGGAACACGAGGGCCAGCACGTAGGCGAACCAGATTTCGATGCCGCCGCCGACGAACGGGCCGAGGTAGACCTCGGAGAGCTTCTCGCCCACGCCGATGATCAGGCCGCCGATGATGGCGCCGGGCACCGAGGTGAGGCCGCCCAGGATCACCACCGGCAGGGCGCGCAGCGCCACGGTGGTGAGCGAGAACTGCACGCCCAGCTTGGAACCCCAGATCATCCCGGCCACCAGGGCCACGACGCCGGCCACGCACCAGACGATGACCCAGATGCGGTTGAGCGGGATGCCGATGGACTGTGCGGCCTGGTGGTCGTCGGCCACGGCGCGCAGGGCGCGGCCGGTCTTGGTCTTCTGGAAGAAGATGCTCAGCAGCAGCACCAGCGCAGCGGCGATACCGGCGGCGATCACGTCTTCCTTGTTCACCAGCACGCCGCCGGGGAACGTGGAGTCGAGCAGGAACACAGGGTCCTTGGGCATGCCGATGTCGATCTTGTAGATGTCGCTGCCGAAGAAGGTCTGGCCCAGGCCTTCGAGGAAGTAGGTGATGCCCAGGGTGGCCATCAGCAGCGTTGCGCCTTCCTGGTTCACCAGGTGGCGCAGCACCAGGCGCTCGATCAGCCAGGCGACGCCGAACATGAACGCGCCCGCGACCACGAAGGCCAGGAAGGCAGCCACGAAGGCGTTGTCGAGGCCGGTCCACTTGGGGATCCACTCGGCGAAGCGCGCCATGGCCAGGGCTGCGAACAGCACCATCGCGCCCTGCGCGAAGTTGAAGACGCCGGAGGCCTTGTAGATCAGCACGAAGCCGAGCGCCACCAGCGAATAGAGCATGCCGGCCATCAGGCCGCCGATCAGTGTTTCGAGAAAAAATGCCATTTGCTTGTCTCCCGCCTCAGTGGCTGGTGCCCAGGTAGGCTCGGATCACGTCTTCGTTGTTGCGCACTTCGTCGGGTGCGCCGTCACCGATCTTCTTGCCGTAGTCCAGCACCACGACGCGGTCGGAGATGTCCATCACCACGCCCATGTCGTGCTCGATCAGCACGATGGTGGTGCCGAACTCGTCGTTCACGTCGAGGATGAAGCGGCACATGTCCTGCTTTTCTTCCACGTTCATGCCGGCCATGGGCTCGTCCAGCAGCAGCACCTGCGGCTCCATGGCCAGGGCGCGGCCCAGGTCCACGCGCTTTTGCAGGCCGTAGGGCAGCTGGCCCACGGGGGTCTTGCGGAAGGCCTGGATTTCGAGGAAGTCGATGATGTGCTCGACCTTTTCGCGGTGGGCGATTTCTTCGCGCTCGGCCGGGCCGATGCGCAGCGCCTGCAGGAACAGGTTGCTCTTGATCTTGAGGTTGCGCCCCGACATGATGTTGTCGATCACGCTCATGCCCTTGAACAGCGCCAGGTTCTGGAAGGTGCGCGCCACGCCCATCTCGGCCACCTGGCGCGAGTTCATGTGGTCGAAGGTCTTGCCGCGGAAGGTGATGGAGCCCTCCGACGGCGTGTAGACACCGTTGATGCAGTTGAGCATGGAGCTCTTGCCGGCGCCGTTAGGGCCGATGATGGAGCGGATCTCATGCTCGCGCACATTGAACGAGATGTCGGTCAGGGCCTTCACGCCGCCAAAGCGCAGGCTGATGTTCTTGACGTCGAGGATGACGTCGCCAATCTTTTTCTGGGTCATGGGCTGCTTCCGATGGGTCAGGCAGTGGCCTTGGCAGGCGCATGGGTCTTGGCGTCGAGGATCTGCAGCGTGGCGCTCACGCTGCCGGTGCGGCCGTCCTCGAACTTGACCTGGGTTTCAATGAACTGCTCGGTGCGGCCGCCATACAGTGCGTCGATCAGCACGCCGTACTTCTGTGCAATGAAGTTGCGGCGCACCTTGCGGGTGCGGGTCAGCTCGTCGTCGTCGGGGTCCAGTTCCTTGTGCAGCACCAGGAAGCGTGCCACCTGCGTGTCGCCCATGCCGGGCTCGCCCGCCAGGTCGGCGTTGACCTGGCCGAGGCACTCGGCGATGAGCTGCAGTACCTGGGCCTTGGAGGCCAGGTCCACATAGCCACCGTAGGGCAGGCCCTGGCGCTCGGCCCAGTTGCCCACGGCCTCGTAGTCGATGTTGATGAAGGCGCAGACCTGGTCGCGGCTGTGGCCAAAGCACACGGCTTCCTTGATCTGCGGGAAGAACTTGAGCTTGTTCTCGATGTAGTTGGGCGCGAACATGGCGCCGCCCGTGAGCTTGCCCACGTCCTTGGCGCGGTCGATGATGCGCAGGTGGCCGTCCTGGTCGAGCACGCCGGCATCACCGGTGTGGAAGTAGCCGTTGGCGTCGATCACCTCGGCCGTGGCGTCGGGGCGCTTGTAGTACTCCTTGAGCACCGACACGCCCTTGACCAGCACCTCGCCGTTGTCGGCGATCTTCAGTTCGATACCGGGCGCCGCCTGGCCCACGGTGTTGAGCTTGACCTGGCCGTTCTTCTGGATGCACACATAGGCGCAGGTTTCGGTCTGGCCGTAGAGCTGCTTGAGGTTGATGCCGATGGAGCGGAAGAAGCGGAACAGGTCGGGGCCGATGGCCGCGCCGGCGGTGTAGGCCACGCGGATGCGCGACAGGCCCAGCACGTTGCGCAGCGGGCCGTAGATGGCGATGTCGCCCAGGGTGTAGAGCAGCCGGTCCATGAAGCCCACGGGCTTGCCGTCGAGGATGTCGGAGCCCACGCGGCGTGCCAGGTCCATGGCCTTGGCGTACATCCAGCGCTTGGCGGGCGCGGCGTCTTCCATGCGGATGGAGACGGAGGTCAGCATGCCTTCAAACACGCGCGGCGGCGCGAAGTAGTAGGTGGGGCCGATCTCGCGCAGGTCGATGGACACGGTGCCGGCCGATTCGGGGCAGTTGATGGTGAAGCCCGCCACCAGCCACTGCGCCAGCGAGAACAGGTGGTCGCCCACCCAGGCCGGCGGCAGGTAGGAGATCACGTTGTCGCGCGGGTTCAGGTTGTCGACTTCGACGCCGCCCTGGGCCGAGCCGATGAAGCTGGCGTGGGTCTGGCACACGCCCTTGGGCTTGCCGGTGGTGCCCGAGGTGTAGAGGATCACCGACACATCTTCGGGCTGGTTCTGGGCCACCAGGGCTTCCCAGGCGCCGGGGTGGGCGCGGTCCCAGGCGGCGCCCTGTTCCCTGAGCTGCTGGGTGCTGATGAGGCCGGGCTGATCGTAGTTGCGCAGGCCGCGCGGGTCGTCGTAAATGATGTGGGCGATGCCGGGCACGGTCTCGCGCACTTCGAGCAGCTTGTCCACCTGTTCCTGGTTTTCGGCGAACAGGAACTGGACTTCCGCGTCTTCCATCACGAACGCCATTTCAGAGGCCACGGCGTCCTGGTACAGCGGGATGGGCACGCCGCCAATGCTCTGCACGGCCACCATGCTCATGTAGAGGTGGGGGCGGTTGTCACCGATCAGGGCCAGGTTCTGGCCGCGCTGGAAACCCAGGGAGAGCAGGCCGCAGGCCAGTTGCCGCACGGTGTCGGCGGCATCCTTCCAGGTGGAGGTCTGCCAGATGCCGTATTCTTTTTCGCGCAGCGCCGCGTCGTTGGGTCGCTCGGCTGCGTGTTTGAGCAGCAGTTGCGGGAACGTGGTCTTCATTCCGGTTCCTATCAGTTGCAAGATGTCCGTCCGGCGGCGCCGGAAAGCGTGGCCATGGCCACTGGGCTGATGGCAATCCTAGGGGTCACTTTGACGCCATCTTGTCTTTGTAACGACAATTTAGGGGAAACTCCTGATCGGGTTAACACCCCGCCAGGCGCTCCAGCGGATCAGCGCAGAAAGCGCCCGTCGCGCCCCACCAGGGTCAGCTCCACGAAGCGCGAGGCATTGCGTTCGGGCGTGCTGGCGTTGATGTCGAAGCCCCCCAGGTCGATCTTCTTCAGGCTCCATGTCGCGTCGATGAACGCGGCGCGCGTCGGGTTCTTGCCGGCGCGCTGCAGTGCGTCGATGAACACGCGCGCATTGATGTAGCCCTCCAGGGCCAGGTGCGAGGGCTCCACCGGGGTGTCCAGCGCCTTGAGTGCCTGCTGGAAGTCGCGCACCACCGGCGTGATGACGTTGGTGGGGAGCGGCACCACCTGCGAGATCGCCATGCCCGTGGCATGCGCGCCCAGGGCCTTGATGTTGGCCGAGGTGCCCAGCACCGACAGCGCGTAGATCGAGACGCCCTGGCGCAGCGGCCGGAAGGCGCGCACGAACTCCAGCGCCGGCTTGCCGGCCAGCCCCACCAGCACGGCCTCGGGGTTGTTCTCGGCGAGCTTGCGCGCGGCATTGCCGGCGTCGGAGGCATCGTTTTCCACCGTGGCGGTGACGGCATTGGGCAGCTTGGCGCGCTCCATGGCCATCTGCGCGCCGGCGAACACTTCCTTGCCGAAGGTGTTGTTCTGGTAGACCACCGAAATGCGCCGGATGCCGATGGTGGCCAGGTGCTGCACGGCCTTCTCGGCCTCCTCGGCGTAGCTGGCGCGGATGTTGAAGACATTGCGCGCGCCCGGTACACGGCTGAGCTGCCCGCCGGTGAAGGGCGCGAAGAACGGCATGCCCGATTCGAGCACCTTGGGCAGCATGGCCTCGACCATGGGCGTACCCATGCAGTTGAACAGCGCGAAGCAATCCTTGTCGGCGAGGAACTTGTCGACGTTGGCGCGCGCCCGGGGTATCTCGTAGCCGTCGTCCAGCGCTTCGAGCTCGACCTTGCGGCCGTGCACGCCACCGCGCGCGTTGACCACCGCGAACGCTGCCCTGGCGCCCTGGTGCATGGCCGACCCCAGGTCACCCAGCGGCCCGGTCAGCGCCGTGGACTGGCAGATCTTCAGCGTGGTGTCCTGCGCCCAGGCGCCGGGCACGAGGCCCAGCCAGGGCAGCGCGGCGGCGCCGGCCAGCAGTTTGCGGCGTGCGAGAAAAGGGGAGGGGCGCGAGAGGCTGTTGCGCGGGTCGTTCATGGGCAGTCTCCTGGAAAGGGGTGCGGGCCGCGCCCGGACGGCCGCATCATCGGGCGCAGATTGGAATTATTTTGTCCATGCGACGACAATTTGGGTCATGGTATTCCCGTACCGCCGCGCCGCGCAATATGCCCGCCTTTGCTGACGCGGGACGGTGCGGCGTGTAAGGTTCCCGCCGGTTTCTTCATGACAATCCGGTGGCGGGGCCCCGGGCCCATCACCTCACCGAACCGCATGAACCAGGATCTGTCCCTGCACCACCGCCGCCGCCAGCCCTCCGCCGAGGAACTGGCGGGCATCCCCTGGCTGCCGCTGCTCCAGCCCGTGGAGCGCGAGCGTGCCGTTGCGGCGCTGCTGGTCGGCGATGCGCGCGCGGGCGACTACGTCTGCCGCATCGGCCGGCCCGTCACCTACTGGTTCGGCGTCATCGAGGGCCTGCTCAAGATGAGCAACGACAGCGTGGACGGCGGCACCATGACCTTCGCCGGCCTGCCGCCCGGCGGCTGGTTCGGCGAGGGCACGGCGCTCAAGCGCGAGCCCTACCGCTACAACATCCAGGCGCTGCGCAAGAGCGTGGTGGCCGGGCTGCCGATCGACAGCTTCCACTGGCTGCTGGACCATTCCATCGGCTTCAACCGCTACGTCATGAACCAGCTCAACGAACGCCTGGGCCAGTTCATCGCGGCGCGCGAAATCGACCGCCTGAACAACCCCGACGCCCGCGTGGCGCGCAGCCTGGCCGTGCTGTTCAACTCGGCCCTGTACCCGGGCGTGGGCGAGGTGCTGCGCATCACCCAGCAGGAGCTGGCCTACCTCGTGGGCCTGTCGCGCCAGCGCGTCAACGAGGCGCTGACGGCGCTGGAGGCCCAGGGCACGATCCGCGTCGAATACGGCGGCCTGCGCGTGCTGAACCTCGCCTCGCTGCGCTCCAGCGTGATGCACTAGCGCGTGAAGGGCATTTATTGCATAAAACCACGGCTTTGCGCTTTGCTGGCGTGCGCTGCATGCTATCGTTTTTGATGCTATCGTCAGCGCTGTCCGGCGGCGCCATCGGGGCTTGCCCGGCGGAATGCATCAGGTATAACCAGCAACACAGATGAGGGGAGCACGGCCATGGCATTGAAACCGATTTCCCGCGGCCCGCGCCTGGCGGCGGGCCTGCTGGCCAGCGCCTTGCTGGCGTCCTGCGCCGGCCTGTGGGGCCCGTCCACCGGGCTGGGCGAGCAAATGGTGGCGGTCACCGCGCAGCACGAGCTGATCGTGTTCCATGCGGGCGAGCCCCAGCGCATCCGCGAGCGCCGCCCCGTCACCGGCCTGGCGCCGGGCGAGCAGCTCGTGGGCATCGACTACCGCGTGGCCCGGGGCGTGCTCTACGCGCTGTCGCAGGCCGGGCGGCTCTATACCCTGGACGTCGCCTCGGGCGCACTGCGCCCCGTGGGCTCGGCGCCGCTGGCCGTGCCCCTGCGCGGCACCGCGTTCGGCTTCGACTTCAACCCGGCGGCCGACCGCATCCGCGTGGTCTCCAACGCCGGGCAGAACCTGCGCCTGCACCCCGACACCGGGGCTGTGGTCGACGGCGACGCCACCCAGGCGGGCGTGCAGCCCGACCCCGCGCTGCGCTACGCCTGGAGCGACGTGAACGCGGGCCGCGCGCCCGACATCGTCGCGGCCGCCTACACCTACAACGCACGCGACGACAAGCTCACCACCAACTACGCCATCGACCGCGCCCTGGGTGCGCTCGCCATGCAGGGTTCGCGCGAAGGCAGCGCGCCGGTCATCTCGCCCAACACCGGCCAGTTGCGTACCGTGGGCCCGCTCGGCCTCGGGCCGCTGGCCGATGCGTCGTTCGACATCGCCGACGTAGGCAACACGGCGCTGCTGGCGGCGCGCACCACCACCCTCGATGCGCCCACCCGCCTGTACCAGGTGGACCTGGAGACCGGCCGCGCCACGCTGCTCGGCGTCGTCGGCGACGGCAGCCCCCTGCGGGGCTTGGCCATCACTCCATGAGCCGCGCGCCGCTGTCCGCGTTGCTGCGCCGCCTGGCCCTGGCCGCATTGGGCGCCGGCGTGGCCGCCGGTGCCGGGGCGGCCAGCGTGCAGGTGGAGGTGCTCGACGCGGCGGGGCAGCCGCTGCAGGACGCGGTGGTGTTCCTGGAGTCGGCCGAGGCGCGGCGCCAGGTGCGCCCCCTGGCCGAGCAGGAGATGTCGCAGGAGAAAAAGGCCTTCGTGCCCGGCGTGCTGGTGCTGACCACGGGGACCGAGGTGCGCTTCCCCAACCGCGACACGGTGCGCCACCACGTGTATTCGTTCTCGCCCGCGAAGAAGTTCGAACTCAAGCTCTACGCCGGCACGCCGGCCAACCCGGTGCGCTTCGAGCAGCCGGGCGTCGTCGTGCTCGGCTGCAACATCCACGACCACATGGTGGGGTGGATTCTTGTGCTGGACACGCCGTACTTCGCCCAGACGCCGGCCGGCGCCGACGGGGCGCAGATCGCCAACGTGCCGGCAGGCAGCTACCGGCTGCGCGCCTGGCACCCCCGGCTGCCCGTGGGCGCGCCCGCGCTGGACCAGGCGCTGGCGGTGCCCGCCGGCGGCGCCGCCGCGACGCTGCGCCTCACGGGGCTGCTGCCTTGAAGCCGCCTCCGATCCGCCACAGCCTGATCCTGCGGCTGGTGGGCATCTCCCTGCTGCTGCTGCTCATCGTGCAGGCCGCCGGCTTTGCCGTGGTGAACCGCAGCATCGACCGCAACGCGCGCAGCCAGATCGCGCGCGAGCTGGACACCGACGAACGCGTCTGGCACCGCCTGCTGGAGCAGAACGCCGAGCGCCTGCGCCAGGGCTCGGCGCTGCTCGCGGCCGACTACGGCTTCCGCGCGGCGGTCGCCTCGGGCGACCAGGAAACCATCCAGTCGGCGCTGGAGAACCACGGCGGGCGCATCGGCGCGGCCGCCACGGCGCTGCTCGATACCCAGCTGGCGCCGCGCGCCGTCAGCCTCGCGGGCGGCATGCAGGCCATGCCCGACTCGCTGGCGCAGGTGGTGCGAGCGCTGGCCGCGCAGCCGCAGGGCAGCCAGGTGGCGGTGATGGACGGGCGGCCCTACCAGTTCGTGATGGTGCCGCTCAAGGCGCCGCTGGTGATCGGCTGGGTGCTCATGGGCTTCCCGGTGGGCCAGCCGCTGGCCGACGAAATGCGCCAGTTGCTCGCGGTCGACGTGGCGGTGCGCGTGCTCGCGGCCGACGGCTCCGTGGCCGTGCCGGTCAGCACCCTGCCGCCCGCCGCGGTGGCGCTGCTGCGCCAGGCGGGCGGGCATGTGTCGGAGCTGGAGTCCGAGGCCGGCACCCTGCTCGTGCGCACCAGCCGCCTGGACGCCGTGGGCGGCGAGGTGGAGGCATTGCTGCTGCGCTCCGTCGACGCCGTCGTCGCGCCCTACCGGCAGCTGCAGTTCCTGCTGGCCACCATCACGGGCGGCGGTGTGCTGCTGTTCGCGCTGGGCAGCGGTGCCATGGCGCGGCGCGTGACCACGCCGCTGCGCTCGCTGCTGGCGGCCACGCGCCGGCTCGCCAGCGGTGACTACAGCGTGCCCATGGACCATACCGCGCGGGCCGACGAGATTGGCGACCTGGCGCGCTCGTTCGACCACATGCGCCTGGACATCGCGCGCCAGCAGGCCAAGGTGCGCGACCTGGCCTACCGCGACCGCCTCACCGGCCTGCCTAACCGCGAGCGCTTCCGCACCTCGGTCATGCAGGCCATCAACACGCACCGCAGCCCGCCCCGGCCGATGGCCGTGCTGCTGCTCGACCTGGACCGCTTCAAGCACGTCAACGACGTGCTCGGCTACGCCTTTGGCGACCGCCTGCTGCAGGCCGTGGCAGGCCGCTTGCGCCCGCATGTGCATGCCCCGGGCGACATGGTGGCCCGCGTGGGCGGCAACGAATTCGCCCTGCTGCTGCACGACACCGACGGCGCCCAGGCGCTCGACGTGGCCGAGGGCATCGCACGCTCGTTCGAGAAACCGCTGGAGTTCGACGACCAGACGGTGGACCTGAGCGCCGGCATCGGCATCGCCTGCTGGCCGGGCGACGCGCAGGACGCTGACACCCTGCTCAACCGCGCCGAGATCGCCATGTACGCCGCCAAGCGCAAGGTGAGCGCGGCCCTGCTGTACGACCCGGCGTTCGATTCGGCCAGCGTGCAGACGCTGACCCTGCTGGGCGACCTGCGCCGCGCTGTCGAGCAGGACGAACTGCGCCTGTTCCTGCAGCCCAAGGTGGCGCTGCACGGCCAGGCCGGCCACGCGGCCGAGGCCCTGGTGCGCTGGCAGCACCCGCAGCGCGGCCTGGTGCCGCCGATGGAGTTCATCCCCTTTGCCGAGCAGACGGGCTTCGTGCGCCGGCTCACGCTGTGGATCTTCGAGGCCGTGGCGCGCCTGCTGGCCGACGCGCGAGTGCGGCCCTTGGGGCTGCGCGTGTCGGTCAACCTGTCCACGCGCGACCTGCTCGACCTCGAGCTGAGCACCCGGCTGGAGGCCATCCTCGTGCGCCATGGCGTGCAGGCCGGCAGCTTCTGCCTGGAGATCACCGAGAGCGCCATCATGGACGACCCGCAGCGCGCCGAGGCCATGCTCAACCGCCTGTCGCAGCAGGGCTTCAAGCTCTCCATCGACGACTTCGGCACGGGCTACTCGTCGCTCGCCTACCTGCGGCGCCTGCCGGTGCAGGAGCTGAAGATCGACAAATCCTTCGTGATGGGCATGCAGGCCGGCGCGGGCGACGCGCAAATCGTTCGCTCCACCATCGACCTGGCGCACAATCTGGGCCTGAGCGTGGTGGCCGAAGGCGTGGAAAATGCCGACATCCTGGAGCGCCTGCGCGCTCTGGCCTGCGACGAGGCGCAGGGCTACCACATCAGCCGGCCGCTGCCGGTCGACGACTTCCTGGCCTGGCACGCCCAACAGGCCTGAACCGGGCGCCGCCGGCCTGCCGCCGCGCCCCTTTGCAAGCACACCGACACCATGCCTTCCAGCACCCGCCCGCCCACTGCGCCGCCCGAACCCCCTGCCTCGCGCCGCCTGACGCTGCGCCGCCCGGCGACGCCGGCCGCCGCGCCGGCCGCGGCCCCCGTGCCCCGGCCCGCCGCAGCCGCCCCGCGCGCCGCCACGCCGCGCGCCGCGACACCAGCGCCGCGCCCGCAGCGCGCCGCACCGCCGCCGGCCGCCGGGGAAGGCGGCACGCGCCTGAACAAGCGCCTGGCCGAACTGGGCCTGTGTTCGCGCCGCGAGGCGGACGACTGGATTGCGCACGGCTGGGTCTATGTCAACGGCCAGGTGGCCGAGATGGGCGTCAAGGTCACGCCGCAGGACCGCGTCACCGTCGAGCGTGCGGCGCAGCGCCAGCAGGACAGCCGTGTCACCATCCTGCTGAACAAGCCCATCGGCTACGTCTCGGGCCAAGCCGAGGACGGGCATGAGCCGGCCGTGGCGCTGATCCATCCGCGCACGCACTGGCGCGAAGACCCGAGCGGCCTGCGCTTCACGCCGCCGCACCTGCGCGGCCTGGCGCCTGCCGGCCGGCTCGACATCGACTCCGTGGGCCTGCTCGTGCTGACGCAGGACGGGCGCGTGGCGCGGCAGATCATTGGCGAAGACTCCACCATGGACAAGGAATACCTCGTGCGCGTGGTGTACCAGGGGCCGGGGCCGCTGCGCGCCCTGCCGCCGGGCGCGCGCGCCGAGCCGCTGCTGGAGATCAGCGAGAACGATCCCGTCAGCACCAACGTGCAGGCCGTGTTCCCGCGCGAGCAACTGGAACGCCTGCGCCACGGCCTGAGCCTGGACGGACAGCCGCTCAAGCCCGCGCGCGTGGAGTGGCAGAACCCCGAACAGCTGCGCTTCGTGCTCACCGAGGGCAAGAAGCGCCAGATCCGCCGCATGTGCGAACTGGTGGGCCTGAAGGTGGTGGGCCTCAAGCGCATCCGCATCGGCCGCGTCACGCTGGGCAACCTGCCCGTGGGGCAGTGGCGCTACCTCGGAGCGCACGAGCGCTTTTGATTCTTTCCCGGAGCAACACCATGGCCCTTCCTCCACCGCCCCCACCGGGCAAGGCCGCGAAGGCCGCCATGGCGGCCGCGCGGCAGCTGCGTGCCAGCGACCTGCGCGGCGCAGCGCGCCTGGCCACCCAGGCCACGGCCGGCGTGGCGCGCATCGCCGAGGGTGTGCACCAGTCGGTGCTGGCCACGCTGGGGCTGCCGGGTGGTGCCGAGGCGGGGCGCGCGCGCGGGCTCACCGGCATGGTCTACCAGGGCGTGCAGGGCGTGACGCGCCTGGTCGACGCCGGCCTGCAGGCTGCGCTGCTGCGGCTCGAACCCTTTCTGGAACGCACCGCCGGCCATGCCGACGCCGCACCGCCCTTTGAGCGCGAGGCCGTGCTCTCGGCGCTGAACGGCGTGATGGGCGACCGCCTCGCGGCCGACCGCAACCCGCTGGCCGTGGCGATGGAGCTGCGCCAGCACGGCCGGGCGCTGGACCTGGCCGCGCTGCGCGCCAGCGGCGCCGCCACCGGCAAGGTGCTGCTGCTGGTGCATGGCCTGTGCATGAACGACCTGCAGTGGCAGTGTGCCGGCCACGACCATGGCGCGCACCTGGCGCGGGCGCTGGGCTACACGCCCATCTACGTGCGCTACAACACCGGCCTGCACACCTCGGAGAACGGGCGCGCGCTGGCCGGACACATCGAGGCCTTGCTGGCCGCCTGGCCGGTGCCCGTGCAGGAGTTCAGCGTGCTGGTGCACAGCATGGGCGGGCTGGTGGTGCGGGCGGCCTGCCAGGCCGCCGCCGAGGCCGGGCACGGCTGGCCCGCACAGCTGCGCCGCATGGTCTTCCTGGGCACGCCGCACCACGGTGCGCCGCTGGAGCGGGCGGGCCACTGGGTGGATGTGCTGCTGGGGAGCACGCCCTACAGCCGGCCGTTTGCGCGGCTGGCCCAGTTGCGCAGTGCCGGCATCACCGACCTGCGCTACGGTCACGTGCTCGACACCGACTGGCAGGGCCGCGACCGCTTCCGCCGCAGCCCGGACACGCGCACCCCCGTGCCGCTGCCCGCCGGGGTGGAGTGCTTCGCGGTGGCTGCAACGCTGGCGGCACGGCGCAGCCCGGTGGCCGAGCGCTTGGTGGGCGACGGGCTGGTGCCCCTGCACAGTGCGCTGGGCGTGCACGACGACCCGGCGCGCTGCCTGGCCTTTGCGCGCAGCCGCCAGTACGTGGCCCATAGGGTGGGGCACCTGGACCTTTTGAGCGACGCCGGTGTGGCGCGCCAGCTCGCCGACTGGCTGGCGCCGCCGCCCGCCGGCTGAACCGGCGGTAAAGCCGCCCGTCGATTTATGGGGACATGACGGTCGAGCCGGGAGCCGGGATTGCTACCATTCCAGGCTGGCAACGATATGTAACAAGGAGAAGCCCGTGAGCGACCGCAAGTACCGTCTGGTGACCCGCAGCGATTTCGACGGCCTGGTGTGTGCCGTGCTCCTCAACGAGATGGAGCTGATCGACGACATCCTGTTCGTCCACCCCAAGGACATGCAGGACGGCAAGATCGAGATTACCGAGCGCGACATCACCACCAACCTGCCCTACGTGCCCGGCGCGCACCTGGTGTTCGACCACCACGAGTCGGAAACCGTGCGCAACTCGGGCCGGCGCGACGTCAACCACATCATCGAGGCGCATGCTCCGTCGGCCGCGCGCGTGGTCTACAACCACTACGGCGGCAAGGCGGCCTTCCCGCGCGTCACCGACGAAATGATGGAAGCCGTGGACCAGGCCGACTCGGCCCAGTATTCGCGCGAGGACATCCTCGACCCCCAGAGCTGGGTGCTGCTGAACTACCTCATGGACTCGCGCACCGGCCTGGGCCGTTTCCGCGAGTTCCGCATCAGCAACTACGCGCTGATGATGGACCTCATCAAATACTGCCGCGACCACAGCATCGACCAGATCCTGGCACTGCCCGACGTGCAGGAGCGCGTGGCGCTGTACCGCGAGCACGCCGCCAAGGCCAAGGAGCAGATCCTGCACTGCGCCACGCAGATCGGCAACCTGGTGGTGCTAGACCTGCGGCCCGAGGAAACCATCTGGGCGACCAACCGCTTCATGATCTACGCGCTGTTCCCCACGGCCAACATTTCCATCCATGTGATGTGGGGCCTGCAGAAGCAGAACACCGTGTTCGCCACCGGCAAGTCCATCCTCGACCGTGGCAGCAAGACCCATGTGGGCAACCTCATGCTGGAGTACGGCGGCGGCGGCCATGCGGCAGCCGGCACCTGCCAGATCGCCAACGAAAAGGCCGACCGCGTGCTGCAGATGCTGGTGCAGCGCATCAACAGCGACGGTTGACGCCGTTTCAGGCAAAAATGGCCTCTGGCGCTTGCCCATCAAGCGCCAGCAGCTATCATTTTTGATAGCTTGACCGCGTGGCCCCTGGCGCCGCCCAGGGTTGAAACCTGCGCAACCGCCCCTAAATGAACGCCTGCGGGCGCGTGCCCGGCCGGGGAGGCTGGGCGCGCCCCCTCCTTTTCGCACACCGGATTTGTCACCAAAACCCCTATGAGCAAACAAACCCTTTCCTTCCAGGCCGAAGTGGCCCAGTTGCTGCACCTGGTCACGCACTCGCTGTATTCCAACCAGGAAATCTTCCTGCGCGAGCTGATCTCCAACGCCTCGGACGCCTGCGACAAGCTGCGCTTCGAGGCGCTGAACAACAACGGCCTGTACGAAGACGCCCCCAACCTCGAAGTGCGCGTGAGCTTCGACGCAGCGGCCAAGACGCTCACCATCCAGGACAACGGCATCGGCATGAGCGCGCAGGAGGCCATCGACCACCTGGGCACCATCGCCAAGAGCGGCACCAAGGACTTCATGGGCAAGCTCACGGGCGACCAGAAGGCGGACGCCCAGCTCATCGGCCAGTTTGGCGTGGGCTTCTACTCGGGCTTCATCGTGGCCGACAAGATCGCCGTCGAATCGCGCCGCGCGGGCCTGAAGGCGCAAGAGGGCGTGCGCTGGGTCAGCGGCGGCGCGGGCGACTTCGAGGTGGAGAACATCACGCGCGCCGCGCGCGGCACCAGCGTCATCCTGCACCTGCGCGACGACGCCTCCGAATACCTCAACGCCTGGAAGCTCAAGCAGGTCATCGGCAAGTACTCCGACCACATCAGCCTGCCCATCCTCATGGAAAAAGAGGAATGGAAGGAAGGCGAGAAGGAAGGCGAGCCCGGCGGCATGGTGAAAACCGGCGAATGGGAAACCGTCAACAAGGCCAGCGCCCTGTGGACGCGCGCCAAGAAGGACATCACCGAAGAGCAGTACCAGGACTTCTACAAGGCCATCAGCCACGACCACGAGGCCCCGCTCACCTGGGCGCACAACCGCGTGGAAGGCAACACCGAGTACACGCAGCTGCTCTACATCCCCGCCAAGGCGCCGTTCGACCTGTGGAACCGCGACAAGAAGGCCGGCGTGAAGCTCTACGTCAAGCGCGTCTTCATCATGGACGATGCCGAGGCGCTGATGCCCGGCTACCTGCGCTTCGTCAAGGGCGTGATCGACTCGGCCGACCTGCCGCTCAACGTCAGCCGCGAGCTGCTGCAGGAGAGCCGCGACGTGCGCTCCATCCGCGAGGGCAGCACCAAGCGCGTGCTGAGCATGCTGGAAGACCTGGCCAAGCATGACAAGCACGAAGCCACGGCCGGCGACGATGGCGTCACCGACGTGGTGGACGCCGACGACAAGGCCAAGGAAGGCAAGTACACCGCGTTCTACGCCGAGTTCGGCGCCGTGCTCAAGGAAGGCCTGGGCGAGGACTTCGGCAACCGCGAGCGCCTGGCCAAGCTGCTGCGCTTTGCCAGCACCACCAGCGACACGCCCAGCGTGGGCTTTGCCGACTACAAGGCGCGCATGAAGGAAGGCCAGGAGGCCATTTACTACATCACCGCCGACAGCCTGGCCGCCGCCAAGAACAGCCCGCAGCTCGAAGTCTTCAAGAAGAAGGGCATCGAAGTGCTGTTGATGACCGACCGCGTGGACGAGTGGGCGCTGAACTACCTGCACGACTTCGACGGCACGCCCCTGCAAAGCGTGGCCAAGGGCGCCGTGGACCTGGGCACGCTGCAGGACGAGGCCGAGAAGAAGGCTGCCGAAGAGGCCGCCGAGCAGTTCAAGCCCGTGCTCGCCAAGCTCAAGGAAGCCCTCAAGGACAAGGCCGACGACGTGCGCGTGACCACCCGCCTGGTCGACTCGCCCGCCTGCCTGGTGGTGCAGGACGACGGCATGAGCACGCAGCTCGCCCGCATGCTCAAGCAGGCCGGCCAGAAGGCCCCCGAAACCAAGCCCGTGCTGGAGGTGAATGCCGAGCACCCGCTGGTGAAAAAGCTCGACGGCAGCGTGCACTTCCACGACCTGGCCCACATCCTGTTTGACCAGGCCCTGCTGGCCGAAGGCGGCCTGCCGGAAGACCCGGCCGCCTACGTCAAGCGCGTCAATGCGCTGCTTGCCTGATGTAAGCAAAAAGGCGCTGCAGCGCTTGTGCAGCAAGCGCCAATAGCTACAAAGTATGTAGCAAACAAACCCCGGTAGAGCCCAGACCCTGCCGGGGTTTTTTCATGGGCGGGCGTCTCGCCCCGCCCGCGCCGTGGGCGCCGCGTGCTGCCGGCCGCGTCCCGCGGCGGAGCGCCGAAACGGTTTGTCGTGGCTTCTTGATACTAGAATGGTAATTATTCGCATTTGCATTTGATGTGTCTCGATGCCCGTTAGGGCACGGCGCGGCTTGCGGATAACCACCGGCCTGCCGGGCCCGCCATTGCGGCGGCCCGGGCGGGCCTTGCCATGTCGAACAAGGAAAACACAATGACCGGTGCTCAACAGAGGGGTGTCCTGCTTTCATGCGTAGCGAGGCGGGAGGTTTCAGGTGCGGGCCGCCATCCGGCGCGGATGCGGCCCGTGTCGCAGGCGGTGCGGTTCGCCTGCGGTGCGGCCACGCTGCTGGGCGGGGTGTGGCTGGCCCCGGCGGCCAGCGCGCAGCAGGCGGATGCCTCGCTGCCCGCCGTCACCGTGAAGGCCGAGACCAGCACGCCCGAGAGCCTGCCGGCGCCCTACGCCGGCGGCCAGGTGGCCAAGGGCGCCCGCCTGGGCGCGCTGGGCAACCTGGACGTGATGGACACGCCCTTCAACGTCACCGGCTACACGGCCGAACTCATCGAGAACCAGGGCGCGCGCACCGTCGCCGCCGTGCTGACCAACGACCCGGCGGTGCGCTTCACCACCTCCACTGGCCATGCCTACGAGAACTTCCGCATCCGCGGTTTCGACGTGGGCCAGAACGACCTGGCCATCAACGGCATGTTCGGCCTCGCGCCCATCGGCCACACGCCGGTGGAGATGTTCGAGCGCGTGGAAGTGCTCAAGGGCCCCAATGCCCTGTTCGGCGGCATGGCCCCCAGCGGCGCTGTAGGCGGCGTCATCAACCTCGTGCCCAAGCGCGCCGACGATGCGCCGCTGAACCGCGTCTCGGCCGGCGTGCAGTCGGACAGCCAGCCCGGCACCACCTTCGACCTGGGCCGCCGCTTTGGCGACAGCAAGGACTGGGGCCTGCGCGTGAACGGCTCGTTCAGCGATGGCGACACCGAGCTCAACGGCCAGTCCAAGCGGCGTGAATTCCTCTCGGCCGCACTCGACCACCGCAGCGGCCCGCTCAAGGCCTCGCTGGACGCCTACACCAGCAAGGAGTCGTTCAAGGGCGGCACCCCGGCCATGTTCTGGATGGCCGGCACCAGCATCCCGGCCGCGCCGGACCCGACCATCAACCAGTTTCCCGCCGCCCAGGGTGCGCTGGAAAGCAAGGGCGTGATCGCGCGCGCCGAATACGCCTTCACCCCGCAACTGACGGGCTTCGCCGGCATCGGCGCGCGCCAGCACGACTTTGCGGGCTTCATCAACGGCACCCATGTGCGCAACATCAATGCGGCCGGCGCCAGCCCCAACTCCGTCACCGTGGCCTCGCGCGGCTACGACGACGCCGTGTCGTCCGAGGCCGGCCTGCGCTTCAACTTCCACACCCGTGATGTGGCGCACGAGATGGTGCTGCACGCCTCGCGCCTGGACCAGGAAGCCGGCGCGGCCAGCGCCACCTCGTCCTTCGCCACGAACATCCACCACCCGGTGTTCCACGCCATGCCGGCCATTCCGGCCACGGCGCCCAAGTCCAGCGAGAACACGCTCTCCAGCGTGGCGCTGATGGACACCTTGTCGTTCCTGCAGGACACGCTGCGCCTCACCCTCGGCGCACGCCACCAGACCGTGAAGACGACCAACTTCAGCGCCGCCGGTGCCGTCACCGGCGCCTACAACAAGAGCGCCGTCACGCCCTCGGCGGCCGTGGTCTACAAGCCCTGGGGGCCGGGCATTGCGCTGTACGCCAACTACGTGCAAGGCCTGAGCAAGGGCGACACCATTGCCACGCCCACCTACGTGCGCAACCACACCTTCGCGCCCTACAAGACCGAGCAGAAGGAACTGGGCGTGAAGTGGAACGCCGGCAGCTTCACCCACACCGCCAGCCTGTTCGAGATCGCCAAGCCCATGCTGATCGCGGTGAACGGCAACGACGCCACCGACGGCGGCGAGAAGCACGTGCGCGGCCTGGAGTGGAACACCTTCGGCGAGCTGGCGCGCGGCGTGCGCCTGCTGGGCGGCGTGGCCTACACCCAGGCCGTGCAAACCAAGACGGCCAACAACGCCACCAACGGCAAGGTGGCCGTGGGCGCGCCGCGCTGGCAGGGCAACCTGGGCCTGGAGTGGGACACGCCCGTGCCGGGCCTCACCCTCAGCGGGCGCATGGTGGCCAGCTCGGGCCAGTACCTGAACGCGGCCAACACGCAGAAGATCCCCGGCTGGAACGACGTGGAGCTGGGCGCGCGCTACGCCACCAAGCTCGCCGGCCGCCCCACCGTGTTCCGCCTGAACGTGGCCAACGCGTTCGACCGTCACTACTACTCGGGCGCCTTCAGCGACACCACGCCCATCGCCACCCTGGGCCAGCCCCGCACGGTGACCGCTTCCGTCACCGTGGACTTCTGAGCGCAGGCCGCCCCATGAAGGCCCTTACCCTTCTCGGCCTGGCGGCGGCGCTGCTGGGCTGCGTGTGCATCTACCTTGCCTCGCCGCACCAGCGCTGGCGCGCCATGCCCTGGCCCGTGCGCCCCGCGCGTGGCGCCGGCGCCGTGCTGCTGATGCTGGGCTGGCTGGGCCTGGCGCAGCACATGCAGGCCCTCACCGCCACCTTCACGTACCTCACGCTGCTGATGCTGGTGTTCGCGGCGCTGGCCTACCTGGGCGCACTGCGCGCCGTGCGGCCCGGAGCCGCGCCATGACGGCAGCCAAGCCCGCGCCCATCCAGCGCGACTGGCTCTCCAAAACCCTGGCCGGCACCCTGCTGGGCCTGGGGCTGGCGCTGGCCGCCAGCGGCGTGTTCTCTCAGCTCACTGCCGCCATGCCGCTGCCCGTGCGCGGCCAGCTCGCCATGTGGATGGTGCCGCCCCTTTGGCTGGGCACGGCGGGCTGTGTCTACTTCTTTCAAAGCGGCCTGCGCGCCTGGCTGTGGCTGGGCGGTGCCAACCTGCTGGCCTACGGCGCGCTGTGGGCGCTGCGTTGAGCGTTGACTATGCGAACCGACTTCATCCGCGTCTACAAATCGGTCCACACCTGGACCGGCATCCTCAGCGGCCTGGCGCTGTTTATCGCCTTCTATGCCGGGGCGCTCACCGTCTTCAAGGAGCCGCTGGCCCGCTGGGCCACGCCGCCCAGCCAGGCGCGCATGGCGCCGCTGGAGGCCGCGCCCGAGCTCATCGCCAAGACCCTGGCGGCCCACCCCGAGGCCGCCAAGGGCTTCAGCATCCACCTGGCCGAAGCCGAGAACGTGCCCGCGCGCCTGACCTGGGAGGTGCGCGACCCCAACGCCGACGACCACGACGAAACCTCCGTGCGCCACTACGCCGCGCTGCTGGACGCCGCAGGCAACGCCCAGGTGGAAGAAACGCGGCCCGTGCCCCTGGCGGCGTTCATCGACACCCTGCACCGCGTCGTCGGCCTGCCGTTCGACAACGACCCCAGCCGCTGGGTGATGGGCGTGGTGTCGGCGCTGTACGCCGTGGCGCTCATCTCCGGCGTCGTCGTGCTGCTGCCCACGCTGGTCAAGGACTTCTTCGCGCTGCGCGTGGGCAAGAACCTCAAGCGCATGTGGCTCGACGCGCACAACGTGGTGGGCATCATCAGCCTGCCGTTCCACATCGCCATGGCGCTGACGGCCGTGGTCTTTGCCTTCCACGACGGCATCTACGTGGCGCAGGACAAGGTGGTCCACGGCGGCCAATGGGCCACCGCCTTCCAGCGCCCGGCCGCCCAGCCCGGCGCCGCGCCCGCGCGCGACCCGGCGGCCCTGCTGGCGCCCACGGCGCTGCTGGCGCGCATCCAGGGCCTGTCCCCCGGCTTCGAGCCCGCACACCTGCAATACCAGGGCGTGACCGGGCCGCGCGCCGTGGTGCGGGTGTGGGGCAAGAACGACCAGGCCGTGGCGCCCCGCGCGCGCGGCGGCTTCGTGGCGCTGGACCCGTACAGCGGCAAGGTCCTCAGCACCGACCTGATGCCCGGCCGGCAGGACACGCCCAACCTGTTCATCAGCAGCTTCTTTGCGCTGCACATGGCGTCGTTCGGCGGCGCGCTGGTGCAGTGGCTGTACTTCGTGCTCGGCCTTGCCGGCGCCTGGCTGTTCTACAGCGGCAACCTGCTGTGGATAGAAACACGCCGCCGCCGCGCCGCCCGCAACGGCCCCATCCCCGCGCAGCGGCGCGACACCCGCCTGATGGGCGCCGCCACCGTGGGCGTGTGCCTCGGCAGCATCTGCGGCATCTCGCTCATGCTCGTGGCCAGCAAGTGGCTGACCGGCCGCGCGGGCGACCTGGCCGCCTGGCACCAGGGCGTGTACTACGCCGCCTTCTTCGCCTGCCTCACCTGGGCCTTCGCTACCGGCGCGGCGCGCGCTGGCGTGCACCTGCTGTGGGCCGCCTGCGCGCTGACGCTGGCCATTCCGCTGAGCACGCTGCTCGCCTGGGCCGTGCCCGGCACCGCGCCCTGGGCCGGCTTCACGCCGGCAGTGGTGGGCGTGGACGCCACCGCCTTCGTGGGCGCGCTGGGCCTGGCGTGGATGGCTGTGGCTACGCAGCGGCGTGTGCGGCAGGGCGCGAAGGACAGCGTGTGGTCGGGGGCTGGTGCGCCCCATGGAGAAACCAACGTGCCGCTGGTTACGGCGGGCAATGCTGATCCGGTGAAGTCCTGATGGCCTGAAATCGCCGCCATGACGGCCGTACCGGATTTGACTGTTGTTGCAGCCTATTTTGAAAACAAATGGCTGCGGCGCTTTATGGATGAGGCGCTGGCAGCTATTGAAAATGTAGCGGTTGGGGCGTGGCGAAAGTGGCCGTCTTGGGTGACTGTCGTGATTGTTCTAGCGCTCGCTTCTTCTTTGTGAGGCGGCTTCACAGCGGATACGGCCCATCGCGGACGAGGCACCGGCGGCAGCTATAGGGCCAGAAGCTGCCGCTGAAACCCCAGTTTGCGCACACTGATTTCGCCCCGTCAACAAAACTGGAAGACCTCGGGCGAGATGGAGGATATGCCACGGAAAGCTAGCCCGATTCGGGGGGCGGACACATACTAAGCCGATGGTCTACCTCTACCTTTCGATCGCAATCGTCGCAGAAATTGCCGCAACCACAGCCCTCAAACTATCGGACTCGTTCAGCAAACTTTGGCCATCGCTTGCCACCGTAGTGGGCTACACCATCGCCTTCTTCTTCCTTTCGTTGACACTCCGTCAATTGCCAACTGGGATTGCTTACGCGATCTGGTCAGGCGTGGGGGTGGTTCTTCTCTCTGTTATCAGCTGGGTCTTCATGGGGCAGTCGTTGAACCTACCAACCGTTGTTGGACTGGCGCTGATTGTCATCGGCGTGGTCATTGTCAACATGTATTCCCCAGCATCTCACTGACCCGTGTTCGTTCTTCGGCACGCAAAGCCGTCGTCTGGCTATCTCCGCTGAACGTCGGCAACCAATCAGCCTGAAGCTAACCAAGCAAACTAGAGCCGAGTTTCACTGGGTTGGCTATGCGTGCGAGTCAAAAGCCAGAGCGTTGACTGGGTGCCAGCACCCCTTTTCCATCAGGCTTTGCACGCGCTGCCGATATCTCAACGGATCTGGTGCTTTCTCCTCACGCCCCTTGTGCCGGCGGGAGTTGCACCACCAGCAGGCGGCGACGATGTTAGGCGCTACATCGCGGCCATGCTGCTGGCGCGCAGTGAGATGCTCTGCGGTACATCGAAGGAACTTATGCCACCGTGTTGGCGCAGCTGATCGTGCAAGTTCAGGTAGGGTGGGCTCAATCATTTTTAGCCCGCAATAAAAGCAGCAGCCCTGTTGGGCGATAGCGGACTGGATACGGAGTTTGGCCAGCTTGTTCATTTGGCAGCAGGGGTAGTGTTGAAGCTACTCCCGTTGCCGATAGCCGGACAGGTCGGGCGCCGGGGCATCGCACCACTCGGCTGTGCGCCAGGTGTCCTGAGCGCGGCCGGGTTCGCGTTATCCCGGACAAGGAGCAATTTACACCGCCAACCTCATTCTGCGCAAGCAGTGACCGTCGCGTGTATGCCTCATTGGCCCCAACAGGTAGCTCCACCTTCAGCGCCTTTCCCTCACCCAATGTATGTGGGCTGCTGCCGGTGCTGGATGACGCTTCCTTGCTAGAAGGACTTCTCCCTCGCTTTCTCCTTGGGGAGCTTCCGCTGTCAGCCCAGAGCAGCAGTCCATAGAGTGCACGTAGCCCAACAGTGCAAGCGCATGGACCAGTGAGCCCGGTCTACATTACCTGGGGCGCCATCCAGTCCGTCGCATCGGATCCCCGGCCCCAGCATTCCCATCCCAAAAAGGAACACTCTTGTCTCATCTCCGATTTCTTCTTCTCGCCGCCGTCGCTGCTTTGTCCGGCTGCGCTTCCGGCCCCGAGGTTTTGCTGCGGAGCCAGGCGTATGACGGCGCGGCCAAGTCCAAGGATTCCGTGGCGGCGGTGTTTGTCGCCCATCCGGGCGTGCAGGCGCACCACACGCTGATTTGTGAAGTCGATGGCAAGTCCTACCGCCGGATGGGGATGATGAGCAGCTGCCCGTCCGTGGTGTACCTGCTCCCGGGCAAGCACACCCTCTCGCTGGAAACCCGATATGCGCATCTGATCGGCAACCACTTCCACGACGTGACCGTGGAGGCGGGCCGGGTCTATCAGGTGGTGACGACGGTGAAGGACGTGCGGCAGGTCCACTTCACCAACAAGCCCATGCCGCAGGGCTATGTGCTGACCTACCGCGACATCGGCCCCTTCTTCTTTGAAGGGAAGCAGGTGCGCAGCGACGCGCCGGTTCCATTCGACGGGAACTGAGCGCCGACGGATTTCATGGCGAAGGGCGGGCCACGGGCTTGGCCCAGGGTGAACTGCGCGAAGATGCGGAGGACAGGTGTCGTTTCTGTTGGTGACGCTTACACGGAAACTAACTGCCATGGCGGCTGCTGGGCCGGTGAAGTTGCAGGAATTGAACCGTTTGCGCTGTTGGATGAGTATCTCAGGTTGAAAGTCCCATCGATGCATTCGACAAACTGTCTCCTTAGGTGGTCAACTCTTTCGCACCGAAATTTATGTCTTTGCTTGAGTCCGTCGTCGCGGGATCAGCTTGCTCAAGCGCTGCTACTTCCTCTTCAAATTCATACTCGGCCTGTTTGCGAATCCACTCCGCTTCCAAGGCTGCGCTGCTAGCCATCTGGGCTTCAATAGCCAAGCTTTCTCTGTACTCAGCTGCTGCTGCGGCCAGTGTCCATGAGGCTTCAATACCGCGCTTCTGGAGTGCCTCCCGCACCTGAGCAACAGGAATGCGGAAGAACTCCTTGCGTGGATTGACCTTGTTCATTTGTGTTTTGACGAATTGCATGTGCAGAGCTCTCTCCAGTGCTGGGGCATCCTCGCTCCATATCATTGCGTGAACATCAAACGCAAAGGGCACGCTAGCGTCTCCCAGCTCACGAACTCGGTCATTGGGCTCTAGACGGCGCGTCATGCCGACCTTGAGCACGTTCTCTCCAAATGAACCAATATTGGAAATCACATAAACATGACCCGCGCGTGTTTGTTGGGCCATCGACAAAGCACGTTGGCTCTTAGCTTCCGCTTCAGCAAGTTTTTGCTCCAGTGCTTGTAGCTGTGCTTCGTAAGCGGCACGTTGCTCGTCGTTGGCTTTGGCTACTTGTTGGCGCATCTTCTCCATCGCCTTGCCAAGTATTTCCTCTTCTTTTGCTGATTCTTTTAAGGCTCGATCAATCTCCTTGCGAACACGCTCCTCCTCTCTGATGCGGTCACGAATAATCTTCTGTTCCTCTCGCTCTCTTTCCCTGAGTGCGAGCACTGCAGTGGCCCAACGCAGTTCGTCAAGCCTGGAATTCAAGTATTCATCGTTAATTCTTGCGTTGCGAAAGGCCGTGCCATTGCTGTTGACTAATGCAAACGCGTCTCGGGATCTGCTGCTCAAGGACCCCATAGTTGCTTTGTTTGGAGCGGGTCAAGATGCTGTCAACTTTTCCGTTAAACGCGTCGATAACAAAATGAGTTGCGGTGGTCTTCCGCTGAGCTTCTACGTAGTCGCATGTGGCTGCACGCGCCGCTTCTATCATCAGCTTGGTGCGATCACGCGCCAGCTTTAGTTGCTTGCCCGCCTCATCGAATCAATACAACTCGGCTAGTTCATCCAGCAAGCTATACGTTGGCTTTAAATACTTATCTCCGTAGCCATCAATGACGTTCTGCATAGCCTTTGCTGTTTCCTTCAGGGCATCAGCTTCCTTAAGTGCGCGGTAGGCATCACCAGCAATTAGTTCTGCAGAAGTTTTAGCGTCGGCAATAATTTTTGAGGCCTGACTGTTCGCATCAGCTAACAGTCGTTCAATATGCTCGCGACGCTCTTTGGATGATCGCAGAGCTTCTTCCTTGACGCCCTTGGCAAACTGCTGTGCCTCTGTCTTTGCCGTGTTTGCGCTCATGATGATCTCGTTGCCTTCTTTGCGTGCCAGCGCCATGATCCGGCCGGCTTCTTCTTTGGCGTCTTCAATGACTTGATATTTGGTTAATAGATCAACTCGTGTCTGCAAACTTCCAACTTTTTCCTCAAAGTCTTCATGTTGTCGCTTCAATTCACTGCCTAGCCGAGCAATCTCTTCTAGTTGAGCATTGCTTTGATTGACCGCGGCCGCTAAGGAATCTTTGGTTTGAACCAGTACTTTTTCTACTTTGCCCTTGGCATTGAACAAGTAGAGGGTCGCCACCCAGGACAGCAAAAGCCAAAACCACATCATGTATCTCCTTGTAACGATTCATTATGTGGCTTTGGGCATTGAAGAGCCAAGAGTTTCGAGCTGATGACCGTGTGAGATTTGCCGGCATCAGCGCTTAGCGCTTAGGTGTCGTCCCGGTAGCGCCTACTCGAGTCGGCCGCCGCTCACGCCACCAGCGGCTCTTCCTGTATCGCTTCGATCTGCTCGTGCAGCATGTCCACCTGGCCGCGCCAGTAGTCGCTGGTGCCGAACCAGGGGAAGTTGATGGGGAAGATCGGGTCGGCCCAGCGGCGGGCCAGCCAGGCGCTGTAGTGGATCAGGCGCAGGGTGCGCAGCGGCTCGATGAGGGCCAGCTCGCGGCGGTCGAAGGAGCGGAACTGTTCGTAGCCGTCGAGCAGGGCGCCGAGCTGGTGCGTGCGCTGGCGCCGGTCGCCGGACAGCAGCATCCACAGGTCTTGCACGGCGGGGCCGGTGCGGGCGTCGTCCAGATCCACGAAGTGCGGGCCGCCGCGCCCCCATTCGTCCAGCGGCGTCCACAGGATGTTGCCGGGGTGGCAGTCGCCGTGAAGGCGCAGAAGCGTGGCATCCTTCAAGAGAAATGGGCCTCCAGCGCCCGCGGGCTGAGCGCCATTAGCTATCAAATCAAGAGCGGTGTCGCAGGCATTGCGCCAGGGGGATTGCACGTCGAGCGGTATCAGCTCGTGTTGCAGCAGCCAGTTGCGCGGCTCGGTGCCGAACTGCTGCAGGTCGAGCGCGGGCCGGGCGGCGAAGGGCTGCTGGGCGCCCACGGCGTGGATGCGCGCGAGGAAGCGGCCGGTCCATTCCAGCACCTCGAAGTCGTCCAGCTCGGGCTGGCGCCCGCCGCGCCAGGGGCTGACGGAGAACTGGAAGCCGCCATGCGGGTGCAGCGTGCGGCCGTCGATCACCATCGGGCCCACGGCGGGCACCTCGGCGGCCATGAGCTCGGCGGCGAAGGCGTGTTCTTCGAGGATCTGCGCCTCGCTCCAGCGCCCGGGGCGGTAGAACTTGGCCACCACGCGCTGGCCGTCTTCCAGCCACACCTGGTACACGCGGTTCTCATACGACGACAGCGCCATCAGTCGTCCGTCGCCATACAGCCCCACGCTGGCGAGTGCGTCGAGCACCACGTCGGGCGTGAGGGTGGCGAAGGGGTGGAGCGGCGAGGTATCGGGCGTGGCGTGCATCCGGCGATTGTCGTCGGCCGCTGCCGCCAGGGGCCGCGAATGGCCTTGGGCTTCAGGGGAGCATGCTGGCGGTGTGGCCGGTGCGCGGGTCGCCCTGGCCGCGCAGCAGGTCGAGGAACAGCGCCTGGGTGGCCTGCGGGCCCTGGTGCTGCTGCACGGTGATCCAGGGCCGGGGCGGTGCCTGCACGGCGGTGCTGAAGGCCTGCCAAGCGGCGACCAAGCGGTCGTTCAGGCCCGGCACGCCCCATTCCTGGGTGCGCTTCTTCACCTGCGCCGGTGCGAAGAACATCACCGGGCGCGGGCCCGGCAGTTGGCCGGCGCCGCCCAGGTCGCCCACATGGCTGGCGCCCACGGCGCAGCTGTAGGCGAGCTGCGTGAAGTGCTGGTGGATGCGCTGGCGCAGCGCCACGCTGCCGGCGAAGTCGATGTACACGCTGGGCGTGTCGGCGGCGAGCTGCTCCAGCTCGTCGTAGGCCACCACGCGGTGGTAGCAGCCCAGGCTTTCGCAGAAGGCGCGGTTGGCCGGGGAGGTGAGGCCGACCACCTGCACGCCAGGCCGCTGCGCGAGCTGGAAGGCGGTGCCGTAGGCCGTTTTGCTGGACGCGCTGGACAGCAGCAGCGTGCCCGCGCCGTAGAAGCCCTGGTCGGCCAGGAAGTCGTCGATGAGCCAGGAGGTGATGAACAGCGGCCGCAGCAGGGCCTGGATGTCTTCGTTGTCCGTGCGGTAGAACGGGTCGGCGCTGCAGCGCAGGTAGTGGTTGTAGACGGCATGCAGGCCCGCGCGGTGCGCGGCGCCGTCGGCAAAGCCCGTGGGCGAGGTTTTGTGGGGGCTGAGCACGGCCTCGCTGGCCAGGGGCCAGTAGCCGTAGAGCCGTTCGCCCACGGCCACATCGGCGTGCAGCGATTCGGTCACCGTGCCAAAGCCCCACACCGGCACGATGCCCCAGCCCGCCTCGCCGGAGGGGAAGAACTGCCAGTACTGCAGCATCTCGCCCATGGCGGCGTAGGTGATGTTGTTGGCGGTAAGTGCAAAGCGTTCGACGCGCACGCGCACCTGGCCGTCGGCCAGCGGGGCGGGGTCGGTGCTGCGCAGTTGGGTGGTGGCCAGCGCGTCCTGGCGCACGAGGAGGGTGGTGGTGCTCATGCCGCCACGGTAGGCGAAACGGCGCGCGGGCTCAAGGGTGGCGCGCCGCCTGCGCGACAGTGCGCGCGGGCGCTATTCGGTGTATTCGGCGGCCAGCTGCGCAAACGGCAGCGCCTGCTTGACGAGGATGACGGTGCAGGGCGCGTCGCGCGCCACGCGCATGGGCACGGTGGCAATGAAGCGCTGCGTCTGAAGCCCGTGCGTGGCCGCGCCCAGGATCATCATGCTGACCTGGTTGCCCTCGGCGTAGCGCACCAGGGCCTGGGCCACGTCGCCCGATTCGAGCACGTGGTAGCTCACGCTGTGGCCCGCCAGGTCCAGGCCTTCGGCCCACTGGCGCAGGCGGGTGGAGTGCTGGCGGTGCAGCGCGGTTTCGCTGCGCGCGTTGTCGGTGCTGCTGCTGGCCGAGGGCGAGATCACGGTCACGCAGGCCAGGCGCGCGCCGGGGCGGATGCCGAGCGAGCGCGCCACGGCCTGGCGCAGCGAGTACAGCGTGACGTCCTGCACGTCGGCATGGGGCACGGCCACCATGACGATGGGCACCTCCTCGATCTGGCGCGTGGGCAGCGGGCTGGGCTGGTAATGCATGCCCGCCGCCTTGATCCAGCGCTTGAAGTGCGTGCGCAGGCCCGGCCCCTGGGTGCGCTGGCCGCGCGGCGTGATCTGCACCTGGCCGGGGTTGGCCAGGTCAAAGGCCAGGTGGGCGGCCGAGGGGTGGCGCTTGGCGGCCTCGGGCTCCAGGCAGCGCAGGATGGTTTCCTGCAGCCATTCGGGCATGTCGGGCCGGTACTGGCGCGGCGGCGGCGGCGTCATCCACAGGCGCTGGCGCAGGCCTCCTTTGGTGGTGGGGGCGCCGAAGGGCAGCTCGCCCGTGGCCAGCTCGTAGAGCATGACGCCGATGGCGAAGATGTCGCTGCGCGGGTCGCCGCGCACGCCCACCACCTGCTCGGGCGCGATCCAGGCGGGCGAGCCCACGGCCTTGCGCAGCTCCTCGGCCAGCAGGTCGGGGTAGTGGGCGTGGCACGACAGACCGAAGTCGAGCAGGTAGGCGTGGTCCTCGGTGGTGAAGAGCACGTTGCCGGGCTTGAGGTCGAGGTGGCACACGTTCTGCTGGTGCAGGCTGTGCACGGCGCGGCCCATGGCGGCGCCCAGGCGCGCGATGGTGTCGAAGCCGGGCTTGTCGGGCTGCTCCATCCAGTGGTCGAGCGTGCGGCCGTGCACGTATTCCATCACCAGGTAGGGCAGGCGGTCGATGTCGCCCGCGGCCACGAAGCGCGGCACGTGCGGGCCGGTGAGCGAGGGCAGGATCTGGTGTTCGACCTCGAAGCTGACGATGTTCTCGGCGCCGTCGCCGGCCGTCATGCGCGGGATCTTCATGGCCAGCGGAAAACCCGGGTTCGGCGGCCCCACGGCGTATTCCACGCGGTAGATGTGGGCCATGCCGCCGGAGTGGATGCATTCAAGGGCCGTGAAGCCATCCACCTCGGTGCCGGGTTCGAGCAGTTTCATCGTCCAGTCTCCAGCCGGTGCGCAAACGATTCGGGCAGCGCGCCGGTGGCGCGCACGGCGGCGGCGGCCTCGGCGTGGTGGTAGGGCACGCGCTCGAAGCGCAGTTGCCACTGCGTGGTGTCGATCAGCGCATACATGGCGCGCGTGTCGCCGTCGCGCGGCTGGCCCACCGAGCCGATGGTGGCCACCCAGGCGCGGCGCGGCGACACCGGCACGGGCACGCCAGGCATGGGCGCGAAGCGCATGAGGCCGTGGCCGGTGCCCCGGTAATAGAGCATCTGGCGGTGCACGTGGCCGCAGAACACGTGGCGCACGCCGGGGTGCTGCAGCGCGGCGTCCAGGCACTGGCCGGCCACCACCTCGTTGTCCACGTAGCGCCAGCGCTCGGGGGCGTCGGCGCTGGCGTGCACCAGCATCACGTTGTCCACCACGGCGGTCAGCGGCAGGTCGGAGAGGAATTCCAGCTCGGCGTCGGACAGCTGGCTGTGCGTCCAGCCCGCGCCCTGGGTGGCGCCGGTCTGGGCCGACTTGCCCAGCGCGGCCGGCGGCAGCACGGCCAGCGCGTCGTGGTTGCCGCACAGCACCGTGGCGCCCTCGGCGGCAAGGGCCATGGCCTGCTGGACGATGTAGCGCGGCTCGCCGCCGTAGCCCACCAGGTCGCCGAGCAGCGCGATGTGCTGCGCGCCCTGGGCGCGCGCGTGAGCGAGGCAGGCGTCAAAGGCCTGGCGGTTGCCGTGGATGTCGGACAGGAGAGCGATCTTCATGGAGCCCGCCATGATGGCCCGATTAGCTGAGTCCAATCTTGCAATCGGCCTCAGGGAAAACCATAGGTTGCCATGCAAAAAGCGCCCCGCGCCCGTGGACAGGGCGCGAGGCGCTATGGTTTTGATGGCCCGGCCGGGAGCCGGCGGCGCCGCTCAGCGGCGCGGCCGATCAGGCCAGGGTCACCGTCACGTCGATGTTGCCGCGCGTGGCGTTGGAGTAGGGGCAGACCTGGTGGGCGGCGTCCACCAGGGCCTGGGCCTGGGCGCGCTCCATGCCGGGCAGGTGCACGGTCAGGCGCGCGGCGATGCCGTAGGCCATGCCCACGGGGCCCAGGTCCACCTCGGCGTCCACGGCCACGTCCTGCGGCACGGCCAGCTTCATCTTGCCGGCCACGGCCTTGATCGCGCCGATGAAGCAGGCCGAATACCCGGCGGCAAACAGTTGTTCGGGGTTGGTGCCGGTGCCCGAGGTGCCGGGCGAGGACAGCTTCACGTCGAGCCGGCCGTCGTCGGTGCGCGAGGCGCCGTCGCGGCCCCCGGTGGTGTGGGCGCGGGCGGTGTAGAGGACTTTGTCGAGCGATGCCATGGTGTCTTCCTTTGCGGATGGTGCCCTGTGCGGGCGGGGTTGAATACGGTTCAGGCGGCCTGGGCGAGCTGGGTGCGCAGCGCCTGCAGTTGGCGGGTGAGGGCCTGCAGTTCGGGCAGGCTGGCGCGGCTGCCCTGCAGCACGCAGGCCGGCACGCTTTCGGCGCGCTCGCGCAGCGCACGGCCTTCGGGCGTGAGGGTGATGCGCACGCGGCGTTCGTCCTGCGGATCGCGCTGGCGCTCCACCAGGCCCGAGGCTTCCAGGCGCTTGAGCAGCGGCGTAAGCGTGCCGGAGTCGAGAAACAGGCGCTCGCCGAGTTCGGACACCGTGGGGCCGTCCTGCTCCCACAGCACCAGCATCACGAGGTACTGCGGGTAGGTCAGGCCGATGGCGTCCAGCAGTGGCTTGTAGAGCTTGGTCATGGCCAGCGAGGTCGAATACAGGGCGAAGCAGACCTGGTTGTCGAGCCACAGGAGGGGCGGGCTGGGGCTGTCGGTGGTGCGTTCGGCGGTGGGCATGGGGTGAATTGTTGCTGGCAATTAAATTGTGTGCAATTTAATGAATCAAAGTCCCTGAAAAATTCAGGGAAATAGAGTGGATTGCTCCTGAAATGGGAGCTGTCAGCGCTTGATGGATAAGCGTTGCATGGCACTTTGATTATGAAAATGCCATGAAAAAGGCCGGACGAGCCGTCCGGCCTGGGCGGGCTTGAGTCCCCGGCAGCGACCCTTGGAATAGGCGCGGCCCAGACCAGCAGCCACCGCGCAAGGGCCGCCCCGCAGCGCTGGTGGCGTCCCCCTTCCCGGCCCGCGCAGCGGGGCGAGAGAAGGGGGAAGGCGCGTAGCGCCTCAGGGGGTTGTCAGTATTGGTAGACGCCCTGGCCCGTCTTGCGGCCCAGGCGGCCGGCGGCCACCATTTCGCGCAGCAGCGGGCACGCGCGGTACTTGCTGTCGCCGAATTCCTGCAGGTACACGTCCATCACGGCCAGGCACACGTCCAGGCCCACCATGTCGGCCAGGGCCAGCGGGCCGATGGGCTGGTTGCAGCCCAGCTTCATGCCGGCGTCGATGTCTTCCGGCGTGGCCAGGCCTTCGGCCAGCACGAAGAAGGCCTCGTTGATCATGGGCACCAGGATGCGGTTGACCACGAAGCCGGGGGCGTTCTTCACGGTGATGGGGCTCTTGCCCAGCGCCACGGCCATGGCCTTGACGGCGTCGTGCGTGGCGTCGCTGGTCTGCAGGCCGCGGATGATCTCCACCAGCGCCATCATGGGCACGGGGTTGAAGAAGTGCATGCCGATGAACTTGTCGGCGCGGCTGGTGGCGGCGGCCAGCTTGGTGATGGAGATGGACGAGGTGTTCGAGGCAATGATCACGTCGGGGCCGGCGATACCGTCCACCTGCTTGAGGATCTTGAGCTTGAGTTCGTAGTTCTCGGTGGCGGCTTCGATGACGAGCTGGGCGGCCTTGAGGTCCTCGTAGCTGGTCGAGACCTTGATGCGCGCCAGGGCGGTGTCCTTGTCGGCGGCGGTGATCTTTTCCTTCTTGATCAGGCGGTCCAGGCTGCCGGCGACGGTGGCCAGGCCCTTCTGGACGGCTGCGTCGGAGATGTCGACCATGACGACGTTGATGCCCGAGACCGCGCAGGCCTGGGCGATGCCGTTGCCCATGGTGCCGGCGCCAATGATGCCAACCGTGGTGATGCTCATGTGGAGTGCTCTCTTCAAAGTGAAACAACGGCCCCCATCGTAGCGGCATTGGCCTGCTGCTTAGGTTAAGGTGCGTCAAAAGCAGAGGAGGCAGGACCATGTTCGACTACATCGTGGTGGGGGGCGGATCGGCGGGCTGCGTGCTGGCGGGGCGCCTGACGGAAGACCCGGCCGTGCGGGTGTGCCTGCTCGAAGCCGGCCCGGCGGACCGCAGCGTGCTCATCCACTGCCCGGCGGGGCTGGCCGTGATGGCCAAGTACGAACTCAACGGCTGGGGCCAGAACACCACGCCGCAGGCCGGCCTGGGCGGGCGCCGGGGCTACCAGCCGCGCGGCAAGGTGCTGGGCGGCTCCAGCTCGGTCAACGCCATGATCTACGCGCGCGGCCAGCACCAGGACTACGACCACTGGGCCGCGCAGGGCAACCCCGGCTGGGGCTGGAGCGACGTGCTGCCGTACTTTTTGCGCAGCGAGAACAACGAGCGCGGCGCCGACGCCTGGCATGGCGTGGGCGGTCCGCTCAACGTGATGGATCTGCGCTCGCCCAACCGCTTCGCCGGCGAGTTCGTCCGGGCCGGCGTGCAGGCCGGCCACACGCACAACCGCGACTTCAACGGCGCAGCGCAGGAAGGCGTGGGCGAATACCAGGTCACGCACCGCAATGGCGAGCGCTTCAGCGCCGCCAAGGCCTACCTCACGCCGCACCTGGCGCGGCCCAACCTGCAGGTGGTCACCGAGGCGCACGCCACGCGCATTCTGTTCGAGGCGGGCCGCGCCGTCGGCGTGGAATACCGCCAGGGCGGCCGCCTGCAGCAGGTGCGCTGCGCGCGCGAGGTGCTGCTGAGCGCGGGCGCGCTGCTGTCGCCGCAGCTGCTGATGCTGTCGGGCATCGGCCCGGGGGCGCAGCTGCAGCGCCACGGCATCGCCGTGCTGCACGACCAGCCTGGCGTGGGCGCGCACCTGCACGACCACCCCGACGTGGTGCGCGTCGTCGATGCGCCGGGGCAGAGCGAGCTGTTCGGCATCTCGCTGCCCGGTGTGGCGCGCATCGTGCGCGGCGTGGGCGAGTGGCGCCGCCAGCGCAGCGGCATGCTGACGACCAACTTCGCCGAGGCCGGCGGTTTCATCCGCAGCCAGCCCTCGGAGACCGCGCCCGACATCCAGCTGCATTTCGTCATCGGCAAGCTGGTGGACCACGGCCGCAAGACGGTGCTGGGCCACGGCCATTCCTGCCACGTCTGCCTGCTGCAGCCCGTGAGCCGGGGCAGCGTGGCGCTGGCCAGCAGCGACCCGTTCGTGCTGCCGCTGGTGGACCCGAACTTCCTGGGCGAGCGCGCCGACATGGACCGCATGGTGCATGGCTTCAAGCGCATGCAGGAAATCCTGGCGCAGCCCGCGCTGGCGCGCTACGGCACGGCGCCGGTGCTGGAGTCCGACACGGAGATCGAGGCCTTCATCCGCCAGCACGCCGACACCATCTACCACCCGGTGGGCACCTGCCGCATGGGGCCGGGGGAGCACGACGTGGTGGATGCCCAGCTGCGCGTGCGCGGCGTGCAGGGGCTGCGCGTGGTGGACGCATCCATCATGCCGCGCATCGTCAGCGGCAACACCAATGCGCCCACCATCATGGTGGCCGAGAAGGCGGTGGACATGGTGCGCGCGGCGGCGTGATGGAATTCACGCAATAAGCGGGCGATGGCGTTCTTAAGGACGGAATAGGGTTCGGTTAAGGGATTTTTAGCAGCGCGCCAAGGCGTCGATTTCTAGACTTCATTCCACGGTTGCGGGTGCATGGTGCACCCGGCCCGGCGCGGCTTTCGCCGCACCGAAAAGCAGGCCCCACGGGCCAGGAAAGAACGTGATGAAGATCGAACCCCGAGAGATTGCCGAAGTCGCCGCCACCCAGCCCGCCATGCCGCGCGTGGACCTGTACGCCGGCATCCACAAGGCGCTGCGCGCCTTCATGGCCGACACCCTGCTGGGCCTGGGCCGCATGGACGTGGACGACGACCTGGACTTTGCCCAGGGCTGCCAGCGCATGGCCCAGCTGCTCGACCTGTGCCAGGCCCACCTGGAACACGAGAACCGCTTCGTGCACGCCGCCATCGAGGCGCGTGCGCAGGGCGGCAGCCACACCGTGGCGGACGAGCACGAGGGGCACGAGCGGGACATCCTGCGCCTGGGCCGCGCGGTGGCCGACCTGATGGCCTGCGCGCGCCCCGACCGCGCGCCCCGGGCCCAGGCGCTGTACCACGCGCTGGCGCTGTTCGTGGCGCACAACTTCGAGCACATGCATCTGGAGGAGACCGCGCACAACGCGGCACTGTGGCAGCACTACAGCGACGACGAGCTGATGGCCGTGCACGGTGCCCTCGTGGCCTCGATACCGCCCGGCGAGATGATGCTGGTGATGCGCTGGATGGTGCCCTTCATGGCGCCGGCCGAGCGTGCGGCCCTGCTCGGCGGCATGCGCCAGGAGGTGCCGGGCGAGGCCTTCGGCGCAGTGCTCGACGTGGTGCGCCCGCACCTCGCGCCGCGCGAATGGGACAAGCTCATGGCCGCGCTCGGCATGGCCGGCGCACGGCTGCAGTGACGGCTCAGCCGGGCTGCTCTTCGAGCACCACCGGGCAGGCCACGCAGAGGCGGAAGCGCCCGCGCCCGGTCTTTTCGATGCGCATGGGCGGGCCGTTCTCCTGCAGGCGGCGCTGCAGAAGCAGCAGGCGCGCCTCCAGGTTGTCTGCCACGTCGGGCAGGCGGATCGAGGGGTCCAGCCGCAGCTCGCGGTTGCTGAAGTCGGTGCGGCCGGCCTGCGTGTAGTCGCGCAGCAGCTTCCAGAAGATGGCGCCCGCCACGCCTTTGATGAGGTAGTCGTCGTTGATGAAAACGCTGTCGTTGGCGGCGTAGTGGCGCACGCGCACCGGGGCGCCGCTCACCGTGGGCGCCAGGGCGGTGGGGGCGGACTCGGCGCTTTCGGGCACGGCCTGCAGCAGGTCGATGGCCGCGCCCAGGTGGGCCGCCAGCGTGGCGAGCAGGTCCTCGTCCTCGAAGTCGAAGGCCAGGTCCCGGGGGCTCTCGGCGAACAGCACGCCCAACACGCGCCCGGCCGCCACCATGGGCACGGCGACCTGGCTATGCGGCGCGGCCAGGCCGGGGTAGGGGATCTCCAGGCCGGCGGCGGCGCCGTCGGGCGCATCGGCCTGCAGGCTGCTGCGCATGGCGTGGCTGTACAGCGCGGCGTGCGCCATGTGGCTGATGCGCACCGGCGTGTTCTCGCGCGCGGCCATGCCGATCACGCCGTGGCCCAGCGCAATCTCCGAACCCACGCCCGAGGTGGCGTAGCCGCGGCTGGCGACGGTGTAGAGGCGCTGCGCTGGCGCGTCGAGCATCAGCACCATGGCGTGCTCCATGCCCATGCATTCGTGCAGCGCGCACAGCGCGGCCTGCAGCAGCTCGTCAAGGCCGGTGCACGCGGCCAGGCGCTCGCTGCACTGGCGCAGGCGGTGCAGCAGCCCGGTGCGGCAGGGCGCGGGCGGCAGGCCTTCGCCGTCGATGGCGTCGATGTGCTCCACGGCGTAGACGTCCGAGCCCTTGAGGCGGAACACCTCGGCCATGCCGCTGTGCGAGGCGATGCCCGCCAGGCGTGCCTTCATGCTCTCGAACAGTGCGCCCGCCGTCTCGGTGCGCAGGTAGCGCAGGTGCAGGCGGTAGAAGCGCGCCGTCACCGGGTCGAGCACCAGCACCGAGGCCTGCGGATTGGCCAGGATGTTCTCGCGCGTCTTGTTGAAGAACTGGAAGGACAGTGCCACGTGGCCTTCGTCCACGTAGACCACCTGCGAGATGTAGGCCACGTTGGGCGTGCCGTCGCTGGCGCAGGTGGCCATGATGGCCGGGATGGCGCCTTCGAGGCAGGGGCGGATGGCCGAGAGCGCGGGCGCGGTCATGGCGCAGCGGCAAGGGGGGCGCCGGCGCGCGCGCCGGGCGTCTGGTCGAAGGCGGCCTGCGGCGTGAACGCCAGGGCCACCACGTCCTCCAGCGGTGCGGACAGCATGGCGGCTGCATAGTCCGGTCCGTAGCCCACCTGGGCCAGTTCGTGCTGCATGGACGCGAGGTAGCGCCGCAGCAGCGGCAGGTCGTCCGCAGCGGCAGCGCGCACGGTGGCTGCGCCGGCCTTGAGCTGCAGCGTGCGGTGCGTGGGCGGTTCGCTGAACACCACGGCCAGGCCGCCGCCGGCTTCGATGTCCTGCAGCAGCTGGCGCGACTGGCTGCGCCGCAGGTACACCGTGACCTGCGTGCCGCAGGCGCTGATGGCGCTGCCCACGCCGCGCATCAGGCTGGGGCGCAGCGCGGCATCGCGCGAGGCCACGATCACCGAGACGCCCCGGTCCACCATGGCGATGTGCTCCGGGCTCAGCAGGGGCAGGGCGGCCATGGCGGTCAGGAGGCGAAGCGGCGGCGCGTGAGCGCCAGCGCCACCCAGTAGGCGAGCGCGGTGGTGGCCACCATCACCAGGCCGTGGCGCAGCGGGTGCGCGGGCCACTGGTCCATGAACAGCGGACGCACCAGCTCGACGGCATTGGTCAGCGGCAACCAGTCGGAGATGGCGCGCACCACGCCGGGCAGCTGCTCGCGCGGGAAGAACACGCCCGAGAGGAACATCATGGGCGTGAGCACCAGCGTGAAGTAGTAGGTGAAGAAGTCGTAGCCCTTGGCCAGCGCGTTGAAGATCAGCGCGATGCTGGAGAACATGATGCCCACGCACAGCAGCACGGGCCAGGCCACGAGCAGCTTGGGCGAATGGCTGATGCCCAGTGCCAGCATCACGCCCATGATGGCCGTCACGGTGAACAGCGCTTTGAAGGCGGCCCAGAGCATCTCGGCCAGCACCACGTCGTCCAGCGCCACGGGCGTGTTCATGATGCCTTCCCAGGTCTTCTGCACATGCATGCGCGAGAAGGCCGAGTACAGCGCCTCGAAGCTGGCGGCGTTCATGGCGCTCATGCAGATCGAGCCGCTGGCCAGGAACAGGATGTAGGGCACTTGCTGGCCGTTCACCTGCATCTGGCCCACGAGCGCGCCCATGCCGTAGCCAAAGGCCACCAGCCACATCAGCGGCTCGGCGATGTTGCCCACCAGGCTGGGGATGGCGAGCTTGCGCCACACCAGCAGGTTGCGCAGGAACACCGGCCACCAGCGCAGCGAGAGGCCGGGCGGGCGCCAGATCGAGGGGCCGGCGGCGCGGCCGGGCAGGGTGGTGGAAGGCATGGCCGTATTGTGCGCATTTGGCGCGCGGCTGTCGCAGGGCGGCGCGCCATGCCGGGGCGGCGCGGTGGATTACAGTTGCCGGCAGTTTCCATCCCCTCCCCAAGGCACCATGACGACGCTCGGCACCCCGCTCTCCCCCCATTCCACCAAGGTCATGCTGCTCGGCTCGGGCGAGCTGGGCAAGGAGGTGCTGATCGCGCTGCAGCGCCTGGGCGTGGAGACCATTGCCGTGGACCGCTACGAGAACGCCCCGGGCCAGCAGGTGGCGCACCACGCGCGCACCATCGCCATGAGCGACCCGGCGCAGCTCCAGGCGCTGATCGAGGCCGAGAAGCCCCACCTGGTGGTGCCCGAGATCGAGGCCATCGCCACGCCCATGCTGGAGCAACTGGAGGCCGCCGGCACCGTGCGCGTGATTCCCACGGCCCGCGCCGCGCGCCTGACCATGGACCGCGAGGGCATCCGCCGCCTCGCGGCCGAGACGCTGGGCCTGCCCACCAGCCCCTACCGGTTCTGCGACTCGCTGGCCGAGCTGCAGGCCGCCATCGACGCCGGCATCGGCTACCCCTGCGTCGTCAAGCCGGTGATGAGCAGCTCGGGCAAGGGCCAGAGCAAGATCGACGGCCCGGCCGACGTGCAGAAGGCCTGGGACACCGCCATGGCCGGCGGCCGCGTGAGCCACGGGCGCGTCATCGTCGAGGGCTTCATCGCCTTCGACTACGAAATCACGCTGCTCACGGTGCGCGCCGTGGGCGAAGGCGGCCAGGTCGAAACGCACTTCTGCGACCCCATCGGCCATGTGCAGGTGAGCGGCGACTACGTGGAAAGCTGGCAGCCCCACCCCATGCACCCGGCGGCGCTGGAGAAGTCGCGCCAGATCGCCAAGGCGGTGACGGACGACCTGGGCGGCCAGGGCCTGTTCGGCGTCGAGCTGTTCGTCCAGGGCGAGCAGGTCTGGTTCAGCGAGGTCAGCCCGCGCCCGCACGACACCGGCCTGGTCACGCTGTGCACGCAGCACCAGAGCGAGTTCGAGCTGCACGCGCGCGCCATCCTGGGCCTGCCGGTGGACACCACGCTGCGCAACCCCGGCGCCAGCGCCGTCATCTACGGCGGCGTGGAGGCGGCGGGCATCGTGTTCGACGGCGTGGAGGATGCGCTGCGCGTGCCCGGCACCGACCTGCGCCTGTTCGGCAAGCCCGAGAGCTTCGCCAAGCGCCGCATGGGCGTGGCGCTGGCCCGTGCGGGCGATGTGGATACCGCGCGTGCCAACGCCAAGCTTGCGGCGAGCAAGGTCAAGCCGCGCGCGGTTTAAGAGTTAAATCGGTGCCTTGCGCTTGATGGGTAGGCGCTGGCAGCTATGAATTCAGGAGCGCATCGCGCGCTCAGCCATCCTCGCGGATCTGCCGCCCGGTGAGTTTCAGGAACAGGTCCTCCAGGTTCGCCGGCCGGTGCAGCGTGCGCAGGTGCGGGTGCTGCAGCAGCGCGTCGAGCAGGGGCCGTGCCGCGCGGGTGTAGAAGAACACCGTCTCGCCGCTGACCTCGGTGCGCGCCGCCAGGGCCTGCAGCGCGGCGTCGTGCGCCAGCGCCAGGGCGCCGTTGCCGTACACCTCCACCACCTCGGGTTCCAGGTGCTCGGCGATGAGGGCGCGCGGCGCACCCTCGGCGATCTTGCGGCCGTGGTCGAGCACCAGCAGGCGCGAGCACAGGCGCTCGGCCTCGTCCATGAAGTGCGTGGTCAGCAGGATGGAGGTGCCCTGCTGCACCAGGCGCTGCAGCCGCTCCCACATCAGGTGGCGCGCCTGCGGGTCCAGGCCGGTGGTGGGCTCGTCGAGCAGCAGCAGGCGCGGCTCGTTCACTAGCGCGCGCGCCAGCGACAGGCGCCGCTTCATGCCGCCCGACAGCTCGCCCGGCTTGGCCTGCGCCTTGTGCGTGAGCGAGGCAAATTCCAGCAGGCGCGGCGCGCGTTCGTCCATCACATCGGCGCCGAGGCCGAAATAGCGGCCGAACACGCGCAGGTTCTCGGCGCAGGTGAAGTCGGGGTCGAGCGAGTCGAACTGCGTCACCACGCCGATCTCGGCCTTGATGGCCAGCGCGTCGCGCGGCATCTGCAGCAGCGGGCCACCGGCCGGCTGGTAGTGGATGCTGCCGCCGTCGGGCGCGGTGAGGCCCAGGCACATGCGGATGGTGGTGGTCTTGCCGGCGCCGTTGGGGCCGATGACGCCCAGGCATTCGCCGGGCGCCATGGAGAACGACACATCGTCCACCACCGTGGCCTCGCCGTAGCGCTTGCTCAGGTGGCGGACCTCGAACAGGGGAGGGGGCGCGGAGGAGAGGTCCATGGGGTGATTGTGGATGATTTTGGCGGCCAGGGCGCCCAGTGCATGCGCTGCATGCTATAAAAATAATAGCATTCGGGCAAGGGCGCAACGCGGGTTTTGACGGGTATCAAAGTCTGCCGGAATACCGTATGGGGTAAAGGGTGATTTGCGTCAATCCGCGCCATACTGGCCGTTCGTAACGAAAGGTGTGGAAGGCCGCATGGACCAAAAAACTTCTCCGGGATCTCCGTACGAGCAGCAGCGCCAGACCGCCAAAGCGCTGGACGAAACCGTCCACGCCCAGCTGGCACAGGCCAATATGGGGCTTTCGCCCGTGTCCATGGCCTTGGCTGCGGCCGACTGGGCCATGCACCTGGCCCTGTCGCCGGGCCGCCAGATGGTGTTGGGGCAGCGCGCCCTGGCGCTGGCGCAGCAGGCCTGGCTGGCCTCGGTGCAGCCGGCGGCCGGCGAGGACGGCCAGCCGCTGCCCGACAAGGATGCGCGTTTCCGCGAGGAGAGCTGGCAGCAGTGGCCCTTCAACGCCCTCAAGGAAGGCTTCAAGGCCAGCGACGCCTGGTGGCGCGAGGCCGCCCAGGTGGACGGCATGACGCGCCACCACCAGCACATGGTCGAGTTCTTCACGCGCCAGGCGTTCGACGCGCTGTCGCCCTCCAACTGGCCCGCCACCAACGCCGAGGCCCTGCAGCGGGCGCGCGAGACCGGCGGCCAGAGCCTGGCGCACGGCTACCAGAACTTCACCGAAGACCTGAAGAAGCAGCAGGCCGCCGCGCCGGACGGTCCGCAGGCGCTCGAGCCGCTGACCTACGCGGTGGGCGAAGACGTGGCCATCACGCCCGGCAAGGTGGTGTTCCGCAACCACCTGATCGAGCTGATCCAGTACATGCCCACCACGGCCAAGGTCTACCCGGAGCCGCTGCTCATCGTGCCCTCGTGCATCATGAAGTACTACATCCTGGACTTGTCGCCCGCCAACTCTATGGTGCGCTACCTGGTGGGCCAGGGCTACACGGTGTTCATCGTCTCGTGGCGCAACCCCGACGCCTCCGACCGCGACTTGGGCATGCAGGACTACCTGCGCCTGGGCGTGATGGAGGCCATGGCCGCCATTAAGGAGCGCACCAAGGCGCCGCGCATCCACGCGCTGGGCTACTGCCTGGGCGGCACCTTCCTGGCCATGGTGGCCGCCGCTCTGGGGCACAAGAGCCGGGGCGCCAAGGCCAGAGGCAAGGCCGCCGCGCGCGAGCAGGCCGCGTTCCCGCCCCACATGCCCGAGCTGGCCTCGGTCACGCTGCTGGCGGCGCAGACCGACTTCAGCGAGCCCGGCGAGATGGGCGTGTTCATCGACGACGACCAGATCCAGGCGCTGCGCCAGGAGATGGACCGCAAGGGCTACTTTTCGGGCAAGGCCATGGCCGGCTCGTTCCAGTTCCTCAATTCGCGCGACCTCGTCTGGTCGCGCAGCACGCGCCGCTACCTGCTGGGCCAGGACGAGGTGGATTTCGACCTCATGAGCTGGAACGCCGACCTCACGCGCCTGCCGGCGCGCATGCATTCGGAATACCTGTCGTCGCTGTTCCTCAACAACGCGCTGGCCACGGGCCAGTACCGCGTGGGCGGCGTGGGCGTGGCGCTCATGGACATCCAGGCGCCCATGCTCGTCGTGGGCACCACCCGCGACCATGTCTCGCCCTGGCGCTCGGTCTACAAGATCCACCTGCAGACCGACACGCACCTCACCTTCATCCTGGCCGCGGGTGGGCACAACGCCGGCATCGTCTCCGAGCCGGGGCGCGCGCGGCGCAGCTACCAGATCGCCGCCACCGCAGACGGCCACGGCTGGACCGGCCCGGACGAATGGGAAGCCAACGCCCCGGTGCGCGAGGGCTCCTGGTGGGAGGCCATGGACGCCTGGCTCAAGGCGCGCTCGGGCAAGCCCGTGGCGCCGCCAGCCATGGACCCGGCCCACACCCTGTGCGATGCGCCGGGCGAATACGTCATGGTGCGCTATGCCGATTGACAGCCCCCCCGGCACGGACCCGGTCGCGGACCACCTGCGCCGCATGGGCGATTCCGTGCACGAACTGAGCGCACGCATCGCCCGCCTGGCCGCCACGCTGCGCGTGGATCTGGAGAACGAGACCGACCTGGAGCGCGTGCTGCACATCGACGCCGTGCGCGTGCCCATGCCGGACCGGCGCGTCACGCCCGACCGCCGCGGTGCTTCGCGCGCCGGCATGAGCCCGGACCGCCGCCAGGCCCACCTGCGCGAAGAGCTGCGCGGCCTGCTGGTGCTGCGCTACGGCGTGGCCCGCAGCTACGTGGCCCGCGTCGGGGTGGACGCCACGCGCCACATCGTTGTCGCCACGCACGAGCAGCTGGTGCGCGAGGGCTTCAAGCCCGGCGCGGCCGGCGCCAGCCTGCGGCGGCTGTTCGATACCGACTGATTCCCGTGCCCGTCCGTGGGCCGCGCCCTCCGGGCGCGCGACGGCGTGGCGCTTACCTCCTGGAGCCTGCAACGCATGACGAAGAAGAACGCATTCAGCCTGGCCGGCAAGAAGGGCCTGGTACTGGGCCTGGCCAACGAGAACAGCATTGCCTGGGGCTGCACCCAGCTGGCGCACCAGATGGGCGCCGAGCTGGTGGTGTCCTGCCTCAACGAGAAGGCGCGCCGCTATGTCGAGCCGCTGACCGATCCGCTGGACGTGGAGCTGGTGAACTGCAATGTCGAGCAGGACGGCGAGCTCGAAGCCCTGGTGGCGCATGCCGCGCAGCGCCTGGGCCGGCTCGATTTCGTGGTCCATTCCATCGCCTGGGCGCCGCTGGAAGACCTGCACGGCCAGGTGGTCGACAGCTCGCGCAAGGGCTTCTCCCGCGCCATGGAGGTGTCGTGCCATTCGTTCGCCGAGCTGGCGCGCCTGTGCGTGCCGCACATGACGGCGGGCGGCAGCCTGCTGAGCATGACCTACCTGGGCGCCGACGAGGCCGTGCCGCACTACGGCCTGATGGGGCCGGTGAAGGCCGCGCTCGAATCCATGGTGCGCTACATGGCGCTGGAACTCGGGCCGCAGGGCATCCGCGTGCACGCGGTCTCGCCCGGCCCCATCATGACGCGCGCCGCCTCGGGCATCGCCGGCTTCGACGAGCTCATGGCCAGCGCCGTGCTCAAGGCGCCGCTCAAGCGCCTGGTCACCCTGGAAGAAATCGCCCAGCTCAGCACCTTCCTGTGCTCCGACGCCGCCTCCGGCATGACGGGGCAAACCATCTACGTCGACGGCGGCTGCCACGCCGTGGCCTGAGATGAAACGACACCCCCCTGAGGTGCTGCGCACCTTCCCCCCGCTCTCGCCTCGCTGCGCGATGCGGGCAGGGGGACGCCACCAGCGCGGCGGGGCGGCGCGGCCGGCCCAAGCCCTTGCGCGGTGGCCGCTGGCCTGGGCTGCGCCTGTATCCGCCGCTGGGGCAACTGGCTGAATCCTCATTGACACAACGCTCTGTTTTTCACCAAGGAACGTACCGACATGAACATGGCACCGAACACCGAATGGCTGGAAAACGTCACGTATGACGAACTCAGCGAGGGCCAGAGCGCACGCCTGCTGCGCACCCTCACGCAGGCCGACATCCAGGCCTTTGCCGCCGTCTCGGGCGACACCAACCCCGCCCACCTGAACCCGGAATACGCCAACGACACGCTGTTCCACGGCGTCATCGCCCACGGCATGTGGGGCGGCGCGCTGATCTCGGCGCTGCTGGGCACGCAGTTCCCCGGCCCCGGCACCATCTACCTGGAGCAGGTGCTGCACTTCACCAAGCCCGTGCGCATCGGCGACACGCTGACCGTGACGGTGACCGTGGCCAGCAAGGACGACGAGAAGAAGCGCGTCGAGCTCGACTGCCTGGTGACCAACCAGAAGGGCCAGAGCGTGCTGCACGGCACGGCCCGCGTGCTGCCGCCCACCACCAAGGTGCGCATTCCCAAGGTCAACGCGCCGCAGATCCAGCTGTTCGACCCCGAGGCGCGCTTCAAGGAGCTGCTGGCGCTGGCCGACGGCATGCCCGCCGTTCGCTGCGCCGTGGTGCACCCGTGCGACGTGGGTTCGCTCAGCGGTGCCATGGATTCGGCGCGCTACGGCCTCATCGAGCCCGTGCTCATCGGGCCTGAAGCGCGCATCCGCGCCGTGGCCGCCGAGGCGGACATCGACCTTGAAGGCGTGGAGATCCACTCGGTCGAACACAGCCATGCCGCCGCCGAGCTGGCCGCCGCCATGGCCGCGCGCCGCGAGGTCGAGGTGCTGATGAAGGGCAGCCTGCACACCGACGAGATGATCAAGGCCGTGCTGGCCCAGCCCGCGCTGCGCACCGGGCGGCGCATGTCGCACGTGTTCCGCTTCGACGTGCCGCTGTACCCCAAGCCGCTGCTCATCACCGATGCCGCGCTCAACATCCGCCCCAGCCTGGCGGAGAAGCAGGACATCATCCAGAACGCCATCGACTTCGCGCGCATCCTGGGCGTGGCCACCCCCAAGGTGGCCATCCTCTCGGCGGTGGAAACCGTGAGCCCGAACATCCCGTCCACGCTGGACGCTGCAGCCCTGTGCAAGATGGCCGACCGCGGCCAGATCAAGGGCGGCCTGCTCGACGGCCCGCTGGCCTTCGACAACGCGATCTCGGCCCAGGCGGCCGAGATCAAGCACATCGAGTCGAACGTGGCGGGCGACGCCGACATCCTGGCCGTGCCCGACCTGGAAAGCGGCAACATGTTGGCCAAGCAGCTCGAATACCTGGCCGGCGCCTCGGGCTCGGGCATCGTGCTCGGCGCGCGCGTGCCGATCGCCCTGACCAGCCGCGCCGACGGCCCCACGGCCCGCGTCTCGTCGGCCCTGCTGGCCACGCTGGCGGCCTACGACGCGCGCCGCCAGCGCCAGCTGCAGGCGGCAGTGCAGGCCAACGGCTGAGGGGCTGGCGCCATGGCCATTCTTGCCGTCAACGCGGGCTCGTCCTCGCTCAAGTTCTCGCTGCACCCCTTGCGCAGCGGCCAGGTGCAGCCCAGCGTGCTCAGCGGCTGCATCGAGGGCCTGGAGCCCGGCGGCCAGCCTGAAATGGCCTGGACCTTCGCCGGCGCGGCGCGGCGCCAGGCTGTCAGCGGCCCGGGCGAGACGCCCTTCCTGCAGGCACTGGAGCGCCTGCGCGCGCTGCTGTCCGACCTGGAGGGCGCGCCTGCCATCGCCGCCGTGGCGCACCGCGTGGTGCACGGCGGGGAGGATTTCCAGGACAGCGTGCTGGTCACCGACGCGGTGCTCGAACGCCTGGCTCGGCTCAACTCCCTGGCGCCGCTGCACCAGCCGCACAACCTGGCGGGCATCCGCTCGTTCCGCCAGGCCTTCCCGGCGCTGCCGCAGGTGGCCTGCTTCGACACTGCCTTCCACGCCGGCCTGCCCGAGGTGGCGAGCGCCTTCGCCCTGCCGTCCGACCTCACCGCCCAGGGCGTGCGCCGCTACGGCTTCCACGGCCTGTCGTACCACTACCTCATGGACACGCTGCAGGAGCGCACGCCGCGCGCGCAGGGCCGCGTGCTCATGGCCCACCTGGGCAATGGCGCCAGCCTGTGCGCGGCGCGCGGCGGGCGCAGCGTGGCCACCACCATGGGCTTCTCGGCGCTCGACGGCCTGATGATGGGCACGCGCAGCGGCACGCTGGACGCCGGCGTGCTGCTCTACTTGATGGAGCAGGGCTGGGACCACGACCGCATCCAGAAGCTGCTCTACAAGCAAAGCGGGCTGCTCGGCGTGTCGGGCATCTCGGCCGACATGCGGCGCCTGCGCGCCGACGGCAGCGCGGCGGCGCAGCGCGCCATCGCGCAGTTCACCTACCGCGTGGTGCGGGAATCGGGCGCCATGGCGGCCAGCATGCAGGGGCTGGACGTGCTGGCCTTCAGCGGCGGCATTGGCGAGAACGACGCAGCCCTGCGTGCCGAGGTCTGCGCGCAGCTGGGCTGGATGGGGGTGCAACTGGACGCCGCGCGCAATGCCCAGGCGCATGGCGGCGCGGCCCATGCGGTGCACGCCGAGGGCAGCGCGGTCGAGGTCTGGGTCGTGCCGACCGACGAGGGCCGCGTGGCCGCGCGTGAGGCGGCGCGCCTGCTGCACCCTGGCGATGACGCCGTTGCGCCCCAAGATTTGCAGTAAAAAACGTCTGTAGCGCTTGCGGAATAAGCGCCGCCAGCTATTAAATCAGGAGTGTTCTGGGGCCGCGCCGTGCAGGCGCCCGCGCCCGGCGGTCTTGGCTTCGTAGAGCGCGGCGTCGGCGCGGGCCAGCAGCGCCAGGATGCCGGTGTCGTCGGGCCGCAGCGCGGCCATGCCCGCGCTGTAATCGAGCACCAGGCCCAGCTCGGCCGGGGCGGCCTGCCGCAGGCGCTGGCGCAGCCGCTGGTCCAGCGGCGCGCCGGCCGAGGCCTCGCTGTGCAGCAGCAGGCAGAACTCCTCGCCGCCCAGGCGCGCGGCCAGGTCGCCGTCGCGCCGGGTTTCCTTGAGCAGCCGCGCGAACAGCGCCAGCGCGCGGTCGCCGACCTCGTGCCCCTGGGCATCGTTGATCTGCTTGAAATGGTCCAGGTCGAGCATGATGGCCGTGAGTGCCATGCCATGGCGCCGCGCGTGCGCCAGCATGGCCTGGGCGCGCTCCTCGAAGCCGCGGCGGTTGGGCAGGCCGGTGAGCGGGTCGGTCACGGCCAGTTCGCGCAGCTTGAACTCGGCCTCGTCGCGCCAGGCCACCAGCAGCGCGATGGTGTTGAGCACCACGGTGACGCAGGCGCCCAGCGCAAAGGCCAGGTTCACCGGATGCGGCGTGCGAAAGCTCGGGTACTGGGTGGTGAAGGCGCCCAGGATGCCGCGCGCCAGCGTCAGCCCCGCCATGGTGAGCATGCTCAGCAGGATCAGCCGGCGCCAGCCGGCCTCGGCCGGGCGCTGCGGCCACAGCGTGGCGCGCGCCACCAGCAGCGCCACGGCGGCCAGCAGCGTGTTGGACCAGCCCACCCGCAGGGCGTAGCTGCCGAAGCTGGCGAAGTAGCCCAGGGGCGCGGCAATGGCCAGCACGCCCAGCAGGCGCGGCCAGGGGCGCGGGCCGAGCCAGCCGGCGAGGGCGCGGTAGATCATCCACTGCGCCGCCGTGCCGCAACCGATGGAAATGGTGGAGAGGGTGCGGTCGGCCAGCGTGCCCGGGACGTAGGTGGAGGCAATGATGGCCAGCCAGGCCATGGCCTGCAGCAGCAGGCTGGCCTGCACGGAGCGGGCCGAGGCGCTGATGTTCCGGCCCATGATCAGCGGCAGCGACGCCGAGATCATGAACAGGCTGATGGCCGTGGTGGCCAGCAGGGTCAGGAAGTCCAGCTGCATCGTGCGGAGGCGCGGATCACTGGAACGCCACCTCGGCGAAGCTGCGCAACTTGCGGCTGTGCAGGCGCTGCACGCCGCCCTCGCGCAGGATGTCGATGGCCCGCATGCCGATGCGCAGGTGCTGGTCCACGCGCTCGCGGTAGAAGTGGTTGGCCATGCCGGGCAGCTTGATCTCGCCGTGCAGCGGCTTGTCGCTCACGCACAGCAGGGTGCCGTAGGGCACGCGGAAGCGAAAGCCGTTGGCGGCGATGGTGGCGCTCTCCATGTCCAGGGCGACGGCGCGGCTCTGGCTGAAGCGGCGCTGGGGCAGGTTGTCGGGCAGCAGCTCCCAGTTGCGGTTGTCGGTGCTGGCCACGGTGCCGGTGCGCATGATGCGCTTGAGCTCGTCGCGCTCCATGCGCGTGACGTCGGCCACGGCCTGCTCCAGCGCCACCTGGATCTCGGCCAGTGCGGGAATCGGCACCCACAGCGGCAGCTCCTCGTCGAGCACGTGGTCCTCGCGCACATAGGCGTGGGCCAGCACATAGTCGCCCAGTTGCTGGCTGTTGCGCAGGCCGGCGCAGTGGCCCAGCATCAGCCAGGCGTGCGGGCGCAGCACGGCGATGTGGTCGGTGATGGTCTTGGCGTTGGCCGGTCCCACGCCGATGTTGACCATGGTGATGCCGCTGCGATCCTCCCGCATGAGGTGGTAGGCCGGCATCTGCGGCAGGCGCGGCGGCGGTGCGCCCAGTTCGTCGCCCGCCTCGGCGGGAAGGCCCGCGCGGCGCGTGACCACGTTGCCCGGCTCGATGAAGGCGATGTACTCGCTGTCTTCCTTGGCCATTTCGGCGTGGCCCAGGCGCACGAACTCGTCGATGTAGAACTGGTAGTTGGTGAACAGCACGAAGTTCTGGAACCACTCGGGCTGCGTGCCGGTGTAGTGGCGCAGGCGGTGCAGCGAATAGTCGACGCGGGGCGCGGTGAACAGCGACAGCGGCTGCGCCTCGCCCGGGCGGTGCTGGTGCGTGCCGTTGGCGATGCCGTCGTCCATGGCGGCCAGGTCGGGCAGGTCGAACAGGTCGCGCATCAGCATGCGGCGCTCGGGCGTCAGCGTGCCCTCCACGTGGTCGTGCTCGGCGAACGAGAAGTGGATCGGGATCGGGTGCACGCTGGTGCCCACCTCCAGTTCCACGCCGTGGCTGCGGCGCAGCAGGCGGAACTGCTCCAGGTAGTAGTCGGAAAACAGATCGGGCCGCGTGAGCGTGGTTTCGTGGCGCCCGGGCCCTTCGACGAAGCCATAGGCCAGCTTGCTGTCGGCCCGCGCCACGGTGGTGGTGTGCACGCGCACGAAGGGGTAGAAGGCCCGTACCGGCGCGGACGGGGTCTCGCCGGCCACGAAGCGCTGCATGGCGCCGCGCAGGTGTTCGATCTGCTGCTGGTAGATGCGCTGGATCTGGGCCAGGGCGTCGGCGGGTTCGGCGTGGCGGGTCGGGGCGATGAAGTCGGGAATCTGGGGCATGGGCCTATTGTCCACATGCGCGCGTGGCGCGTGTGACACGGTGCGGCCGGTTTGGCGCTAACGCGACAGCCAACGGTGCGTGGCCTGCGCGTCCATGGGCACCGAGATCAGGAAGCCCTGCACCAGGTCGCAGCCCAGCTGCTGCAGCAGCGCCATCTGCGCCTCCGTTTCGACGCCCTCGGCCACGGTCTGCAGCTGCAGGCTGTGGCCCATCTGGATGATGGCGGTGACGATGGCCACGTCGTCGGCGTCGCCGGGCGTGTCCATGACGAAGGAGCGGTCGATCTTGAGCTTGTCGATGGGGTAGCGCTTGAGGTAGGCCAGCGAGGAGTAGCCGGTGCCGAAGTCGTCCACCGACACGCCCACGCCCAGCGCCTTGATGGCGTTGAGGGTGTCCAGCACGGGGCCGGCCTGGTGCATGAGAACGGATTCGGTGAGCTCGATTTCGAGGAAACGCGGTGGCAGGCCGGTGGCGCGCAGCACGGAGGCGATCTCGCCCACCAGGTCGCGCTGGCGGAATTCCAGGGCCGACAGGTTCACGGCCATGGGCACCTGCGCCAGGCCCTCGTCCTGCCAGGCCTTGAGCTGGCGGCAGGCCTCGTGCAGCACCCAGCGGCCGATGGGCGCGATCAGCCCGCGCGCTTCGGCGAAGGCGATGAATTCGTCGGGGCCGACCAGGCCGCGCTCAGGGTGCTGCCAGCGCACCAGGGCCTCGAAGCCCCGCAGCGAGCCGTCCTTGAGGCTCATCTGTGGCTGGTAGTGCAGCACGAAATGCTGGTGGGCGATGGCTGTGCGCAGCAGGCGCTCCTGCTGCAGCACCTCCATGGCGTGGCCGTCCATGCCGGGCTGGAAGAACTGGCGGTTGCCGCGGCCGCTTTCTTTGGCGTGGTACATCGCCGCGTCGGCGCAGCGCAGCAGCACGTCGCTGCTGGAGCCGTCGTCCGGGAACAGGCTGATGCCGATCGACGGCGACATGGTGACCGGCTGGTTGTCGAGCGTGAACACGCCGTGCATGGCTTCGAGCAGCTTGTCGGCCACATGGGCGGCGTCGCTGGGCGTGTGGATGCCCGGCAGCACGACGACGAACTCATCGCCGCCCAGGCGCGCCACCATGTCGGCTTCGCGCACGCACAGGCGGATGCGCTCGGCCACCTCGCACAGCAGCTGGTCGCCTGCGTGGTGGCCGAGGGAGTCGTTCACGGTCTTGAAGTGGTCCAGGTCGATGAACAGCACGGCGGCACGCCCCTGCTGGCGCCCCGTGAGCGAGAGCACGCGGTCGAGCTGCTCCATCAGGTGGCGCCGGTTGGGCAGCAGCGTGAGCGGGTCGTGCAACGCGATGAAGGCTTCGCGCTCCTGTGCCTGCTTGCGCGCGGTGATGTCGTGCAGCACGACGATGCGGTAGTCGGCGTGGTGCATGGGCATGGTCTTGCCCACCGCTTCGACCGGGATGGTGCGCCCATCCTTGTGGGTGATGGTGACCTCGTACGGGTCCTCGCGCCCGGTGCGCGTGTATTCCAGCGCCACGGCGCGCCACTCGGGGTTGATGAAGCTGAAGATGGACAGGCCCAGCACTTCGGGCAGGGTGTAGCCGGTGAGCCGCTGCAGCGCCTCGTTGCCGTCGATGATGACGCCGTTGCGGTGAAAGACGATGGCTTCGTCGGTGGCCGCGGCGAACTTGCGCATGCGCTCCTCGCTCTGGCGCACCGCGTTCTCGGCGCGCCAGCGCTCGGTGATGTCGGTGATCAGCACGAAGGCGCCCACGAGGTGCGCGGGGTGTTCGAAATGCGGGATGAGGTTGACCTCGATCATGCGCTGCTCGCCGTTGGGCAGCGTCTGTTCGCGCACGTATTTTACGCGCTCGCCCTGCATGCAGCGCTGGACATGGGGCTCGATGGCCTCCCAGGCCTTGTCGCCGATGGCCTCGCGCACGGTGAGGCCGAGGATGGATTCGGCGCTGTGGCCGTTGTAGGCGGCGTAGCCCTGGTTGGCGAAGCGGCAGTGCAGGTCGGGCAGGCCGTAGTACGCCATCAACGCCGGCACGGAGTCGGCGATCAGGCGCAGCAGGGAGTCGCTGGGCGCCCGGGTCGTCAGGGGATGGGCGGCGGTCGAGGTGTCGGGCATGGGAAACCGTGGGGATTGATTTGTTTATAGCCGATCCCCCTCCAGGCGCGGCTTGGGGCAAATCCGCATCCCGCAAGCCCCGGCCGCACCGAAATGGAGCGGCGCCGGATAATCGGCGCATGAATTCCCCTACTCCCTTGGCCGGCGCCGGCTTCGATACGCTGGCCTTGAGCCCTTCCCAGCTCGCCAACCTGCAGCAGCTTGGCTACACCCAGATGACCCCCATCCAGGCGGCCGCGCTGCCCCCGGCGCTGCTGCGCCAGGACCTGATCGCCCAGGCCAGCACCGGCAGCGGCAAGACCGCCGCCTTCGGCCTGGCGCTGCTGGCGCGCCTGAACCCGCGCCGTTTCGCCGTGCAGGCACTGGTGCTGTGCCCCACGCGCGAGCTGGCCGACCAGGTGGCCACCGAGATCCGCCGCCTGGCGCGTGCCGAAGAGAACATCAAGGTCGTGACCCTGTGCGGCGGCGTGCCGCTGCGCGGCCAGATGGCCAGCCTGGAGCACGGCGCGCACATCGTGGTGGGCACGCCCGGCCGCGTGATGGACCACCTGGAGCGCGGCAGCCTCACGCTCGAAGCGCTCGACACCCTGGTGCTCGACGAAGCCGACCGCATGCTCGACATGGGCTTCTTCGACGACATCGCCACCGTGGCGCGCCAGTGCCCCAAGGAGCGCCAGACCCTGCTGTTCTCGGCCACCTACCCGGAAGGCATCGCCAAACTCAGCGCCCAGTTCATGAAGAACCCGCAGCGAATCACGGTGCAGGCGCAGCACGCCGAGGCCAAGATCGAGCAGCGCTGGTACGAGGTGAAGGACAGCGAGCGCCTGCATGCGGTGTCGCTGCTGCTGGGCCACTTCCGGCCCGCGTCGTCCATTGCCTTCTGCAACACCAAGCAGCAGTGCCGCGACCTCGTGGCCGTGTTGCAGGCGCAGGGCTACAGCGCACTGGCGCTGTTCGGCGAACTGGAGCAGCGTGAGCGCGACCAGGTGCTGGTGCGCTTTGCCAACCGCAGCTGCTCGGTGCTGGTGGCCACCGATGTGGCGGCGCGCGGCCTGGACATCGCCGACCTGGCCGCCGTCATCAACGTGGACGTGACGCCCGACCCCGAGGTGCACATCCACCGCGTGGGCCGCACCGGCCGGGGCGACGCCGAGGGCCTGGCGCTGAGCCTGGCGAGCATGGACGAGATGGGCAGCGTGGGCAAGATCGAGCAGCTGCAGGGGCGCGAATCGCGCTGGCACCCGCTGGCCGAGCTCACGCCCACGGGCAGCGGCCCGCTGGTGCCGCCCATGGCCACGCTGCAGATCATTGGCGGGCGCAAGGAAAAGATCCGCGCGGGCGACGTGCTGGGCGCGCTCACCGGCGAGATGGGTTTCACGCGCGAACAGGTGGGCAAGATCAACGTGAACGACTTCTCCACCTACGTGGCGGTGGACCGCGCCATCGCCGAGCAGGCGGCCCAGCGCCTCAACAGCGGCCGCGTCAAGGGCAAGACGGTGAAGGCGCGGCTGGTGACCGACGGCGAATTTTTTGAATGAAATCGGCCTGTGGCGCTTTTCCATCAAGCGCTGGCAGCTACTGATTCAATAGCATTCCGCGCCCTCAGGGGCGTGCGCCGGCCGCCTCCAGCATCTTCACCATGGCGCCATAGCCGCGCTGGCGCGCCAGCTGCAGCGGCGTGTTGCCGTGGCGGTCGGCGAGCTGGGTGCTCGCGCCCGCGTCCAGCAGCGCCTGCAGCGTGGCCTGGTGGCGCGCGCCGCCGTCGCCAAGCACGATGGACTCGATCAGCGCCGTCCAGTGCAGGTTGTTCACATGGTCCAGCGGCGCCCCGGCGGCGATGAGCTGGCGCACCACGCCCGCATGCCCCAGGTGGGCGGCGGCGATCAGCGCCGTGCCGTCGTAGCGGCTGGTCACCAGCCTGGCGCTGGAGCCCAGCGAAAGCAGCAGCCGCAGCGTGTCCTCGTCATCGGCCACGGCGGCGATGGTGACCGCGTCATAGCGGTCGTTTTCCAGCAGGTCAAGCGCCGCGCCCGCCTGCGCCAGCAGGCGCACGGCCTCGCGCTGGCGCGCGAAGGTGGCCACGTGCAGCGGCGTGCGCCCATGGGCGTCGCGCGCGTTCAGCGTGCCCGCGTCGGGCCGCCCGGCCAGCAGGCGCTGCAGCGCGGCCGTGTCGCCGCGGGCCGCGGCGCTATGCAGGCCCTGGTAGGCGGCGGTCTCGCTGGCCGTGGGCGGCACCTGGGCCTGTGCCGGCAGCACCAGCAGCAAGGGAGCCGCCAGCAAGGCGCACGACAGAAGCGTCCGGTGTGCCATGGCGGTGGGCCGGCTTACTTGAGCTGGTCCTGGACCTTGGCGATGGCCGCCATGGCGCACTGCTCGTCCAGGTGGCCGCCGGGCGCGCCGCCCACGCCCACGGCGCCGATGACCTCGTTGCCCACCTTCACGGGCACGCCGCCGCCCAGCAGCAGGTAGCCAGGGATCTGGCCCAGGTTGGCCGCGGCCGGGTTCTTCTGCGAGCCTTCCATGATGGCCAGCGTGGTGTTCTTGGCCGAGGCCGAGGTGTAGGCCTTCAAGCGGCTGGCCTCCAGCGTGTGCGGGCCGGCGTTGTCGGCGCGCTGCACGGCGCGCACGGTGCCGGCGCGGTCCACCACGGTGGCCGTCACGTTGTAGCCGCCGGCGGTGCAGGCAGCCACGGTGTGTGCGGCAAGCTGGTTGGCCAGGTCGAGCGACATGTTGCGCTCGGTGCGCACGCCTTCGGCGCTGGCGGCCGTGGCGATGAAGGCGAGGGCGAAGGCGGTGGTCTTGAGGCCGTGGTGCATGGTGTTCTCCGGTGGTGTTCCTTCGGCGCCACCCGTTGCGGCGCCGTGGGGAGAACTGTAGAAAAAGCCGCCGCGCGGCGCCATGCGGACGGCTACGCGCAGGGCTCCGTAAAACTACTGAATAGAGGCAACCCCCTGTGGCGCTGCGCGCCTTCCCCCTTCTCTCGCCCCGCTGCGCGGGCCGGGAAGGGGACTTTGCTCAGTGCGGCGGGGCGGCGCGGCCGGCCCAGGCCCTTGCACGGCGGCCGCGGGCGAAGCCGCGCTGTCATGCGCCGGGGAGGGCATCGACCAGCGCGGCGTAGCGCCGGATCAGCTGGGCCAGCGAGTCCACGCCCAGCTTGGCGAACAGGTTGGCGCGGTGCGTTTCCACGGTGCGCGGCGAAAGTTCGAGCGCGCGGCCGATCTCCTTGTTCGTCAGCCCCTCGACGATCAGGCCCAGCACCTCGCGCTCGCGCGCCGAGAGCTGGGCGTGGCGCTCGCGCGCCTGCTGGTCGGCCTGGTGGCGCTCGCGCGAGCGCACATGCTGGCGCACGGCGTTCTGCAGGGCCTCGATGAGCACCTCGTCGTGCACCGGCTTTTCGAGGAATTCGGCCGCGCCGGCCTTGAAGGCGCGGCGGCACATGTCCACCGTGCCGTGGCCGGTGAGCAGGATCACGGGCTGGTCCGCGCCCTGGGCCTGGAGCTGCTCCAGCACGGCCAGGCCGCTGGTGCCGGGCATGCGCACGTCGAGCACGATGGCGCCGATGCTGGCGCGGTCGAACCCGGCCATGAAGGCCTGCGGCTCGGCCCAGGCCTGCACGCGCAGGCCCACGGTGGCGATGAGCAGGGAGAGGCCCTCGCGCACGGCGGCATCGTCGTCCACGAGGTGGATGAGGGGCGAGAGGGAGGGGGCGCTGTCGTTCATGGTGTGGGTATGGCGGCGGGCAGGCGGAGCACGAAGGCCGCGCCCCGGCCGTTGCCGGGGGCGAGCTGCAGGCTGGCGCCCATGGCCTGGGCCAGGCTTTCGCACAGCGGCAAGCCCAGACCGAGCCCACCCGTGCGCGTGGTGAAGAAGGGCTCGAACAGGCGCTCGCGCGCCTCGGGCGGGATGCCGGGGCCGTGGTCGCGCACGGTCAGTTGCACCTGGCCGGGGGCAGGCAGGGCGAGGTGCAGCTCCAGGCGGCGCTCGGCGGCGGGCACCTGTTCCAGTGCCTGCAGCGCGTTCATCACGAGGTTGTGCACGATCTGCTGCAGCGCCACGGGCTCGGCCAGCACGGCCGGGAGGTTGGGTTCGGCACGCACCTCGGGCACCACGGCGCGGGCGCGGCATTCGGGCTCCAGCAGGTGCAGCGCGTCGTGCACGGCGGTGGCCAGCTGCAGCGGCTGTGCCTGGCCGGCGAGGTCGGGCCGCTCGACCAGGCGGCGCAGCCGGCCCACCACGTCCGAGGCGCGGCGTGCCTGCTCCACGGCGCGGGCCATGGCGGTGCGCGCGGTGTCCAGGTCGGGTGGGTCGTCGCCCAGCAGGCGCTGCGCGGCCTGGGTGCCCGACAGCAGCGCGGTGAGCGGCTGGTTGAGTTCGTGGGCCATGCCGGCGGCCAGCTCGCCCAGGGTGTTCAGGCGCGCCACCTGGCCCAGGCGCAGCAGCTCCTCGGCACGCCGGCGCGCCACGCGGTGGCGCCACAGCACGCGCCCGGCGATGGCGGCGGCGGCGGTGAAGGCGCACCAGCCCAGCATGGCGATCCAGGGCAGCTCGTCCCAGCCGACCACGCGCCGTGCCACGACCTCCAGCGGCTGGCTGGGCGAGGCCAGCGTCTTGCGAAAACCGTAGGCCCAGCCACGCGCAGATGTGCGGCCGCTCTGCACGGTGAAGGCCTGGCCGGCATGCTCCAGCGTCACGCGCACCGGGCTGGCGGCGCGGTCCATGGGCCATTCGCCCTGCGGCACGGTGGCGTGCAGGTCGATGTGCAGCGCGTAGCTGGCGGGCGTGCTGGCCAGCACCAGGTGGTAGCGCCCGGCGGCTAGGTCGGGGCGGGCCAGCGCGGCGTGGCCGGTGGTGCGCGAGGCGGTCTCCGCGGCGTCGAGCCCGGGCGCTGCGGCGGGCCAGGCGCCATCGGCCGGGCGGCGCAGCACGTCCAGTATCTGCGGGTACACCGAGGGCAGGCGTGGCAGCGCGGCGTCGGCGCTGCCCTGTCCCGGCTCGGCGGGCTGCAGCAGCGCCAGGGTGGAGAGGATGGCGTCGTGCTGCACCGCACGCTGGCTCAGCAGGCGGTGGACGATGCGCGCGTCCGTCTCGAAGGCGGCCTGCAACTGCTGCAACCGCGCTTGCGCCAGCCACGCGGCGCCACTGCCGGCGGCCAGGGCCCAGGCGAGCGCGGTGGCGGTACGGCGTTGCCATGCCTTGTTCATGGCGGGATTCTGGCATGGGGGTGCCGGGCCAGTCTGGTGTAATCCAAAGCCATGTCTTCTACCGCTTCTTCTTCACGCCCCTGGCTGACGCCCGCCAACCTGCTGCGCGCATCGGTGGCGGTGGCCATCATCACCATTGCGCTCAAGACCCTGGCCTGGTACGTGACGGGTTCGGTGGGCCTGTTGTCGGACGCCATGGAGTCCTTCGTCAACCTGGCCAGCGCGGTGTTCGCCCTGGCCATGGTCACGGTGGCGCAGCTGCCGGCCGACGACAACCACCCCTACGGCCACCACAAGGCCGAGTACTTCTCCTCGGGCTTTGAGGGCCTGCTCATCGTCGGCGTTGCCGGGGGCATCCTGTGGGCCGCCGGACACCGCCTGTTCGACCCGCAACCGCTGGAGCAGGTGGGCTGGGGCCTGGCGCTGTCGGTGGTGAGTTCGGCGCTCAACGGCCTGCTGGCCTGGGCGATGTTCCGCACGGCGCGCGAGCACCGCTCCATTGCGCTGGAGGCCGACGCGCGCCACCTCGTCACCGATGTCTGGACATCGGCCGGCGTGCTGGTGGGCCTGGTCGGAGCGGCCCTCACGGGCTGGCTGTGGCTCGATGCCGCAGCGGCCATTTTGGTGGCTCTCAACATCCTCAAGGAAGGCGTGGAGCTGGTCTGGCGTTCGTCGCAGGGCCTGATGGACGAAGCCGCCGAGCCCGACGTGCAGGCCGCCATCGACGCGACGCTGCAGGGCTTCGTGCAGAAGCAACCGTCCGGCGCCCTGCGCTTCGACCACGTATCCACGCGCCGCGCCGGGCAGCGCCGCTTCGTCGATATGCACATGCACATGCCCGCCGACTGGACCCTGCGCCACGCTGCCGAACTGCGCGGCCAGGTCGAACGCGCGCTGATGGCGGCCGTGCCCGGCCTGCGCGCCACCATCGAGCTGCTGCCCACCGATGTGGAAGCGCATTTTGACGATCCCAAGGATGTGAAGTGATCGCTGTTCTGCAAAGGGTGAGCCAGGCGCGCGTGGACGTGGCGGGCGAGACCGTGGGCGCCATCGGCGCCGGCCTGCTGGTGCTGGTGTGCGCCGAGCGCGGCGACACCGAGGCCGAGGCGGACCGGCTGCTGGCCAAGATCCTCAAGCTGCGCATCTTCAGCGACGAGGCCGGGAAGATGAACAAAAGCGTGCAGGACACCGCCGGCGGCCTGCTGCTGGTGAGCCAGTTCACCCTGGCCGCCGACACCTCGGGCGGCAACCGCCCCGGCTTCAGCCAGGCCGCCGCGCCGGACGAGGGGCGGCGGCTGTTCGACTACGTGGTCACCCAGGCGCGCGCCGCGCACCCCGTGGTGCAGACGGGCCGGTTCGCGGCCGACATGCAGGTGCACCTGGTGAATGATGGGCCGGTGACGATACCGGTGCGGATGGCGCCCGCGATGCTATCGAAGGAGTAGCTTGTTGCGCCCGGTAGATGGGTGCTTTGGCAAGAAATTGCTTTGAACCTGCGGCCTCACTGCCGCCAGAAGAACAACCCCGCCATCACCAGCCCCGTCGCCACAATGCCCCAGCGCAGCACCGGCGCGGGCAGCTTGCGCGCCACACGCGCGCCGCCGTAGCCCCCTGCGGTGGCCGCCAGCATCATCATCAGCGCCTGGGGCCAATGCACCACGCCGCCCGCGGCGTAGATGAGCACGGCGATGGCGGTGAGCAGGGCCGAGACCCAGTTCTTGAGGCCGTTCATGGCGTTGAGATTGGTCTGGCCCAGCAGGCCGAACAGGGCCAGCAGCAAAATGCCCAGCCCGCCGTTGAAATAGCCGCCGTAGCCCGCCACGACCAACACGCCGACAGTGGCGCGCGCAGTGGATGGCGTGCCCCCCGCGAGCCGTGAACGCAGCCAGGGGCCGAAGGCAAACAGCGCCGTGGCCGCCAGCAGCAGCCAGGGCACCACCTTGCGGAAGGTGGCGTCTGGCGTGACCAGCAGCAGCGCTGCGCCGGCCGCGCCGCCGATCAGCGACAGCACCACCACGAGCCGCATCGACAGGCCGGGCGGCGCGGCCGTGTCTTCGCGGAAGCCCCAGGCGCCCGCCATGTAGCCCGGCAACAGCGCCACGGTGCCCGTGGCATTGGCCGCCACAGGCGGCACGCCGGTGAAGACAAGCGCGGGCAGCGTCAGAAAGCTGCCGCCTCCGGCGACAGCGTTGAGGGCGCCGGCGATGAAGGCGGCGGTGAGGAGGAGCGGGGTGTCAAACATGGGTCGGCGCAAGCGAAGGGGCGGCACGCGGGCCGGTGCCGCGCCCATCTTAGGCCGTGGGTTATGGATGTTTGAGGCAAAAGTGCTTTGCCTGTGCCCGCTGGGCTAAGCGGCGTAGGGGTCGTCGAAACCCAGCTCCCGCAGGATGTCCGTCTCGTACGATTCCATTTCCTGGGCGTCCTGTTCGCTGGTTTCGTGGTCCCAGCCCTGTGCGTGCAGCGTGCCATGCACCAGCAGGTGGGCGTAGTGCTCTTCCAGGCTCTTGTTCTGCTCGCGCGCCTCGCGCTCGACCACGGGCGCGCAGAGCACCAGATCGGCGGTGACCACAGGCTCCTGGGTGTAGTCGAAGGTCAGCACGTTGGTGGCGTAGTCCTTGTGCCGGTAGTCGCGGTTCAGCTGCTGGCCCTCCTCGGCCCCGACGATGCGCACGGTGATCTCGGCATCCTGGGCGAGGGCGTGGCGGATCCAGCGGGTGACTTTGTGGCGCGGCAGCACGGCGCGGTGGGCGGTGGCTTCATCGCCACGGGCGAATTGCAGGGAAAGCGTAAGGTGGTTTAGAGCCATTTTGGCCTCCAGCGCCCGCTGGTATTGCGCGAGCAGCTATCAATTCAGGAGTTATTCAGCGCTGCGGCGGCTGCGTTGGGCATCGTAGGCGTCGACGATGCGCGCCACCAGCGGGTGGCGCACCACGTCGGCGCTGGTGAAGCGCGTGACGGCAATGCCCTTGACGCGCTTGAGCACGCGCTCGGCGTCGATCAGGCCACTGGGCTGGCCCTTGGGCAGGTCGATCTGGCTCACATCGCCCGTCACCACGGCCTTGGCGCCGAAGCCGATGCGCGTGAGGAACATCTTCATCTGCTCGGGCGTGGTGTTTTGCGCCTCGTCGAGGATGACGAAGGCGTTGTTCAGCGTGCGCCCGCGCATGAAGGCCAGCGGCGCGATCTCCAGCGCGTTGCGCTCGAAGGCCTTCTGCACCTTGTCGTAGCCCATGAGGTCGTAGAGTGCGTCGTACAGCGGGCGCAGGTAGGGGTCGACCTTCTGCGCCAGGTCGCCCGGCAGGAAGCCCAGACGCTCGCCGGCCTCCACGGCCGGGCGCGTGAGCACGATGCGCTGCACGTTGCTGCGCTCCAGCGCATCGACGGCGCAGGCCACGGCGAGGTAGGTCTTGCCGGTGCCGGCAGGGCCGATGCCGAAGGTGATGTCGTGCGTGGCGATGTTGTCGAGGTACACGGCCTGCGTGGGCGTGCGTGCGCGCAGGTCGGCGCGCCGCGTCGTCAGCGGCGACGGGGCGCTCTCGGCTTCGGCGCTCAGCGCGCTGTCGCCGGCCAGCATGAGCTGCAGGTGTTCTTCGCTGATCGGGCGTTCGGCCATTTCATAGACCGCCTGCAACACTTCCAGCGCCTGGGTGGCGCGCGCCTTCGGACCGTCCACCTTGAACTGCTCGTGCCGGTGCGCGATGCTGACCTGCAACGCTGCCTCGATGGTGCGCAGGTGGCTGTCGGCCGGCCCGCACAGGTGCGTGAGGCGGGTGTTGTTGTGGGGAGTGAAGGTGTGGCGCAGGATCACGTTGATAATTCCGTCGGAATGCGCCGGACGGCGACAAAGGACACCAATGATAGGCAAATTGACCGGCCAGCTCCTGGAGAAGAACCCACCCGAGGTGCTGGTGGACTGCCATGGCGTAGGCTACGAGGTGATGGTGCCCATGAGCACCTTCTACAACCTGCCGGCGATCGGCCAGCCGGTGAGCTTGCTCACCCAGTTCATCGTGCGCGAGGATGCGCAACTGCTCTACGGCTTTGGCAGCGTCCCGGAGCGCGCTGCGTTCCGCGAACTCATCAAGATCTCGGGCGTGGGGCCGCGCACGGCGCTGTCCATCCTGAGCGGCATGGGCGTGCAGGACCTGGCGCAGGCCGTCACGCTGCAGGAGGCAGGGCGACTGGTCAAGGTGCCGGGGATCGGCAAGAAGACGGCTGAACGATTGCTGCTGGAGCTTAAGGGTAAGCTGGGAGGGGAGCCGGGAGCCGCTGGCGCTCAGCCCGCGAGTGGTGCGCGAGGCGATATCCTTCAGGCTTTGCTGGCATTGGGGTACAGCGACAAGGAAGCGTCTGCGGCACTCAAGGCTTTGCCTCAAGATGTGGCGGTCGGCGATGGGATCAAGCTCGCATTGAAGGCGCTGGCGAAATGATTTTCTGATGTTTGTGATGTTTGAAATGGGGACTCAGATGCACGGGAATTGGAAAAAAATGTGCGGCGCTGCATTGGTGCTGTTGGGCGCAACGCTGACTGGGTGTGGAGGGGAGGGGCAGCTATTGACCGAATCTGCGGCGCCCGTGCTGCAAGTGGAGGGCATGTCTGCACCACAGACCACGACCGTATCGACGCCTGTCAAAGTCCGCAATGTGAGTGCGTTATCTGCACCCGCACGTATTGAACTGGGCTCGCTGCAGTCCAGCAAGGGCGCTCTGGCTCAGGCAGCTCCAGGTCGTCGGATGGTAGGTGAGGCGCGGGCAGTGTCTGCCACCACTACCACGGCGCAAACCCAGCAGCAACTCCACTGGACACGCACAGTTACCGGCGCACAGGTGGCGGCTCTCAGTATCTCCGCCAAGGATGCCCTGGGCTTGCGTCTGGGGGTGCAGGTCACCGCGCTGCCGGAGACTGCCGTGCTGCGCGTCTACAGCCAGGCACGCTCCGACACCGTATACCAGGTCACGGGCCGAGAAGTGCTGATGCATGTACTGAGCAACACCCAGGCCGGGGGCGATGGTGCAGAGCCGCGCACATGGTGGACGCCGGAATTCGGTTCAGCAGAAGTTACGCTGGAGGTCGAACTGCCTGCGGGAGTGCCTGCGGAGACCGTCGAGATATCCATTCCCACGGTGTCGCACATCTTTGCCGAACTGGAGCCAACCAACGGCGATGCTTCGGTGCTCAAGATCAACGAGTCGGACTCGTGCAACCTGGATGCCGTATGCGACGCAAGCTATGCCACGCAGAGCAATGCCGTGGCGCGCATGTTGTTCACTTCGGGTGGCAATACTTACCTCTGCACCGGCACATTGCTTAACGATGCGCAGGGTTCAGGGACGCCATATTTTCTGACCGCCAACCATTGCATTTCCACGCAGACTGAGGCTTCGTCGTTACAGACGGACTGGTTCTATCGATCGTCTGGCTGCAGCACGAGGGCCTTGTCGAGCCGAGCCACCAAGTTGTACAACGGCGCCACATTGCTGCATGCCAGCAGCAGCACCGATGTCTCGTTCATGCGGCTCAATGATGCGGCCCCGGCAGGTGCCTACTTCGCTGGCTGGGATGCCTCAGCAACCGCTTTGGCCAATCGCACGCCCATTGTCGGTTTGCATCACCCTGCGGGTGACATGCTGAAGATCAGTAAGGGGGAGGTGTCGGGTCAGACCAACTGCGTTACCACGGACGACGGCCAGTTCGGGTGTACTGGGAATACGGGTAACTTCTACATGGTGGCTTGGGGTTCCGGCACCACACAAGGTGGAAGCAGTGGATCGGCACTGTTTTCCGATAATGGGCGCTATGTGGTGGGAACGCTGTATGGCGGCGCAGCTTCTTGCAGGAGCACCGGTGAGCTGGACTTTTATGGCCGCTTTGATGTGTCGTACAGCCAAGCTCTCAAGCGTTGGCTGGGAGGACAGAGCACGCCAGACACTGGATCAGTGATTGCCCCCCTCGAAAATATCCTGCGGGTGCTGCGGACGCTGCGAGGAGGCTGAAGCCGCTGGCTCAGTGAACGCTGCGCGGGTCTTTGCACGGAGCGAAACCGCGCAGCTGGGAGGGCTAATTTTTGGGAACTGATTTCTGCAGCAGAAAAACTTCCTGCGTGGAGAGCGCCTTGATGCCCAAAACCATGTTGGTGATGTCCGTCAGGGATACGCTCACCTTTTTGAGGTTGGTGCTACTGACTTCTTTAGAGTGGGCGCAAACGGCATCGCCCGGGGAAAACAGTACGAGCAGGGCCGAGTCGTTCGTCTGGCTTGGCGCCCGTCCCAGCGTGCCGGTGTATAGACTGGTCAAATCAGCGCCATTGTTCACGGCTTGGCCATTGAGGTACTGCACGCCTTGCCAGTTGTCGTTTTCATAGACAACATTGGCGCTGAGCGACCGAACACGCAAAGTAGGGTTGGAGTCCGAGGCACTGCCCTCCGAATAGGCAACTAGCACCTTGTACCCTTGATAGGTTGAACCACCCTGGGCAATGATGGTGCAAGCGATTGCTTCTTCGGAAGAAGACTGCAGCGATGTGCTGCTGATGTTCAGAAGGTCGGCATGGGCCGAAAATGCCACGCATGCCGAGGCGACGAATCCCATCCATTGGTGGTATCTCATTCCGTGTCCCTTTAATAAAAGTTCTGCAGTTTCCGGTGTGGGTGGCGCTGATAGCGGCGGGCCATTATTGCATCGGGGCTGGGCTGTGCAAGAATTATGAGCCTTGCCTTCCGAGGTGCTGAAGCCTTCATTCTCGCGGCGCAAGCTGCCTTTCCACGTGACCATTCACACCGACGATTTTGCCCCAGCCGCACCTCAGCGCATGGTGTCGGCCGCACCTGTTTCACCGCATGAAGAAGCCCTCGAGCGCGCCCTGCGTCCCAAGCTGCTGCAGGAGTACGTGGGCCAGACCAAGGCGCGTGAGCAGCTCGAAATTTTCATCGGCGCGGCGAAGAAGCGCGAGGAGGCGCTGGACCATGTGCTGCTGTTCGGCCCGCCGGGGCTGGGCAAGACCACGTTGTCGCACATCATCGCGGCCGAGCTGGGGGTGAACCTGCGCCAGACCAGTGGTCCGGTACTCGAAAAACCCAAGGACCTCGCGGCGCTGCTGACCAATCTGGAGCGCAACGACGTCCTGTTCATCGACGAGATCCATCGTCTCTCGCCCGTGGTCGAGGAAATCCTTTACCCCGCGCTGGAGGACTACCAGATCGACATCATGATCGGCGAGGGGCCGGCGGCGCGCAGCATCAAGCTTGACCTGCAGCCCTTCACGCTTGTGGGCGCCACCACGCGCGCGGGCATGCTCACCAACCCGCTGCGCGACCGCTTCGGCATCGTTGCGCGGCTGGAGTTCTACACGCCCGACGAACTAGCGCGCATCGTCATGCGCAGCGCCGGGCTGCTGGGTGCGCCTATCGACGCCGAAGGCGGCTTCGAGATCGCGCGCCGCTCGCGCGGAACCCCGCGCATTGCCAACCGGTTGCTGCGCCGCGTGCGCGACTATGCCGAGGTCAAGGGTAATGGCCGCATTACGCTCGATATTGCCCACCGCGCGCTGGCCATGCTCGACGTCGACCCCCAGGGATTCGACGTGATGGACCGCAAACTGCTGGAGGCCGTGATACACCGTTTCGACGGTGGCCCCGTGGGCCTGGACAACATTGCCGCCAGCATTGGCGAAGAGGCCGGCACCATCGAAGACGTGATCGAGCCCTACCTGATCCAGCAGGGCTATCTACAGCGCACACCGCGCGGGCGCATTGCTACGGCCGCGGCATTCCGGCACCTGGGGCTGCAGCCGCCGGCTGCGCGGGGCGGGCAGGATCTGTTCGGCGCCTGAAGGCAGCTGCGCTGCGGAAGGGAGCGTGCGGGGCGGCCGCTACACTGAGCCCAGCCGGCTCCGCGGGGAGCATCCCCGCTGCGGCGGCTTTTCCTGTGATCCGGACACCATGACACTTTCTCGCACCGCACCGCGCTTCGCCCTGGTTCTGCGGAGGGCCGAATGACTTCGCGCCGCCTCCGCTGGGGGCTGGCCGCCAGCGTGCTGCTGGCGGTCTTGCTGGGCGGTGCCTTCCTGGCCCAGCGCGCACCGCAGGTGGATGCGCTGGTGGTGCACCAGGCACCGTTGGTGCGCACCCTGCAGTTTTCCGCGCGCGTGGCCACGCTTTCGCGCGTGGACATTGGCAGCACCCTGACCGGACGCGTGGCCCGCGTGCTTGTGGCCGAAGGCGCACAGGTGCGTGCGGCCGACGCGCTGGTACAGCTGGAGGATGACGAATGGCGCGCCGCCCTGGCGCAGGCCCTGGCGACCGAAAACCAGGCCCAGGCGCGACTGGCTGGCCTGCGTGGCACGGGCCGGACGGCCGCGCACGCAGCCCAAGCGCAGGCCGACGCAACCCTCCGCGCCGCTCAGGCGCACCTGGCACGCGTCGAGCCGCTGGTGGCGCAGGGCTTCTACAGCGCTGCGCAGCGTGACGAAGCCCAGCGCGCACTCGACGTGGCTTTGGCGCAGCAGGCGGCGGCGCGTGCGCAGTCGCAGGCCAACGCGGATACCGGGGCCGACATGGCGCAGGCACAGGCCCAGCTGGAGGCCGCGCGCGCGGCCACTGTGGCGGCGCGCGCACGCCTGGCGCAGGCCACGTTGCGTGCCCCCGCCGATGCACGCGTACTGGCACGCACGGTCGAGCCAGGGCAGATCGTGCAGCCCGGCAAGGCGCTGCTGGCGCTGGCGCTGGCGGGCCCGGCCCAGCTCGTGGCGCAGGTGGATGAACGCTTCCTGGAGCAGCTCGCCACGGGGCAGAAGGCCGTGGCGGTGGCTGACGCCTTTGCCGGGCAGCGCATGGCGGCGCGCGTACTGTCCATCGCTCCGGGCGTGGACGCGCAGCGCGGCGCCATCGAGGTCAAGCTGGCGCTGGACCAGGCGCCACCGGACTTCCTGCGCGAGGACATGACGCTCTCGGTCGAGGTGGAGACCGGGCGGCGCGACCGTACCGCCGTGCTGCCTCTGTCGGTACTGCGTGGACCCGCGCGTGGTGATGCGGCCGAGGTGCTGGTGGCGCAGGACGGCCGGGCGCAGGCGCGCACCGTGCGGGTGGGTCTGCGCACGCTCGATGCGTTCGAGGTGCTGGACGGTCTGGCCGAGGGCGACGCCGTGCTGCGCTCCCCGGCCGTGCAGCCAGGCGACCGGGTCCGCCCCCGGGCCGTGGCCTGGGATGCGGCATCGGCCACGCGGTCCGCGCAAGGGGTGGATGTGGGTGCGGCGCTGACCAGTGGCATGGGGCGCTGATGCGGTTCTGGCCCGGCTTCGAGTTGCAGGTGGCGCTGCGCTTTCTGCGCGAAGGCCGCATGCAGACGTTGCTCATCATCGTTGGCGTGGCCGCTGGCGTGGCCGTGGTGGCCTACATCTCCGCGCTCATCAACGGCTTGCAGTCGAACACGCTGGCCAAGACCCTGGGCGCGCAGGCGCACATCACATTGCGCGCGCCTGACGACGTGGTCACGCCGGCCGCGCTGCATGCGCCGGGCACCACCGTGGCGACCGACACCCAGCCCCGCGCCCAGCGTCTGCGCGCGGTGGCCAACTGGCAGGCCTTGGTACCGCTGCTCGAAGCCCTGCCCGACGTCGCGGCGGTGTCGCCCATGGTGTCGGGCGCGGGGCTGGCCTTGCGCGGCGAGGCCACGCAGTCCATCGTGCTCATGGGCGTGGAGCTGGACCGCTACGACCACATCGTCGGCTTGCGCTCCAAGGTGGTGGCGGGCACCGCGTCCCTGGCCCCGGGTGAGGCCGTCATCGGACGCGAACTGGCGGCCGACCTGGGGGTGCGCGTGGGCGACCGCTTCACGGTGCGGACCAACACGGTGGGCGAGCCGCTGCGCGTCACCGCCCTGGTGGACCTGGGCGTGAAAGACCTCAACCGCCGCACCGTCATCGTCCCGCTGCGCGCGGCGCAAAGCCTGCTGGCGCTGCCCGGTGGCGCCACGCACCTGGAACTGGCGGTGCACGATGTGTGGGGCGCCCAGGCACTGGCCGGCCAGTTGCGCCAGCAGTACCCGGCACGCGTGGAGAGCTGGCAGGAGACCAATGCCCAGCTGGTGTCCGCCCTGCATGCGCAGTCGGTCAGCACGACCATCATCCGCGCCGTGGTCCTGGTGGTGGTGGTGCTGGGCATCGCCAGCGTCCTCGTCGTGTCGGTGGTGCAGAAGCGCCGCGAGATCGGCATCCTGCGCGCCATGGGCGCCACGCGCGGCCAGGTGCAGCGCGTGTTTCTGGTGCAGGGCGCTGTGGTCGGGGCCGTGGGCTCGGCGCTTGGCGTGGTCCTGGCGGCGGTTCTGGTCTGGGCCTTCACCACCTTCGTGCGCGGGTCGGACGGCCAGCCCCTGTTCTTCATCACTCTGCCGCCGGTCACCGGATTGCGCGTGGCTCTGCTGGCCACCGCCTGCGGCGTGCTCGCGGCCGTGGCTCCGGCGCGGCGCGCCGCCGCCATGGACCCGGCGCAGGCCATCCGGATCTGAAGACGATGGCCGACGACGCGCTGATCGAACTGCAGGCCCTGCGCAAGAGCTACAACCTGGGCCTGCCCAACGAGGCTGAGGTGTTGCACGGCTTGGAGCTGTGCGTGCGGCCCGGCGAGTTCATCGCGCTCATGGGACCTTCGGGCTCGGGCAAGAGCACGCTGCTCAATATCCTGGGGCTGCTCGAGCGCATGACCTCGGGCGAGTACCGGCTGCAGGGCGCGCCGGTACGCGGCCTGAGCGATGCCGAACTGACGTTGCTGCGGCGCCGGGCGCTGGGCTTCGTGTTCCAGTTCCACCACCTGCTGCCGGCCTTCACGGCGCTGGAGAACGTGACCCTGCCCGCGCTCATGGGCGAGGGCCGGGTGTCGAGCACGCAGCGCGAGAAGGCGCGCGGGCTGTTGGCGGCCCTCGGCCTGGCCGCGGCGATGGACAAACGGCCGGCGGAGCTATCGGGCGGCATGCAGCAGCGTGTGGCCATTGCGCGCGCGCTGGCCATGGACCCGCCGTTGGTGCTGGCCGACGAGCCCACCGGCAACCTCGACACCGTGTCCTCGGCCGAGGTGTTCGCGCTCATGCGCCGCATCCATGCCGAGCGCGGCACGGCCTTCATTGTGGTCACGCACGACCCGCGTCTGGCGGCGCGCTGCGACCGGCTGGTGGAGCTGATCGACGGCCGCATCGCGCGCGACGAGGCAGTGGTGCCGATGGCCGCGCAGCCTATGCCCGAGGCACCGCCATCGTGAACACGATCTCCAGCAGATAGTCCGGGCTGGCCAGTTCGGCGCCCACGCAGGCACGGGCCGGAGCGCAGCCCTCGGGCAGCCAGGCTTGCCACAGGGCGTTGAAGGCGGCACGGTCGGCCATGTGCTTGAGGTAGATCGTGGCCATCAGAATGTAGCGCTTGTCGGTACCGCACAGCGCCATGGTGCGCTCGGCCTGCGCGAACAGCGCCTGCGTCTGGCTGGTGATGTCGGCGCCACTCTCGGGCACCTCCACAAAGTACGCCGTGTGCTGGTGCACCACGGCGTCCGACCATTGGGCTTGTGGGTGAATGCGGGTGATAGGGGTGGATTCCATGTCAGTGGTCGATTGTGCCGTGCAAAACACAGGGCGTGTGATGTGGGCGTGGCCCAGGCCAGCAGCCACCGTGCAAGGGCCTGGGCCGGCCGCGCCGCCCCGCCGCACTGGTGGCGTCCCCCTTCTCTGGCAGCGCGCAGCGCTGCCAGAGAAGGGGGAAGCGGCGCAGCCGCACAGGGGGTTGTCCCCTCTAGTGCGACGTGCCTTCCGACCGCGTGATCTTGTTCCACACGTTGTACTTGCCCACGGGCTTGCTCATGGGCAGGCGCTTGACCTCCTTGAGTGTCTGCGCGTCGTAGACGATGATGGCGCCGTCCATCTCCCACACGCTGGCCAGCGCATGGCGGCCGTCCTTGGTGAACTCGATGTGCGCCAGCGTCTTGCCCGGTTCGCGCAGGCTGGCCACGGGTTCCAGCGTGGTCTTGTCGATCAGCGTGAGCGTGTCCTTGGCCTTGGGGCTCATCATCGAGTCGGTCCAGGCGTAGCGCGTGTTCTCGTGGCTGCGCATGAAGAAGCCCGGCCCGGGCGTGGGAATGGTCTTGACCGTGCGCCAGGTGTTCATGTCGATCACGTCGATGGCACCATCCCGCAGGTTGGGGCTGGCCAGCACGGTGGTGCCGTTCCAGGCGAAGGTGATGCCCGAGCCCAGGTGCGGCATGCCGGCGATGGGCAGATCGGCGATCTTGCGTCGCGCGTCCAGGTTCACCACCTGGGCCGTGGCGCCCTCGCTGCTCCCCGCCTTGGGGCGCGTGGCGCCGAGCACATGGCGGTAGCTCTGGTCGAAGAAGAAGTCGTCCAGCGGCTCCGACAGCGGTGTGCGGCGCACGCCATGGAAGCCCGGCTTGGCCAGCGCCTCGCCCATGCGGTGGTCGTGCACCAGGCCGTCGTGGATGGGGGCGGCCTTGGGATCGTAGGAGATTTCCCAGACCTCGGGAATGTCCTTGAGCGCGACCACGAAGCTCTGGCGCGGCGCGGCGTCGTACACGGCCGAGGCGCGCGAGGCGGTCTTGCCGTCCAGCGTGGTGGCATCGATGCGCTTGACGAGCTGGAGGTCGGCGTCGAACAGCACCACGGTGCGCGGCAGGTAGTTGGCGGCCATGACCCAGCGGCCGTCGCCGCTCACGGCCACGTTGCGCATGTTCAGGCCGGCGCGCACCTCGGCCACCACGGCCAGGTTCCACAGGTCGTACTTGGTGATCCAGCCATCGCGCGAGCCGAAGAACACGTAGCGCCCATCGGGCGAGAACTTGGGACCGCCGTGCAGCGCGTAGCGGCTGGCGAAGCGGTGGATGACCTCGAAGCGGTCGCCGTCGAGCACTGACACATGATGATCACCGCCCTCCACGACCAGGAACACGTTCATCGGATCGGCTTTCCAGACGGGCTTGTCGGCGAGCGGCTTGGCTGGCGCGGGCGTGGTGCGGGAGGCGCGGATGTCGGTGTCGCTCCAGCCGGGCGCGGGCACCACGGGCTGGTAGATCCAGCCGGCCAGCGTGGCGATCTCGGTGGGTGACAGCGTGGCGGCGAAGCCGGGCATTTGCGTGGCCGTGCGGCCCTCGCCAATGACCTTCAGCGCCTCGGGGCGGCGCAGGCGTTCCAGGCTCTCCGGCAGCAGGGCCGGGCCCATGCCGCCGGTGCGCTGTACGCCGTGGCAGGCCGCGCAATGCTGCTGGAACAGGGCTGCGGCATCGACAGCGGCGGCCGTGGCGGGTGCCGGGGCTTGCTGGGCATGGGCTAGGTCCACACCCATCCAGAGCAGGCCGGCACTCAGGGCCAGCTGGCCCGCACTGGCCAGCCAGCGTCGCAGGCGCTCACGCATCCTCGGACTCCGGGTGAATCTCGATGGTGCGGCGGCGGTTGCTGAAGGGCGTGACGGCTATGCGCTGCGCGTCGCTGCCGGAGGCCAGGCCGATCTCGTCATCGCGCAGGTAGCAGCCGGGGTCTTCGGCCCAGGCATCGCCCGTGAGCTGTTGGGCGCGCACGCGTGTGTTGCCGCCGCAGATGCCGAAGTAGCTGCAGCCCGCGCAGCGCCCACTCACGGGGCGCGGCTTGGCCTTGAGGCCGGCCATCAGCGGCTCGGAGGTGTCGGACCAGATGGCCGAGAACGGGCGCTGGCGCACGTTGCCCAGGTCGTGGTGCCACCACATGGTGTCGGGGTGCACGGTGCCCAGGTTGTCGATGTTGGCCACGTTCACGCCGCTGGAGTTGCCGCCCCAGGCGACCAGGCGCTCGCGCAGCGGTGCCTCCCACTGCGGCATGCGTTCGCGCACCCATTGCAGCAGGTAGGGGCCGTCGGCGTCGTTGTTGCCGGTGACATAGTCTTCCTCGCGGCCTTCCAGCGCGGACTGCCAGGCGCGCTCGAACAGCAGGTCAAGTGCATCGCGCGTCGCCTGGAACTGCGCGTCCTTGCCGCGGTGGATGTTGCCGCGGCCGGCGTAGTTGAGGTGCGAGAAGTAGAACTTGTCCACGGCCTCTTCGCGCATCAGGTCGAGCAGCGGCGGGAAGTCGTGCGCGTTCATGGCGGTCATGGTGAAGCGCAGGCCCACCTTCACGCCGCGCTGGTGCAGGTAGCGCACGGCGGCGAGGCTGCGGTCGAAGGCGCCGTCCAGGCGGCGGAAGAAGTCGTGCGTCTCGCGCAGGCCGTCCAGGCTGATGCCCACGTAGTCGAAGCCCATGGCGGCGATGCGGTCGGCCATGGGCTCGTCGATCAGCGTGCCATTGGTCGACAGGCCCGTGTAGAACTTCATGTCCCGGGCGCGCTCGGCGATCTCGAAGATGTCAGGCCGCATCAATGGCTCGCCGCCCGAGAGGATCAGCACCGGCACCTTGTAAGCCTTCAGGTCGTCCATCACGCCAAACACTTCCTGCGTGGACAGCTCGCCCTCGTAGTCGTGGTCGGCCGACAGCGCGTAGCAGTGCTTGCAGGTCAGGTTGCAGCGGCGGATCAGGTTCCAGATCACCACGGGTCCGGGCGGCTGGCCGCTGCCACGGCGGGCGGGAACGGGGTAGACGCCGGTGGCCTGGGCTTGCGCGAGCTCGCGCATGTATTGGCTGATACGGAACATGGTTTAGCTTTCCTTGAGACGGAGACCGGTCTTCTTGAGGATGGCGGTGGAATACAGGATGTCGTGGCCCCGGCAGGCGGTGCCCAGCAGCTCGCGCAACTGTACGGCCTGCTGTTCGACCTCGGCGCGCGTGCGGCCATGCAGCATGGCGAACAGGTTGTAGGGCCAGCTGGGCAGCCGGCGCGGGCGGCGGTAGCAGTGGCTTACGCCGGGCAGCTGGCCGATGCGCTCACCGAGCTGGTCCACCAGCGCGTCGTCCACGTCCCACACGCTCATGCCGTTGGCCGTAAAGCCTAGGCGGTAATGGTTGGGCACGGCGCCGATGCGGCGCACCAGGCCGGATTCCAGCATCTGGGCCAGGCGCTCGCGCACCTGCTGGCCCGAAACGCCCAGGCGCTCGCCCACGGCGTCGTAGGGGCGGGGCACCAGCGGCAGGCCACCCTGGGTGGCAGCGATGAGCGCACGGTCGAAATCGTCAAGCGCCATGGGCGGCTCCGCTGGTCAGGGGGAGCTTGAGTTCGACGAAGAACTCGCGCTCCTTGGGGAAGGCCAGCACGGGCAAGCCCGTCTCGGCCTCGATGCGGGCGATGGCGGCCGCGCACTGGGCTGGCGTCTCGGTGCCGAGCACGAACCACATGTTGAGCGCATGGGCGCGCCGGTAGTTGTGCGCGATCTCGGGGTGGGCGTTGACCTGGGCCGTGACGGCCTCGTAGCGCTCTTCGGGCACGGCCATGGCGGCCAGCACGAACAGGCCGCCCGCGCGCTCGATCTGGAACAGCGGACCGAAGCGCGTGAGCATGCCGCTCTCCAGCAGGGCCGACAGCCGGCCAATCACATCGTCCTCGGTCCAGCCGAACTCCGCAGCCACGTCGGCGAAGGGCCGTTCCGTCAGCGGCAGCTCGCCGTGCAGGCGTTCCAGCAGGCGGGCGTCATCCGGCGACAGCATCGAGCGCCTCCGGGGTCGTGGCCGTGCCGGGCACGGCATCGGGCAGGGCGCGGAAGCGCCGCGGACCGGTCTGCTTGAAGCGGCGGCAGGAGAACAGCACCTCGTGCGAGTACTGCGCCAGGTCGCAGTGGGCCATGGCCCGTGCGATCACCTCGCGCACGGCGTCGCGGTCGCGGCCGTGCACCATGCAGTACAGGTTGTAGGGCCAGCCCTCGGCGCGCTCGCGCCGGTAGGCCAGCGTCACGCCGCGCTCGCGCGCCAGCGCCTCGCCGCAGGCGTCGACCTCGGCATCGGGGATGTTGAACACGGTCATGGCGTTGGCGTCGAAGCCCAGCTCATGGTGCCGCACGATGGCGCCGATGCGCCGCACGGTGCCTTGGTCGAGCCACTGCTGCAGGGTTTCCTGCACGGACTCGGGCGTGCGGCCCAGCGTTTGTGCCCAGGCGTCGTAGGGGCGCGCCAGCAGCGGCAGGCCGTCTTCCAGCAGGGCGGCCAACGGACGGTCCGCCTCGGACACGGGTTGGGCGTCGCGCGCGGCCGCCATGGCCCCGGGGGCCGTGCGTTCGCGCAGGTCGAAGCCCAGGTCGATGCGGTAGGCGCGCTGCATGCGCAGTTGGAGTGCGGGCAGGCCGGTGGCCTCTTCGAGCGAGCGCATGGCCGCGCGCACGGCCGTGTCGTCCTGCCCGGTCATCACGAACCAGAGGTTGTGCTCGTGCTCGCGCTGGTAGTTGTGGTTCACACCGGGGTGGCTCGACACCACGGTGGCCACGGCGTCCAGGCGTTCGGGCGGCACGGCCATGGCGGCCAGCAGCGCAGCGCCACCGGCATTGCCGGCAAACACGCCGCCAATGCGGCTCAGCGCGCCTTCGTGCTGTAGTTGGGCGTAGCCGGACAGGACTTCATCGGTGGACAGGCCCAGGGTGGCTGCGATGTGCGCGAAGGGCTCGCGCACCAGCGGAAAGTCCCGCTGCCAGGGGTTGAGCAGCGCCAGGTGCAGGGCGGCGGTCGGTTTCATTGCGCGCCCTCAGAAACCTACCCGCGCGGCGCGGGAGGTGAAGAAGATGCCGCTGGGGGAATCCACGGTCATCGTGGCCTGGGTGGCAAAGCTCTGCGTGTCGATGACGCTGACGCGGTGGTCGTCGCGCGAGCTGATCCAGACCGATTCGCCGCGCGGCGTGAATTCCATGTGCAGCACGGCCTTGCCGGGCTCCAGCGTGTGCACGATCTTCTGCGTGGTGGTGTCGATGACCTGCACGCGGTGGTAGTCGGGCACGGAGAAGTTCACCCAGACCTGGCGGCCGTCGGGCCGCGCCATCACGAAGACGGGCTGGCCGGCCACCGGGATGCGGCCGACCTCCTGCCAGGTGTCGGTGTCCACCACCAGCACCTCGTGGCGGCCGATGGCCGGCAGGTAGGCGCGGCGCCCGGCCACGGCCCAGCCGCGCAGGTGTGGCATCTTGTAGACCGGCAGCGGCTCCTGGCCCCGACCGTAGCCTGCCAGGATGCGGCGCACGCGCGGCTTCTCTTCCCACAGGTCCACCATGGCCAGGCCGTCCTCGCCGAACAGGCCGGCGATGTAGTGCCGGCCATTGGGCGTGACCAGCGCATCGTAGGGCTGGCGGCCGATGTCGGGCAGCTTGGTGGTGACGGGGCGGGCCGGATTGGACAGGTCGGTGATCCAGATGGCGTTGGCGTCGAACAGGCTGTAGGCGAAGCGCCGGCCCGGCAGGTCGACCAGACCGACCACGCGCGAGAGCTTGCCGTTCTCGTATTCGGCCGGGATGTCGGCCACCAGTTCCAGCGTGGCGGTGTCAAAAGCCTTGATGCCGCCAGGCGTGTAGTTCTGCGCCACCACCAGGCTGCCGTCGGCGCTGATGGCGCCGCCGATGGAGTTGCCCGCCTGCATCACGCGGCCGGTGATGCGCTGCGTCAGCAGGTCCACCTTGGTGAGCGCGCCATCGCGCCCGAAGACAAAGGCGTTGCGGCCGTCGCGCGAGAACACCACCGAGGCGTGCGACAGGTCGCCCAGACCCTTGACCTCGGCTAGCAGCTTGCGCTGGCTGGTGTTGACGATGGCCAGCGTGCCCGTGGAGCGCGCCACCACGACGCCGAGGTCGCCGGTGCCGACCAGGGCGGGCGCAGAGCCGGTGCTGGCGCAGCCCCCGAGCAGCAGGGAAGAGGCGCCCAGCAGGGCGAGGCAGTCACGGCGTTTCATCGGGAATCCTTCTGCGGCTCGGGAAATCCGGCCATCAATTGCTGGGCGATCCACAGCGCATCGGCTTCGCTGAGCATGGCCTTCCAGGGGGCCATGGGGGTTCCGGGGCGGCCGCCGTAGATGGTGGCGGCCATGGAATCGAGGGGCTTGTCGGCCAGCGCCTCACGGGTGAGCGCGGGGCCCAGGCCGCCCGTCAGGTGCAGGCCGTGGCAGGAGCCGCAGTCCTGGCGCACCATGCGCACCAGTTCGCGCTGGCGCGCCGCGTCGGGCGCAGCGCTCTGCGCATGCGCGCCGGCCACCCACAGGCCCAGGGACAGCAGGACGCCGCAGAGCCGCAGGGCGTGAACCGGGGGGGCAGGCCGGCTCGGGGGAAAATGGAGGTTTACCATGTTGGGAAGCTGCCGGGTGCGTAAGGCGACCGGCATGCGCCGATGTTCACCGCAAAGGTTCTGCATGTCCTTGATGTGAGTCAAGGGCATTATGGCAAGGGCTTTTGACAATGGGAACACCCGACACCGCATCCCGCTTTTACCGGAGCATTGATGGATACCGCCCGCTCTCCCGCGCACGACGCCTCTCAGCCAGCCGCCCCCGCCACGCCTGTCCTGCCGCCTTCCGAATGGGGCCGCGTGATCCTGGTCGGCGCCGGTCCGGGCGACGCCGAACTGCTCACCCTCAAGGCCGCGCGGGCGCTGGCCAGCGCCCGTGTGGTGCTTTATGACAACCTCGTTTCGGAAGACGTGCTGGGCCACATTCCGCAGGACGCCGAACGCATCTACGTCGGCAAGCAAAGCAGCAACCACACCCTGCCCCAGGAAGGCATCATCGAACTCATGGTGCGCCTGGCCAAGGCCGGCAAGTCGCTGGTGCGCCTCAAGGGCGGCGACCCCTACATCTTTGGCCGCGGCGGCGAGGAGGCCGAGGCCCTGGTCGCCGAAGGCATTGCCTGCGAGACCGTGCCCGGCATCAGCGCCGCGCAAGGCGCCTCGGCCAGCACCGGCATTCCGCTCACCCACCGCGACCATACCGGCATGCTGGTGTTCGCTACCGGCCACCTGCAGGGCGAGGGCGAGGAGCGCAGTGTGGCGCTGGACTGGGCCGCGCTGGCCCGCCCGCGCCAGACTGTGGTGATCTACATGGGCATCGGCACCCTGCCGGTGATCTGCACCAAGCTCGTCGAGCACGGCCTGCCCGGCCACACCCCGGCCGCCCTGGTCGAGCGCGCCACCCGGCCGGACCAGCGCACCATCGTCGGCACGCTGGAAACCCTGCCCGCGCTCAGCGTGAAGCACGGCGTGCACCCGCCCGCGCTCATCATGATCGGCGAAACCGTCTCGCTGCAGGAACGCATCGGCGGCCCGGCACTGAGGTAAACACCCCCTGTGTCGCTTCGCTCCTTCCCCGCTCTCCTTCGGGAAGGGGGACACCACCAGCGCGGCGGCGCGGCCGGCCCAGGCCCTTGCGCGGTGGTCGCTGGCCCGGGCCGTGCCCGTTCATGCGCCCTGACGGAATGCAGAGCGGCAGGAATCATTCACCAGAAGTGTTCCAGCCTCGGGACGCCACCTGCGCATACAGGAACCGCGCAAACTCCGCGGCCGCTGGAGCCAGCGAGGCGCTGGCGCGCTGGTAGACCTGGAACTGGCGCCGCAGCACGGGCCCGTGCAGCGGGCGCATCTGCAGCTGGTAGAGCCCCACCAGCGACTCCGCATACGGCAGGCAGGCCGTGATGCCCTGGCCGGCGCGCACCAGGCTCAGTGCCGTGGTCATGAAGGCCACCTCATGGCTGGGGCGCAGCGTCAGGTCGCGCAGCGCGCCGTGCAGGTCGTGCGCCAGCAGCTCGGTGAACTGGCCCTGCAGCCCGATGAACGGGTGCGCCACCACGTCGCTCCAGCCGATGCGCGGGAGCTGCTCCAGCGCATGGCCGGATGGGAAGACCACCATGAACGGCAGCTCGAACAGCGGCTGCGCGGCGATGTCGGCGCCCGTGGGCCGCTCGGGCCCCACGCCGAAATCCACCTCGCCGCTGGCCACGCGGGCCAGCACGCTGTCGACCTCGCAGTCGGCCAGCCGCACCTGCACTTCGGGGTGGGCCTGGCTGAAGGCGGCGATCACGTCGGGGAGCAGCGTGCAGGCCATGAGCTGCGGCGCGGCAATGCGCACCACGCCTTTCCTCAAAGCCTTGAGGTCGTCAATGCCGTGCAGCACGCCTTCGAGGTCCTGCAGGATCTTGTCCACCAGCGGGTAGAAGCCGCGCCCCGCTTCCGTCAGGCCAATGCGGCGCGTGCTGCGCTCCACCAGGCGCACGCCCAGCGCCTGCTCCAGCTCCTTGATCTGCCCGCTCAGCGCCGACTGCGTCACGTGCAGCGTGGCGGCCGCCTGGGTGAAGCTGCCGGTGCGTACCAGCGCCACCAGGGCGCGCAATTGCCGCAAGGTCACATTCATATGAAAAACTGATGAATGAATTACAAAATACCGTTTGAATGATAGATGGAAAGGCCGTGTAATGCCTCCAGAAGTGCCGCGAACGGCACAGGAGACACCGCCATGCAGATCCAGAAAATTCACCACGTGGCCTACCGCTGCAAGGACGCCAAGCAGACGGTGGAGTGGTACGGCAAGTACCTGAACATGGGCTTCGTGCTCGCCATCGCCGAGGACAGCGTGCCCTCCACCGGCGCGCCCGACCCCTACATGCACGTCTTCCTGGACGCGGGCCAGGGCAATGTGCTGGCCTTCTTCGAGCTGCCCAGCCAGCCGCCCATGGACCGCGACCGCAACACCCCCACGTGGACGCAGCACCTGGCGCTGCAGGTGGAGACCATGGACGAGCTGCTGGCCGCCAAGGCGCGCCTGCAGGCCGACGGCATCGAGGTTGTGGGCCCCACGGACCACACGCTGTTCCAGTCCATCTACTTCTTCGACCCCAGCGGCCACCGCCTCGAACTGGCCGTGAACACCGACACGCCCGAGATGCTGCAAAAGCTCGACGACGTGAAGTGGGACATGCTCAACGAATGGGCGCGCACCAGGAAGGCGCCCAAGCACGCCGCGTGGATGCACGACGGCAGCCACCGCGCCAACCCCTGACGGATCGGAAGCATCGCCATGAAATTCGCCACCCTCCAGCAAGGCGGCCGCGACGGCACGCTCGTCGTCGTCAGCCGCGACCTGGCCCGCTGCCAAGCCGTCCCCGCCATCGCGCGCACGCTGCAGGCCGCGCTCGACGACTGGGAGCGCTGCGCGCCGCTGCTGCAGCAGGTCTCCGACGCGCTCAACGCCGGCCCGGCGCCCGGTGCCCAGCCCTTCGACCCGGCGCAGTGCCATTCGCCGCTGCCGCGCGCCTACCAGTGGGCCGACGGCTCGGCCTACCTCAACCATGTGGAACTGGTGCGCAAGGCGCGCGGCAGCGAGATGCCGGCATCGTTCTGGACCGACCCGCTGATGTACCAGGGCGGCTCGGACAGCTTTGTGCCGCCGCACGCCCCCATCGACGCGCTCACCGAGGACTGGGGCATCGACTTCGAGGCCGAGGTGGCCGTGGTCACCGGCGACCTGCCGCTGGGCGCGGGCGTGGCACAGTGCGCGCAGGCGATCCGCCTCGTCATGCTGGTGAACGACGTGAGCCTGCGCCACCTCATCCCGGCCGAACTGGCCAAGGGCTTCGGCTTTTTCCAATCCAAGCCCGCCAGCAGCTTCGCGCCCGTGGCCGTTACGCCCGACGAGCTGGGCGACGCCTGGCAGGACTGCAAGCTGCACCGCCCCCTGAACGTGCAGCTCAACGGCCAGCCCTTCGGCCGGCCCGATGCGGGCCAGGACATGGCCTTCAGCTTCGCGCAGCTGGTGGCGCATGTGACGAAGACGCGCGCCATGGCAGCGGGTTCGGTCGTTGGCTCGGGCACGGTGTCGAACAAGCACGGCAGCCTGCACGGCTCCCGCATCGCGCATGGCGGCGTGGGCTACGCCTGCCTGGCCGAGCTGCGCATGGTCGAGACCATCGAGGGCGGCGCGCCCGTCACGCCCTTCCTGCGCTTTGGCGACCGCGTGCACATCGAAATGTGCGACGCCGCCGGGCAGAGCATTTTCGGCGCCATCGACCAGACCGTGCGCCGCGTGCCAGCGCCCCAGTGATGCAGCTCTACACCTACTTCCGCAGCTCGGCCGCCTACCGCGTGCGCATCGCGCTGGCGCTCAAGGGGCTGGCCTACGACAGCGTGCCCGTGCACCTGCTGCGCGGCGGCGGCGAGCAGCTCCAGGCGGCCTACCGCGCCGTGAACCCGGCCGCGCTGGTGCCCGCGCTGCAGGACGAAGGCGCCACGCTCACGCAGTCGCTCGCCATCCTGGAGTACCTGGAAGAGACGCACCCCGCGCCCGCGCTGCTGCCCGCGGACGCCGCCGGCCGCGCCCGCGTGCGCGCGCTGGCGCTCGCCGTGGCCTGCGACATCCATCCGCTGAACAACCTGCGCGTGCTCAATTACCTCACCGGCACGTTGCAGGTCACCGATGCGCAGCGCACCGCCTGGATGCACCACTGGATGGGGCTGGGTCTGCAGGCCATTGAGGCGCAACTCGCCAGCGATTCGCAAACCGGCCTGTGCAGCCATGGCGACGCGCCCACGCTGGCCGACTGCTGTCTGGTGCCCCAGGTGTTCAATGCGCGGCGCTTCGGCCTGGACCTGGCGCCGTATCCCACGGTGCGGCGCATCGCGGAGCACTGCGAAGGCCTCGCGCCCTTCCAGGCCGCGCACCCCGCGCGCCAGCCCGACGCCGAATAGAGACTTCAGTGACCCATCGCGTTGCGCTGTACGCGCAGCGCATCAATTTGGCCTGGCCCAGGCGAGCGGCCACCGTGGGGTGTTTCACTTGTGGCGCAGGCCCGCCACCATGCCGTGCACGATGAAGGCCTGCGCCGCGTAGTAGGTGGCCAGCACGCCCACCTGCGCCAGCGGCAGCGGTTGCACGAAGCGGTTGGTGGCCAGCAGCGAGTCGCTGAGCATGAAGCAGCACGCGCCCAGCGCCACCTGGCGCGCTGCGCGGTCGCCCAGCGCCCCGGCGCGGCCCAGGGCTTGCGCCGCCATGAGCGCGATCACCGTCACGTACACCGCCACCGGAATGCGCAACTCGGCCGGCAGCCCGCCCTGCCAGAGAAAGGCGTACATGCTGACCCCCACGCCCAGCGTGGCGGCCAGCGCCACGGGCCGGGGAAACCAGGCCACGCCCTGGCGGAACAGCACGATGTAGGCGATGTGCGCGAGCAGGAAGCTCACCAGCCCGGGGATGAAGAAGCCCTCGACCATGAGGAAGGCATCACCCGCCAGCGAGCCGGCCAGCGCCGCGCCCAGCAGCCACCAGGGTTTTGAGTCAAATTGGCCTCCAGCGCTTGTTTGGCGAGCGCTATAAGCTACCAAAACAATAGCAATCACCATGGTCAGCGGCTTGAGCATCCAGTGCCAGTACTGCAGCCCCGTGGCGCTGGTGACCGTGGCCAGCGCTCCGCACTGCATCACCAGCGCCAGCAGCATGCCGATGCGCGCGCGCCAGAACGCCCACAGCGCCCAGGCGGCGGTGAGCCAGGCGGCCACCCACAGGGGCAGGGCGGCAGGGGGCTGAAAAACCAGGGCGCTCAGCGTGGCGAGCAGCAGCACCGCCTGCACAGCGGCGAACGGGCGCAGGAGCGGGTGGGGCGGGGCGGTCAGGGCGGGCATGGGCAGGGTGGATCAGAAAGGGCGCGGGCGCAGCCGGTCCGCGCGAAGCCACCGATTCTGGTGCCGATCAGCTCAGCGCGCCTCTGGCGTCAACCCGGATGACGCGCTCCACCATCCCGGTCTCCAAACCGCCGCGCACGCCGATCAGGGCATCGTGCAGGTTCACCGTGGGGTCGCAGTGGCCAGGAATGAGCCACAGCATGCGGCCGATAGCCGGCAGCTTGGCCTGCGCGCCCTGCGCCGTGAGGATGCCGTGCTCGTCGCCGCCGTTGGCGTAGTGCAGCGCGCGCTCGGGCGGCAGCAGCGCCACGCGCGGCAGGCCCGAGTCGATGGCGTGGCTCTTGTGGCCGGCGTCGCACACGGCATGGTCGCCCTGCACCGAGAGGACCTGGGTCTTGACGTAGAGCGCGTGTTCGAACACGGGCTGCGCTGGTTCGCGCTCGTTCTGCGCGTAGTCCGCGTCCATGAACAGGAAGGAGCCTGCCTGCAGCTCGCCATACACGCCGCTGGCGGCTTCGTGCACCAGCGTGCCCGTGCCTGAGCCCGTGACCAGCGGCACCGGCAGCCCGGCGGCGACGATGAGGTCGCGCGTGTGGCGCGCAGCCTGTACCACCCGCGCAATGGCCTCGCGCCGCTCGGCCGCGCCGCGCAGGTGCTGGGCGCGGCCATGGTAAGCGTGCAGGCCGGCAAAGCGCAGCTGCGTGAGCCGCGCCACGGCCTGGGCCAGTGCCAGGGCAGGTTCGCCCGGAGGCACGCCGCAGCGGCCCTGGCCCACGTCGATCTCGACCAGCACGTCGATGCGCGCCTGCGGCGCCACCTGGGCCATGGCCTCGGACAGCCGCTGGATGCCCTCGGCGCTGTCCACGGCCAGCGACAGGCGCCCGCCCTGGGCCTGCAGCGCGGCGGCCAGGCGCGCCACGCGCAGCAGCTTGGGGTGCGCGATGACCTGGTTGGTGATGGTGATATCACGCACGCCGCCAGCGGCCAGCGCCTCGGCCTCGGCCGTCTTCTGAACGCAGGCACCTACCGCGCCGGCGCGCTGCAGCATCAGCGCGATCTCGGCGCTTTTGTGCAGCTTGGCGTGCGGGCGCCACAGCACCTGGTGCTTGCGCGCGAACTCGGCCATGCGCGCGATGTTGCGTTCCATGGCGTCGAGGTCGACCACCAGCGCGGGCGTGTCGATCGCGCTGGTGCGCTGGCCGACGCAGGCCTGCACATAGTCAGGCAGTGGTTTCATCGCGCGTGGCCAGGTCGAGGTGTTGGGTGTCGGCCCAGCCGACCAGGGTCAGTCCCTCGGGCGTCCAGAGCAGGCGGTTGATGGCGGCGTTGGCCAACTGCCAGGTGCGCGGCGCCTGCAGCTCCTGGCCCGTGGCCAGGCGGTAGAGCACGTCGAGCACGCCGCCGTGGGCGACGAGCACCACCAGGCCACCGGTGTGCTGGGCGGCGAGGCGGTGCGTGGTGGCGGCAATGCGCTCGCGCAGCTGCACCAGCGTCTCGCCGCCCTCGGGCGCGAAATGCGGGTCGCGCTGGCGCCAGCGGCGCGCCTGCTCGGGCAGCTCGGCCTCGATCTCGGCGAAGGTGCGGCCTTCCAGCTCGCCAAAGCTGCGCTCGCGCAGGCCGGGCTCGGGAACCAGCGGCGCGCCGGTGGCCTTGGCAATGGCGTGTGCGGTGGTGTGGGCGCGCTGCAGGTCGCTGGCGTAGATGGCGCTGAGCGGCTCGCTCGCGAGCGCGCGCGCCACCTGGCGCGCTTGCCACAGGCCGGTGTCGTTGAGGGGGATGTCGAGGTGGCCTTGGATGCGTGTGTCCACGTTCCAGGCGGTTTCGCCATGGCGGATGGCGATGATGCGGGTGAGCTGCATGCTGGGTCAGCGCGGTACGGGGGTATGAATCTGGCGAATTCCGGTGGGCGGCTGCGGGAAGCCGCTGAGCGCGGCGTCGAACAGCACGCCGAAGATGGCGGGGTCGTCGGTCCACACATCCTCGTGCAGGGCCGAGGTCTCATAGACCACCTGCTGCGTCGTCGCGTCGCGCAGCACCAGGCTGGCCTCGCGCCGGTGCAGCGTGGGCGGCAGGTCGCGCAGCATCATGCCCGCGCGCAGGCCAGACCGCCCCCAGCCGGCGCCCCAGCCCCACATGGGCGGGTAGTGCGGCCAGTCGGGCAGGGCCGCGCTGGCGCGCACGCCCACCTGCGCCACCAGGCGCGCGTTTGCGTCGTCGCGGCGCAGGCCCGCGCGCTGCAGCGCCTGGTGCGCCAGTGCCTCGATGGGGGCGAAGGCCTTTTCGGACGATTGCTGCGAAGGCAGACGGTCCAGCCGGTAGGTGGGCGGCGCCGGCACCGCCGTGAGCGTGGACCAGCTCTGCACCTGGCTGTCGACCACGCGCACGGAAGAGCAGCCTGCCAGTAGCGCGGCGGCGCTGGCGCAGAGGAAAGAGCGTCGGAGCCAGAGCGGGGTCATGGTTCTTGCCTCCTGGAAGTAGAAAACGGCGGGCGGTGCGCCCGCCGCCATTGTCAGCCTATCTGTACCACCTGCATGCCCGGCAGACCGGGCGGCGTGGGGAACTCTTCTTGGTCGAAGGCCTTGTCGCCGTCGTCGCTGGCGATGCCCGTGGCCTTGGCGTTCTGGAAGTCGTACAGGCTGGCGTCGAGCAAATGGCTAGGCACCACGTTCTGCAGCGCGGTGAACATGTTTTCCACGCGGCCCGGGTGCTTCTTCTCCCACTCGCGCAGCATCTCGCCCACCTGCTTGCGCTGCAGGTTCTCCTGGCTGCCGCACAGGTTGCACGGAATGATGGGAAAGTTGCGCTGCGCCGCCCAGCGGGTGGTGTCCTTTTCGGAGACGAAGGCCAGCGGGCGGATCACCACGTGGCGGCCGTCGTCGCTCACCAGCTTGGGCGGCATGCTCTTCAACTTGCCGCCAAAGAACATGTTGAGCAGCAGCGTCTGCAGGATGTCGTCGCGGTGGTGGCCCAGCGCGATCTTGGTGGCGCCCAGTTCGTCGGCCACGCGGTAGAGGATGCCGCGGCGCAGGCGCGAGCACAGGCTGCAGGTGGTCTTGCCCTCGGGAATGAGGCGCTTGACGATGCTGTAGGTGTCCTCGTTCTCGATGTGGAAGGGCACGCCGGTGCTGGTCAGGTAGTCGGGCAGCACATGCTCGGGAAAGCCCGGCTGCTTCTGGTCGAGGTTGACGGCCACCAGGTCGAAATGGATGGGCGCGCGCGCCTTGAGCTTGATGAGGATGTCGAGCAGGGCGTAGCTGTCCTTGCCGCCCGACATGCAGACCATGACCTTGTCGCCCTCTTCGATCATGTTGTACTGCACGATGGCCTTGCCGACCTCGCGGCACAGGCGCTTTTCCAGCTTGTGCGCTTCGCGCTCGATCTTGAAGTCGGGGCGGGCCTGCGGCGTGGCGGGGGCGGCGGTTTCGGGTTCGTCGGTCCAGGTGTTCATAGTGTCTTGCGGCAGTGGCTTCACCACTGCCCGGTTTCCATGCGGATGGCGACTTCACAGTCGTCGAAGATTTCCAGTTTGGCGATTTTCACGCGCACGCCGCGCACGCCGGGCAGCAGCATGAGCCGGTGCGCCAGCTTGCCGATCAGGCTTTCCAGCAGGTTCACGTGCTCGGCCGTGCACTCGTCGATGATGATCTGGCGCACCTTGCGGTAGTCGAGCACGTGGGCGATGTCGTCGTCGTGCGGCGCCAGCGGCTGCGCGCCCAGGCTCAGCTCGGCGTCGACCTGGATGGGCTGGGGCGCGTTCTTCTCGTGCGCAAGGATGCCCAGGTTGGCGTTGAAGCGCAGCCCGGTGAGGGTGAGGGTCTGCAGGCCCGTGGCCGGCGCGGTGGTGTTCATGCTTGCGGGGGCTTGCGCCGGAAGGTTTCGACGCCCACGGCGTCGCAGTCGTCGTACACGTCGGGCTTGCGCGTGGACACGCGTGCGGCCACTACCTGCGGGTGCGCCAGCAGCGCGGCGAGCACGGCATCGCCCAGCGTTTCCTGCAGGTCGATGTGGTCCTGGGTGACGATGCGCGTGACTTCGTCGCGCACGAAATCGTAGTCCACCACTTCGTCGATATGGTCGTTCTGCGGCGTGGCCTGGGCCAGCGGCACCCAGAGGTCGATGTCGAAGATGATGCGCTGGGCCGCCGCGCGCTCGAAGTCGTGCACGCCGATGCGCACATGGCGCGTGAGCCCGCGCAGGAAGATGCGGCGGCAGTCGGCCAGCAGCGGGTCGGGGGGCGGTGTGGCGGTCATGGTTGCGGGGGCACCAGTTGGTCGGCCACGAACATGATGTCGCGCTCCAGCGGCACCAGGTGCTGGCCCTTGTCCACGGCGATGGTCATGCCGGTGATGGACGCGTTCTCGGCCAGGAACACCGCCGTGCGCGCCACGTCGTCGGGGTCGATGGGGCTGCGCAGCAGGTTCACGCGGCGCGCGCGCTCGAAGTTATCGCCGCTCTGCGGGCCGCTCACGTAGACCAGGCCCGGGGCGACGGCGTTCACGCGCACGCGCGGCGCCAGCGCCTGTGCCTGCAGCGCCACGGCGCGCTCCAGCGCGAGCTTGCTCAGCGTGTAGGAAAAGTAGTCGGGGTTCAGGTTGAACACCTTCTGGTCCAGCACATGGACCACGGCGGGCACGGGCCGCCCGGCAGGCGGCGCGGTGCGCGCCAGCAGCGTGCCCAGCTGCAGCGGTGCCACCAGGTTCACCTGCAGCTGGCGCTGCAGCAGCTCGGGCGAGAAATCCACGCCCGTGTCGGGCTCGAACAGAGAGGCGTTGTTGACGATCGCGTCGGGCGCGGCGCCCGCGGCCTGCACCGTGTCGGCGAACAGGCGCTTCAGCGCCGCGGCGTCGGCCAGGTCGCCCGCGAGGGCCCAGGCGCGCCGGCCCAGCGCCTGCACCTCGGCGCAGGTGCCCAGGGCCTCATCGCGCGAATGCTGGTAGTGACAGGCTACGTCCCAGCCGGCGCGGGCAAATGCCAGGGCGAACGCGCGCCCCAGGCGCCGGGCGGCGCCGGTGACCAGGACGGTGCGCGGGGAGGCAGGGGAGGACATTCGGGGACAATGCGGGCCGTGACGAAAGAACCCTCAAGTTTAACGACCGCCCTGCAGACCCACATCGCGCAGGCCATTGGCGCTGCCGGCGGCTGGATCGGTTTCGACCGCTTCATGGAGTTGGCGCTCTACACCCCCGGCCTGGGCTACTACGCCGGCGATCTGCCCAAGTTCGGTGCGCTGCCCAGCTCGGGCAGCGACTTCGTGACCGCCCCCGAGATGACGCCGCTGTTCGGCCAGACCCTGGCGGTGCAGGTGGCCGAGGCTTTGGCGCGCACCGGCACCGGCGAGGTGTGGGAGTTTGGCGCCGGTTCGGGCGCGCTGGCGCTGCAGCTGCTGGACGCCCTGGGCGACAGCGTGCGCCGCTACACCATCGTCGACCTCTCGGGCAGCCTGCGCGCGCGCCAGCAGGCGCTGCTGACGGCGCACGCCGACAAGGTGCGCTGGGTGGACGCGCTGCCCGAGCGCATGGAGGGCGTCGTGGTGGGCAACGAGGTGCTCGACGCCATGCCCGTCAAGCTGCTGGCGCGCCATGGTGGCGCGCAGGGCGGCGTCTGGCACGAGCGCGGCGTGGCCTGGCAGGGCGACGCGTTTGCCTGGCAGGACCGTGCCAGCGACCTGCGCCCGCCGGTGGAGATCGACGGCCCGCACGACTACCTGACCGAGGTCCACCCCCAGGCCGAGGCCTTCATCCACACCCTGGGCGACCGGCTGGTGCGCGGCGCGGTGCTGTTGCTGGACTATGGTTTCGGCGAGAGTGAGTACTACCACCCGCAGCGCCACATGGGCACGGTGATGTGCCACCGCGCGCACCGCTCCGACGATGACCCGCTCTCCGACGTGGGCCTCAAGGACATCACCGCCCACGTCAACTTCACCGCCATGGCGCTGGCCGCGCAGGACCAGCCCCTGCCCGCAGGCCAGGGCTGGAACGTGCTGGGCTACACCACGCAGGCGCACTTCCTCATCAACTGCGGTTTGCTCCCAAAAATGGAGCGGCAGGCGCTCGACCAGCGCGTCGTGGCGGCCAAATTGATCATGGAGCACGAGATGGGCGAGCTGTTCAAGGTGCTGCTGCTCGCCAAGGGCGAACCCTGGGAGCCCGTGGGCTTCAGCCAGGGCGACCGCACGCACCGGCTCTGACATGGTCCGCTGGCTCATCGTCGTCTTCCTGGCGCTGGTGCTCATCAATGGGCTCACGCCCTGGCTGCAGCGCCTGGGGCTGGGCAAGCTGCCGGGGGACTTCCATTTCCGCCTGTTCGGGCGCGAGTGGTACATCCCGCTGGCCAGCACGGTGCTGCTAAGCCTGCTGCTGAGCCTCATCGTCAAGTGGATTTAGGGTGAACACCCCCCTGTGGCGCTGCGCGCCTTCCCCCCGCTCTCGCAGCGCTGCGCGCTGCGGGCAGGGGGACGCCACCGGTGCGGCGGGGCGGCGCGGCCGGCATAGGCCCTTGCACGGTGGCCGCTGGCCTGGGCCGCGCCCGTGTGTGGCGCAGCTGACTTGATTTTTCTGGGGCGCGGCCCGATGTCGGTGCCATGACCGAAGCCCTGCACATCGTCTGCCCCCACTGCCACACCACCAACCGCGTCCAGGCGGCGCAGCTGGGCAGCCAGCCCGACTGCGGCAGCTGCCATCGGTCGCTGTTCACGGGAGCGCCGCTCGAGCTCGATGCCGCCAGCTTTGCCAGGCACGTGCAGCGCAGCCACATCCCCGTGCTGGTCGATTTCTGGGCACCGTGGTGCGGGCCCTGCCGCCAGATGGCGCCGGCCTTTGCGCAGGCCGCGCGCGAACTGGAGCCGCAGGTGCGCCTGGCCAAGCTCGACACCGAGGCGCATCCGCAGGTGGCCGCGCCCTACGCCATCCGCAGCATTCCCACCATGGTGCTGTTCCACGGCGGGCAGGAGCGTGCGCGCATCTCGGGCGCCCTGGGCGCGGGCGACATCGTGCGCTGGGTGCGCTCAGCCCTGGCCTAGCCAACCGGCCACGGCCTCCACGCGCGCCGCGTGGATCATTTCACCCACTTTTTGGCCTGTAAGGCCCTTGGATGCTGCGTGGGCAGCTACCACATTGGTAGCAACCGATTGCACGGCCGCAAGTGCGGCGTTGAGGTGGGGGCGTTGGGGGTAGGGCTTTTCCTCCCAATGCAGGCGGCCGCGCGCGTCGCACTCGCAGGCCAGCAGGATGTCGTCCAGCCGCGCCGGCTTGCGGATGGCGTCGCAGCGCTCCAGCAGCCGCACCAGGGCCGCCGGGCTGAGGTCGCCGCTGCGGTGGATGTTGCCGTGCTCGCGCGCCACCACGTCGGCCAGCTCGCGGCAGTCGGTGGGCACGCGCAGGCGCTCGCAAAGGCCCTTGAGCAGCTGGGCGCTGCGCTGCTCGTGGCCGATGTGGCGCGGCAGTATGTCGGCCGGCGTGGTGCCTTTGCCCAGGTCGTGCGTCAGGCAGGCAAAGCGCACGGCCAGCGGTGCCTGCAGGCGCGCGGCCATGTCCAGCACCATCATCAGGTGCACGCCCGTGTCCACCTCGGGGTGGTAGTCGGCGCGCTGGGGCACGCCCCACAGGCGGTCCACCTCGGGCAGCACCACCTTCAGCGCGCCGCACTGGCGCAGCACTTCCAGCATGCGCGAGGGCTTGTCTTCCATGAGGCCGCGCGCCAGCTCCTGCCACACGCGCTCGGCCACCAGGTGGTCGGCCTCGCCGTGCGCCACCATGGAGCGCATCAGCGCCAGGGTTTCGTTGGCCACGGAAAAATCCGTGAAGCGCGCCGCGAACCGCGCCACGCGCAGAATGCGCACCGGGTCGTCGTGGAAGGCGTGGGTGACGTGGCGCAGCACCTTGTCGCGCAGGTCGCGCGCGCCATCGTAGGGGTCAAAAATGGCTGCAGTGCCCGTCCCGTCTGCGCTGCTAGCTATTGCATTGATAGTAAGGTCGCGGCGCGAGAGGTCTTCCTCCAGCGTCACGTCGGGCGAGGTCTGCACCACGAAGCCGCGGTAGCCGCGCCCGCTCTTGCGCTCGGTGCGGGCCAGCGCATATTCCTCGCGCGTCTCGGGGTGCAGGAAGACCGGAAAGTCGCGCCCCACGGGCAGGTAGCCCAGGTCGATCATCTGCTGGGGGGTGGCGCCCACCACCACCCAGTCGTGGTCGTTCACGGGGCGGCCGAGCAGCTTGTCGCGCACGGCGCCCCCCACCATGTAGATTTGCATGCGGGCAGTGTAGTTACTATTCACGCCCCTGTTCGCGCCAGGAGTTTGCCCATGACCTCATCCCCCGCCATCACCATCGTCCAGCCCAATCCCGACGGCAGCCTGCCCATCCCGGCGCCAGCGGCGCCCCCTGCGGCCGAAGTGGCCGCCCGTCAGCTGCAGGAGCGCGCCGAGGCACTGCAGGCGCAGGTCGACGCCCTGCAGGAGGTGCTGGCCAAGCCCTTGAACGAGATCCTGGGCGACCGCGAAAAGGCCCTGGAGGCCGCAGGCGCGTGGGACGCGTTTGGCGCCATGTGGGTGCTGTCGCAGCGCGCCATGCGCCGCGTGGCCGTGGACCTGGCCGCACAGCAGGGCGTGAGCGAGGCCGACGTGGTGGCCCGTGCCATGGCGCATGCCAATGCGGTACTCAACACCGAGGACGAGACCTTGGGCGGCTCCATCGCGCCGGCGCAACTGGCGCACATCGCGCGGCACAAGGCGTTCTTGCGCAAGCAGTTCCGGCAGGGGTGAGCGGCTTGATTCTTGTCATTGCGCAGGCGGTGATGGCAAAACTAAAATTCGCAATAACCAGTTTCGGACGAATCCCCCTTCCTGGTTAATGTTTTCGATTTCACTATTCCCGATAGGACAATGATGTTCAAAGCCGTAGCATGCGCGCTGCTCTGCGTGGTTTCTTTCAATGTACTGGCGCTGGATGAAGCCAGCGCCAGGCCTGAATCTCACCAAAAGATTATCAAAACAGTGGTGGATGAGCTGGGGATCAAGAGCGCCGATAAATCCGTGCAAGAGAAGATTTATGCGGCTCTGGAGCATGCGCTCAAGGATGACTGGTACTCGTATTGGGTGGGAAACCGTGACCTGGAGAAGTCCAGGTTCAAAGACGACAAGGTGCGTATCGTCGATTTGATCATTCCCAATAATACGCGTGTCAACAATATTACTTTTACCTATTTTCCGGAAGCGCAGCAGATATTTTATTCACGCAAGCAGTTCGTGGAAGGTGGCTCGGATGTGGTGATGGATTCGTTCAAAAAGGCGAAATCCAATACAAATCTCAAGAAATTCTACGAAAAGGACAACTACGCCTTCTTCCAAAAAGAAGGGTTTGTTGATTTTGAGATCTATCACGTCAAAACACCTAATGCCGCGATAACGTACATCGATTATGGAGTTATTGACCTCAAATAGCGCCTGACGCGCGGCCCCTGGCGACCCAGGGGCAGGTGCGGGGGCGCAGCCTCAGCGCTGCAGCCGGTACGGCTCTTCAAATTCGCGGAAATCCGCCTCGGCCAGCGCGCCATCGATCCAGGCCTTGACGCCCGGCAGCGCGCGCACGCGCTGAACGTAGGCCTGGATGTGTGGCGGCACCGGCAGGCCGTAGCTGTGCAGGCGCATGCAGACGGGCGCGAAGAAGGCGTCGGCGATGGTGAACTCGCCGAACAGCATCGGGCCGCCGTGCTGCTCCAGCAGGCCGCTCCACATGTCCACCAGGCGCTGCACGTCCGCGCGCACGGCGCCCTTGTCGCGCCAGAGCAGCGCGCCCACCTCGGGCAGGTGCGCCTCGATGTTCATGGGGCAGGCGCCGCGCAGGGCGGCAAAGCCGCTGTGCATCTCGGCGCAGACGCTGCGGGCATTGGCGCGGGCGGCCTTGCCCTGCGGCCAGAGGTTCTTCTCGGGGTGGGTTTCGGCCAGGTATTCGGCGATGGCCAGGGTGTCCCAGATGGTCAGGTCGCCATCGACCAGCACCGGCACCTTGCCTGTGGGCGAGACGCCGGCGAGCTGGGCCTTGAAGTGCGAACCGGGGTCGAAGCTGTCGAAGCGCGCGAGCACTTCGTCGAAGGGGATGCCGGCCTGGCGCATGAGCACCCAGGGGCGCATGGACCAGGAAGAGTAGTTCTTGTTGCCGATGTAGAGCTGGGGCATGGTTCACCTGCTGGAGAAAACAAATGGGCCGCGTGAGAGCGGCCCATTGTGCGGCAAAGTGCGGTGCGCCGTGTGCGGTCCCCGCACCGTGCGCAGGGTTCAAACCACGCGGGGCGTGGCGCGCTCGATGATGGCCTGCACGTCCACGCCGCGCGGCAGCGCGCCGTAGTGAAAGCTGCCTTCGGCAGCCAGCCGTGAGGCGCAGAAGGCGTCGGCCACGTACGCCGGCGCGTGGCGCACCAGCAGCGAGGCTTGCAGCGCCAAGGCCATGCGTTCGACGATGTGGCGCGCGCGGTAGGGCAGGTCGCGCGTGTCGGTGAATCCCTGGCCGAGGTCGCGCACCTGCTGGTCGAGCAGCATGTTCTGGCCTTGCGCCAGGCGCAGCTCGGCGAAGAAGGCCTCGACCACCTCGGGCGTCTTGCTCATGGCGCGCAGCACGTCCAGGCACTGGATGTTCCCGCTGCCTTCCCAGATGGCGTTGACCGGCGCCTCGCGGTACAGACGCGGGAACATGCTGTCTTCCATCACACCGCTGCCGCCGATGCATTCCATGGCTTCATAGGCATGGCCGGGTGTGCGTTTGCAGATCCAGTATTTGCCCACGGCGGTGGCCAGGCGCACGAGCAGGTCTTCCCGGTGGCTGTTGCCGCGCTCGTCCAGGGCGCGTGCCATGCGCATGGACAGCGCCAGCGCGGCCTCGCTCTCCAGCGCCAGGTCGGCCAGCACGTTCTGCATCAGCGGCTGCTGGTTGAGGCGCGCGCCAAAGGCGCTGCGGTGCGCGCAGTGGTGCAGCGCCTGCGACAGCGCCATGCGCATGCCCGCGCTGGACCCCACCATGCAGTCGAAGCGCGTCATGGCCACCATTTCGAGGATGTTGCGCACGCCGCGCCCTTCCTCGCCCACCATCCAGGCCAGCGCGCCGCGCAGCTCGGTTTCGCTCGATGCGTTGGAGGCATTGCCCATCTTCTTCTTCAGGCGCAGCACCTGCAGCGGGTTCTTTGTGCCGTCCGGGCGCCAGCGCGGCAGCAGGAAGCACGACAGCCCCTTGTCGGTGTGCGCCAGCACGAGGAAGGCGTCGCACATGGGCGCCGACACGAAGTACTTGTGCCCCACCAGTTCATACGCCTGGCCCGGGCCGCCCTGGCCCACGGGATAGGCGCGCGTGCTGTTGGCCTGCACGTCCGAGCCGCCCTGCTTTTCCGTCATGGCCATGCCGATGGTCACGCCGGCTTTCTGCTCCATGGGCACGTTGCGCGGGTCGTACACGCGCGCCGTGATCTTCGGTTCCCACAGCCGCGCCAGGTCGGGCTGCAGGCGCAGCGTAGGGATGGCGGCGAAGGTCATGGTGATAGGGCAGCCGTGGCCGGCCTCCACCTGGGTGTGCAGGTAGTTGCCGGCGGCGCGCGCCACATGGGCGCCGGGGCGCGGGTCGGTCCAGGGCGCGCAATGCAGGCCGTGCTCGATGGCCGTGCCCATGAAGCGGTGGTAGGCCGGGTGGAACTTGACCAGGTCGGTGCGGTTGCCGAAGCGGTCGTGCGTTTCCAGTTCGGGTGGGTAGCGGTTGGCCAGGTTGCCCTGCTCCAGGTACTCGGCCGAGCCGGTGAGCTGGCCGAAGCGCTGCAGGTCGGCATCGGCCCAGGCCGCGCCCTCGCGTTGCACGGCCTCGCGCAGCGCGGCGTCCTGGTCGTACATGTTGTAGCCGGCCAGTTCGCAGGACACGTTCTCGACCTGGTGCGTCTCGGCCAGGTAGCGGGTGTGCAGGGCGTTGGTGTCGTTCAGGGCGGTCATGGCGGTGTCTCCGGGGGCAGGGGAATCAAGCGACGCGCAGGCGCGCCTTGCGCGTGGCGGCGTCCGGGGCGGGCAGGGTGTCGTAGAAGCGGGTCCAGATGCTGCGGCCGGCGGCGTCGAAGGCGTGCACGCTGTCGATGAAGGCCTGGCGCAGCGCGGCGTCCACCATGGGCTCGGGCAGCAGCGGGTCGTAGACGAGCTGGCGGATGGCGGCGCCGCCGAGGAAGAAACACTCGCGCGCCGCCTGGTCGATGGGCAGGCGCGCGGCGCCGTCCAGCCAGCGCTGCAGGCGCTCGCGTGTGGCGCGGTAGCCCTGGTTCAGGGCCACGCCGTCCCACAGCGCGTCCACGGCCGCCTCGGTGGCGGCGTCGAACGAGGCGCAGCCGTAGACCAGGGCCTCGCGCTCCAGCCTGAGCGCGTGCAGGCGCTCGCGGACGGCGGCAATGCCGGTTTCGATGTTGTCGGGCCGCAGCCAGAAGTCGCGCTGCAGCTCGGCAAAGCCCAGCAGGTGCAGAGCGCGCTCGCGCTGCCGGGCGGCGGCGCGGTCGCTGCGCCCCAGGGCGCCGGTGTGTACGGCCGCGTACTGGCCGTTCCAGGGGCGCAGGCGCTGCGCGGCATGGCGCCAGTTGGCCACGTCCTGCGCCAGGCTCTGCGCCGCCGGGCCGAGGCGGTAGGCACCGCGCTCGGTGGCCTGCGCCAGGTCCTGCGCGGCCAGGCGCGCCAGCGTCACGCGCACATGGTTCTCGCTGATGCCGAACACCGCGCACGCCGCCACGGCATGGCTTACCGGCAGCGTGTCGTCGCCGCTGGCGAGCAGCAGCTCCAGCAAAAGGTGCTTGGGCTGGACCTTGGCGTCGGGAGAGGAATGCATGCGTTGAATATTACACAAATACTCAACAAAATAAAATATGTGTAATAAAGCAGCGCGCGGCAAAGGCGGCGCTACGGTTTCGCGGGTATGGCTGGTCGATGCGGTGGGCGCATTGCGCGCCGATGCGGTGGTGTCAGCGGCGGGGACCAGCAGACACCGCGCAAGGGCCTAGGCCGGCCGCGCCGCCCCCGCCGCGCTGGTGTCGTCCCTTTCCGCATCGCGCAGCGATGCCAGAGAAGGGGGAAGGCGCGAAGCGCCTCAGGGGGATGTACCTCATATCGGCCACACCACCCCGTTGTCATTCAGGATGGCATCCAGCGGCATGTCGTGCGCCTCGGGCTCGAAATCGTCGAGGTAGCCCTGGGTGTACCCCAGGCCCACCGTGGTGGGGCTGGGCTGCAGCGTGGCCAGGGTGCGGTCGTAGAAGCCGCCGCCGTAGCCCAGGCGATAACCACCAGGCCCGTAGCCCACGCAGGGCACGAAGAGCAGCGTGGGCACGATGACCTCGGTGTCCTTGGGCTTGGGGATGCCGTAGGCGTCTTCCTCCATGGGGCAGCCGGGGTACCAGGCGTGGAAGGTAAGGGTTTTGTGCTGCTTGTTCACCACCGGCAGGCCGATGCGGCGCAGCTGGGGCTCGTCGAGCAGCTCGCCGTCTTCCTTCCAGCGGTGCAGCGCCGGCAGGGGGTCGAATTCGCCCTTGATGGGCCAGTAGGCGCCGATGATGGTGTCGGGCCGGTTCACGAGCCAGATGCGCATGACCTGCTGCAGCAGGTCGGCGCGCTGCAGGCGGTCGGGCAGGTTCAGGCGTTGTTCAACCAGAGTCCGGCGCAGGGCTGTTTTGTCCATCACATAATTCCCTCATGCATTTATCGAAGATTTTGACACCGCTGGTGGCTTGCGTGCTGCTGGCCACCCCTGCGGCCCCGGTGCTGGCGCAGTCCAAGGGCGACCAGGTGCTGCTGGACATGCAGCAGGCGTTCCGCAAGGGCGACCGCAAAAAGCTCGAACAGCTCCTGCCCTCGGCACGCGGCCACGCGCTCGAACCCTGGGCGGCCTACTGGGAGCTGAAGGCGCGCCTGAGCGAGGCTGCGCCGTCGGAAGTGCAAGCCTTCCTGCAGCGCTATGCCGGTACCTACCAGGAAGACCGCCTGCGCAACGACTGGCTGCTGCTGCTGGGCCAGCGCCGCGACTGGGCCCAGTTCGCCGAGCTGCATCCGCAGTACCGCATGCAGGACGACCGCGAGGTGCGCTGCTACGGGCTGCTGATCGACGAAATCAAGGGCACGGCACTGGCCAACGGGGCCGAGGAAGTGCGCCGCGCCTGGTATGCGCTGCGCGATGCCGACGACGGCTGCACCCACGCGGCCAGCGAGCTGTATTCCAGCAAGAAGCTGGGCGCCCTGGACATCTGGCGCAAAGCCCGCCTGGCCGTCGAAGGCAACCGGCCGCGCGTGGCGCGCAACGCGGTGGAAATCGTCGCGCCCGAGGCGCTGCCCGCGCTGCGCGAGCTGCTCGATTCGCCCACCAAATACCTCAAGGCGCACTCCACGGCACGCGGCAAGGAGCGCCAGGAGCTGGTGCTGCTGGCGCTCATCAAGCTGGCCACCAGCGACGTGGACGTGGCCGCCGCGCAGCTCGACACCAAATGGGGCGTGCACCTCTCGCCCGAGGAGCGCAACTGGGCCTGGGGCGTGGTGGGCAAGGTGGCGGCGCAGAAGCTCTCGCCCGACGCCTCGGCGTACTTCGCCAACGTCACGCGCGACAGCGACCTCAGCGACGACCTGCTGGCCTGGAAGGTGCGCGCCGCCCTGCGCTCGGGCCAGTGGAAGGTGGTGCGCAAGGCCGTGGACGCCATGGGTGACGAAGCCCGCCAGGACAGCACCTGGGTGTACTGGAAGGCGCGCGCCCTGCTGCAGGGCCGGCCCAGCGAGGCCGAGCGCGCCGAGGCGCAGCGCCTGCTCGAAGGCATTGCCGGAACGCGCGGCTTTTACGAACAACTGGCCCTGGAAGAGCTGGGCCAGCGCGTGCCGCTGCCGCCGCCGCCCGCGCCGCTGACGGCCGAGGAAAAGACCGCCGCGCGCGCCAACCTGGGGCTCAACCGCGGGCTGTACGCCATCCTGCTGGGCCTGCGCGCCGAGGGCGTGCGCGAGTGGAACTACACCACCAACCGGCACCAGAACGGCGGCATGGGCGATCGCGAGCTGCTGGCCGCCGCCGACTTTGCCTGCGAGCGCGAGGTGTGGGACCGCTGCATCAATACCAGCGAGCGCACGCGCGGCGTGATCGACATGGCGCAGCGCTTTCCCATGCCCTTCCGCGACGCGGTGGTGGAGCGCGCCAAGTCCATCGGGCTGGACCCGGCCTATGTGTACGGGCTGATCCGCCAGGAAAGCCGCTTCATCATGGACGCGCGCTCCAGCGTGGGCGCCTCGGGCCTCATGCAGGTGATGCCGGCCACGGCGCGCTGGACGGCCAAGAAGATCGGCCTGACCGACTTCCGCCCCGAGCACATCACGCAGCGCGACACCAACATCGCCATCGGCACGGCCTACCTCAAGCTGGCGCTGGACGACTTTGCCGGCTCCATGCCCATGGCCGCTGCGGCCTACAACGCCGGCCCGGGCCGGCCGCGCAGCTGGCGCAATGGTCCGGTGCTGGACGCCGCCGTGTGGGCCGAGAACGTGCCCTTCGCCGAAACACGCGACTACGTGAAGAAGGTGCTGGCCAACACCACCAACTACGCCGCCCTGCTCACGGGCCAGCCGCAATCGCTCAAGAGCCGCCTGGGCACGATAGGCCCCCGGGGCGGCGCGGAGCCGGAGGCCAACAAGGAGCTTCCTTGAGTGTTTTGTAGCGGCAGGGCTTGTGAATCAAGCGCCGGCAGCTATTGATTTGATAGCTGCAGGCGCCGGGTTTCAGAGGTTCACCAGCCAGTCACCGTCGCGCTGGGCCGCGCCGGAGCGCACCAGCTCGTCCATCAGCCCCTCCAGCCATTCGCTTTGGCTGCGGTCGCTGAAATGCCGTGCGTGCATGGCGCCGAAGTAGGGCGTGGCGTCGGTCCAGGCGCGCAGGTCGGCGAGGCGAATGCGCTGCCATTCGAGCAGCTTGTACTTGAGCAGCACCTTGGCCGCGTAGAGCGCGTGCTTGCCCGGGTTGCTGGCAAAGCCGTCGAGCCGCTTGCGCGCCACGGCCAGGGCGCGCGGCGCGTCGTGGAACACCGGGCCGTGGCCCGGGACCACCGTGCGCGGGGCCAGGCGTTCGATCAGGTCGAGCGTGGCGGCCACTTCGGCGAAGGCGTCTTCGCCCTCCAGTTCGGGGAAGACGACGCCGAAGCCGTTCTCCCACAGCGCGTCGGCCGAGATGAGGATGCCGTCCTGCGGCTCGAACAGCACGACGGAATGCGGGTCATGTCCCGGCGCGGCGTGCACCTGCCAGGGGCGGTCGCCCAGCAGTTCGTCGGTGCCGGGCTGCAGCAGCGCGTCGCAGCGGAACTGCGGGCACTGCTGTCCCGTGGGCGTGTAGCTCAGGGCGTAGGGGTCCCAGTCGCGCACATGGGCGGCCTGCCCGGGCGGGATGGCGGTTTGCACAGCCGGCCAGGCCTGCTGCAGCGCGCCGTTGCCGCCGCAGTGGTCGCTGTGCAGGTGGGTGTTGAGGATGCGGTCCAGCGGCCGAGCGCCCAATGCCGACTGCACCAGGGCCACGGTCTGCGCGCCGTGGGTGTAGTAGCCCGTGTCCACCAGCGCGCTGCCCGAGCGCTCGCCCGCGAACAGGATGTTGTTGGACGAGAGCCAGCCGCGCTCGAATACGGTGATTTCGTGCGGCAGGACAGGGTGGTTAAGCGCCATCAGCTATGAATTCAGGAGTGAATCACTTGGCCGTCCTCAGCTCGCGTCGCAGGATCTTGCCCACGTTGGTCTTGGGCAGGTCGTCGCGGAACTCGATGTACTTGGGCCGCTTGTAGCCGGTGAGGTTGTCGTGGCAGAAGCGCACCACGTCGTCCTCTTCCAGCGAGGCGTCGCTGCGCACCACGAACACTTTGACGGCCTCGCCCTGCTTCTCGTCGGGGATGCCGACGGCGGCGCATTCCAGCACGCCGGGGCAGGTGGAGATGACGTTCTCGATCTCGTTGGGGAAGACGTTGAAGCCGCTGACCAGGATCATGTCCTTCTTGCGGTCGATGATGCGCGTGTAGCCCTCGGCGTCCATGATGCCGATGTCGCCCGTGCGCATGAAGCCGTCCGCCGTGAAGGCATTGGCGTTCTCGGCCGGCTGGTTGTAGTAGCCGGGCATGACGTTGGGGCCGCGGATGCAGATTTCGCCCGATTCGCCCTGCGCCAGGCTGTTGCCGGCGTCGTCCTTGATGGCGATGTCGATGCCCGGCAGCGGCAGGCCGATGCTGCCTGAGAAGCTGGTGTTGTTGACCGGGTTGTTGGTGCCGATGGCGCAGGTTTCGCTCATGCCCCAGCCCTCGATCATGGTGCTGCCCGTGACCTTCTGCCACTGGCGCGCCGTGCCCTCCGAGGCCGCCATGCCGCCGGCCTGCGAAACGCACAGGTGCGAGAAGTCCAGCGCGCGGAACTGCGGGTTCTGCAGCAGCGCGTTGAACAGCGTGTTCACGGCCGGCAGCATGTGGAAGGGGCGCTTCTTCAGCACTTCGACGAACTTGGGGATGTCGCGCGGGTTGGGGATCAGCGTCAGGCGCGAGCCCTGGCGGATGGCCAGCAGGCACAGCGTGAGCGCGAAGATGTGGTACAGCGGCAGCGCGGCGATGCTGTTGGCCTTGCTCAGGTCGCCAATTTTTGACAGCGCGGGCGTGAACCAGGCCTCGGCCTGCAGCGTGGCGGCAATGATGTTGCGGTGGGTCAGCACCGCGCCCTTGGACAGGCCCGTGGTGCCGCCCGTGTACTGCAGGAAGGCGATGGAGTCGTGCGTGGCCTGGCTGGGCTGCAGCGTACGGCGCGCGCCCAGGGCCAGCGCCTTCTTGAAGCCGGTGACCTGGCGGCCGCCGGTGAGCGGCAGGTCGTAGGCGGGCACCATCTTGGCCAGGTGGCGCACGGCGAAGCTGATCCACTGGCCGTACCAGAAGCCCAGCAGGTCGCCCATGGACGCCATCACGACATGCTTGACGCTGGTGTGGTCGATGACCTCGGACAGCGTGTGCGCGAAGTTCTCCAGGATGACGATGGCGGTGGCGCCCGAGTCCTTGAGCTGGTGCTCCAGCTCGCGCGCGGTGTAGAGCGGGTTCACGTTCACGCAGGTGTAGCCGGCGCGCAGCACGGCGGCCATGGTCACGGCGAACTGCGGCACGTTGGGCAGCATGATGGCCACGCGCGCGCCGGGCTCCAGCCCCTGGCCCTGCAGCCAGGCACCCAGGGCGGCCGAGTAGCGGTCGAGCTCGCCGTAGGTCATCCAGCGCTCCATGCACACCGAGAAGGGGCTGGCCGCATGCTTGCGCATCGCTTCCTCCAGCAGGTGGGCAGCCGAGCGGTACTGCTCGGTGTCCACGTCGTGCGGTACGCCAGCGGGGTAATTCTTCAGCCAGATCTTGTCCATGCGGTGTTCTAGGGTCAAAAGAGGAGGAAAGGGTGGGTCACGATTCTCCAAGCAAGCGGGTGCTTGGTGTTATCGGGCTTGTCCTAGGGTTCGGGCGATTTCCGTCTCACAGGCGACAGGCGGGGCCTCGAACAGGGTCTGCATGAGCTGCGACTCGCGTGCGTGCACCGTGTCCAGGAAGCGCTCCACGGCACCGCGCTGACGCGCCAGCTCGCCGAAGGTGTCAAAGCCCGACTCCAGGAAGTGCTGCAGCGCGCCCAGGCCCGCGGCGCGCGCGGGGCGGCGCATCATGTGCAGCAGGGTGCGCAGGCCGGGCATGCGCGTGAGCCGCGTCAGCTCCTGGCCGATGGTGATGACGCTGGCCAGTTGCTGCTCGCGCGCCGGGCGTTCGCCCACGGCGCGCCAGGCGCCCGCGTAACGCGCGGCCTCGCTGGGCGCACCGGCCTGCGCCTGCCAGGCCTGGGCCATGGCGTGGTCGAGCGCTTCGGTCTGCGCATGCAGCAAGGCCAGCGACACGGCGGTCTGCACCACGGGCTTGGGAAACACCGTCTGCAGCGTGCCGGCGATGCGGCCGAATTGGTCGTCGCGGGCAGAGAAGTCGCCGGGGCTGTAGAGCTCGTCGAGGAAGAAGTGCGTGGCCGGCTGGACCATGGGGTCGTCCATGAGGTCGGCATAGGTGCCGGTGAAGCGGCGCGATTGCAGCGCTTTCACCTCCAGCACGGCCTGGGCCAGGGCCGGGTCGTTCTGGTGGAGGTGGCGCAGGGCCGTCACGTCGGCAATGCTGTGGCGGATGGTGTCGGCGGCGTCCATGGGCTCCCGGGGGTTGGCGCTAGAAGAAACCATTAGAACCAAAAAACCGCGCGCACGGCGCATGCACTTTCGACAGCCCACTCGAATGCGCAGCCCCTGCTTTCGGTTACCCTGCGCCGAGTTTCGTACCGCCTCTTTGCCACCATGATCGCCCGCATGCAAACCCTCTGGACCCTGGCCCTGGTGCTGGGTCCGCTCGCCTGGCTGTTCGCGCTGTGGCCGCATTCGCCCGCCTGGGCGCTGGCGGGGGTGGCGCTGGGCTGGGTGGTGTTCGCCGCGGTGATGGGGCTACAGTTCGCGCTGATGCAGCGCGCCAACCGCGCCGATCCGGCGCCGCGCGCCCGCCCGGGGCAGGTGCTGCGCGCATGGCTGCGCGAGATGGCGCAGGCGCTGGTGGTGTTCTGCTGGCGCCAGCCGTTTCGCAGCCGCGCTGTGCCCGACTGGCTGCCCGGCTCGCCCACGGGGCAGCGCGGCGTGGTGCTGGTGCATGGCTTCCTGTGCAACCGGGGCCTGTGGCTGCCGTGGATGGGGCGGTTGCGCGCGGGCGGCCATGCCTTTGTGGCGGTGAACCTGGAGCCGGTGTTCGGCTCCATCGACGACTACCCCGCGATCATCGAGGACGCCGTGCGCCGCGTCACCCAGGCCACCGGCATGCCGCCGGTGCTCATCGGCCACAGCATGGGCGGGCTGGCCGCGCGCGCCTGGCTGCGCGCTTACCAGGCCGACGCGCGCGTGCAGCACGTCATCACCCTGGGCACGCCGCACGACGGCACCTGGCTGGGCCGCTACAGCAACACCACCAACGGCCGGCAGATGCGCCTGGGCGGCGACTGGGTGCGCCAGTTGCGCGCCGACGAACCGCGCGCCCGCGCAGGCCTGTTCACCTGCTGGTACTCGAACTGCGACAACATCGTCTTCCCCGCCGGCACGGCGGCCCTGCCGGGCGCTACGCACCGCTTCATCGAGGGCGTGCCGCATGTGGACATGGCCTGCCACCCCGTGGTGGTGCAGGCCTGCGTGGAGGCGCTGGCGTGCTCGGTGGCTGGCCGCAATTCAGGATGAAATGGGCCTGTGGCGCTTGATGGATAAGCGCTGGTAGCTATTGTTTATATAGCATCCGGCGCCAGCCGGGGCCCCGCCTTATGCCGCCTGGGCCAGCGGCCCATGTGCCGCGAACTCGGGCAGGCCGCGCAGGCGCTCGTAAAGGGGCGTGAAGTCGGCGGCCGTCATGTCGAACAGCTGCTCGAAGCTGTCGATCACGAAGTAGGTCTGCTGGTAGCTGTCGATCTTGTAGCGCGTGCGCATGGTGCGCTCCAGTTGCAGCGGCAGGCGCTGCGGGTCGGGGCTGTGCACGGCGTACGGCAGTTCGCCCGACGAACTGAGGATGCCGGCACCATAGGCGCGCAGGCCGCCGGGCTCGCGGATCAGCCCGAACTCGATGGTGTACCAGTACAGACGCGCGAGCATCTCGCACGCGCCGAGCTGGTGGGCCTTGAGCCCGCCCTGGCCGTAGCGCTGCACGTAGTCGGCGAACACCGGGTTGAACAGCAGCGGCACATGGCCGAACAGGTCGTGGAAGATGTCGGGCTCGACGATGTAGTCGAACTCTGCGGGCGTGCGGATCCAGTCCGTCACCGGGAACTTGCGGTTGGCCAGCAGCGTGAAGAACGGCACTTCGGGAATGAGCCCCGGCACGGCCACGATCTCCCAGCGCGTGGCGCGGTACAGGCGCTCGTTGATCTCCTCGATGCGCGGAATGTGGTCCTTGACGCCCAGCGAGGGCAGGGCGGCGATGAAGGCCTCGCTCGCCAGCCCGGACAGCTGCGCGCTCTGGCGCTCGTAGAGGCGGCGGTAGGTGTCATGGTCCTGGGCGGTGTAGGCGGCCCAGTCCTGTGCGCAGGTGTAGTCCGCGTTGGCGCGCGCATAGTCGCCGCGCGGGGGGCGTTCGCTGGCGCCATAGACGACGGGTTCGACAGCCATGGGGTCTCCTTTTCTGTTTTCATGGGGCATGCACCGACCACGGCGCATGCCACTGGCGCACCCCAGGCCAGGGCTCCCGCGCAAGGGCCGCCCCGTAGCGCCGGGAGCGTCCCCCTGCCCGCAGCGCGCAGCGATGCGAGAGCGGGGGGAAGGTGCGCAGCACCTCAGGGGGGTGCTGGTTTATTTCGGCGCTTGCAGCACGCCGCGGCGAATCTGGTCCAGTTCGATGGACTCGAACAGCGCCTTGAAATTCCCGTTGCCGAAGCCGTCGTCGCCCTTGCGCTGGATGAATTCGAAGAAGATCGGGCCGAGCTGGTTCTCGCTGAAAATCTGCAGCAGCAGCGCGTCCTTCTTGCCGTCCACCAGGATCTTGCGCTCGCGCAGCGCCTCGAGCGGCTCGCCGTGGCCGGGAATGCGCTTGTCCACCAGCTCGTAATAGGTGTCGATGGTGTCGAGCAGGCGCACGCCGCTCGCGCGCAACTGGTCCACCGTGGCGTACAGGTTGTCCGAACCCATGGCGATGTGCTGGATGCCTTCGCCCTTGTACATGTCCAGGTACTCCTGGATCTGGCCGGGCTTGTCCTTGCCTTCCTCGTTGATCGGGATGCGGATCTTGCCGCAGGGGCTGGTCATGGCCTTGCTCTTCACGCCCGTGACCTGGCCCTCGATGTCGAAGTAGCGGATCTCGCGGAAGTTGAACAGGCGCTCGTAGAAGTCGGCCCACTCGGCCATGCGGCCCCGGTGCACGTTGTGCGTGAGGTGGTCGATGTAGGTCAGGCCATGGCCGAAGGGGTGAAGCGCCTCCTCTGCGCTCACGCCGGGCAGGGCCTCGAAGTCCACGTCAAAGAAGCCGATGTTGCCGATGTCGCCGGGCTGCGCGCCGCCCTTGCCGCGCCAGCGGTCCACGAAGTAGATCAGGCTGTCGCCAATGCCCTTGATGGCCGGAATGTTCAGCTCGCCCGGGCCGGCCTTGCCGGCGTAGCCCCAGGCGCCCAGCGACACGGCGCGCTCGTAGGCGGCCTTGGCGTCGTGCACGCGGAAGGCGATGGCGCACACGCTGGGCCCGTGCAGGCGCGCGAAGCGCTGGGCGAAGCTGTCGGGCTCGGCGTTGACGATGAAATTGATGCCGCCCTGGCGGTACAGCAGCACGTTCTTGTGGCGGTGGCGCGCTACCGGCTTGAAGCCCATGCCCTCGAACACCCGGCCCATCGCCACGGGGTCGGGTGCGGCGTATTCGATGAATTCAAACCCGTCCGTGCCCATGGGGTTGTCCCATGCGGCGGTCTCGTCCAATGCCTGCCCGGGCAGCGCTGCGTTCATGGTGTCTCCGTCAGTGAATTGATGTATGTCATGCACTGTAGGGGCGCCGATGCTCAGCATTCAGGCGTAATGGAGTCGTCGATGGCGGTGTTTTGCAGGAAAGTTGTGCAATATCAATGCGAGCGCCGGCGGGGTGGTGTTGGTTGTCTTGACGCGGGTGGATTACTGCGTGGCTGCGGGCTGTGCACGCAGCGCCAACGCTGCGTCGACGCGCAATTGCTCCTGCGGGCTGAAAAGCTGGCTGCGCAGTTGTTGCAGCTGCGCAGGGTCCTGCAGGGCCGCGCCGGCCTGCTGGTACTGGTCCAGGCGGGACTGCCACTCGTGCTCCTGGCGGTCGAGCTGTGCCAGGCGCTGGGCGGCGTCCTCGCCGTACTGCGCGCTGCGCTCGGCATGGCGGGTGGGTTCGTCGGTGCCCCGCGCGTTGTAGGCGGCGGTCTGCTGCGCGACGCCCACATGGGCTAACGCCTCGGCGCGCTGGTCGCGCTGGGCGGGGTCCAGCAGGGCTTCGGCGTCCTGCAGGGCGGCGCGCTTCTGCTTTGGGGTCAGCGCGCCGTTGCGCTCGATTTCCAGCCGGGCGAGCATGTACTGGTCCAGGTCTACTGCATGGGCGAACAGGGCGTCGTATTCGTCGCCATCGAAATACTGCAGCCGTACCTTGTGGCGTGCCTCCAGCGCCTCGCGCAACCCTTGCGGGTTGGTGGGGTCTGTGGGCGCCTTGAGCCGGCCCAGCGCCACGCGGTAGTCCACGTAGCGGCGGGCCAGCGCCAGGGCGCGGGTGGCGAGCTCCGCCGGGAAGTGCTGGCCGACGAGCGCCTCCAGGCGTTGCTTGAGGGCTTCCGGATCGGGAGCGTCACCGGCGGCGTGCAGCAACGCTTCGAGTGTGTCGCGCAGGCCCGGGGCCAGCAGGGGGTCGCCGCCCGCCTGGCTGGGGACGCGGTGGGTCGCGGTGCGCAAGGGTGCCGCCAGCGCGCCCGCCGTGCCAGCGCCCGGCGCCTCAGCGGCCGAGGGCAGGGCGGAGCGCTGATCGGTGCGGGGCGCACCGGAGGCGCTTGCGGGGGCCTCGGCCTGCGGCCACCACAAGGCGCCGGCCGCCAGCAGGGCGCAGGCCGCCAGCGCCAGGGCGCCGTTGCGCGTCACAGGCCGGCCACCTTCAGGCGGTTGGCGTGCTGGCGGTAGAGCGTGACCGGGTCGGTAGAGAACCAGTCGCGCAGGCCCAGCAGCTGGTTGACCTCGTCGAGGTGGTTCTGGCGGTAGTCGCCCAGGTGCTTGCCCAGGCGCGCGGAGCAGGCCGACACCAGGCCGTCGTTGGCCTCGCCGAACACCAGGCCGAGCACGCCCAGCGGTGCGTCGCTGACGTCGAACACGTTGGTCAGCGTCGTCGTGCCGGTCCACGAGTAGTAGCGCACGCCGTTCACCAGCTCGGCGCCGTTGCCGCAACCGCTGGTGGGCACGCCGGCGCCAAAGCGCTGGTTGAACTTGGCCGAGCCGGCGGTGGTCAGCGATTCGAGCGCGGCCGTGGGCAGCTGCGGCAGGCTGCTGCCGCCCGAGGCCAGGTTGATGAGTGTGACCAGGGCCGAGGCGGCGCCGTTGGCCAGGGTTTCGCTGACGCTGCCGGCCGGCGCCACGCCACGCAGGATGTCGGCCACGCGCGAGCCGCGGTTCACGCCGCCGATGGACGTGACCGAGGCCACGAGCTGCGGCGCCACGCCGGCCACATAGCGGGTGGTGGGGCCGCCGTGCGAATGGCCCACCAGGTTGACCTTGCTGGCGCCGGTGATGGCCAGGATGTTCTTGACCTGCGCGAGCAGCTGCTCACCGCGCACTTCGGTGCTGTTGGCGGCGGACACCTGGGCCACGTACACCTTCGCGCCATCGCGGCGCAGGGCATCGGGGATGCCATAGAAGTAGTCGATGCCGAGGGCATTGTCGAAGCCGAAGAGGCCGTGCACCAGCACGACGGGGTAGCGCGTCTGGGTGTAGCCGCTCTGGGCATGGGCGCTTTGCAGGGGGAGCAGGACGAAAGCAGCCGAGGCGAAAGCCAGGCCGCGCAGCAGGCGGCCGAAGAAACCGGTCATGGATGTCTCCTGGAATTGGTTTTGTAGGTGCTGCAAAAACGAACGACCGTGCGTTTTTGCAGAAGAAATTCTTTTCCACACGGCCTGCTGTCACCATCGGGACATACCCGCAGGATGATCGATCGCTGTGCGGAAACCGGTTCTGTCCGTAAAATCGTGCGCCATGAGTGCAAACGACGCATTGGACAAGCTGGATCGCGCCATATTGCGCTGTTTACAAGTGAACGGGCGCGAAACCTACGATGTCATCGGCGAGCAAGTGGGCCTCTCGCCCAGCGCCGTGCTGCGCCGCGTCAAGCGGCTGGAGGACAGCGGCGTCATCGACCGCTACGTGGCCCTGGTCAAGCCCGAGGCCGTGGGCCTGGGCCTCACGGCCTACCTGAATGTGCGGCTGGAAAAGCACACCGAAAGCCACAAGCGCAACCCCATGGACCTGTTCCGCGCCAGCGTGCAGACCTGGCCCGAGGTGGTGGAGTGCGCGTCCCTCACCGGCGAGATGGACTACCTGCTGCGCGTGGTGGTGGCCGACATGGCGCACTACAGCCGCTTCATCATGGACACGCTGCTCAAGCACCCCAGCGTGCAGGACTGCAAGACCAGCTTCGTGCTGGACCGCGTCAAGGCCACGACCGCGGTGCCCGTCTGACTTCGCGCGTGTCGCGCGGTCGACAGCACAATCTGCCGGAGGCGACCGGCTGGCGCCCTCAAATGCTTGACTCCATTGGGGAATTTGGCATTTGGTTCTAATTTGTTGCGGCGCAGCAAAAATCGCTTGGAATGCCTAGGGAAAACCCTTACATTGCTTCCATGATCGCAACCAAAGACTGGCTCAAGGCATCCTGGGACGCGGGCACCGACCTGCTGCGCCCGGTGGGCGTCGGCGAGCCCAAGCCCGGCCACGCCAGCACGCCGCTGATGGTGCCGATCCGCTCCCTGGGCCCCACGTACCGCGAGCGCATCACCGCGCACCTGCTGGCGCTGGAGCCCTCCGACCGCTACCTGCGCTTCGGCTACCCGGCGACGGACGAGCAGGTGCGCCGCTACGCCAGCCAGCTCGACTTTGAGCGCGACGACATCTTTGGCATCTACAACCGGCGCCTGGAACTCATCGCCATGGCGCACCTGGCCTACACCGCGCTGCCCCAGCATCCGCACTGCGCCGAGTTCGGCGTGTCGGTGCTCAAGTCGGCCCGCGGCCGCGGCTACGGCGCGCGCCTGTTTGACCGCGCCGTGATGCACGCACGCAACGAGGGCGTGAGCATGGTGTTCATCCATGCGCTGACGGAAAACACCGCCATGCTCAAGATCGCCCGCAATGCCGGCGCCGTGGTGCACCGCGACGGCTCCGAGTCCGAAGCCTTCCTGGAGCTGCCGCCCGCCAGCCTGGATACGCGCATGACCGAGATCGTCGAACAGCAGTTCGCCGAGATGGACTACCAGATCAAGCGCCAGGCCAAGCAGTTCTGGGACTTCCTGGCCGGTGTGCAGGAAGTGCGCAACGGCGTGCGCAACGCGCGCCACCAGTCCGCCGAATAAGCCGCGGCGCGCCGGCCGCCGGCGCGACCGTAGCGGGCCTGTCACGGCAATCCGTTATCCTAGGGGGCTTGTTTCACTACCGCACGTCCTGCACCCCAAGGCTGTGTCAGACCCGCACCCCGCGCGAGCGCCTGAAAAGGAAGACAAGCGCACCTTCCTGCAGAAGGTGGTGGAGTTCATCCACCCTGGCCCCGATTCGCCAGAAGAACTGATCGAAACCCTGGCCGAGGCCGAAAGCAACGACGTCATCGGCGCCGACTCGCGCGTGATGCTCGAACGCGTGATCCGCATGGCCGACATGACCGCCGGCGACGTCATGGTCGCCGCGCCGCGCATGGACCTCATCCACATCGATGCGCCGTTCGACGAACTGCTGCATGTGGTCATCACCACCGCGCACTCGCGCTTTCCGGTGTACCAGGGCGAGCGCGAGAACATCATCGGCATCCTCATGGCCAAGGATCTGCTGAAGCTGCAGCGGGCCCCGGAGCTGAACATCCGCGCGCTGCTGCGCCCGGCCGTCTTCGTGCCCGAGAGCAAGGGCCTGAACGACCTGCTGCGCGAGTTCCGCGGCAACCGCAACCACCTGGCCGTGGTGATCGACGAATTCGGCCGCGTAGCCGGCCTCGTCACCATCGAGGACGTGCTGGAACAGATCGTGGGCGAGATCGAGGACGAATTCGACATTCCCGAGGACGAGGGCGACATCTTCGGTCTGGCCGACCACACCTTCCGCGTGAGCGGCGACACGCCCATCGAGCGCGTGGCCGAGGCCTTCGGCGTCGCTATCGCGGGCTCGGACCCCGAGGAAAGCTTCGAAACCATTGGCGGCCTGATCGCGCACGAGATGGGCCATGTGCCCAAGCGCGGCGAGCAGACCGAGCTGGCGGGCCTGCAGTTCGTCGTGCTGCACACCAAGGGCGGCGCCGTGCGCTGGTTCAAGGTGGCGCCGGTGCCGTCGGATACGGCGCCCGCCGCCTGATGTCCAACCCCCTTGCGCAAGTGCCGCGCGCGGCGGCGTGGCAGTGGCCGCTGGCGCTGTGCGCCGGGCTGGCGCAGGCCGCGTCGCTGGCGCTGCCCGGCAGCGGGCAGCCCGCCTGGTGGCTGCAGCTGGCCTCGCTGGCCGTGCTGGCCGGGCTGCTGCGCAGCCCCATGTCCTGGCGCCGCGCGGCCGGCCTGGGCTGGCTGTTCGCCACCGCCTGGCTGGCGGGCACCTTCTGGTGGCTGTTCATCTCCATGCACACCTACGGCGGCCTGGCTGCGCCGCTGGCCGTGGCGGCGGTGCTGGCGCTGGCGGCCTTTCTGGGCAGCTACTACGCCGCGGTTTCAGGGGTTTTCAAGGCTCTGGCGCCGAACGGACGGGCGCTGACAGCTATTGTTTTCGGAGCGCTGTGGATGCTGGCCGAGCTGACACGCGGCGTCTGGTGGACCGGCTTCCCCTGGGGCGCGGGCGGCTACGCCCATGTCGAGGGGCCGCTGGCCGCGCTGGCCCGCGCCATCGGCGTGTACGGCATCAGCGGCGTGGCGGCGGTGCTGGCCATGCTGCTGGTGCAGGTACGCAGCGCCGACCTGCGCAGTGCGCGCGCCTGGGCGCTGGGCATGGGCCTGGCCGCGCTGGGCACGGGCGCGGCGCTGCAGCGCCACTGCGCCGTGGAGCTGTGCCACACGCCGCTGCAGGCGCCCGCGCCGCCGCTGCCGCTGGCGCTGCTGCAGGGCAACATCCCGCAGGACGAGAAATTCCAGCCCGGTAGCGGCGTGCCCATGGCGCTGCAGTGGTACGGCGACCGGCTTACCACGCTGGACGGCGCCCTGGTGGTGGCCCCCGAAACCGCCGTGCCGCTGCTGCCCCAGCAGTTGCCGCTGGGCTACCTCGACGCCATCGCGCAGCATGTGGCCGGCGGCGACCAGGCGGCGCTGCTGGGCATGCCGCTGGGCAGCCTGGAGACCGGCTATACCAACTCGGTGGTGGGCCTGCAGGCCGGCCAGACCGCGCCCTACCGCTATGACAAGCACCACCTGGTGCCGTTCGGCGAATTCATCCCGCCGCTGTTCCGCTGGTTCACCGAACTCATGGAGATTCCGCTGGGCGACTTCGGCCGGGGTGGCCTGGCGCAGCCGCCCTTTGTCTGGCGGGGCGAGCGCATCGTGCCTAACATCTGCTACGAAGACCTGTTCGGCGAGGAGCTGGCGGCGCATTTCCGCGACCCCGCCAGCGCGCCCACGGTGTTCGTCAACCTGAGCAATATCGGCTGGTTCGGCAACACGCTGGCCATCGACCAGCACCTGCAGATCAGCCGCATGCGCACGCTGGAATTCGAGCGCCCCATGGTGCGTGCCACCAACACCGGCGCCACGGCCATCATCGACCACCGGGGCGTGGTCACGCACCAGCTCGAACGCCATGTGCGCGGCATCCTGCGCGGCCAGGTGCAGGGCCGTGGCGGCGATGCAACGCCCTATGCCGCCTGGGCCGCGCGCTGGGGCCTGTGGCCGCTGTGGTGCCTGGGGGGGCTGGCCGTGCTGGCCGCGCTGGTGCTGCGCCGCCGCGAGGGCCGGGGGCGTGCGGGATAATGCGTCCCTACAATTCCCCGCAAACGATGGCGCGATAGGCAAACAAGGCGGCACGACCGCCGTTCTGGAGCACGACTGAAAATGGCTGATTCTTTTTCCTATGAACAACTGATCGCCTCGGGCGAGGGCCGGCTGTTCAATCCTGACAGCGGGCGTCTGCCGCTGCCACCCATGCTGATGTTTGACCGCATCACGCACATCGACAGCGATGGCGGCGCGCATGGCCTGGGAAAGATCGTCGCCGAACTCGACGTCAAGCCCGACCTGTGGTTCTTTGCCTGCCATTTCCAGGGTGACCCCGTCATGCCCGGCTGCCTGGGTCTCGACGCCATGTGGCAGCTGATCGGTTTCTACCTCACCTGGCTGCGCCTGCCGGGCCGCGGCCGCGCGCTGGGCGCGGGCGAGGTCAAGTTCACCGGCGAAGTGGGCCCCGACGTCAAGCTCGTGACCTACGAAATCGACATCAAGCGCGTCATCAAGCGCAAGCTCAACATGGCCATCGGCGATGCCCGCCTGCTGGCCGACGGCAAGGAAATTTACGTCGCCAACGATCTGCGCGTGGGCCTGTTCCTGCGCGAGGAAGGCGCCCCAGGAGCCGCAGTATGAAAAAGCGTGTCGTCATCACGGGCGCGGGCATCGTCTCGTGCATTGGCAATGACATGGCCACGGTCGAGGCCTCCCTGCGTGCCGGCAAGAGCGGCATCAAGGCCGTGGAAAAGTTCACCGAGTTGGGCCTGCGCAGCCAGGTGGCGGGCGTGCCCGAGATCGACCTCGAATCGCGCATCGACCGCAAGCAGTTGCGCTTCATGGGCGACGCGGCGGCCTACGCCCAGATCGCCCTGGAAGACGCGATCGCCCAGGCCGGATTGAGCCCCGAACAGGTCAGCCACCCGCGCACCGGCCTCATCATGGGTTCGGGCGGCGGCTCGCCCGCCAACCAGATCGAGGCGGCCGACACGCTGCGCGAAAAAGGCATCCGCCGCGTGGGGCCCTACCAGGTCACGCGCTGCATGAGCAGCACCGTCTCGGCCTGCCTGGCGACCAACTTCAAGGTCAAGGGCATCAACTACTCCATCACCTCGGCCTGCTCCACCTCGGCGCACTGCATCGGCGCGGCCGCGCAGCAGATCGCCTGGGGCATGCAGGACGTGATGTTCGCCGGTGGTGGCGAAGAGCTGTCCTGGGGCATGGCCCTGCTGTTCGACGGCATGGGCGCCATGTCCAGCAAGTACAACGCCACGCCCGAGAAGGCCGCGCGCGCCTATGACGCCAACCGTGACGGCTTCGTCATCGCCGGCGGCGGCGGTGCCGTGGTGCTGGAAAGCCTGGAGCACGCCCAGGCACGCGGCGCCACCATCCTGGCCGAGGTCGTAGGCTTTGGCGCCACCAGCGACGGCGAAGACATGGTGGCCCCTTCGGGCGACGGCGCCATCGCCTGCATGCAGCAGGCCATGGAAGGGCTGGACGGTCCCATCGACTACATCAACACCCATGGCACCTCCACGCCCGTGGGCGACATGCAGGAAGTGCGTGCCATGCAGGCGGTGTTCGGCGACCAGGTGCCGCCGTTCTCGTCCACCAAATCGCTCACCGGCCACTCGCTGGGCGCCACCGGCGCGCAGGAAGCGATCTACTGCCTGATCATGCTGAACAAGGGCTTCATCGCCGGCTCGGTGAACGTCGAGACGCCTGACAGCGCCCTGGCCGGCATGCCCCTGGTCACGCAAACGCGCGACGCCCGCCTCACCACCGTGCTGTCCAACAGCTTCGGTTTCGGCGGCACCAACGCCAGCCTGGTGCTGCGCCGCTGGGAGCCCTGAGCGGCCCCGCACCGCCGCTGTTATGCGGGGTGCTATAAAAATTAGAGCTGCCAGCGCTTGCTAGATGTGCGCTGGCAGCTCTTTTCGCTTGCAATCGCCAGGCGCGGGCCGCGCCCGTAAAATCGCAGGCTCACGCGCAGCACCGGCGCAACCCCACTCTCTACCGCGCAAGGCCTTATCGCCCTGCCAGATACACGCATGTTGACCTTCCAGCAAATCATCCTCAAGCTGCAGTCGTACTGGGACGCCCAGGGTTGCGCGCTGCTCCAGCCCTACGACATGGAAGTGGGCGCCGGCACCAGCCACACCGCCACCTTCCTGCGCGCCATCGGCCCCGAGCCCTGGAAGGCCGCCTACGTGCAGCCCAGCCGCCGCCCCAAGGACGGCCGCTATGGCGAGAACCCCAACCGCCTGCAGCACTACTACCAGTACCAGGTGGTCTTGAAGCCCGCGCCGGCCAACATCCTGGAGCTGTACCTGGGCTCGCTCGAAGCCCTGGGCTTCGACCTGAAGAAGAACGACATCCGCTTCGTCGAAGACGACTGGGAGAACCCGACGCTGGGCGCCTGGGGCCTGGGCTGGGAGGTGTGGCTGAACGGCATGGAAGTGACGCAGTTCACCTACTTCCAGCAGGTCGGCGGCATCGACTGCAAGCCTGCCACGGGCGAGATCACCTACGGCCTGGAGCGCCTGGCCATGTACCTGCAGGGCGTGGACAACGTCTACAACCTGAAGTGGACCGACACCCTGAGCTATGGCGATGTGTACAAGCAGAATGAGGTGGAGCAGTCCACCTACAACTTCGAGCACAGCGACGCCGAATTCCTGTTCACCGCCTTCAGCGCGCACGAAAAGCAGGCCAAGTACCTGATGGAGCAGCAACTGGCCCTGCCCGCCTACGAGCAGGTGCTCAAGGCGGCGCACAGCTTCAACCTGCTGGATGCGCGTGGCGCGATCAGCGTGACCGAGCGCGCCGCCTACATCGGCCGCATCCGCAATCTGGCCCGCGCCGTGGCGCAGAGCTACTACGAGAGCCGCGAGCGCCTGGGCTTCCCCATGGCGCCGCGCGAGTGGGTGGAACAAATGGCCAAAAAGGCAGCGTGAACGAGCGGAAAGAACAAGAACATGACGACCCAAAACCTCCTCGTTGAACTGTTTGTCGAAGAACTGCCCCCCAAGGCGCTGCAGAAGCTGGGCGATGCCTTTGCCACCGTGCTGGGCGACCAGCTCAAGGCCCTCGGCCTGGCCACGGCCGCTTCCGTGGTCACGCCGTTTGCCTCGCCGCGCCGCCTGGCCGCGCATGTGACCGCCGTGGCCGACAAGGCCGCCGACAAGGCCGTGCAGCAAAAGCTCATGCCCGTGACCGTGGGGCTCGACGCCAGCGGCAACGCCACGCCCGCGCTGCTCAAGAAGCTGCAGGCGCTGGGCGCCGACGTCTCCAACCCCGCTGCCGCCGTGGCGGCCCTCAAGCGTGCGCAGGACGGCAAGGCCGAAGCGCTGTTCTATGACAGCGTTGTGCCCGGCGCCACGCTGCAGGAAGGCTTGCAGAAGGCCCTGCAGGAGTCCCTTGCCAAGCTGCCCATCCCCAAGGTGATGAGCTACCAGCTGGAAACCGACTGCGAACTGCCCGGTTGGACCAGCGTGAACTTCGTGCGCCCGGCGCACGGCCTGGTGGCCCTGCACGGCGCCGCCGTGGTGCCCGTCAAGGCCCTGGGCCTGAGCGCTGGCAACACCACCAGCGGCCACCGCTTCGAGGCCGCCCAGCCCACGGTGCTGCTGGCCCATGCGGATGAATACGCCGACACGCTGGCGCGTGATGGCGCCGTGATCGCCAGCTTTGCCGAGCGCAAGGCCGAGATCGCGCGCCAGGTCGCCGCTGCCGCCGCCAAGGTGGGCAACGGCGCGCGCCCCATCGAGGACGAGGCCCTGCTCGACGAAGTGACCGCGCTGGTCGAGCGCCCCAACGTGCTCATCTGCCAGTTCGAGGCGCAGTTCCTCGATGTGCCGCAGGAATGCCTCATCCTCACGATGAAGGCCAACCAGAAGTACTTCCCGTTGCTCGACGCCGCCGGCAAGCTGACCAACCAGTTCCTGGTGGTGAGCAACATCAACCCCGAGGACGCGAGCTTCGTCATCGGCGGCAACGAGCGCGTGGTGCGCCCGCGCTTGGCCGATGCCAAGTTCTTCTTCGACCAGGACCGCAAGAAGACCCTGGCCTCGCGCGTCGAAGGCCTGGGCAAGGTGGTCTACCACAACAAGCTGGGCACCCAGGGCGAGCGCGTGCAGCGCGTGCGCGCCATCGCCCAGGCCATCGCCGCGCAGCTGGGCGATGCCCAGCTCGCGCAGCAGGCCGACCAGGCCGCGCTGCTGGCCAAGACCGACCTCGCGACCGACATGGTGGGCGAGTTCCCCGAACTGCAGGGCACCATGGGCCGCTACTACGCGCTCAACGACGGCCTGGCCGCCGAGGTGGCCGACGCCATCGAGGACCACTACAAGCCCCGCTTTGCCGGCGACGAACTGCCGCGCAACCTGGCGGGCGTGGTGGTGGCGCTGGCCGACAAGCTCGAAACCCTGGTGGGCATGTTCGGCATCGGCAACCTGCCCACGGGCGACCGCGACCCGTTTGCGCTGCGCCGCCATGCGCTGGGCGTGATCCGCATGCTGGTGGAGAAAAACCTGCCGCTGGATTTGAACGCACTGCTGGCCGGTGCCGTGCCTGCGTTTGGCGACAAGATCACCGACGCCACGCCCGCACTCGCCGACTTCATCTACGACCGCCTCGCCGGCAGCCTGCGCGAGCAGGGCTACCGCGCCCAGGAAGTGGACGCCGTGTTGTCCCTGCGCCCGCAGCGCCTGGCGCTGGTCGAGAAGCAGCTGGCGGCGGTGCGCACCTTCGCTGCCCTGCCCGAAGCCCCGGCCCTGGCCGCCGCCAACAAGCGCGTGGGCAACATCCTCAAGAAGGCGGAGGTCGAAGGCCCGGTGGACGCTCACGTGAACCCCGAGCTGCTGCAGGAGCAGGCCGAGCAGGACCTGTACGCCGCGCTGCAGCGCTTCGTGCCCGAGGCCAATGCGCAGTTCGACGCCGGCGACTACACCGCCAGCCTGCAGACCCTGGCCGTGCTGCGCGCACCGGTCGATGCCTTCTTCGATGACGTGATGGTCAACGCCGAGCAGCTGGACCTGCGCCTGAACCGTCAGGGCCTGCTCAAGAGCCTGCACGACGCCATGAACCGCGTGGCCGACCTGTCCCGCCTGGCCGCCTGAGCCGGCGTGAACGCACCCCTGCCCGAAGCCCCCGAGCCGGCCGCCGCGCGGCGCACGGCGTGGCTGCTGTTCGCGCCGCCCGCGCTGCTGGCGGCGCTGCGCTGGCTGCTGGATTGGCAGGAAGGGCGCGGACCGCAGCAGCCGGTGCTGCCGCTCACGCCCCTCACGCCGCCGTCGGCGACGGCGCTGGAACTCTTCATGCCCGCGCTGTGGGTGCTGGGCGCGCTGCTGGTGCTGGGGCTGGCCGCCGTGCTGGCAACCCGCCGCTGGGGCGGCGCGCGGGTGCGTGGCGTGCTCGCCTGGGCCTGGGCGCTGCTCTGGCTGGCGGGCAGCGGCGCGCTGCTGGAACGCCACCTGAATCTCCATGTGCTGCAGCCCCTTTCGCCCGTCCATGCCGAGGTGCTGGGCAGCCGGCCGCGAGCGCCCAGCCTGCACGCCACTGGCGGCACGGAGCTGGTGCTGCGCGTGGACGGACTGGCCGAGCCGCGCCAGGTGGTGATCGACGACCCCCAGGCGGCGCAGTGGCGGCCGGGGCAGCGCATCCTGCTGCACTGGGCGCACGGACGCGCGCGCGGGCTCTTCGTCACGCGCTGGCAGGCCGGGGATGGCCCGGCGCCCGCGCTGGCCTACTGACCGGTTGATAATGGCCGCATGAAAATCGTCATCCTGAACCGCGACGGCACCATCAATGCCCTGGGGAGCGACGAATTCGTTGCCTCGCCCGATGACTGGATTCCGCTGCCCGGTGCGCTGGAAGCCATTGCCCGGCTCAACCGCTCGGGCTGGCATGTGGTGGTGGCCTCCAACCAGCCGGGCCTGGGGCGCGGCATGTTCGACGTGGCCACGCTCAACGCCATCCACGCCAAGATGCACCGCCAGCTCGCCGCCGTGGGCGGGCGCATCGACGCCGTCTTCTACTGCCCGCACGCCCCCGACGAGGCCTGCACCTGCCGCAAGCCGGCGCCCGGGCTCATGGAGCAGATCTGCGAGCGCTACGGCGTCGATTGCGAGGACATCCAGGTCACGGGCAACTGCCTGGTGCACCTGCAGGCGGGCGCCGCCATCGGCGCGCAGCTGCACCTGGTGTGCACCGGCGAATCCGAGCACCTTTCCCCCGACGAACCCCTGCCACCCGGCTGGCCCGAAGGCACGCGCGTGCATGCGGACCTGGCCGCCTACGCCGACCACCTGCTGCAGAAGGCCGGCACGACGCCCGCCTGATCCGCCGCATGATGCAGCGCCTGGTGCAGCTGGCCCTGGATCTGTTCGATCCGCCCGCCGATACGGCCCCGGCGGCGGAAAAAATACAGCAGAAAATCCCTCTGGCGCCTGGTGGGCAAGCGCCTTTAGCTATTAAAACAATAGCTAAAGGCGCTCCGCCCGCACCGCCGCTGGGGTCTCTCCTGGCGCCGGCCAGTTTCCGCCACCCCCGGGCCAACCGCGAGGTTCTGCTGGGCGATGCCGTGGTGGCCTATGCGCTGCAGCGCGCACGGCGGCGCACCATCGGCTTCACCGTGGGGGCCGACGGACTGTCGGTGCGGGCCCCCAGCTGGGTCACGCTGGCGGGTGTGGACGCCGCGTTGCGCGAGAAGTCGGCCTGGATTCTGCGCAAGCTCGATGAGGCGCGTGCGCGCCAGCAGCGCCTGGAGCATGCGCGCATCGACTGGCGCGACGGCGCCGCATTGCCCTACCTGGGCGCGCCGCTGCGCATCGTGCTCGACCCGGCGCAGAGCGCGGCCGGCCGGCTGCAGGAAGCGGGCGAGGGCGGCGCGCACGCGTTGCACATCGGCCTGCCGGCCTCGGCGCAGCCCGAGCAGATCCGCGATGCCGTGCAGGCCTGGCTGATGCGCAGCGCGCGCCAGCATTTCACCGCACGGCTGGACCACTTCGCTCCGCTGCTCGGGGTGCGCTGGACGCGCCTGCGCCTGTCCAGCGCCCAGACCCGCTGGGGCAGCGCGCGCATCGACGGCTCCATCAACCTCAACTGGCGCCTGTTGCACTATCCGGGCAGCGTCATCGACTACGTGGTGGCGCACGAACTGGCGCACCTGCGCGTGATGGACCACAGCCCGCGCTTCTGGGACACCGTGCGCACGGTGGTGCCCGACTACGCGGCCCTGCGCCGCCAGCTGCACGACGATCCGGCCCCCCGCTGGGATTGACTGCTACTGAATTCGTAGCTGGTGGCGCAACACCAGTAAGCGCTGGAGGTGCATTTTGCCCGTGCCCCGCATGCGCGGGCCGGTTTTGCGCGGACGGCCTTCCTGGGCCAGAATGGGGCCGCTTCTGCACCGCATGAACCCACCGCCATGATCCCCCTGCAACTCTTCGACCCCGCCTCCAGCACCTACACCTACCTGCTGCACGACAGCGCCACGCGCGAGGCGCTCATCATCGACCCGGTGGACGCGCAGCTCGCGCGCGATCTGGCGGTGCTGCAGGCCCAGGGCCTCACGCTGCGCTGGGCCGTGGAGACGCACAACCATGCCGACCACATCACCAGCGCCGGCCTGCTGGCCGAGCACACCGGCGCGCGCACGGCGGCGCCCGCGGGCTGCGGCATCGGCACCGCCAGCATGCAGCTGGCAAGCGGCGACACGCTGGCCTTCGGCGGCGAGAGCCTGCGCGCCCTGGCCACGCCGGGGCACACGGCCGGCAGCATGTCCTACCTGTGGCGCGACCATGTCTTCACGGGCGACGCCCTGCTCATCAACGGCTGCGGCCGCACCGACTTCCAATCGGGCAGCGCGCACCAGCTGTACCACAGCCTCACCGAGGTGCTGTTCGCCCTGCCGCCCGAAACCCGTGTGTGGCCCGGGCACGACTACCACGGCCGCAGCCACTCCACCATCGGCGCCGAGAAGACCGGCAACGCGCGCGTGGCCGGGCGCAGCGAGGCCGAGTTCGTGGCCCTGATGGACGGGCTGCAGCTGCCGCCGCCCGCGCGCATGGGCGAGGCCGTGCCCGCCAACCAGCATTCAGGCTTGCGCCATGACGCCGGCGCGCCGGGCCAAGCCCAGCCGCGCGCGGCCCAGGGCTATGCGGGTGACGTGCCGCCCGTGCTGGCCTGGCAGTGGGTGCAGGCCGGCGAGGCCGTGATCGTCGATGTGCGCACCGACGCCGAGCGCGCCTGGGTGGGCGAGGTGCCAGGCGCCACCGCCGTGGCCTGGAAGCAATGGCCCGGCATGGCCCTCAACCCGGATTTCGACACCCAGATCCGCGCCGCCGTGCCGCCGGGCCGCAAGGTCCTGCTGCTGTGCCGCAGCGGCGTGCGCTCCATTGCCGCAGCGCAGCGCGCCACGGCCCTGGGGCTGGAGGCCTGGAACGTGCTCGAAGGCTTCGAGGGCGACCCCGACCAGCATGCGCACCGCGGCCTGCGCGGGGGCTGGCGCTTCCACGGCCTGCCCTGGCGCCAGGGTTGAAGGACGACAACCCCTGTGTTGCGCGGCGCTGCCGGCCTGGGCCACGCCTGGTGCGCGTGGTGCCCGTTCGTGTTGAACGTGCCTGGGGGCCGGCCGGTGTCACGGCAGCGAAAGTGGCCCCCTGAAAACCCGGGATAATTCGCCGCATGACATTCTTGGCCATCGACGTGGGCAATACCCGCCTCAAATGGGCGCTGTACGAGGCGCCCCATCCCGGGGCCGCGCTGCTGGCGCAAGGGGCCGAATTCCTGGACCACATCGATCGTCTGTCCGAGACGGCCTGGGCTCGGTTGACCGCCCCCACGCGCATGCTGGGCTGCGTGGTGGCGGGGGACGCGGTCAAGCGCCGCATCGAGGAGCAGATGGAGCTGTGGGACGTGTCACCCCAGTGGGTGGTGTCGTCCGCGCAGGAGGCCGGCCTGACCAATGGCTACGACCACCCCACGCGCCTGGGCTGCGACCGCTGGGTGGCCATGATCGGCGCGCGCCAGCGCATCCTGGCCCACGGCCCGGCACGCCCGCTGGTGGTGGTGATGGTGGGCACGGCGGTGACGGTGGAGGCGATCGACGCCGACGGACGCTTCCTCGGCGGGCTCATCCTGCCGGGTCACGGCATCATGCTGCGCGCGCTCGAATCGGGTACGGCCGGCCTGCATGTGCCGACGGGCGAGGTGCGCCTGTTCCCCACCAACACCAGCGACGCACTCACCAGCGGCGGCACCTATGCCATTGCGGGAGCGGTCGAGCGCGTGTACCAGCACCTGCTGCAGCACTGCGGCGAGGAGCCCGCCTGCATGATGACCGGCGGCGCCGGCTGGAAGATGGCGCCGAGCATGACGCGGCCGTTCGAGCTGGTGGACAACCTGATCTTCGACGGCCTGCTGGAAATTGCTGCCCGGCGCTTCAGCGCATAGTCAGAGCGGTCGCTCACTGCAGGTGGCTCGCAGCCTCTGAAGCCGGCGCGGCCCAGGCCAGCGGCCACCGCGCAAGGGCCGCCCCGCTGCGCTGGTGGCGTCCCCCTTCCTGCATCGCGCAGCGATGCGAGAAAGGGGGAAGGCGCGTAGCGCCACAGGGGGTTATTCTTCCAGCTCTGCCTTGGCCATTTCCACGTCCAGCCGCTCCATGGCGTCGAGCGGTTCACTGGCGGCGGCCTGCTCGTAGAGCGCGGTGGCTTCCTTCATTTTCTTGTCGCCGTCGAGCATGACCAGGGCGTTGGCGTATTCGATCATGGCAATGGCCGAGCCCGGGTTGAGTTTGAGCGCCTCCTGGAACAGCTTGAGCCCGGTGTCCTTCTTGGCGCCATAGGTCATGCCGCCGATCAGCGAGCCGACCTTGTCGATCACCTCGGCGTGGAAGGCGCCCAGGGCGATGCGCGCATCGGCGTGCTTGGGCGCCAGGGCGATGGCCTTTTCGAGCGATTCCTTGATCTTGCCGCCCAGCCCTTGGGCCAGGGCCTTGGCCACGCTGATGCCCTGGCTGTAGCGGCCCAGGGCATAGGCGTGCCAGTACCAGGCGTTGGCATTCTTGGGGTCTTGCTCGGCCTGTGCCTCGGCCTGTTCGGCGACCTGCAGGAACAGGTCCAGGCGCGTCTTTTCCTTCTTTTCGAGGTAGGTGGCGTAGATGGCCGTCGCCTTGCTGGCCACGGTGATACCGCTGCCGCCGGCGGCAGCGCCGGCTTCGGCGGCCTGCTGGAAGTCACCGTTGTGGAAGTGCGCCCAGGCCTGGAGCACGGCAGCGTCCTTGGGCAGGGGTTCGGCATCGCCGGCGTGCAGGCGGGCCCATTGTTTCTTCAGGCTGGCGGCGTCGAATGCGTAGTCGCCAGCGTGGGGGAAGGGGGTCCATTTCGCCATGGTATGTCTCCGATATCGGTTGGTTTTTTTAAAAGGCGGGGGCAGGGCCGGAAAGAATAGAGAACTGGTGCTTCAGTTATTCATGGAGCATCGCATGGTCCGCAATGCATAAACCAGGTACGGCCCAGGCCAGCAGCCCCCGCGCAAGGGCCGCCCCGCCGCGCTGGGGGCGTCCCCCTTCCGCATCGCGCAGCGATGCCAGAGAAGGGGGAAGGAGCGAAGCGACATAGGGGGTGGTTCACTGTGAATAGGCGCTGGCCAACTGCAGCAGGTGGGCGCGCTGGCCGGGCTCGAGGTAGGGCATGAGCAGGTTCAGCACATGGTGCGCGCCGCGCAGCAGCGCCGCCTGTGCGCTTTCGGGCTCCAATGCGCGGCGCGGGTCGCGCACGTATTCAAAGCTGAGCCAGTAGGTCAGCACCACCACCATGCTGGTGGCGGTGGGCTCGAGTTCGCGGGCGTCGATCTGCAGGGCGCCGGCGCGCGCCATGCCGTCGAGCAGGTGGCGCACGGCGTGGGTCTTGTTGTTCAGCACGACCTGGAAATGCTTTTCCAGGCGGCGGTTCTTGGACAGCAGGTCGTTGAGGTCGCGGTACAGGAAGCGGTACTGCCAGATCAATTCGAACAGCGTGTGCATGAAGAACCATGCATCCTCGACGTTGCGTACGCTGCCGCTGGCGCCAAGCAGCTCGGTCAGGGAGCGCTCGTAGCGGTCGAACAGCGCATTGATGAGCTCGTCCTTGGCCGGGTAGTGGTAGTACAGGTTGCCGGGGCTGATGCGCAGTTCGGCGGAGATCAGGGTCGTCGAGACGTTGGGCTCGCCAAACCGGTTGAACAGTTCAAGCGTGACTTCCAGTATGCGTTCAGCGGTGCGGCGCGGTGCTTTTTTCACCATGTGTACTGGCCCTCATGCCTCGGATGGAATGCGTTTTTTTGGGACTACTCTAACCGACGTTCCGCGCAGGCGATTGCTGCGCTGCGGCATTTGCGCCGGCCCAAATGCATTGCGGCTGTCACACCGGGGTGTGACAGCCGCAATGGCAGGGGCGGGGCCCCTGCATTCTGTTCACCAGGGATCAGGACGCGTTGGCCGCGGCGCCCGAGGCGGGGGCTGCTTCGGCGCGGGGCGCTGCCTTGGGGAAGGGCGCGCGGGCTTTGACTGCGGGCTTCTTGGCGGCGGCCTTGGGGGCTGCCTTCACGGCGGGCTTGGCGGCGGGCTTCGCAGCCGCCTTCTTGGCCGCGGGCTTGGCCGGGGCCTTCTTGGCGGCGGGCTTCACGGCAGCCTTCTTGGCAACGGGCTTGGCGGCTGCCTTTGCTGGCGGAACCTTGCCCAGGCTCTTGGCCAGGGCGTCGATGCGGGCGTTGAGGACGTCCAGGTCGCGGGCGGAGGGCACGCCGAGCTTGGACAGGGCGGTGGCGACGCGGTCTTCGAAGATGTTTTCCAGCTTGTCCCACTGGCCGGCAGCGCGCGAGCCAATGTCGCTGGCCATGCTGGTGACGCGGCTGGTGGCTTCCGAGATTTTTTCCTCAGCCACGGCCTGGGTCTTGCGCTGGATGGACAAGCCTTCCTTCACCAGGGCCTCGAACACCTTGCCGCCTTCTTCCTGGGCCTTGGAAAACGCGCCCAGGCCGGCCAGCCAGATCTGCTGTGCCGAGTCCTTGACGGTGTTGGACAACTGGGCGCCCGTCTTCTTTTTGTCGTTGCTGAGTTTTTGCAGTTTCTTGACCATGGGACCTCCGGTGATGGGATTGAAAAGGGTGCCGTGGCAATCTGCGTCAGGCATGGTGCGGACTGTACGCGCAGTGCTGGGCGGCGTGTAGGCATGCGCTCCTAAAAACGTAGAGCATGCCATCTAGGGGGCTGCGCTTTGGGTAGCATCGGCACGGGTTTTTGCTGAAGCCCGTGGCCCCGCGCTTGGGCAAGAATGATCAAAGCAACCACAGGAGTTTCCAACATGCAGTATTTCGTGACAGGGGCGACAGGATTCATCGGCAAGCGTCTGGTCAAGAAGCTCCTGGAGCGCAAAGGCAGCGTGGTGTACTTCCTGCTGCGCAAGGAGAGCGCGGACAAGGTGGCCGAACTGCGCAGCTTCTGGGGCGTGAGCGCTGCGCGCGCGGTGCCGGTGTTCGGCGATCTGACGGCGCGCAAGTTGGGCGTATCCAGCGAGGACGTGAAGAAGCTCAAGGGCCAGATCGACCATTTCCACCACCTGGCCGCCGTGTACGACCTGGGCGCCGATGCCGAGAGCCAGGTGGCCGTCAATATCGAAGGCACGCGCAACACGGTGGACTTCGCGCGGGCGATCGACGCCGGCCATTTCCACCTTGTCTCGTCCATTGCCGCAGCGGGCCTGTACGAGGGCGTGTTCCGCGAAGACATGTTCGAGGAGGCCGAGGGCCTGGACCACCCGTACTTTATGACCAAGCACGAGAGCGAGAAGATCGTGCGCCAGGACTGCAAGATGCCCTGGACGGTGTACCGCCCGGCCATGGTGGTCGGCGACAGCACGACCGGTGAGATGGACAAGATCGACGGTCCGTACTACTTCTTCAAGCTCATCCAGCGCATGCGCCAGCTGCTGCCGCCGTGGATGCCCGCCGTGGGCCTGGAGGGCGGGCGCGTGAACATCGTGCCGGTGGACTTTGTGGTCAACGCCATCAACGTCATCAGCCACCAGCCCTCCATCGGCAAGAAGTGTTTCCACCTGGTCGACCCGGTGGGCTACCGCGTGGGCGACGTGCTCGACATCTTCTCGCGCGCTGCGCATGCGCCGCGCATGAACCTGTTCGTCAACGCGGCGCTGCTGGGCTTCATTCCCAAGGGCGTGAAGAAGAGCCTGATGGCCATCGCACCGGTGCGCCGCGTGCGCAACGCCGTCCTCAAGGACCTGGGCCTGCCCGAGGACATGCTCACCTTCGTGAACTACCCCACGCGCTTCGACTGCCGCGAGACGCTGGCCGCGCTCAAGGGCTCGGGCGTGCAGTGCCCCAACCTCAAGGACTACGCCTGGCGTCTGTGGGACTACTGGGAGCGCCACCTCGACCCCGAACTGTTCATCGACCGCACGCTCAAGGGCACGGTGGCGGGCAAGGTGGTGCTGGTGACGGGGGGCTCGTCGGGCATCGGCCTGGCCACGGCGCACAAGTTCGCGGAAGCGGGCGCCACCACCATCATCTGCGGCCGTGACCAGGACAAGCTCGATGCTGCGTGCCAGGAGGCCAAGGACAAGGGCTACGCGTTCATCGCCTATGCGACGGACATCGCCGACATGCAGGACTGCGACCGCTTCGTGCAGCAGCTCATCGCCGACCATGGCGGGGTGGATTTCCTCATCAACAACGCGGGCCGGTCCATCCGCCGCGCCATCGAGTCGAGCTATGACCGCTTCCACGACTACGAGCGCACCATGCAGCTCAACTACTTCGGCTGCCTGCGGGTGACTATGGGCTTCCTGCCCGGCATGGTGGACAAGCGCAAGGGCCACGTGGTGAACATCAGCTCCATCGGCGTGCTGACCAATGCGCCGCGCTTCTCGGCCTACGTGGCCAGCAAGGCGGCGCTGGATGCCTGGACGCGCTGCGCGTCGAGCGAGTTCGCCGACCAGGGCATCACCTTCACCACCATCAACATGCCGCTGGTGCGCACGCCCATGATCGCGCCCACGCAGATCTACAACAACGTGCCCACGCTCAGCCCCGAGGAGGCCGCCGACATGATCGCCCAGGCCTGCATCTTCAAGCCCGTGCGCATCGCCACGCGCCTGGGCATCCTGGGGCAGGTGATGCACGCCTTGGTGCCGCGCGTGGCGCAGATCGGGATGAACGCCAGCTTCCGCATGTTCCCCGACTCGACGGCCGCCAAGGGCGACAAGAGCGGCAAGCCGCAGCTGTCCGCCGAGGCCATCGCCATGCAGCAGATGATGCGGGGGATCCATTTCTGAGTACCGGATCGGGCGGCCTGCCCGGTTTTTACGTGCCGAAACATGCGGTGATGGGATAATCGCAAGCTTTGCCTGCAGGCACAACCTACGGTTCATCCTATGATCCTCGTCACCGGCGGCGCCGGCTTCATCGGCGCCAATTTCGTTCTCGACTGGCTTGGCGGCTCCAGCGAAGGCGTTGTCAATCTTGACAAGCTGACCTACGCAGGCAACCTGCACAACCTGGCCAGCCTCCAGGGCGATGCCCGCCACGTCTTCGTGCAGGGCGACATCGGCGACAGCGCGCTGGTGGGGCGTTTGCTGGCCGAGCACCGGCCGCGCGCCATCGTCAATTTCGCGGCCGAATCGCACGTGGACCGTTCGATCCACGGGCCCGAGGATTTCATCCAGACCAACGTGGTCGGTAGTTTCAGGCTTTTGGAGGCTGCAAGGCACTACTGGCAAGCGCTTCCAGCTATCGAAAAGGAAGCATTCCGGTTTCTCCACGTGAGCACCGACGAGGTCTACGGCACGCTGGCACCCGATGCCCCGGCGTTTACCGAAGCACACAACTGCGAGCCCAACAGCCCCTACAGCGCCAGCAAGGCGGCCAGCGACCACCTCGTGCGCGCCTGGCACCACACCTATGGCCTGCCGGTGCTCACCACCAACTGCAGCAACAACTACGGGCCTTACCACTTCCCGGAAAAGCTCATCCCGCTGATGATCGTCAACGCGCTGGCCGGCAAGAGCCTGCCGGTGTATGGCGACGGCATGCAGATCCGTGACTGGCTTTACGTCAAGGACCACTGCAGTGCCATCCGCCGCGTGCTGGAGGCCGGTAAGTTGGGTGAGACCTACAACGTCGGCGGCTGGAACGAAAAACCCAACATCGACATCGTGAACACGGTCTGCGCCCTGCTCGACGAACTGCGCCCCCGCGCTGACGGCCAGAGCTACCGCACCCAGATCACCTATGTGAAAGACCGTCCCGGCCACGACCGGCGCTACGCTATCGACGCTCGCAAAATTGAGCGTGAACTGGGGTGGAAACCTGCCGAGACCTTCGATACCGGCATCCGCAAGACAGTGCAGTGGTACCTGCAGAACCCCGAATGGGTGGCCGGCGTTCAGACCGGCGCCTACCGCGACTGGGTCCAGACCCAGTACGCCGACGCCGCCGCCGGACAGGTCGCTGCATGAACATCCTGCTGCTGGGCAAGGGTGGACAGGTCGGCTGGGAGCTGCAGCGCAGCCTGGCCGTGCTCGGCCAGGTGACCGCCCTCGACCGCGATAGCCAGGATCACTGCGGGGATTTTTCCAACCCTGCCGGCATCGCCGATACGGTGCGTGCCCTGCGTCCCGACGTCATCGTCAATGCTGCGGCCCACACGGCCGTGGACAAGGCCGAGAGCGAGCCGGAGAGTGCGCGTCTGCTCAACGCCACCACCCCCGGCGTGCTGGCCGAGGAGGCAGCGCGCCTGGGCGCCTGGCTGGTGCACTACAGCACGGACTACGTGTTCGACGGCAGCGGCACCCGGCCCTGGGTAGAGACCGATGCTCCGGCACCGCTGAGCTGCTACGGCCGCACCAAGCTCGAGGGCGAGCAGTGCATCCAGCAATCGGGGTGCAAGCACCTCATCCTGCGCACGAGCTGGGTCTACGCGGCGCGTGGCGGCAATTTCGCCAAAACCATGCTGCGCCTGGCGCAGGAGCGCGAACGCCTGACCGTCATCGACGACCAGTGGGGGGCGCCCACCGGCGCCGACCTGCTGGCCGATGTGACCGCACATGCGGTGCGCCACGTACAGCACCGTCCGGGCGACGGCGGCCTGTACCATTGCGTGGCCGGCGGGGAGACCACTTGGCACTCTTACGCAAAATTCGTTGTGGAGTACGCCAGGCAAGCGCAACCTGCTATCGAATTCAAAGTGACTGAGATGGCGCCGGTGCCCACCAGCGCCTTCCCCACACCGGCCCGGCGCCCGCACAACTCCCGCCTGGACACCGCCCGCCTGCAGTCCACCTTCGGCCTGGGGCTGCCGCACTGGCAGACCGGCGTGGCGCGCATGCTTACTGAAATTCTCTGAGGACTCCCATGACTGCACGCAAAGGCATCATCCTCGCCGGCGGTTCCGGCACCCGCCTGCACCCGGCAACGCTGGCCATCAGCAAGCAGCTGCTGCCGGTGTACGACAAGCCGATGATCTACTACCCCCTCAGCACCCTCATGCTGGCGGGCATACGCGAAATCCTGGTCATCAGCACGCCGCAGGACACGCCGCGCTTTGAACAGTTGCTGGGCGATGGCAGCCAGTGGGGCATCCAGCTGCAATACGCTGTGCAACCCAGCCCGGACGGGCTGGCGCAGGCCTTCATCATTGGCAAGCAATTCGTGGGCGAATCGCCCAGCGCGCTGGTGCTGGGTGACAACATCTTCCATGGCCATGATTTCCACGAGCTGTTGGGCAATGCCACCCAGCGCACGGAGGGGGCCAGCGTGTTTGCCTACCATGTGCACGACCCCGAGCGCTATGGCGTGGCCGAGTTCGATGCCCAGGGCAAGGTGCTGTCGCTGGAAGAAAAGCCCAAGGCGCCCAAGTCCAGCTATGCGGTGACGGGTCTGTATTTCTACGACAACCAGGTGGTCCGGCTTGCCAGGGACCTCAAGCCGTCACCCCGTGGCGAACTGGAGATCACCGACCTGAACCGTCTGTACCTGGAGCAGGACCAGCTCAACGTCGAGATCATGGGCCGAGGCTACGCCTGGCTGGATACCGGCACGCACGAGAGCCTGCTGGAGGCCAGTCAGTTCATTGCCACGCTGGAGCACCGCCAGGGCCTCAAGATCGCCTGCCCCGAGGAAATCGCCTGGCGCAGCCAATGGATCGACAGCGAGCAGCTGCAGCGTCTGGCGCAGCCGCTGGCCAAGAATGGCTATGGCCAGTACCTGCAGCGCCTGCTGCAGGACAAGATCTACTGAGCCTCCCATGCAAGCCACCCGCCTGTCCATTTCCGACGTCGTGCTAATCGAACCCAAGGTGTTCGGCGACGCCCGCGGCTTTTTCTTCGAGAGCTTCAACCAGCGTGCCTTCAATGAGGCCACGGGCACGAACCACCAATTCGTGCAGGACAACCACAGCCGCAGCAGCAAAGGGGTGCTGCGCGGCCTGCATTACCAGATCCAGCAGCCCCAGGGCAAGTTGGTGCGCGTGGTGCAGGGCGCCGTGTTCGACGTGGCCGTCGACGTCCGCCGTAGCTCGCCCACCTTCGGGCGGTGGGTGGGCGCGGAGTTGAGCGCCGAGAATCATCGCCAGCTGTGGGTGCCTCCGGGCTTTGCCCATGGCTTCCTGGTGCTGAGCGAGAGCGCGGATTTTCTGTACAAAACCACCGACTACTATGCGCCGCAGCACGAGCGCGCCCTTGCGTGGAATGACCCCCGGATAGGCATCGCCTGGCCGCACGACGGAGCAGCGCCCCAGCTGTCGGCCAAAGACAGCGCAGCCCCCCTGCTTGCAGGGCTGGGCCCCGAAGACCTGTTTGCTTGATTGTCGGGATCGACGGGCCCGTGTCTATTGCACTTTCCATTGTCAGCCATGGGCATGGCGCGCAAGTGCTTCAATTGCTGGCATTGCTCTCCCAGTCGACGGGAGACTGGATTTCCAGGGTCTGGATCACACTCAATACCGACGAGCCCGAACTGGCGCAGGCGCTCGCCCGCAGCGCGGAAAACTGGCAGGGCCGGCTGGATGTCCGGCTGATATGCAATGACAAGCCCCAGGGGTTTGGCACCAACCACAACCGGGCCTTTCTGCAGGACCGGTTACAGCCAACCCCGGCACCCTACTTTGTGGTGATGAATCCAGATGTCTCCTGGAGTCAGGAGCCTTGGCCGGCCATGCTGCAGGCGGCCTCCCAGGAGGGGGTGGGTGGCGTCTATCCTTGCCAGGTCGATCCGCAAGGGCGGCCGCAAGACCATGCGCGCCGTGTCCCCACGCCGAAAGCGCTGCTGTGCCGCTATCTCGGTTCTGCGTCGGACCGCCAGAGGCCGTCGGCCACTCCCGACTGGGCCAATGCGGCGCTGCTGCTGTTTCGCAGGGAGGCGTACGAACGGTTGCAGGGCTTTGACGAGTCGTACCACATGTATTGCGAGGACGTGGACATCTGTCTGCGACTGCAGTTGGCCGGGTATCGGTTGATAGAGGCTCCAGGCGCGAGCGTGGTACATGAGGCGAGCAGGGCCAGCCGGCGCGAACTCCGTCATCTCGGATGGCATCTGCGCAGCCTCTTGCGCCTTTGGCATTCGCCGGCCTACCGCCAGTACCTGGGTCGCCATGAGCAGCATTCTGGTTGACGTGCTGCTGGCCACATGGAATGGCGCCAGGTACCTTCCGGAGCTGCTCGATTCGCTTCTGGCGCAGACCTGTCCCCATGTCCGTGTGCTGGTGAGCGACGATGGCTCGACCGATGAAACACGGGCCATTCTGGAACGGTACCGCCCGTCGTTCGGGGGGCGGCTGGTATTGCTGCCGCCGCGGGCCGCCGCCGATGGAGGTTTGCGCAATTTCGCGTACCTGATGCAGGCCAGTCTGGAGGATGGGCAGGCCGGCTGGTCGATGTTTTGCGATCAGGACGATGTCTGGCTGCCCCACAAGGTGGAGCACTCCCTGGATGAAATGCGGCGCATCGAAAGCCGCAGTGGCCCGCAGGTGCCCTGCCTGGTCCATACCGATCTGACCGTGGTGGATCAGGGCCTTGGGCTGATTGCACCGTCCTTTGTGCGCTATCAGTCGATGAATCCCGGCCGCTGCACAGCCCTGGAGCTTCTGAGCATGAACCAGGTCACGGGCTGCGCCACCATGGTGAACCGTTCGTTGCTGACCATGGCGCTGCCCATTCCTGACGAAGTGATCGTGCACGATTGGTGGTGTGCCGTCGTCAGCGGCAGCGGCCATCGTTCGTTCATCGATGCGCCGTCACTCTTGTACCGGCAGCATGCTGTCAACCAGATTGGAGCGCAGAACCGCAGTTGGCCAAGCCGCATGATGCGTTTTGTGAAAGACGGTGCGGGGGTGCTGCGCCGGGCGCGTGCAGCGGGCCGACACAGCTACTGGCAAGCACATGCCCTGGAGGTGCGCTTGCGCAGGGAGCAACGGGATGCAAACTATGTTTCAGAGTACCTGGCTTGGAGAAACAGGCCGCTGTGGCAGAGAATCGGCAGCTACAGGAAATACTATCCAGGATCCGAAGCGGATCGGCTCTTGCGCTGCATGCTGTGGCCGGGGGCCGCAGCACCGCAAGGCCATGAGGCTCCGGATGTGCACAAGACAGAACAAGGCTGAAGAATGAGTTTCCCGATAGAAGAACAGACCGAGCCAGGCATGGAAGTGCCCGCCAACCGGCTGGGAGAGATCCTTCTGGGATTGCAGAAAATCTCCCGCCATGACCTCGATCGCGCACTGGAAGTCCAGCGCTCGATGGGTGGGCGGCTGGGCCGCCTATTGATCAGCCTGGGACTGGTGTCCGAAGTCGATGTGTATACAGCGTTGGCTCAGCAGGCGGCACTGCCGCTGGTGCGGACGGAGGCATTTCCTCCGGAGCGGCCCGAGACGTCGCGGCTCAATACGGGCTTTCTGCTGGCGCACAGCCTGCTGCCCCTCGGAGCCGTGCAGGATGGCGAGTCCATGCCGGATTTCGCTTCGGCCGACCCCCGTAATGATGCCCTGCGCAACGCGCTGCGCCTGGTTTTTGGCGAGGTGCCGAGGATCGTGTTCGGCCTGGAATCCGAGATTTCCAGCCAGCTCAACGAATGGTATGTTCAGAGCGCATCGGAAGGCGAGGAGGATGGATGGGGGGCGCCGGAGGCCTCTGAATTCATCGAGCATCTGCGCGATATGGCCTCCGAAGCGCCCATCATCCAGCGTGTGAACCAGATCCTGGCGCAGGCAGTGGCTGCGCAGGCCTCTGACATCCATATCGAAACCTACGAAGAAAAATCGGTCGTGCGCATCCGCGTGGACGGTGAGATCTTTCCCATCGACGAAATCGATAACAAGGACGCGCCGGCTGTCGTTTCGCGTATCAAGATACTTTCGCAACTGGATATCGCCGAGCGCCGGATGCCCCAGGACGGCCGTACCAAGCTGCGTGTGCATGGCAAGGAAATGGATGCGCGGGTCTCCACGGTTCCCACCATGTTTGGCGAATCGGTGGTCATGCGCCTGCTGGAGAAGAACTTCGACCTGCTTTCACTCGAAAGCCTGCATTTCACGCCCCCGACGCTGCAGATGTTCCGCCAGTTGCTGAGCATTCCGCATGGGATCCTGCTGGTCACCGGCCCCACGGGCTCGGGGAAGTCCACCACGCTCTATGCATCCTTGCAGGAGCTTGAAGGGGAAAATCTCAAGATTCTCACCGTCGAGGATCCCGTCGAGTACCGGCTGCAATGGCTCAACCAGGTACAGGTGCAGCCGCAGATCGGGTTGACCTTTGCGGCCGTGCTCCGCTCCTTCCTGCGGCAGGACCCCGACGTAATCATGATCGGGGAAATGCGGGATGGGGAAACGGCGGAAATTGCCGTCCAGGCCGCGCTGACCGGCCACCTGGTGCTCTCTACCCTGCACACCAACAGCGCTTTGGGAGCGATCGTCCGCCTCATCAACATGGGTGTGGAGCCCTATCTCATCACGGCTTCCGTGGTGGGTGTGCTGGCGCAGCGCCTGGTCCGGAAGCTCTGCGCCGAATGTAAGGCGCCCCTGTCGCAGGAGCAGGCACGGTTGGCCGCGGTCACGCTGGGGGCGGAAGCGCCGTCGGGTGCCGTGCTCTACCGGCCGGTCGGTTGCATCCACTGCCGGTCCACGGGTTACCGGGGGCGGCTCGCCATTCATGAACTGCTGGTGCTCAATGACGAGGTCAAGCGCTCGGTGGCGGAGCGCGGCGCGGCCCTGCGTGGCGACGAAGGTGCCTACGCGGGAGGGAACTTACTGCAGGATGGAGCCACCAAGGTCTTTCAAGGATTGACCACCGCCGAAGAAGTGTTGCGGGTTGCTCGCCAAAATGATTGATTTTCAATACGCCGGGGTGAACTCCGACGGTAAACCCTGCCAGGGCAGCGTGCGTGCGGTCGATGCAGACACGGCCCGGTTGCGGCTGATCGGCCAGGGAATCACGCCACTGCGTATATCGGGCGGTGGGG